>Ga0335394_10000041_pt1 | contig 124808 bp, 113 predicted proteins | sample MAT03_FD_205741 | JGI IMG/M metagenome (GOLD analysis project Ga0335394, IMG submission 205741) | Freshwater microbial communities from Lake Fryxell liftoff mats and glacier meltwater in Antarctica - MAT-03 (spades assembly) (version 2) ... | reverse complement strand
CGACCGCCTGTTCAAGCGCGAGATGGCGGTCGAAGATATGGGTCGGCCCAGCCGCGCCTTCGAGCTTGGCCAGGATCTCGCGACTGCGCGCCGCCGACATCGGCCCTTGTGCGCCGGCGAGCACCGGGCGCGGGGCACTGCGCGCCATGTCCGGCACGATCACCGGCAAGGCGCTGCAAGATGAAGTCACCAGCGCGACGAGGCCGAAGCCACCCAGACACGCCGCAACGCGCGCGGCTCTCAGTGCCGCGACCTTGAAATCATGGCGTGTTTGCTCGAACATCTCTGCGTGGAGTGGCTGTGCCGAGTCGGTATCGACACCGACGCTGGTGCAGCATAGGCGTGGCGTCGGCGACGATCGGTGCGTTGCCGCACATCGGGGGCGAATCGCGGTGCAGTTGACAGTGCGGGCTCAAAGCTCAAAGCCGGTGGCACGCTATGAGTGGCGTGCCGTGTACCGCATCGAGCCTGTCGTCGGTGGCGGGCGATGACCGGATTCGCACGCCGCGGGTGTGCCGCCCCGCAGCCGCTCCATCAGCGTGGCGGACGCCTCCGGGCAGGGTGCGCTGCCGCGCCAGGCCACGTGCGTGTCTTGGCGCGCCATCAGCAGCGGGTGGCGGTACTCGGCCGGCAGCCCGCTGGCCGGCAGATCGATCAGCGTCATCGGGATGCCCCGTTCGCGCGCTGCATCCAGCAGCGCCTGCACGGGCGCAGCCGGGTCGGTGCGCAACAGCGTGAAGGCCGAGCCCAGAGCGTCGTAGAGCGACCGCCCATCGGCCAGCCACAGGTGCGGCACGCGGCAGCCCGGCACGGTGGACGGCGTGAACGCGCCCATGCTGTAGCCGGGCGCGGTTTCGCCGTCGTAGGCGATGACGGGTGACTGGTCGTAGTAATAGCCGAAATTCAGCCCCGCGCAGCAGTACTGCTGCACGTTCAGCGCGTAGAGGTCGCGGCCCACCTCGGCGCGCAGGCGCTCGCCTTCCGGGCCGTCGTCGTCCAGGCCCTCGGGCACGGCGCAGCGGCGCTTGGCCATCGCGTGGGCGTGGTCCATCGCCAAGCGCGACACCTGTTCGGTGATCGGCTGGCGCTCGCGCACATAGGCGTCCAGGGCCGCCGGGCCGGCCCAGCCCTCCAGCACGCCGGCCAGGTGCCACGCCAGGTTGTCGGCGTCGGCGATGCCGGCGTTCATGCCGTAGCCGGCGTAGGGCACCCACAGGTGCGCGGCGTCGCCGCACAGGTAGGCGCGCTGCTCGCGGAAGCGGTCGGCCACGAGGCGGCGGCCGAACCAGTCTTCCCTGCTGAGCAACTCGTACTGGAAGTTGGCACCGACGCCGAGGATGGTGCGCAACGACGCGTCCCGGTCCACCGATTCGAAGTCGGCTTCGTCGTCGCGCAGGTAGTTGTGCACCAGCCGGAGTTCGCGGCCGTCGATGGCGTAGAGCACGCCCGAGCGCCGCGGGTTGAAGGAGAACAGGCCCAAGGCCGGCGGCGCCTGCATGCGGTTGATGAGATCCGGTGCGCGGATGAAGCTGGACTGCACGCGCTGGATGACGTCGTCGCCCACCAGGCGCGCGCCGATGCCTTTGCGCACCATCGAGCGGCCGCCGTCGCAGCCGGCCAGGAACCGCGCACGCAGCGTCAGCGGCTGTTCATCGTCCAGGCGCAGGGCCTGCACCGTGACACCGTCATCGTCCTGCACGAAGCCGTCAACGCGTGTGCGGTTCTGCAACTGGACGCTTGCATGGCGGCGGCGTGGTCGACCAGGATGGGCTCCAGGTAGCGCTGATTCACGCGGTGCGGCGGCTCGGGTGTGGGCCACCAGACATCGGGGCCCGAGCAGTCGGTGGAACTGCCGGAAAAGCGGTCGGCGCGACCCGGGATGCGGATGCGCGTGATCTCGCGGCCGGTGGTTGTGGTGCGGTAGGAGACGTCGTGCGGGTAGTCGTCGGGCAGGCCCGCCGCGCGCAATGCCGGGGCCACGCCCAGGCGGCGAAAGATCTCCATCGAGCGTGCGGAGACATGATTGCACTTGGGCTCAGGCGGCTGGCCGCGCGGGCGCATCTCGATGAGCGTGGCGCGAAGTCCGCGCTGCGCCAGGTTCATCGCCAGCGTCAGCCCGACCGGGCCAGCGCCGACGATGAGCACGTCGGCATCAAAGCCGGCCGCATCTTTCATGGCGCGCCTTTCAAGGGATCTGCACGTGCAGCGGGTCGTACGGGTAGAGCCACTCGTTGCGCGAGCGCGCGATGTTGCGGTCGTGGAAGGCCTGGCGCATCTGCGCTGCATCGCTGATGTGATACAGCTCGCCCATCTCGCTGGACTCGTGCACCACACGCGCGGTGCGCGGCGCGCGGTGCTGCTCGTAGCGGCGCAGGCGCTGTTCGAGCGGGCCATCCAGCGGACCGTCCAGCGCCAGAGCGCGGGCCAGCACGGCGGCGTCTTCGATGGCCATCGCGGCACCCTGCGCCATGTAGGGCAGGGTGGCATGCACCGCATCGCCCAGCATCGTGCAATGCCCGCGGCTCCAGACCAGGCTGGGCACGCGGTTGTTGAGCGCCCAGCGGAAACACTGGTCGCGGTCCACGGTGTCGATGACGGCACGCACCATCGGGTGCCAGCCGCTGTAGTCGGCGTCCAGTTCTTCCCAGGGGCGCTTCGTGGTCCAGGACTCTTCTTCGTCGGCGCGTTCGACGCAACCCACGAAGTTGAGCACCCGGCCGCCGCGCAGGTAGTACATCACCGCGTGGTTGTGCGGCCCGCACCAGATGGTGGAGACGATGTCGGTGCGCAGTTCGGGCGCAATGCGCTCGATGGGCACGGTGCAGCGCCAGGCCACCTGACCGGTGAAGTGAGGGGCATCCGCGCCGATGACGTGCTGGCGCACCACCGACTTGATGCCGTCGGCGCCCACCAGCAGTTCGGTCTTCACGGGCGGGGCGCCGTCGAAGACCACGCGCACGCCGTCCGGACCATCCTCCAGGCTCACCGCGCGGGCGTTCAGCGTGACGCAGCCCGGCGACAGCCGCTCCACGGCGGCCTGCAACGCACGGTGCAGGTCGGCGCGGTGAATCTGGAAGTACGGTGCGCCGTGGGTCTGCTCATGCGGTGCACCCAGCGGAATGCGATGCAGCAGTTCGCCGCTGTCGAAGCGCCGGAACTCGAAGGCCAGCGGGCGCACGGCGTCGGGCTCGATGGCGGCGCGCAGGCCCAGGTGATCGAGCACCTTGACGGCGTTGGCGCTCATCTGGATGCCTGCGCCCACCTCGCCGAGCTGTGGCGCCTGCTCGAACACGCGCACGCGGTGGCCGTCCTGCAGCAGGCAGGCCGCTGCCGCGAGACCGCCGATGCCGGCGCCGATGATGACGATGTCCATGGGAATCTGTTCAGTCCGGCTTGATGCCCTGGGCCTGGATGACCTGGGCCCAGCGGGCGGCGTCTTTCTCGACCAGCGCGCGGAACTCAGCCGGCGTGCTGTGCGTGGGCAGCATGCCCTGGGTCTCGAAGGCAGTCTTCACGTCGGGTCGGGCGAGGATGTCCTTCAGTTCGCGGTTCAGTCGCTCGATCACCACGGCGGGTGTGCCCTTGGGGGCGAGCACGCCGTACCACATCTCGACATCGAGTTCGCCGAGCTTCAGCTCGCGCAGCGGCGGCACGCCGGGCAACAGCGGGCTCGGTTTCTCGCTGCTGATGCCCAGGGCCTTCAGGTTGCCGCTGCGCACATGCTGCAGTGCCACGTGGATGGGCAGGAACATCACGTCGATCTGGCCGCCGAGCAGGTCGGTCAGCGCCGGGCCGGTGCCGCGGTACGGGATGTGGGTGATGAAGCTCTGGGTTCGGATCTTCAGCAGCTCCATTGCCAGGTGGTGCGGCGTGCCCGCGCCGGGTGATCCGTAGTTCAGGGCTCCCGGCCGCGCGCGGGCCTTGGCCAGCAGTTCCTGGGTCGTGGACACGCCTGCGGTCTTTCCCGCGACCAGCAGCAGGGTGCCCCAGCTGGTGAGCGTGACGGGATCGAGGTCGCGCACGGGGTCGAACGCAAGCTGGGGATAGAGCGCGCGGTTCATCACCATCGTGTTGACGGTCACCAGCAGCGTGTTGCCGTCAGCGGGTGCGCGCACCACGGCCTCGGTGCCGATGTTGCCGGAGGCGCCTGCGCGGTTGTCGACCACCACCGGGCGGCCCAGGCGTTCTGCCAGGTGAGGGCCGATCTGGCGTGCGATCAGGTCGATGCCGGTGCCGGGTGTGAAGGGCACGATCAGGCGCAGCAGTTGCGGTGCGGGCTGCGCCCAGGCAGACGTGCCTGCAAGGGCAGCTGTCGCCATCAGGGACCCGAGCAGTGTTCGGCGGTGCATGGCCATGGAACGTCCTCAGGGCGCCAGGCCCGATGGGTGGCATGCTAACGATGCGTCGGCCAACCGCATCGGGGCTAACCCGGTTTGCGCGGGGTCATGAATCCGCATGAAATTAGCATGCTAACGACAGGCCCGTTTCACGCCCACCACGATGTCTTCCGTCCGCAAGGTCGTCATTTCCGGTGCCGGCATCGCCGGCTTGGCCACCGCATTGGCGCTGCAGCAGCGCGGCGTGGCAGTGACGGTGCTGGAGCAGGCCACGCAGCTCGGCGAAGTCGGCGCCGGGCTGCAGATCGCGCCCAACGGCAGCCGGGTGCTGCTGGCGCTTGGCCTCGGCGCGGCCATCGAGGCCGTGGCCTGCGAGGCTGCCGCCAAGGAAGTGCGGCTGTGGAATACGGGGCGCCGCTGGCCGCTGTTCGACCTGGGCGCCGATGCGCGGGCACGTTTCGGAGCGCCGTACTGGATGCTGCACCGGGGCGACCTGCGTCAGGTGCTGCGTGCGGCCTTCGAGGCGGCGGCGCCTGGCGCGCTGCACACCGGCGTGCGGGTGGTGCGCGCCGAGACGGTGGGCGATGCCGTGCGCGTCACGGCCGCCGATGGCCAGACTTACGCGGCCGACGTGATGGTGGCCGCCGACGGCGTGCACTCGGCTCAGCGGCAGTCGGTCTTCGGCGAGGGTTCGGCCAGCTTCACCGGGCTGATGGCCTGGCGCGGCGTCGTGCCCACGGCGCGGCTGGCGCCCGGACTGTGCGAGCCGGTTGGCGTCAACTGGGTGGGCCCCGGCGGCCACGTCATCACCTACCCGTTGCGCCGCGGCGAGCTTCTCAACATCGTGGCCATCGTCGAGAAGCCCGCGTGGCGCGGTGAGTCCTGGTCCGACGCCGGCACGCAGGAGGACGTGCACCACGATCTGACCGGCTGGCACCCGGATATCCACCGCCTGATCGACGCCATGGACACGCCGTTTCGCTGGGCCCTGTTGAGCCGCCCGCCGCTGACGGGCTGGATGGGCGGCCGCAGCGTGCTCATCGGCGACGCGGCGCATCCGACGCTGCCCTTCCTGGCCCAGGGCGCCAACATGGCGCTCGAAGATGCGCTGCTGCTCGCGCGCTGCCTGACAGAACTGGGCAACGCCGACGAAGCACTCGCGCGCTTCGTTGCGCTGCGCCTGCCACGCACCTCGCGCATCGTGCAGGGCGCTGCCGACAACACGCACCGGTTCCACAACCCGCTGCTGGCCGACCCTGTTGCCGCCGGGGACTACATCGACCGCGAGTGGGAGCCCACCCGCGTGCGTCAACGCTACGACTGGCTGTTCGAACACGACGTGACCTGCTTGCCACTGGACTTGCCCCGATGACCGCTCCGATGACATCCCCAATGACTGCCCCAACCACCGCTGCCCACTTCCTCGACGGCCTGCAGGAATGTGGCATCGAGCACCTGTTCTGCAATCTGGGCACTGACCATGTATCGCTCATCGAGGCCATGGCCGCCTTCGAGCGCCAGGGCCGCCCGCAGCCACGGGTGATGCTGTGCCCGCACGAGAACGTGGCGGTGCACATGGCGGCGGGCTTTGCCGCCGTCACGGGGCGCGGGCAGGGCGTGATCGTGCACGTCGACGCGGGCACCGCCAACGCGGCGATGGGCCTGCACAACCTGTTCCGATCGCGCCTGCCGGTGCTGCTGATGGCCGGGCGTTCGCCCTTCACGCTGCGCGGCGAATTGCCCGGCTCGCGCGACAACTACATCCACTTTGTGCAGGACCCCTTCGACATCGGCAGCCTGGTCCGCCCGTACGTGAAGTGGGAATACTCACTGCCCACGGGCGTCACTTCGAAAGAGGTGCTGCGCCGCGCGCACACCGTGATGCAGAGCGACCCGCCCGGGCCCGTGTACCTGACGCTGCCCCGCGAGACGCTGGCCGAGACCTGGGATGCCGACCGCGTGGCCAGCTTTCCAGGCACGCGCTATGGCCCGGTCGCAGCGGGCGGCATCGCGCCCGAGCAGGCGGCGCACATCGCCGAGCGGCTGATGGCGGCCGAGAACCCGGTCGTCATCACCAGCTACCTCGGCCGCAAGCCAGCGGCCGTGCCGGTGCTGGAAGCGCTGGCCCTGGCCTGCGGCCTGCGCGTGGTGGAGTTCATGCCGACCGCGATGAGCATCTCCCGCGATTCACCGTGCTTTGCGGGTTTTGACCCCGCCAAGGTGCTGCCCGGCACCGACCTGGGCTTGCTGCTGGACATCGACGTGCCCTGGCTGCCGAAGTACGTGACGCCTGACGCCGACGCGGCCTTCATCCACATCGACGTGGACCCGCTGAAGAAAGACTTCCCGATGTGGGGCTTCCCCACCGACCTGCGGCTGCAGGCCGACTGCGGCACGGCGCTGGCACAAGTGCTGGCGGCCGTGCAGGCACGCGCTGACGATGCCTGGCGCGCCAAGGTGGCAGCCAGGTTGGCCACGCTGCAGACGGCTCGGCTGGCCCGCCTGCAGGCGCGTGATGGCGCCGCAGCCGAAGCCGGCACGCAGGGCGCGATCTCGCCCGCCTGGCTGTGCGCGCAACTGGGTGCGGCGCTGGCGCCGCAGGACATCGTCGTCAACGAAGCCATCCGGAATTCGCCCGTTGTCCTGAGCCAGATCATGCGCACGGAACCCGGAACGCTGATCGGCTGCGCCGGCGGCGGCCTGGGCTACAGCGGCGGCATGGCCTTGGGCGCGCGACTGGCCCGGCCCGGTGTGCGCGTGGTGCAGGTGGTGGGGGACGGCGGCTTCCACTTCTCCACGCCCACGTCCGTGTATGCCGTCGCGCAGCACTACAGCCTGCCCATCTTCACGGTGGTGCTGGACAACGGCGGCTGGCAGGCCGTCAAGGAAGCCGTGCGACGCGTGCACCCCGGCGGCGAGGCCGAACAGGCGCAGCAGTTCCAGGCGCAACTGGGCGGCGAGCATCGGCACTTCGAGCAGGTGGCGGCCGCTTTCGGCGCGCATGGCGAAGCAGTCGCCGATCCGGCCAAGGTGCCGGCCGCCATCGCCCGTTGCCTGGCAGCCGTTGACCATGGACAGGCCGCGGTGCTGAACGTTTCGGTGGAGCCGCTGTGATCCGACCGCGCAGGCACGCGCACACCCGCCATTTCAATCCAACCCAGACGGAGACAACGACATCATGAAACGACACACCTTCCTGCAGACGCTGAGCGCTGCCGTCCTGGGCTGCGCCATCTCCGCGGCCTTCGCACAGAACCCCGCTGCCGGCTACCCGAACAAGCCCATCCGCATCATCGTCGGCTACACGCCCGGCGGCGCCAACGACATCCTGGCCCGGCTGGTGGGCCAGAAGATGGCCGAAACCTTCGGCCAGCAGGTGATCATCGAGAACCGGCCCAGCACCGGCGCCATCATCGGCACCGATGCCGTGGCCAAGGCGGCTCCGGATGGCTACACGCTGACGATGGGTGCCAGCGGCCCCATCGTGTTCAACCCCTCGCTCTACGCCAAGCTGCCCTACGACGCCGTGCGGGACCTGGCGCCGGTGTCGATGGTGGGGAGCTTTCCGCTGATTCTCGTCGTGCAGGCCAGCGGCCCGCACCGCAGCGTGAAAGAGCTGGCCGCGTACAGCAAGGCCAACCCGTCGAAGTCGAACTACGGCTCCAGCGCCGCGTCGTTCCGCCTCGTGACCGAACTGCTGAAGCAGAAGGCCGGCATGAGCGCCGAGCACATCCCGTACAAGGGCAGCGCCCCGGCCGTGCAGGCGGTGGTCACGGGCGAGGTGCTGCTGACCCTGGTGGACTCCGGGCCCGCCGCCGGGGCCATCAAGGGCGGGCTGCTGCGCGGGCTGGCGGTGACGTCGGCCAAGCGCATGGCACTGCTGCCGGACATCCCCACCATGGCCGAGCAGGGCGTGGACCTGCAGGTCACGCTGTGGAGCGGCCTGCTGGCGCCCGCCGGCACGCCGCCCGCCATCATCCAGAAGCTGCAGACCGAAGTGGCGCGCATCGTCAAGCTGCCCGACGTGCGCGAGCGCATGCTGCAACTGGGCATCGAGCCCGAGGGCAGCACGCCCGAGGAATTCGCCCGCGTCATCGCCGCCGAGATCCCGCTGTGGATGGGCGTGGCCAAGGCCAACAACATCCAGCCGGAGTGACATGGCTGACTCATCTGCCATGCCCGCCTCCCCCGCTGAACTGCTGCAACTGCTCTACCTGCGCCCCGGCTTCCTGCTGCGGCGCGCGCACCAGCTGTCGGTGGGCTTGTTCGAAGAGGGCTGCCGGGAGCTCGGCCTCACGCCACCGCAGTACGGCGTTATGACGATCGTCGCCCACGCGGGCGGCTGCGACCAGGCCACCGTGGCGCGCGCACTGGGCTTCGACCGCGTGACCACGCTGCGCATCGTGCGCGGGCTGCAGACGCGGGGGCTGGTGGCGCGCGAGCCTTCCACCGCCGACGGCCGCCGGCTGCAGCTCACGCTCACCGACGATGGCGTCGCCACGCTCGCCCGGGGGCTGGAACTCGCAGCGAATGTCACCGAGCGGCTGATGGCGCCGCTGGCCATTGACGAGCGCGAGCAACTCAAAGGCCTGCTGCGCAAACTGTGCGCGGGGCTCGAGCCGCAGGCGCGCACCAAGCTCCTGCCGCCCGGCTGCTGACACGCGGCCGTCCTCGACGCAGCGGCGATGGCCGCACCCATACACTTCAGCACGCCTGCAGCGCCACACTTGCCGCACAACACTTGCCTCACCACACCTGCCGCGCCAGACTTGCCTGACCCCCATGGCCCAAGCCATCCTCCAGTTCGGCACCAGCCGCTTCCTGCTGGCGCACGTGGCGCTGTTCGTGTCGCAAGCCCTGCAGCGCGGTGCCGCCGGGCAGGCGTTGGGCGGTATCTGCATGGTGCAGACGACGCACAACCCCGACAGCGCGTTGCGGGTGGCGGCACTGGCGGCGGGCGGCGCCTATCCGGTGCACATCCGCGGCATGCAGCACGGCGAGGTCGTGGACCAGCTGCTGAGCGCCAGTGCCGTGCAAGCCGCGCTGCGCGCCGACACCGATTGGCCAGAGCTGCTGCAGCGCGTGGCCTTCGACGCGCAGGTGATCGTGTCGAACACCGCCGACCGCGGCTATCAGCTCGACGCACGCGACAGCGCTGCCGGCCTGGCGGCAGCGTGGGCTGCGGAGCCTGGCGCCGCCACACCGCCACCACACAGCTTTCCGGCCAAGCTCCTGGTGCTGCTGCACCACCGCTGGCGGCTGAATCCGCAGGCGCTGTTGACGCTCTTCCCATGCGAGCTGATCGAACGCAACGGCGACACGCTGCGCGACCTGCTCAGCACCCTGGCGCAGGACGGCGCGCTGCCTGAAGACTTCATCGCCTGGCTGCGCGGCCATTGTGTGTGGGCCAATTCACTGGTGGACCGGATCGTCTCCGAGGCGCTGCTGCCGGTGGGCGCCGTGGCCGAGCCCTACGCGCTGTGGGCGATTGAGAACCAGCCGGGCCTGCAGTTGCCCTGCCGGCATGAATCGATCGTGCGCACTGACGACCTGGCGCACTGCGCGCGGCTCAAACTGTTCTTGCTCAACGGCGGCCACAGCTTCCTGGCTGAGCGCTGGCTGCACGGGCCGCGACTGGCCGACGCGACGGTGGTGCAGGCCATGCGCGACCCGCTGCAACGCGCCGAGCTCGAAGCACTTTGGAGCGATGAGATGCTGCCGGTGTTTGCCGCACTCGGCCAGCACGACGCCGCGCTGGCCTATCTGGTGGAACTGCGCGAGCGGCTGCTCAACCCCTTCCTCGTTCACCGCCTGGCGGAGATCGCGCACAACCATGCGCAGAAGAAGCAGCGCCGCTTTGCACCGCTGTGCTCGCTGGCCGAACAGATGCTGCCGGGCCTGCCGCAGCCGCGGCTGCGCGCTGCACTGTCAAGCCCGCACTGAGCGCAGCGGCCCTGGCCGGCAAGGCAAGGGGTTAGCCGCGTTGACAGCAGCAAACGCGTCACCGCAGAATTTGCCGGACCCCGGGCTCAGGCATCGGCCGCGGTTGGAGACATCGCAGGTGCCGGCACCCACCAAGGAAGAACAATATGCGAGACAGCACGAGACAAGCCCGGCGCACGGCATTGCGTGCCCTGGCCATGGCAACCCTGGGCCTGTGCGCCACGGGCGCGGCCCTTGCCCAGGCGCCGATCACCCTGCATGGCGCCGTGCAGTTCAACGACGACCATGCTTTCAACAAGTCGTTGCTGAAGTTCGAAGAGCTGGTGAAGAAGTACTACGGCAAGCCGATCAACTTTGTGCTGCACCGCAACAGCGAACTCGGCCTGGAAAAGGACTACTTCGCGTACATGAACCAGGGTGTGTCGGTGGATTACGCCATCGTCTCGCCGGCCCACATGTCCACCTTCTCTAAGGCGGCGCCCTTCATCGACGCCCCCTTCCTGTTCCGAGACCTGGCGCACTGGAACAAGGTGCTCGACGCCGACACGCTCAAGCCCGTGGCCGACGAGGTGGCGGCCAAGGCTGACGTGATGCTGATCGGTTATGCCGGCGGCGGCACGCGCAACATCTTCTCCAACAAGCCGGCGAAGAACCTGGCCGAACTCAAGGGTCTGAAGGTGCGTGTGCAAGGCGCGCCGATCTGGAGCAGGACCTTCGGCGCGATAGGCATGGCGCCCACCGTCATTGCCTACAACGAGGTCTATCCCGCCATCCAGAACGGCGTCATCAACGCCGGTGAGAACGAAGCCGCAGGCGTGGAGGCGATGAAGTTCTACGAAGTCGGCCCGAACCTGCTGATGACCCAGCACGCCATCACCATCCGGCCGATCGCGTTTTCGGGCAAGACCTTCAAGCGCCTGCCGGCCGACCTGCAAGCCGCCATCATCAAGGCCGGCAAGGAAGCCGGCGCCTACGGCCGGCAAGTGGAATCTGGCGAAGACACGGCCAAGCTCGACGTGATGGAAAAGGCCGGCAAGCTCAAGCGCATTCCGTTTGCCGACCGTGCGGCCATGAAGAAGGCGGCTGATCCGGTGATGTTGGAATACGCCAAGGAAATCGGCGCCGAGGCCATCTACAACAAGATCAACTCGATGTAACCGGTTTCTCGGGTCCGGCGGAAAGCATTTGCTTGCCGCCGGATTTTTTTTGCGCCGTCACCGTGAGCAACGCATGCGCAAGTTCATCGACACCTACCACCGACTGCTGTGCGCGCTGCTCGTGGCCGCGGTGGCGGTGCTGATCATCCCCGTTAGCCTGCAGATCTTTTCGCGCTTCACGAGCCTGATCCCGTCCTACATCTGGACCGAGGAGATGGCGCGCTTCTTCTTCATCTGGATGATCATGATCGGCGCCATGGTGGCTGTGCGCGAAGGCGGTCACTTCGATGTGGACCTGTGGCCCGAACTCAAGCCGCGCGCCAACGCGATGCTGCGCATCGCCAGCAACCTGTGTGTGCTGGTGTTTGCGCTGGTGTTCACCTGGTACGGCATCAAGTTCCTGCAGTTTGGCTGGGACCAGACTTCAGAACTGGCGGAACTGCCGATGGGCTACATCTTCGCCGCCTGGCCCATGGCCGGCCTGACCTGGCTGGCCTTTCTGGGTGAGCACTTCGTGAACGACCTGCGCATCGTCTCGCGTGGAGACCGCACATGAGCGGTGGCACGATTTCGCCTGACATCGCCGCGCTCATCCTGTTTGGCGTGTTCTTCTCGTTGATGGCCATCCGCGTGCCGGTGGCCTTTGCGCTGGGCCTGGCCTGCCTGCCGGTGATGTTCATCGAGCCGCGGCTGTCGCCGATGATCCTGTTCAACGAGACCTTCAAGTCCTACAACTCGTTCATCCTGATGGCGGTGCCGTTTTTCCTGCTCACTGCCAACTTGATGAACGTGGGCGGCATCACCGACCGGCTGGTGCTGCTGTCGCGCAACCTGGTCGGCCACCTGCCGGGCGGGCTGGCGCAGGTCAACGTGGTGCTGTCCATCTTCTTCGCTGGCATCTCGGGCTCGTCGACGGCGGATGCCGCCAGCCAGGGCAAGATCTTCATCGAAGCGCAGGTCAAGGAAGGCTACGACCTGTCGTTCTCGGTCGCCATCACGGCCGTGTCTGCGGTGCTGGCGGTGATCATTCCACCGTCGATCCTGATGATCGTTTGGGGCGGCACGCTGCAGGTGTCGATCGGTGCGCTGTTCCTGGCCGGCATCCTGCCCGGACTGCTGCTGGGCGCCGTGCAGATGGCCACCGTGCACGTGTATGCCAAGCTGCGCAACTACCCCAAATACCCGCGCTCGAACTTCAAGGAGATCCTGTCCGCGCTGATGATTTCGGTGCCGGCCTTGATGACGCCAGTGATCATCATCGGCGGCAAGATCTTCGGCTGGTTCACGGCCACCGAATCGGCGGCCATCGCGGTGCTCTATGCCGGCGCGCTGTCGATCTTTGTCTACCGCGAGATGAACGGCAAACAACTGCACGGCGCGCTGCTTGACACCGGCAAGCTGGCGGCGGTGGCGCTGTTCTGTGTCGGCACCGCCAGCGCCTTCGGCTGGCTGCTGGCCTATTACCAGATACCGAAGGCGCTGCTGGCGGGTGTGGGCTCGTGGGGCATGGGCATCACCGCCACGGGCTTCTTCATCGCCTTCTGCTTTCTTGTCGTCGGCTGTTTCCTCGACGCCATCCCGGCGATCATCATCGTCGGCACGATCCTCGAACCGCTGGCGAAGTCGGTGGGCATGGACCCAGTGCACTTTGCGATGGTCGGCATCATCTCGCTGGCCTTCGGCCTGGTGACGCCGCCGTACGGGCTGTGTCTGATGATTTCCTGCGCCATCGCCAAGGTGCGGCTGATGGTGGTGATCAAGGACGTGATGATCATGCTGATGCCGATGATCGGCGTGCTGGCGCTGACGATCCTGTTCCCCGACATCATCATGTTCCTGCCCAGGCTCATCTCGCCGGAGTTTCTGAAGTAGCGCAGAACGGCCCGGCCCAGCGCTGACTGACTCCGCTGCGGGTTCCCGAGGGTAGCGCGGTGGCTGTGCGCTTCCTAGCCACGGGCCCCACCACCGGCGTGTACTACCCCCTGGGCGGGGGCGTGGCCAACGTGCTGTCAAAGTACGTGCCGGGCTACGCCGCCAATGCCGAGACCACCGCCGGCTCGGTGGCTAACCTGAAAATGAGGTGGCAGAAAAAATCCGACCTAGCCTTCTCGCTGGCCGACGCGGCGTGGGATGTCTTCAAAGGTCAGGGCCGCATCACCAGCCGGGGCAGCCCGGGCTGGCTGATTGAGATGGCCACCGTGCTGGAACGTACGTTGCTGGTCGCAGCGGGGTTGCTGTTCGTCCATCCACGACCGCTGTTCGATGCGGCCGGCTTCGTGCTGTTGGGTGTGGCGCTGGCCTTGCAGTGGCGACGGCGTCGTCGCGCAGCGCTGACGACCTTGCGCTCAGGCTAGCGGGGCGTCCGCGTCAGCGGACGTCGGCCGAGCGAGGCGGGTACAAAATGGTGCGGTGCGGTGCGGTGCGGTGCGGTGTGGTGTGGTGGAGAGGATGAGGATCGAACTCACGACCTCCGCATTGCGAACGCGGCGCTCTCCCAGCTGAGCTACCCCCCCACACGCATCGAAAGTTTAGCACCGCGTTGGGTGGCTCTTGCCGCGCCGCGCTTAACATGCCGCGCCTTGCGGCCTGCCGCACGCAACTTGAAATTTGCCCGGAGCTTGCCGATGCGACCACGCCTTGACCCCACCTGGCTGGATGCCCAGTACAACAACCGCGCCCGAGTGCCAGACCACGCCGCCGTGATGGCGCGCTGGGCGCACGCCTCGGCGCTGGCGCGCAGCGGTGCGGCCGGTGTGCAGCTTGATCTGCGCTATGGCGACGGTGCGGGCGAGACGCTGGACATCTTTCCCGCCGCAGAGCCGAACGCCCCGGTGCTGGTGTTCATCCACGGCGGCTACTGGCGCGGGCTGGACAAGGCCGACCACTCTTTCGTCGCGCCGTCCTTCAATGCCGACGGGGCCGCGGTGGTGCTGCCCAACTACGCCCTGTGCCCGGCGGTCAGCATCGAACACATCACGCTGCAGATGGCTGCCGCCGTGGCCTGGGTCTGGCGGCATGCGGCCCAGTTTGGCGGCGACCCGTCGCGCATCGCGCTGGTGGGCCATTCGGCCGGTGGCCACCTGGCAGCGATGCTGCTGTGTTGCCGTTGGAAGGAAATGGACGATGAACTGCCAGCACAGCCCGTCAGCGGTGCACTGTCGCTGTCGGGCCTGTACGACCTGGAGCCGTTGCGCCACACGCCGATGCTGCAGGCCGACCTGCAGCTTTCGCCGTCATCGGTTGCGCGCTTGAGCCCAGCCTTCTTTCCGCGGCCCAAGGGCGCCAAGCTCTACGCGGCGGTGGGGCTGGACGAGAGCGACGAATTCCTGCGCCAGAACACACTGATCCGCGACGTCTGGGGCCCGACCGCAGTGCCGGTATGCGAAACCGTGCCTGGCAGCAACCACTTCACCGTGCTGAACCAATTGGCCAACCCACGCAGCAGGGTGCATCAACTGGCACTTCGGCTGCTGGGCCTGCGCTGAGCGGCAGCCTGCCCACGGGGAATCCCGTGGCTATGGACCGCATTGAAGCTTTGTATTGGCCTTTGCCCGCTGCTTTGTTACCGTTGGCCCCGGTCGCGCTGGCGCACAAGCGTGCGCGGGCGCCCGACTCAATGTTGAACACCAGGAGCACACCATGGGCTTGAAAGGTTCGAAGACCGAACAAAACCTGAAGGACGCCTTCGCTGGCGAATCGCAGGCCAACCGCCGTTATCTGTATTTCGCAAACAAGGCCGACGTGGAAGGCCAGAACGACGTCGCGATGCTGTTCCGTTCCACCGCAGAAGGTGAAACGGGCCACGCCCACGGCCACCTCGAATTCCTGGAGCACGGCTCTGGCGACCCCGCCACCGGCCTGCCTATCGGCAGCAGCCGCCTCAACCTGGCCGCCGCCGTCGCAGGCGAGACGCACGAGTACACCGACATGTACCCAGGCATGGCCAAGTCGGCGCGTGAAGAAGGCTTCGACGAAATCGCCGACTGGTTCGAGACGCTGGCCAAGGCCGAGCGTTCGCATGCCAACCGGTACCAGAAGGCACTCGACGCATTGGTCGACTGAGCTCGCATCACGCTGTTGAACAAGGGGCTTCGTGCCCCTTGTTCGTTAGAGCCCGCACCACGAGAAAAACACCATGCGCGAAGGCAATCTCGAAGCCCCCACCCGCCACCCCATAGACTGGAAGAACCCTGACTTCTACGACGAAGGCAAGGCACTGGCCGAGATGGAGCGCGTGTTCGACATCTGCCATGGTTGCCGCCGCTGTGTGAGCCTGTGCCAGAGTTTTCCGACGCTGTTCAACCTGGTCGATGCCACTGCGGATGGTGAAGTGCACGGCATCCGCAAAGAGGCCTACTGGAGCGTGGTGGACCAGTGTTACCTTTGCGACCTGTGCTACATGACGAAGTGCCCCTACACGCCGCCGCACCCTTGGCAGGTGGACTTTCCGCACCTGATGCTGCGTGGCAAGGCCATCAAGCACAAGAACGGGCACGTCGCTGCGAAAGAGAAGTTCCTGGCCAGCACCGACGTGCACGGCCAGTTTGCCGGCATCCCGATCGTGGTCGATGTGGTCAACGCCGTGAACAAGACGAAGACCATGCGCATGGCCATGGACAGCCTGTTGGGTGTGCACCCCGACGCCTGGATGCCAGCCCTGGCTGACCAGCGCTTTCGCTGGGGCCGAGCGATGAACAACACGAAGTTCCCGGCCGTCAACGGCCAGCGCACACCCGGCAAGGTGGCGATCTTTGCCACCTGCTACGTCAACTACAACGAGCCCGGCATTGGCGCTGATCTCATCAAGCTGCTGGACCACAACCAGATCCCGTACGAGATCGTGCACAAGGAACAGTGCTGCGGCATGCCCAAGCTCGAACTGGGGGACCTGGATTCGGTGGAACAGAGCTGGCGCGCCAACATGCCGGTGCTGGCGCGCTATGCGAAAGAGGGCTGGGCGATCGTCACTGCCATCCCCAGTTGCACGCTGATGTTCAAGCAGGAACTGCCGCTGATGTTTCCCAACGATGCCGACACGCAGCTCGTCAAACAGGCGATGTTCGACCCCTTCGAATATTTCATCGCGCGCCACAAGGACGGTTTGCTGAAGACCGACTTCAAGGCCGCGCTCGGCAAGGTCAGCTACCACATCCCCTGCCATGGCCGCGTGCAGAACATCGGCAAGAAGACCGAGGAGATGTTCAAGTTGATCGGGCAGACCGTGACGGTCCAGCTCAACACCGTGGAGCGCTGTTCAGGCCATGCCGGCACCTACGGCGTGAAGACGCCGTACCACCCGGTGGCGATGAAGATCGGCAAGCCGGTGTTCAAGGCCATGGCCAAGGACGAGCCCGATTTCATCAGCAGCGACTGCGCCCTAGCGGGCCACCACATTGCGCAGGGCATGGCGCTGGCGGGCACGCCGGCCAAGGCGCTGCAGCACCCCCTGTCACTGTTCCGCTTGGCCTACGGCATCGAATGAGGAATGGAGCAAACACGCCATGAGCACCATCACCGCAGAAAGCCTGCTGTCCCTGCAGGCCTACGCCAAGATCCGCAAGAGCAGCAAGCCCGAGGCAATCGCCCACCGCCGTCTGCGCAGCGTGCACCTGGGTGAACACCTGACGCTGCAGTTTGAGGACGAGCAGACGATCCGCCGCCAGATCCAGGAGATGCTGCACATCGAGAAGATCTTCGAGGAAGACGGTATCCAGAGCGAGATCGACGCCTATGCCGCGCTGGTGCCCGATGGCAGCAACTGGAAGGCGACGATGCTGATCGAGTACCCCGACGAACACGAACGCAAGCGAGAACTGGCGCGGCTGATCGGTGTCGAGGACCGCATGTTCGTCGAGGTTGAAGGCCACCCCCGCGTCTATGCCATTGCCGACGAAGACATGGACCGCGAAAACGCCGAGAAGACATCGGCCGTGCACTTCGTGCGCTTCGAATTCAACACCGCGCAGCGCGAAGCCATCCGCGCCGGTGCGGCCGTGAAGATCGGTTGCGACCACACGAACTATCCGGCGCATGCCAGCATCACCGCAGAGACGCTGGCCTGCCTGGCGGGCGACTTGCGCTGACGTTGCGGCTGAAGTTGCGCTGAAGTTAAGCTGCAACAGCACGGTGTGTCGGTGGTCTGGCAGGCGAGCATCGGGCTGACCCCACAATGACTGCCGTGTCCTGCAGCGAGAACCCGCGATGAACAATCCCTTCGGCCTGATCGGCCTGGCCGTGATGGGCCAGAACCTGGTGCTCAACGTCGAAAGCCGTGGCTTTGCCGTCAGCGTGTTCAACCGCAGCACCGAGGTCACCGAGGCCTTTGTGGCCGCGCATCCGGGCAAGCGGCTTTTCGGTGCGCGCACGCTGCCTGAATTTGTCGCCAGCCTGGAGCGCCCGCGCAAGATCATGCTGATGGTGAAGGCCGGCGCGGCGGTGGACGCCGTCATCGAACAGCTGCTCCCGCTGCTGAACAAGGACGACATCATCATCGACGGCGGCAACAGCCTTTACACCGACACCGAAAGGCGTGACGTCTGGCTCACGCCACTGGGCTTGCGCTTCGTCGGCGCAGGGGTGTCGGGCGGCGAAGAAGGCGCGCGCAAGGGCCCGTCGATCATGCCCGGCGGCCCGGGCAGCACCTGGGCGGTGATGAAGCCCATCTTCGAGAGCATTGCGGCGCGCGTGGACGGCCAGCCCTGCGTCATGCACATCGGCCCCGGGGGCGCCGGACACTACGTGAAGATGGTGCACAACGGCATCGAATACGGCGACATGCAGCTGATCTGCGAAGCCTACGCGCTTCTCAAAGCCACCGGCATGGGCAACGACGAGATGGCCGATGTCTTCGACAGCTGGAACGACGGTGATCTGCAGAGCTACCTGATCCAGATCACCGCCAGGATCCTGCGCCAGCGCGACCCCGAGACGGTGCAGCCGGTGCTGGACCTGATCCTCGACAAGGCCGGCCAGAAGGGCACGGGGCAGTGGACGCTGATGAATGCGGCCGAAAACGCGGTGGTCATCAGCACCATCAATGCGGCCGTGGAGGCGCGCGTGCTGTCGTCGATGAAGGCCGCGCGCGTGGCGGCCAGCCGCCTGCTGCCCGGGCCCCCGGACAAGCTCAGCACGGCAGCGAGAGACCTGCTGCCCAAGGTGCACGACGCCCTGTATGCGTCCAAGGTCATCAGCTATGCGCAGGGCCTGGACCTGATGCACACGATGAGCGAGAAGAAAGGGTGGGCGCTGGACCTGGGCGGCATTGCCGGCATCTGGCGCGGCGGCTGCATCATCCGCGCGCGCTTTCTGGGGCGCATCACCGAGGCCTACCGTGCCGATCCGGCGCTGTCCAACCTGATGCTGGCGCCGTTCTTCCAGAGTGTGCTGGGCAAGAGCCAGCTGGCCTGGCGCGACGTGGTGGCCGTGGCCGTGTGCCATGGCATCCCGGTGCCGGCAATGAGCGCTTCGCTGGCGTACTACGACAGCTACCGCTGCGCGCGGTTGCCCGCCAATCTGCTGCAGGCCCAGCGCGACTTCTTCGGCGCTCACACCTATGAACGCATCGACAGGCCAGCGGGGCAGTGGTACCACACCGCGTGGCCGGAAGTCATCGGTTAAGCTGCTGTCTGGCCTCGTCAGGCCGCTTCAGAACAACCAGAAGCGGCGCACCCGAAGCGCCTTCGGCTTGACGCGCACGCCGGTCACCAGGCACTTGAGCAGGTACTCGATCCGCGCTTCGCTGAAGCGCCACAGGTCGGTGGCGCCCGACCACGACTGGCCTCGTCTGCGGATCACGCGGAAGCCCTTGCCTTCCTCCCAGCGGATCCAGAAGTTGTTGCTCTTGTTCTTGTTCGGCTGCGGCCAGTAGTAGCGGATGCCTTCACCGTTGAAGCCCAGGCCTGCGCCGTTGGGCGCGCGCAGCCAATGGCGGAAGGGCGGCTTGTCGGAAGCAGGCTCCTGCGGCCCGTCCACTTGGTCGGGCAGCGTCAGCTCGGCCGGCAAGGCCTTGTTGGCAGCGGCTATTCGGTCCCAGAGCCGGTGGATATGCAGGCTGTCCAGCCCGGGCACCGTGTCGCCGCCCTTGTTGTCGCTGTGGCCGGCGCCAGACCCGGCTTCCCGGCCCGCACGCGCGGTGCGCTTCTTCAGTTCTGCCTTCACCCAGGACATGCCGAACCCTCACGTTGAGCGGACTGAGAAGATGCATGCAGCGGCGGCACTCGGCCCGCCCACGGCAGTGCGACTTCCAGCGCCGCCGCCAGTTGCAGCAGCCAGTGTTCCTGTGCCGGCGCCGCGGCCAGTTGCACGCCGATCGGCAGGCCGTTGCTGTGCAGGGCCAGCGGCAGGGATATGGCGGGTGTGCCCATGATGTTGTGTGGCAGCGTGTATTGCATGACGGGCCGCAGCAAGCGTTCGGCGAATTCTTCCATGCTCACGTCAGCACGGCCCAGGTTGAAGCGGCCAAAGGGTTCAGCGACGTTCGCCGTGGTGGGGCCGAGCCACACATCGTGCTGCGTGAAGTAGCCACCCAGCTGGCGGCGCACCGTGTTGAGCGTCGCCATGGCGGCCAGAAACTGTGCGGGCTTCATCGCGCGCGCGTGCTGGCAGATCTTCCAGGTCATGGGCTCCAGTGTCTCGGGGCCGATGGTCAACCCGGTGCGCTGCGCGTAGCCGGCCAGTCGCAGGTTGAAGCCGAAGAACCAGATGTCCATCATGCTGTGCAGCGCGGTCAGGCCAAGTGGTGCGGGGTCGGCTTCCTCGACGTGGTGTCCCATGGCGGCCAGGACCTGCGCCGTGTGCTTCACGGCAGCGGCCACTTCGGGGTCGGGCGCCAGGCCCATCAGTGCGGAAGTGCTCCAGCCGATGCGCAGCCGAGGTGCGGCCTGACGTGCAAGTTCTGCGTACGGCAAGTGCGGGCGCGGAATCAGGAAGGGGTCGCCGGGCTGCGGCATGGCCAGGCAGTCGAGCATTGCGGCGGCGTCGCGCACGGTCCTGGTCTGGACGAAGTTCTGCGCCAGGCCGTAGCCGTTTTCGTCCAGCATGGGCGCGAATGAGATGCGGCCGCGCGACGGCTTCAGGCCCACGCCGCCGCAGAAGCTGGCGGGGATGCGGATCGAGCCCGCGATGTCCGTGCCCTGTGCGAGGGGCACCATGCCCGAGACGACAGCCGCCATCGCGCCGCCGCTGGAACCCCCCGCACTGAAGCCTTGGCGCCACGGCGTGCTGGTGTTGCCGTGCAGCGCGCCTTCGGTGGTGCCGGCCATCGAATATTCAGGCGCGGCGGTGCGGCCGATGATGTTGACGCCCGCGGCTTTGACGAGCGTGCAGTAAGCGCTGTCCTGCGCCGCCACCATGCCTTTGCACAACCGGCTGCCAAATTCGATGCGGCGGCCGCCTTCGTGGCCAAACACGTCCTTCATCAGGAAAGGCACGCCGCGGAACGGTCCGCTGCCAAGCGTGGTTTCGTCCAGCGTTTCAATCCGATCGGGGTAGGTCTCGACGACGGCGTTGACCTCGCCATTGACAGCCGCGATGGCGCGCGCGGCGACGGCGGCCAACTCTGCGGCGCTGACGTCGCCGCGTGCCACCAGCGCTGCGAGGCCCAGCGCATCTTCGCGCGCGTATTCATCAAGCTTCATGCCTGCCGCCCTCCGTGTCACCAGCCGTAAAAGCGCGGCCAGCGCTGCAGGCTGCCGTCGGCTGCCACCACCTCGTAATGTGGGAACTGCGCTGCCGTGGCGCAGGCGTGGTTGGGCAACACACGCAGCCGCGTGCCCACAGGCCAGCGCGAGGCCAGGTCCGCGTCGGCCTGGCCGTCGCGCCAGGACAGGATGCCGTGTTCCTGGTTGGCGCTGCCCATGATGAAACCGTCGATCAGCACGCCGCGCTCGTCGCAGACCGCGCCGTAGCCATGGTCCAGTGGCAGGTCGGGCACGCCGCGGTCGCGGCTCATCGCCATCCAGCCGGCGTCCACCAGCACCCAGCCCTTTTCTTCCTGGTGGCCGATGACGGTGCACAGCACCGACAACGCAATTTCGTCGGTGCTGCACACGCCCACGCCGTGCATCACCAGGTCATGAAAGACGTACACGCCGGCCCGCACTTCGGTCACGCCTTGCAGTTGCAGCGCCGACAGTGCCGTGGGCGTGCTGCCCACGCTGACCTCCGGGCACGGCAGGCCGGCAGCGCGCAGGCGCTCGGCGGCGCGCACGCAGCGGCTGCGTTCCTGTTCGGCCATGGCCTGCAACGCGGCCTCAGAGCGGCATTCGTAGGACGCGCCGGCGTGCGTCATCACGCCCTTCAGCACGGCGCCGCCGGCGTGCAGCGTCCGGCCCACGTCCAGCAGCAGGTCTGACTCCGGCTTGACGCCTGCGCGGTGGCCGTCGGTGTCGATCTCGATCATCACCTCGAAGGCATGCCCGCTGGCCACGATGGCCTGCGCGGCGGCCACCGAATCCACGACCACCGTCAGCGCGCAGCCGCGTTCGCGCAGCGCCCGCGCCTGCGCCAGCTTGGGCGGTGAGATGCAGACGGCGTAGAGGATGTCGGTGATGCCGGCTGCAAAGAAAACCTCGGCCTCTTTCAACGTCGACACCGTGATGCCCTGCGCGCCGGCCACCATTTGCAGTTCCGTCACCGGCAGGCACTTGGCCGTCTTCACGTGCGGCCGCAGCCGCGCACCTAGCGCGCTGATGCGCGCCTGCATGCGCACGATGTTGTGCTGCAGCCGCGTGCCGTCTAACAGTGCAGCAGGCGTGGACAGGTTCTGGATGTTCATGGCGCAGATGCTATCTGTGGTTTAGCCAAAGCCAATCGTGCGTGGCCGAAGGACAAGTGAGAATCTATCCCCATGGAGGCTTCCATAGCTTCTCTTGATTCACTTCCACCTCAACCCCAAGGACATCACCATGAAAACCATCGGCCAAAAGCTTGAAGCCTTCAGCGTCACCGGCGTCAAGCCCGGCTTCAACCAGCACGAGGAAAACGGCGTCTCCGCCTTCGAGACGATCACCGAGAAGAGCTTCCCGGGCAAGTGGAAAGTCATCTACTTCTGGCCCAAGGACTTCACCTTCGTCTGCCCGACCGAGATCGTGGCCTTCGACAAGCTGGCGGGCCAGTTTGCAGAGCGCGACGCTGTTCTCATGGGCGGCAGCACCGACAACGAATTCAGCAAGCTCGGTTGGCGCCGTGACCACAAGGACCTGAACAAGCTGGGCCACTGGAGCTTTGGCGACAGCCGCGGCAGCCTGGTGGACATGCTGGGTGTGCGCGACGCGGCCGAGGGCGTGGCCCTGCGCGCCACCTTCATCGTCGATCCCGACAACGTGATCCAGCACGTCAGCGTCAACAACCTCAACGTCGGCCGCAACCCCGACGAAGTGCTGCGCATCCTGGACGGCCTGCAGACCGACGAACTCTGCCCGTGCAACCGCGCGGTCGGCGGCACGACGCTCTGAGAGAGCGCCACTTCTCCATCCTGATTTGAGCGGAGCCCCACCATGGAATTTCTTCAAACCATCAAAGACCGCATGCCCGAGCACGCGAAGGACATCCGCCTGAATCTGGACGGTGTCATCGCGCGCAGCAGCCTGGCGCCTGAAGACGCGATTGCGGTGGCTCTCGCCAGCGCCTTCGCGGCCAAGAGCCCCGTGCTCGTGGCCGCCTTCAAGGCGGCGGTGCCGCCCGCCGAAGGCTATGCAGCGCTGACTGCGGCCACGCTGATGGGCATGAACAACGTCTGGTACCCCTTCGTCGAAATGGCAGACGATGAAGACCTGAAGACGGCGCGGCCGGAGTTGCGCATGAACGCCTACGCCAGCCATGGCGGCGTCAGCAAAGCCAAGTTCGAAGCCTATGCGCTGGCCGCGTCCATCGTTGGCAAGTGCCACTTCTGCGTCAAGAGCCACTACGCGCTCTTGAAGCAGGAAGGTTGGACGACGCAGCAACTGCGCGACGTGGGCCGCATCGCGGCCGTGGTCAACGCGGCAGCGCTGGTCCTGGCAAGCGAGGCCTGAAGCCCACGGCGTCGGCGCTGACGAGAGACAGCGCCGACCAGATCATCACAAAGCCCAGCAGCCGTTGGCTGTCGAAGGGCTCATGAAACACCCACACGCCCAGCAGCAGCTGGAGTGTGGGTGAGATGTACTGCACCATGCCCACCGTCGCCAGCGGCAGCCTTCGCGCGGCGGCGGCAAAACACAGCAGCGGTAGGGCCGTCAGCGGGCCGGACAACAGCAGCCAACCGACTTGCGGGCTGAAGCCTTGCAACAGCGCGCCGTTGCGGTTGAAGGTCCACCACAGCAGTGCCGGCAGCACCAAAGGCGCCAGCAACAGGTTTTCCAGCGCCAGGCCTTCCAGCGCGCCCAGCGGCGCGGTCTTGCGGATCAGGCCGTACACGCCAAAGCTGCCCGCCAGCGCCAGCGCGATCCACGGCAAACGCCCGGCTTGCCACGTGAGCCACAGCACGCCGCAAGCGGCCAGCGCCACCGCCAGCCACTGCAGCAGCCGCAGGCGTTCGCGCAGCACCGCTACGCCCAGCAGCACGTTGACGAGCGGGTTGATGTAGTAACCGAGTGCTGCTTCCACCACCCGGCCGCTCTGCACCGCAAAGACGTACACGAGCACGTTGACCGACAGCAGCAGCGCACTGCACGCAAACAGCGCCACGCGGCGCGGCTGGCGCAGCGTTTCACCCAGCCAGGCCCACCGCCCTTGCCAGGCCAGCAGCGCCAGCACGACCAGCAGTGACCAGGCGGACCGGTGCAGCACCACTTCCAGCGGCGGCACCTGGGCGATGAACTGGAAGTACAGCGGGAACAGCCCCCAGATGCCGAAGGCGATGAAGGCGTAGATCAGACCGGTTTGCATGCAGCCGGCGATTGTCGCCGGGCCAGGGCCGGCGCTGCGGTGCAACCATAATGCCGTTATGCAGCGTCAAGACTTCCCGCGGGTGCTGGCGGCCGAGAGTGTGTCCAACTTCGGCAGCATGCTCAGCCGGCTGACGATTCCTTTCCTGGCCGCTTTGCAGCTGCAGGCCACGCCGGCGCAAATGGCCGCACTGCTGGTGGCTGACGTGGTGGCCGGCGCGGTGGGCTCCTTGTGGCTGGGCAGCCTGATCGACCGCCACGGCAAGCGCGCAGTCATGTTGCTGGCCGACGGCCTGCGCTGCGCGCTGCTCGCCGCGCTGGCGCTCGCCGCGTGGGTTGGCGTCGTCAACATGCTGCTGCTGGTGCTGGCCTCGGCCGCATCGGGCCTGTTGACGGTGGCCTTCGAACTGGCACGTTCGGCGTGGGTGGCGCAGCGCGTCGCAGACGCCGACCTGCCGCGGCGCAACGCGCAGTTGTCGGTAGCGGGCAGCCTGTCCGAGACAGCGGCCTTTGCCATCGGCGGCTGGCTCTACCAAGGCCTGGGCGCGGCGCTGTCGCTGGCGGTGGATGCGCTGAGCTATGCACTGTCGGCCTTGTGCCTGCGCGGCGTGGCCGAAGTGCGTGCCGCGCCGGCAGAACGAGGCCCCGTGCAGAGTGCCTGGCAGGCCCTGCGACAGGACGTCGCAGTGGGCCTGCGCGCCATCGCCGAAAGGCCGCTGCTGCGTGCGCTGGTGACCGTGGAAGCGCTGCTCGGGTTTTCGATGGCGCTCACGGGCACGGCCTACATGATCTACGTCACCCGCGACGTGGCCTTGCCCACCGGCCCGATGGGCATGATCGCCGCGCTGGGCGCGCTGGGCGCCGTGGCGGGTGCCAGCCTGGCGCCGCGCCTGGGCCGCACACTTGGCGCGGGCTGGACGATGGCGCTGGGCTTGTCTGCCTTCGCCATCGGCGCAGCCTGCATCCCCATGGCCCCTGTGGCCAACGGGGCTGAAGGCTTGGCCTGGGCGACCGTGGCCTGGCTCGTGGCGCACCAGATCGTCGGCGATGCTGGCCACGTGCTGCACGACGTGCACGACCGCACGCTGCGCCAGACGGCGGTGCCCGATGCGCTGCTGGCGCGTGTCGATGCCGGCATCCGGTCGGCCGGGCAACTGTCCACGCTGGCCGGCGCCGTGGCCGGCGGCGCCATCGGGTCGGCCACCGACGCGCGCACGGTGCTGTGGCTGGCGGCGGCCGTTGCCGCAGCGGCCGCTGGGGTGGCGGCAGTGTGCCTGTCGGCCTACCGGCCGGGCGAGTGAGCCGGGGCTCAGCGCACATCGCCGTCCACATAGAACCAGCGCCCGGCCTCCATCACAAAGCGGCTGCTCTCTTGCAACCGCTGCGCACGGCCAGCGACTTTGCTGCGCGCCACAAATTCCACCCCCGCGCTGCCGTCGGCGCACACCTCGTGCCGCCGCACTTCCAGTCCGAGCCAGCGCAACGCGGGGTCGAAGGCCGGCACATCAGCTGGTCGCGTGCTGGCATGCCAGGTGTCCTGCAGATAGCTTCCCAAGCCCAGCACATAGGCGCTGTAGCGCGACCGCATCAACGCTTCGGCGGTAGGCGCCTGCAGGTGCAAGGGGCCGGCGTGATAACGCCCGCAGCAGTTGGCGTAGTGCTGGCCCGTTGCGCAAGGGCAGGGCGCCTGACCCGTTTTCATGCGCTCAAGTCCTTCTCCCACACCTCGCCGACCAGCGCCTGGCCGAAGCTGTGGTGGGCTTCGCTGCTCAGCAGCCGGTAGCCGCGCTGGGTGCAGATGGCGCGTGCGGCCAGCAGCAGGCTGTGGGTCCGCAGGCGCACCTTCGTGTAGCCGGCGTCGACCGCAAAGCGGTGGCAGGCATCGACCAGCAGCTTGCCGATGCCACGCCCGCGGGCGGCGGGTTCCACCAGCAGCAAACGCAAGTGCGCCACGCCGGCGATGGGCGCGCCCGTGGTGTCGTCACGTGCCTGGACCAGGAACACGCAGCCCATCGGCACGCCTTGCCATTCGGCCACCCAGCCGGCTTCGCGGCGGGCATCGAAGCGGTCCACGAAGTCGGCGGCGATGCGCGCCACCAGCGCTTCAAAGTGCTGGTCCCAGCCGTATTCGGCCGTGTACAGAGCGCCGTGGCGGGCCACCACCCAACCCAGTTCTCCGGGCTGCAGACTGCGCAGCAGCGGCGCTGCTGCATCCGCCGGGGACAGCAACTGGCGCACACGCTGTGCGGCGTACAGCAATTCCTGCTGCTGCGGCGCCGACAGCGGTTGCAGCAGCGCGAGAGCCTGCGCTTGCGACGCCTGGTCGAGCGGCGCAAAGGCGCGGCGGCCGGCGGCGCTGAGGCTCAACTGCCATCGCCGTCCGTCCTGCGGCGAACGCTGCGCCCGCACCAGGCCGCGCCCGCGCAGGCTCGCCAGCAGGCGGCTCACGTAGCCGGCATCCAGCGCCAGGTCGCGCGACAGTTCACCGGCGGTCAGGCCTGGGCGCTGCGCCAGTTCCCACAGCAGCCGCGATTCGGTGAGCGAGAAGCGCGACGCCAGCAGCCCGCCGCCCGGGCCGCGGCCGAGCACGCCGATGCGGCCGGTGTAGAAGCGGTTGAAGGCACGCAGTGCCTGCGCCTGTTCATCCGTTGGCACGCGGGGGCTCTTCATCGACGCAGCATCGCCGAAATGCTTGCTTCTGGCAAGTATTCGGCCGAGCCGGGCACACCGTACACTGCGCGGGCATTCCTTTCCGACCCCGCCATGCTCGACCCGCAAGCCCGTGCCCTCATCGACCTGATGGTCCAGCGCCAGGTGCCGCCGATGCACACCCTGTCACCGGCTGAAGCGCGCAGCATGTACCGCGATCGCCGCACTTACACGCAGCCCGAGCCGCCGTCCATGGCCGAGGTGCGCGATCTGCGCACCGATGGTGGTGTGCCGATGCGCCTGTACCGTCCCCTGGACGCCGGCGTGCGGCCTGTGCTGGTGTACTTCCACGGCGGCGGATGGACCATTGGTGACCTCGACACGCACGACGTGCTGTGCCGCCAACTGTGCGCGGCGGCCGGCATCGTCGTCGTCGCCGTGGACTACCGCCTGGGCCCCGAACACCGCTTCCCCGCCGCCGTGGACGACTGACTGGCGGCCACACGTTTCGTGCGCCGCGAAGCCACGGCTCTCGGCGTCGAGCCGTCGCGCCTGGCGGTCGGTGGCGACAGCGCCGGGGGCAACCTGGCAGCCGTGGTGGCACTGTCGCTGCGTGACGCCGGTGATGCTGCACCCGCGTTCCAGTTGTTGATCTACCCTGCCACCGACCAGCGCGCCCTGGCGCCGTCCCACACCAGCAACGGCCAGGGCTACCTGCTCACCGCCGACAGCATCGCCTACTGCCGCGGCAACTACATGGCGGACCCGGCGCAATGGTCCGACTGGCGCGCGTCGCCGTTGCTGGCACCCGACCACACGCGCCTGCCGCCTTCCTTGGTGCTGACTGCCGGGTACGACCCGCTGCGTGATGAAGGCCTGCAGTACGCCGACGCGCTGTCCGCGGCCGGCAACCGCGTGCAGTCCGTCTGCTTCGACCGCCAGGTGCACGGCTTCATCACCATGGGCCGTGTGCTCGATGAAGCCAACACGGCCGTCGCGCTGTGCGCCAGCGTGCTGAAGGTGGCGCTCTTCAAGCCCTGAGCCCGTGTCCTGAGCTCATGTCCTGAGCAACAGGCGGAAGGGCGCGAAGAGCCAGGACCGCATCCCGATCACCATCGTGTAGGCCGTGCGGTCAGCGGGCGGCAATTTCTGGTCCGCCAGGTGCTGCTGCGCAAAGTCCTGCGCCAGGCGCTGCAGGCGTTCGTTGAACAGCGCCGCTTGGGCCGGGCTGATCTGGCCGTGCACCAGCATCAGCAGTTCGCCGACGCCACCGAAGTCACCACTGAAATAGTCGCCCACGGCGTGCTGGCGAAAGAACTGCATCACCGGGCCGTCGGGCCGCCAGCGGAAGGTCTTGTCGATCTTCAGCCGGTAGCGGTTGTTGGCGCGCAGTTCCAGGAATCCCAGCTTGTCCAGCGCCAGCAGGCAGCCCACCGCCTGCGGCTTGCTGAGGCTGTAGGTCTGCACCATCTGCTCGAACGTCCATTGGCTCAAGGCGCAGATGGCGGCCAGCAGCAGCTTGGGGTCGGCGACGACCGCGCGTTCCTGCTCGAGCGTCATCTCCCGCCGCAGCGGTGAGGCCAGCGCCACCTGGCGCGCGAGTTCCGCGAAGTCCATCTTCAGCACCGCCAGCACTTCGTCGATGCGCGACAGTGGCATGTCGCCTTTGGCAAAGATGCGCTTGATGCTGCTTTCGGCCATGCCGAGTTCCACCGCCAGCTGCGCGTAGGTGATGCCGGCGCGGCGCAGTTCGGCCTTCAGCGTCGTGATCAGGTCCTGGGTGCTGCTCATCGAATGCTCCAGAAGTATCTGCATACGATACCAGCGGTCCGAAAGAATGCCACGCCCCCTGGAGTGATGGATACCGAGCGCACAAACGCAGAAGATAGCGCCGTGTTCAACCAACCCTTCACAGACATGCAAACCATCCACCACGACACCAAGGCCTGGAAGCTCCAGGTGTGGGTCAGCTTTGGCACCGCAGCCACGCTCTGCGGCACGGGCCTGGCCTGGTTGCCGGGGCAGGACCTGGACCGCGCATTCATGGTCATGGGCTACCTCTTCACGCTGTCCACCGCCTTCGCGCTGGCCAAGTACGTCCGCGACAACGAAGGCCGTCGTGTCGATACGCCGATGTGGGGCCTGGTGGTGTGGGGCGGCTTTGCGCTGGCCATGGCGCTGACCGCCTGGGGCCTGTGGCGCATGGAGGTGAACCCGACCTACAAGGCCTTCCTGGCGGTGAGTTGGCTGTTCCTGATCTCTGCCGTGTTCACGTTGGCCAAGACGCTGCGCGATGCGCACGAAGCGGCGCTGGCGGAAGCACGCGGCCAGCGTGGCGAAGCCGCGTAACCCTCGAATTCACTGGAGAAGACATATGAAGAAACTGATCCTTGCTGCAGCCCTGTCGCTGACTTTGTCGCTGGGCTTGTCCAGCGCCGTTCAAGCCCACAGCGGCGCCTCTGAGATGAGCGCGCTGTCGATGCTGCCGGTGGCCATCTCCGTGGCCGCGCCGGTGGGGCTGCTGTCGGCCGGCGCGGTGTTCACGGTGGTCGCTGTCGAGGCGGCGTCCGAAGGCACGGTGTGGGTGCTGGAGCGCGCGTCGGACGGCGCGCGTGCCAGCGTCACGCTCAGCGCGGCAGCGCTGGGCGGCGTCTCGGTGCTGGCGGGCACGGCGGTGGTGGCCACGGCCTTCAGCGCGGGCTGGGTGCTGTCGGCAGCGGGAAAGGCCATCGCCTTCATCCCGAATGAAGTCGGCAAGGCGCTGCTCTACAACGAACGGGTGACACGATGAAAGCGGCGATGAAAGCGCGCCTGCTTGCGATAGTCGCGGCGGTTGTGCTCGTTTCGGCGCTGACACCCGCCCATGCCGGCCGCAATTGCGAAGCGCGGCCGCCCGATGCTTACAACGTGCAGCGTTCGCTGGAACTGGCCGAGCGCACCGCCAGGGCGCTGGACGCCAGCGGCGCGCAGGTGGTGGTGCTGGCGCGCTCGGGCCAGGACCTGAGCAAGTACCGACTGCGCTGGAGCCATCTGGGCCTGGCCTATCGCGACGGCAAGGGCTGGAAGGTCGTGCACAAGCTCAACCAGTGCGGCAGTGCGCGGGCTGACCTCTACCGCCAGGGTTTGGGCGAATTCTTCATGGACGATCTGCACGACTACCAGGGTGCCTTTGTCGTGCCCAGCACCGACATCCAGGCCAAGCTCAAACCGCTGCTGCAGGACAACCGCCGCATCGACGTGATGCACACGCCGGCCTACAACATGGTCGCCTATCCGTGGGCGCAGCAGTACCAGCAGAGCAACCAGTGGGCGATCGAGACGCTGGCGTATTCACAGATCTATTCACAAGAGCCCGGCGCCACCACGCGTGAGAGAGCGCAGGCCTGGCTGCGCTTCAAGGGCTATGAGCCGACGGTGCTGCGCATCTCGCCACTGGTGCGCCTGGGCGCGCGCATGACGGCCGGCAACATCGCCTTCGACGACCATCCGAACGACAAGCGCTACAGCGACCGCATCGAGACCGTCACCGTCGATTCGGTGTTCGACTGGCTGGAGCGTGCCGGCATGGCGCGGCCGGTGCAGGTGGTGCGGTAATTCGGTGCGCTGAACAGGAGCCGCCATGAACCGCCGTCACCTCTTGCTGGGCTGCTGCGCCGCCTTGGGCGCAGGCCTCTTCACTGGCCTGGTGCCTGCCGCCAGCAACCGCGTCCGCAACCCTTGCCGCGGCACGCTGCCGCCCGACCTGGCCCAGCACGACACGGTGCTGTCCGCCTTGCAAGGCCTGGACGCCAGCCGCCTGCTCGACACCCACGCCCACCTGCTGGGCACGGGCGACGCCGGCAGCGGCTGCAGCGTGCACCCCGCGATGCAGCAGTGGTGGCACCCGGCCGAGGTGCTGCGGCGCAAGGTGATCCTGAATGCCGCTTGCGTGCCGGTCGATGCGCCGTCGGTGGACCTCGCCTGCGTGCAGCGCCTGTTGACGCTTGCCGATGACTTTCCGGCGGGTGCGCGCTGGTGGCTCTTTGCCTTCGAGCAGGCGCACGACGACGCCGGCCGGCCGCAGCCCGAACTCAGCAGCTTTCATGTGCCCGACGCCCATGCCGCTCACATCACGCGGCAGCACCCGGGACGCTTTGACTGGGTGGCGTCGATCCATCCCTACCGCGACGATGCACTGGCGCGTCTGGACGCCGCGCTTGCCGCCGGCGCGGTGGCCGTGAAGTGGCTGCCCAGTGCGATGAACATCGACCTGCGCGACCCCCGGAGCCGTGCTTTCTGCGAAAGGCTGGCGCGTGCGGGCCGGCCGCTCATCGTGCACTGCGGTGAAGAAAAGGCGGTGCCTGGCGCGGGCCGCGACGAACTCGGCAACCCGCTGCTGGTGCGCCACGCGCTGGACAGCGGCGCGCGGGTCATCGTCGCGCACGCGGCGTCGCTGGGGCATGCGGCAGACATCGACAAACGCTCGGCGCCAGAGCGCCCGGCTTTCGAGCTCTTCGCAAGGTTGATGGTCGGGTCCGACCACGGCGGCCGTCTGCTGGCCGACCTCTCGGCCGTGTTCCAGGCCAACCGCACGCCGACGGTCTGGCGCACCGTGCTGCAACGCGAAGACTGGCAGCCGCGCCTGCTGCACGGTTCCGACCATCCGCTGCCCGGCGTCATGCCGCTCTTCTCGCCCGCCAGGCTGCAACGCGCCGGCCTGCTGGACGAAGCCGATGTGGCGCCGCTGCTGCGTCTGCGTGAACACAATCCGTTGCTCTTTGACCTGGCGCTGAAGCGTCGTCTGCGTGCAGGCGTCTCGAAACTCGGTGCCGGCGTGTTTGAAGGCCGGGCGTTGGCGTGGCATTAGCGCCCGTCGCGACTACAGTGCAGCCCGTCTGAGCACACCCCCCCAAAGAGGAAGCCCGTGAGCGAGTACTTCAGCAACGCCGTCAGTGAGTCCGTGCGACCCACGCAAGACCATCCCAATCAGTTCGCCCTGCTCAGCCAGCGCCGCTTCGCGCCTTTCTTCTGGGTCCAGTTTCTGGGTGCCGGCAACGACAACGTCTTCAAGTTCGCCTTTACCGTGCTGGTGACGTACCAGCTGCAGCTGGCCTGGCTGCCACCGGCCTTGGCCGGGCTGGCGATCGGCGCGCTCTTCATCCTGCCCTTCCTGCTGTTTTCGGCCACCAGCGGGCAACTGGCGGACAAGTACCCGAAGGAAGTGCTGATCCGCTTCGTCAAGAGCCTGGAGATCGCCATCATGCTGCTGGCCGGCTTCGGCTTCATGCAGCAAAACGTGCCGCTGCTGCTGGCATGCGTGTTCCTGATGGGGCTGCACAGCACGCTCTTCGGCCCGGTCAAGTTTGCGTACCTGCCGCAGCACTTGAACGAGCGTGAACTGACCGGTGGCAACGGCATGGTGGAGATGGGCACCTTCGTCGCCATTCTGCTGGGCAACGTGGCGGGCGGCTTGTTGATCGCCATTCCCGAAGTCGGCCCCACCTGCGTCGCCGCTGCGTGTCTGGGCCTGGCGGTGTTGGGCAGAGTGCTGGCGCAGGCGGTGCCGCCGTCACCGGCCACCGACCCCACGCTCAGCATCAACTGGAACCCGGTCACAGAAACCTGGCGCAACCTGAAGCTGGCCCACGGCAACGTGGTCGTGTTCCGCTCGCTGCTGGGCATCAGCTGGATGTGGTTCTTCGGCGCTGTCTTCCTGAGCCAGTTTCCGAGCTTCGCGCGCGACGTGCTGCATGGCAACGAACAGGTGGCGTCGCTGCTGCTGGTGGTGTTTTCCATCGGCATCGGCATCGGCGCGCTGCTGTGTGAACTGATGAGCCGGCGGCACGTGGAAATCGGCCTCGTGCCGCTGGGCGCCATCGGCATGAGCGTGTTCTCCATCGACTTGTATTTCGCGTCGCGCGGCTTGCCCGAGGCCACCTTGCTGACGCTGAGCCAGTTCATGGCCCAGCCCGCGCACTGGCGCGTGCTGCTGGACCTGGCGCTGCTGTCGCTCTTTGCCGGCATCTACAGCGTGCCGATGTACGCGCTGATCCAGATCCGCAGCCAACCCACGCACCGGGCCCGCATCATCGCGGCCAACAACATCCTGAATGCGTTGTTCATGATCGTCAGCTCGATCGGGGTCGGGCTCTTGCTGAAGGCGGCGTTCACGATCCCCCAGGTGTTCCTGATCGTGGGCCTGCTGAATGCCGTCGTGGCCTTCTACATCTTCCTGCTGGTGCCCGAATACCTGCTGCGCTTTCTGGCCTGGGTGCTGACGCGCCTGGTCTATCGCTTCAAGGTGCAGGGCGACGAACACATTCCCACCACCGGCGCGGCCATCCTCGTCTGCAACCACGTCAGCTTCGTCGATGCGGTGCTGCTGATGGCCGCGAGCCCGCGGCCCATCCGCTTCATCATGGACCACCGCATCTTCGCCACGCCCGTGCTGGGCACGCTCTTCCGCCTGAGCAAGGCGATCCCCATCGCGTCGCAGAAAGAAGACCCGGCCGCCTACGAACGGGCCTTTGCCGAGGCGCGCAAGGTGCTGGACGAAGGCGACCTGCTGTGCATCTTTCCGGAAGGCGGGCTGACCCAGGACGGCGCGCTGGGCGAATTCAAGGGCGGCGTCATGAAGGTGCTGCAGACGAACCCGGTGCCCGTCGTGCCAATGGCACTGAGCAACCTCTGGGGTTCGTTCTTCTCGCGCGTGGAAAAGGGCACGGCGATGGTCAAACCCTTCCGCCGCGGCTTCTACAGCCCCGTGGGGCTGGACGTGGGAGCGGCGCTGCCGGCTGCAGAGGTCACACCCGCCGGCTTGCGCCAGCGGGTGCAGGGCTTGCTGGCGTTGGCTGCCGTCAAGGAATGAAGTTCGTGCCCTCGGGCAACGCGCCCACCAGCGGTGTTTCGAAGTACGGCCCGGCACCGTCGGGGTCGATCACCAGCGTGCCGTGGCTGGCAAAGAAGGCCGCGATCTGCGCTTGTGCTGCCAAGGCGTAACCCGCGCCCGCCGCGCTGCTGATGTTGGTGAGGAAGGTGTGCGGGTTCTTGCCCACGGCCGGGTTGTTGGCATACGCCAGGTCGTTGCGGAAGTAGGTCGTGCGGTCCGCCAGGCCACCGGCGCGGACGATGGCGCTGCTGGTCGGGTTGGGCACCGTCACGTCGCCCTTCGCAAACTGGATGATCACCGGCTTGGCCGCATGGCCCCGCAGCGGCTGTTTGCGGATCAGCGCGGCATAACTCACCGGGTTGCCGGCCTGTGTGACCCACTGTGAACGGTCAATGAACTCAGCAATGGCCATGGCGCCCGGCACCGTGTTCAGCACCGTGGGCAGGTCGCGCAGCGGCATGTTTTCGTTGAAGTTCAGGTTGAACGGGAAGGGCACGCCCGGCGTCGGCGGCAGGTTGATGAGCGACGGCGCGCGGCCCACGAGCGCAATGGCAGTCAGCACGCGGAACGACGGGCTGTAGCGCGCAATTTCAGTGATGGACCCGCCCGGCACGTTGGGCACGCCGGCCTTCAGTGAAGGTTCAGTGCCCAGGAAGATGGTGCCGTAGATGCCGCCGAAGGACTGGCCGGCGTAGTAGATGCGCCGGGCGTCCAGGTCCACCGAACCGTCACCGTCGATGTCGATTCCGGCTTCGACCTGCCGCACCAGTTGCATCAGGTCCACCACTGTCTGGCGCAGGCCGTCGCGGCTGGCGATGATGGCGCGCGGTGGGGCCGCACTGCTGCCTTCGGTGGAGTCAATGGCGCCGTTGCCGTCCTGGTCAATGCCGCGGCCGCCTGCGTTCAGCGCCACCGGGCCGGTGGCCCGCAGCACGGCCAGCGAGTTGAGCGCACCACCGCCATGGCCGACGACGTTGATCGACACCGTGGCAATGCCGCGCGAGGCCAGTGTGGCGGCCACCGTCCAGGGTGCGCCGTACATGCTGTCGCCAAAGCCGTGTCCGAAGATGGCCACCGGCCAGCCGCCGGCCGGCTTGACGCCGGCGGGCACGAACATCTGCACCAGCAGGTCATTGCTGCCCTGTGGCACCGGTGTGCCCGTCAGAGTGCCAGTGGCGGGGATGTACTTGCCGGCCGTTTCATAGTCGGGTGACCGGTAGCGGCCATATGCCACCGCCGCCACCGCGCCCGGCACCACGCCCAGCGCAGGGGTGGGCACGAAGCCGCTGGTGAAGCTGGGCGCGGCGCCAGTCTGGCGGTTGAACTGGATGCCCTGCACCGAAGCCAGCGGGAACACCGTGCGCACGGCGGCGCCGCCGGCGGTGCCGATCATGAAGTTCACCGGCGCGGGACTGGACCCCTTGATCGCCCGATTGATCTTGGCCAGGTCGGCGCTGGTGCTCTGCGTGCTGAAGAGGCTGGCCGCCACGATCTTGTTGCGGTGGCCGCGCAGGCTGCGCATGCCGTCGCGCAGGTCATTGCCGTATCCGCTGCGGTCGTGGTCGCGGTGGCCGCCGTGATCATCATCGTCGTCGCCGTCGCCGCGCTTGATCTTGCGGCCCTGTGTGTCGCGCACGCCGTCGGTGATGACGAGCAGGTAACGCGAGTGCTGTTCCAGCAGCTCATCGCTCTGGAACACCAGTGTGTGGGTGGCTGCGTCCCATACGATCTGGTTGATGCCGACACGGTCACCATAGCCGCGCAGCGTCAGCGTGTCTCCCAGGTTAACCAGATACACCGTGCTGCTGTTGACGGTGGCCGGATTGATGGCGCCAGTGAAGGGCACGGTGATGCGCGGCTGCGTCGAAAAGCCGTCGAGCGTGTTGATGACGTCGATGTCCAGGCAGTCGCTGACGCGCACCGCGCAGTCGGGCTTGGGCAGGTTGACGCGCCGCAGCGTGTTCTGCGTGCCGTCAAAGACGGTGTAGCGGTTGCTGGGGAAGGGTGCGCCGGCGGGGTTGCTGCGGTCGTCCTTGACGCGCACGCCGTCGGCCAGGGCCAGCGGTTTTCACGTCGCCTTCCTGGGCACGCACCTGCCCGGTGTCGTGGCCTCCTGCGGGCTGCCGGTGCAGTACGGCGCCTGGGCGCTGGCGATGCTGGGCCTGTTCAATATCGTGGGCAGTGTGGCCATGGGCTGGGCGGTGGGGCGCTGGCGCATGAAGTCGCTGCTGTCGCTGGTGTATGCGGTGCGCGCCGTGGCCATGGTGCTGTTCATGATGGCGCCCAAGACCGGCCTCGTGGTGCTCGTCTTCGCCGCCGTGATGGGGCTGACCTTCCTGTCCACCGTGCCGCCCACGGCGGGCCTGGTGGCCAAGTTCTTTGGCACGGCCCACATGGCGACGCTCTTCGGCATCGTGATGCTCACGCACCAGGTCGGTGGCTTCCTGGGTGCCTGGCTGGGCGGCAAGGTGTTCGAGGCCACCGGCAGCTACGACTGGATCTGGTACGTGGACATCGTGCTGGCCGTCGGCGCGGCATTGATCCACCTGCCGATTCAGGAGGCAAAGATCGTGCGCGCCAAGCTCGCGGCTGTGGCATGACGGCCGCACCGGCGCCCGTGCCCGTGCTTGACCCGCGCACGCGGCTGTTGCTGGGGGGCCCCATCGCGAACCTTGCTGCGCCTGGGTGCACCCAATGTTCTGGTGATGCTGGTGATCCTGGTGATGCTGGCGATGCTGGCGCGGGCGGCCGTCGGCCTGATCGAGACCTACTTCGCCGGCAAGCTCGGCACCGACGCGCTGGCCGGCATGGTGCTGGTGTTTCCGCTCGTGATGCTGTTCTTTGGCTTGTGCGGCTTCTTTGGCCTCGGCCTGGTGCTGTACTTTGCGTCGCAAGGGGCAGGGCGTCTGCTGTGGCCGGTTGCTGGGAACCATCGTGCGCCCGGTGGCGGCGGTGGCCGGCGGATGGCTCGCGCTGCGGTGGGGCGGCGGTTTGACGCAGGTCTTCATCGCACAGGCGGTGGCGCTGGCTTTTTACGGGCTGGTCAACGCGGCGGCGGTGGCGGGCGGTGCCTGGTTTGGGCCCGTGGGCTGGCCGCGCACGCCTGCATTGCTGGTGAGGAGGGGCTTGCCGTCCTGATCGGCTGAAAGCGAGCATCATCAGCCCCCGTCCCACCCGGTGACGTCCGCCCGGAGGCCCCCATGGCACTTGCACACGCACAACCGCTTGACGTCATCGACCTGCGGCCGCTCGGCCCGGCGCTGCGCGACGTGGTCACCACGAGTCTGCTGAAGACGCCGGCACTGCAGTTGATGCGCCTGGTGCTGGCCGCAGGACAAGGCCTGCCGGAACACAGCGTGGCCGGTGCGATCACCGTGCACTGTCTTGAGGGTGAGGCCGATGTCATCACGCCCACACGCCGCTGCCACCTGTTGGCGGGCCAACTCGTGATGCTGGACGGCAAAGAACGCCACGCCGTGACCGCAGTCACCGACGCGTCGTTGCTGGTCACCGTCTTGTTGCTGGCGCATTGAACATCCCGAGCCCCGAACCTTGAAACCTGCCATGACCCTGTCCACCTTTGATGACCTGCTGCAAGCGGCGCGCAGCCAGCCGCAGCGCCAGCGCCTGCTGTTCGTGTTTGCGGCCGCCGGTGTGGACGACGACGCCACGCCGGCGCAGCGCGCACGCTTTCAGGCCGGGGAGGGCGGCACGCTGACACCGCAGATGTCGGTGGACAAGGCGCCCGAAGAGCTGGTGTCGTTCAAGGCCCTGCAACACGAGTCGCGGGCTCTGAACGGGGGCACGGAAGAACACGCACCGTGGCACATGGTCTTCGTGGCCGCCCTGTCGGGCACGGCCGATGCCGGCCCCACGGCCACGCAGTGCGACGCCGCGCTGCAGCGCATGGTGGCGGCGATCAAGGCCGGCAACATCGGCGACTTCATCGCCTTTGACGCCGACGGCCTGACGGTCCGGTTCAGCTGACGTCGCGCGGCGCGCCGTCCACGCGGCCGCTGAAAACCGGCGCCGGGTCGAAGGGACCGTTTCCGCTGTGCTCGGATATCGACGCCGGCACGAAGCAGCCGCTGCGCACGTCGAAGACATGCACCTCGCCGTCTTCGATCACGCAGTGCCAGCCGTGCAGCGTCAGCTCGCCGGCCTCGACGCGGCGGCGCACCATGGGGTAGCCCATCAGCCGTTCCAGTTGCAGCACCACCGAACGCTGCTCGGTGCGGCGCAGCGCCTCGGCGGTCACCTGGACGGGCAGCGCCGCCTCACGGCCCAGTTCCAGCCAGGCCTGCAGGTTGCTGGCCTCCGGCGTGGCTTCTTCGTACAGGGCGCGGATGCCACCGCAATGGCTGTGGCCACAGACGATGATGCGTTTGACCTGCAGCTTGAGGACTGCAAACTCGATGGCGGCCGAGGTGCCGTGATAGCCGCTGGAGCCGTCGTGCGGAGGCACGAAAGCGCCGACGTTGCGCACCATGAAGACCTCGCCCGGGCCGGTGCCGGTCAACAGGTAAGGCAGGAGCCGTGAATCAGAGCAGCCGATGAAGAGGATGCTCGGATGCTGGCCTTCCTGCGCCAAGGTCTGGAACTGACCCTGGACGGTGGGAAAGTAGTCGTCGTGGTAGCGCCGAAGGCGCTGCAAGAGGTCGTCGGGCATGGCTCTGGGCGCGCCGCTACTGCACCAGCGGTGTGTCGGCCGCTGCCAGGTCCACGCCCAACACCGCGGCCTGTCCTGCCAGCACCTGCAGGCACTGGCGCAACGCCGTCACCCAGGCTTGTTGGCGCAAGGCCATCGTCACCGCGCCGCGCACCGACTCAAAGCTCTGCGGCACGCCGCCTTCACGCGCCAGCACTTCCACCACGTGCAGGCCAAAGCGGCTGTGCACCAGGCGCGGCAGCACGCCCACTTCCACGTGGCCGAAGAGTTCGCGTGCAAATTCGGGTGCGCAGTCTTCGGGCTCCAGCCAGCCCAGTTCACCGCCGACTTCGCCGGTGGGGCAGTTGGACAGTTCGCGTGCGGCGCGGTTGAAGCGGCTGTCTTCACGGTGGCTGCTGCTATTGCTGCTGCTATTGCTGCTGCTGCTGCCCGGTGCGGCCTTGCCGTCGTGGCAGCGCACGTCCAGCAGGCAGGTTTCGGCGCGGTTGCGCAGGGCCACGACGTCCATGCCTGGCGTGACCGCAAAGAGGACGTGGCGCACCTGCACCTTTTCACCCGTGCGGTAGCGCGCGGCATGGGCGGCATGGTGGCGCCGGCAGGCTTCTTCGGTGGGTTCGGGCAGTTGCAGTTCACGTTCCAGCCAGGCGTCGATGGCGCGGGTGGCTGCTTCGCTGACCACGCCGTCGGCCGGCGCTGCATCGTCTTCATCCAGCAGACCGCCCTGCTGCGCCGCCTGGCGCAGGAGTTCGGTGCAGGCGCGCTGGCGCAGGTCTTCGACGGACAGCGTTTCATCTTCACGGTTCAAGGCCACGCCGTTGATGCGGGCCACGCGCACGGCGGCCAGGGTGGGCTGGCTGAAGTCCACAGATTCAAGGCTCATGGTCTTCAGCCTTCACGCGGGTGGTTGTGGCCGGCCGGCACGTTCAGGCGCCGGCTGCGCACGATCTGGTGCGGGCGGAAGAGGAAGCTCACGGTGGCAAAACCGCTCCACACGTGCACCAGCCGGCTGAACGGGAAGAGCAGGAAGATGGTCATGCCGAAAACGATGTGGAACAGGTAGGGCCATGGCAGTGTGGCCAGCACGCTGGCATCCACCGGCCGCAGCGTGACGATGCGCTGCGCCCAGTCGGCCAGGATCACCATCACACTGCCGTCAGCGTGCTGCCAGGAAAACGGCAAGGTGATCAGGCCCACCACCAGTTGCACCCACAGCACCAGCAGCACGGCGATGTCGGTGGCATGGCTGGTCAGGCGGATGCGCGGGTCGAAGACGCGCCGGTACAGCAGCATCGACAGGCCGATGAAGCAGAAAGTGCCGGCGATGCCACCCGCGACCACGGCCAGCATCTGCTTGTTGCCTGCCGTCATGAAGATGCCGTACACGGCGTGCGGCGTGAACAGGCCGACCATGTGGCCGAAAAACAGGAACAGGATGCCGACGTGGAAGAGGTTGCTGCCCCAGCGCAGCAGGCCTGAGCGCAGCAACTGCGAGGAGTCGCTCTTCCAGGTGTACTGGTCGCGGTCGAAGCGCAGCAGGCTGCCCAACAGGAAGACCGTGAAACACACGTACGGATAGACCTGGAACAGGAAACCATAGATGCCGCTCATGGTGAGACTCCTTGGCGCTGACCTTGACCTTGACCTTGACCTTGCCCATTCGACATGCCGGCCTTGCGCACGATGTGCATGGGCTGCGGCTGGCCGGGCTTGGCCTGGCCTTTGGATGAGCAGCCGTCAAACACCACCGGTTCAGCCCAGCTGTCGTCCAGCGGCGCTTCAGCGGGTGGTGCCACGGCTTGCGCCTTCTCGCCGGCCAGTTCGATCAGCGCGCCCAGCACGCTGGCGTAGGCGCTGCCCTGGTGCTTCAACGCGCCGAAGATGGCGTTGAAGATGTGGCTCATTTCAGAGAGAAAGGCCTTGGCCTCGCGCGGCGGTTGGGTGGAGACAAATTCCAGCACCGCGGGCAGGTAGTCGGGCAATTCGCCTTCGGCCAGGATCAAGCCGGCCTTTTCGTAGGTCTGGCCGAGGTCGATCATTGCCGGGCCGCGCTCGCGCGAATCGCCGTGCACGTGTTCAAAGAGGTGCAGCGATGTGGCACGGCCGCGGTCGAAGAGTTCGACGTAGTCGGCTTCACTTTGCAGCGGGTCGGCCTTGGCCAGTTGATTCATCAGCGCATCGATCTCGCCGCGGCGCGCCGGCGACAGCGCAGCTTCTGCGTGCAGCAGGGTGTGCATCTCGGCCAGGTGGCCGCGCAGTGCTGCATCGGGGTAGCCCAGCAAGGCGGCCAGCACACGCAGGCTGTGGCCCATGCCGCGTGGTGAGTTCAGTGCAAACATGGTCAGACCTCCGCCTTGATGGGAATGGTGCGTTTTTTGTCGCTGCCAAAGAGGCTCGTCTCGCTCGTGCCTTCAGAGCAGCCGTTGCCGAATGTGAAGCCGCAGCCACCGCGCACGTTGAAGGTGTTCTCGGCGTATTCGCGGTGAGTGGACGGGATCACAAAACGGTCTTCGTAGTTGGCGATGGCCATCACGTGGTACATGTCCTCGACCTCGGCCTGGCTGATGCCCACCTGCTGCAACACGGCCTGGTTGATGCGGCCGTCCACGTGCTTTTCGCGCTGGTAGGCGCGCATCGCGAGCATGCGTTCCAGAGAGCGCACCACGGGCACCGTGTCACCCGCCGTCAGCAGATTGGCCAGGTAGTTGACGGGGATGCGCAGCTGCCGCACGTCGGGGATCTCGCCATTGGCGCCCACGTGCCCGGCGTTGGCTGCCGCGCTGATGGGCGACAGCGGTGGCACGTACCACACCATCGGCAGCGTGCGGTATTCAGGGTGCAAGGGCAGCGCCACCTTCCACTGCACGGCCATCTTGTAAACCGGGCTGCGGCGTGCGGCATGCATCCAGGCGTCGGGGATGCCGTCCAACTGCGCCTGCGCGATGACGGCGGGGTCGGAAGGGTCGAGGAAGATGTTGATCTGTGCCTGGTACAGGTCACGGTCGTGTTCGACGCTGGCCGCTTCCTGGATGCGGTCGGCGTCGTACAGCAGCACGCCCAGGTAGCGGATGCGGCCGACGCAGGTTTCACTGCACACCGTGGGCTCGCCGGCTTCAATCCGCGGGTAGCAGAAGGTGCACTTCTCGGCCTTGCCGCTCTTCCAGTTGTAGTAGATCTTCTTGTAGGGGCAGCCACTGACGCACATGCGCCAGCCTCGGCACTTGTCCTGGTCGATCAGCACGATGCCGTCTTCTTCGCGCTTGTAGATCGAACCCGAAGGACAGCTGGCCACACAGGCCGGGTTCAGGCAGTGTTCACACAGGCGCGGCAAGTACATCATGAAGGTGTTCTCGAACTGGCCGAGCATGTCCTTCTGCGCCTGCTCGAAGCCGCTCAGGTTCTGGTCCTTGCTGCGTTTGGCAAATTCGCCGCCGAGAATTTCTTCCCAGTTCGGGCCCCAGACAATCTTGTCCATCTGCTTGCCCGTGATCAGGCTGCGCGGCCGCGCCGTGGGCGTGGCGCGCATCTCGGGCGCCGACTGCAGGTGCTGGTAGTCGAAGGTGAAGGGCTCGTAGTAGTCGTCGATCTCGGGCAGGTTCGGGTTGGCGAAGATGCGCATCAAGATCTTCCACTTCGCACCTTGGCGCAACTCGATCTGGCCACTGGCCCTGCGCTGCCAGCCGCCGTTCCACTTGGACTGGTTTTCCCATTCCTTGGGGTAGCCGATGCCGGGTTTGGTTTCGACGTTGTTGAACCAGGCGTATTCCATGCCGGGCCGGCTGGTCCACACGTTCTTGCAGGTGACGCTGCAGGTGTGGCAACCGATGCACTTGTCGAGGTTCAGCACCATGCCGATCTGGGCGCGGATCTTCATGCAACTTCCCCTTCAGCTTGCACCTTTGGAATGAGTTCATCGGCGACGGGTGTGTCGAGCCAATCCACCTTGTTCATCTTGCGCACGACCACAAATTCGTCGCGGTTGGTGCCGATGGTTCCGTAGTAGTTGAAGCCGTAGCTGAACTGCGCGTAGCCGCCGATCATGTGGGTGGGTTTGAGCACGATGCGCGTCACCGAGTTGTGGATGCCGCCGCGCGCGCCGGTGATCTCGGACCCCGGTGTGTTCACGATCTTTTCCTGCGCGTGGTACATCATCACCATGCCGGGTTTGACACGCTGGCTCACCACCGCACGCGCTGCAATGGCGCCGTTCAGGTTGAAGAGTTCGATCCAGTCGTTGTCTTCGATGCCCACGCTCTTGGCATCGTCTTCGCTCAGCCACACACAAGGCCCGCCGCGGCTGAGTGTCAGCATCAGCAAGTTGTCGGTGTAGGTGCTGTGAATGCCCCACTTCTGGTGCGGCGTGATGAAGTTCAGCGCGATTTCGGGGTTGCCATTGGGCTTCACACCATGGATGCCGGCGGTGGTCTTCAAGTCCACCGGCGGGCGGTAGCTGGTGAAGCCTTCGCCGAAGGCAATCATCCACGGGTGGTCCATGTAGAACTGCTGGCGCCCGGTGAGCGTGCGCCAGGGGATCATCTCGTGCACGTTGGTGTAGCCGGCGTTGTAAGAGACGGTCTCGCTTTCGATGCCGCTCCACGTCGGGCTGCTGATGATCTTGCGCGGCTGCGCCTGGATGTCGCGAAAGCGGATCTTCTCGTCTTCGCGGTGCACGGCCAGGTGCGTGTGGTCGATGCCGGTCTGCTTGCCCAGCGCCTGCCAGGCCTTCACCGCCACGTGGCCGTTGGTCTCTGGCGCCAGCTGCAGGATGACCTCGCAGGCGTCGATGTCGGTCTCGATCTTCGGCATGCCGCAGGTCACGCCTTCGGCGGTGACGAGGCCGCTGAGTTCACCCAGTTGCTTGACTTCGGTCTGGGTGTTCCAGCTGATGCCTTTGCCCCCATTGCCGACCTTGTTCATCAGCGGCCCGAGCGCGGTGAAGCGCTTGTACACGTTGGGGTAGTCGCGCTCCACCACCTGCATGTTGGGCGCCGTCTTGCCCGGGATGAGGTCGCATTCACCGCGCTGCCAGTCCTGCACACCGAAGGGCTGCGCCAGTTCCGACGGGCTGTCGTGCATCAGCGGCGTCAGCACCAGTTCGCGTTCCACGCCCAGGTGGCCGACGCAGAGTTCGCTGAAGGCCTTGGCGAAGCCCTTATAGATTTCCCAGTCGCTGCGGCTCTGCCAGGCCGGGTCCACTGCCGTGGACAGCGGGTGGATGAAGGGGTGCATGTCGCTGGTGTTGAGGTCGTTCTTCTCATACCAGGTGGCGGTGGGCAGCACGATGTCGCTGTACAGGCAGGTCGTGCTCATGCGGAAGTCCAGCGTGACCAGCAAGTCGAGCTTGCCTTCGGGCGCCTTGTCGTGCCAGACCACTTCAGTCGGTTTCGCCTCTTCGGCGCCCAGGTCCTTGCCTTGCACGCCGTTGCTCGTGCCCAGCAGGTGCTTCAGGAAGTATTCATGCCCCTTGCCACTGGAGCCCAGGATGTTGGAGCGCCAGACGAACATGTTCCGCGGCCAGTTGTCCGGGTGGTCGGGGTCGGTGCAACTGAGCTTGAGCGTGCCGTCCTTCAGGCCCTTGACGGCATAGTCCTTCGGCTCGAGCCCGGCGGCTGCGGCGTCGCGCACCACCTGCATGGGGTTGGTCTGCAACTGCGGGGCCGATGGCAACCAGCCCATGCGTTCGGCGCGCACGTTGTAGTCGATCATGCTGCCGGCATAGGTGGCCTTGTCGGCCAGTGGCGAGAGCACTTCTTCCATGCCGAGCTTCTCGTAGCGCCACTGGTCGGTGTGGGCGTAGAAGAAGCTGGTGCTGTTCATCTGCCGGGGGGGGCGTATCCAGTCCAGCGCAAAGGCCAGCGGCGTCCAGCCGGTTTGCGGGCGCAGCTTTTCCTGGCCCACGTAGTGCGCCCAGCCGCCACCGCTCTTGCCGATGCAGCCGCACAGCATCAGCATGTTGATGACACCGCGGTAGTTCATGTCGCAGTGGTACCAGTGGTTCATGGCCGCGCCGATGATCACCATCGACCGGCCTTGGGTCTTGTGCGCGTTGTCCGCAAACTGGCGCGCCACGGTGATGAGCTGCGCGCGCGGCGTGCCGGTGATGCGTTCCTGCCAGGCCGGCGTGTAGGGCGTGTCGTCGTCGAAGCTGGTGGCCGCCATCTCGCCCGGCAGGCCCCGTGCGATGCCGTAGTTGGCCACCTGCAGGTCAAAGACGGTGGCCACCAACGTCTCGCGTTTGTCGCCTGCCTTGCCGAGCGCGATGCGCCGCACCGGCACCGTGCGCACCAGCACATCGGTCTGCGTGTTGCCCGGGAAGTTCTTGCTGTCGATGCCGCCGAAATACGGAAAGCCGACGCGGGCCGTTTCGGTGCTCGCGTGTTCACCTTCCAGCGCGGACAGCTGCAGCTTCACGTCATGCCCGTGGCGCGCTTCCTTGGCCTGCAGGTTCCACTGACCCGCGTCGGCCCGGCCGTCGGGCCCCCAGCGGAAGCCGATGGCGCCGTGCGGCAGCACGACCTTGCCCATGGCATCGAAGGCCACCGTCTTCCACTCCGGGTTGTTGGCCTGGCCGAGCTTGCCGTTGAAGTCGGAGGCGCGCACGTATCGGTCGGGCACGGTGATGATCTCGCCGCTGGGCAGAACGTGTTCCTTCAGCATCACCAGCATCGGCATGTCGGTGTAGCGGCGCACGTAGTCGTCGAAGTAGGCGCTGCGCTGTCCCTGGTCGGGGAAGTAGAACTCCTTCAGGATCACGTGGCCCATGGCCATGGCCACGGCGGCGTCGGTGCCCTGCTTGGGGTTCATCCAGATGTCGGCCAGCTTTGCGACTTCGGAATAGTCAGGAGTCACCGCCACCGTCTTCGTGCCCTTGTAGCGCACCTCGGTGAAGAAGTGGGCGTCGGGCGTGCGCGTCTGCGGCACGTTGGAACCCCAGGCGATGATGAAGCTGCTGTTGAACCAGTCGGCCGATTCCGGCACGTCGGTCTGTTCGCCCCAGACCTGCGGGCTGCTGGGCGGCAGGTCGCAATACCAGTCGTAGAAGCTCATGCAGACGCCGCCGATCAGGCTCAGGTAGCGGCTGCCTGCCGCATAGCTGACCATGCTCATCGCGGGGATGGGGGAGAAGCCGATGATGCGGTCGGGCCCGTGTTTTTTGATCGTGTACACATTGGCGGCGGCGACGATCTGGTTGACCTCGTCCCAGGTCGAACGCACAAAGCCGCCCAGGCCACGGATCTGCTGGTAGTCGCGCCGCTTGGCGTCGTCTTCTACGATGCTGGCCCAGGCCGCCACGGGTTCGTGCAGCAGCCGCGCTTCGCGCCAGCTCTTCAGCAGGCGCCCACGCACCAGCGGGTACTTGACGCGGTTGGCGCTGTACAGATACCAGCTGTAGCTGGCGCCGCGCGAACAGCCGCGCGGTTCGTGGTTGGGCATGTCCCAGCGTGTGCGCGGGTAGTCGGTCTGCTGGGTTTCCCAGGTCACGATGCCGCCCTTGACATAGATCTTCCACGAGCACGAACCCGTGCAGTTGACGCCATGCGTGCTGCGCACGATCTTGTCGTGCGCCCAGCGGTTGCGGTAGGCGTCCTCCCAGGTGCGGTCTTCGCCGGTGGTGATGCCGAGGTCGCCGGAGAAGCTCTCACGCGGGCTGGAGAAGTAGGTCAGTCGATCGAGGAAGTGGCTCATCGAGCGCCTTTCGAGAGTGTGTTGTTCACGTGGGGTCCAGCGGGCTCAGGGGTTCGTCACGGGTTCTTGACGTAGGCGTTCTTGCGCAAATAGAACCACCAGTTCAGCACCAGGCACAAGGCATAGAAGACGGCGAACCCGTACATGGCGTGCTGCGGCGTGCCGGCCTTGATCTGGTCGCCGATGACGATGGGTGCGACGAAGGCACCGTAGGCCGCGACGGCTGAGGTCCAGCCGAGCACCGGGCCGGCCTGGGTGCGGTCGAAGATCACGCCAATGGTGCGGAAGGTCGATCCGTTGCCGATGCCGCTGGCAAAGAACAGCACGATGAACAGACCGAGGAAGGCCGGGAAGTGCTGCTCGGGCGTGGCCGAGCCGTAAGCCAGCATCATGACGTAGCCCACGGCGACCGAGGCCAGCACCATGACCGCCGAGATGATCTGCGTGACGATGGAGCCGCCTACCTTGTCGGAGATCCAGCCGCCGAGCGGCCGCACGGCGGCGCCGACGAAAGGGCCGATCCACGCGTAGGCCAGCACGGTCGGCGCGTTCGGGTTGCTTAGCGTGTGCCGCATCACACCCGCGGCGTCGGGCACATGGCTGATGCCGAAAATGATCTTCATCGACAGCGGCAGCGCCATCGAAAAGCCGATGAACGAGCCGAAGGTGACGATGTACAGGGCGGTCAGCGACCAGGTGTGCTTGTCCCTGAAGATCGCAAACTGTTTGCTGACGTTTTCCTTCATCGGGCCGAAAGCGGCCAGCTTCATGATCAGCAGCGCGCTCACGATGTCGAGCGGAATCGCGACCCACATGCTGATGAGGCCCAGCCCGGTGGGCTTGGGCAGGTACAGGTACAGGCCCAGGATCGACGGGATGAAGGCCAGCGTGTACAGCCAGGTGATCTTGGCGAACGCCACGAGAGGGTGGCCGCTGTCGGGCGTGACCGTCTTCAGGTTGTTCATCCCGAACCAGCACAGGATGGCCAGGGGAACGAGCGACAGCACCCAGGCAAAGCCGGCGTTCTGGATCCAGGTCGGCGTGCCCGCGGCGATCTTGCCGAAGATCCATCCGCTGTCCTTGAGCAGGGTCTCGGGAGCACCGCCCCAGGTGCCGAAGATGCCGACGGTCATGACCAGCGGAATGACGATCTGCATCGTGGTCACGCCGAAGTTACCCAGGCCCGCGTTCAAGCCGAGGCCTGTGCCCTGCAGCCGCTTCGGGAAGAAGGTGCTGATGTTCGACATCGAACTGGCGAAGTTGCCGCCGCCCACACCGCACCACAGCGCCATCAGCTGGAAGGCCCACAGCGGCCAGTCCTTGTGCTGCAGCACGATGCCGGTGCCGATGGCCGGTGCCAGCAGCATCGCGGTGGTCAGGAAGATGGTGTTGCGCCCGCCCGCCAGGCGGATGAGGAACGACGCCGGGATGCGCATCGTCGCGCCGGCGATACCGGCGATGGCGGTCAGCGTGAACAACTCGGCCTGGGTGAAGGGGTAGCCCAGGTTGAGCATCTGCACCGTGATGATTCCCCACATGCCCCACACCGCGAAGCCGCAGAGCAAGGCAGGAATCGAGATCCAGAGGTTGCGGTAGGCGATCTTCTTGCCGGTGGTTTCCCAGAAGGTGTCGTCTTCGGGCCGCCAGTCGGAGATGTCGGCACCGCTTCTCACGGGTGGGTTCATGGCTGTCCTTGAGGTGTGGGTTGGGTTCGCCGCGGCTCAGCCCTGCAGGCTGAAGGCGGTCGCATTGCGGCCCATGACTTCGGTGCGGCGCACTTCGGTCCAGTACATCCAGATCAGCGACACCCAGACCACGCCGTACATCAGCATGAAAGCACTGGACCGGATGCCGGTGAGGTCCATCAGCACGCCAAAGAGGATCGGCAACACAAAGCCGCCCAGGCCACCGGCCAGGCCGACGATGCCGCTGACGGTGCCGATGTTCTGCGGGTAGTCGTCGCTGATGTACTTGAAAACGCTGGCCTTGCCGAAGGCGAAGGCAATGCCCAGCAGGAACATCAGGCCCGTGAAGGCATAGACATTCAAGCCGACATGAAAGGTGCGCGGTCCGTTGACCGTGAGCACCGTGAAGTCGGTTTGCGGGTACGACAGCAGGAAGAGGCAGATCCAGCTCACCCACATCACCCACCAGGTGACGCTGTGCGCACCGTACTTGTCGCTGAGCCAGCCGCCCAGTGCGCGCAGCACGCCGCCGGGCAGGGAGAAGCAGGCCGCCAGCAGCGCCGCGGCGCGGATGTCGAGGCCGAATTCGCCGATGTAGTACTGCACCATCCACAGGCTCAAGGCCACGTAGCCGCCGAAGACGATGCTGTAGTACTGGCAGTACTTCAGCACCTTGGGTTCCTTCAGCATCTTCAGCTGGTCGCTGAAGCGGGTGTTGGACGGCACCTGGTGCGTGGGGTCGGTGGCGCTGAACATCCAGAACAGCAGCACCGTGCCCAGCATGAGGGCGGCATAGACCATCGGCACCATCGTCCAGCCAAAGGCCACCAGCAGCACGGGGGCGACGAACTTGTTGACGGCAGCGCCGGAGTTGCCGGCGCCGTACACACCCATCGCAAAGCCCTGCCGGTGCTTTGGAAACCAGCGCGCGACGTAAGGCGTGCCGACTGAGAAGGAGCCACCGGCCAGGCCGACGAAAAGCCCGATGACCAGGAAGTGCCAGTAGGCGGTGGCGTAGCTCATGAGCCAGATGGCGGGCACGGTGGCGGCCATCAGGATCGTCATGACGATGCGGCCGCCGTACTTGTCGGTCCAGATGCCCAGCGGCACGCGGATCAGTGACCCCGTGAGCACCGGCGTGGCGGTGAGCAGGCCGAATTCAGTGGCGTTGAGACCCAGCGCCTTCTTGATCGGGATGCCGATCACGCCGAACATCATCCAGACCATGAAGCAGACCGTGAAGGCGAGGGTGCTGACGATGAGCACCGCCAGGGCCCGGCTGTCTTTGCTGCTTGTGTTGCTGTTCATCGTGCAGTCCACCTTATTGGCATGGGCAGACTGTAGGAATCAGCGCTTCATGGCGGCATCCGTCAGAAGGAGACGCGGTGCGCAGCAAAAGGACTACGCGGGCCGGCCGGGCCTCATCCTGAAGAACTAGCGTCGCAGCTGAATGGCGCGCGCTTGCGCTGCATCAAACCCGGTCAGGACAGGCCGTGTTCGCTGGCGATGACGGCGGCGTGCACACGAGAGCTCACGTCCAGTTTGCGCAGCACGTGCTGGACATGGATCTTCACGGTGGTCTCGGCGATGCCCAGCGTGCGCGCGATTTCCTTGTTGCCCTGGCCACGTGCAATGCAGCGCAGGATGTCGAGTTCGCGCTTGGACATCACGTCGAGCCGCGACACTGCCGGTGCGGGTGGTGCAGGTGGTGCAGCTTGCGCCGGTGCCATGGCATCGCGATAAGCGGCTACCAGCTTGCCCGTCATCTCTTCGGCCACCACGCTCTCGCCACGCATGGCGCGGCGAATGGCCAGGGACAGCGCGTCGCCTTCGATCGTCTTCAGCAGGTAGCCGCAGGCGCCGCCACGGAGTGCCGCAGCCAGGTCTTGTTCGTCTTCGCTGACGGTCAGCATCAACACCTTCACGCCCTGCGCCGCCCCGCGCAGCGCGGGCAGGGCGTCCACACCGCTCACGCCAGGCAGGTGGTTGTCGAGCAGGATCACGTCGGGCTGCAATTCCTGCGCGCGGCGCTGCGCAACGCCCGCGTCGCCCGCGTCGCCCACCACCTCGAACTGCGGGTCGCGTTGCAGCAGCGCCGTCAGGCCACGGCGGAACAGCGTGTGGTCGTCAACGACAAGGATGCGTATCTTGGCGGGGTCGGTGCTCATCGGTCTTCAGTCTCAGGCCCCTGCAGACCGCGGCGCCGCCGGCAGGGTCAGCACCACCGACGTGCCGCGCCCCGGCGCCGACACCACCTCGAACTGCGCGCCCAGGCGTTCCGCGCGTTCGCCCATGATGCGCAGGCCCAGATGCGTCTCGTCGATCTTGCCGTCCTTGCCGGCATCGGCGCCGGCAAAACCCAGGCCGTCGTCGCGCACCTCCAGCCGCCAGTGCGGCTGCTTGCGCACGTCCAGCCACACCTGCCCGGCGCGCGCGTGTTTGCGCACATTCGACAACGCTTCCTGCACGATGTGCAGCACCTGGATCTGCGTGTCCGGCGTCAGCGGCAGGGCTTCGCCCTCCATCTGCAACGTTGCCTTCAAGCCCGTCTGGTGTTCAAACTTGCGCAGCGTGGTCCGGAGCGCCGGTTCAATGTCTTCGCCGTTGGCGCGGGTGCGGAAGTGCATCAGCAGTTCGCGCACGTCGCCGTAACTCTCACGCACGCCGACGTCGATTTCTTCCAGCACATGCTGCACCTGCGGCGCGTCGCCCCTGGCGAGCGCTTCACGCATCAGCTGCACCTGGATTTTCAGGAAAGCGAGCGACTGCGCGATCGAGTCGTGCAGTTCGCGCGCCAGGAAGCTGCGCTCCTGCGACACGGCGGCCTCCAGGCCCAGCGCGTTCAGGCGCAGATTTTCCATCGCGCCGGCCAACTGCAGCGTCAGCGCTTCGAGCAGCGCACGTTCGTCATCGGACAGTTCGACCTGGGCGTGGAAGAACAGGTCCACCTCGCCCATCAGCCGCTCGTGCAGGCGGATCGGCACCGACACCACGGTCTGGAAGCCGGCGCGCGCGCAGTGGTCCTTGCGCGCCGGCTGCATGGCGCGGATCGGGATCACGCGTGCGCCCGGCGTGGCCTGCGGCGACCCGCAGTGGCAGTCGCCCGCCACCAGGCAGTGTTCGGCGTCCAGCATGCTCTGCGGCAGGCCGTGCGATGCCAGCATCAGGTAGCTCTTGTTCGTTTCATCCGACCAGCGCAGCGCCACGCCGTCGGCGTGCGCGATGCGGGCCACGCTCTTCGTGAAGCCGCCGGCCAGTTCTTCCAGCGTGGCGGCCTTGGTGACACGTGTCGTCACTTCATACAGGCTCGTGAGCCTTTCGTGTTTTTCTTCCAGCTGGGCGGTCTTCTCTTGCACGCGGCTTTCAAGGCTGCGGTACATCGACTGCAGCTGGCCCGCCATGTCGTTGAAGCCGGCGGCGAGGGTGCCGAATTCGTCGTTCGTGGTGCTCGCCACACGCGCGGCCAGGTCGCCACCCTGGATGCGGTGGATCGCCTGCTTGAGATGGCCCACGGGTTCCAGCACAAAGAGATGGCCGGTGTAGAGCAGTGCCGCCGCACCCAGCACGGCCAGCGCCATCAGCGCGATCTGCGTCAGGTGCATCAGCGCGGTCCAGTGCGCCAGACGAACTTCGATGCTGGCCACGAACTCGTCGATGTGCGCTGCAAATCCGGCAGCATCCTGGACGTCGGCGGCAGCAGATGCTGCCACCGCGAGCCGATCCCGGAATGGCGCCCAGTCTTGCTCGACCGCCACAAAACGCTGGCGCACGCGGTCGTCCCAGGGCACGAAGAGCGGGCGCTCGGGGTCGCCCTGGCGCAGCAACTGCAGGCTGCTGTCGAACTCGGCCACCTGGCGCGTCAGGGCCTGGCCGATCGTCGTTTTGTCGGCCATTTTGTCGGCCGTCTTGTTGGCTGTTTGTGCCGACAGCACCATGCGGTAAGCCTGCATGCGCATGCGGCCGGCTTCGTTGACCGCGGCAGCACCGCCTTCGATCTGCAACGACATCCACAGCAGCACCGCAATGGCGCACAAGGCCAGCAGCAGGAAAGGTGCTGCCACCAAGGAGAGCTTGGCGCTCAGGGGCCAGGAACGGGGGCTGCGCATGCCGGAATTTACCGCGTCCAACTTCTGGCCCTCTTGCGGGCTGTGTCGCTGCCGAGCTTGCTTAATAAGCTGTATGAACGTACAGTATTCTGGTGCATCTTTCCCCTGCCCAATTTGCGGCCCAGTTTGCAGCCCAGTTTGCGACCCAGCTCGCCGCGCCCGCGTTGACGCCCCAGTCCGCGCCCACGCCCACGCCTACGCCTACGCCTACGCCTACGCACACGCACACGCCCACGCACACGCACACGCCCGCGCTTGCTGCCGCGTTGCCGCCGGTGGCTGTGCGGCCGCCCGTTGCGGCGCTGGAAGACTTGCACCCGGCGCTGTGGCGGGCGCATCAGATGGGCGGCGCATTCGGCGGCGCACTCGGTGGCGCACTGGGGGGCTCACCGCACCAGGCCGCTGGCGCCGTGGCCGCCAGCGGCTACGCCGAACTCGACGCCCAATTGCCCGGCGGCGGCTGGCCGGCAGGGGTGCTGACCGAACTGCTGCTGCCACATGCCGGTGTCGGTGAACTGCGCCTGCTGGCGCCGGTGCTGGGTGCGCTGCAAGGCCTGCAGCGTGGCGTGATGTGGTTCGACCCGCCGGCCGCGCCCTGCGCCTGGGCGCTGTCGGCGCTGGGCATCGACGTGCGGCAGCTGGTGGTGGTGCGGTCGCGGCAGGCGCTCAGTGGGCGTGTCAAGGGCGCGGCGCGCAGCAAGCTGCCGGCCGCCGATATCCTGTGGGCGCTGGAACACGCGCTCAAGAGCGGTCACCTGGGCGCCGCGCTGGCCTGGCTGCCGGCGCGGCTGCCGGCCGACGCGTTGCGCCGCCTGCAGCTGGCCGCGCAGGCCCACGACGGCCCGGTCTTCCTGCTGCGTGACGTGCAGGAACGCAGCCGCGCCAGCCCCGCCCCGTTGCGCCTGCTGCTGGCCAGCGCCGGGCCTGATCTGCTGCGCGTGCAACTGCTCAAACGCCGCGGCCCGCCGCTGGCCACCGCGTTGACACTCGCGCTGGCGCCGGTGCTGTCCGAGCCCGCACTGGCGCGGGCCTTGCGGCTGGCGGAGGTGCCGGCCAAAGCCCCGTTCGGGCTGCTGGCCGTGCTGCCAGATCCACAGCCGTTTTGACCTTCAAACCCTGAGAGGCATTCCCCATGACCACCCACCAAGCCAGCGGCGCCTTCGACGTGCAGATGCAGCCGCAGCCTGCCGCCGATGGAACACTCGAAACACCCGCCCCCGGCGCCACGCTCGGGCGCCTGCTGCTCAGCAAGACCTACCACGGTGACCTGCAGGCCACGGCGCAGGGGCAGATGCTCAGCGCCCTCACGCCCACCACCGGCTCGGCCGGCTACGTGGCCATCGAACACGTCAGCGGCACGCTGCACGGCCGCGCCGGCAGCTTTGTGCTGCAGCACAGCGGGCTCATGAACCGCGGTGAGAAGCAGCTGGTCATCACGGTGGTGCCCGACTCGGGCAGCGGTGAACTGGCGGGGTTGCAAGGGCGGCTGGACATCCGCATCACCGAGGGCAAACACTTCTACGACATGGCCTACAGCTTGCCTTGAAAAGAGGCATAACGTTCATCTTGGATGGATCAGTGCAAATGCGCCATGACGCAGCTATCGAAGCCGCCCCCCATGCTCTGGCTTGCCGTGCACCTGCCTTTGCTGCCGCTGGAAGCCTTCTCCGCCACGCTGCCACCGGCCGAGGCTGCGCGCCCGCTGGCGCTGCTGGCCGACCACCGCGTCAGCCAAGTCAACCCGGCGGCGGCTGAACGCGGCCTGCGCCCGGGCATCCAGCGCGCCACCGCGCTGGCGCTGGCGGCCGATCTGCTGCTGGCCGACAGCCACCCCGGCCGCGAAGCTGCGGCGCTGCAGGCGGTGGCGCACGCGGCGCTGGCCTTCACGCCGGCAGTCACCCTGCAAGACGCGCAGACCGTGCTGCTGGACGTGCAAGGCAGCCTGCGCCTCTTCGGCGGCCTGCCCGCATTGCACCAACAATTGCAGGCCGCGCTGGCGCCGCTGGGCCACCGCGTGCAGATGGCCGCCGCGCCCACCGCGCTGGGCGCGGCGCTGCTGGCGCATTGGTTCCCCAGGGCCGCTCCCGGTCGCAGCGACCTGGTGCTGGGCGCGCACGCCACGCAGTTGCCAGCCTTGCAGGCCTTGCTGGTCAAAGCCCCGGTGCACCTGCTCAGCCCCGGCCGTGAACACGCCGACGCGCTGCAGGGCATGGGCCTGCACACCCTGGCCGACCTGCGTGCGCTGCCGCGCAGCGGCCTGGCGCGGCGCTTCGGCGAAGCCTTGCTCGACGATCTTGACCGCGCCCTCGGCCTGCGGCCCGACCCCCGGCGCTGGCTCGAACTGCCCGCCACCTTCGACAGCCGGCTCGAACTCTTCGCCCGCGCCGACACCACCGACCAGGTGCTGCACGGCGCCAGCGTGCTGCTGGCGCGCCTGGTGGCCTGGGCGCAGGCGCGGCACGCCCGCGTGGCCGCCTTCACGCTGCGCATGCTGCATGAACGCGCGCGCCACACGGCCACGCCGGCCACCGAACTGCGCATCGAACTGGCTGAACCCGCGCTGGACGCCGCGCACCTGCAAGGCCTGCTGCGTGAACGCCTGGCGCGGCTGGAACTGATCGCGCCCACGCTCGACCTGCAGTTGCATTGCAGCCACCTCGTCGCCGGCCACCTGCCCAACGCCGAACTCTTCCCCACCCGCGCCAGCGAAGCAGAAGGCATGACGCGGCTGCTGGAACGCCTGCGCGCCCGCCTGGGGGATGAGCAGGTGCTGCACCTGGTGCCGGTGGCCGACTACCGCCCCGAACACGCCAGCCGCGCGGTGCCGGTGCTGGGCCCCGCAGCGGCCGCTGCGCCCGCCACCCCCTTCACCTCGACCTCTATCAAATATGCCCCCGCGCTCGCCGCCGCCCTGGCCGCCGCCGCGGCATCGACGCTGCCGCTGCACCGCCCGGCCTGGCTGCTGCCCGAACCGCTGGCGCTGGCCGAACGCGATGCCTGGCCGCTGCTGCAAGGCCGCCCGCTGCAACTGCTGAGCGGCCCCGAACGCATCGAAACCGGCTGGTGGGACGGCGACAGCGTGGCGCGCGACTACTTCATCGCGGCTGAAGAAGACGGCTCGCTGGTGTGGGTGTACCGCGGCCGCCTGCCGAGTGCACTGAACGTGGCAGGCGAACCGCACTGGTTCCTGCAGGGGCGCTTTGCCTGAAGAGACGGGTGGCCTGCGTGCGCGCACGCACAATGCCGCGGGCACACGATGAACACCCAACCCCCTACCGCGCTGGGCAAGCTCGCGCCGCCCCGGCTGGGCCGCGTGTTTGCCCGCGACCGCCTCTTTGCGCTGCTGGATGCCCTGTCGCCGCAGCCGGCCGTCTGGCTGCACGCGGCGCCGGGCGCTGGCAAGTCCACGCTGGTAGCCACCTGGCTGCAAGCGCGCGCCAGCAGGGTGCTGTGGTTGCAGGTGGACGCCGGTGACGCCGACCCGGCCACGCTGGTCGAATCGCTGGATGCACTCTTCGTCGCTGCGGCCGGCCGCAAGATCGACCTGCCCGTGCTGCGGGCGGATGACCTGCTCGACCTTGGCGCCTGGCTGCGCCGCCGCATCCGTCGGGTGCTGCAGCACCTGCCGCCGCCGTGGGTGCTGGTGTTTGACAACCAGCAGGAACTGCCTGCCGATTCGCCCTTGCAGGCCGCACTCGCGCAAGCCCTGGGTGAACTGCCGCAGGGCGTGCAGTGGGTGTTCATCAGCCGCGAGGTGCCGCCCGCGGCTTTTGCCCGCGCGCTGGCGCAGCAGCAACTGGCGCTGATGGACGCCGACGGCCTGCGTTTCGACAGCGCCGAGACCCTGGCGCTGGCGCAGTTGCACGGCCGCCCCGAAGCGGCTGCCGCCCTGGCCAGCGCCCAGGGCTGGGCAGGCGGCATGACCCTGATGCTGCTGGGCGCGCCCGCCCACGCCGCAGGGCCCACCGAAGGTGCCCGCGAACGCCTCTTCGACTACTTTGCCGAAGAAGTCCTGTCGCGCCTGCCCGACGACGAACTGCAGGCCCTCTGCGCTGCCGCCTACCTGCCGGGCTGCAGCGGCGACATGGCGGACGAATTGAGCGGACACCCGCATGCCCGCGATGTGCTGGAACGTTTGGCCGCGCAGAGCCTCTTCACCGACCGCCGCGAAGGCCCGTCCGGCGACGGCCCTTCTGGCGGCGGCGCCTCAGGCCATGGCGCGTCAGGCAAGGGCCCTGCGGAAATAACCTTCGTCTTCCACTCCCTCTTCAGTGAATTCCTGCGCCGCCGCTTTGAGCGCACGCACACGGCGGCCGAGCGCAGCGCGCTGTTGCAGCGCGCCGGCCGGTTGCTGGTGCAGGCCGGGCAGGTTGACGCCGGCCTGCAACGCCTGGTGGACGCCGAATGCTGGCCCGAAGTGGTGACGATTCTTCTCGACCGCGCCGCCGACTACCTGGCCCGTGGCCGCGTTGAAGCCCTGCGCCAGCACATAGACAGCCTGCCGGAAACCTTCCGCGCGCAGCTGCTCTACTGGCGCGGCCTGTGTGCGCTCGACACCGACCCCGCCGCGGCCTTGCAGGACCTGGAAGCGGCCTGCGCGCACAGCGTCCTGGCGGGTGATGCCAGCGCCCAGCTGGCCGCGGCGGCAGCCACTGCCGTGGCGCTGGTGGCGCAGTCGCGCATCAAGGAACTGGACCGTTGCCTGGCCGTGATGGACAGCCACGCCGCGCTGGCCATGCAAGCGCAGCCCGAAGCCGTGGAAGCGCGCCTCGTGCCGGGTCTGCTGGCGGCGGTGGTGTACCGCGCACCCTGGCACCCGCTGGCCGACGCGCTGGCGACACGGGCCGAAAGGCTGTTGCACCTTGAAGCGGCGCCGGGGCAGCGCACGCTGCTCGGTTCGCTGGCCTACCACCTGCTGTGGCGCGGCCATGTGGACCGGCTGGAGCGCATTCTGCTGCGCATCGACGCGCTCAGCGCGCAGTCGCTGGCGTCGCCGGTGACGCTGATGCGCTGGTGGAGCGTGGGCGTGCTCGTCAAGACCCTGCTGGGCCAGCACGAGGCCGCCCGCGCCGACGCCGACCGGGCGCTGGCCCTGGTGTCGCGCGAGCCGACACTCGGCGCGCAACGCACGGCGGCCGAACTGCAGCGCATGATCGTGGCCATCGCCTGCCGCGACGCTCCTGCGGCCAGGCTGCACCTGCAGCGGGCGTCGGCCACGCTGCACCCCGACCACGCCGTGGAACGCGCCACGCTGGAAGGCCAGCGCGGCATGCTGGCCCTGCTGGAAGACGATCGCCCCGCCGCGCTGCGCCTGGCCCGCGCTGCGGTGGCCAGCGCGCGCCAGGGCGGCCTGCCGATGCGCGAACACATCGCCCTCATCAACCTCGCCCTGGCCGCCGCGCACAGTGGCGAACACGATGAAGCCGCGCAGCGGGTGGCTGAAGTGTTTGCGCATCCCTTCCATGCGCTGTGCGTCTGGCACCACTGGGTGGGTGGCATCGTCGCGGCGTATGCCGCACTGCAGCGCGGTGACGAAGCCGAAGCGCTGCACCGCCTGCGTGTGGCGCTGGGTGCGGCGCAGACCCACGGCTACCGCTACGGCCCGATGCTGTTTGCCACCAGCGGCATGATGCCCCGGCTGGCAGCGCTGGCCCTGGCGCATGGCCTGCATGCCGACGTGGTGCGCGACATCGTGCAGCGCCACGACCTGCCCGCGCCGCCGGGCGCCGCGGCGGTCAATGCCCATTGGCCCTGGGCGCTGACGGTGCGGGCGCTGGGCGGCTGGCATATCGAAAGGTCCGACGGACCCATGCCCAGCAGCCGCAAGGAAAGCCGCCGCCTGCTGGAACTGCTGCAGTTGCTGGTGGCCCATGGCAGCGCACCGGTGTCGCAGGACACGCTGGTGGACGCGCTGTGGCCCGACGCCGAAGGCGACGCCGCGCGCAACGCGCTCGACAACGCGCTGCATCGCTTGCGCAAATGGCTGGGTGGGGACGACCGCATCCTGCTGCGCCAGGGCGCGCTCAGCCTGAACAGCGCCCGCTGCTGGACCGACGTGGTGGCGCTGGAAGCCGCCCTGCAGGCCCTGGACGATGCGCCCGCGGCGCAGCTGGGCCCCCAACTGGTGGCTTTGCGGCAGCTCTACCCCGGGCCCCTGCTGCCGGGCAACGACGCACCGGCAGTGGCCGCGCGCCGCACGGCGCTGCACCGCCGCGTCCAACGCGCGTTGCAGGCCGGGGCCGCGGGCACCCCGGGCGGAAACGAATCGCTACCCGATCTCTAGGTTCAGCCGCCAGAAACTGGCCACAAGGCGTCGAATCCCGGCGGCCAGGAGTCACCATGAACCATTCTGCAACCTGCAACCCTTCGCGGCGCGAGCTGCTTCGCCGCATGGCCACGCTGGCCGCTGGCGTCGGGCTCGGAACGCCAGGCCTGGCCTGGGCCCAGACCGTGCCTGCGTCTGGCACGGCGCCACTGCGCATTCTGTGCACCGCACCGGGCGGCACCGTGCCCGACATCGTGGCCCGCCGCTATGCCGAGCAGCTCTCGCCGCGTTACCCCGGTGGGGTGATCGTTGACAACCGCGCCGGCGCGGCCGGCAGGATTGCCGTTGCGGCGCTGAAGCAGGCAGCCCCCGACGGCAACACCTGGCTGCTGGCGCAGGGCGCCGTGGCCACTGTCTATCCGCATCTGTATGACAAGCTGGCCTATGACCCGGTGGCAGACCTGCGCCCGGTGTCGATGGCCGCTGAAGCCGTGCTCGGGCTGGCCGTGGGCCCGGCCGTGCCGGACAGCGTGAGCAACCTCAATCAACTGGTGGAGTGGCTGCGCAGCCACCCGGCGCAAGCCAGCTACGGCTCGCCCGGCGTCGGCACGCTGCCGCACTTGATGGTGGCGCTGCTGGCGAGTGAAGCGCGGCTCGACCTGACCCACGTGCCCTATGCGGCCGGGCCGGCCGCGCTGGTGGATTTGATGTCGGGCCGGCTGTCGGTGCTGGCGCTGCCCGAAGGCCTGCTGCGGCCGCTGCAGGCGGCCGGCAAGCTGCGGGTGCTGGCCACATCCGGCTCGGCGCGCAGCAGCTTCCTGCCTGCCGCCGCCAGCGTGGCCGAGCAGGGCTACCCGAAGCTGGTGATGCGTGAGTGGTTCGCGTTTTTCATGCCGGCAGGGGCCACAGCGGCCAGCCTGGATGCCGCGTCACACACCATCCGCCAAGCGGCGATGCAGCCGACGCTGCGCGCCGCGCTGGGGGAGTCCGGCATGCTGGCGGTGGCCAGCAGCAGCGCCGAGCTGAGCGAGCGCATCGCGCAAGAGCAGCCTTACTGGCGCGCCGTCATCAGCGCCACTGGCATCCGGGCCGAATGATGGCGGCGACGCTGATGGGCCAACCCGACGCCGCCATGACGTGGGACGCCGCCGCCGCAGGCTGGGACCGCCACAGCGGGCTCATCCGCCACTGGCTGCAAGAGGCCACCGCAGCGATGCTGGACGCTGCCGGTGTGCGCGCCGGCAGCCGCGTGCTGGACGTGGCCGCCGGCGCGGGCGACCAGAGCCTTGACATCGCAGCGCGCATCGGGCCCACCGGCCGGCTGCTGATCACGGATATCTCGGCCGGCATCCTGGCGCTGGCCGAACGCAAGCTGCGCGCGGCCGGCTGCACGCAGGTCGAAGCCCTGCACGCCGACGCCGAGACCTTGCAACTGCGCCTGCAACTGCGCCTGCAACTGCGCCCGCAACTGCACAGCGCCGGCTTTGACGCCGCCATCTGCCGACTGGGCTTGATGTTCTGCATATCGCCGCAGCAGGCGCTGCAAGGCATCCTGCAAGCCCTGGCCCCAGGCGGCCGTTTCAGCGCGCTGGTGTTTGCGGGGCCAGAGCACAACCCGTGCATCGCCACCCTGGGCGCCACGGCGCTGCAACACGCCGGTCTGCCACCGGCAACACCTTTCAAACCCGGCACGCTGATGAGCCTGGGGCAGCCGGGCTCGATGAACGGGTTGTTGGCAGCTGCCGGCTTCAGCGACATCTGTGTCCGCGCGCTGGACGCACCGATGCGCTTGCCCAACGTGCAGCACTACATCGACTTTGTGCAGACCGCCGGCCTGCCGATCATGGCCATCCTGGCGCCGTTGCCGGCGGCCGCACAAGAAGCGGCCTGGCAGGACATCGAACAGCAGTTGCAGCGTTTCAACACGGGCGATGAATGGGTCGGCCCGAATCAACTGCTGCTGTGCACGGCGACGCGGCCGCCGCCCGCCGGTGGGCATCCGAAGTGAGCGCATCGGGCCCGTCCCCACGTTCGCAGATGGCGCGTCGGCCTGGCCCGGAGTACTGTGCCGCGCACGGTCACTCCACAGGGCGAGAACATGGCCACCGAATTTCAGGTCAGCGGCAACAACGAGAGCGCGCCCTTCACGCTGAAGATCCACCGCGGTGAAGGCATGGCGCTGCTGGCCATGAACTGGCGCCGCAGCACGCCGCCGCTGGACTTTGTGGGCTTTGCCATCCAGTACCGCGAACCCGGCGGCACGCGCTTCTTCACGCTCAAGAACCGGCTCGCTTTTGAAAGCACGGCGGGGCCACCGAGCACGGTGCAGCTGTCCACGCTGGTGTCGCCGATCCAGTCCTTCCGCTGGATACACTTTCCTTTCAACGCCGACATGCCCGGCGAGTTTGTCTATCGCGTGACGCCGGTGTTCATGAACGCCCGCGACGAACTCAGCCAGGGCCCGGCGCAAGAAGCGGCGATTGAACTGCGGCGCGAGACATTCCCAGGTTTGATGAACGTGAGCTTCACCCGCGGCTTTGTCTCGTCACAGGCTTTCGTGGACCACTTCGCCAACAAAGATGGCATCGCCACGCTGTTACCGGCCAAGGCCGAGGCGGGCCTGGACTTCAAGCCCACCCATCCGCAGGCCGCCAAGGCGCTGGCGTGGATGGGTTTTGAGGCTCGCAGCGCGCTGCTGGAACTGCTGGACCAGGCGCTGGCGGACACCAGCGCCAAGGTGTGTGTGGTGGCCTATGACCTGAGCGAACCCGAGGTCGTCAGGCGCCTGGAAGGCCTGGGCCCGCGGCTGAGAATCATCATCGACGACGACGGTGCGCACGGCAAGAAGTCGTCGGGCGAGGCGCAGGCTGAACAGCGCCTGATCGCCAGCGCCGGTGCCACCCACGTGCAGCGTCAGCACATGGGCAAGCTGCAGCACAACAAGTTCATCGCCGTGGATGGACGCGCGGTGCAGAAAGTGATGTGCGGGTCCACCAACTTTTCCTGGCGCGGCCTCTATGTGCAGGCCAACCATGCGGTGGTGTTGCAGGGGCGCAAGGCGGTGCGGCTCTTCACCGCTGCGTTTGAGAGTTATCACACGCCGGGCACGGTGGCGGACTTCAGCGGCAGCGCATCGGCCACCTGGCAACCACTGGGGCTCAAGGGCATCCGTGCGGAGGTTGCGTTTTCGCCGCATGGCACTGGCAATTCGGTTCTGGCCGGCATCGGCCAGGACATCCGCAGCACGCGCAGCAGCCTCTTTTATTCACTCGCCTTTCTGGCGCAGACGCCGGGCGTGGTGAAGGACGCCATCACCCATGTCAGCCGCAGCAGTTGCTTCGTCTATGGCATGGCCGACCGTGCGGTCGGCGGCATCGTCCTCAACACGCCGGACGGCAACGTGGCGCCGGTGTTCCCGGCGGCGCTGACGAAGAACCTGCCGCTGCCCTTCAAGGCCGAACCCACGGGCGGCGGGGGCGTGCGCATGCACCACAAGTTTGTGGTCATCGACTTCGACAAGCCGGCCGCGCGGGTCTATCTGGGGTCCTACAACTTCTCGCAGGCGGCCGACCGCAGCAACGGCGAAAACCTGCTGCTCATCCGCAACCGCCGCGTCGCCGTGGCTTTCATGGTCGAAGCGCTGCGGCTCTTCGACCACTACCGCTTTCGTGTCAAGCAGGCTGCAGCCACGCGCGCCCGAACTGAACTGACGCTGCGCAAGCCGCCCCGGTTGCCGGGCGACAAACCGTGGTGGGACAGCCACTACAGCGATCCGCACAAGGTGCGCGACCGCTTGCTCTTCAGCGCTTGAGCGCGAGTTTGGCACCGGCGGTGGCCGTGAGATAGTGCGGGCCCCATCGTTGCCAGCGGGCCGGGTTCGCGCCCGCCGATGCCGTGTTCGAACCCGATCCCTTGCCCCGCGCTCCCTGGCGCCGCCGTCTGCTGGTGGTGGTGCTGGCATTGGCCACGTCCACCACGGTGCTGGTGTATGTGTTGCTTCCGCCGGTGGGGTCCAAGCGCTATGGGCCTGCGGCGGATGCGGCACGCTGCACGGCTGGGCAAACCACCGGCTGCGTCGGCGGCATCGCTGCAGTGATCAGCGCGCCGCCGCCGGCCTCGTCGCCGCGCTGAGGTTTCAGGCGAGGTCGATCCTGTATCGGAGGCCAGGCTTGTTGCCGTAGGCCTCGCCCTTGTTGAAGGGCTCCACCAGCACGCCACCGTTGGCGGTGATGACTTTCTGCGACGCGTCGTTGTCAGGGTCGGTCGTGATTTCTACCGCCGACAAACCTTGTTGGCGTGCCAGCGGCAGCAGCAGCGCCAGCGCCCGCGTGGCATGCCCCTGTTGCCGTTTCCAGGGCACGACGGCGTAGCCGATGTGGCCCAGCACGTGTGGCGGCAAAGGTGCTCCTGCGGCCATCCAGCGCAGGCCGATGCTGCCGGCGAAGCCGTCTGGCCCGTCGTCAGCGTCCCAGATCCAGCGCTGCAGACCCGGGATGCGCGCACGCTGCGTGCCGTCTGGCAGCTTCACTGGCGGGCCCAACGCTTGTGGGTCATCGACGGTCATGAAAAAACTGGCCGGGTCGCTGTCCAGGCGCTGCAGCATCTCCTGCGCAGCGACAGCGCCGCGCACGTTGTCGGCCGACCAGCCGCGTTCCAGTGCCGCGCGACAGCCCGGCAAGAGCGCGGGGGTGGGGACGCGCAGCAGGGTGCCGGTCATCGACTGCCGCGCTCAGCGCTTCAAGGGGCCGAAACGTAGTTGGTGGGCAGCCATTCGTAGCCCTTGCCGTCGGCGCGCAGCTTGCCGATGCCGGGGAAGGACACGTGGGCCACGGCCACGAAGTAGCCCCTCTTCGCCGCGTCGGCATAGTTCTTTTGACGCTGCGGCGCGGCGGCCTTGGCGTCGCTGTCGAACTGGATCGTCACCGAGGGCATCGCAAACTGCACGGCCGCGACGTGCATCAGGTCACCCCAGACCACGAGCTTGTTGCCTTGGCTTTCGACCGCGTAGATCGTGTGGCCCGGCGTGTGGCCGCGCGCGGGGATGGCGCGGATGCCGGGCACCAGTTCGGTTTCGCCATCGAAGGGCTTGAGCTTGCCGGCGGCGACGTAGGGGTTGAGCGAGGCCATCGCGCCCTGGAAGAAGCCCTTGGCGTCGGCCGGCGCTTTGTCCATGTTTTCGGTACTCAACCAGAAGCCGCCTTCGCGCATGTCAGCGCGCACCACGGCGTTGGGAAACACCATCTTGCCGTCGGCCGCGAGGCCGCCGACGTGGTCGGGGTGCATGTGGGTGATGTAGATCTCATCGACCTGCTCGGGCTGGTAGCCGGCCGCCTTCAGGTTTGTAAGCAGCTTGCCCAGCGTGGGCCCGAAGAGGCCGGCGGCACCGGCGTCGATGAGCACGAGCTTGGTGCCGGTGTGGATCAGATAGCCATTGACCGAAGTCTCTACCGGCGCCTTCAGGTAAGCGTGGGCGAGCAGGCTTTCCACCTTCTTGGCCGGCACCTGCGTCAGCAGCTTGTCCACCGGCAGCACGACGGTGCCGTCCGACAGTGCGGTGACCTGGAAGCTGCCCAGCATCATGCGGTACCAGCCGGGTGCCTGGCCCTTGGCCATCGGCACCTGGGCTTGGGCCAGAGGTGCAAGCAGGGCGACCAGAATCAAGAATGCGAATTGGGACATAGCGAACATCCTCCTCTTGGCTGGGGGCGCAACCATAACGCAAGGACTCTGCGGCTGCTGCGGCCGGGGATTTCAGGCTGGCTGCAGCACCTTCGCCAGCCACTTCTGCAGCGCCTGCACTTCTTCGATGCAGACACTGTGCTCCATCGGGTAGTCGTGCCATTCAATGGGCTGGCCCAGGCCCTGCAGCAGGTCGCGCGCCGCCACGCCGCGGGCCATCGGCACCATGCCGTCATTGCGACCGTGGGCCAGGAACATCGGCGTTAGTGTATTGGCGTCGTGACGCTCGGCGGCGGTGGTGGACGCCAGCGGCAGGTACCCCGACAAGCCGGCAAGGCCGGCCAGCCTTTCGCGGTAGCGCAAACCCGCGCCGAGCGTGATGGCGCAGCCTTGCGAGAAGCCCGCCAGCACGATGCGGTTGGCCGGCATGCCACGCGCCACTTCGCGGTCGATCAGCTGATGCACATCGGTGAAGGATTCGCGCAGGCCGGCTTCGTCTTCGCGGCGCACGAGGTCGGTGCCCAGGATGTCGTACCAGGCGCGCATCGGGTGGCCGCTGTTGAGCGTGACCGGGCGCACCGGCGCACGCGGAAAGAGGTAGCGCACGGGGCCGACGGCGCCGAGCTTGAGCTCGTCGGCCATCGGCAGGAAGTCGGTGCCGTCGGCGCCCAGGCCGTGCAGGATGATGATGGTGGCTCGGGCTTCGGCGGTCGGGTGCAGTTCAAGGGTTTGCAGTGGCATGTCGTGTCGTCTTCAGTAGTTCAGGCCGATGGCGGATCGCACATCCTTCATCGTCTGGCGCGCCACCGTGCGCGCGCGCTCGGTGCCCATCTCGACGATCCAGTGCACCTGCTTCGGGTTGCTCAGGTAGCTCTCGGCGCGCTCGCGCCAGGGCTGCTGTTCTTGAATGACCGCGTCGATCACGGGCTGCTTGCATTCCAGGCAACCGATGCCCGCGCTCTTGCAGCCCTTCACCACCCAGTCCTGCGTGGCGGCGTCGCTGTAGAGCTTGTGGAACTGCCAGACGGGGCACTTGTCGGGGTCGCCGGGGTCGGTGCGGCGGGCGCGGGCGGGGTCGGTGAGCATGCCGCGAATTTTCTTCGTCACGTCGGCCGGTTCGTCGCGCATCAGCACCGCGTTGCCGTAGCTCTTGCTCATCTTCGTGCCGTCCAGGCCCGGCAGGCGCAGCACTTCGGTGTGCAGCGCCTTGGGCTCTGTCAGTATGCTTTTTCCAGCCCCCTTCAGGTGGCCCAGCAGCAGTTCAGTGTCTTCGTCGGTAAAGCCTGCGACCGTGGCGGCAGCGCGCTTGACGATGCCTTCGCCCTTGGCCAGCGCTTCGGCGCTGCCGGTCTCGCCGTAGGCCTTGCGCTGCTTTTCCGCATAGCGTGCGTCGTCCTTGCTCAGCTTGGCCAGTGCTGCCGCGATCTGCGCTCCGGCGTTCGACGCGCGGCCGTAGAGGTTGTTGAAACGCCGCGCCACTTCGCGCGTGAGTTCGACATGCGAAGACTGGTCTTCACCCACCGGCACGTAGGTGGCCTTGTAGATCAGGATGTCGGCGGCCTGCAGCAGCGGGTAGCCCAGGAAACCGTAGGTGGCCAGGTCGCGGTCCTTGAGCTTTTCGATCTGGTCCTTGTAGGTCGGCACACGTTCCAGCCATCCCAGCGGCGTGCCCATGGCCAATAGCGTGAAGAGCTCGGCGTGTTCTGGCAGGCGGCTCTGGATGAAGATGGTGCACAGGTCCGGGTCGAGGCCGGCGGCGAGCCAGTCGATGACCATGTCATAGACATAACGCTCCATCACCTCACGTTCTTCGTAGTGCGTGGTCAGCGCGTGCCAGTCGGCGACGAAGAAGAAACACTCGTGTTCGTGCTGCAGGCGCACCCAGTTCTTCAGGGCGCCGTGGTAGTGGCCCAGGTGCATGGCACCGGTGGGGCGCATGCCGGAGAGGACTCGCGATCGCATGGGGAGGTGAGTGGTGTGGTGACAGCGGCGATTGTCTCAGGCCGCCGAGAGCTGCCGAGAGCTGCCGAGAGCTGCCGATCGCCATGGCCGTGCCCCTACACTGCCGGCCGAAACCAGCGCAGCCATGGACAAACGCATCGTCATCCTCATCTCCGGCCGCGGCTCCAACATGGAAGCCATCGTGCAGCGCTGTGCCGAGCAACGCTGGCCTGCGCGGGTGGTGGCAGTCGTCGCCAACCGGGCCGATGCTGGCGGGCTGGACTTTGCCGCGGCCCACGGGATTGCCACTGCCGTGGTGGACCACAAGAGCCAGCCTTCGCGCGATGCCTTTGACGCAGAACTGGCGCGCGTGGTGGACAGCCATGCGCCGGATCTGGTGCTGCTGGCGGGTTTCATGCGCATCCTGGGCGCTGCTTTCGTGCAGCGCTATGAGGGCAGGCTGCTCAACATCCACCCGTCCTTGCTGCCGTCCTTCACGGGGCTGCACACACACCGCCGCGCGCTGGCCGCCGGCTGCAAGGCAGTGGGCGCCACGGTGCACCTGGTGACGGCCGAGCTGGACCATGGGCCCATCGTGATGCAAAGCGTGGTGCCGGTGCGGCCGGGTGACGACGAACACACGCTGGCGGCGCGCGTACTGGCCACCGAACACGTCATCTACCCTCAGAGCGTGCGCTGGTTCGTCGAAGGCAAGCTGCGGTTGCAGGACGGGCTGGCGCTGCAGACCGAGGACGCTTCGCAGGTGTTGATCTAGTCGGCTAGTCAGCGATGAGCCTGAAGCGCGGCTGGCTGAGGCCATCGATCACCACGTGCTCGAAAAACATGGCGTAGGGCCGCACCCAGTCGCCGATGTCGCTGTCCAGTGGCCGGTAGCGCACCAGCGGCTCCAGCGTTTCGCTGTGGCGCACGACGCCCAGCAGGCGGTAGTTGCCGCCCTTGTAGTGGCGGTAGTGGCCCAGGGGCGGCTGGGGCAGGGCGGGCAGCTCGCTGTCAGGGGCTTGCATGGGCGGGCAGGATAATCGCTCCGATGCATCCCAACGCCCTCTTGGACCTCACCACCGAACTGCTGCGCTCCGTTCTCAAGTTCGACGCCGCCGCCGACGGCCTGGTGTCGATGTTCTTTCGCAAGCACCGTGACCTGGGCGCCCGCGAGCGCCACACGCTCGCCGAGACCACCTACACCGTGCTGCGCCAGCGTTTGCTGTACCAGCACCTGGTGCAGGCTGCCAAAGGCGCAGACGGCCCTGTCGAGCGCCGCCTGGCGATCCTGGCCTGGCAAGGCAATGAAGGTTTCCTGCGTGGCGCGCTCAACCCGCAAGAGCTGACCTGGCTGGCCGAGGTCGCCAAGATCGACCGCACGGCGCTGCCCGACAAGCTGCGCCACAACCTGCCGGACTGGCTGGCCAACCCGCTGCGCGAGGCGCTGGGTGAGGAGTTCTGGCCACTGGTGGACGAACTGGCCCGCGCCGCACCGCTGGACCTGCGCGTCAACACGCTCAAGGCCAAGCGCGATGAGGTGCAGCGTGCGCTGCTGCAAGCCGGCATCGAGTCCACGCCCACGCCCCATTCGCCGTGGGGCCTGCGCATCCAGGGCAAGCCGGCGCTGAACAAGCTGCCACTGTTCCTGGGCGGCCATGTCGAGGTGCAGGACGAAGGCAGCCAACTGCTGGCTCTGCTGACCGACGCCAAACGCGGCGAAATGGTGGTGGACTTCTGCGCTGGCGCTGGCGGCAAGACGCTGGCCCTGGGCGCGTCCATGCGCAACACCGGGCGGCTGTATGCCTTCGATACGTCGGGCCACCGGCTGGAATCGATGAAGCCGAGGCTGGCGCGCAGCGGCCTGAGCAATGTGCACCCGGCGCAGATCGCGCACGAGCGCGACGACCGCGTCAAGCGCCTGGCCGGGAAGATCGACCGCGTTCTGGTGGACGCACCTTGTTCCGGTTTGGGAACCCTGCGCCGTAACCCTGATCTGAAGTGGCGCCAGGGCCCGAAGGCTCTGGAAGAGCTGCATGCCAAGCAGACGGCCATCCTGGCCGGCGCGGCACGGCTGCTCAAACCCGGGGGCCGTCTGGTCTATGCCACCTGCAGCCTGCTGGCGGTGGAGAACGAAAGGGTTGCCGAAGCCTTCACCGAGGCGCATGGCGCCGATTTCGAGCCCGTACCGGCTCTGGCCGTCCTGGAAGCGGCGCGTGTGGATGACTCGACCCCACTTGTTGCAGGCCCTTTCCTGCGTTTGTGGCCGCACCGCCACCACACCGATGGCTTTTTTGCGGCCATTTGGCAAAGGCGTTGAAAAACGCGCTTCGTGCCTTCATCTATCGTCAAGATGAAGGCAAGTTTCGCGCTGCGATTTGATCTGGGGTAGGTTCTGTAGGCATTAACCCCAACTGCCGAGACCGGGCCTCCCCTACAATCACGCTGTAACTTTTTCTTGGTGCGAGGACTACTGCTGATGGACCAACTCTGGCTGGCGCACGACGCTCTTGTGGAATGGCTGTCCCACGGCCTTTTCGCGGCGTCCTGGTGGCAGGTTTTGCTTTACACGCTGGTGACGACCCACATCACCATCTCGGCCGTCACCATCTTCCTGCACCGCGCGCAAGCGCACCGGGCGCTGGACCTGCACGCCGTGCCCTCGCATTTCTTCCGTGGCTGGCTCTGGCTGGCCACCGGCATGATCACGAAGGAATTCGTGGCCGTGCACCGCAAGCACCACGCCAAGTGCGAAACCGAAGAAGACCCGCACAGCCCGCAGACGCGCGGCCTGAAGGCACTGCTGCTGACTGGCGTCGAGCTCTACCGTGTCGAGGCCACCAACCCCGAGACCCTGAAGAAGTACGGCCACAACACACCCGACGACTGGGTCGAGCGCAACGTCTACAGCCGCTTCACCTGGCAAGGCGTCGGCCTGATGCTGATCCTGAACCTGGTGCTGTTCGGCGCCATTGGTGCTGCGGTGTGGGCGGTGCAGATGGTGTGGATTCCCTGGTGGGCCACGGGCGTCATCAACGGCCTGGGACACTGGTGGGGCTACCGGAATTTTGAAGCGCCTGACGCGTCAACCAACGTGTCGCCGTGGGGCATCCTGATCGGTGGCGAAGAGTTGCACAACAACCACCACACCTACCCGACATCGGCCAAGTTCTCGGTCAAGCCCTATGAGTTCGACGTGGGCTGGATGTACATCCGTGGCATGGAAATGATCGGCCTTGCCAAGGTCAAGAAGACCGTGCCCAAGCTGGAACTGGGAGGCGTGCGCCCGGTCGCCGACGGCAAGACCCTGGAAGCCATCATCGCCAACCGGTATGAGGTCATGGCGCGCTACGCAGCTGAACTCAAGCGCGCGGCCCGCAGCGAAGTGGCGCGGCTGAAGGCCCAGGGCACAGCGGACAGCGCCCGCCTGAGCCAGATGCGCCTGGCTCAAGCCTGGCTGCACCGCGACGATGACCGCATCCCGCACGGCGTGAAGCCGAGCCTGGCCGCTGCGCTGGGCGACAGCCCGAAGCTAGCCAAGCTGGTGGCCATGCGCGAAGAACTGCGCGCGCTGTGGACCCGAACCAACGTGTCGGCCGAGCAGTTGGTGGCCGACTTGCAAGCCTGGTGCCGCAAAGCCGAAGAAAGTGGCATTGCCGCGCTGCAGGAGTTTTCCATCCGCTTGCGTGCCGCGCACGCCTGACGGTACCGCGCTCCCTTCCAAAAGCCCGCCAAAAGCCCGCCCCTCGGCGGGCTTTTTGTTGCTCAGCCGATGTCGCCCACGTGCAGATTGAAGGCGCCGCGACGGCGGTCTTCGAAGAACCATTCCAGTGTCTGCCGCACGGTGCGAAAGGCCAGTTCGTCCCATGGCACTTCGTCTTCGCGGAAGAGTCGGGCTTCCAGACTCTCGGGGCCCGGGTCCAGCGAGGTGTCGAGCATGCGCGCGCGGAAGAACAGGTGCACCTGGCCCACGCGAACGACGCTAATCACGCTGAAGAGCGCCTGCATCTCGACCTTTGCGCCGGCCTCTTCCACGGTTTCACGCAGGGCGCCATCAGCCGTGCTCTCGCCGAGTTCCATGAAGCCCGCAGGCAGCGTCCACAGACCATGGCGAGGTTCGATCGCACGCCGGCACAGCAGCACCTGGTCGCCCCACACCGGCACCGTGCCGACGACGTTGAGCGGGTTCTCATAATGAATCTCGCCACAAGCACTGCAGACCGCACGTTCGCGGTTGTCGTCAGCCGGCACGCGATAGGAGGTGGGGGCGCCGCAGACGCGGCAGTGCTGGATACGGCGGGGCAGGAGCATGCAAGCCAGTGTAGCGGCCGCCCTGCGTGGCATCATCTCCGCTGCCTTCCGGCACGCCTCCGTCAAGCCCCCAGCCTGAGCCCACACCATGAGCCACGTGTTCCCCCCACCAGCACTTGTCAGCGTCCCCGTTGCCGGTGGCGGCAGCTTTCCGGTGCGCCGCATCTACTGCGTCGGCCGCAACTACGCCGAACACGCCCAGGAGATGGGCTTCACCGGCCGCGAGCCGCCTTTCTTCTTCATGAAGCCAGCCGATGCCATCGTCGCCGTGGCAGATGGCGAGACAGGCGCCATCGACTACCCGCCGCTGACCGCCAACCTGCACCATGAAATCGAATTGGTGGTGGCCATCGGCACCGCCGGCAGTGGCATCAAGGCCGCCGATGCTGCCGCCCACATCTGGGGTTATGCCGTAGGCCTGGACATGACACGCCGAGACCTGCAAAACGAGATGAAGAAGCAGGGTCGGCCCTGGTGCATCGGCAAGGCCTTTGACCAGAGCGCGCCGATCGGGCCGATCCACGCCAAGTCGCGCACTGGCGAAATCACGGCAGGCGCCATCACCGTCGCGGTGAATGGCACCGTCAAGCAGAAGGGCGACTTGAACGACCTGATCTGGAACGTCAACGAGACCATCGAACACCTGAGCGCTGCGTGGACGCTGCAGCCAGGTGACCTGATCTTCACCGGCACCCCGGCCGGCGTGGCCGCGGTCGTGCGCGGCGACGTGATGGAAGGCGCCATCGCGGGCCTGGGCACGCTGAAGGTCACGGTGCGTTGAAGCAGAGGGACGAGGCCATGCAGCTCTACAACTACTACCGTTCATCGGCTTCGTACCGCGTGCGCATCGCGCTGGCGCTCAAGGGCCTGGACTACGACTACATGCCGGTTCACCTGGCCAAGAGCGAGCAGCTCAAGGAGTCTTATGCGGCCGTGTCGGCTTCGCGCCTGGTGCCGACATTGACCGACGGCCCGCACGCGCTGACCCAGTCGCTGGCGATCATCGAATACCTTGACGAGACGTACCCGCTGCCGCCGCTGCTGCCCGGCACGCCGGCCGACCGCGCCCGCGTGCGCGCCTTGGCGCAGGACATCGCCTGCGAAATCCACCCGCTGGACAACCTGCGTGTGCTGCGCTACCTGGTGCGTGACCTGAAGGTCAGTGAAGACGACAAGAACCGCTGGTACCGCCACTGGGTGGAAACGGGGCTTGAGGTCGTGGAAAGCAAGCTCGCTGCGCAGCCGTCCAGCTTTTGCCATGGCGAATCGCCGACGCTGGCCGACTGCACGCTGGTGCCGCAGATATTCAATGCGCAGCGCTTCGACTGCAAGCTGGACCATGTGCCCCACGTCATGCGTGTGTTCGACGCCTGCATGAAGTTGCCGGCTTTCGAGAACACCCGGCCCGAGAAGTGCCCCGACGCGGAGTGAGCGGCTGGCGCCGATGAGCTTGCCGTTGCCTGCGCCGCTGCTGCGCCCCGACTGGCCCGCGCCGCCGCGTGTGGTGGCAGCGATGAGCACCCGCGAAGGAGGCGTCAGCAGTGCGCCCTGGCAGAGCCTGAACCTGGGTGTGGCGGTGGGCGACGACGCGGTTGCTGTCGCCGAGAACCGTGCTCGATTTGCGGCGGCGCTGGGCGCGCGGCCGGTCTGGCTGCGGCAGGTTCACGGCGTCAACGTGCTGCGGCTCCGTGCCCACCAGACCGAGGGGACCAACAGGCCCGAGGAACCCGCAGATGCGGCCTGGACTGACGAACCCGGCATTGCCTGCACGGTGCAGGTGGCCGACTGCCTGCCCGTGCTCTTTGCCGCCCGCAACGGCCGTGCAGTGGCCGCTGCCCACGCCGGCTGGCGCGGTTTGTCGGCGGGTGTGCTGGAAGCCACGCTGCGGGCTTTGCAGAAGGGCGCCGATGTCGCGCCCAGGGACATCGTGGCCTGGCTCGGCCCCTGCATCGGCCCGCGCCGATTCGAGGTCGGCGCAGACGTGGTGCAGGCCTTCACCCGTCGTCTCACCCCTCTGCTGGACGCCGACAGCTTCGTGCCCCGCAACCGCGCGGAAGGTTCTGAACGCTGGTTGGCGAACCTTCAGCACCTGGCGCAGCGGCGGCTGATCGATGCCGGGGTCGATGCGGTCAGCGTTCTTGCAGCCTGCACCGTCGAAGAAAGTTCAAGGTTCTTTTCCTTCCGCCGCGACAGCATCACCGGCCGCATGGCCGCCGCCATCTTTCTGCGCTGATTCGGCGGCCCGCCGGGCCCGCTTGCGTCCGGGTGTGCCCATGATGTAGATCACGATCGACAGCGGCATTACGCCGTACAAGACGAAAGTGATGACTGCGCCCAGCACCGTGCCCTGCGACGAGATGGCTTCGGCCACCGACATCAGCACCACGACGTAGATCCACGCGATAGCTATCAAGTACATGTCATATTATGATTTAGTCTTCCACGACATGAAAAATTAAGTCATCCCGTCGTCAGCCCGCTGGCGTACAACGTGAAAACCATCACAAGCTGCCGGCCCCAGGGGCCCGGTGGCGCACCAGGAGACAGCGACTTGAAAGCCAAGCCTACCCCGAGCCCGTCCGCGCCGCAGCCGAAGGCTCTTGCCGCAAGTACAACCCAAGCCGTCGCCTTGACGCTGCCGATGGACCAGCTGACCCGCATCCAGGGTGACTACCTCAAGAGCGCCACCGATTTCTGGAACCACTCGATGCACCGCCTGCAGGGGGCTGGCGCAAACCCGGCCGCCAAGCCTGCCACGCTGGGTGACCGCCGTTTTGCCAGCAGCGAATGGCTCAGCAACCCCGCGTCGGCCATGACGGCCGAGTTCTACCTGCTGAACGCCCGCACCATGCTCGAGATGGCAGACAGCATGGAGGGTGACGCCAAGACCAAGGCGCGCGTGCGCTTTGCCGTCCAGCAGTGGGTGGACATGACGAGCCCCAGCAACTTCCTGGCGCTGAACCCCGAAGCGTTGAAGAAGGCCATCGACACGCAGGGCGAAAGCATCACCACCGGCATGCAGCACCTATTGGAAGACGTGCAAAAGGGCCACGTCTCGCAGACCGACGAAAGTGTCTTCGAGGTCGGCAAGAACGTTGCCACCACCGCCGGCAGCGTGGTCTTCGAAAACGAACTTTTCCAGCTCATCGAATACAAGCCGCTCACTGCCAAGGTGCATGAAAGGCCGATGCTCTTTGTGCCGCCGTGCATCAACAAGTACTACATCCTTGACCTGCAGCCCGACAACTCCGTCATCCGCTACACCGTCGAACAAGGTCACCGCACTTTTGTCGTCAGCTGGCGCAACCCCGACCAGAGCCTGGTCAACAAGACCTGGGACGACTACATCGAAGAAGGCCCCATCACCGCCATCCGCACGGTGCAGGCCATCACCGGCGCAGAGACGATCAACACGCTGGGCTTCTGCGTCGGCGGCACCATCCTCAGCACCGCGCTGGCGGTGCTGGCGGCGCGTGATGAACAGCCTGCGCATTCGGTGACGCTGTTGACCACGCTGCTCGACTTTGAAAGCACCGGCATTCTCGACATCTTCATCGACGAGACGATGGTGCAGATGCGCGAGATGACGCTCGGGCCCGACGCGCCGCGTGGCCCCGGCCTGCTCAAGGGCAAGGAACTCGCGACCACCTTCAGCTTCCTGCGCCCGAACGATCTGGTGTGGAACTACGTCGTCGGCAACTACTTGAAGGGCGAAACGCCGCCGCCCTTTGACCTGCTCTACTGGAACGGTGACTCCACGAATCTGCCTGGGCCCATGTACTGCTGGTACCTGCGCCACATGTATTTGCAGAACGAACTGAAGAAGCCAGGTGCGCTGACAGTCTGCGGCGAAAAGATCGATCTGGGCTCGATTGAAGCCCCGTTCTTTGTGTACGGCTCGCGTGAAGATCACATCGTGCCCTGGACGGCCGCGTACGCGTCGATCCCACTCATCGCCGGCAAGAAGACCTTCGTGCTCGGCGCCAGCGGGCATATTGCCGGCGTCATCAACCCACCGGCCAAAGGCAAGCGCAACTACTGGACCAACAGCAAGCTGCCGCCAAAGGCCGAGGCCTGGTTTGACGGCGCCACCGAACACCCGGGCAGCTGGTGGACGGCCTGGTCCGACTGGCTCAAGCCCCTGTCCGGCAAGCTCGTCAACGCACCCAAGACGCCGGGCAGCGCAAAATTCAAGGCCATCGAGCCGGCACCAGGTCGCTACGTCAAGGCCAAAGCCTAGTTCCTTGCCCTCATCGCAACCATTGATTGTTCAATTCAGGAGACTTTCATGGCACTGGATATCGTCATCGTCGCCGCAGCCCGCACGGCAGTCGGCAAGTTCGGCGGCACGCTCGCCAAGACCGCAGCCCCTGAACTGGGCGCCACCGTGTTGAAGGCGTTGCTGGAGCGGTCGGGCCTGACCAGCGAGCAGATCGGCGAGGTCATCCTCGGCCAGGTGCTGACCGCCGGCAGCGGCCAGAACGCCGCGCGCCAGACCGTCATCAAGGCCGGCTTCAACCCGGCTGTGCCGGCGATGACCATCAACAAGGTCTGCGGCTCTGGCCTCAAGGCGGTGATGCTGGGTGCGCAGGCCATACGTGACGGCGACAGCGAGATCGTCATTGCCGGTGGCCAGGAAAACATGTCCGCCAGCCCGCACGTGCTGCTGGGCAGCCGCGACGGCCAGCGCATGGGCGACTGGAAGATGGTGGACAGCATGATCGTTGACGGCCTGTGGGACGTGTACAACCAGTACCACATGGGCATCACGGCCGAGAACGTGGCCAAGAAGTACGGCATCACGCGCGAATCGCAGGACGCGCTGGCCCTGGCCAGCCAGATGAAGGCCGCAGCCGCCCAGGAAGCAGGACGCTTCAAGGACGAGATCGTGCCGGTCAGCATTGCGCAGAAGAAGGGCGATGCCATCGTCTTCGCCGCCGACGAATTCATCAACAAGAAGACCAGCGCCGAAGCCCTGGCCGGCCTGCGCCCCGCCTTCGACAAGGCCGGCAGTGTGACTGCCGGCAATGCATCGGGCCTGAACGACGGTGCGGCCGGCGTGGTGCTGATGTCGGCCGCCAAGGCCGCAGCCCTGGGGCTGAAACCGCTGGGGCGTATTGCCAGCTACGCATCCGCCGGCGTGGACCCAGCTTTCATGGGCATGGGCCCGGTGCCGGCCGCGCGCAAGGCACTGGAGCGGGCGGGCTGGAAAGCCGCCGACCTGGATCTGCTGGAAATCAACGAAGCCTTCGCCGCGCAAGCCTGCGCCGTGCACCAGGAAATGGGCTGGGACACGAGCAAGGTCAACGTCAATGGCGGCGCGATTGCGATCGGGCACCCGATCGGTGCCAGTGGCGCGCGCATCCTGGTCACGCTGTTGCACGAGATGATCAAGCGCGACGCGAAGAAGGGTATCGCGAGCCTGTGTATTGGGGGTGGCATGGGTGTCGCCCTGACCGTCGAACGGTAAGAATCGCACCATCAACCAGGAGAGAGACACATGAGCAACAGCACGGCCCAAAGAGTAGCGTACGTCACCGGCGGCATGGGTGGCATCGGTACCGCCATCTGCCAGCGCCTGCACAAGGAAGGCCACAAGGTCATCGCCGGCTGCGGCCCCAGCCGCGACCACGTGAAGTGGATCGACGAACAAAAGGCGATGGGCTACACCTTCTATGCGTCAGTCGGCAACGTCGCCGACTGGCAGAGCACGGTGGACGCCTTCACCAAGTCGGTGGCTGAACATGGCAGCATCGACGTGCTGGTCAACAACGCCGGCATCACCAAGGACCGCATGTTCCTGAAGATGTCGCCCGAAGACTGGAAGGCCGTCATCGACACCAACCTGAACAGCATGTTCTACGTCACCAAGCAGGTGGTGCCGGGCATGGTGGAAAAAGGCTGGGGCCGCATCATCCAGATCAGTTCCGTCAACGGCGAAAAAGGCCAGGCGGGGCAGACCAACTACTCTGCCGCCAAGGCTGGCATGCATGGCTTCACGATGGCACTGGCGCAGGAAGTGGCGTCCAAGGGCGTCACGGTCAACACCGTCAGCCCGGGCTACATCGGCACCGACATGGTCCGTGCCATCAAACCCGAAGTGCTGGAGAAGATCGTTGCGACGATCCCTGTGAAGCGCCTGGGCCGGCCTGAAGAAATCGGCGCCATCGTGGCCTGGTTGGCAGGTGAGGATTCGGGCTTCACGACGGGTGCAGACTTCAGCTGCAACGGCGGCTTGCACATGGGGTGAAGGAGAAGGTGAGGGCTCTTGTCTCCGTCGGCGGCGCGGGTTTCATTCGCTGCCGCCGATGAAGAATTTGATGAGGCCTTTGGCGACAAAGCCCACCAGCCCCACCCCCAACCCCAGGAAGAGCACGAAGGTGCCGAAGCGCCCGGCCTTCGAGTCGCGCGCCAGTTGCACGATGATGAACACCATGTACAGCATGAAGGCGCCGACGCCAAAGGTCAGCCCGAATTCGGCGACCTGCGCTTCGCTGTAGCCGAACATCAGGCCCGGCCTTCTTCCGTTTCCACCGGCCCCACCAGGTCACGGTAGGCGTGCCAGCTGGCATGCGCCAGCCAGGGCACGGCCACCACCATGCCCACCAGCAGCGTGGCCATGCCGAGCAGGGTGATGACGAGGATCAGCGTCGCCCACGCGGCCATGGGCAAAGGGTTCAGCAAGGCGGCGCGCACGCTGAGCAGCACGGCGGCGCGCACGCCGATGTCGCGGTCCATCAGCAGTGGCACCGCCACCACCGTGGACGCGAAGATGGGCGCCGCCAGCGCGCTGCCCAGCAGCAGCCACATTTCGAAAAGATGGCCGTGCGCGGACAACACCACCACGCGCAGAAAGTCTTGCGGGTTGTGCACCGGTGCGTCGGCAAAGCGTGTGATGAGCGAAGCCGAGGTCAGCACCCAGCCCGTGCCGGCAAAGGCCAGCAAGACGCCAAACAGCACCAGCCGCCCGTTGTGCGGACCCCAAGCGCCGAGCGCGGTGGCCAGGCCGGCGGGCTCACCCTTTTGCAGCGCGCGGCTGACGGCATACAGGCCCGTGGCCAGCACCGGCGCCACCAGCAGAAAGCCGCTGAAGGCGCCAGCCAGGAGCCAGAAGCGGTCGCGCGCCAGGCCCATCAGCAGCACGCCGAAGGCGGCAGCCAGCAGGCCGTGCAGCAGACCCGGCAGCGGGCAACGCAAAAGATCAAGCCAACCCAGGGCCAGCCAGCGCAGCGGTTGGGCGATGCCGACAGTACGAACACCATGGCGGTGCGGCGCAGCGGCGCCTGGCGCGGGCGGACTCATTTCTCGGTCTTGGGGTTCATCGGCTGACTCTAGGTGGCGTGGAACCGCGCAGCCTTGACCAGGATCAGCCCGATGCGGCGCGGCCGTCGGCAACCAGCGCCCGCGCAGCTGCCTTCAGGCTGCCAGCCGACGCGTCCACCAAGTTCACCACCGGCGCCTGCGCAAAGCCGCTGAAGTTGCGCTGCATCGACTTCAGGTACACCGGGTCGTAGTGGGTCGTCAGCAGTTCTTCCACCACTACCGCCATCTGCCCGGCGCGGGCCTGCTGTTGCCAGCGCTCCACCGTCTCGGCGCCGCGGAGATCGCGCAGCGCCTGCAGGCGTTCGCAGAAGGCCTCGGCGTCGTTGACGAAATGGGCGTAGTCGTCCAGCAAGAATTCGACTCGCGCTGCGACGCCCATCTGCAATTGCACGCAGGCCGACGTGCGCAACTGCACCAGCAGCGCTTCGGGCACGCGCAGGCGGCCGATGGTGCGGCTTTCGCCTTCGGCATAGACCACGTGCGCGGGGTCGAAGCTGCGCAAGGCTTGCCAGACGCCCGTTTCATAGGCCTTCTGCGACGGCTGCGGCTGCCCCGGCACCAGGCCCAGCACGCTGCCGCGGTGGTTGGCCAGCGCCTCCAGGTCCAGCACCTGCGCGCCTTCTGCGGCCAGTGCGTGCAGCAGCCGGCTCTTGGCCGACCCGGTGCGGCCCAGCAGCACGCGAAACTGCAACGTGGCCGGCAATGTGAGCAGGTCTGCCAGCACCGCGCGGCGGAATTCGCGGTAGCCGCCTTCCAGCACCTGCACACCGAAGCCGATCTGGTCCAGCACCAGCGCCAGTGACCCACTGCGCTGCCCGCCGCGCCAGCAGTAAACCAATGGTCGCCACGTGCGGGGCAGTGGCATCACGTGGCTCTGCACGTGGTGCGCGATGTTCAGGGCTGCCAGAGCGGCCCCGCGTTTGCGCGCATCGAAGGCCGACAGCTGTTTGTATTCGGTGCCGATCGAGGCGCGCTCGGCGTCGTTCAGCACCGGCCAGTTGACGGCGCCGGGCAGATGGTCTTCGGCGAACTCGCTCTCGCTGCGGGCGTCGATGATGGCGTCGAATGCAGCCAGGCCGCCAATTGCGTCGGCGGCCAGCATGCGGCGCAGGCTCACGGGCTCATCCTGGTGTCGCCACCGCGTCCAGCAATTCGGTCTCGATGCGCAACTGCGCCTTGGGCTTTTGCAGTTCGGGCCCGTCCACCAGGAAGGTGTCTTCCACCCGTTCACCCAGCGTCGTGATCTTGGCCAGCTGCAGGTTGACCTGGTAGCGCGCCATCACGCGTGCAATGGCGTAAAGCAGCCCCGAGCGGTCACTGGCCGACACCGTCAGCAGCCAGCGTTGCGCCCGTTCATCAGGCGCCAGCGTGACCCGCGGCGTGACGGGGAAGCTACGCACGCGGCGCGACACGCGGCCGCTGCGCGGTTCTGGCAGCGGGCCGGTGGATGCCAGTGCCAGCGTGGCCTGGTTTTCAACCAGCGAGATCAGGTCGCGGTAGCCGCCCGGGCTGTCGGGCAGCATGCCCTGGGTGGCCACGACCTGGAAGGTGTCGAGCGCAAAGCCGGCGCGCGTGGTGTGGATCTTGGCGTCCAGGATGCTGAAGCCCGCGCTGTCGAAGTAGCCGCAGATGCGCGCGAAGAGATCGGGCCGGTCGGGGCAGTACACCAGCACCTGCAGGCCATCACCCACCGACGACGGCCTGGCGCGCACTACGGGTTTGGTCGATGCCACATGGCGCCAAAGCGACCGGGCGTGCCAGGCGATGTCGGCCGAATCATGGCGCGCGAAGTAGCTCACTTCGAGCGTTCGCCAGAGCGGTTCTTCGGTGCCGGGCAGGGCTGAATGCAGGGCCAGGTTCTGTTGCGCTTCCTGCTTGCGGGCTTCGATTTCCGCGTCCAGGTTTGGCTGTGCACCACCCAGCGCGCGCAGCGTCAGGCGGTACAGGTCTTCCAGCAGCTTGCCCTTCCAGGCGTTCCACACCTTGGGGCTGGTGCCGCGGATGTCGGCCACCGTCAGCAGGTACAGCGCCTGCAGTTGGCGCGGGTTGTCGACGAGCGTGGCGAAGTGGCGGATGACGTCGGCGTCGGACAGGTCTTCCTTCTGCGCGATGCGGCTCATCGTCAAGTGGTGCTTGACCAGGAATTCGATCAGCAGCGTGTCTTCGCGCTCCACCAGGTGGTCGCGGCAGAAGCGGCGCACCTCGATCTGCCCCAGATCGGAATGGTCGCCACCGCGGCCCTTGGCGATGTCGTGGAAGAGGGCGGCGATATACAGAACCCAGGGCTTGTCCCACTGCGCCGCCAGCTGGCTGCAGAAGGTGTATTCGTGGGCGTGTTCAGGGATGAAGAAGCGGCGCACGTTGCGCACCACCATCAGGATGTGCTGGTCCACCGTGTAGACGTGGAACAGGTCGTGCTGCATGCGCCCGACTATGCGCCTGAAGACCCACAGGTAGCGCCCCATCACGCTTGTCTGGTTCATCAGCCGCAGCGCGTGGGTCAGGCCGTGCGGCTGGCGCAGGATGTCCAGGAACAGCTCGCGGTTGATGGGGTCGCGGCGGAAGGCGGCGTCCATCACGTTGCGGGCGTTGTACAGGGCACGCAGGGTGCGCGCGCTCAGGCCTTGCAGCCCGGGCGTCTGCTCAAAGACCAGGAAGGTCTCCAGGATGGCATGCGGGTTCTCGATGTAGAGGTCGTCGCGCGCCACTTCCAGCATGCCGGCACGGTCGAAGAAGCGCGCGGTGATGGGGCGCATCGGCGTCGCTTCAGAGCCGTTGACACGCTCTTCGATGTTGAGCATCAGGATCTGGTTCAACTGCGTCACCGCCTTGGCCGCCCAGTAGTAGCGGTGCATCAGCACTTCGCTGCTGCGCTGGTCCACGCTGGCCTTGTAGCCGAAGCTTTCCGCGACCGCCGTCTGCAGGTCAAAGACCAGCCGGTCTTCACGCCGCCCGGCCACGCAATGCAAGCGCGCTCGGATGAGCTTGAGCGTGCCTTCGTGCTTGACGAGCTGGCCAGCTTCAAAGGCTGTGATCAGGCCCTTGCTGGCCAACTCGGTCCAGGTGCGGCCCAGGCCCGCCGCGCGTGCCACCCAGACCACCACCTGCAGGTCGCGCAGGCCGCCCGGGCTTTCCTTGCAATTGGGTTCCAGCGCGTAGGGTGTGCCTTCGTACTTGACGTGGCGCTGCTGCATTTCAAGCGTCTTGGCGCGCAGGAAGGCCCGCGCGTCCATGGCCTTGTCCTGCGCGCTGCGAAACTGCTTGAACAGCGCCTTGGCGCCGCACAGCTGACGCGCTTCAAGCAGCGAGGTCTGCACGGTCACGTCGCGCGCCGATTCGGTCACGCAGTCGGCCACCGTGCGCACCGAAGAGCCGATCTCCAGGCCGATGTCCCAGCAACTGGTGACGAAGCGTTCGACCGCGCTGTCCAGGCTCGTGTCTACCGTCTGGAGCGCTGGCAACAACACCAACACGTCGACATCGGAGTACGGGAACAGCTCACCGCGGCCGTAGCCGCCCACGGCCACCAGCGCGGCGTTGCCGGGCATGCCGGCTTCTTCCCAGAGCACGGTGATGGTGGCGTCCACATGCCGCACCAGGGCGCGTGTCAGCCGCGACACTGCGGTGGCCGTCGGTCGTGAATCGACAAAATGCTGCAGCAAGGCGGCCTTGCCGTCGCGGAACGCGGCGCGCAAGGCGGCCACGCTGCCGGGTGTGCTGCCGGGTGCGCTGACGGGTGCACGCAAGCTTGCAGGGCCGGTCGTGGCGCCGGCTTCCAGCAGGGCAGACATCGAACTCAGCCAGTCACGGCCACAGGCTGGCCGTAGCCGGCCGGCGCAAAGGCCGGTACAGGCGGGCTGCCTGCGCTGACAGTCAGCACTTCGTAGCCGCTGTCGGTGACCAGCACCGTGTGTTCCCACTGGGCCGAGAGTGACCGGTCGCGCGTGACGATGGTCCAGCCGTCGTAGGGCCGGTTGCCCTTGCGGTCTTCCTTGATCTCGCGCTTGCCGGCGTTGATCATGGGTTCGATCGTGAAAATCATGCCCGGCACCAGCTCTTCCAGCGTGTGCGGCCGGCCGTAGTGCAGCACCTGCGGTTCTTCATGGAAACGCGCGCCGACACCGTGGCCGCAGAATTCGCGCACCACGGAAAAACCGGCGTTCTCGGCGAAGGTCTGGATGGCGTGGCCGATGTCGCCCAGGCGCGCGCCGGGCTTGACCTTGACGATGCCCTTCCACATGGCTTCAAAGGTGATCTGGCACAGCCGTTTGCTGGCGATGCTGCCTTCGCCCACCACGTACATGCGGCTGTTGTCGCCGTGCCAACCGTCCTTGATGATGGTGACGTCGATGTTGACGACATCGCCGTCCTTCAGCGGCCGGTTGTCGGGAATGCCGTGGCAGACCACGTCGTTCAGCGACGAGCACAGCGATGCGGGGTATGCCGGGTAGCCCGGCGGCTGGTATCCCAGCGTGGCGGGGACGCCGCCCTGCACGTGCACCATGTGGTCGTGCGCCAGGCGGTCGAGTTCGAGTGTGGTAACGCCGGCGCGCATGTGCGGCGTCAGCATGTCCAGCACTTCACTGGCCAGGCGGCCTGCCAGGCGCATGCCGTCGATATCGGCGGCGGTTTTGATGGGGATTGCCATCGGGCGATTATCCCACCGGGCTCTAAAATCGACGGTTCCCCTCGACGTTCACCCTTGCCGCGCCGCGAAGCATGACTGCCACAGCCCTCCACCTGATGCACTTCGAGGGCGGCGACGCACTCTCGCCCTTTCGCGCCCAGACGCTGCTGGTCCGGCTGCAGGCTTCCTGCCCGCGCATCACCGGCGTGGTGGCGCGCCATGTGCACTGGGCAGCGTTTGACGCGCCACCCGTGGCCGCCATGCTGGACAAGCTTCAGGCCCTGCTGCGCTACGGCGATGCCTTTGACGGCCGAGGCGCAGGCGAATGTGTGGTGGTGATGCCGCGCCTGGGCACCGTGTCGCCGTGGGCCAGCAAGGCCAGCGACATCGCGCGCAATTGCGGTCTGGAACTGCACCGGCTGGAGCGCGTCACCGAGTACACGCTGACGTTGAAGAGCGGGCTGCTCAGCGCGGCCAAGGCGCTGAACGCCGATGAGCGGCAAGCCGTCGCAACGCTGCTGCACGACCGCATGACCGAGCACGTCGCGTTTGAACGCCGGGCTGCCGCCCATCTCTTCGATGGCCGCGACGCCGAGCCGATGGCGCACGTGGACCTGCTGGGCCAGGGCCCGAATGGGGGAAAGACGGCGCTGGTGCTGGCCAACACCGAATTCGGCCTGGCGCTGTCGGACGACGAGATGGACTACCTCATGGCCGCCTTCACCAGGCTGAAGCGCAACCCCAGCGACGTCGAGCTGATGATGTTCGCGCAGGCCAACAGCGAACACTGCCGCCACAAGATCTTCAACGCCCGCTTCACCATCGACGGCGTGGAGCAGCCGCACACGCTCTTCGGCATGATCCGCCACACCGAGAAAACATCGCCGCAGCACACCGTGGTGGCGTATGACGACAACGCGGCGGTGATGGAAGGCCATACCGTGCAGCGCTGGCTGCCGCAGGGCTTTACCAACGCGCCGCTGTACGGCGCACGCGACGACACCGCGCACGTGCTGATGAAGGTGGAAACGCACAACCACCCGACGGCGATCTCACCTTTTCCTGGTGCCAGCACCGGTGCTGGCGGCGAGATCCGCGACGAAGGCGCCACCGGCCGCGGCGCGCGGCCCAAGGCGGGGCTGACGGGCTTCAGCGTCAGCAACCTGCACCTGCCCGGGACGGATGAGCCGTGGGAACAGAAGCCCGTCGGCAAGCCCGAGCACATTGCCGGCGCCCTGCAGATCATGATCGAAGGGCCGCTGGGCGGCGCCGCCTTCAACAACGAATTCGGCCGGCCCAACCTGGGAGGCTACTTCCGCGTCTTTGAACAGACTGTGGCGGGCCTGCGCCGCGGTTACCACAAGCCCATCATGATCGCTGGCGGCGTCGGCACCATCAGCGCCGGCCAGGTCAAGAAGCTGCCCTTCGGCGCCGGCACCTTGCTCGTGCAACTGGGCGGGCCGGGGATGCGCATCGGCATGGGCGGCAGCGCGGCCAGTTCGATGGCCGCCGGCAGCAACACCGCGGCGCTGGACTTCGACAGCGTGCAGCGTGGCAACCCGGAAATCCAGCGCCGCGCTCAGGAGGTCATCAACCACTGCTGGGCCCTTGGCGACATGAGCCCCGTGATGGCCATCCACGATGTGGGCGCCGGAGGCATCAGCAATGCTTTCCCCGAACTGGTGGACGGCGCCGGCAAGGGCGCCACCTTCGACCTGCGCAAGGTGCCACTGGAAGAAAGCGGGCTGGCGCCGAAAGAGATCTGGAGCAATGAAAGCCAGGAACGTTATGTGCTGGCGATCAACCCGGACCTGATGCCGCTCTTCGAGCAGATGTGCGCGCGAGAACGCTGCCCCTTTGCCGTCGTCGGCGTGACGACGGACGACCGTGATCTCGTGCTGGAAGACGGCGCCAAAGGTGAGCGCGTCATCGACATGCCGATGGACGTGTTGCTGGGCAAGCCGCCCAAGACACACCGCGATGTGCAGCGCGTGGCGCGCAGCGAAACAGCGCTGAACCTCACCGGCGTGAAGCTCGAACAGGTGGCGCTGGACGTGCTGCGCCACCCGACGGTGGCCAGCAAACGCTTCCTCATCACCATTGGTGACCGCACCGTGGGCGGCCTGAGCCATCGCGACCCGCTGGTCGGCCCGTGGCAGGTGCCGGTGGCCGACTGCGCGGTGACGCTGGCCGACTACGCGGGCTTTGCCGGCGAAGCGATGGCCATGGGCGAACGCACGCCGCTGGCCGCCATCAACGCCCCGGCCAGCGGCCGCATGGCGGTGGGCGAGGCCATCACCAACCTGCTGGCCGCGCCGATTGAACTGAGCCGCGTCAAGCTCAGCGCCAACTGGATGGCGGCCTGCGGTGAGGCGGGCGAAGACGCGGCGCTGTACGACACCGTCAAAGCCGTCGGGCTGGAACTGTGCCCGGCCTTGGGCGTCGGCGTTCCGGTGGGCAAGGATTCGCTGTCGATGCGCACACGCTGGAGCGATGCGCAGGGCAGCCAACAGGTGACGGCACCGGTCTCGCTGATCGTCACCGCCTTCGCGAGCCTGGTCGATGTGCGCGCCACGCTCACGCCGCAGCTGCAACCGGGCGACACTACGCTCGTGCTCATTGACCTGGGCCAGGGCAAGAAGCGCATGGCCGGCAGCATGTTGGCGCAGGTGCTGGGGCAGTTTGGCGATGAAGTCCCCGACCTCGACGATGCGGAGCAACTCAAGGCGCTTGTGCAAGCCATCCACACCCTGCGCTCGCAGGGCCGCATCCTGGCGTACCACGACCGCAGCGACGGCGGCCTGTGGGCGGCGGTGTGCGAGATGGCTTTTGCCGGCAAGCTGGGCCTGAGCCTGAACGTGGACATTCTCGTCACCGAAGGCGATGGCATCGACGACAGCCGCGCCGAATACGGGGACTCGAAGAACTGGGCCGGGCAGGTCGGTGAACGTCGCAATGAACTGACGCTGAAGGCGCTCTTCAACGAAGAGCTCGGTGTTGTCATGCAGGTGCCCACCGCCGTGCGCAACGAAGTGATGGCCACCCTGCGTGAGCACGGCCTGGCGCGCCATGCGCACTGCATCGGCAAGCCGAACGAGCGCGGCGTGGTGGAAGTCTGGCGCGACGCCAAGTGCCAGTACAGCGTGCCACTGCACACCCTGCATCAGCAGTGGGACGAAGTGAGCTGGCGCATCAGCCGCCTGCGCGACAACCCGGCCTGTGCCGACGCGGAACACGCCGCGGCCGGCGACCCGGCCGACCCCGGGCTGCACCTGCACTTGAGCTTCGACGCCACGCAGGACATCGCTGCGCCCTTCATCCACAGCCAGCGCCCGGCGATCGCCATCCTGCGCGAGCAGGGCGTCAATTCGCATGTCGAGATGAGCTACGCCATGGCGCAAGCCGGCTTCGACACCTTCGACGTGCACATGAGCGACCTGCAGCAGGGGCGCGCTCGCTTGAGCCAGTTCCAGGGCCTGGTCGCCTGCGGCGGCTTCAGCTACGGCGACACGCTGGGCGCGGGCGAAGGCTGGGCGCGCAGCATCCTCTTCAACCCGGCGCTGGCCGAAGCCTTCGCGGCCTTCTTCAACCGCCCCGACACGTTTGCGCTAGGCGTGTGCAACGGCTGCCAGATGTTGGCCGCACTCGCGCCGCTGATCCCGGGCGCCGAGGCCTGGCCCAAGTTCACGCGCAACAAGAGCGAACAATTCGAAGCGCGCTTGTCGCTGGTCGAAGTGCTGGACAGCCCGAGCCTGTTCTTCAAGGGCATGGCCGGCAGTCGCTTGCCTATCGCGGTCGCTCACGGCGAAGGTTATGCCGACTTCAGCCAGCGTGGCGACGCCAATCGCGTGCAGCGCGCGATGCGCTTCGTCAACCACCACGGCGCAGCCACCGAGGCCTACCCCTTCAACCCCAACGGCAGCTTGGGCGGCCTGACGGCGGTGACGACCGCAGACGGCCGCTTCACGGCGCTGATGCCGCACCCGGAGCGCGTCTTTCGCAATGTGCAGATGAGCTGGACGCCGGAGGAGCGCTCGGCGCACAGCCCGTGGATGCGGATGTTCGGCAACGCGCGGGTGTGGGTCGGGTGAGGGACGCAGCTGCGAGCTTCTTGATCCAGCCGCTGGACCACCGCCAACGCGCGGTGGCCGAGCAGATCCACGCCGTCATGCGCCCGGCCTACGCGCAAGAGGCGCAGTTGCTGCGGGTGCAGCAGAAGTTGCGACATTTTGCGCCGCTGGACACGACGGTCGAGGACGTGCAACGCCGTGTCGAGTTCCACCTCGGCGCTTGGTCGGGCGACATCTTGCAGGGTGTCGTGAGCGTCGGCCCCGACGACGAGGCCGACCAGCTGTGCATCGGCATGCTCGTGGTGCACCCCTTGGCGCAGCGCCAAGGCATCGCGCGGGCGCTGATGCAGGATGCGCTGCAGCGTGGCGAAGGCATGGTCTTTGCGGTGGCCACCGCAGCGGTCAACGCACCGGCGCTGGCGCTGTACCGCGAGCTGGGCTTCGTCGCCTATCGCCACGGCAGCATGGGCGCCGAGCAACTGGCGCTGGTCAAACTGCGCCGCGCGGTGAAGGCCTTGTGAGTCAGTGACTTTGCGCGGTGGCAAGGTCCTGCCGCAACCCGGCCAGGATCTCGTAGCTGCGCAGCCTGGCACCGTGTTCATGCAGCGCGCCGGCCACGATCAATTCGTTGGCGCCGGTGGCGGCAATGATCTGCGACAACTGCCGCGTCACTGTCGCCGGCCCGCCAACGGCTGACGCCGCCAGCATCTGCTGCACACCCGCGCGTTCTGCGTCGCTCCACAGGCCGTCCATGCTCTTCACCGGCTTGGGCAGCGGCCCGCGCTGGCCGCGTCGCATGCCCAGAAAGCGCTGTTGGATCGACGTGAAGTGGTAGGCCGCTTCTTCGTCGCTGTCCGCCGCCACCACCGTCACCGCCACCATCGCATGCGCCGCTGGCCAGCGGCTGCTGGGCCGGTACGTGGCGCGGTAGATCTCCAGCGCCTGCAGCAGCAAGTCGGGTGCAAAGTGCGAGGCAAAGGCGAATGGCAGCCCCAGGTGCGCCGCCAACTGCGCGCTGTACAGGCTGCTGCCCAGCAGCCAGATGGGCACTTCGGTGCCCGTGCCGGGAATGGCACGCACCACCTGGCCGGGTTCTGCATCGCCCAGATAGGCCTGCAGTTCCAGCACGTCCTGCGGAAAGCGGTCTTCATTGGCGCCGGCCAGGCTGCGGCGCAGCGCACGCATGGTCGGCTGGTCGGTGCCCGGCGCGCGACCCAGTCCCAGGTCAATGCGGCCCGGGTAGAGCGTGGCCAGGGTGCCGAACTGTTCGGCCACCACCAGTGGCGCGTGGTTGGGCAGCATGACGCCGCCGCTGCCGACGCGGATGGTCGTGGTGCCGCCCGCAATGTGGCCGATCAACACCGCCGTCGCACTGCAGGCCAGGCCGTCCATGTTGTGGTGCTCGGCCAGCCAGTAGCGCTTGTAGCCCCAGCTTTCCGCGTGCTGCGCGAGGCTGAGCGAATTGCGCAACGCGTCGGCGGCGTTGCCGCCTTCGAGGATGGGCGCGAGGTCGAGAACAGAGAGATCGATCATGGGTGGATGGTGCATCAATTGGCGCGGCAAGGCCGGCAAGGCGATACTTTGCCCCCATGAACACGCCCGCCATCCCATTGACCGTCCGCCGCCTGAAAGTGGACCTGGACACGCCGCTGCCCCGGCACTGGTGCGGCGACGCCTTTCGCACCGCGTTCTACAACGCCCTGTCGATGAGCTTCCCGGCCGGTGAACAACTTTTCATCGAGTCGATGCGCAAGGGCCTGGCGGCACTGCCCGAGCCGCAGCGCGCCGGCTTCGAGGCCGAGGTGCAAGGCTTCATCGGCCAGGAGGCCACGCACCGCCGCGTCCACCAGCGCTTCAACGACCACCTCTTGCGCCAGGGCCTCGTCAACGCCTGGGAAGCGCGCATCCTGTCGCGCCGGTCGTTGCTGGAATCGCTGGACGTGCGCAACTGGCTGGCCGTCACCGCGGCGACCGAACACCTCACGGCCGTTTTCGCCGAATACATGCTGGCCCATCCGCACGCGCTGCTGGGCGCTGAAGACAGGTTGCGCGACATGTGGCTGTGGCACAGCAGCGAAGAGAGTGAACACCGCAGCACGGCGTTCGACCTCTACCTGGCGCTGGGCGGCGACGAGAAGCGGCGCCACCTCGTCTTCAAGGTGTCCCTGCGTGCCTTTGCCATCGACCTGGTGCGCCAGACGCTGTCCAACCTGTGGCGCGACGGCAGTTGGTGGCGGCCGGGCACCTGGGTGCAGGGTGCGCGTTTCCTGTTCGGGCGCGACGGTTTCATCACCCGCAGCCGGGGGCCGTGGCAGCGGTACCTGGCGCCCGGTTTCCATCCTTCGCAGGGGGATGGCGCGCCGGCTGCACGCTGGCTCGCCGCACACGCGGACCTGGCGCCGCCGGTGCGTGCCGCAGCCTAGCTCGGCGTGGCGACGGCCAGGCGCGCGAAGACGCGGCCACTGTCGATGCGCACGGCGTGCACCGCCAGGTTCTGCGTCAGTGGGGCACACAGCGCGCGGCCGGTCTTGACGTCGAATCGGCCCTGGTGCAAGGGGCATTCGATGCTGCCGTCCTCTTCCACGAAGCCGCCGCACAAGTTGGCCATGCCGTGGGTGCAGATGGCGTCGATGGCGAAGACTTCTTCGCCAAGCCGCACGAGGGCGATCTCGCGGCCGGCGGTGTGTGCGGGCGACACGGCGATGGCATCGCCATCGGGCACCTCATCGGCAGCGGCCAGGTCCAGCCATTCAGCGCTCTTCATACCGGGTCGATGATGGAGTTGGGGACCAGGTCGTTGTCGAAGATCACCAGCCGCTCGGCGAAGCGCAGGCCATCGGGCGTGGGCACGACGCGGTCGAGGGTGCGGCCGACACTCAGGATTTCCGGCATGCCGTCGCGCGGGGTGCGGATGACCAGGTAGCTGGCTTCGCAGCGCAGCGCCTCACCATCACGCGCCAGCAGGCGAGGCAGGCCCACGATGTGGCGCTGCACATAGGGGTGGTGAAAGATCGTCTCTGCCGCGCCATAAACCCGGTCTTGCAACATGCCGCGGCTTTCGAAAGACAGCGTTGCCAGCGGCAGGCCGCGGTCGAAGTTTTCGCGCGACTGCAACTTGTAGATGCAGTCTTCGGTAAAGAAGCCGGGCCAACGCTGCAGCTCGTGCGCGTCGAGCGCGGCGGCGTAGTCGCTGTACAGATCGTGCAGCGCCAGCAGGGTGTCGATGTCCATCTTCAAGGCACCACCCTCACAACGCCATCACCTCGCGCCAATAGCGGTGCATGCCGCGGATCAGCGTCTCGGTCACCATGTGGTCGGTGGCTTTCACGTCGCGGCCGTCCAGTTCGCTGAGCGTTCGGGCCTGATCGTTGGCGGCGAAGGCTTGCTGCACGCAGGCGATCACCTCGCCGTCGTCGGCCGAGACGAAGCCGGCGGGGCCGAAGAGGTTGGCTTGGCGCAAGCGGCGGCGGGTCATGGCGGCGTCGTCTTCGGCCAAGCCGAAGTGCGTCCAGACGAAATCGAAGACGCCCGGCGCCACCGGCTGGATGTGGCGCGTGGACAGTGAATTCACCTGCTGCTGGACGATGAGGCTGGGGAACAGCGTCATCATCACCATGCTGGGGCCGCCCCACCAGGCTTCGGGCACCACATCGAGCAGCCGGTCGTCATGCAACTGCATGCCGGCCTTGAAGCTCGTCACACCTTGTGTCACCGTGCCGACGCCGCCTTCGTTGCGACGGCTCACCATGCAGGCGTGGCGGTGCTTGGCGTCCATCACCATCTGGCTCTTCTGGTCGGCACGCCAGAGACCGAAAGTAACGAACCAGGTGTGCAGCAGGCCGGGGTGGTAGGGGTCCTTGATGTTCTCCTGCATCAGCTTCCAGTTGGCAGGGACGCGCTGGCGGTTGTAGCCCAGAAGCTTCAGCGGCCGCGTGTCGGAGAAGACACGGTCGTCGTAGTGCAGCACCTCGGGGCCCAGGAAGTCTTCGAAGGGCTCGATGTTGGCGTCGAAGCTGGCAAACACCGCGCCACCGCGCCGCGCCACCTTGAGTGGATTCAGGCCGTGGTCGGACAGTTTGAAGTCGGCCGGCATGCCGCCATTGACGCGCCCGTCCTGCTTGACGCCGCGGCGGAAGGGCAGGCCGACGAGTTCGCCTTTCAGGTTGTAGTTCCACTGGTGGTACGGGCAGAAAAATTCGGTGACACGGCCGTGCCGTTCGCGGCAGAAGGCCACGCCGCGGTGGGCGCAACGGTTCTCGACGACGCGGATGTCGGCGCCGTCGCGCACCATGATCACGCTGCGCTCACCCACCGCGGTGCGCTTGAAGTCACCCGCTTGCGGCACCTCGCACTCTAGGCCGACATAACACCAGTGGCCGCGGTAGAAAAAGCGGTCGAGTTCGCGGCGGTAGATGCCATCGTCGGTGTAGATCCAGCCCGGGGCCTGGCTGGTTGGGGGCTTGGCCCCAGGTGGCGGACACGGCAGTGGGAATGACGGCGCTCATGGGTCACCACTGTTGCCGCCCTTGGACGGTGGGGGCACCGTGCTTGCACCATGAAAAAAGCCGCGCTTTGCGGCGCGGCTTGATGTCGGGTGGACCCGGGCTGCGCTTACTGCGCCTGCTCGATACCGGCAATCGCCCAAGGCCGGCTGTCGTCATGCGGCTTGACGAGGTGCCAGACTTCGTTGAAGGCCGTTGGCGCGGCGCCTTTTTCTTCCACCACGTCGCCTTGGAAGCGCACGCTGACGATCTGGCGGTCGGCCTCGTTGGCCACGTCCAGCACCACGGCTTCGATCTTCACGACATCGGTGACCTGTGTGGACGGGCCACGTTCCTGCAGATCAAGCCGAAGCGAGGCAAACAGTTCTGGCGTGGTGAAGCGGCGCAGGTCGTCGAGGTCGGCACTGTCGTTGGCAGCCTGCATGCGAATGAAGATCATCTTGGCGGTGCGGCCAAAGCCTTCGCTGTCGAATGCAGCGGGCACGAAGGCGCGGCTGATGGCCGCAGGGCCCGCAGCAGCTTCGGTGGCGGGCGCGCCTGACGCCGTGGACGCTGCGGCTGCCGGCGGCAGGCCTGAGTCGAATGCAGTGCGTTCGGTGGTCGTGGGAAGTTGAGCAGGTTGAGCCGCTTGAGGCCACGCCACCTGCGCGCCACCGCCAGTCGAGCCGGCCCCTGAACCGATGCCAGCCAGGGCCGGCGTGCGCGCCCCGGGCCCGAAGCGGCGCATCAGGAACATCACCAGCGCCACGGCGGCCACGCCCAAGAGCGCCATCATCAGGAAGTTGCCGAAGGCTTCACCCATGCCCAGATGGCTCATGAGTGCGGCAATGCCCAGGCCCGCCGCCAAGCCGGCCAGCGGACCCATCCAGGAGCGCTTGGGCGCGGCGGCCGGTGCTGCGCCGGCGGTGGCCGGTGCGGTGCTCGGGGCAGCTTGCTGCGCCGGTGCTGCCGATTTGCCTGGCGCTGCGTCTGGCGCGCTGCGCGCGGGCATGTCGCGCTGCATGCCGGTGGACTTGCCGCCGCCCAGCCGCTTGGCCTCGGAAATGGAAGGTACGGTCACGCTGACCAGTGCCACGACCAGGGTGCCGATAAGCCAGTTTTTCATCTTGTCATGTCCTCAAACGTTCAAGAAAATCTGCGTTGATGCGCCAACGCGTGCGTGCCGGAGTGTGGGGCAAAGCCCCTTCAACACCAAGCCCCGCCAGAAGACCTTGGCCGGGGTGGGTGCTGAAGGCTGATGCTGATTTGCTGACTTGCTGACTTCCGCTGCTGGAGCAACAGATGGGGACGTTGCGGCAAAGTGAAAGGGGCTGGCACGGTCAGGCGCCGGCCAGGCGGCCAATCCACTCGTGCAGCGCCAGCCGGTTGGCCTCAAATCCGTCGCTGGTGGGCAGCCAGTCGGTGAAGCGCAGCGGCCCCCCGGCGGCCATGCCCAATGGCGCCGGCACGATGCGGATCTTGGCGTTGGCAGCACGTTCGAAATTCAACTTCGCCCGCGGCATGTGATACGCATGCGTCACCAGCACGATCTGCTCGATGCCCTGTGCCTGCAGCAGTGCCACCGTGCGCGTGGCATTTTCACGCGTGTCGCGCGATTCGTTTTCGGTCCAGCGCAGCGGGCGGCCGAACTCTCGGTCGGCAATGCGCGCGGCGATCTCGGCTTCGCTCGGGCCGGCCGGCGCGCCGTAGCCGACACCGCCACTGAAGGCCACCGGCAGTGCCGTTTCGCGGCCCAGCCAGATGCCGTAGCGCAAGCGTTCCACCGAGCGCTCGTGCAGTGTCGAAATGCCGTACTCAGGAGCCAGCAGGCGTCGGCCGCCGCCCAGCACGACGATGGCGGTTTTGGGCGCGCGCTTGAACTCTGCAATCTGGCTTTCCATCAGCGCCGGCGGCGGCCGCAACAACCACTGCGTGATGCCGAGGCTGAGTGCGGTGGTGCAAGTGAACCAGACCCCCATCACGCCGACGAGGATCATCAGCCAGGCCAGCAACCGGCGCCGGTACATCAGGCGCGCACCGGCCAGCACCAGCAGCAGCAGCGGCAGCGGCGGCAGGATCAGGATGCTGAGCAAGGGCTTCCAGCTTTCGATGCCCAGGGTGTAGAAAAGCTCATTCATGGGGGCGGTGTGTCAGCCCCTTGCAGGGCTGCCTGTGTGTCAAGACCCTTCGGCCTGTGGCCGCCGCCGCCAGGATGATGCAGCGCAGCAAGCAGACAGCGCACTGGCGCTCAAGCAATCACCCGGCAGTGTAAGGATTGCGTGCGCAAGTGCGACCCCCTGATTGGAAGGAACAACTCGCAGCGGCGATCCCAGCGGCGATCACAGCGGCGATCCCAGCGGCGATCACAGCGGCATGAAGGCGCTCGGCGGTTCGAGGTCAGGAAACACCGAATCCAGGCCGCGCCGCAGTTGCTGCCGCCGCTGGCGCTGTTCCAGCGTGCCACCGGCCAAGGCCGCAAACACGGGCGCTCGCAGCAGCCACAGGTCCACCGGTTCTTCGGCCGCGCGCACGAGGTTGAGCAGCCAGTCGACATTGGCGGTGCCTTGCATGGCGTGCAGGTAGGTCTGCTTCAGCTCGACGAAGGCCTGGCGTGCGGCGAGGTGTGCGCCGCGGTCACCCGGCATGCCGGCTCCAGGCAAGCCAGCGCCGGGGCTGAAATGTCGCGGGCTGACGTGGTCCATCGCGCTACAGGGTGGCGAATTGCGAACGCGGCGCCCGCGTGGGGAAGTGCCGGTTGAGCATCAACAGGCGCTGTTCGGCCTCGGTCTGGCTGTGGGTCATCGACACCGCGTGGTAGAGCTCAGCGCGCACATGCCACAGCTCGCGCAGCGAACGCGCTTCGTGGATGCGCAGGCGGATGCGGTCGGCGTCGTCGCTGCCGATGTCGGCCAGCGAGGCCATGAAGTCGGTGCGCACACGGGGCAGTCGGTTCAGCGGCGGCGCGGCGTCTTGCGGGGCCGGCGCCATCAGCCAGAACACCAGTCGCTGCCACAAGGAGCCTGGCGCATGGCGCAGCGACGGCGGGCCGCATTGGACGCGGAAGGCACTGGAGTCCAGCAGCGTCGAGCGGCGACCCCAGCGGTGAATCATCGGCAGTGATCTGATCATGGTGGGGTTATCGGGTTGAGGGCTGACGAACTTGAAGCTCGATGCTCATGCAGCCGGGCCCGCGGCAAAGCGCGGAGAAGTGGGGCTTTGGCGGGCCAGTTTTCGGCCCACCCTGCACCCAACCCCGCGCGCAAGCCCGGATGGCAGCGGCGGCGTCTGGCGCTAGGCTCCTGCGCGGGAACACAGCAGGGTGAGACGGGATGAAATGGCTCCGGCGCGGCTTGATGGGTTTGCTGCTGCTGGGTGGCGCAGCGGCTGCCGGCCTGGCCCTCTACGGCTGGCGGTCGTTGCCGCAAACGCAAGGTGATCTGGTGTTGGCCGGCGCCACGTCGGACATCCGCATCGAACGTGACGTGCACGGCATCCCCACCATCGCGGCGACCACGCCGCTGGACGCCTACTTCGGCCTGGGCGTGGTGCACGCCCAGGACCGACTGTGGCAGATGGAAACCCACCGCCGCATCGGCGCCGGCCGCATGGCCGAAATCTTCGGCGAACCGGCGCTGGAAGCTGACCGCTTCCTGCGCGCCCTGGGCGTGCGCCGCGCGGCGGCCGAGCAGTGGCAGCAGCTGCCGGCGGCGTCGCGCGCGGTGGTGCAGGCCTACACGAACGGGGTGAATGCGGTGATCGCGACCGCTCTGCGGGCCCGGCCGCCGGAATTTGTCATCCTGGGCGTGCAGCCCGAACCCTGGGATCCCGTGGACACGCTGGCCTGGTCGATCATGATGGCCTGGGACCTGGGCGGCAACTGGACTTCAGAGCTGCTGCGGCTGCGGCTGGCGCTGCAGATGCCGGTGGCGCGCATCAACGACTTGTTGCCGCCCTACCCAGGCGAGGCGCCACTGGCCACGGCCGACTACGCCTTGCTCTTCCGCAGCCTGAAGCTGGACGCCGGCGACCGCGCCACCGCCTGGCAGCATCTTCCCGACATCGCGCCGCCTTCGGGCGTGGAGGGCGTGGGCTCGAACAACTGGGTGCTGGCGGGCAGCCGCACCACCACGGCCAAGCCGCTGCTGGCGAATGACCCGCACCTGAAGCTCAGCGCACCTGCGCTGTGGTACTTCGCACGGCTGCAGGCGCCGGGGCTGAAGGTGGCGGGCGCCACGCTGCCAGGCATGCCCATCGTCGTGCTGGGGCAGAACGAGCACATTGCCTGGGGCTTCACCAACACCGGGCCCGATGTGCAGGACCTGTACATCGAGCAGATCAGCCCCGGCGACCCTACACAGTACCGCACGCCGGAAGGCTGGGCGCCTTTTGAGACCGTCGCCGAAACCATCAAGGTCAAGGGCAAGCCCGACGTGCCTTTCACCTGGCGCCGCACACGTCACGGCCCGGTGATTTCCGACGCCGGCACCGTGTCCGACCTGCTGGGCCCGCGCGAACGCCCCGCCTACGCCCTGGCCATGCGCTGGACCGCGTTGGACGCCGACAGCGACGCGGTCGGCACCGCGTTGGCGATGCAGGCCGCCAACAGCGTCGCGGGCTTCATGCAGGCCGCCCGCAGCCTGGTGGCACCCATGCAGAACATGGTGGTGGCCGACAGTTTGGGGCCCAGTGGCCACATCGGCATGGTGTCGCCAGGCCGGGTGCCCTTGCGCAAGCCCGACAACGACCTGAAGGGCCAGGTGCCGGCCCCCGGCTGGGATGCGCGCTACGACTGGGCGGGCTGGATTCCGGCCGATGAGACCCCGCGCCAGACCGACCCGGCCCGAGGCTTCATCGCCAGCGCCAACCAGCGCATCACCGCGCCCGGCTATCCGCACTACCTCACCAACGACTGGGCCCTGCCGTACCGCCAGCAGCGCATTGAACAGATGCTGCAGGCCAAGGACAAACACGGCATCGACGACCTGGCGGCGATGCACGCCGACCAGAAGTCATTGGCCGTGCCGGTGCTGTTGCCTTGGCTCGTGAAGGCGCAGTCGTTGCACCCGCTGGCGGCCGCCGCAAAGGCGCAGCTGCAGGGCTTTGACGGCACCATGGCAGCCGAAAGCGCGGCGCCGCTGATCTACTGGGCCTGGCATCGGCAAATGGCGCGCGCCGTCTTCACGGACGAAACCGGCTCCGCGTTGTGGCAACGCAGCCTGGCCACGCGCACCTTCCAGGACGCGCTGGAAGGCGTGCTGACGCGCAACGATGCCAGCTGGTGCGACGACCGCAGCACGCCCACGGTCGTGGAGACCTGCGCCCAGCAGACTGATGCTGCTTTCACGCTGGCGCTGGACGATCTGCAGTCACGCTACGGCGCTGACCCCACGCGCTGGCGTTGGGGCGCGGCGCATCTGGCGCGTTCAGAACACCGCCCCTTCAGTCGCGTGCCTTTGCTGGCGCGCTGGTTCGAGTTGCGCACGCCCGTGGGCGGCGACACCCACACCCTCAACGTGTCACGCGTGGGCTTGAAGCCGGACGCGGCCACGGGCGAGCTTTTCTTGAATGAACACGCCGCCAGCCTGCGCGCGCTGTACGACGTCGGCGACTTGAGCCAGTCGCGCGTGATGCACTCCAGCGGCCAGAGCGGCATTCTCTTTTCGCCGCTGTACCGCAGCTTCGTCGAACCCTGGCGCGCGGTGCAGTACGTGCCGCTGTGGTCGCAAGGCGCGCCGGCGCAGGTGCTGACGGTCAAGCCCCGCAGCTGACGTCAGACCGTGCCGTACTGCGCCTTGCGCTGTGCGGTGTAGTCCCACCAGGGTTTGGCCGCAGCCCCGCGCATGAAGTCGCAAGCGGCCATGAAGGTGTCCAGCACGCAGGGGTCGTGCCGCTTGCCGGTGGCTCGGCACAGGGCCTGGTACAGATGGAAAGCGTCCTCGGTGGCCAGGGCCTGTGGCTGCGTGACGCCAATGAGCCGCAGGTCACCGGCTATCGACGGCCCGATGTTGGGCAATTGTTCAAGCTGCACGCACTCGGCGGCGTGGCTGGCCTTGCGGGGCGGCAAGGCCTTGGCGGGGCGCCGCGCGGGTGCCCGGGATGGGGGCATGACGGCAGCCATGGCTACATCAGCATGGTGTTGCGGATGAGCCCTACCGCGACGCCTTCGAGTTCAAAGTCCTGTGCGTCCAGCGGCACGAAGATGGTCTGGAAGTCGGGGTTTTCGGGGATCAGCTCGATCGCCTTGGCGGTGCGGCGCAGGCGCTTGACGGTGACTTCATCGCCCAGCCGCGCGACCACGATCTGGCCATTCTTGGCTTCCTTGGCCTTCTGCACTGCAAGCAGGTCGCCGTCGAGGATGCCGGCGTCGCGCATGCTCATGCCACGCACCTTCAGCAGGTAGTCGGGCCGGCGCGTCCACATCGACGCTTCCATCAGGTAGCTCTGGTCGACGTGTTCCACCGCCAGGATCGGGCTGCCGGCGGCCACACGGCCCACCAGCGGCAGCGTCAGCTGCGCCAGGCTGGGCAGCGGCAGCATGTACTGCTTGCCGAAGGGCTCCAGCCGCGCCTGGGCCAGTGCACGCAATGTGTCAGACTTCAAACGGATACCGCGCGAGGTGCCGCCCACCAGCTCGATCACACCTTTTCGTGCCAAGGCCTGCAGGTGTTCTTCGGCGGCGTTGGCAGACTTGAAGCCCAGCTCAGCCGCGATCTCAGCCCGCGTGGGCGGGGCGCCGGTGCGTTCTATGGCGCTTTGCACCAGTTCCAGGATCTGCTGCTGGCGCGGGGTGAGCTTGGGGCTGTCGGTCATGCGGTCACTCATCGGGTGGTTCATTGTTCAACCGCCTGTAGGTTTATCCAGGCCTGTATTTTCATCCAGAAAGCGCATTCATGCCAAGTCCTTCATCGATCGTGGTCGTCATCGGCACCGGCGGCACCATTGCCGGCACCGCCGCGAGGCCGCAGGACCACACCGGCTACACAGCCGGAGCGCTGACGGCGCAGGCGCTCATCGCCGCCGTGCCGGCGCTGGCGGGGCAGGCGCTGGAAAGCGAATCGCTGGCGCAGCTGGACAGCTGCGACATGGACCACGCCACCTGGGTGCGCCTGGCGCAGTCGGTGCAGCGGCACCTGGCGCGCGACGATGTGGCGGGGGTCGTCATCACACACGGCACCGACACGTTGGAAGAGACTGCGCTCTTCCTGCACCTCACCGTGCAGGCCCGCAAACCCGTGGTGATCACCGCCGCCATGCGTCCGGCGACGGCGCCATCGCCTGACGGGCCGCAGAACCTGGTGGACGCCCTGACCGTGGCGCGGCACGACGGCGCGCGCGGCGTGCTGGCCGTGGTCGGTGGTGCGGTGCACGCAGCAACCGACGTGCGCAAGGTGCACGGCTACCGCGTCGATGCTTTCAGCAGCGGCGACGCAGGGCCGGTGGCGCTGGTGCAGGATGGGCAGCTGCGGTTGCTGCGCACCTGGCCGGACAGCGAAGCGGCCTGTGCGGCAGCGCTGCAGAGGGACGTGGTCACCTGGCCTGTGGTGGACATCGTCACCAGTCATGCCGGTGCGCGCGCTGCATGCCTCGACGCGCTGGTGGCCGCTGGCGCGCGGGGCATCATCATTGCTGGCACCGGCAACGGCGGCGTGCACGCGGCATTGCTTCAGGCCGCGCGGCGGGCGCAACAGCAGGGCGTGCGCGTGATGCGCGCGTCGCGCTGCATCGCTGGCGGAGTGGTGGGCGCGCCTGCAGACGCCTTGCCGTCGGCGGGCGACCTCACGCCCGCGCAGGCCCGCCTGGCGCTGATGTTGGACTTGCTTCGGGTTTGACTCAGCGACGACGTTTGGCGGCCAGGCCCAGGGCGAGCAGGCCCGACAGCATCAGCAGGGCGGTCAGTGGCTCCGGCACCGGCGAGACATAACCATCGATCGTCGCGACGTAGGCATGCAGCACGCCGGGCAGCAGTTGGAAGTCTGCGCTGAGCGTGGCCGCGGTGCCGCTGTTGGCAGTGAGAAAGCAGTTCACGGTCTGGCCGGCGGGACACTGGATCGAGCTGGCGTACGGGTCGGCATCGGCAAAGCGCAAGTAGGCGTCGAACTGCGTGCCGGTGCCGTTCTGCGTCACGCTGTAGTCATTGTCGGTGCCCGCCAGCAGCAGGTACTGCCCGTTGGCCAGCCGCGGACCGACGGCCAGGCCTTCCCACTTTTCGGGCGACTTGTTGCCCAGTGCGGCCAGCGTGTTGGCGTCGAGGTCGATGACCTTGGCGCCCTTGCTCACCGCACCGGCAACGGTGCCGGTGGCGGGCAGGTTCACGCCCGTCACGTCCGCCGCGCCGCCCAGGTCGATCATGAAGACGTTCTTGTCGGGGCTTGCCAGCGTGGCGCCCACGCCGATGCCCCGGTTGTTGCGTTCCAGGATCATGAACTTGTCGTTGCCCAGGGCCACCAGGGCCGAAATGCCACGCCCTTGCGCCGAGCTTTCCAGTCTGTAGGCGTATTGGCCCACGGCCTGCCCGGTGGCGGTGTCGTACTTGACGATGCGCGAATACAGGCCGCGGTTGGCGGCGGTCCAGCCGTCCTGCACGGTGCCGTTCTGCAGCACGGCGTATGCGTAACGGCCGTCGGGGCTGATGGCCAGCGCTTCCAGGCCGCGGTTGGGTTCGCGCCCGCTGGTCAGTGTGGGCGGCGCGGCGTTGTAGTTCACCGTGCCACTCACTTGCGGCAGCATGTTGACGGGCGTGGCGTAGCTGCGCACGAGGTTGCCGCTGCGGTCGAATTCCTTCAACGACGGGCCGTATTCATCCGACACCAGCAGGTTGCCGGTGACGGGGTTGATGACGAAGCCTTCGGGGTCGAAAGAGCGCCCCAGCACGCTGGGCGTGGTGGGCGCCAGGCCGTTGAATGACTGGCCGTTGTCCGTGAACTTCAGGGTCTGAACCACCTGGAAGTTGCCGATGGCGCCGCTGTTCACATCGACGTCCAGCGTGAAACGCTGGACCCGAGTTTCGTAGCTCAGCGTGCCGCCGCCCGGACCGCGGTCTGACAGCCCCCACCATTCGTTGCGGGCGCGGTCGTAGTAGATGTCGCTGAAGTAACCGACGCGGCGGTCGAAGTCACTGCCGGTGCTCAAGTCCAGTGCGCCGCCGGACAGCGTCAGGCCGTTGACGAAGGTGGCGTTCGTCACCGTTTGCGCCAGCGCGGGCAGGGCCGTGGCCATGGCAGCGGCCGACGCCGCGATCAAAAGTCGTTTCATGCTCAAACCCGTCCGTGTGCGATGACAAAAGCGTGACGGTAGAGCGCTTGCGTGACAGCGCCGTGAAAGCATTCGACTTGCAGTGTGGGGATCAGACCACCGACAGCACCACGTCGATGTTGCCGCGCGTCGCGTTGCTGTACGGGCAGACTTCATGCGCCATGGCGACCAGCTGCTCTGCAGCGGCCTTGTCCATGCCGGGCACGCTGATGGCCATCGCTACGGCGATGCCGAAGGCGCCTTCCTTGCCGGTCATCGGTCCGATGGAGACGTCGGACTTGATCGACACCTCGGCCGGCAGCGCGATTTTCTGACGTGCGGCCACGGCCTTCATTGCGCCGATGAAGCAGGCGGAGTAGCCAGCGGCAAAGAGCTGCTCAGGGTTGGTGCCCGCGCCGCCCGGACCGCCCAGTTCCTTGGGCGTGACGAGCGGCAGCCTGAGCGCGCCGTCACTGGATTCGGTGCTGCCAGTGCGGCCGCCGGTGCTGGTGGCATGGGCGGTGTAAAGGGCTTTGTCGATGGCCATGGACTTCTCCTGCGTGGTGGGTGCGCAGCCCTCAGGCGGCGCGGGGGGTTGAGTCGGTGAGTTGCAGGCGCAGGGCCTGCAGGCGGGCGGTGAGCGCGGTGATCTCGGACAGTTCACAGCCGCTGGCCAGCGCCACCGCGGCCGGCACGCGGCTGGCCCGCGTGCGCAGCGCACGCCCGGCGGCGGTCAACTGCACCAGCACGCGCCGCTCGTCAGCGGTGTCGCGCAAGCGTTGCAGCAGGCCGGCCCCTTCCAGGCGCTTGAGCAGCGGCGTCAGCGTGCCCGAGTCCAGCAGCAGGCGTTCACCCAATTGGCTGACCATCAGGCCGTTGTCCTGCCACAGCACCAGCATGACGAGGTATTGCGGGTAGGTCAGGCCCAGCGGCGCCAGCAGCGGTTTATAGAGCTTGGTCATGGCCAGCGAGGCCGAGTACAGCGCGAAGCAGAGTTGACGGTCCAGCGCCAGCCAATCGGCGACTGTCGCGGGCATGACCGAAGCGGACTTGGACGATGCAGCCTTGGACGATGCAGCTTTGGCAGGGAATTGTTTGCGTGGCATGCCGATAATATAGATCGCAATTAGATTGTGCGCAATGTATTCAACCGCAGAAGGGCCTTTCAGGCCCCTGTCTGCAAAGTTTCCAGTTCGGATTGCAGCGCCAGCCAGCGTTCTTCCAGGGTGCCCACTTCAGCGCTGATGTGCGCGAGGCGCCGGCCCAGTTCACCATAGCCGTCGGCGCTGGCCGCAGGCTTGGCGGGCTGTTGCATCAGCGCTTCGACTTCCAGTTTCTCGGCCGCCAGCTTCGCCATGCGGTCGTCAATGCGTTGCAACTCGACGCGCAGCGGGCGCGTGGATTCTGACTGCTTCACGCGGGCCATCTTGGCGTTCTTGCGGTCTTCGGGTGTGGCCTGCGCTATGACGTTTGGCTTGGGCGCCGGTTTGGGCGGCACCTTGGCCTGTGGCGCCGGCGCCAGGCGCGGCGCGTCCACCACCGGGGCCTTCGGCGGGTCCGGCAAGGGCTGGCCCTTGGCCGCAGCGCGGCTCACGTCCAGCAGCCACTTCTGGTAGTCGTCCAAGTCGCCGTCGAAAGGCTGCACCTGGCCGCGTGCCACCAGCCAGAACTCGTCACAGACTTCGCGCAGCAGCGCGCGGTCGTGGCTGACCAGCATTACCGTGCCTTCAAATTCGTTGAGCGCGATGGACAGCGCTTCGCGTGTCGTCAGATCCAGGTGGTTCGTCGGCTCGTCCAGCAGCAGCAGGTTCGGCCGCTGCCACACCAGCATCGCCAGCACCAGGCGCGCCTTCTCGCCGCCGCTCAAGGAACCCACGGCCTGTTGCGCCATCGCGCCGGTAAAGCGGAAGCGGCCCAGGAAGTCGCGCAACTCCTGTTCACGCGCGGCCGGGCCGACGTCGCGCGCCAGCCGCACCATGTGCATCAGCGGGCCGTCGTCCAGGCTCAGCACATCCAGTTCTTGCTGCGCGAAGTAGCCGATGACGAGGCCCTTGCCTTCGGTCATGGTGCCGGCGATGGGCGTCAGCGCCTTGGCGATGGTCTTGACAAGCGTGCTCTTGCCCTGGCCGTTCGCGCCCAGGATGCCGATGCGCTGGCCGGCGAGCACGCTGCGGTTAAAGCCTTTGACGATGGCCGTCTCGCCATAACCGCAATCCAGGCTGTCAAACGACAGCATCGGATTCGGCAGGCTTTGCGGTTCGCGGAATTCGATCTCGAAGTCGCTTTCCATCAACACCGGCGCCAGCCTTTCCATGCGCGCCAGCGCCTTCACGCGGCTCTGTGCCTGCTTGGCCTTGCTGGCCTTGGCCTTGAAACGGTCGATGAATTTCTGCAGGTGCGCGATGCGCTCCTGCTGCTTGCCGTAGGCGGCGGCGGCCAGCGTCAGGCGCTCTGCGCGCATCTCTTCGAAGGCGCTGTAGTTGCCGCCATAGCGCGTCAGGATGTTCTCGTCCAGGTGCACGGTGACGCGCGTGATGGCGTCCAGGAACTCACGGTCGTGGCTGATGACCAGCAAGAGGCCGTCGAAGCGCTTGAGCCAGGCTTCCAGCCACACCAGCGCGTCCAGGTCCAGGTGGTTCGTGGGCTCGTCGAGCAGCAGCAATTCGGCCGGGCACATCAACGCGCGGGCCAGTTGCAAGCGCATGCGCCAGCCACCGCTGAAGCTGTTGACCGGCGCGTCGAGCTCTTCACTCTTGAAGCCCAGGCCCAGCAGCAGCGCCTGCGCGCGCGCAGGGGCGTCGAAGGCGCCGGCTTCGTCCAGCGCCAGGTGGGCGTGCGCCATCGCATTGCCGTCGTTGCTGGCTTCGGCGGCGGTCAGTTCGTCCTGCGCGGCCTGCAACGCCTTGTCGCCCTGCAGCACGAAGTCGGTGGCACCGTCTTCGGTTTCGGGCATTTCCTGCGCCACTTCACCCACGCGCCAGCGCGGTGGGATTTCGACATCGCCCGTGTCGGCGTGCAGACGGTCGGTCAGCAGCGCAAACAGGCTGGACTTGCCGGCGCCGTTGCGGCCGATGAGGCCTACTTTTTCACTCGGTTGCAGGGTGACGTTGGCGCCCTGCAGCACGACCTTGGTGCCACGGCGGAGGGTGATGTTTTTGAGACTGATCATTGGAGAGAGCGGGCTTCGATGAGAAGCACCTGGTCGTCGCCGGCACTGGTGGGCAGGCCCACCACCGGCAGGCGTGGAAAAGCGGCGTCGAAATGCGCGCGCTCGTGGCCGATTTCAAGCACGAGCACGCCGTGGTCGGAAAGATAGGATCTAACGTCCTTCATCAAGCGGCGGATGAAGTCCATGCCGTCGCTGCCGCCGTCGGCATTGCCGTCCAGCGCCAGCGCAGGCTCCACGCGAAATTCTGTCGGCAGTTGCGCCATTGAGCGGCGGTTGACGTAGGGCGGGTTGCACAGGATCAGGTCGTAACGGCCGGGTGCAGCCGCCAGGCCATCGCCCTGCACCAGCGCGATGCGGCCCTCCAGCCCGTGCCGGTGCACATTGCGCGCGGCCACGGCCAGCGCGCCGGCAGAGATGTCGGTGGCCTGCACGTTGACATCGGGCCAGGCCAGGGCCGCGAGGATGGCCAGGCTGCCATTGCCGGTGCACAGGTCCAGCACTCGGTACGTATGTTCTGACAGCCAGCTGTCCAGCGTGCCGTCGGCCAGCGGTTCGGCGATCAGCGAGCGCGGCACGATGACGCGTTCATCGACGTAGAACGGCACGCCCTGCAGCCACGCCTCGCCAGTCAAATAAGCAGCAGGGCGGCGGCTGCGAATGCGTTCATCCACCAGCGCTTCGGCGCGCACGGCGTCGGCGGGCCCGATGGTCTCACCGGCGTGTTCGTCCAGCGCGTCCAGCGGCAGGCCCAGCCGCCACAGGATCAGCCAGCTGGCTTCGTCGAAGGCGTTGGTGGTGCCATGGCCAAAGGCCACGCCCGCAGCTTGCAGGCGCCCGGCAGAGCGCTCCACCAGCTCGATCAGCGTCATGGCAGAAAAGTTTCCAGCGTGCGCCGGTAGGTGTTCTTCAGTGGCTCGATGGCAGCCACTTCCACCCATTCGTCGATCTTGTGCGCGCTCTCGTTGCTGAAGCCAAACTCCATCACCTGCGGGCAGATGCGGGCGATGAAGCGGCCGTCTGATGTGCCGCCCGTGGTGCTGAGTTCTGGCGTGATGCCAAATTCCGCCTGGATGGCACCGGCCAGCGCCGCATGCAGCGTGCCGGGCGGCGTGAGAAAGGGTTCACCGCCGAGCGTCCACGCGACTTCATGCTGCACGCCATGGCGCTGCAGCACGGCGAGAAACCGCTGCTGAAGTGAAGCCGCAGTGCTCTCGGTGCTGAAGCGGAAATTGCAGTCCACCACCAGCTCACCCGGGATCACGTTGCCGACACCGGTGCCGGCGTGGATGTTGCTGACCTGCCAGCTGGTGGGCAGGAAAAAAGCATTGCCTTCGTCCCAGCGTGTGGTGGTCAACTCGGCCAGCGCGGGCGCGAAATCATGAATCGGGTTGCGCGCCAGTTGCGGGTAGGCGATGTGGCCCTGGATGCCCTTGACCACCAGCCGCGCCGACAGCGTGCCGCGGCGGCCGTTCTTGATCATGTCGCCGATGCGGTCCACCGATGTGGGTTCGCCGATGATGCAGCCGTCCAGCACCACGCCGCGCTGCTGCAGCACCTGCACCGCGTGCAACGTGCCGTGCAGCGAAGGGCCTTCTTCGTCGCTGGTGATCAGCAGCGCCACGGTGCCGGCATGTTGCGGCCGTGCTTGCACAAATTCTTCGGCTGCGATGGTCATCGCGGCGACGGCCGTCTTCATGTCGGCCGCGCCGCGGCCGTGCAGCCGGCCCGCGCGGTGCGTGGGCACAAAGGGGTCGCTGGTCCAGCGTTCGACGGGCCCTGTCGGCACGACATCGGTGTGACCGGCCAGCACCAGCGTCGGGCCCGGAAGGCTGCCCTGGTGCACGGCCCACAGATTGCTGACACGCGCCGCGTCCGGGCCGGCGTCAAGCGCTTCGCAGACGAAGCCCAACGCCGTCAAGCGCTGCGCCAGCAAGGCCTGGCAGCCGTCGTCTTCGGGGGTGAGCGAGCGGCAGGCGATGAGTTGTTCGGCCAGCCGCAGCGCTGCGTTCGGGTCAGCCGCTACACCATCCGTTGAAGCCGCCGCCACTACAGCTTCGCCCACGGCGGGGCCGCGCTGAGCCCCTTGTCTTCAGGCCGCACATCGATGGAGATTTCGGTGAAGGTGGCGGTGTCGGGCTCGTCCTTCTTCGTCGCCACGCGCGACAACGGGGCCTGTTCGTTCTGCAGGCGCCACAAGAGGTTGGTGGGCGAATCGGCGTACGACAGGCCTTCGTCGCGCGAGACGATGCCTTCATTGATCAGGCGCGCAATGTCCTGCTCGAAGGTCTGCGAGCCTTCGGCCAGCGACTTCTCCATCGCCTCTTTAACCGAAGACAAGTCGCCCTTCTCGATCAGCTCGGAGATGAGCTTGGTGTTGAGCAGCACTTCGACAGCCGGCACCCGCCCACCGGCGTTGGACCGCAACAAGCGCTGCGAACAAACGGCCCGCAAGCCCGCCGCCAGGTCGGACAGCAGCGTGGGCCGCGCTTCCGGTGCATAGAAAGACAGGATCCGCCCCATGGCGTGGTAGCTGTTGTTGGCGTGCAGCGTGCTCAGCACGAGGTGGCCCGACAGCGCATATGACAACGCTGCGCTCATCGTTTCACGGTCGCGGATTTCACCGATCAGGATGCAGTCCGGCGCCTGCCGCAGCGCGTTCTTGAGCGCGATCTGCAGGCTTTGTGTGTCGCGGCCGACCTCACGCTGGTTGACGATGCTCTTCTTGTTGGAGAAGAGGAACTCGATCGGGTCTTCGATGGTCAGGATGTGCCCGCTCATCTGCTGGTTGCGCCATTCGATCATCGACGCCAGCGTGGTGCTCTTGCCGGTGCCGGTGGCGCCCACCATCAGGATCAGGCCGCGCTTGTCGGTGATGATCTGGCTCATCAGCGGCGGCACGCCCAGTGAGTCCAGCGACGGAATCAGGAACGGGATGCAGCGAAACACCGCCGCGATCGAGCCACGCTGCTTGAACGCCGACAAGCGAAAACTGCCGACACGCGGAATGCTGATGCCGACGTTGAGTTCACCCGTTTCTTCCAGCTCTTCCATCTGCTGCGGCGCCAGCAACTCGGCCAGCAGCTGGCGCGTCTGGTTGGTGGTCAGCAGCTGGTCGGACAGCTGCAGGATCTGGCCGTTGATCTTGATCAGGATCGGCGTGTTGGCCGACATATAGACGTCGGAGGCGTTCTTCTCCGCCATCAGGCGCAGCACGCGCTCGAGATTGTTGGCCATCTGAGTTGCTCCCGTGCTGCGCGGCCGGGTCAGGCGCGCAGGAGTTCGTTGATGCTGGTCTTTGCGCGGGTCTGCGCATCGACCTTCTTGACGATCACCGCGCAATACAGGCTGTGGCTGCCGTCGGCAGACGGCAGGTTGCCCGACACCACCACGCTGCCCGCCGGAATGCGGCCGTAGCTGACGGTGCCGGTGGCCCGGTCGTAGATCTTGGTGCTTTGGCCGATGTACACGCCCATGCTGATGACGGAGTTTTCTTCGACGATCACCCCTTCCACCACTTCGCTGCGGGCGCCGACGAAGCAGTTGTCTTCAATGATGGTCGGGTTGGCCTGCAGCGGCTCCAGCACGCCACCGATGCCGACGCCACCGGACAGGTGCACGTTCTTGCCGATCTGCGCACACGACCCCACCGTGGCCCAGGTGTCCACCATCGTGCCTTCATCGACGTAAGCCCCGATGTTGACGTAGCTGGGCATCAGCACCACGTTCTTGGCGATGTAGCTGCCGCGCCGCGCCACTGCAGGCGGCACCACGCGCACGCCGGTGGCGCGCATCTGCGCTTCGTCCAGGTGCGCGAACTTGGTCTTCACCTTGTCGAAGAAGCCCAATTCACCGGCGCGCATGATCTTGTTGTCATTGAGGCGAAAACTCAGCAGCACGGCCTTCTTCACCCACTGGTTGACATGCCAGTCGCCCACACCGCGGCGTTCGGCCACGCGCAGCCGACCGGCGTTGAGGTCGGCAATCACGCGCTCCACGGTGTCGCGCACTTCGGGGGCATTGATGGCCGAAATCTCGGCACGGCTTTCCCAGGCCATGTCGATCAGGTGCTGGAGTTTGTCGGCACTCATGAAAGGCTTTCTGTGTAGGAGACGATGCGGTGCGCGGCTTCCAGGCATTCAGCCGCCGGCGCCACGAGGGCCATGCGGATGCGTCCGGTACCCGGGTTGTGGCCATGCACTTCGCGGGCCAGCAGGCGACCCGGAAGCACGTTGACATTGTATTGAGCGAGCAGGCCGCGGGCATACGCAACTTCGTCCGCGACTTCGTCGTTGTGGCCGGGCACGGCAGCCCACAGGTAAAACGCAGCGTCGGGCAGGCTCACATCCAGCGCCTTCGACAGCACGGGCATGAGCTGCGCAAACTTGGTGCGGTAGAGCTCGCGGTTGGCCACCACGTGCGCTTCGTCGGCCCAGGCGGCGGCGCTGGCCCGCTGCACCATCGGGCTCATCGCGCTGCCGTGATAGGTCCGGTATAGCAAGAAGGCTTTCAGCAACGCCCTGTCACCCGCCACGAAACCCGATCGCAGCCCGGGCACGTTGCTGCGCTTGGACAGGCTCGTGAAGGCCACCAGGTTCTTGAAATCGTGCCGGCCCAGCTTTTGGGCCGCCTGCAGCGACCCCAATGGCGGCTCGTCACGGAAGTAGATCTCCGAGTAACACTCGTCGCTGGCAATGACAAAGCCGTGACGTTCGCTCAGCTCAAACAGCTCTTGCCATTCCGACAGCGGCATCACCGCACCGGTCGGGTTGCCCGGTGAGCAGACGTAGAGCAGCTGCGTGCGCGCCCAGGTGGCATCGTCCACCGCAGCCCAGTCGGCCGCAAACTGCCGCGCCGGCACACTGGGCACAAAGGCGATCTGCGCGCCCGCCAGGATCGCCGCGCCTTCGTAGATCTGGTACATCGGGTTCGGACACACCACGGTGGCGCCGGCGCGCGTGGGGTCGATGACGGTCTGTGCGAATGCAAACAGCGCCTCGCGCGAGCCGGTCACTGGCAGCACCTGCGTGGTGGCGTCCAAGGACACGCCGTAGCGCCGATGCACCCAGCCGCAGATGGCTTCGCGCAAGCCTGCCTCACCCAGCGTGGTGGGGTAGGACGACAGGCCCGGGAAAGCTTTGACAAGCGCTTCTTCAATGAAGCGCGGCGTGGCATGTTTGGGCTCTCCAATGCCCAGGCTGATGGGCGTCAGGTTTGCCGGGGGCACGATGTCCTGGGTGAGTTCGCGCCAGCGTTCAAAAGGGTAGGGGTGCAGGCGGGACAACAGCGGGTTCATCGGGCTGATTATCCCGGAGGGATGGCTTGCCTTGTCTCGTCGCGTTCGTGCCTCGCGTCGGGCGGTGCCCGACAGCGAAGCGCTCAAGCCTGCCCGGGCCCGCGTTTGCCGCCACCAACCAAGAACGAAGAAGAAGGACCAGAAACCAAGAACCGCTAACCCTCTCCCAACCGCCCCGCCTCCATCCGCAACTGCCGCTGGCAGCGCGCGGCAATCTCGCGGTCGTGGGTCACCAGTACCAGCGTCGTGCCGGCTTCCCGGTTCATCGCAAACATCAAGTCCATCACGGTTGCCCCAGTGGCGAAGTCCAGGCTGCCGGTGGGCTCATCCGCCAGCAGCAAGGCGGGCTGCATGACGAAGGCGCGGGCCAGCGCCACCCGCTGCTGTTCACCGCCCGACAGCACCTTCGGGTAGTGCCTCAGCCGCTCTGCCAGGCCGACGCGGCGCAACATTTCGGTGGCTGCGGCGCGGGCGTCATTGCGGCCCTTCAATTCCAGCGGCAGCATGACGTTCTCAAGGGCGGTGAGGTTGCCCAGCAGCTGAAAGCTCTGGAACACGAAGCCCACCTGGCGCGACCGCAATTCGGCGCGGGCGTCTTCATCCAGCGTGAAGATGTCGGTGCCTGCCAGCACCACGGTGCCCGCGGTGGGTGTGTCGAGCCCTGCCAGGATCGACAGCAGCGTGCTCTTGCCCGAGCCAGACGCGCCGACGATGGCCACTGATTCCCTGGCTTGAAGCTCGAAGTTGATCTCGTGGAGAATGGTCAACGACCCGGTGGAATCGGCCACCTGTTTGGTGACGCCACGGACGGCAATGAGAGGTTCTGACATCAAGCTTTTTTCTGTTTCGCGACGCGCGTGGCTGGCGCACTGTAGCGTGCTCTGTGCAGCCACCGCAGTCGCCGTCTCCGCGCCCGTGCGGGCCCAGGGGGCAAGGCCGAAGCTGCTGGTGGTGGGTGACAGCCTGTCGGCTGAATACGGCCTGGCGCGCGGCCAGGGCTGGGTGGCGCTGCTGGAGCAGAAGCTGACGGGCGAGAAGTTGCCCTGGCAGGTGGTCAACGCCAGCATCAGCGGCGACACCACGTCGGGCGGGCGCTCCCGCTTGCCTGCACTTTTGAAAGAGCACAAGCCGGGCGTGGTGATTCTGGAATTGGGCGGCAACGACGCGCTGCGCGGCTTGCCGCTGGCCATGACGCAGGCCAACCTGAACGAGATGGCCCGTGCCGCCAAGGGTGCAGGCGCGAAGGTGCTGGTGCTGGGCATGGCCGTGCCGCCCAACTACGGGCGAGCCTACGGCGAAAGTTTCACGGCGCTGTTTGGCGCGGTGGCGCGTGCGCAGGGCGCCGCACTGGTGCCTTTCCTGCTGGCCGGCGTGGCCGACGGGCCGCAGGCGGAGGAGCTGTTCCAGGCCGACCGCATCCACCCCAAGGCCGCTGCGCACCCCATCATGCTGGCCAATGTGTGGCCGGTCTTGAGGCCGCTGCTGAAGTAGCAGCGGCTTCAAGAATCCTCAACCAGCCTAAGACCTCAGCGCTGGTTTTCGCGCTCGCGCTGGGGGCCCCCCCGGCCTTCAGGACCGCGCTTGCGATCGTCTTCCTTGGCCTGTTCGCGGGCACGCTCTCGCTCACTTTGGGCTTCGCGTTCGCGGGCACGGTCGGGGGCTGAAGTCGGCGCCTGGCGCGGCGGCGCGGGCGCAGCAGCGGGTGCAGGTGCAGGTGCAGGTGCAGGTGCAGGTGCAGGTGCAGGGGTAGGTGCAGGTGCAGGTGCAGGTGCAGGTGCAGGGGCAGCAGCCGGGGCCGTTGGGCCAGCAGCGGGCCTCACGGGCGTGGCCACCGGGGGAGGTGTGGCCGGCGCTGGCTGCGCTGCCGGGCCAGGCATTGGCCGGGCTGGGAGCACGGTTTCTCGGCCACCCCGGTCACCCCGGTCACCCCGGTCAACCCGGTCAACCCGGTCACCCCGGTCACTGCGGCCACCTCGCTCGCCGTCGCGTCCCCGGTCGCGATCTCTTTCCCGGTCTGGGCCGCCCGGCCCTTGCTGCGCGGGCTGGCCTGGCTGGGCGGGTTGCACGGCCGGTGGCGCCATTGGCGCTGCGGCCGGCGGCTGCGGCCTTTCACGGCGAAGGTCCACCACGGGGCCTTGCCCGGGCTGGCCGCCACCGGGCACAGGGACGACACGCGGCCCACGGCCTTCGTGTTCGGGGGGTGCGACGGGCATCAAGGGCTGCGACAGGTCGCGCTGGCCGTCTCGTGGACCGTCGCGCTGTCCGTCACGTGAACCATCTCGTAGCCCACCGCCACCGCCAATGTTGATCTCCACCACCGCACGGCTCACCGGTTGGCGCCGCACCAGCACATCACGCGGCACCACCGTCACGGCGCCGGGGACACCCTGGTTCGTGTACATCACCGGGCCGGTGGGCACTTGCCCGGGCCGCCGCCACTGCGGGCCGCGGCCACCGGGCGGGTGCGGGTTCACGCGTTCGACGTACACCGGCGTGTGGCGGTAGTAGGGCGTGTACCACTCGCGCGGTGCCAGCGGCACCCAGCCGACATTGGGGCCGCCAATGTTGATCGACACGCCCACATGCGCCCCGCCCACCCAGGCCACCAGCGCCGGCGCATAGACCGGCCGCGCCACGTAGTCGCCCGGCCACCAGCCCCAGCGCCCGCTGACACTGACCCAGCGGCCGTAGTGGAAAGGCGCAAAACCCCACGAGGCTTCATCGACCCAGGTCCAGCCCCATGGCCGCACCCAGGCCCAGCGACCGTTGCGGTAGGGCGCCCAGCCGGCGCGCACTTCCAGCGGGTACCAGATGGCGCCGTATTCGGCGTGGCGTTCCCAGCGGCCATTGCGGTCCAGGTCTTCGGCACCCGTCATCTCGGGCGAGACGTAGCGTGACGAGGCCGTGCGTTCGTCGCGGCTGTCCTCACGCGCCACCCAGTCGCCAAAGGCGTCGTTCGGCAAGGCGGTCCAGGCAAAGCGCAGACGGCGTGGCTGGCGGCCTTCGCGCCACAGTTCAGCGCGTTGGCCGGTTTCGATGATGAAGCCCTCCGCGTCGTCGATGCGCAGCGTGCCGCGCAGCACACCGGCCTGCGTGCTGTCGTCCACGCGGTCGATGCGGTAGTGGCCGGCGCGCTCGGGGCGCAGGCGCACCTCTGGCGTGATCAGGTCGATGTCCGATGCCGCCTCACGGGTGCGCACGCGCACGGCCAGGCCGCCGGTGAGCAACTGGAAGCTCATGCGTTCGTCGTCCAGGCGCACCACTTCCAGTTCTGTGGCGCCGGCCAGGCGCAGCACGGTGGAGCCGATGCGCACTTCGGCGCGGCCTTGCGGGCCGGTGGACAAGCGGTCGCCGCTGGTCAGCGGGCGGTTGCGTTCGGCTTCGCCCCAGGAACCCTGTTCGTGGTCGAAGAGCGACACGCTGCCCTGCACGTCGGCCAGTCGGCCGACCCGGCCCGGCGGGTCTTCCTGGGCCCAGGCGCTGGACGCGCCGATGGCCACCAGGGCCAGGGCCGTGTGCATGACCGTATGCGTGACCCAGACCCGGGCACGCCGCAGGAGTTGTGTGTTGCTCATGGCCCTTCAACGCGCCCGCTGCGGGCCAGGCTGACGGTGGGCTGTGTAAAGGACCGTGTCTGTGGCGGCTTCAGTCGCTGAAGATCACTCCTCATCCGCATCCACCAGTTCCGGAAAGAGCACGCTGGTGTAGCCGAGCTGGCTCAAGTCGGTCATGCGAGTGGGATACAGGCGGCCGATGAGATGGTCAGATTCGTGCTGCACCACCACGGCGTGGAAGCCGTCCACTTCGCGTTCGATCGGCCGGCCCTGCGGGTCCTGGCCAGCGTAGCGGATGCGCGCATGGCGCGGCACCTGGCCGCGCAGCCCCGGCACCGAAAGGCAACCCTCCCAGCCTTCCACCATCTCGTCCGACAGCGGCGTGATGACGGGGTTCAGCAGCACCGTGCGCGGCACGGCAGGTCGGTCAGGGTAGCGGTCATTGCGCGTGAAACCGAAGATCACCAGTTGCAAGTCAACACCAATCTGCGGCGCCGCCAGGCCAGCGCCGCGCGCGGCTTCCATGGTGTCGAACATGTCGGCGATCAGCGCGTGCAATTCGGCTGTGTCGAAGTGGCGCACCGGTTGCGCGACGCGCAAAAGGCGCGGGTCGCCCATCTTCAGGATTTCGTGCACGGTCATCGGAGGCTCACGGGTTGGGATGAAGGGACGCTGTTTTCAGACCGGTCAGATGGTCCAGAACCTGGGACAGCCGCTCGGGCGCGAGGCCGCTGACGAGCAGCGGCACCACGCGCATCTCGGCCAGGCGCGCCATCGTCCAGGCATGCTGCTGGGCACGGAAGGTGCCGTCGCGGCGGCAGCCGTCCTGCACGAAGTCGAAGTCGGGCAGGCAGACGACGGTCAGGTCGTAGTGGCGCTGCGCCAGGGTCTGCAACTCCGTCGGGTCCTGGCCGTGGTCGAACAGGCAGTACTGCAGCGTCGTCAGCGGCGTGGTGTCGCAGACCAGCCAGCCGCGGGCTTGCAGGGCATGTTCTTCTTCCCACTCGACCTGCTTGCGCGCGACCTGCAGCAACTCATCGGCCGACAGCGTCTCGCGCAGTTCCTCCCATCGCAGGCGGCCGTACTCGGGCACCCACACGGTGGAGAGCTGCGCCGCGAGCGCACGCGCCAGCGTGGTCTTGCCGCTGGATTCGCCGCCAAGCAAGGCCATGCGCCGAACCGGCTCAGACTGCATGGCTGCCCAGCAGCGTGCGCAAGCCGGCCTCTTCCAGCACGGTGACGCCGAGCTCACGCGCCTTGTCGAGCTTGTTGCCCGCGTCTTCGCCGGCCACCACGAAGTGCGTCTTCTTGCTGACCGAGCCCGCCACTTTGCCGCCCGCCGCTTCGATCAGAGCCTTCGCTTCGTCGCGCGTCAGCACCGGCAGCGTGCCGGTCAACACGAAGGTCTGTCCGGCCAGTGGCAGCGGCTCGGTGCTGGCCGTGCCGTCGTGTTCGGGCCAGGAAATGCCGGCGGCGCGCAGTTGCTCCACCACTTCGCGGTTGTGCGGCTGGTCGAAGAAGGTGCGCAGGCTCTGCGCCACCACCGGGCCCACGTCGTTGACTTCCAGCAACTGTTCCACCGTGGCGTCCATCAGCCGGTCGATGCCACCAAAGTGGCGCGCCAGGTCCTTGGCCGTGGTTTCGCCCACATGGCGGATGCCCAGCGCGTACAAGAAGCGCGCCAGCGTCGTTGTCTTGCTCTTCGCAAGGCCAGCCAACAGGTTGGCCGCGCTTTTGTCGGCCATGCGTTCCAGCGCCGACAGTTTGGCCAGGCCCAGCGTGTAGAGCTCGGGCAACGTGCGGATCAGGCCGCCGTCCACCAGTTGATCGACGAGCCTGTCGCCCAGGCCTTCGATGTCCATTGCACGCCGGCCGGCAAAGTGCAGCAGCGCCTGCTTGCGCTGCGCGGCGCAGAAGAGGCCGCCGCTGCAGCGGTGGTCGATGCCGCCCTTTTCGCGGCTGACGCGGCTGCCGCAGACGGGGCATGCGCGCGGCATGCGGAAGTTGGGCACATAGCCAGCGCGTGGGCCGGGCACGCGGCCCACCACTTCGGGGATGACGTCTCCTGCGCGGCGCACTATTGCCCTGTCGCCGACGCGCACGCCCTTGCGGCGCAGTTCAAACACGTTGTGCAGCGTCGCGTTGCTGACGGTGGTGCCGCCCACAAACACTGGCTCGAGCTTGGCCACGGGCGTGAGCTTGCCGGTGCGGCCGACCTGGATGTCGATGCCGTTCAGGCGCGTCACCTGCTCCTGCGCCGGGTACTTGTGCGCCACCGCCCAGCGCGGCTCGCGGGTGACGAAGCCCAGGCGCTTTTGCAGCGCCAGGTCATTCACCTTGTACACGACGCCGTCGATGTCGAAAGGCAGCGCGTCGCGCTTGGCACCCATGGCGCGGTGGAAGTCCACCAGCCCGGCTGCACCCAGCGCCACCGCGCGGTCGGCGCACACCGGCAGGCCGAAGGCTTGCAGCGCGTCGAGCAAGGCGCTGTGCGTGGCAGGCAGTTTCCAGCCGTCCACCGCGCCCAGGCCATACGCAAAGAAGCTCAAGGGCCGCTGGGCGGCCATCGCCGGGTCCAGTTGCCGCACCGCGCCGGCAGCGGTGTTGCGCGGGTTGATGTAGCTAGGTTTGCCCTGTTCGCGCTGGCGTTCGTTGAGGCGCTCGAAATCGTCGCGGCGCATGTAGATTTCACCGCGCACTTCCAGAAGTGCAGGCAGCAACAAGGGCAGCAGCCCGGGCAGCAGCGTCGGCGCGTCGCCCTGCAGACGCAGCGGGATCTGGCCGATGGTGCGGATGTTCTGCGTCACGTCTTCGCCGGTCTCGCCGTCGCCACGGGTGGCGGCCTGCACCAGCACACCGTGTTCATAGCGCAGGTTGATCGCCAGGCCGTCGAACTTGAGCTCGGCGGTGTATTCGACGGTCGGCGCGTCGGCCGCCAGTTCCAGTTCACGCCGCACGCGGTCGTCGAAGGCGGTGGCGCCGGCTGCGGTGGTGTCGGTCTCGGTGCGGATGCTGAGCATCGGCACCGCATGGCGCACGGGCGTGAAGCCGGCCAGCACCTGGCCGATAACGCGCTGCGCGGGCGAGTCGGGCGTGCGCAGCGCGGGGTGTTTTTCCTCCAGCGCCTGCAGCTCCTGGAACAAGCGGTCGTACTCGGCGTCCGGCAGCTCCGGCGCGTCCAGCACGTAGTAGCGGTGGGCGTGGTGATGCAGCAGCGTGCGCAGAGTCTGTGCGCGAGCTTTTGCGTGCACAGCGGCGTCTTCAGGGGCGGTTTGCGACATGATCGGAAGATATTGTGTGGCAGGACTGCGGCATGGAATCGAACCAGACTTTTGACTACGACCTCATCACGCTGGGCGCCGGCAGCGGCGGCGTCGCGGCATCGCGGCGCGCGGCGGTGCACGGCGCCCGCGTGGCCATCGTCGAAGGCAGCCGCGTCGGCGGCACCTGCGTCATCCGCGGCTGTGTGCCGAAGAAATTGCTGATGTACGCGGCGCAGTTTGGCGACGCGATGCGTGAAGCGCGCGGTTATGGCTGGACGGTGGCAGAGCCGCGCTTCGAGATGGCCGCCTGGGCGGCGGCCAAGGCGGCCGAGACGGCGCGGCTTGAAGGCATCTACCGCACGATGCTCGAAGCGGGCAAGGTCGAGCTCTTCGAAGGCTGGGCGCAACTGGACGGGCCGCACCGCGTGGCGGTGGGCGACCGGGTGCTGACGGCGCGCCACATCCTCATCGCCACCGGCAGCTCGCCCGTGCGCGACAGCATCCCCGGCATCGAAGCGTGCGCCACCAGTGACGATCTGCTGGACCTGACGGCGCTGCCGGACCGTGCAGCCGTGATCGGCGGCGGCTACATCGCGCTCGAGTTCGCCAGCATGCTGACTCGCCTGGGCGTCAAGGTATCGGTCTTCTACCGCGACCGGCTGCCACTGCGCGGCTTTGACGAGATGCTGCGCACGGCCATTGCGGCTGAACTGCAGACCGCCGGCGTCGAACTGCACCCTGGCAGCGCGCCTTCCCGCGTGCAGAAGACGGCCGGCGGCTTCGTGCTGATGTTGGGCGAAGACCGGGTGCTGAGTTTCCCGTGGGTCCTCAACGCCACAGGCCGGCGGCCCAACAGTGCACGCCTGAACCTGGCCAGCGTTGGCATCACACCTGCAGCGATGGGCGAGGTGCCGATCGATGCCGCCATGCAAACCTGCACTGCAGGCATCCACGCCATCGGCGACGTCACCAATCGCCGCAACCTGACCCCGGTGGCCATTGCCGAGGGCCGCGCCCTGGCAGACACGCTCTTCGGCAACCAGCCACGCACGGTGGACCTGTCACGTGTGGCCAGCGCTGTCTTCACCTTGCCGCCCGTGGCCAGCGTGGGCCCGAATGAAGCCGAAGCGCTGAAAGGCGGGCACCGAGTGGCGGTCTTCGAAGCCGACTTCAGGCCGATGAAGCTGGCCTTCATCGGCGGCAGTGAGCGCACAAATGAGCGCACGCGCATGAAGCTGCTGGTGGACGCCGACACCGACCGCGTGCTGGCCATCCACATGATCGGCGCCGACGCGCCGGAAATCGTGCAGAGCCTGGCCGTGGCGCTGACTGCTGGCGCGACGAAGGCGGACTTCGACCGCACCATCGCCATGCACCCCACGGCGGCGGAAGAATTCGTGCTGATGCGCACGCCAGCGCGCGTGCTGGAGCCGGAGCCGCAGCCCGGCCGGGTGGCGTCGGCGGTCTAGGAGAACAGCCGCCGCGCGGCGGCCGAGCCGGCTGCCAGGTCCAGCTGTTCCAGCCGCTGGTACAGGTCGTCGATGTCCTTGCCGATGGCGTCGAAGGCATGCAGGCTGATCGGCTGGCCCTGGTCGTCGGTGGCGGTGGCGTCCATGTCATCGGCCAGTTGCTTTCCGAGCAGGTGCCAGGCCGGAAAGGGTTCAACGCTGGCGGGCGTCTGCGGCACATCCAGCGACAACACGGCTTCGCGCACGACGGCCAGTTGCGGGTCTTCGGCCAGCGCGGCCTGCGCGTCCACCGCCAGCACCAGCATCGGCGGTGCGCCATCTTCCGCCGACGGCAACACCCATCGGCCCGGCACCGCGCCGCTCACCAGCCCCAGGCGGCCTGCCACCTGCTGCACAAAACCCACCGACCAGGCCACGCCGTTGGTGCGCAGCGTGATCGACAGTTGCGCGTCCAGCGGCGCGGTCAGGCCGTCCAGCTCGCGCGCCCGGGCCACCACTTCCAGCATGTCGGGAATGTCGGCGCCGGCACCCAGGCTCTCGGCCAAGGCTTCCACCTTCTGCACGAATTCCGAGTATTCGATGTCGTTGAGCGCGCCGCTGCGGTTGGCCAGTTGCACGCCCGCCTGCAACTCGCCGTAGCGGCGGCCTGCTTGAAGTGGCTCCCAGGTGCCGGTTTCGGTGTCCAGGCCTTCGACGTAGAAAGGCTTGGTGCCCGCGCGCCGCGACGGCGGCAGATGCTGCAACACCCCTTCGGCGCTGATGGGCGCTTCCAGCGCCATTGGCACGATGGCGTCGATCAGCGCGTCCAGCCGCGGCGCGCGCCTGTGCAGGCTGCGCAGCGGCGGCGGGCCGATGTCGTCCAGCGTCGGCGTGGTGTCTGGGCCATTGGCCCCGTTGGCGGCGTTGTCCGCGCTGTCCATCGGCGGCTCGGTGCGCTCAGGTGCCGTGCTGGGCTCAAAGCCTTGGCGAGGCTTGGCGCGCCGTGTCGTCCACCAGGCTTGCGCGGCCAGCACCAGTAGCACCACGACGCCCAGGATTGCGAGTGCGGTGCTGAGTTTCATGCTCGGTAGCGTGCCACAGGCGCAGACCCGGGTTCAGGCCGCTTCGGCCATGCTCAGCGCGGACAGCATGTCCACCGCCACGATGCGCGAGACACCCTGTTCCTGCATCGTCACGCCGATGAGCTGTTCGGCCATTTCCATCGCGATCTTGTTGTGGCTGATGAACAGGAACTGCGTGCCCTTGCTCATCTCCACAACCAGGTTCTTGTAGCGCTCGGTGTTGGCGTCGTCCAGCGGCGCGTCCACCTCGTCCAGCAGGCAAAAGGGCGCCGGGTTGAGCTGGAAGATGGCAAACACCAGTGCAATCGCCGTCAACGCCTTTTCGCCGCCACTCAGCAAATGGATGGTGCTGTTCTTCTTGCCCGGCGGTTGTGCCATCACCTGCACACCGCTGTCCAGGATCTCGTTGCCCGTCATCACCAGCCGCGCGTTGCCGCCGCCGAAGAGGCTGGGGAACATGCGGCCGAAGTGTTCGTTGACCTGGTTGAAGGTGCTGGCCAGCAGGTCACGCGTTTCCAGGTCGATCTTGTGGATGGCGCCTTCCAGCGTGTTGATGGCTTCCAGCAGGTCGGCATTTTGTGCGTCGAGGAAAGTCTTGCGTTCCTTGGAAGCCGTCAACTCGTCCAGCGCCGCCAGGTTGACGGCACCCAGGGCGTTGATCTCGCGCGTGATGCGGTCGATCTCGGTCTGCAGGCCCCACAACTTGACGCTGTTTTCTTCGATGTTCAGCGCCAGCTTTTCAAGGTCCACTTCGGCGGCAGTCAACTGCTCCAGGTATTGCGCGCCGCCGAGTTGCGCGGCCTGCAATTCGAGCTGCAGCTTGGTGATCTGCTCGCGCAGCGGGTCCAGGCTGCGCTCGAAGCCCATCTTCTGTTCGTCGGCTCGGCGCAGCTGCGCACTCAAGTCGTCGTATTCGCTGCGGGCCAGGCCGAGCGCTTGTTCACGGCTGAACTTGAGCGTCAGCGCGGCTTGCAGGCCACTTTGCGCAGCGGCGTCGTCGAAGCTGCCAAGTTCCAGCTGCAGCTGTTCACCGGCCTGCAGGTTGGCGGCCACCTGGGCGGCTGCGGTTTCGATGCTGCGCTGCAGTTCGCCCTGCCGCGCCGCCAGGGCACGGGCCTGGAAGCGAGCTTCCTGGGCCTGCCGCTCCAGGCTGCGCTGCTGTTCGCGGGCGTCGGAGAGTTGGCGCTCTGCGGCGATGACTGCATCGTCCAGTTCCGCATGGCGCTCTTGCGTGGTGCCCAGCGCGATGTCGAGTTCTTCGAAGCGGGCTTCGGCGGTGGCCTTGCGCTCTTCGAGTTGTTCCAGCTGGGCGTCGATCTCGGCCAGCTCATCCGCCAGCTGGTCGCGCCGGGTAGTGGCGGCTTCAGCCTGCTGGCTCAGGCGCAGCAGTTCGACATGCAGCGTGTGCGCGCGCGTCTGCGCTTCGGCGGCTTCGCGGCGGGCGCCTTGCAGGCGTTGCGTTGCGTCGGTGTAGGCGGCTTCCAGGCGCACCGACGCCGACTTGCAGTCGTCGGCAATCAGCGCCTGCGCACGCTGTTGGCGGCCAAGATTTTCAATCTCCTGCGCGCGGGCCAGCATGCCGGCCTGTTCGGAGTCGGGCGCATAGAAGGCGACGGCGTGCTGACTGACGGCGTGGCCTTCGCGCGTCATGATGACTTCGCCATGCGTCAGTTGGGCGCGCTGAGCCAGTGCCTCTTCCACTGAACTGGCGGTATAGACACCTTCCAGCCAGTCGCCCAGCAAGGCCTTCAAACCTGCTGTCTCATGCAAGTTAGCCAAGCGCAGCAGGTCAGCCAGGCGCGGCAGCGTCTGGTGCGTGTTGGCCACGCTGCCGGAGGGCAGGGCGTAGAAAGCCAGCTTGGCCGGTGGTGCGTCGGCGGCAAAGGCACGCACGGTGTCCAGGCGGCCCACGGACAAGGCATTCAGACGCTCTCGCAACACGGCTTCCAGCGCGGTTTCCCAGCCGGTCTCGATGTGGACCTGCGTCCACAAACCCTGCAGCCCCGTCAGGCCATGTTTGTCCAGCCAGGGCTTGAGCTTGCCTTCGGTCTGCACCTTTTCCTGCAGCGCGCGCAGGGCTTCCAGGCGTGCGCCGATGTCGGCCAGGCGGCCCGATTCGCGGTTGACGGTGTCCTGCGCGGCGCGGCGCTGTTCATCGAGTTGCGGCACCTGGTCGTTCAGCTCGTGCAGGCGGGCATCCGTCACGTCACGCAGTTCATTCGCAGCCGCTTCATCGGTTTTCAGCACGTCGATGCGCGCCAGGTCCGGCGCCTGCAGGCCCTGCTTTTCACCACTGAGTTTTTCGCGCCGGCCCATGAGTTGGCGCGACTGCTCTTCGATGTTGCGGCTGTCGGCCGCCAGCACCTGGATCTGCTGCTGCACCTGCGCCACCGCGCCGCGCTGCTGGTTGCTGGCCGACTGCGCGGTGCGAACGGTTTCTTCGGCATCGGGCAAGGCCATGCCTTGTTCTTCAGCCTGCGTGCGCAGCAGTTCTGCCTGTTCGTCGGCCGCGACGATCTGTTCGGCCAGCGATTCGAGTTCGGCCTTCGCGCCGTCCTGCCGCTCGGCCCACTGCGTGTTCTGCGTCTGCAGATCCGCCAGCCGCGCCTGCGCGCGGGCGCGGCCTTCGACGACGTAGCGGATGCGTTCTTCAAGCCGGCTGACTTCGAGCGCCGCTTCACCCAGCACGCCCTGCTTGGCATGCAGCACGTCGTTGGCGGCGTAGTGGGCCTGGCGCACGTGTTCCTGTTCGGCCTCGACACGGCGCAGTTCAGCCATGCGGGCTTCCAGTGCCGTGGCGGCTGCGGCGGCGGCGGTGCCCACGCGCAGTTCTTCGGCCGCCGCGTCGCGGTGCTTCAGAAACCACAGCTGGTGCAGTTTGAGCGTGCCCTGCTCCTGCAGGCCGCGGTAGAGGCTGGCCACTTCGGCCTGCTTTTCCAGCTTGTCGAGGTTGCTGTTCAGTTCCCGCAGGATGTCGTCCACGCGCGTCAGGTTTTCGCGCGTGTCCTTCAGCCGGTTTTCGGTTTCCCGGCGGCGTTCCTTGTACTTCGAGACACCGGCGGCTTCTTCCAGAAACAGGCGCAACTCTTCGGGCCGGCTTTCGATGATGCGGCTGATGGTGCCCTGGCCGATGATGGCGTAGGCGCGCGGCCCCAGGCCCGTGCCCAGGAACACGTCCTGCACGTCGCGCCGGCGCACCGGCTGGTTGTTGATGTAGTAACTGCTGGTGCCGTCGCGCGTCAGCGTGCGCTTGACGGCGATCTCGGCAAATGCATTCCATTGGCCGCCGGCGCGTGCCAGCGTGTTGTCGAACACCAGTTCCACGCTCGCGCGGTTGGCGGGTTTGCGGTGGCCGCTGCCGTTGAAGATGACGTCCTGCATGGACTCACCACGCAGCTCACTGGCTTTGCTCTCGCCAAGCACCCAGCGCACGGCGTCCATGATGTTGCTCTTGCCGCAACCGTTGGGGCCCACCACGCCCACCAGTTGACCGGGCAGCTGGAAGGTGGTGGGTTCGGCGAAGGACTTGAAGCCCGAGAGCTTGATGGAAGTGAGGCGCATCGGGGCAGGCTTGGCGCACGCAAGTGCTTGATTTGAATGAAGAAATGCGCTCCGAACCCGAGCGCAATGCGGGCCGGATGATAGCATCGCGCCCCCTGCCAGTGACCCGCCGCACCATGGTCAAAAAAGCCTCTCAGCCCTTGAAGCAGCGCACCGCGCCTGCCGTGCCAAGGCAACGTCAACAGCCGGCTTCGCCGCCGAGTGCCCCCAGCCGCGACTTGCAGGTCTTCCCGAATCCTGCGCCGGAGCGCGACTACGTAATCCGCTTCGATGTGCCCGAGTTCACCTGCCTGTGCCCGCTGACGGGCCAGCCCGACTTTGCGCACTTCAGCATCGAGATCGTGGCCGACAAGCTGTGTGTCGAAACCAAGAGCCTGAAGCAGTATTTCTGGAGCTATCGCAATGAAGGTGCCTTCCACGAGAAGGTCACCAACCGCATCGTCAGCGATCTGGTCGATGCCATTGAGCCGCGCTTCGTGCGCCTGCATGCCGACTGGTTCGTGCGCGGCGGCATCCGCACTTTCGTCACAGTCGAGCACTGCAAGAAAGGCTGGAAGCCTGGACCCACGATCGAGCTTCCAGGCGCGGCATGACAGACGCTGCTGATCGCCCCGCGTACCAGAAGTTTGCGGTCGATGTGCAGGCCAGCACCATCGACGGCCAGGGCGCCTTTGCCGCTGAAGCGATCCCGCCGCGCTTGAAGATCGGCGAGATTCGCGGCGAGAGCATCAGCGTGCAGGAAGCGCGCATCCGCGCCACACGCAGCGAACGCATCATGATCGTCGAACTGTCGGCCAAACGTGCCATCGACTTCAGCAAGTCCGCCGACCCGATGCGCTACACCAACCACAGCTGCCAGCCGAATGCGCGGCTCGTCATCCGCAATGGCCGGGTCGAGTTTTATGCCCGCCGCGGCATCACGGTGGGCGAAGAAATCACCGTGGACTATGGCGAGACGCACCATGAAGGCCGCTTGCGCTGCGCCTGCGGTGCGCCGGGCTGCCGCGGGGCTTTGTAGGCGCGTGCTTCAGCCGAGCAGGCCGCGCAGCCGGTACAGCGCCTCGAGCGCCTCACGCGGGCTGAGCTTGTCGGGGTCGATCGCGGCCAGTGCCTGCTCCGCCGCCGATGTTTCAGCTGCCGCTGTTGCTGGCGGCGGCGCAAAGAGGTCCACCTGCGCCTGCCCCGCGTCGGCCTTGGCCTCAAGCGCTTCCAGTGTGGCGCGGGCCTGGCGGATCAGCACCGCCGGCATGCCAGCCAGCCGCGCCACCTGCACGCCATAACTGCGGCTCGCGGGGCCAGGTTCGATCTGGTGCAGAAAGACGATGTCATGGCCACTTTCCACCGCGCCCACGTGCAGGTTGATGGCGTGTTCGTGTTTCGCCGGAAACTCGGTCAGCTCGAAGTAGTGCGTCGCAAAAAGCGTGAAGCTGCGGTTGCGGTCATGCAGCTGCGTGGCAATGGCCGCGGCCAGCGCCAGACCGTCGAAGGTGCTGGTGCCGCGGCCGATCTCGTCCATCAGCACGAGGCTGTGCTCGGTGGCGCCGTGGATGATGGCCGCCGCTTCGGTCATCTCCACCATGAACGTACTTTGTGCGTTAGCCAGGTCGTCCGCCGCGCCAATGCGCGTGTGGATGGCGTCGATGGGCCCGAGCCTGCAGGCCGTGGCCGGCACGTACGACCCCATCGCCGCCAGCAGCACCGCCAACGCCACTTGGCGCATGAAGGTGCTTTTGCCGCCCATGTTGGGGCCGGTGATGATGAGCATGCGGGTCTTGGCGTCGAGCCTGCAGTGGTTGGCGATGAAACTTCCGCTGCCAATCTCTGCCAGCCGCGCTTCCACCACCGGGTGGCGGCCGGCTTCGATGTCGATGCAGGGGTAGGGCACAAAGTCGGGCCTGCACCAGTTGAGCGTGGTGGCACGTTCGCTCAACGCCGCCAATGCGTCCAGCGCGGCCAGTGAACGTGCCAGCGCCTGCTGTGTGGGCAGGTGCTGCTGCAAGGCGTCCAGCAGTTGTTCGTACAGGAACTTTTCGCGGGCCAGCGCGCGTTCTTGCGCCGACAGCGCCTTGTCCTCGAAGGCCTTCAACTCGGGCGTGATGAAGCGTTCGGCATTCTTCAGCGTCTGCCGGCGCTGATAGTCGGCCGGCACCTTGTCCAGGCCCGAGGTCGTCACTTCGATGTAGTAGCCGTGCACCTTGTTGAACTGCACCCGCAAATTGCCGATGCCAGTGCGCGCGCGTTCGCGTTGCTCCAGTTCCAGCAGGAAGTTGTCGCCGTGCTGGTTGATGTGGCGCAGCTCGTCCAGCGTCGCATCAAAGCCGTCGGCGATGACGCCACCGTCGCGCAGCAGCACGGCGGGTTCTTCGGCGATGGCGCGCAGCGTGTGCGCCAATGCGGCGTCGGGCGAGAGTGCCGCGTGCAGGCGCTGCAACAGCGCGCTGCCCTGCGGCGCGCACTGGCGCAAGGCGGGCAGCGCGGTCAGGGTGCTGCGCAGGCCCGCCAGTTCACGCGGGCGCACCTGGCGCAGCGCCACGCGGGCGGTGGTGCGCTCGACATCGCTGACACCCCGCAGCGCGTCGCGCAGCGGCTCAATGCCGGCGCGGATGCACTGCGCGATCGCTTCGTGGCGCTCAGTGGCCGCGCTGCGCTCGCGCGCCGGGTGCGTGAGCCAGTGGCGCAGTAGGCGGCTGCCCATGCCGGTGCGGCAGGTGTCGATCAGGCCCAGCAGCGTGGGCGCGTCGGGGCCACTCTCACCGCGCAGCGTCTGCACCAGTTCCAGGTTGCGGTGGGTGGCCGGCGGCAGGTCCAGCAACTCACCGGCACGCTCGACCTGCAGCGTGCGCACGTGCGCCAGCGCCTGGCCCTGGGTGTGTTCTGCATAACTCAGCAGTGCAGCGGCGGCGGCATGCGCGGTGTGCAGGTCCTGGGCGTTGAAGCCGGCCAGCGTGGCCACCTGCAACTGTTCGCGCAGCTTGCGTTCACCCAGCGCGCTGTCGAATTGCCACGCCGGGCGCGCGGTGCGGGCGGCCTTGGCTTGCAGCAGGGCGTCGGGCAGTTCTTTCGGCAGCGCGCTGCCGTCATGCAGCACCTCGGCGGGTGCCAGGCGGGCGACCCAGGTCGGAAGTTCGCGTTCGCCGCATTCGGTCAGGCCCATTTGACCGCTGGACAGGCCGAGCCATGCCAGGCCCCACGTCACCCGGTGTTTGTGCACCGCCAGCAGGAGCGTGTCGGCACGCTCAGCCATCAGTTCACTGTCGGTCACGGTGCCGGGCGTGACCACGCGCACCACCTTGCGTTCCACCGGCCCCTTGGCGGTCGCCACGTCGCCGACCTGTTCGGCCACGGCCACGGCTTCACCGAGCTTGATCAGCCGGGCCAGATAGCCTTCCACCGAATGCACTGGCACGCCGGCCATCAACACCGGCTCGCCCGCGCTCTGGCCGCGCGTGGTGAGCGTGATGTCCAGCAGCCGGTTGGCCTTGCGCGCGTCGTCGAAGAAGAGCTCGTAGAAGTCGCCCATGCGGAAGAACACGAGCGTGTCGGGGAAGTCGGC
>Ga0335394_10000039_pt1 | contig 130718 bp, 128 predicted proteins | sample MAT03_FD_205741 | JGI IMG/M metagenome (GOLD analysis project Ga0335394, IMG submission 205741) | Freshwater microbial communities from Lake Fryxell liftoff mats and glacier meltwater in Antarctica - MAT-03 (spades assembly) (version 2) ... | reverse complement strand
GGGGGGAGTGGGGAGTGGGGGAGGGGGGAGGGGGGAGTGGGGGAGTGGGAGAGTGGGGGATAATAAGGAAAACGATCGGGTCAGAAAGATGAGTCGCAAAGATATTAAAAGTCATCACGAGTTAGAAGTATACAAGTTGGCATTTGATGCGGCGATGCGAATTTTTGAGTTAACTAAAAAATTTCCAGTGGAAGAACGCTATTCGCTGATTGACCAGATTCGTCGGTCGTCGCGGTCTGTGTGTGCTAATTTAGCAGAGGCATGGCGGAAACGTCGTTACCAAGGGGCTTTTGTATCTAAGTTAAGTGACTCTGAAGCAGAAGCATCTGAAACTCAAACCTGGCTCCAGTTTGCCGTAAGATGCAACTATTTAGATATTGCAACTGGGAGGGAAATTTATCAAACCTACAACCGGATTTTAGGTAAATTGGTGACTATGATTAACAACCCTTCCCACTGAACAATCCCACCAAAGTAAAAAAGGTAAAGCGCTGAACTTATACAAATTTCCCCACTTCCCCACTCCCCCACTCTCCCACTCCCCCACTCCCCTAGCCCCTGGTTTGGCTACTCTGCACTTGTTCCCACAATTGTTCGCGGCTTTTGGCAGGTTCCGAGCAACTAAGCCCCTGACAAACCAGCCCTACACTTCCTGCGGGGAGATTATCTGTAAGAGCATAAACTGCTGTGGGTAAATATTGAGGGATGAGAGATTTGAGTTGCTCATTAGTAGTACGAATTAGAGTGGGATTGAGATACCAATCTAGAGCAGTAAATAGACTGGGACAGGCTTGAGGAGTCTGATTCATCACGCCGCTAAAAGCGCGTAAAGCTTGCTGGGCTCGATCGAGATATTGTAGATCTTCCGTGAGTAAGGCTAGTTGCACTAAGTTAGCGATCGCCACACCATTAGCAGACGGAGTAGCATTATCATTATAATTCCGCTCCCGCACCACAAGGTCGCCTGCTGCATCGCTGGCAGTGTTGAAATATCCTCCCAGTTCCACACTCCAGAGGAATTCATCAAACTCCTCCTGCACCTTGACCGCTTTTTCTAGCCAGAACTTACAAGTTGGGAATTGTTTTCCTTCGTCCTTACCCAATCCCAGAGAAGCTTGCTGCAAATCCAGTAGCGCCTTGATGAAAAGAGCATAATCTTCAGACTGAGCCAAAACCGCCGCCTTACCCTCATAATTGAGGCGATGAAAGCTAGAGCCCACCCACTGGCGATCCAAAATAAAATTGGCAGCCCTAACACCAACAGACAAATACTCTGTCCGTCCAAATGCAGTGTAAGCTCGTGCCAGTCCCGAAATCATCAAGCTATTCCAAGCTACAATCATCTTGATATCTGTAACTGGCGGAATCCGACCAGTCCAGTTGCCAGCTTTGGCTTCCTGATTATTGCGGGCTGGAGGAAAAGTTGACCGGGCGTCAGGTTTAACACCGTAGCGGACTTCAAACATTTTGAGTAAAGCAGCTTCTGCCCTATCGCTCAGATTGTGGGGGTGGCGGCGTTGCAGAACGTTACACCCTTCAAAATTGCCCTCAGCAGTGACAGTGAACTCCTCTTTAATTTCTGCTAATTCCTCAGCGGTGAGGATCTGTTCGAGTTCCTGATATTTCCAAACATAAAAGTTTCCTTCCTCTGGCTCTTTCGCCGCCGCATCGGCGAAGTTATCGGCATCCTGAGATGCGTAGAAGTAACCTTCAGGGGCAGTCATTTCTAGCACAAGCCATTGTACCGTACCGGCGATCGCTCTCTCAAATGCCGGTACTTGAACTCCGCTACTCCACAAACAAGCCAAATATTCCACAATCTGACCGTTATCGTAGAGCATCTTTTCAAAGTGAGGCACCGTCCAAGTCGCGTCAACCGTGTAGCGGTGAAAACCTCCGGCAACATGGTCGTAAATACCTCCCAGTGCGAGATTTAACCCCCGCTGGGTACAATGCTGCTTAGCATCGGATGGGGATGCCTCGTTGCCAGCTTCAGCCTGATAACTAAATCGAACGCCCCGCAGTACCAATCCGGCGTAAGGCATCATCGGGAAGCAGGGGCCATAACCAATACCTTTCAGCACGCTAGTATTGGTCTTTAAACCTTGACGCAGTAGAGACGAATCTAATTGTTCGCCGCCTGTTGGTTGCAGCATAGCTCCCTGCTGGAGATATCCGCGAATTTCTGCCGTTACAGACTCAACTTTGGCTTTTTCAGTGTCGTAGTGGCGGCGAATTGCTTGCAGCACTTGCAGAAATCCAGGTCGTCCGTAGCGGGGTTCGACGGGAAAGTATGTGCCGCCGTAAAAAGGTATCAAGTCTTTGGGGTCTAAAAATACGTTGAGGGGCCAGCCGCCTTGCCCGACCATCATCTGTAGCCCTTGCATATAAATACTGTCTAAGTCTGGCCGCTCTTCTCGATCGACTTTGATCGGCATAAAATTGGCGTTCATATACTCGGCAATAGTCCGATCGGAAAATGCCTCGCCTTCCATGACGGTACACCAGTGGCAGCTTGAATAGCCTATAGAAAGAAAAATCAGCTTGTTTTCGCGGCGGGCAACTTCTATGGCTTCATCACACCAAGGCCACCAGTCGATGGGATTTTCGGCGTGCTTGCGTAGGTAAAGGCTTGGGGATTGGGCAAGGCGATTCGTCATGGGAAGGGGCTAGAGGCTAGGGGCTAGGGACTAGGGGTAGGACGAGCGCGACTCAAGACGACAAGAAGTTGTTGGATATTTTTTTGTTTTGCTTTAATATATCGCGATCGCGCAATTCCCGATCCTTTAATTTAACGATGTGTTCTGCAACTGAAAAAGACGATGCAGCCAAATCGCTCCTGGGGTTGAGTTTGAGTGCCAGCGGTATGCTGAGCTTGTCTGGAGGGCAGTTGGTGAGCTGATTGATGCCAGCAGTTGGAGCGAGAATGTGATGATGGCGGCTTGCAAAAGTCTCTTGAACATGGCACACTCCTCTTCCTATCTTAGAGTCGCTTCTAAAATACGATTGACTCTTGCCATCTCACTTCGTTCCACTTGGTCACCCAACTGGACGGTTTCAAAAATCTTATTGATTATGGGAGAAAAAGCGATCGATCTTTGGTAAAGAACTGAGAACCGATCACTCACTAATGACCGTTGACAAATGATCAATTTAATGAAACGTAGCCAAGCTTAAAGCTGATAATGCGATCGACAACCAGAAGAGAAAGCAATACCGCGTCAGCTGCATCGCCTGTTGAATGCGATCGCAAGTGATAGGGTTAATTGGATCTCCCAGTAGCGGTTTATGTTTGGCAATGCCGCGATACCAGTTTGTACCCCCTACTCGGACACCCAGTATAGCAGCGTAAACACACTCACTCCACCCAGAATTGGGACTGGAGTCTGATGACGCATCTCTTTGACATATCCTCCAAACATAACCGGGTCTGCCAGATAAAAGTGCCAAGGTAATTACCACAAACCTGCAAGGAAGCCAGGTAAGAACATCTTCCTGTTTGGCACTAAACCATCCTATATATGTGTAAGGTGCTTCAGGGTAGCCGATACTTGAATCGAGAGTACTTGCCGCTTTGTAAGCAAGCGCGAGAGGAACACTACCTACCATCGGCAAAAACGCGCCAATTATCGCATAAAACAGCGGTGCCATTACACCATCAGTGGCATTTTCTGTCACAGTTTCCAAAACCGATCGCAGAACTTCTGATTCTGATAAGTTATCTGTATCGCGACCCACATATAAACTCAAAGTAGAACGGGCGCTAGTCAAATCTCCATCTGTTAAGGGTTGCAAAACTGCCTCGCCTGCATCTCTCAAACTCCTACCGGCGAAACAACTGGCTAGCAAAATGGTTGCAACTGCAACACCCAATAAAGGATGTAACCTGTCGGCAGCTTGAACAATTAACCAACCTACCAACCCACTACCCATGACTAATGAAATTCCTAGCGCTATTCCAGCACAGCGGGGTATGATTGTATCGATCGGCAAATTGGTGATCTTTCTTGTAAAATGAACACACCGTATGGTAATAGGGTTCTCTAAAATTCCGATCTGGTATTGAAATAATTGACTAATTATCCAGCCCATCACCTGCACGGGATGAAGCCAACCCCAAGGATCGCCAATTAGGTAATCTAACCCAGCTGCTAATCCTAGAACGACGGCGGACTTAAGGATAGAACAATCAAAAGGCATGAAAAGAAGGGGCTAGGGGCTAGGGACTAGGGGAAGAGGGGAAGAGGGGAAGAGGGGAAGATTTCCGATTTCAAATTGAAATAAAATCTAAAATCTAAAATCTAAAATCTCCTGACCGATGACACCTAAACAACAAAACTGGTTTCTTCCCCCAAAGATGCTTGCCAACTACGGGCGTCATAATAAAGGTCTTCCAGAGAAATACTGTATAAAGCTTCTTTAAGCTTCTGGTGCAGGTGTCGCCAAACGGTAAACGTTACCCAGTCCTCAGCAAGCTTTGCATCAGGGGTGTGATGAGGCAAAGGTTGAATTGTTTCGCCAACCGCTTCTAAGATCTGTCCCAGAGAAATTTGTGCTGGTGAACGTGCCAATTTATAACCACCTGTAGCACCGCGAACTGACTCAACTAAACTGGCGCGACGCATCTCTATAAGAAGTTTTTCCAGATATGGGGCGGGGATATCTTGACGGCGTGCGATCGATCTGACAGAAGTCGGGCCGTATTCCGGCTGTAGACTCAAATCTAGCAGTGCCTTAACACTATAGTGTCCGCGAGTGGTTAGTTTCATTCCAAGCCGTAACTCATACAGCAGTTACCTATTTCTTTAGTCAATTCTAGTGAGCAACAGGATAGAGGGAAGCTCGATGTAGGTATGCTAGAGTTCCATTGACCAATGAGAGAGAACTACTTGACCAAGCGAGTTGTAACATAATATTGCGAGCTGATACAAAGCTAAAGCTTCATAAGCATAGCAAAATTCACCTAAAGTAAGATACTATAAATTACTTGAAGCATTGATTGTTGGATCGAGTTAATGAATAAAACCAAAAAGATCGAACCCCTAGCTGGTGAGACTCTCCTCAAAAGAGTCAAAGAGCTGGAGAACCTGAGCAAAGAAGAAAAGGCCAAAGAGTGCGGCTACTACACCGTCACAAAAAACGGCGTAGAGCGCGTCAACATGATGAAGTTCCTGAACGCCCTCATTGATGCTGAGGGTATTCAGTTAGACAGCAAACAGACGGGCAATGGGCGTGGCGGACGCAGTGCTAGCTATCGCATTAGCGTGCAGTCTAACGGCAACTTACTGATTGGCTCAGCTTACACGAAACAGATGGGACTACAGGCAGGAGATGAGTTTGAAATTTCTCTAGGACGCAAGCATATTCGGCTGCGTCAACTAGATGCAGATGAAATTCTAGACGACGAAGAATCCTGAGCGTTAACTCAAAGCTAATGGCTGAATTTTAAAGACGCCGACCGTTAAAGGCAGCGCCTTCAGGCGAAAGTTCGGGAATGCTTGCTTGGTTGCTCTCAAGCAAAGACAAATTCCCGTGCTATTACCTGAAATTTTCAGGCAGGTTGCTTGAGCTTAGTTAAAGGCAACTCCTCAGTTCTAGATGGAGTTGTTAGGTAAAGGCTGAGTGCCTGACCTGTAACTGCTACCTGACAAGCTAAATTAATCCCCTCCTGTTCTAGTAAGCCTAAAACTCGCCCGGGATTGTCTCGCTCAACTACTGGTAGCTGATGCAAACCACGAGCCCCCATGCGGTCTAAAGCCTCAGCAACAGATTCCGAAGCGTAGGCGTAGAGGATTTCTTTGGTGCAGATAGATTCCAGGGTTTGAGCAGTTAAATCGCAGGCAAAAGGGTCTGTTTGGGCTCGTGCTAGAGCGCGATTGATATCCTGAAGAGTAACAAGGCCAATCAGTTGCGACTCTGCATCAATAACTAAAGCCGTATGGCACCTCTCACCCGTGAGAGCAAGACCAGCTTCTAGGACACCGCAATTGCCAGATAACATCAGGCGTGGCTTATCCATAGCCACAGCCACCGGCATTTGCTTCAAAATTGCCAGATTCTGGTCTTTCTCTACATTCACGCCCATCTGCTGGAGATTCAAGCCCCCAGTAGCAATTGGCTTAAGTCGTTCAACCAGCCAAACGCTCAGACCCACTGCCGCCATCAAGGGTAAAACAATGCGGTAATCCCGCGTCAGTTCAAACAGTAACAGAATTGATGTCAGCGGAGCCCGCACGCTTCCAGCCAGAACCGCAGCCATTCCCACCATTGCATAAGCTGGTGGTGCGGCAATATTGGCGCTGATTCCCGGTAGCAATACCACCAAAATTTTCCCGTAAGCAGCTCCTAAAGAAGCGCCCAGAAACATCGCTGGGGCAAAAATGCCGCCCACCAGTCCAGAACCCAAGCTAAGCGCCGTCATCACCAGCTTGACGACCAGCAATATCAGCAACAAGGGTAGAGAAAACTCTACATCTTGGAGCATAGCTTCCACAGTTTCGTAGCCAATGCCCAAGATTTGAGGCCATTTCAAAGCCACCAAACCTATGCAGACTCCGCCCATAACTGGATGAATAAATCTAGGTATCCTACCCAACCAGCCAAACCCAGGCATCTGCCCGCGAAAGCATCGCTGAGTCACCTGAATGGCTTGCGTATAAGTCAGAGATACCAAACTGGCTAATAAACCCAATCCCATATAAAGGGGAAATTCCAGCGGGCTGCGAACTTCATAAACTGGTAGGCTAAAAGCAGGTTGAGCCCCTAATCCAATCTGTGCAATTAAAGCGGCTACTACAGCCGCTAGCAGCACAACGCTAACCGCTGAAGTGGCAAAAGTAGTTCCCAGTACTACTTCCAGAGCAAAGAAAACGCCAGCAATGGGGGCATTAAACCCAGCTGCCAAGCCAGCAGCGGCACCAGCCCCCAAAAGTAGCCGCTGTCGCTCTTGCGAAACCTGTAGCACCTGACCCAGCAGCATACCGAAATTCGCTCCGATTTCTACACTCGGCCCTTCTGGCCCCAAAGAAGCACCTGTGCCCAGGGAAATCGAAGCTGCCACCATTTTCGTCACTGGTTTGAGCTGTCTGACTACAGCATGACGCGACCCCTCGGTAGCTGCAATCAAGGAAGAAATGCTTGGGCCAAAGTCTTGCCAGCGCCAGCGCATTAAGCCGACAAGCAAACCACCGACAGTAGGAACGCAGGCTAAAGTCCAAGAACCCCAGACTGAGATCTTTCCCATCAAATCCTCCAGCATGAGGCTGCGGATCAGTTCAATCAAATAGTGAAATGTGACCACACCCATGCCAGTTCCACTACCAATTAATACCGCCAAGATCAGCACGACGGTTTCTGGTGATGGCTGGAGACGGTTGAGAAGGCGAGTTAGAGGGGATGAGGGGGTAGAAGCATGGCAAGATTTTCCCGGATCTAGCAATGGCTGTTGGTTCAGACGCACAGCAGCAGGGGGAATGGGGGTCATTATAAAGGCGACTATATAAAGTATTAGAGAAAGCTTAAATTTTGTGACTGACTCCTCTTCTAAATTGTATCGGCAAGGAAGACTAGAAGTGTGCCGTTTTGGGAGTCAAGAAGGGTAGACTAAGGATGATGCCTGTATAGTCCAATTCATGTTGGCTACTCTAAAGAGCCTCTGGGTGTCAGGAATAAACCTTGAAAAGCTAGGGGTGTGGAAAATGTCATCGTTTAGCAGTCCTATAAAATCTGCGAATATGTAAATCTGTGGCTAAGGTTCGGTCATCACTTCAAACAAACGATAAATTTACGTAGGGAGATGGGAGTGGCTCAAAGTCAAGCTTTGATGGCGTTGGGTCATCACTTGTAAAAACTCTAATCCTGGCGCAGCAGCGTCAAGGCAGTGTCAGTTATCAACGCTGAAAAATAGATACACCCCGTGGAAAAGTAGGAAATTCTGATGAATGCTCACACATTTGATGGTCATTCTGTTACTTGCCCGATTTGTCATCGTTCTAAAGGAATGAGGCTGGGTAACATGGGCAATGGACTATATATGTGTCCGTATTGCCAGGAACGCTTTGTAGTTACTGAAAGCGGTCATTATGTCCGAGACCCCCAACCGAATAAAAAACAGCGGGCTGATGGGCAGATGCTACGTCGCCAAAGTCGCCCTTTGGCTCGTATGCGTCGGGATTTCCGCATTGTCAAACCTATCTCTCTTATCGCGATCGTAGGTAGTGCTATTTTTTTGGGTTATACTCTAGCGACGCTGGATGAAAGGCCCTCTCAACAAAATCGTTTTCAGGAATTTATAGAGTGGGTGACAAAATTAGTAGAGTGAGGGGATTGGGGACTGGGGCTAGAAAAGTCATTGGTCATTAGTCATTGGTCATTAGTCATTAGTCATTGGTCATTGGTCATTAGTCATTCTCTCCCACTCTCCCACTCTCCCACTCCCCCACTCCCCCACTCTCCCACTCCCCCACTCTCCCACTCTCTCACTCTCCCACTCTCCCACTCTCCCCTGCGCCTGTACATAGTTTTCAGGAATTAGGATCTCGTGAGATCAGTGTCCAAGTGGTTTTTTTGTCCTGGGGATCTGCCACAGCAACAGCACCAAAGGATTTCACGTACTCTAGGCTCAGATTTTTGATGAAATCTTCCTCAAGCAGTAAGTAGGAATGAGGTTCTTGTTCCCAAATTTTTTTGAGGTCGTCAGCAGAAGCGGGGATAATTTGGCGATCGCTATAAAAATTTAATGAAGGACGAAAATATGGGTAAGATGTATAAATCTTCTCCCCAGATGGGATATCGCTTTTCTGAATCATCTCGGCAACTGGTTTAACTGGATAAGCTTCAGCCAATTCCCAAACCCAATGCTCCGAAGTCATCAGTAATATCAGGGATACATAAGTGCCCCACAACAAAATTGGTATAAATTGAAGGTCGCGACGAATCACCAGGACGGCTGCTAGAGTCATGGTTAGCGCGGTTGCGGCCAGTATAATCTGTAAATCTAGTTCCGGTTTTGGATAAAAAAAGCCAAAGTAAATACTTCCAGCCCAAGCAACTAAAGCCAGCAGTGCTAAAATAATGCTCCAAGCACGGGGATAGGATTTTGTGCTAGGCCAATGCCAAACTTCTGCTAAATAGGCTCCCAGTGCTAATGCTAAAGCTGGGTAAATCGGCAAAACGTACCAGGGGAGTTTTGTTGTCATTGCCGATATAACTAAGAGGTAGACACCACTCCAAACCAGCACTAACTTAGCCCAGCTGAGATTGCGATTTGACCAAGCAAAGCGCAAACAGGGTGGCAAAAAAAGCAGCCACGGCCAGTTGTATTTCAAGATTTCTAAGAGATAATACCAAGGTGGCCCTGCGTGATTTTCCAGGGGTGCCCAAATGCGCTGCAAGGATTGGTTGACGAGCCCCTCATTGAGGAATCTTTGACCGTAGTGTATAAACTGGGCACCATACCAGAAAGCGACTGGGAGGCTGCCGATGATGATGCCACTCCACAAATAAATAGATGTGAGCAGTCGGGGTGTATCCCAGACAATAAATAAAAGAGCGATCGCTCCCAATAATAACCCCAAGATTCCTTTAGTCAGGCAAATCAACCCGAAACCAATGCCAACGCCCAGACAATAACGTAAGTTGCGGCGACTGCGTAACAAAGACCATACCATAAATAGAAAAAAGCACAGCACAGCCCCATCCAGCATTGCCAAGCGCCCGTGACGCACTACAGGCAGCAAGGTTAGGTAAATCAAGGCACAGAAAATAGCTTCTAGGCGGCGGGGAAAAATTTCGCGCCCGATGCCGTATAGCAGGGGTACGGAGAGAGCAGTTAAAATTGCGCCAGGAAAGCGCGTCGTCCATTCATCGATCCCCCCAACTGAGTACGCCCAAGCAATTAGCAGATGCACCAGTGGCGGCTTGTTAATATAAGGTTGACCCCCCAGCGTCGGGTAAAGCCAGCGCAACTCGCCGGTCGGTGCTAGCCAAATGTCGCGGGCTACCTGAGCGACAATTCCCTCATCCCAATCTCGCAGGGGTAAACCGCCCAGATTAATTGTATAGAGGATAATTGCCGCTATTAGCAATCCCAAGACCCATAAGCAGTCAGTTAAGGTTTCGTGGCGGCGCAACCAGTTTCCCGGTTCACCCGACCTAAAAAGTTTACCGTACATAGTGATCTAGCTCACAGTAAAAGCCACTCCGTCTCACAGACTATTGATACATAGTTTGTAATAAAAATCGGTGTTAAAGCACAGCAAAAATTTATGTTGTTAAATAATAATTTTTTGGCCTTGGCTCACAGTGTAGCAGACTCTCGAATTGAGTTGCTGGGCGGTTTGGCCAATGTGACAATTGCTTGCTGTTACTTTGCGATTAGCACACTTATCATCCTGGGTTTATGGCGTAACCGTCAAGGGGGGATTGATTTGTTTGCGGGGGTGACAGGAGGAATATTTTTCAGCTGTGCTGGTGGTCATACGTTCCATGCGATGGGGTTTTTCGGTTTTGAACACATAGGATTTTGGCAAGCCGCCATTGATTCGATCACGGTTGGCCCTGCGATCGCATTTTTGAGTTTACACAAACGCTACAGCTTATTGATTGGATCTACTCAGGTACTTCATTGTCAAAAAGAACTACAAGAACGAAATTCCGAACTGGAGAAAAAGGTAGCTCAGCGCACGCAAGAATTACAGCAACAAAATCAACGCCTCCAAGAAGCTTTTAGCGAGCTAAAAAGGATGCAGTTGCACCTAGTGCAAACAGAAAAGATGTTTATGCTGGGTCAGATGGTATCGGGCATTTCGCATGAAATAAATAATCCGATTAACTTTATCCACGGCAATATACCTTACGTTGAAGGCTATGTGCAAGATATTTTGAAAGTTTTAGAAGTATACCAGTCGAGTTACCCAGATAGCACAAATGCCGTTCTGGAAGTACTGGAAGAAGTCGATCTGGATTTTGCGGTTGAGGATTTACCTAGAATTATTAATTCCATCAAACACGGCTCTGAAATAATTCGCGAACTGGCAATCAGTTTGCGTAATTTTTACCGACTTGATGAATCTGAAATGAAAAAAACAGATTTAAATGCAGGAGTTGAAAGTACGCTATTACTGCTGAAGAGTCGTTACATACAAAAAATAGATATTATTCGGCAATACGGTGATATTCCCAGCGTGGAATGTCATGTCAATCAATTGAATCAGGTGTTTATGAATTTGATTTGTAATGCAATTGATGCGTTGCTAGAACAAAAGGACGAAAACGTGCAGCCGCTTAAGCATAAGCAGATTGCGATCGCAACTAAGCGAATCTCCGATGACCGGGTAGCCATCAGTATTTCAGACAATGGTTTTGGGATTCCTCCGGAAATTCAAGAGCGGTTATTTGAGCCTTTTTTTACTACGAAACCTATGGGAATTGGGACTGGTTTGGGGTTATCGATTTGTCATCAGCTTGTGACGGAAAACCATGATGGCAAAATTTATTGCCAGTCGGTTTTAGGTGAAGGGACAACTTTTACGATAGAGTTACCGATTAGTCGCATGAGCGACTCTAAAATGACCGTTAAAACTAAATCCAAAGAAGCAGTTTTTAGTGCTATTGATGTTTAAAGAATTAACTTTTATTCGTTTGCATAACAAGTCTTTCTAATCCCATAGCTTTCAAAAGGTTAACTTTTGCTTCATCAAGTTCCTTTTGACTGGGTGGGAAATAGCCAACATTCACAATCTCTTCATTGACATGGGTCAGGTAAAAGTTTATAAACGCAGCTACCTGCGGCTTTTTGCTAATAATATTGGCATCTGAATAAAGGAAGATGGGACGATTCAGAAGGTATTTCCCATTCTTTGCAGATTCAGCATTTGGAGCGATGCCTTCAATTGAGAGAACTTTCAATTCTTGAGCATTTTCTGGATAGTAAGCATAACTAAAAAAACTAATGGCGTATTTATTACCAATAACCCCGTCAATTAGGTCACCGTCACTGCGACTGAATTTTGTATTTAATGAATTTAGAAGCGGTTTTATATCGTTATTGAAAACGCGCTCGACAAAAAAGTTGAAACTTACTGATTCCGTGTCGCGAACAAAGCGCTTAATCCGTTCGTTAGGCCATTTAGGGTTGACATCAGACCACTTCTCGGCGGTAAAGATTGCCGCCAATTCTTTTAAGGTAACATTAGTAAGAAAATCATTCTCTTTATTGACAGCAACAACTAGCGCATCGGTGCCGACGCGGAACTCAATGGGGGTACGACCCTTTGCAGCACAAGCTTTTACTTCCTCATTTTTAATCGCACGAGTTGAGTTGGCAATATCTGCCTTACCTTCTTGACAAAAGAGCTTTAAACCAGCCGTAGAACTAACACTTTCGATATTAATACTGTTGCCATAACCTTCTTCAATAAAGCGGTCGTAAATTGTCTTAAGCAGCGGAAAAACCGTGGAACTACCCGCGATATTAATGTCGCCTTCTACTTCTAGGGGGTCTACTTCTGGTAGTTTGATGCTACCTTCATCTGTTGTTTTTTTGACAGCTACAGGTGTTGTTGGGGTAGGCTGTTCTTTTGGCAATGAATTTACAGATTTGTTTTGTACAGGTGGTTGAGTTGGTGTAATTGTAGCAGCGGGTGGATTGGGTTGGCTAGAGCAACCGGCAAAGAGTAGAACAAAAAGGATAAGAACACACGCTCGTCGCTCCATTGTAGTAGACCTCTTAACTAATTTCCGTCGATCGCTAATTTGAACCGTCTCTAAGCTGGTGTATGAGTGGATGCCTTGCCTTACCGTTATATGGGGTGTCCTGGTTGGAAAGGTTTTTAGTTCCTCTTGCTAAACGTGCAGCTTTTCTTCGTTCTTCTACAAATTGGTTCATCTCCAAACTAAACTTGGGGTTTTTCTGGGCGAGGCTAAAGACTGTATCGGGTTCGATCGCAATAGCCTTCAAGTCATCGATGACTGTGACGGATGCAACGCTGGGTTCCCCTCGTAAAAGCACCATTTCGCCAAAAAAATCACCCTTGGACAAGCGAGCAATTTCTTGTTCCTGGTTATGAATATCTGTGACCGAAAGCAGAACGCTACCATCGATAATTATGTAAAATCCCGTATCAAATTCTCTAGCTTCAACAATTTTTTCGTCCGCTCCGTAATATTCCACGGTGGCATTTTGGGCAAGTGTGTTGATGACTTCCCGCTCCAGGGAAATGAAATAGGGGACTGTCCTCAAGAATTCTAAAATTTCCTGTTGGTGATCTTTCGGCTGGATATCTTTGACGTTACCATCATATTGGATGCTAACGGGGTAAGGCATCGTCAGATTGTTACGTTTGGCAACGTAATAAATGCGTGACATCACTTCATAGCGAGATGTTTCTAAGTCAATAAAGTCCTTAATGTAAAACCTGACTTCGTAGTTTATAGAAAAATCTCCATAGGCTTTAATTCCGATTTCCGGCCCAGGTTCTGTCACGATTCCTTTAGTGGAAAGTACGGCACTTCTTAGCACCCCTTTAACGCGGTTGGGCGGATCGTTATAAGAAAATGCTACCTGAATGCGTTCGGCGTGTAAGGGGTCTAACATCGTGTAGTTGTAGATCGTTTCTTTCCCCAAAACGCCATTAGGGATAATCACAATATCTTTGTCTTGCGTTTTCAAGCGGACAGCCCGCCAGTTGATTTCGATCACTTCTCCTTCAAGCTCTTGAAACCGAATCCAGTCACCCAATTTTAAAGGAGACTCGAAGATGAGCAAAAACCCAGATACTAGGTTACTGAGGGTGTCTTGTAGTGCCAGGGCAATCACGAGCGAACCAACTCCCAATGCTGTCAGCACGCTACTCAAATCTACTTTCCATACATCGCCGAGAACATAAGCACCGATGCCTACAATGATTACGGTGCGAGCAAATTGAAACAATAAATTTGGCACGTGGATCTGCCAAAAGTATTGTTTTTTCTTCGTTGTCAGCACTACGTTGAGCAGAGAAATAGAAGTGTAGACGGCGGCAAACCAGAAGAGGGTTTCGATAACCCGCAAGGCTATATCAGATTCTTTGAACCCCAGGATTTCCCGCATCACCAGCAGGATTGCTAATGGGGGCAAAGTCCATCGGCGGAAGTTACCAAAGAAGTGGATTAGTGGATTTCCGTGGCGCTGCAAGCGTTCGATCGCCTCTCCAAGGGCAACGCTTAAAAGCGGAAATCCAACTATTAAAACCAGTCCCCAAATTAGTGTCGATCGCTCCATCAGACTGTTACCTTTCTGTCGTTACACTTACCTTAAGTCTTTGATTGCTTCGTTTCAACTTCGTTAGTGCTTTCTTCGATACCCCAATCATCCATATCTAAACCGAATGAAAGGTTTTCGATCAAGTCTTGTAACCCTCCCTTTCTCAAAACCCAAGTTGTTAAGTTGCCTTTTTCTTCAAATTTGATGTTTTTATCTTTCTCGAAAGAATAGAGGTCTTGCAAGCGATCGCGCAGATCTTGGGTGACTCGAATTGTGTTGGGTTCGGCGTGAGCGTTCAACTCGTTGGCTAGCGCTAAAGTTTCACCCCAAAGATCGTAGTTAAGCTTTTTGGTGCCGATAATGCCTGCCATAACTGCACCGGAATTAATGCCAGCAGATAAACTCAGCTTAATTCCGAAACGATTGTTGAAATTATGCAACACATCCATTGCTTCCAGGGCAAAATCTACCGATCGTTTTGAGTGATCGAGACGCGGTTTTGATAGCCCGCAAACTGCAATATAGCGCTCGCCAATGGTTTTGAACATCTCTACATCGTGGTTAGCTGCGGCTTGGGCTAACAGATCGATCAGTTCGTTGAGCAAGTCGGCGACTTCCCCAACTTCCCGATTGGCACCCAGTTTTGTCAAGCCAAAGATGGTGGCAGACATCACCGTGACTTGTTCGATCCGATCGGCAATTCGCTCTTCGCCTTTTTTCAGCCGCTCTACTACTTTACTGGGCAATATACTCAACAGGAGTGCCTCATTCTCGCGGTTTTTTTGTGCCAACAAATTGGTCTGGTTGTGAACGCCGTGAGCCATTTCCTTGACAAGCTGCGCTAGATCGCCAAATTCATTCCGAGAATTCAAGACTTCCTCAAAACTTGGATCTTCCTCACCGACTTTACGAGCGCCTGCAATCATTACCTCGATCGGTCTAACAAAGCTGTGAGCGGCAACATTGGCTAAATAAACAATCAGCAGCACTAGAATTACAGTCGCGATAAAGAGGTCTCTTTGCAGCGCGTAGACTGGCTGATAGGCTTCAGACAAATCCATCTCTGCGATAATCCCCCAATCCAGACCTTCGAGTTTGAGCGGCCCGTAGGAACTCAGAACCGTTCTGCCGCGATAGTCTTTAACGATTGTAGTTCCTTCGATGCCTGCGATCGCAGCTTGTGCCGATTTAGTGTTTACGTTCTGCAAGAGAATCGAGGTGCCGAGCCGCTCAATTAATTGGATATTGTTCTCCGGCGTATTGATCGACTTCAAGGCTGCCTGATACCCTTTAGGATCTTCAATCAGAAAACGGGAAACCGAACGCATTAACATATCCGATCCTACCATGTAAGTCTCTCCCGTATTGCCCAAGCCATCCTGCTTCCAGCTTTTATTACCAGTCAGGGCGTTGTTGATTTCATCAACTGGCAATTGGATTGCTAAAATACCGACAATGTGCGGCCCGTTATAAATCGGGCCAGCGATGAAAGCGGCGGGTGCCATATAGGACGGACGATAGGGTTTGAAATCGACAATTTGGATCGCCCCACGGTCTGGACTTTTCTGCACTGCCGCTACAACTTCTGCCAGATTGCTTTCTTTATAAGGGCCTTTTGCCAGGTTGATGCCAAAATCGGTTTCCTTATAGACCGTGTACGCAACTTCCCCGGTCTTGAAATTGATGAGGAAAAAATCATAGTAGCCAAATTTCTTAATTAAATTGCGGAATATTGGGTGATACTTGCTATGTAATTTGCTGTACTCGCTGCCGTCTTGTGGGTCGAGCAGTTCGTCTTTTTTTCCGACAGGATTTGTATTTTTGGCGATGTATTGATATTGGAGATATCTGGCTGCTTGAGTGTAAGGACGATAGTTTTCAATGTTAGGAGCGCCTGGGATGGCTTTGGAGAGTCTGGGTAAAAACTCTTTTTTGTAATAATCATCGATCGCGACATTCCATTCGGGTGCAATGTACTGCTGATCCAGTTCTCTATACGCCCTGTTTAATTCCACCATCGCGGCGACAACCATGCGGTCTTCGCAAAGTGTCTCGACGTGATGGCGCATATTTTTGAAGTAGGATTCAATGTGGTATGCCTTGGATGCACGAACGCTCGTTAACTGATTGGAAATTTTATCTTCAATAGCACCCCGAACCTTGCTCCAGCCAAGGTAGCCGACCACTAGGATCGAACCCAGGCTAGCCATCAGGAGCATGATCTGAATTTTTGATTTTATACTGAAGCGATTGAATATTAGCATGATATTTTGCGCCCTTTTTTTAGAGTATAGTCTATACTTTGTAGATCGAATCACTTTATTATATCTGCCCCAAAATAGTGCGTCGGGGCTAGGGAAAAGGTAGAAAAAACCTTTAACCCAGTGCTTATTTTTATTTCAGGATTACCAAGATGATATCATTAAGCAGAGGTTCTGAAATACGGCTGGGCTGTCGGGCCTAGCCATATTTCAGAGATTACCAACGATCGACTGAATCTCCACCTTCGATCAAGTCTTTCAAGACGTGGGTTGGTTTTGCGACATTGAACAGATGCAAACCAAAGTCTTTGGAGAGGTCTTCACAAACTTTGATGCCTCTGACGCTATTTCCCTTGGCATCTAGGGGTGGGGAAAAAGTGCCTATCCCCAGGTTTCCGGGAACGACGGCGGTAATCCCGCCTCCCACGCCACTTTGAGCAGGCATCCCCACCCGGTACATCCACTCGCTAGAGTGGTGGTACATACCGCAAGTGAGCATGACGCTGATAACATCCTGAACGTAGCGCTCGTCAATAGCCCGTTCTTTGGTAATTGGATTGATGCCGCCGTTAGCGAGGGTTGCTGCCATCATTGCTAAGTCGTGGGCATTTACTATAATAGAGGATTGCTGGAAATAGAGGTCGAGGGTTTCTTCGATGCGATCGCTCACCATGCCAAAATTAAGCATCAGATATGCGATCGCGCGGTTCCGATTTCCCGTTGCTTTCTGGGATAGAAAAACCGGGACGTTAATATCGTGCTTTCGTCCGGTGTAACGGCTGAACATATTGAGGATGCGTGTAAGGCGTTCGGTCGCCCCATCTCCTTTGATTAAATCGGTGGTTGCGATCGCACCTGCATTTACAATGGGATTGTAGGGACGATTTGTTTTTTCATCTAAAACAATCGAATTAAACGCTTCTCTTGTTGGCTCAACACTCACCTTGGTATTGACATACTCTCGACCCCAATCTTCCAGTGCCAAACCATATACAAATGCTTTGGAAATCGATTGAATTGTGAATAACTTATCACAGTCCCCTACTTCAAACACCTGACCGTCAACTGTCACTACGCAGATACCAAAATACTCTGGTTTAGCTAACGCCAACTCCGGTGTGTAGTCAGCAACAGCACCTTCATTGAGAGATTCATACTTGTCATACAAATCGTTCAGATAGGAACGAAACGGCGAAGTTACCGATTGAATCGAATTGGCGAGAAATTGCAAATCACCTGTGTCAACCATAGCTACCTTTAACAATTTTTGATTTCATTTCACATTGACCTCATTCACAGACCGTGAGTTTGGCAGATTTTTGATTTCCAATTTCAGATAGTTTTTACCTTATTGAGGTATGTGATAATTACCTGAAAATCTCAAATCTAAATCGCCAATTTGGTTTTATTCCATAATTCGCTGCGCCACCTTCCTAAACTCCTGACTTATGGGATGATCCGGGTATCTCAAACAGAAGACACCCTCACTCGCCAGCTGGACGAGATCTTCTGATAGCGGAAAGATCCCCGCTACAGGTGCGTCATAACTTTCCTCAATTTTTTGCTTCAAAGCGTCAACATTCAGTTTGCTGTGGACTTTATTCACCGCTAGCAGCAGTTTGCGGACTTTTAGTTGCCGCGCCACATCTACTGTTACCGCCGTACCTTGATAGTCCTGCTTGTCGGGACGCAGAATCAAGATCAAAACATGAGAAATTGCGATCGATAAAAAGGTTTCTTTTGACAATCCTGGGTGGGTGTCAATAAACAGGTAATCTAACTGTAGATTTTTTACCAGCTTGCGAAACCCATCATTGAGCAATCTGACATCATATCCATCCTTCAAAACCCTGGCGATATCGTCTGCTCTCACACTAGAGGGAACCAGAAAAAGTTTGCTATCTCCGCTTAGTCCAACATTGGCGCTAACATCATACGCAGCTTCTTCGATTTGACTCTCGCCCCAAAGATAATTATTGAGAGTCTTGTGCATATTTTCCGGGTCTAAGCCGAAAATATTATGAATTCCAGGGGAAGGAACATCAGTATCAACCACACCCACCCGATTTCCGTGCTGAGCAATGGTTGTCGCCAGATTTGCTGTAAAATTGGACTTTCCGGTGCCACCCCGATAGGAGTGAACTGACACGACTTTCGGCACTTCAATAACCTCTCAGCAATTTCACTTAAAAGCAAATTTTATCTCAAAATACCACTTTTTTGGGAATTACAGCGGCTTGCGAGTGGGTGAGGTACAGATCAATTGTAGGGGCGGGTTTGGCCATGATTCTTGTCGGTTAGCCACAAATTATCTGCCAAACCCGCCCCTACGAACGCGCTATGAAGAAAATCATTTTATTGTACCTCACGCGGCTGCAAGCCTTGGATACACAAAAAGCCTGGTGATAACGACTACCTAACTAATACGGAGACGCGGCGATGCGGGAAAGTTTTACCATGACTGCTTAAACGGAATTGATATCAAATTAATCTCCCTCCTTAGAGTAGATGCAGAGCCACCTAGAGAGATGACAATTATATATAGCCTATTGTCCAAAGTGCCAAAAAATCTTTATCGATCCTTTATAGAGATCGCACATGAATTTACCGAAAATTCATCATACCGATCCGTAAAGGAGTTAAATTATTAATTGAGCTATACAAAAAACAAAACTTTCTATCCAAGTCGCTGATATTAAAAAGGAGTCATTCATGTCAGAAAACGTAACCCAGGCAATCAACACTGCAAATTTATCAGAGCGAGATTTACGCTTTATCAAAGCTCAACAAGCTATTGATAATCTCCGTAGGGATATTGAGCAGAATGAGGAACTAAAATCGCAATTAGAAACCGCCGAAAACCTGGCCGTTTTTTTTTCAAATTGCTGCCGAGAATGGCGGAAATTTTACACTCAGAAACCTGCAAACGATCGTGGACTGGTCACTAGAGAATACAGAAGGCAACTCCGATGAACTCGACGACTATGAACTGAGTGAAGATGAGTTAGATATGGTGGCTGGCGGTGCTACCAAAGCAAGGGCAATGACAATAAACAGTTATTGGCATGATAAGGGGATTATCGTAGATGGGCAGTCTTTCCACCTCTCATACCAATCGTTGCAAATGCGATCGCAATTGGTCACGGCTGTCCAAAATATGGAGATATGGCAGTGGCTGGGGAATGGCAAGCTGAAGGTGACTGACAGCGATGGAATATATGCTTCCTACGAGATAGATAATATGTCCTATGACGGAGATGTCAACCCTCTAGATATAGATAAATTAAATACGAATATCTACCAAATTTTCTAAGAGGCTGTTTGAATTATTCTGAACTCCCAGAAACCCGGTTTCTTTGGGGCCTGGACGTTTCGCCGAGACTTACAGTGGCTTGCAGGTGACCGATCTCGACGGACAATATAATTCCTATATACTACAGCCGATCGGCACTCAAATAGCCTATGATGGATCTACTGTGGGGATGACGATCGATACCTCGAATACAACTTATTGGCAGAATTTCTAAGAGGCTGTTTGTCAAGAAAATTGGTTCTTTCGGGTCAAATATGCTGTAGTAGCTCAAGTTGCTAGTTACTTGCTTTCTGGGTATGTTGTTGCGCTTTAGCGCTCTTATCACAGTTGTAATAAAAGTGCTAAAGCGCAACAACGTACCTAATAGCAGCCTCAACTAGATAACTACCAACTTGCGTTAGTAGTAGCACAGCATCATTAAAATCTTGGGCTCACCGGCATATTGATGATGCCGTGCTACTACAAAATGTTCAGGGTGAACATTAGCATAATAACTCCGAAAGACCCGAAAAATTAAGGCGACAAAAACCGGGTTTCCTTGATGAGAAACCCAGTTTCTAGAGAGCTTGACAATCGTTTGCAAACAGGCTCTAAATCCCGCCGATATGGTAAAGGATGCAACTACTAATTGACTAAATATTTCATGCAGTTTACCAATATGAAGCAGGAGTTACTCATGTCACAACAACTGATCCAGCCTATTAATGCTGAGGATTTACCGATTGAAGAGTACAATTTTGTCAAGGCTCAACAGGCGATCTACGAACTATGTCTAGCACTTCAACAAGATGAGGCTCTCAAATCGCAACATTACTGCTAATGCAACAAATAGCTTCGGCGGTCAAGTCACTATTAATGCTTCTGGTATCTTTGGCACTCAGTTCCGCGACAAACAGAGCGATGTCACCAGCGATATTACCGCCACTTCCGATTTAGGCGCTCAGTTCAGCGGTACGGTGCAAATCAACACGCCTGATGTAGACCCCAGTGCTGGGTTAGTTGATCTTTCTACAACAGTGGTTGATGTGGAAGGTTTAGTCGCCAAAAACCTTTGTACTCGGCGTGAGGAGGCAGGTAGTTCCTTTGTCGTAACAGGAAGGGGCGGTTTACCCCCAAATCCCTACGATCCCCTGACCAACGAGATTGTAGCGGTTTCGTGGGCTAGGCCCGATCGGGCCGACTCCAAGCTCAGAGGAGGAGGAGGAGGAAGGAGTGAGCGATCGCAAATTAACAATTACCAGATTGTGGAAGCTCAAGGCTGGATAGTCGCTGCGGATGGCACCATTATCCTGACTGCCAAAGCACCCACAGCTACTCCTCACAGCCCCAGCTTAATTCACCCAGGCTGCTAGCCTCTGTCGCTAAACTTGAGCAGGTCTAACTACGCAGCGAAAGCCGATGTGACCAGTAGAGGTATCCACTGTTTCGGGATGACGGGCAGCAGGACGATAGCGGGCGCAATAATTGGCAGCGCAGAGGAACGAGCCGCCTTTGAGTACCTTGCGGGGAAACTGAGGTATATGAGGGTCATAGCTTCCTTCTCTGTTACCACCTCTAGGATTAGCGGGAATACAGCAAGGTTTGGCAGCATTTTCTGGATGACGCTCTTGATACCAGTCGCTCGTCCATTGCCAGACATTCCCTGCCATATCATACAAACCGTAGCCATTGGGAGGATAGGAACCGATCGCTTCTGGCTTGGGAATACGGGTTCTTGAGTTTTGCCAGGGAAATTTACCCAGCCAGATGTTGGCCATCAGCTGGCGATTCGGCATCAATTTATCCCCCCAGACATAGGTAGCCCCCTCTAACCCACCACGGGCTGCAAACTCCCACTCTGCTTCGGTGGGCAGCTCTTTGCCAGCCCATGTTGCATAAGCTTCGGCATCTTCGTAGGCGATATGGACAACGGGATAATTCTCGCGACCTTCAAGAGAGCTATCAGGCCCTTCGGGATGACGCCAGTTGGCTCCGGGTGAGTATTTCCACCAACAGAACGATCGCAAATCGACAGGCCGCGATGGTAGCCAGAAAACTGCCGATCCAGGCACCAAAAGCTCAGGCTTAGCATGGGGATAGTCCTTAAGTAATGGTTGGCGTTCGGCAACTGTCACATAGCCTGTTGCCTCCACAAAGCCCTGGTATTGCTGGTTTGTGACGGTGTACTTATCCATCCAGAAGCCGCTGACAGATACCTTGTGGGTGGGGCTTTCTTCGGGATAGTAAGAATCAGACCCCATGATGAAGGTGCCGCCGGAAATCCACTCCATATTGCTAGAGGGAGGATTACCGGGTGGGGAAACTTGGGGGAGTGGTTTGGATGGGTGGGAGGAAAAACCTTTGCTGGGTGTCTGCTTCATAACTGGGCTTATTAGTCGGAGAGATCGCTCTTTAGATGAATGGCGCTAAGTTTAGCTGGGACACAGGAGGCTCTGCCTCCCTTAACTTAGCGCCACGCCTCTTTAAGATCTCTATTATAAAACTCTACCTCGTCATCAACTCCAGCGAATTTAATTTCATTACCTCTGTAGTTGCTGTAGAATAAGACGCAAACTCTGACAAACCGAACACTCTCATCAGTAAGTTACGATAACTTACAAAGCTAAGTTCCATAGATTGTTTTTTGTCGAACGATAACCAATCTTCTGCCATCCTGACTTCTCTGCTGGCATTTAACATCCGCAAGCGGCCAGATTCAAATCTACTCAGCATATCCGTTGCTTTGCATTGGGGAGAAAGCAGGCTTCCTTCCTCGTTTCCATTAAATTTTTCACAAACTGATTTATGTGCCGTAGCAATCATCTTGTAGCTGAATGTAAACTGTTCGTGCTGAGGTTTTAGCTGTTCGGGTAAAGATGCAAATACGGGGTGAAGTCTCCTCCATATAGATATTAAGAAAGAGTGGTCTTGCATCATAATGCCGCTGAATTGGTTGGGCATAGTGTAACGCACCTCTGCTAGGTAAGCCGCAGTGCTAAAACTTCCTGCCATTTCCATTGCTACAGCAGAACCTAACATCAGCGCCGAGGCAGTGTCTAGTTCAATCGCAGCTTCTTTTAAGTTTCCAGCTTGCAGCTCTAATTCAAAGCGCAGACAACTGATAATTAAGCCTTGAATTAAGGAAATGAAAACCCAATGGGACTTTACCCAGCATTCCATTGCTTCTGATTGGAGAGGTGGAGTTGAGAGGTAGTGTCCAGTTATATCATCAAAAAGCTTTCTTGCTGATAAGGTACTTGCAGCAAGAACCAGGCATTTAGCAACACCTTTTTGGGGCTGAACGCGCCTGATGTTAAAGTATTCATCGTAAACTTGCTCTGGAAGCTCTCCGTTAGAGAGGATTTCTTCTGTTCCCAGGATTTCAAATAACGAGTTAATAGCCTGTTGCACTTGGCAACTTGATAAAGAATGTTGTGAAAGCAAGCTCAGCGAATTGCTCAATTTATTTTTGATCGATTCGCTTAAGTTGTAGCTGGTAGGCAGCTCTTCAGGCAGCAACAAATAAAAGTTTTCGGTCATATCCCTTGCCACTTCTTGAGGTGAACTAATTTGGAACAGGTTTAGCAGTTTTAAGTGTTTGCTTCCACTGAATCGGCTACTTGGCAAATTAATTTCCAAGCTTGCTCGACGTTGCTTTTTTCAGTTGTTGCTTGCCCAATTGACATCCGTAAAGTTACTTTCTGGTCAAGCTTGGTCGGAGTTAAGTAGACTTTCCCTGAAGAATTAAGACTGTTAACAATTGCCTGGTTAATTTCATCGCCGCCTTTGTGTCGAAAACAGACTAAGTTGAGGGGTGGATTGCCAACTAATTCAAACTGCGGGTGGGATTTTACCCATTCGGTAAACTCTTGTGCTAAGGCGATATGTTTGCGGATGTAATGTTGTAAGCCTTCGATGCCGTAATGCCGAATTACAAACCAGAGTTTGAGACTTCTGAATCTGCGTCCCAGGGAAATTTGCCAGTCGCGATAGTCAATTACTTTGCCGGATTCGGTAGCCTGATTTTTGAGGTATTCTGGCATGATGGAGAGTGCCTGATTCAGCTTTGTTCTATCCCGCACGTAGAAGCTGGTGCAGTCAAAGTTAGTCAGCATCCATTTATGAGGGTTGAAGCAATAGCTATCGGCTAGTTCCAGTCCTTGATGAATCCACCTGAATTCTGGACATAAGGCGGCTGTACCGCTCATTGCGCCGTCAACGTGGAACCAAATGTTGTACTTTTGCGCGATCGCACCTAATTCTGGGATAGGATCGATCGCATTGGATGAAGTTGTCCCTACAGTGGCCGCCAAATAACAAGGGGTTAACCCAGCTTTGATATCGGCTTCGATGCACTGCTGTAGCGCATCCGGACTCATGGCGTAGTTGCCATCAACTTCAATCAGGCGCAGGTTTTCCCGGCGCAGTCCCGCAATTTTTACCCCTTTTTCTATTGAGGAGTGCGCCTGGGTGGAAATGTAAGTTACGAGGTTGTTAATATCTGCTTTTGCTTGTTCTCTAGCTGCTAGCAATGCTACTAAAGAGGCGCTGCTGGCTGAATCTTGGATAACTCCTCCCCCAGCAGAAGAAGATTTGAATTGTTCTGGTAGGGCTAGCATATCTACCAGCCAGTCTAAAACGTGGGTTTCCAACTCGGTACAAGCAGGAGAAGTTGCCCACAACATTCCCTGTATTCCCAGTCCTGCACTGATTAATTCGCCTAAAATGGAGGGTGCTGAGATGCCGGTGGGAAAGAAGGCAAAGAAGTTGGGTGATTGCCAGTGAGTTATTCCTGGTATGATAATGCGATCGAGATCTTTCAATATTTCCTCGAAAGATTCTCCCTTTTGCGGTGCTGTTTCCGGCAGCTTGGCCCTGATTTCCCCTGGCTCTACTTGAGAAAGAACGGGCAGATTCTCGACGTTCTCTAAGTAGTTGGCTATCCAATCGATTGTTTTATATCCCCAGCGGCGAAACTCCTCTGAAGACATATGGTAGTCTTTTTCTGGTATCATTTAAGTGAAAGTTGGGTAGTTAAAGTAACTAGGAAATTAACCTTTTTTCCATGTCAAAACTGATATTATGTCCGGTCACATTGGCTTTGTCTGTGGGAATCATTGGTTAAATTTTTACCGCAGATGTAGGCGAAGCCTTCCCGTAGGGTAGACAGATGAACGCAGATGAACGCAGATGCTGAAAAGAGATTTTTTAGCGTCACGATACTATCGGAAATGATATGACCTGGGAATTTAGGTTTAATCAGTTCGATTCAGGTAGAATATTGTGTGCGGTATGTGTTTGCGAGAGTGTTCTCTTGTTCGGCCACCTACTTTTTAGGACTTTGTATTGGGTTGGAGCGTTTGAATTGTCATCAAATTTGAGTTTGTTTTAAATCTTACAAAACCAGCATACTACAAAATTTATTATGTTTAATTTTTAATCAGTAGGAAAGGTAGGACTTTGAAATTTAGATGAAGTAGTGTATTTTAGGTAGCAAAAGTAGGAAAGGTAGAGAAGTAAAAAATATTTAGATTTTGCGCTTTACAAAAGTCAGGGATTCAGCTACGGTTCAACGGTGGTGGGACTGTGAGCGACGGTGAAAAAAGGCCGATCGAGCTTGTGACTGCGACGTTTCCCTCAGAGAGTCACGAAAAAGCGAAAAACCTATATTAACAACTCCTAGCCCAAATTCTAGAAGCTCAAGGGCTTTTACAATTATCTGTCGGTCAGTCCGAACAAGCGCTGGAAACTTGGAAACAAGCCGCCGACAGATCCCAAAAAATAGGAGATATAACGGGAGTAACCAGAAGTAAGATTAACCAGGTTCAAGCACGTGGCAGCTAGGAAGGATTCTCAAGCAGCAGGGAGATCGAGAAGGTGCGATCGCAGCTTATACTGAAGCAGTTAATATCATCCAGTCTATCCGCAGCGATTTAGTAGCAATTAGCTCAGAAGCGCAGTTTTCTTTTCGAGAAAGTGTAGAACCAGTTTACCGAGAACTAATTGGGTTACTGTTACCACCTGGAGAAAAAGTAGAGCAATCAGCACTGAAGAAAGCTAGGCAAGCAATCGACTTTCTTCAGCTGGCTGAACTAGATAACTTTTTTCGGGATGCCTGTTTAAATACTCAGCCCTTACAAATAGATAATATTGACCCAAAAGCGGCAGTATTCTCGACGATAATTTTGAGCGATCGCTTAGAAGTAACTGTGGCACTACCCGGACAACCATTGCGCCGCTACACCACCCTTCTATCCCAAGAAGAAATAGAGGCAACAGTCCTGCAAGCGCGGAATTCTATAACATTTCCAAGACTGCGAATTTCCCTGAGAAACTTTTTGGTTCCCTCGCAAAAGATTTACAACTGGTTAATTCGCCCAATGGAAACAGAACTAGCAGATAGCGGCGTCCAAACTCTAGTGTTTGTATTAGACGGTGCGATCCGAAATATCCCCATGAGTTCCCTTTATGATGGTGAAAAGTATTTAGTCCAAAAATACAGTATTGCCGTTGCACCCGGTTTGCAATTGATAGATGCCAAACCTTTACAACGAGGTAAGATAAGGGTTCTCACTGCCGGACTGAGCGAAGCACGTCAAGGGTTTTCATCACTTCCGGGCGTGAAGTTTGAATTGGACAGCATCGGGAGTGAAGTTTTCACAGAAAAACTGCTGGATCGATCGTTTACCGCATCAAATTTTAAAACGAAAGTTCAATCTTCTTCCTTTCCAATAATTCATTTAGCAACTCACGGTCAATTCAGTTCTCAAGCAAATGACACATTTATTCTCACCTGGGACGATCGAATTAACGCTAAAGATCTAGATAGCCTTTTGCGTGCCGATACAAGAATAGGCCCAGTAGAATTACTTGTCCTCAGTGCTTGTCAGACTGCTGCGGGAGATAATCGAGCAACTTTGGGATTGACGGGGGTAGCTGTGCGGGCAGGGGCACGCAGTACGGTGGCATCTCTGTGGAGTGTCAGCGATGAAGCCACGGCTTTACTGATGACTCGATTCTATGAAGAGTTAGCCCATTCCCAGGCAAATCAGGGTAATGAGGTGACAAAAGCTGAAGCTTTGCGCCGTGCCGAACAGGCGGTTTTGCAGGACGAGAGATTTTCTCACCCCTATTTTTGGTCAGCGTTTGTTCTCGTAGGAAATTGGTTGTAGGTAATTGTTGGTTGTTTGTTGCTAAAATTTATCATTCATAATCGAATGGCGCTAAGTTAAGGGAGGCAGAGCCTCCAAAACCTTGCTCCCAAATTGAACCTGGGAGCGAGAATTGAAAATTTACACATAAATTGGAAATCTGCCATCTAAAATTTGAAATTTCGTAATGACTAATGACAAAAAGAAAGATTTATTCAGAAAAGCATCGTTAGATCGTTTATCTTCTCCTGAACGTCTAGATGAGCTGATCCAAGTAGTCAGTCCTAAAGATTGGCTACCTTTGCTTGCATTAGGTGGATTGGTGTTTGTTGGTTTGGTTTGGAGTATTTTTGGACGTATCCCGATCGCAGTTAGCGGTCAAGGAGTTTTACTGCGATCGGGCCAGGTTATAGAACTTCAATCTCCCAAATCTGGACAATTACAGCAGCTAAAAGTCAAAGTTGGGGATTGCGTTAAGAAGAACAACGGCGATGAGAAAGACGATCCAGAAGAGATCTTAGCAGTAATTGACCCACTTGAGCTTAAGCAAAAACGTCAGTTAGAAGCCTTGAAACTTCAGGAACTACAAAAACAGGAGCGGGACGCCACTGCGATCGCACTGCAAAGAAACCAACTGGAAAAAGCAAGTTTGCAACAGCAGCGAACCAGCTTGCGACAACGCTTACAAGACACTCAAACTTTAACGCCATTGTTGAAAAACCAAAGCAGCATCTCTATCCAACAGCAGCGAGAAAATTTACTAAACCGCCTCCAGAATACTCAAGCATAACTTGACCAACAAATTCAAGCCAACAGCACTATTAAAAGTCAGTACAGCGGCTGCATTCTAGAACTTACTGTTAGTGGCGGGCAATTTGTTAATCCTGGAACTCGCATAGGCTCAATCCAGATCCAAGAACCATCCCAGCCGATATTGGCAGTTACTTATTTTCCCGTGAGAGATGGTAAGCAAATAAAACCGGGAATGTCGATCCAAATTACACCAACTACAGTGAAGCGGGAACGATTTGGGGGAATTGTCGGTACTGTGATTTCTGTCTCCGAATTTCCCGTTACTAAACAAGGTGCTGCGAGTACGATTGGTAATGCAGAAGTGGTAGAAAGTTTGATGTCTCAATCCAAAGAATCTCAGATAGAAGTTTGGGCGCAATTGAAGCCGAATTCTGCAAGTTACAGCGGCTATGAGTGGTCTTCTTCCAAAGGGCCGCCGGATTTTAAAATATCTGCTGGAACTACCACTACTGTGCAAGTTACAGTAGAACAACGGGCACTTATTCAATTTGTATTACCGTTTTTGCGAGAGTGGAGCGGCATAAATTGATTTTAGATTTTAGATTGAATGAAAAGATATCCGTTACTAAGAAGATATCCAAAAAATCCTCCTTCTTATATCTGCGTTCATCTGCGTTCATCTGTCTTCATCTGCGGTAAAATTTAACCAACGATGAAAACAAAAGATTTTAGTAACGCAAGTTGCTAGTTATATAGTTGAGGCTGGTATTAGGTACGTTGTTGCGCTTTAGCGCTCTTATTCCAACTGAGATAAGAGCGCTAAAGCGCAACAACATACCCAGAAAGCAAGTAAATAGCAACTATTGATACAAAAGAACAGAATAATAGAATATTTTTAAACTACTTTTTGAATAATTACCAATGAGCATCCAAAAATTAAAATCCAAAATCGAAAATCCAAAATCCAAAATCGTCAAAACTCCTACGGTACTGCAAATGGAGGCGGTGGAATGTGGTGCTGCTGCTTTGGGGATGATTCTGGGTTACTACGATCGCATTGTACCCTTAGCAGAACTCCGTGAAGAGTGCGGCGTTTCTCGCGATGGGAGTAAGGCTACCAATCTCGTCAAAGCGGCCCAACGTTATGGGATGCAGGCAAAAGGCTTTAAAAAAGGGCTAGAGGCGCTGGCTGAAGTACCAGTACCCTATATCGTGTTTTGGAACTTCGACCATTTTCTGGTGGTAGAGGGGTTTAAAAGCGATCGCGTTTATCTCAACGACCCAGCTAGCGGACGACGCCGCATATCCAGACAAGAATTCTCTCAAGCTTATACTGGCATCGTACTGGTGATGGAACCAGGGCCAGAGTTTAAAAAAGGCGGTAAAAAGCGAAACACGCTTTTAGCTTTACACTCCCGCCTGAAAAACTCCTACGATATAATTCTGTTTTCTATATTGGCGGGTTTCCTTCTCACCCTCCCCCGCTTAGCAGTACCAGCATTTAGCCAAGTTTTTACAGATGAAATTCTCATTCAAGGTCGCGAGAATTGGCTGCGACCTTTATTATTAGGAATGGTAATAACAGCTGTAGTTCAAAGTCTTTTAGCGCGATTGCGGCTAATTTATCTGCGACGGCTGACAATCAAATTGTCCGTCGCGTCGTTATGACAGGCGTTTGCCAGTGGGATTTTATGCCCATCGTTTCGCTGGTGAAATCGGCAACCGTACCGCACTAAACGGCAAAGTCGTAACCGTACTCAATAGTATTTCTACCACAGCGATCGATACAGTCATGCTAGTTTTTTACTTCCTACTCATGATTATGTACGATCGGGTACTGACATTGATGACAGTTAGTTTCGCCACCATTAATTTGATCGCTTTGCAGCTGCTACGCCGTCTCCGCCTCGATGCCAACTTAAAGATCAGTCAGGAAAGCGGTAAACTTTCTGGTGCTGCAATCGACAGTCTTCAATCCTTAGAAACTGTGAAAGCTTCCGGGCTTGAATCGGATTTATTTGCTAAATTTGCAGGTGAGTGTAGATGTCAAACCGATGGCTGCAATAGCCTTATACAAGAGTATTTTAGGCATACATGATAAACCAAGTCTTTAAAGCTGAGTATAAACCTGTAATCAAGGCAATGACTTCGGTAAAACTACCTATATTTGTTTTATTGCCAACATATCAGTCTTAAGACTTAAAAATTTAAAAATTGTTTAAGTTTCAAAGGTGGGAAAAGTGGGTTGAAATTATATTTAAAGATTTCATAAATAAACATTAAGAAATTGCTAAGACTTACTCTGGAAAGCTTACTCTAAGTTAGAGTAGCTTAATTTTTTTCCCACTTTAGATAGATGAACTTTTCCCACTTTGATTTTACAAGACCAAAGCCTTCATGGCAAGAAACTTGGATCGGTGTGCAAAAATAGTATAAGTCGCCTGCCCTTTTTTAAAGCTATGTTTAGTAGTAATTAATGCTCCACCTTTATGACGGCTAAGCTTTTTTGGAAAAATAATTGGCTGTTGCCTGCAATGACAAAGACAAACCAGCGTGCTAGAGCCAAAATCTGCCAGATAGCAGCCCTCGTCTTGCAACAACCAGTTTTGATTAGCAGCATACTGGTTGCGGGTTTGGTGCTAGGAGTTAGGCAAGTTGAAGTTTTGCAACCTCTGGAACTGATGGAATTCGATCGCATGACCCAGTTAAAACCGGAAGACCCGCCAGATCCGCGAATTTTGGTAGTCGAAGTTACAGAAGCAGATATCCAAGCCCAAAAACAATGGCCTCTTTCCGATCGCACTGTCGCTAGACTGCTATCAAAGCTACAATCTTATCAACCTAAAGTCATTGGTTTAGATATACATCGCGATTTGCCGCGCCCACCAGGTCATGCAGAACTGGTTAAGCAACTTCAAGCGCCAAATGCGATCGCAATCTACCAGCTGGGCGATACCGATAGCACAGGTGTCCCGCCACCTCCCGGCGTTCCAAAAGAACAAACTGGTTTTAATGACTTTGTTCTCGATCCGGATGGAGTAATACGCCGGAATTTTATGTATACTTCTACACAAACTGAGAAACTTTATTCATTTTCTCTAAGGGTGAGCCTCAGCTATTTGAAAGATGCCAAGATTGCCTTGAAAGCTAATCGTAACGCTCTCCGATTGGGCAAAACAGCTTTTATAGCCTTGGATGTCAATTCAGGCGGGTATCAAAATATTGACGCCCAAGGTTACCAAATACTGGTAAACTATCGGCGGAGGAAAGTAGCGCCCCAGGTCACGCTGACACAAGTTTTGAACGGCGAGATCGATCGCAATTTAGTGAAAGACAAAGTAGTGCTGATAGCCACAGGTAAGATAGCAGGTTTTGAAGCACTGATGCGCTGGCAGTCCCCCGAAGGAAAATTCATTTCTCCAGCAGAGTTTATTCCCGTGGCGGAAGAAACTGGATCGATCGTACCTCTCGGTAAGTGGATATTGCAGGAGTCTTGCCGTCAGTTGCATATTTGGCAAAAACAATTTCCCATACACCCACCTCTAATGATGAGCGTTAACCTTTCCGGTCAACAGTTTTCCCAACCGGATTTAGTCGAACAAATTGAAAAAATTCTCAAGGAAACAGGAGTGGACGGTCATAGTGTAAAACTAGAAATCACAGAAAGTATGGCAATGAACGATGTTGAATCCACCATTGCGATTATCTTGCGCCTCAAAGCATTAAACCTGCGATTTAGCATCGACGATTTTGGTACTGGTTATTCATCTTTGAGTTATCTACACCGCTTTCCTGTAGATACATTGAAAGTAGATCGTTCCTTTGTCAGCCGCATGGATAATACTAGCGAAGATGCTGCGATCGTTCAAACTATTGTCATGCTCAGTCATAACTTAAGCATGGACGTAGTTGCCGAAGGTGTAGAAACAGCACCACAAATGGAAAGGCTTCGCGCACTGCAATGCGAATACGGACAGGGCTATTTCTTTTCTAAACCAATGAATAGCGAAGCAGCAACAGCGTTTCTGGCTGCACAACCGCAGTGGTGATGACAGTGGCTTGTAGGCGAATGAGGTACAATAAGATGATTTTCTTCATAGCGAAAGTAGGGGCGGGTTTAGCAGATAATTTGTGGCTAACCGATCGGAATCATGACAAAACCCGCCGCTACAATTTATAGCTAGGGAGTAGAGGCTAGAGTGCCAGTCCAGTAAAAGAGATTAACAAAAAGCACAAAGTCTAAAATCATGAATTATTTACAACGAGGAAGCTCAGTTTTAGGAATTGCAATATTAGTGGGCGGAATTACTACCGCACCTTATGCCCAACAAGTAGCCCAAACTAGGGCAGAAGACTTTTATAACCAAGGTGTAAGCAAGACCCAGAGAGAAGATTACCGAGGGGCGATCGCAGATTTGCAAAGAGCTGCTAATTTATTTACCCAACAGAGAAATCCCGCAAATGCTTATAAAAGTAAAGCCCTTGCTATCTACTTGCAATTAGTCGAACAAAGACTTCAGCCTACTTCCAGTTCTCAATCCCTGCCAAGTTGGTACAAAACAGGTAAATGTTTGGGCGAACCTACTTGTAAATACGGAATTACTTGGATCGATCCAGAAGCAGAAAAAACTGCTTTTGGGGGTATATTAATCTTAGAAAAACACTTGCGAATGCAGGAAAAGCCCGATGGTTCTGGCCAACCTGTTGAGGCAATTTTAGATGTTCGGGTATTACCAAAACTTCGCCCAGAAGAAATATTACAAAGTAACTGCGAGTTAAGAAGGAAAGCAGACCCGCAAATTTTGGCTATTGTCCAAATTCAGGGATTTGAAGATCGGGATTTGTACACAAAAGTGAGGCAAGCGTGGCGGGCGAATTTAAGCACTGAAAAAATTGACCCACTTCCTACTACAAATATTACCTGCATTAATCCCTGTCCTGGCGGTTGTTGAAAAGCTTTTTTTATTTACGACAATATCCAAGGGTTTCACTAAAATGTTTTTGGCAATATTGTCGATCTCTATTCCCATAACAATAGAGAAGGTAGCACTTCTGAATGCGCCAACCGAAGCAATTCATAACCAATACCAGAAGTTCCTTGAAAGAAACTGGGACTAAATACAGAATTAGGTAAATTGGGAAACTGATATCCACCTACTTGTTCTGCACGTAGCACTCCCCAAGCCGCTCTTTTTTCCGCAGCTTCTCGTAATTCGGAACGAGATAATTTTTCGGCAGCTACTAACAGCATCTCTATGCGGCCAAAGTTACCACAGCATACACAGTCCGCATCTTGCAAACTATGCTTTTGCGTAGTCTGCAAAGCAACTTCCACATCTTGATATATTTCATCTGTTGCTAAAATTGACAAGCCACCCAATCGGGCCAAACCAATCCCCGTAGCTCCATGACACCAACTAACCATAAACCCAGGTTGACCGTTTTGTTGAGCAAAATCTCGTAAATCCGGCCAGTTGGCGGCCACAGGAGAAAAAACGCTCTGCTCATAAGCAATGCCTTCACAAGCTGCTTCTAAATAAGCTTTGTTTTGCGTCACAGCATAGAGTCGCAACAGCGCATAAGCAATACCCGCCGCACCGTGAGAGAAACCGTTCGGCATTAGGAATATAGGCAAAGCTAATCCATTTGACACTACCATCATTACCCCAGATTGCTCGTTTCTGAATTTCTGTGCCAATGCGCGTGGCTTCTTCTAGTAATTGTTGACTGCTGAGGGGCTGAATTTGTCCGAAGTCAGCTATATTGGTAATGCGATCGCTTTTCGGATTCTGCACTACCCTGGCATAAAAAGAGCCTTTGATAATCTCTATTTGTTGAGCTAAATCTGTTTCATTCAGGTTTTGTATCTGAGTCAAAACTTGCTGATAACTGGGTTCCTGAAAGTAATGTTCGATTGGTTTTTCTAAACCAACACTGAGGGTATCGCTGTTAGGATATGCGGCAAAGTAGGGAATATCTAATTGTTCCATTGCCTTAAGTTCTGCATGGAAAATCGGCCAAGCATCGGGCTTTTTGGCCGCGACGAGAAAAGCACGGGAGAGGATGTCTAGTTCGATGCTGCGATCGACTCCATCCCGGAGAAATTTGGGGGATTGAAGCTTTTGGAGAATTGTCCAATAAATCCTTGTGGCACGAAAAATAAAGCGCGATCGCAGATTTATTAGTTCCGCTAAAGGACTATCTGGTGCTAGGAGAACTTCTCGTGTATCGATTAAGAATCGATACATTTGTTCAAAACCAGACAAGATCTTATCGAGATAGTCATTGGGGGAGAGGGGAATCCCATTTAACGTCGGAACATTTGCAGGTATCGGTAATTGGTAATTCTCCTCTGCTCCCCTGCTCCTCTGCTCCTCTGCTCCCCTGATTTTGCTCTTTTGCTATTAACTGTTCGTCAATACCGCCCAAAGCGCTAACATCGTAGGCGAGGCGATTATCTTTGCTGAATTCCCAACGCGGTAACAATCCCGTGCGTAATACGGATTCGGAAAGCTGTAATGTTACAGATGCTTCTGCTGCTGTTGCTTCTGGTAATTCAGCAATAAGATTTACCTCTTGGTGCATCAAAGTTTCCATGTCAATTAGCACCAAATGTTCGCCGTTGGCAATTAAATTTTCCCTATGACAGTCAACTACTCTCAGTGCATATAGCAAGCACAAAAGCATTCCGGCTCGTTGATAAAAACGTTGTGCGGCTGCTTCATCTTCACAGGGTAGATGTTCTACATATTCAACCCAACCATAAGTTTTGCGATCGCATACTTTTAAAACTTTGAATGGTAAAGGTATATCCTGCCGATCGCACCAGTCTAAAAACTGAGTATAAGCAGCTTCTGCACCTAAGTCTTTGGGTTTGTAAACAAGCTTCAGTCCGCACTCGAAGGTAATGGCAATCACGGTTGTCCCACCATTATGAGGATCGGAGAGAGAGGATTGAATTTCAATCACTTTTCCCAAACCATCATTAGTAATTCCTAATTCTCTTTCGCTACTCTGTTCTGGTTTAAATATTTGCTTAATTTCCAAGAGGTCAGCTTTTAGGCTTTGCAAAAACGCGGCTGTTGCTTCTACCCAAAAATCAATGGCAACTGCCATTAATCGACCGAGTACTGGATAAGTTTGGAAAAAAGTCAATAATCCATCTTGCAAAAGTTTCTGCACGAAAGCGTCATACTGAACTTTGATTTGAGCCTTATCTGTTGAGGATTGTCCCAAAACATTAAGAATAGTTTGCCCTAGCGGACGAGAACGGGTGAATTCATATTCAAGGGTTTTGCCGCTGAGATTGAGAAGTTTATCGAGTAAGCTGCGTTCTAGAGTTAGGTAGGCTGATTCGGAAAGCAGTTCTAAGGGGAGATTGTCTGGAGATAATGAGGTAAAACCGAGATGAGTTAATAGTTTTTGCCGCGCAACAAAGATGGCGGGTAGCAAAATTTCTGCAAATAGTATAGGGTTGTTTTTGTCAATGGGTAATGGCTGATTTGTTTTTTGTAGTTGGTGATTGACAAACGAGTGGGCGGTTTGTATAATTTCTTTTAAGGTTTCTGCCCATGTTGGCAAAGTGCGATCGCCTACAGTAGGATGCGATCGCAAAACCCGACTTACTCGATCCAGTTCCAAACCATCCCACAGCAACCGTTTCTGAAATTTTTCCCAGTTTCCTTGGGCTACCACCTCACACCATCGCGTCAGAATGCGATCGGCCCTCTGCGGTTCGTTAACTTGTGTAACATCAGGGGTCAGTGATTCGATCCTCAGACGTTCTGATAGAGAGCTAGCTTGGGCGACTATTTGTGCTAGATCGATCTGAGTTATAACCATAATTTTAATCCCTGAAAGGGATTTTAGTCGATTTCAACTCTTATTTCTTGTCTTGATCTTAGGAATAGATAATTAGTTTCAATCCCTGAAAGGGATTTTAGTCGATTTCCAGACAATCCCGATATAGCACAGAAAATCTTGGGAATGTTTCAATCCCTGAAAGGGATTTTAGTCGATTTCCAGTTCCCAGTGTTTTCTTTGTCCCAAACAATCCGTTTCAATCCCTGAAAGGGATTTTAGTCGATTTCCAGCTAACCGCCTTGGCGGTTACTATATATCTGTTTCGTTTCAATCCCTGAAAGGGATTTTAGTCGATTTCCAGGGCCAGACAATAAGCCGAGGATGGAAGCCCTTGCGAGTTTCAATCCCTGAAAGGGATTTTAGTCGATTTCCAGTGTCCCATCCTGGCAGCAAAGGAGCCATAATTCTAGTTTCAATCCCTGAAAGGGATTTTAGTCGATTTCCAGTTTCAAGCTCTAGAAGATCGCGACCAGCAGCAAGCGTTTCAATCCCTGAAAGGGATTTTAGTCGATTTCCAGGTGTGTCGCGTCTGTCGGCTTTCACTGAAAGGATTCTTCCGTTTCAATCCCTGAAAGGGATTTTAGTCGATTTCCAGAACAATCTTGAACGGATCAAATTTCAGGACAAGTTTCAATCCCTGAAAGGGATTTTAGTCGATTTCCAGCCGTTAAGAATTGCATTTAGGCCATTATCAACGTTTCAATCCCTGAAAGGGATTTTAGTCGATTTCCAGGTTCGCTGTTGCTGGCCGTCAACGGAGGTCAATGTTGATTCGTTTCAATCCCTGAAAGGGATTTTAGTCGATTTCCAGTTTCATGGGGATTCTGTCGGAAATCGGCTCTCCCCTGTTTCAATCCCTGAAAGGGATTTTAGTCGATTTCCAGTTGTAAAAAGAATATTTACCTCCTTCACAAACTTTTGTTTCAATCCCTGAAAGGGATTTTAGTCGATTTCCAGGAGTTTGGGGCGCTTTCTCATGCCTAAATTTCAGCAAAGTTTCAATCCCTGAAAGGGATTTTAGTCGATTTCCAGGCTTTGCGTTGATGGCAAAATGCGTCCAAGCGGTTTCAATCCCTGAAAGGGATTTTAGTCGATTTCCAGAGAGATAGAATCTCCTTCTTCTACGGGAAAAGAGAGTTTCAATCCCTGAAAGGGATTTTAGTCGATTTCCAGGTACCGCCCAGTTCTTCGAGAAACTCCCATTGTTCGTTTCAATCCCTGAAAGGGATTTTAGTCGATTTCCAGCTAACAATGCTCACGTCTAATTCTGGGATGCCCTTGTTTCAATCCCTGAAAGGGATTTTAGTCGATTTCCAGACGAGCCTCAAACAACAACTCAACACCCAGAATGCCAAGTTTCAATCCCTGAAAGGGATTTTAGTCGATTTCCAGGGCTCATCAAAAACCACTGAGGCTCTGCTAGATGAGGCATTTGTTTCAATCCCTGAAAGGGATTTTAGTCGATTTCCAGTCTTTTCGCTATTTTCCTTTTGCTCGTAAGTTTTATCTCGATGTTTCAATCCCTGAAAGGGATTTTAGTCGATTTCCAGTCAGGTTTTCAGCTTGCTGACCCACACCGGAAAATTGTTTCAATCCCTGAAAGGGATTTTAGTCGATTTCCAGCCCAGCGAACACCGCAGAACCAAGGCTGAGGATTGGTTTCAATCCCTGAAAGGGATTTTAGTCGATTTCCAGAGTAGCTCAAGCACCAGTGCAAATCGAAGTGCCACGTTTCAATCCCTGAAAGGGATTTTAGTCGATTTCCAGCACACACGCACAGAAATCCATCCTTAAATTGATAAGTTTCAATCCCTGAAAGGGATTTTAGTCGATTTCCAGAGCTAAATAGCCATTACCGGCCTGAACGCCCCAACTGTTTCAATCCCTGAAAGGGATTTTAGTCGATTTCCAGCTCTGGAGCATTAGGCCAACAATTATAAACAAAGTTTCAATCCCTGAAAGGGATTTTAGTCGATTTCCAGTTTTTTAGCTACAGTTTTTTGAGCAAACTTTCTAGGTTTCAATCCCTGAAAGGGATTTTAGTCGATTTCCAGGTAATTATTATTACATTAGTTACGCAACAAATAGGTTTCAATCCCTGAAAGGGATTTTAGTCGATTTCCAGGCCATAGTCCAGACACTGGATGGGCACACCTTGATTACGTTTCAATCCCTGAAAGGGATTTTAGTCGATTTCCAGCAGCCTAAGTTAGAGAAGGCTGGAGAGGTACTCAACTCGTTTCAATCCCTGAAAGGGATTTTAGTCGATTTCCAGTAAAAAAATATAATATTTGCGAAGAACAAATAAGGTTTCAATCCCTGAAAGGGATTTTAGTCGATTTCCAGTTCAACTAAATCGGCTGATTTTCCTTCACGAGATTGCGGCGAGTTTCAATCCCTGAAAGGGATTTTAGTCGATTTCCAGCTATAGTTATAGTTGATTTGAACTTACATCTTATGTTTCAATCCCTGAAAGGGATTTTAGTCGATTTCCAGACAGAAGGGGCGTGAGTTGGCTTGGCACTTTTGATGTTTCAATCCCTGAAAGGGATTTTAGTCGATTTCCAGCTGTTCACTGGATCGCTTCAAAGTCGCTCACGTTGGTTTCAATCCCTGAAAGGGATTTTAGTCGATTTCCAGCCCACCAGCTCTTCCTGCGTGCTTCAGGTTCCCCGGAGTTTCAATCCCTGAAAGGGATTTTAGTCGATTTCCAGAATGAAGACAACGTAGCGGTAAAAGGTGCAGACTTTGTTTCAATCCCTGAAAGGGATTTTAGTCGATTTCCAGCTGGTAAGTTATCCCGACTTTCCTCTGTTAGAAGCGAGTTTCAATCCCTGAAAGGGATTTTAGTCGATTTCCAGTGCTGTCCCTCAAAACGCTTACTGTATTTAGTTTTCAAGGTGCTTTTGCGACTACCACCTAAGACAATAGCATTACAGCCTGGTAACTTGTCAATACCCTCCAAGAAAAAACCTCCAAAAACCAGTCTACATAAGCTTTCCAGCAATTGCGACTACCTCGATCGCATCCCAAAACCTTGAAACCCTTGCTGGGGGAGGGATAGCGCCGCCAATTCCACACCCTCCCGCCAAACACCCACAGGTAGTCGCAACTAAGCAAAGAAAATCGAATCATCGCGCACCGCTTCGCCCCCAATCCGCTCCACCTTACCTTGGCAGCACACACACAGAAAGTAAAAGCGGATACTGTCCGACTCAGGTTTAATCAGCTTACCCAGACGCGATCGGAGTTTAGCATATTGCGTCTCCGTCAAATCACACTCAAACACACTAAACTGCATCCACTGTCCGTAAGACTTGAGGACAGAATGAACCTTAGTCCGACGACTATCCTCCGAAATATCGTAAGAGACAACAACAAACATCTTATTTCAACACCAAAGGAGGATACTTCTCAATCTCGCCCATCAAATACTTCGCCACCAAACGCGCCTGAATCTCAAACGCCTCCTGATAAGTACATTGTCGTCCCAACACCGGATGTTTAAACTTCGATTGCTTCTTCTCCTCATATAGTTTCAGAAACTCACGCCGTCCCTCAGCAGATAGCAACACCGCATTACTAAGCGGTTCGATCGTAAAATCACCCGGACTAACCTTCCGCAAATTAATCGCACCCAAAACAAAAGCATCAACCACCAACGGACGAAACTCCTCCATCAAATCCAACGCCAAACTAGGACGACCGTAATGTTGGCAATGAAGATATCCCAAATAAGGATCGAACCCCACCAAATTAACCGCACTTTGGATATCGTGACGCAGCAAAGAATAACCAAAACTCAGCATTGCATTAACCGAATCCGTAGGAGGACGGCGGTTTCTCCCATTAAAACTAAACCCCTCCACCCGAATCAACTGATTAAAAGCACCGAAATAACCAGCACTCCCAGAACCTTCCAAACCCCGCAAAGAATCGATCTTATTAGTTTCCTCGATCGGGCCAATAGAGTTTTCAATCCGAGCAATTGCCCCATCCAAATCCAGCTCCGAATATTTCCGCCCTTGTCGCAACAACAACATCCGATAATTCTTCAACTTACCACGCAAAAACCCTTTCACCAAATGAATAGCTTGAGGAGATTCCCCAGCAGCATCCCACTGCGCCTTTCGCACAAAAATATTTTTACTCATTTCCGGCTCCAAACGTCCCAAATAACGTCCAGTCTCAGTCAAAAAACTCAAAGGAATGTGCCGTAACAACAACTCATTCACCACCGCAGGCGAAACCGTAGCCCTACCCAAAACCACAACCCCATCAACCTTAATTAAAGGCACATCCAAAATCTTTTCATTCTTCGCCTTCACCAACAAACATTCATCACTTTTCCCCACAAAAGCATCTTCAGTCGTGATATAAACCGTTCCCATGTTGATTTCCTCACCTTCTTAAATTCTGGCAATTTATCTAACTGCTCTAAAATCGAATTTATCTCATGCCAGATAACATCGATTGCCTAAAAAATTAGACTTCTTATATCTGCGTGCATCTGCGTGCATCCCTCTTCATCTGCGGTAAAAGATTAACCTACAATGAAAACAGAGAATTTGACAATATCACTCTTACGATGCTACCGGACATGAGATCAGCTATCTTCGCGATAGCAACTTACCTTCACAGCAACTTGAGGCAAACATTGCGAAAAAAGACTGCAACCTTTACAACGTTGCGAATAAATTGCTGGTGGTCTAGATCCAGTTTGTAATAGAATTGTCACAGCCGAAATAGTCGCCACAACCTGTTCTCTTAACTGCTTAGAAATCTCCACAAGTTGACGCTGATGAGATTGAGCATAATAAATATAGCCAGTCGCCACATTTTTCCCAGTCATCTCTTCCAAACACAACGCTTGCGCCGCCACTTGCAACTCATCATTATCCCACTCACCCTTGCGCCCTCGTTTGTATTCTACCGGATATAACTGTCCCGATTCCGATTCAATCAAATCCGATTTTCCAATCAATTTGTATTGCTCTGATTTCAGCCAGATAGCGCGAACTTGCCAAGTTTCATCGCGATAACTTTCAGAGAGAGTGTGTACGCGATCGTGCAAACTCGTCCCTTCTATGGTATACTGATTCTCGCTAAACTCCCCAGCGCAAAACATTCGCCAGCAGCGATGCGAACAGTACGCATAGTGATTCAATGCCCCAATAGGAACGTAATCAATCTCATTCATAGATCAATGCCTTGAAACCTTAGTAGAATGTCGTCGGATCATCCCCATACCCATCGGCGTCTTGCGCCCAACCCCGCTGTACATCGCAAAATCAGCCAAAGCATTAATTTGCTTAATCGCAATAGCGTCAATCTCACCCAAAATGCGAAAACTCATCACCCCAACACAGCCGATAAACTTACTTCTGGAATCCGCCACAAATTCAGTACGAATATTGAAAAAGCTCGGAAAAATCGGCTCCAGTAAAGTTTCTTCAAACGGGATACCACTGTACTGATTCCATCGCCGCAGCAAACTACCAAAAACGCTATCGCGACTAGGCAAAGCGCAGTCGAAATTGCTTTGACGAAAAGCAGTAGGAGTACAAAAAGAAAAATCAATCTGGCGTTCCGAATCAGAAGCTTCCTCGTAGAGTTGAGCATAAGTAGAAAAATTTGCCCAAGGTTGAGTAGATTGAGGCGTACCCAAGATACTCGTAATTTGCAAATCAGCCGATCCCAAATGCCACGGATGCTGAGGATTGATATTCAACCACAAAGAAGTCAGATCTGCAAACAGAGCATCATCTAACAGCGAAACGCGCCACCAGCAGGGGGTGTGAGCCGCTATAGGCTGTCTGTATTCCCATTGCAAGAGGTGATCGCGATGAGAATTATTTCTGACCTGAAGGGGACTGAGGGCGAAAGCTTTCTCGGTTTTTTGTTCGTGAAGGCGATCGCCCAACTCCCTATCCACCGAACTCACCAGAGTCAAAAACAGTGCGTGGAGGTGCTTTCCCGTCAGATAACCCGATGCGATCGGCGACTGCGGGAGAAGATTGAGGACAAGACTGTGAGGCATTTTGGCACTCCAAAGTAGAAGAAAGTAGGTTGGGTTGAAGTAACGAAACCCAACCTACAATTTCGTTAACTAAACCGATACTGCATTCGCGCTGGAATTTTGAGATTTTCTTTCAACCCTTCAAAGGTGTAGAATTCCCCTCTCATCCGCACGTTGCGAATCAAACTCACAGGCGGCATATTGATTGTGTCATAACTCAAAACCCGATGGTTAAACATTACATCGATCGGGTTCAAAGGATATGAAAAAATAAATTCATCCTCCTGATGTCGTTTTGGTTTGGGAAGTTCTTCAACTGTAAGTTCAGCCTTACTTGCCCATTTTCCCAGCCGAATCCACCTCCGTAAAGTTAGAGACTTTTCAGAAATGATGAAAAACTCAAACACACTTTCTGCTGCAATCTCTTTTGCTCTACCAAAACTGGGAATATTCTTCTGGGTTTTCTCCATCTCAACGTGGTAGTTGTTATTCGCATACTTCCAGGTATTGAGAATAGCAGAATGATTAACTGCTCTAGCTGGAGTTACATAAATTCCCTGCTGATTGAGCGGCGTTAAATGCTCCTCATACTTAGGAACTTGTTCGGGACAAAAGTAGCGGTAGGAATGCTCTTCGGAAACAGTAGTGGAGTAGATTTCGCTATCCACAAGTCCCAGCGCATAGCAGAGTGCGTAGTTGTGCAAAACTGGTTCTGTCTCGTAGAGTCTTCCGATTTCGCGAGTAGCGAAGTAAAGGCTGTCGTGCAACTCAATTTGGCAGCGATAAATGATTGCCATAAACTTTACTCCGCTGCTGCTGTAGCTCCGGCTTTACCTTTGATGTGTTTCTTCGCGTAGGCTTTAGCCTCTTCATCTGCTTTCTGCAAAATGGCTTTCAGGCTCGCTTCGTTGCTAGTTAGCGATTTCACTTCTTTCAAAAGATCATCTAACTTTTCGTCCATGAAAGGAGTAATCACGATTGGCTCATCTTTTAGCAGTGATTTGATAGCTGTATTTGCATTTTCCATCACATCATCCTCATCAAGCGGCTCGATAGATTGGAGTATTTCAGTAGGAAACAGATCGTAAATTGCCTGAGTCCAGCGTAAATTGCTGGCAATTTCACCATCAGCAAAAACAACACCAATCAGTTCGTTTCGCATTGTGCCTGTACGAGTGGTTTGCGCTCCGTAGCGACTGGTACGCAAGATGTTGTTGAAAACATATAGAAAACTCGCTTCAGTCGGATCTTTTAAGGTAATAATGCTGGGAAAGAAAACTTGCGGTCTGATGTGGTCTTGCTGGTTGAAGCGTGCTGTAGTTGTGCCGATTTCTCCGTCTAACTTACCCTTATCTTTGCCTTTGGGTAATTCTTTCAATTCTCCCTTTGATGCCATTGTCCCGTTTTCGTAGGGAGCGTTAAGCGAGAATGATTCGTGAGAATCATCAAAAGGTTTGATGGAAAATGCGGTGTCCACAACTACCTTGGATTTTTCGGAACCCGAATCACCAATGGCAAAACCATAGATGATGCAGTCGGGATTATCCATCGCAAATCTGACATTGTACTCGCACTCTTGAGCCGTCATCAAACCATAGTTGCGAAGGAGTTCGCGACCAACGAGACGCTCAGGGGTAGACTGCTTGCGTTTGAACATTGTGAGACGACTGATAGCAGTACGATTCTCTTTCTTAATTCCAGCTCTCACTTTAGCTTTGTTCAACTCTTGATCTGTCTGGAATAGAGGATAGGATTCAGTTACACGCACAGTTAAAAAATGCACGTACTTACCCATTGGCTTGTAGGGAATTTCGGTGTGAAAGTATTTCTTTTGGTCAACTGTTTTCAGCAAAGTCATTGTTTGTCTCCTATTAGGTAAAAGTAGAACGTTATAGAGTTAAAGAGGCTCTCTTACTCTTCTTCCTCTTCAAGTAAATCATCTGTTTCATCCTCAGTTACAGCTTGTTTGGGGCGATGTTGTTTGCCATCTTCTAGGCGATAAGAGTATTCGCAAGCTTCCTTAATGGAGTCTAATTGACCTTGCAAACGCACGCGATCGCCTCGAAGAAACTTAGAAAACAGATCGACTACGAAATATTCAGCAAATATGATAATTTCTTGCCTTTCCTCCTCCCGATCCGCAATTAATGAAAGTTCCTCCGTATTACCTTTGCGAACTACGCTCATAAGTTCAGATACTTCATCCGCAACGTTATGAACCAATTTCTCAAGTTGGTAGTTTGGTTCGGCCTTGAGAATAGAACTAGCTGCAACGTCGATCGGCTTCACAATTACGCTGGCTTTAAGCTGATCCTTCTCGGTGACTTTAACTCGGTAGAATTTCCGAAGTAAAACTGTCAACTTTCTCGCACGGCGTTCTTTGTCATCTTCAAGGCGATAGAGAAACTCACTGGTATCGCGGATCAGATTGAGTTGGCGACCCGCAAGATGAGCGCGATCGCCCTTAAACGTCCCCTCAAATACTTCCAAAACAAAATACCGAGCAAAGTCAAGAATCGCTTCTCGTTCCTGGTCACGTTCGCTGTTCTTGAAAACCCAACGACCTTCAGCCGTCGAACTATGAACGCGATTCATTAAACTAAAGAGCCGTGCAGCTACATAGTCAACTAGAGTTTCACCCCGGCAAGAACTGAACTCTGCCTTGAGAATGACATCTGCTGCTTCATCAATCGGTTTGAGGATCGCATTTGCCTTAGTGAGTTTACCCTTTGTAGACTTAGCTCGATAGAACTTCCGGTAAAGTTCTGTTAACTTTTTGGGGTGATGAATAGGCGATTGTTTGTCCACTCTTAATTCCTCAAGATATTCAACATAAGGATCGAAACACGGGTATAAGTCATAGGCGTACAGCCTGATTTTGGTGATGCTAGGAGCATCAACTTTCTGATTGCGCGTAAAGGCTTTAAGGTAGCTAAAAACATAGAGAGGACTGGTTTTAAAGTCTCTCGCGAGTTCTGCCAACCTGCCCCAGTTTGCGTCATATCCTCCCTTACCTTGCTTGGCATTAACATCTAAATGTATTGCATAGGCAGCAGTGAGAACATTCAAAGGAGCAGGATGTTTAATGCCGTTCGCATCTTTCCAACCATCTAGAATGTAATCTAGCCGGAAGCGATCGCGCCCCAGCAACACCCGAAATGCCTGCGGCGCACTGTCGAGAAACACGCTCTCCTCAAACTCTGCCCCATCATTGAAAGGTGGAATAGGTGACTCCGAAACAACAGTTTTGACATCCAAAATCATTGGGAAGGCAAAAGCTAACCAAGCTGGCATTACCCAAGATTCGGTATCGGTTGGATCTTTCCCTGGTGGCAATGCCATGAAGTAAAATGTCAGCGGTTGGTCGTCGGGATAGAAAAGTTTGAAGGTGCGATCGCGTTTAAATTCCCGATCTTTTTCCGGCAAATTTTTCTTCCGTTCCAAATCTTCATCAATCAAGAAAGCATCTACAGTTTGATAGCGATCGCGCTCAAGATTAGCCTCCAAATCTTTACTGATAAAATGATTGCGAATGCTAGTATCAAAGCGAGTCTGAGCGATGCCGCTGTAAGCTTTTTGGAGAAACTTATTCGTTTCAGGAGTGAAGTAATAAGTCGGGTAAAAGTAGAGGTAGCGATATTTCCCATCTTCAAATCGCTTACCAACTGCCTGCGTCTGATTCATCAGAATTTGCCGCAGCATCATTTCCACACCCGCAATGCTAGAAATGTTGCGCTTAGCGTTAGAACCTCCCAACATTTGCTTATTGGTATAAACTTGTGGAGTAAATAAAACCGCTGATTCCATCTGTTCCTTGACAGTGTAAGCAGAGTGAGAAATAGAGCAAATTAGCTGTCGTCCTCTCCCCTGTTTTTTAGCTAACTGATAGCCTGACAACTCCTGTAGGAAAACTTCAGCAGATGCGGTGGCAGATGTCGCTTTTCCAGGTAGCATGACAACTCGCTTTACCCATAGTCGCAAATCATCCCAACCATCAGGTAGTTCGTACTGTGAAACAATAGGTTTAATGAGTTGGGAAATTTGTGCGATCGCTTCTTCACAAATTTGACGAAGATCCTCTGGACTTAAACCAGGGTGAGACTCCAAATACTTTGCTGCTAAGTAGTACCATTCATAGGGAACGCCACCAGTGTTGCCCTTTAGTTTGTGTTCCTTCAGGCTTTCATTAATCCGCTGGATTTCCCGGATTGGCGGTAAATACTCTGAGAGGTTCCAAAAGTTAGCAATTTCTTCGACAATATCTAGATGAGGTAATTCTGGAAGTTTCTTGTTCTTCTTGCGCTCGGTTTCGATTCGCTCGACTCGTTCTCCCCAAATTTTGCGACTGATTAAATCTCCAAATTCAGCAATTTGGTCAATCCGAATATCGTCATCAAAGTTGAAACTATAATCAGCCGACAGAACATCCTGTTGCTGAAATTTGATGAGATTATCGCTGCGGCTTTTAGCAACAGAGTTTTTGGTGGGATTTAGAATCCTTAGTGTGGCACTAAGGGCAACTTGCATTAAATCTGAGCCATCAAAAAATAGGTTGTAATATTCAGCATATTTCATCCCCTTGCCATCTCTACCAAAGCCTGTTTGTCGCAGCCGCAGTTGACTTGCACAGAATTCTTTAATCTTGCTTACAACCCGTTTTGGTAAATCTTCAATTTGGACGGAAGGTGAGTCTCGTCGTGCCAAGTAGATGACGCCAGTTGGCAGATAAAGTAGTGGCTCGTAGTAGGTGAAATCGTCGGTATTAAGGCTGATGTGCGCCTCCATCAAAGCGTTATTCACTACGTTGGTGAGTACGCCTCTGTTTTCAGCAATGCTGTGGTAAGTGAATTTCAGTTGTCCATCACTCAGGCTATGAATTAACTCATTTAGTCTTGTATTTTCAGCATCCTGGGGATGTTTGATAATTGAAGCTAGAGAATCCGCTAAACAAGTTAAGTCTGAAAGAGTGCGGAGAGTGCGATCGCGCAGAACTGGATTTAGCCCAAACTCTGAAAAATTCCAGTTAGTATCCCAACGTCGTTGAGCGTTATAAGCGACACAGAGCAAATCATCTAGGTACTCTCGATAGGCTTCTGGTTCATCAGCATTGATGAAGCGATCCAAACCTAGCTGACGAACTTTTTCATCAATAATTTGACGATGCTGTTCTAAGGGTAACTTACGACAATCAGCCGGGACATCGGGGAATTTCTCAAAATCATGCAGAATAAACCCAGCAATTACCATCCGCCTTTCCAGTTCTCGCACCACTCGCCGCACAGTACTATCGAGTTTTTCTAACCTTTGCTCAATTAAGTTTGCTGGAAACAATCCATTGAGCAAATGGGTATTGAGCGATTGATCGCCTGCATTATCCCGCCGAACTCTATCTTTTCCTTCGGCTTCATTTTTGCGATCGAGTTCATCAAAGTACTTACCGCCTTTGGCTGTAACGCCGATCGCCACCCGTAGCAGATTTGGTAATACATACTCTGCAAAGTCGCTCATCACGCGATCGTCTGGATTCTGAGCCTGGATTGCCTCTCGCAGTAACTTGAGGGTTAGTAACTCGCGAGACTGGGATTCGATAGTCCGATCGCTCGTTTCCTCAAAATCTGAGTTATCACTAGATTTCCAAGCATCATCATCATCAAATTCTTCAGAATTTATATCCTCCTCACTATCCCAAAGAGACAAATGTCGAGCCTGTTCGCCTGATTTTTTTCCCTTAATCGCCATTTTCCACCTCTAGTGAATCTAAATATTCTGTCACTTGTCTTTGATAAACCGGATAATGCTGCAAAGCTCTCGGAATTGCCGCGTGAACTTGTACCGGATCTATCTGTTCGTAAAGGTGAACCAGTCGATTTCGCAAACTTCCCGAAGCCGCCAATATTTCTGCTAACTCAGTTGTAACAATACCTTGACGGCTAATTTCTATAAAGCTTGCATAGTTACTTTCTGGGGGTTCTATTCCTAATTGTTTCAGCAAGTATCGATTCACGTCTATTGCTACCTGAATTATTAGCTGCAACAATCTTTCTACAATTAACTGCTTGTCATCATCAGCAAGATACTCTTCCAACGTCACAGACTCAAAACGCTTCAGGTTATTTAGATAGTTCATCATTGCATCTAGTTTACTTAAAACTATCGCTGGCTCAATTACTGTCATACTCCCCACCTTTGCAAATTTTTCTCAAGTTTCTGGCGTAGCTCTCTGCGAATAGCTGTCATTTCTACATCGCTCTTGAAAGCTTTTTTTTGAAAAGCCGTAAATTTACCCGGTTCTTTCTCATATAATAGTTTGCCATCACGAGCAACAAAGTGAGCAATTAGAAGCGAGCAATTATTCAACTCAACAACATCAATTTGTTCTTGATTGATTTCCAAAACCTCACCAAGTATTTGAGCTACTTCAAACCAAGCCCAAGCATTATCTTTTATGTAAGCCTTACGGACTTCTTCATCGTAAAGAGCGGCAAAATCCCAGTCACTATTAGCATGGATATCTCCTCTGGCGCGAGAACCGAATAGAACCAGCATTTTGAGATAAGGGATTTTCTCTGGTAGTTGTGGAGAAAGTGTCTTAAGTTTTTCCAATGTTAGTATCTTGTTAGGCATTTTGAGATTCCGTTGAATGGAAATTACTTTTGTGTCAGTTCAAGTAACTGATACCGCTCGATATACTCTAGAGTGAGTAAACGAATGTAGTCTAGAAGCTCGAAGAACTGCTTAATTTTCGGATACTCATCTCCTGAGTTGCGATACCAATCCACAATGCAATCGATATCGAAGATACTGATCTGGTGTAAGTGAGCGATCGCTTCACGAGGTTCCTGGCGTGTATAGCCATAAGAAACAATCTGGCTGACGTATCCGGAAATATAAGTTGAAATAAGTTCTAGTTGGCTCCAAACCGTGTATTCTTGTTCCGATTCTTTTTCTGTTTCCCATAGCTTACGTCGTTCATCTTTCATGGCTTTTTCGTAAGCGAACAAACGAGTTTTAAGCTCAGAAAGTCGATTGCGCTCGAAGATTTCGACTTCATTTTGTTTCATGTTCATAACCCTCTAGTTAGTATTTATCTTAATCATTGAAGCCATAGGTGACAGTCTTACCCTCTGGGGTTTCAATCAGGTATTCTCCAGTGCTTCTAATCTCCCATCTCACTGTCCCTACCTCACTACAACCTAAGCGCGGAATTCGCATTGCTCTAGATTTATCGAAGTTCGATGCGTTACGCAGATATTCCAAGGGGTCGTAATCCTTTCTAAAAGAGTGGTCGAGGATGCTTGCTGCAATATCTGCATAAGTAGCTGGACTCCATTGTTTCATCAGTTCTTGCATTTCATCGATTTCGTCTTGCGATCGCCCCTCGAACAGTTGCCGTTCGGATGGCGACAGATTCAGATCGTAGGCTTCCTTTATTTGACTGGAGAGTTCCTCAAATTCAGTCTCGGCTTCCATCAGCAGGTTTTCGCGATCTAAGCCTACGAAAGGGTTTGTTTCAGCATTAACCTCCATCTCAGCTATCCGTCTATACTTTTGTGCGATCGCACTCAAGCGATTTGCCAAATCTGCATTTTCAGGCTTTTCTAAAAATGCTCCATAAATTTCACGAATTTGGCGTATAGCTTCTCGATCTTCCGAGTGATTGGGCATCTTTAATAGGAACCTGTGGGTACGTTGTGATGGCATAACGCACCCGACAGATCTGTGATGTATTGGAGTCAGTTTTCGGAGCAACTAATAGTTACAGTTGGCATCACCATTCAGAGAATAGCAGTTTTCGCTAAATTCCCGCTCGTAATGGCGATTTTCGTAAGCATCCATAACCGACTCGTATTGCCTCAGCTTACCTACTGTGTAATCAATTTGCAGATCCTGCTCATCCATTCGTTCTTCCAGTAAACTTAGCCGCTGCTCTAGCTTGACAATATGCTGTTTAAGCAACTTGTTTTCATAGAGCACATCGCCTAAAATTGGACGCAAGAAACTATGGACGGCTGTATCGTGATTTAGCACGATTAATGAACCTCCTAATAATAGTTTGACAGTAGAGAAAAAAGCTTATGTGCTGGGTCTATACCTCCTAGTCACTCGACAAAAACTACATTTGGGTTTCCCCGGTTACTAGACTGCATTAAGGAGTCTAGGCTAAAGTCCAAAAGTTACGCCGGAAGAGGCTTACTTGCCTGTCTAGCGAATCTCTGACCTTGCTCTCAAGTCCTCAAGCCTTTTTGTCATGCACTAAGTATAGCGTCACAGAAAGTCTTGTGGGCTTGAATAACATTTGTCTAACTTGCGCTTCTCTACTACTCCTTTTCTGTTATCTTGGGTTCAAACTATGAATTTTTGCCACGGAAAATCAAGGGTTTCGCCCTGGTTTGACAGAAGAGGGCTATTGTGGTTAAATATTTCTTTAGGGGGTAACCTGTTTAAAAACAACACAGCAATAATACCTACTAAAGGGATTGAAAATTCCGTCCTTGGTCTCATGTGTTAAAGCCTCCTTGCTTACACCAAAGAGTGTTTAGCATTCTAATAATCCCTTTCAGGGATCGAAACCCCTAAGCAATCCATATCTCGCCTCCTTTGCTTTTGAACGAATAGGCAAGGGTGTCCAGCAGTAAAGCGGACTGGCTGAACGCTATAGAATAAGGCGCAGTTGGATCGTGAAAACTGTATTGGTCGCTAATCGGGTAAATCGCAAAGTGCATGGGGAGTCGTAAGCGCGATCGCACTTCCGCCACCGGACGACGCAGCACATAACTGACTAAAGCTTCTTTCCTCAGTCGCTTATTGATTTCACCAATCCAATAGTTCTCAGGTTGCCAAACCTCGATACCTCTCAAAACTTGAACCTTCCAAGCATCTGCGATCGCATCCAACTTGCCTGAATAGGTAAAGCGCCAGTTTAGCCGTTCTTCCCGATATGTCCGTAACTTCATGAAGGCGAGACAGTATGCAAATCGCCCTTTAGCGATGGGTTGTCCGATGCGTTCAGCAGTTTGGAGAAGCGATCGCATAAACTCCTCTTTAGTCATCACTTCAATTTCCAGATTGCTCAAAATTCCTGGCAAATCGTAAGTTTTAAACCTATCTGCCTCATTTGATTCTGTTAGATCGTAAATGCCGCACCCAAGAGGACTAGACCCTCGAAAACTTGCTGCATCTTCTGTAATTGGATTTCCCTTTTCCTTACCTGAGAGTTGTTGCCACTCTCTTTCCCATGCCATGCTAAGACCAAACACCTTTTTCAGGCTAGTATTAAACACTTTTTCGCAAGCCGTTTGAAATGCGTTCTGACTGCCTTCATACTGCTGCTTAATTGTCTTATGTCCTAGCTGTCGGCAAATCCGCATTGACTGTACTGCACCCCAGCGAGAGTAATATCCTTCAAAATCATTGATTCGGCGGTAATTGTCACGAATTTGATTGTGAAAGAAGGAACGGTCATAGATGCTACTTGCTTCTAAAGGTGGCGAATCACCGAGAAACAGCTTTTCTACTAGAAAATTGGGTACGAGTGCGTAAGCTGTGAAAGTTACAAAAGTAATATTTTGCCCATTTTGTTCATATCCGTCATGCCGTCCTAAACGTCCTAACCGCTGGATGAAGCTACCTGCATCTGCTGATTCAAAAATTAGAAAATTAATCTTGAAATCAACGCCGACATCGATTGTGCTAGTACCGATAACCAAGTCAGCTTGTAGCGATCGCGCTTTTTCCTCCTGACCAGATAAGCCCGTATTCTCGCCAACTACTAAACCATGAGGTGCCAGCAATTCTCGAAAGAACGGCGTCAGACGTTTCACTGCTGCGATCGAGTTGAGAATGATTGCCCCTTTGCTACCTGGATGCTGCTGAAAGTGAGCCAAGATGAGATTACGGCTTTCTTTCAACCAAGTTTCAGAAGCTTTAGAAGTTGGTTCCAGGGAGATAAACTGAAGAGAGATTTCTCGCGATACTTGTCGCCATCCTTCTGCTTTCAGTTGCTGACACTGCTCCTCTGTATCTGGAAACTGATATTTATTCTCCTCCAGTGGGTTAATTTCCTTGCACCGAAAGCCAGATAACCTTAATCTCTCTATCAGTTGTTTATTTGGGGTTGCTGATAAAAAGAGAAATTTCTTGCGGCGATTCGTATTTTTAATTAACAGCATTGTGTTAATCGCGCTGGCAATTTGCGGAGCCTGAAAAACATGAAATTCATCAAAAATGAATAGATCGAAATCTTTGTCAATCCGGTTCCACAGCTTATCAGGACTGTCATCACGAGTTAAATATGCACCTCGATGCAAGTAGTGAAGCATATCTGGGTTCGCCAGTAGGATTTCAGCTTGTCCTGTGCGAGTAGCAATTGCCGCTGCTTTCTTTAGCCCTTCATTTTCAGCATAAATCTCTAATTGTTGCCCACTGAGTCGCACAACACGCGGCTTAATTTTAAGCTGAAATTTGGTAATATAGTCCTGAATTTGGGTTTCCTGGTCACGCGCAAGTTCATTAGTTGGATATAGACCGATTGCCAAAAAGTCTGTCAGTAAAGTCTCTAGATAAGCTGCCAAACTTTTGCCGTCGCCCGTCATGGCGGTATTAAAGATAACGTCGATATTCGGGTCGCGTATTGCCTCCAAAGTTGCGGCTTGATGCCAGGAAAGCGACCAACCCTCCGGTAGCTGAACGCCTTCTGGCACTTCGGACGCGGGACAAGAGTAAACGGGTTTAAGTGCGATCGAGTTGATGAAGCGATCGCTCAGTCCGTAAGCTGGAAACAGTTGCTCGTCATTCATCCTCTTCTTCCTCTGGCTCAATTGGTTGATATTCCTGAATCCTGTTATTTTGGATAACCCAGAGTTTCCCGATCGCATCCGCTTGCTCTAAGCCTGCAATCAAGGTATCGATCGCCTTACACCAATCTGTAAACGAGGCGCGATCGGGTAGGCGAATGACCGCAATTCCTGCATAATCAGCAGGGTTGAATCGAGCGCGATTGCCGAACCCTCGATCTGCTGTGACAAGGCATCGCCCCTCTCTTCCACAAACCTCAATCACCTCCCTGTCTGGAGCAGAACTCAATCCCTGTCCCGGCACGGTTGCCACGTTATGACCTGCAACTTGCAAACGCGAGACGATCCGCAAGTCAACGTTTTCATCTAGCTTGATATTCATATCGTTTCTTTGGCTCGATTTAGAGGAATTTCCATCCATCCGCCTCGCGCCATCTCAGCACCATAGGCGATGCAAGCCAGCACATCCTCTCGCTCAATGCTGGGATACGCCTCTAGAATCTCGTCGATTGTCATTCCACCTGCTAAATAGTCCAGAATTAAGGACACCCAAATGCGATGTCCGCGAATGCAAGGCTTGCCAAAGCAGATATTTGGATCGATCGAGATGCGGGATAGCAGGTCATCATTAGCCATTGGTACTTCTCCCTAATATGTCTTCAGTGGATTAATCTAGCTTTCCTCCAGTCTACGAACACTTGGAAGAGGGGTTTTCCTTAACCAATCCGCTAACCTTCTGGGAGGTTAACGCCCTGTGGCACTTCCGACGCAGGGCAAGAGTAAACGGGTTTAAGTGCGATCGAATAACCATCCACAATTAAACTTCCTGTTAGAGGTGAGGTAAAATCTAGTTACAAACATAGAATGACACAACTAAACCTAAAGTGCAACTGCAATTAAAAAAATATTTCTAAAATGCCCAGAAAAAAGGAAACGTTAACGCTGTCTGTCCCGCCGGGGACAAAAGAGAAACTAGATGCGATCGCACGCCGTTTGGGTATCTTATGGGGCAAAAGTCCCAGTCCATCAGGGTTGGTGGTTGCGATCGCTCAACAAGAAATCCAAGTTGGACGAGAAACCTTTACCCTGAATGACAAGCAAGTCAAAGCCTTGCGCCAAGCGACTAAAGTACTGATCGATGCAGGTCAAATTGAGGAAGCTGAAACTATAAATACACTTTTACTAAACCAAGGCGATCTCGAAGCTCCCTTGCGGCAAGCACTACTAGAACAGCAAAATCAACCTATGCAAGCTTGGCGCGATCGAATTGACCAACTCATCGCTATGCGTCAGCCATTCCGCCTGCAATATCGCAACTCTCAGAGTCAAGATTTGGACTTTGCCATCCGCTTCGCAGAAGTCACCTTCTATGAAAAACGCTTCTACTTACAAGTCTGGTGCGAGGAAACAGCCGACGCATTACAGGAAAATCCTGACTTGCCAGAAGTCGCGCACAATCGCTGCTTGCGGTTCGATCGCATCAAAGGCATCCAACCCATTTCAGGTGTATGGAGAGGTGAGTTTGATTCTCTAAAAGTGTACTTACACTTTCGAGGATGGCTGGCAAATGCCTACGAACCCAAACCTGAAGACATCGACAATGCCGTTTTGGGGGATATTCGACAGGTCGTGCGGCGTGTCGTCAATCCCTTCTGGCTGATTCGAGAAGTTCGGCGATACGGCAAAGATTGCAAGATTGTCGCTCCTGATAGTGTAAGAAAGCGAGTCAAACAGGAGCTACGCGATCTCTGTCAGTTGTACGACCTCAAGATTGAGGATTGACAGGAGCTACGCCAAAATGTGATATTTCTTTAAATCACTTCTTTTTAGTGCGATCGCGTTTGCGAGATTCAGACGCGATATTCCCGGCTTTCTTTTGCTTTCCCTTAGAAGCTATGAATCCCCGTAGATTAAGATATTCGCGTTGTAGATCGACTCTGGCTATAATTTAAGTAGCACCAGGTACGTTGTTGCGCTTTAGCGCTCTTTTAGCGCTAAAGCGCAACAACATACCGATTATCCATTCCGAACAAGAGTCACTCCCCTACCCTAAATACCTGAGACAAAAATTATGAAACACTCAGTCAAAGTTCTGGAACCAACCGATTTATGGTATCTGCAAAATAACATCAACAAAGAAACTAACAAATTTTACCATCCTACTAAAAATATTCCATTTGTTCAGCAAGTGGAAATTGAGCTTGATAATTCAGGAACGGTAATCCAAAAAGGTGCGTTACACAGGTGTATCGGTCAATTAACTTATGGAATTTATAAAACCGATAACCGTTTGAGAGATATTTGGGTATCTTTGAAGACAGAAGCGGAATACAATGCTCCTGTTTATAAAGGTACAGGTATGGTTTATCTGGAACCCAGACAAAAAGGTAATTTCCTACATTACACATCGATTGAACTAATAGAAAAAGAGCAATGGGAATTTGATGATGGCATATTCCAGTTTTGCTCTGACAATGTAGTTATAGGTGCCAAAAAATTAAAATATCGACAAATGGCTGGGTCTGGTGATGGGAGGTGGAGAATTGCTATCACAGCTTTAGCCGGACAAAACTCTACAGTTGTAGTGGGTACAGTTGCACCAGCTAAGATTGTTCACCTAAAGAGAGGTGAAACTGTGGTAGCTGATTATGACCTAGTTAAAGGATTTACAAATGGAATTCAAGAAGATTACCGAAAATTAGGTCATTTCGGTAGAGGTGGTGGAGAAGGTTATGTTTGGATTTATGAAGGTGAAGGTAAATTATTAGTATCTGAAACTGAGGGTATGGGTCTGGGTTAAATTTTGCACAGAACAAATTTTGGATTTTGGATTTTGGATTTTGGATTTTGGATTTTGGATTGGAATTTAAAGGGTTTCAAGCCGAATGAATAATGACTAATAGCACGACACGGATATACAAGGATGCACGGATAGAAAAATAACCAATGACCAATGACTAATGACCAATGACTAATGACCAATAACTAAGCAAGCATTATGTCGATTCAAGTCTACGGAATACCTAACTGCGGAACCTGTAAAAAAGCCTTTAAGTGGCTCGAAGATAGCGGCATTGAGTACGAGTTCGTTAACACAAAGGAAAATCCACCCAGCCGCGAGATGCTTCTTCGTTGGGTGGAAGATCTGGGGTTTAAACCGATGCGTAACACTTCCGGTCAATCATACCGCGCATTAGGTGATGAGAAGAATTATTGGACTGATCAGCAGTGGATTGAGGCATTTGCTAAAGATGCAATGCTCCTGAAACGACCGCTTTTTGTTAAGGATGGAACGGCAGTAATTGTCGGCTTCAGAGACAAAGAAGACGCACTCCGAAAAAAGTTAGGCTTATAGATATTCTGGAGCATCATTGTCTGGCTTTGAAACTTAGCGATCGCTTGTATCCATCGTTAATTGTTGATTGTGTAAGCTAAAAAGGCAGAAATAATCTACTCCCGCTGAGTAGATATAGCTTGCTCGGCAAAAGTCTACCTTAAGATTCTACCCATTTTTTAACAGATTCTCTAGGCTGATATTAGCAAGCAACGGGAAAAAAGCTATGACAAGTAATGTTTCTGGTGACATTAACAAGGGTGTTAATGGATCGCTCTGGATGGGCATTCTCTTGATTGTTTTGGGTATTGTAGCGATCGCTCTACCTGCTGTCTCGACAATCGTCATTGAAACTTGGGTCGCCCTGATCCTCGTCTCTGCTGGAGCTGCCAAGCTGGTTTACGCATTTCAAAGCCGCGATAATGGAGGCTTCCTCTGGAAGCTGTTGTTGAGTGTCCTCTACGTTGCAACGGGTGTGATGCTGTTTGTTTATCCCTTAACGGGTGTCCTCACACTAACCCTGTTGCTGGGGACTTTTTTGCTGACGGAAGGCACCTTTGAGCTAATCTTGGCATTCCGGTTACGTCCCCAACAGAATTGGACGTGGGTGCTAATTAACGGCATCATTACCTTGCTGCTAGGTGCCATGATTTGGTTCCAGTGGCCCTTCGATGCGCCTTGGGCGATCGGGACACTGATTGGTGCTAGCGTTCTGTTCACTGGCATTTCACGAGTTATGCTGTCCTTGAATCTGCCTTCTGCACCAAATCAGTCAAATCAAGCTGTTTGAGTCTAAAGTGCTGTAATCTGGCGTATGGTGGGCTACAAGCCCACCATTAGATAGGGACAATTGCGATCGATTTTAGAAAGAATAGAGATGGCGCTGCGCGATCGCCAGGGCGGTAAAATTCAAGATGCCGCAGTAATTCCAGCGCAAACCTAACTCCCAACTACAGCCAACAATGAGATTCACACCACTACTGATAATTTTTATTCTGTTGATTTCTGGCTGCGATCGCAAAATTAATCCTGACAGCACTCTCAGCGCAAAAACTGGAGTCTCAGAACAACCAGAAGCGCCTCAAAAGCCAAAACCTTATACAAAAGAAGCGAAATTGATTGCTGTTGGCGACATTCTGATGCACATGGCGCTGACTCGCTCCGGTTACAATCCGCAAAAGAAAACCTATAACTTTGACAATTTCTTCAAGGAAGTCAAGCCTATAATCTCCACTGGCGATTGGGCGATCGCAAATCTAGAGATACCTGTAGCTGGCCCAGAATTGGGTTATTCAGAATATCCAATTTTTAATGCACCAGCACAAATAGTCGATGCGGCCAAAGGCGCTGGCTTTAATATATTGACAAATGCCAATAATCATGCTTTAGACAAAGGTGAAAAAGGAGTAATTAATACGATTAAGAATATTCGATCGCGGGGAGTACCTTCAGTCGGCACAGCCACTTCCGCCAAGGAAGCACAGAAAATTTTGATCGTCAAGAAAAACGACATTTCGATGGCGATTATGGCTTATACGTTTGGAACGAATGGCATTCCTATTCCCAAAGGTAAAAACTATCTTGTCTCCCTGATTGATGAAAATAAAATCATCAAAGATATTGCCAGAGCGAAGAAACAGGGAGCCGATGCGGTCACCATTTCCTTACATTTTGGCGATGAGTATCACCGTCAACCTAACGCCGGACAAAAACAACTGGTCAAAAAGTTGATTGAATCAGGTGCTGACATTATTCTCGGCTGTCATCCCCATGTTGTGCAACCTTACCAAATCTTAAAGGTACGGGGGAAAGACGGTAAACCTAGAACGGGAGTTGTCATTTATTCAATGGGAAATTTTATCGCTTATCAGATCGGTTCTTACAAAGACCTGGGGGTAATCTTTTCAGTGAATATTCGCAAACGCTTTCCCGAAAAAACTATCGAAATTACCAACGTCGAAGCTATTCCTACCTGGACTCATAATTATACATTGAATAATAAATTAAATTTTCGCGTTCTGCCCATTGAAGCAGTCGTGACTAGAAAAAACGATCCACTTCTACCAAGTACTAAGTATCCAGTTCTCAAAAATCAACTGCTTGATATGAAACGCCACCTCAAATCCTTAAACAGTGATACAGCGCTTTTCAGGTGAGTGAGGTAGAAAGAAACCCGGTTTCTTGAAGAAACCGGGTTTCTGCGGTGTACTTCATCCGACTGCAAACCGCAGCTTCAAAGATTCGGTTGCGATAAACCCATCAGATTGCACAGCTTATAAACCGATCTCGCTCCAACGTTACCATCCCACTCATCATCCCCAACTTCGCTGACATCAAAGCCAATAATTTGTCTGCCGCTATCCACAACTTCTCGAAACAAGCAAAAGGCTTGTTCTAGTTCTAGACCTCCAGGGACAGGCGTTCCTGTATTCGGACACAGTTTGGGATCTAGTCCATCGACATCAAAACTGATATAAACTTGCTGCGGCAGTTCTGCCACCATCTTTTTGCAAAGTTCGAGCCAAGGAACGCCAGCATAAAGCTTTTGTTTCAAAATCGGATCGTAGTAGGCAGAAATTCGTCCTTTTGACTGCTCAATCACGTTGATTTCGTCCTGGCAGATATCGCGAATTCCCACTTGAACCAACTTGGAGATTTGGGGTAGTTGCAGCGCATTAAACATTATCGAGGCATGAGAGAATTGGAAACCTTCGTATGCGTCGCGCAAGTCCGCATGAGCGTCGATATGCAAAATTCCAAAGTCAGGATAACGTTGTGCTAATGCCTGGATCGATCCCAGTGGTACACTATGATCTCCGCCAATTACTGCAACTTGTTTACCCTGGTTTATAGCAGCTTGAGCCATATCAAATAACCATTGATTGACGGCTTGACACTCGCGGTTGACGGTTTGCAGGACTTGAGATAGTTCTGGATTTTCTTCGACACAGCCGCCTTCTTCCATATACTCAATAATTCTGGTAGCTTCCTGTCTCAATACTTCATTTTTATGCTGAATATGGGCGGGAATCTCAACCATGAAAATGCCTTGTTTCCAACCATCGGAATTATCGAAGTCATAGATATCCAGTTGGCGAGATGCTTGTAGAACTCTCGCAGGTCCTGCGGCTGTACCTGCGCCATAGGAAACAGTTACTTCCCAGGGAATGCCAAATACAATGATATTGGCAGATTCGTAATCAAATGGTAGTCCTAACAGGTTACCGTTATCGACACCAATAGCGTTGGGGTCAAAGTTTTGCAGGATTTCTTCTTTAGTAGGCATTTTAGGTAAGTTTAGAGAACAACTGACAAAAACTACTTTTTGAGGAGACTACAGATCAGTTCGCCTGGGCCATTGGACTGGAATGGGACGATCGCTCCATCTTTTCGTATCCTAATGCGATCGCGACAATTATATACCTCTATTGGTCTGGCCACCCCATCAACACTGACCGATGCCCTATACTCCCAGTGATTTTTAGCACTTCGGTTGATACTGATTATGCAGATTGTGCGATCGTTGGAATTGCGACAGAACGATGCTTCAGCTGGGAGTGTAACTGCAAACGATAAGGTCAATAAAAGTACTAAAGCAATATATTTCACGATATCCCAAATTTGTTAAGTAGGTGGGCGTAAATAAACTGAACTCCCAGAAACCCGGTTTCTAAGGGCCTGACAGTTTTACGTTTAATTATGCCCACCTACTTACCTGCATAGTCAAGATTTGGTTATTTATAATACATTATGATAGCATAACCGTAATATCCCAGGTTATGTGCGATACGATGCTATGAAGTTGTTTGTGGGCGATCGGGCTAGTTTTTATTTTTCACCCGTTGACCATCCTTCATTAGACTCGTACCGAGTTAGCTTCCATCATACTATAATGAGAAAACTTATTTGGCTTTAAGGAGTAAGGATTTATGACGTTATCAATTAAACCTCAATTAAAGCCTTCTCTAGAAGAGTTCTTAAAATTGCCAGAAACAAAACCCGCTAGTGAATATATCGACGGGAAAATCTCTCAAAAACCAATGCCTCAAGGAAAACATAGTCTGCTCCAAACTGAGTTAGTATCTGTTATTAATCAGCTTGGTAAACCCCCCAAAATAGCTTTAGCCTTAACTGAGTTACGCTGTACATTTGCCGGACGTTCTTTGGTTCCAGATATTGCTGTATTTGAATGGCCTCGTATCCCAGTTGACGAGAATGGAGAAATTGCTAATCGGTTTGAAAGTCATCCAGATTGGATAATAGAAATTCTCTCGCCAGAACAATTTCCTAATCGTGTAATTAACAAGATTATTTTTTCTATACAGCACAAAACCAAATTAGGTTGGTTTATTGATGCAAACGATAAATCGGTGATGGTATTTCAACCGAATCAATTGCCAGAGGTTAAATACGATAACGATATTTTAACAGTTCTTGATGTGTTAGGAGATTGGCAATTACGAGTTGCGGATATATTTAGTTGGTTGAAACTTAACTAAGACTTATGGTCACTTATGGTTATTGCAGCACCAGAACCGAAAACTGAATTTCAGCAACCCCCGATCGGAGAACAGCGGGTTGTGATTCGTGGCATCTCTTGGGAGGCATACCTGCAAATTCTAAACGCGCTTCCCCAAGCGCGTGGTTCTCGTTTGACCTATGACGATGGAATTTTAGAAATAACAATCCCGTTGGAAGATCATGAATTTTCAGGTCGCTTAATTGAGTGTTTTATTCGCACATTAGTTGAACTTTTAGGGATGCGAATAAAAACAATGGGTTCAACAACGATGAACTATCCCCATTTGAAAAAAGGCGCAGAACCAGACAACGCTTACTACATTCAAAATCAGCCATTAGTCAAAGGTCGCAATGTCGATTTCTCCCAAGATCCGCCACCAGATTTGGTTGTCGAAGTAGATATTACCCATACCGATATTCAGAAAAACCAGTTCTACGCCAGCATCGGAGTGCCAGAGTTTTGGCGATTTAACGGTAAGGTGTGGCGAATTTACCAACTTCAGGAAGGTGTTTACGTTGAAGTCGAAGTTAGCCCAACGTTTCCTCAAGTGCCGAAAGATCGGCTGTATACGTTCCTAGAACAGGCGAAGAACGATGAAATTGAGGCAGTTCAGTCGTTACGCTCTGGCTTTTTCAGCTAATCGCTTTTATCCGATTGAATTGCCAGAAAATGTAGAAAAGTTACTTTTAGCAACATCTTGTTAACATGAAAGCAGACGAACATATCCTGCAATTACCTCATACATATCTGAGTCTACAACTAGCTAGCTACTAAAAAATGCCATGTCTATTCTGAAAACCGATCGCCAAACTCTGTACGAAAAAGATTACCTGCAATGGATACAAACCACTCTGGAAAAAATACGGAGTGGTGACTATGTGAATGTGGACTGGGAAAATTTAATCGAAGAAATTGAGGATATGGGGAGAAGCGAACGGAAAAGTTTGAAAAGTAACCTGATTGTGGTTTTTCTCCATTTACTCAAGTGGCAATTTCAACCTGAAATGAGGAGTGGAAGTTGGGAAGGTAGCATTATCGAACATCGCCGACGTATTAGGGAGTCTATAGACGATTCACCCAGCCTTCAAAACTACTTAGAAAGCATTTTTTTCGACTGCTATCTGCAAGCAGTCAAGCAAGCGAAAGCTGAAACCAGATTACCATTAGAGACATTTCCCCAGCAATGTCCCTATGATTTAGAACAAGTAGTCAGTGATGAGTTTTTGCCAGAGTGAAAATAAGGTAGAGAAATTTTAGCAGGCTGCACGATCGGTAGATTTTAGTTACTAACAGTCGATTACTATTATTCCATTAATTCATCGCTCATAACTTCACCTGGATAAAAGCGATCGCTCAAAATCTCCTCTAAATTATAAAGACAATGCTCTGGAAATGTCTTCAACGGCAGGTTTGTTTCTCCCCCAGCTAATGCCATTCCTTTAGTATAGGCTATTTGGAGAGCTTCTTCTAGATAAGGTTTAAGACTCGGATTTTCTTTGAGCAACTCTAATACATCGATTCGTTGGATGCGAATTGTATTCAACCAACTACGACTGCGTTTTGATACTTGATATTCCCATTTAAGCAAATGCCCAATCAAAATGCTCAAGCGATTTCTCAATTCTGCACGCTGTTGTTTTCCCAAAGATTCAATCTCATCAATTAAATTGGGTAAGTCAAGTTGACTCCATTGCTGAAATTTGAGCAATTTTGCTTGTGCTTGCGTCCAGGCATAGAAATCAGCTTCATAAAGACTTGGCATTAAGGTTTCTGGTGTTTGTTCGGTTTGTGGTGTTTGCATATAAGGGTTATAACATAACTTTTTGCGATCGCATTTATCCCACACTAGAGATAGCTTCTCCAATTTCTTTAGGAGTTGCACCTGTAGCTAGCATAGCTCGGATCAGTAATTCGATCGAAACGGAAGCATCGGCATTTTCAGCTAATGCAATACGTGGCTGACTGGAGTGGATTTTTTCTGCAAATTTAGCTTGAGTCATTAGGTTTTGTTGTCGCTCTTTTAAACTGCGACTGAGAGCTAATTTAATTTCAATTAAGGCTGTTTCCTCTGGCGTCAGTTCTAAAAATTCGGAAACCGTTCCAACTTTCCAGCCCTTTGCTTCTAGACGTTCTCTTTTAGATCGATCCATATCACTATTCCTCTAAATCTCTATCATACTTATTCAGTCGTTTTTTGCAATTCTCAATTACGCTAGCAGGTGTTGATCTTGTCGTTTTATTAAATACCTCCATAATTAAAATTGCATCCTCGTCAATTCGGTAAATAATTCTCCAATTTTTGTCTGCATCGCGAACTCTTAATTCATGACAATGGGTGCCAATACTTGGCATCGGTCTGGAATGTGGCAATCCTAAATTTTCACCCTGTTGCAATCGCCTCAGCAGTACGCCCGTCTCGATACGTGCTTCCTGACTAAAGGGCGGTGTTTTCACCTCACCCTGCAACCACACTATAGGTTTATCATCATCCATGTTCGCTATATATCATATCTAATATATTCTATACTCTGGGACATCGCTACACCCAATGCTATATCCACTCCACCAAATTTCCCCCTCCAATTTCACCGATTTAACCACCTCCAATGGTAAGTTTAACGCTGCTGCAATTTGTTCGTCGCTTAAGCAAAACTGCCGTACAGTTGAAAAGCCAGATAACTTTCCGTTTATGAGGGCAGACACTTTTGATTGGTCAATCCCTAAAAGTTCTGCTGCTTCCGCTTGTGTCATCTTTTGCTTGGTAATTATGCTGCTAATTTTACGGGCTAGTTCTGCTTTCACAAGCAGTTCATCAGCGTTTTCTAAACCTAAATCAGCAAACACATTGCCGCTACTTGCTTGTACTCTAATTTCTTGATTCATTTTTATTGCCTTAATCTTTTGAATTCAACGAACCTTCTTTAACTACTTCCGGTTGTAAGCCAAGTTGTTGTCGCACTGCTGCTAACGATTTTCCTCTTTTTACCTTTGGGCGAACAGTTTGGGGTGGTATATCTGAAGCAGAAATAACTTTCTTTGTGATAGCTGTTTGGAGAAGATTTAGTTCTTCTTGAAGGGCTTCTAGCGATTCTCCAAAAGGTTCGAGCGATTTTTCCGAACAGGCAACAATCGTACCCTCGTCATCGTAATATACCGTGCGGATCGTGTAGCCGCCATCCTCTAATAATACCCGATAATCCCAGTGCATCATAGTTCTCCCTCTTCTCCTTGAAATATGTACTTGTTTCCTGGCTTGCCAGCTACGCGCTCTATACTTACAATACTAACTAGCTCGTCAACGTTGTACAAAACGCGATACTCGCCCAACCTCAATTCCCATTCTGCCGTATTATTTGGGCGTAGGGGTTTTCGGTTGCGCGTCTCAGTTGTTGGCTGATAGCTAAGATTTGCTTCAATGCCATCAATAATTACGTTTTGTTCGTGTTTTTTGAACCACTGCAAATCATCAACAGCTAGGTCTGTAAACTCAATTTCAAACACAACGTTTATACTATTAAATGTCTTCACTTATCATCTATTTTACCATTCCCAGATATTAATAGTAAACCAATGCCGAATCTTTTCCATACTATACGCTTGCTCTTTTTCTCCTACCCCAAAAACAACTTATAAGCCGGATTATTACTTTCATCCCAATAGCGATATCCCAGCGTATCGAGAAATGCCTGCCACTCTCCCATTTCGTTGGGGGGAACTTGCATTCCGACAACAATTCTCCCGTAGTCTGCGCCATTGTTGCGATAGTGGAACATACTGATATTCCAGTCGGGACTCATAGAACCGACAAACTTCATTAATGCACCGGGACGTTCGGGAAACTCGAAACGGTAAAGCAATTCATTATGAGCGAGGGAAGAACGTCCGCCAACCATGTGGCGTAAATGCAATTTGGTCAATTCATCATCGGTTAAATCAATGGTTTTGAATCCACATTTTTCAAAACTTTCTACCATTGTTGCCGCGTCGGCACGGTTTTGAATCTGCACGCCTACAAAAATATGTGCTTCTTTTTCGTCAGCAATGCGATAGCTAAATTCGGTGAGGTTGCGTCTACCAAGACATTCGCAAAACCGGCGGAGACTACCTGGTTCTTCGGGAATGGTGACGGCATAAATGGCTTCGCGGCGTTCGCCAAATTCTGCTCGTTCTGCTACAAAACGGAGGCGATCGAAATTCATGTTAGCACCGCAGGCTACAGCAACTAAGGTTTGTCCCTGGATTTGTTCCCGTTCCACGTAGGCTTTGGCACCTGCGATCGCTAATGCACCTGCGGGTTCTAAGATCGATCGCGTATCCTCGAACACATCTTTAATCGCAGCACAAGTATCATCCGTATCCACCAGAATAATTTCATCTACGTATTGCTGACACAGACGGAAAGTTTCTTCCCCCACTTCCCGCACCGCAACGCCATCCGCAAATAAACCCACCTGCGATAAGCGCACCCGATGTCCCGCTTTCAAGGATTGATACATAGCATCCGCATCCACTGGTTCAACGCCAATAATCTTGATGTCAGGACGCAACCGTTTCACATAAGCGCCAATCCCAGAAATTAAGCCACCACCGCCGATCGCCACAAAAATAGCATGAATCGGTTGCTGATATTGCCGCAGAATCTCCATCCCGATCGTACCTTGTCCGGCAATTACATAAGGATCGTCAAACGGATGAATAAAAGTCAACCCTTTTTCCGCTTCCAATTGACGAGCAAAGGCATAAGCATCGTCGTATGTATCACCATATAGCACCACCTCTCCCCCACGCGCTTTAACCGCGTCCACCTTCACTTGAGGCGTAGTTACTGGCATCACGATAATAGCTGTTGTCCCCAGCTTACGGGCACCGAGAGCGACTCCCTGAGCGTGGTTTCCCGCAGACGCAGCAATTACACCCTGTGCTAGCTTATCCGGCGACAAATTTACCATCTTGTTGTAAGCACCCCGCAGCTTGAAGGAGAAGACGGACTGCATATCCTCCCGTTTGAGCAAAAGTTTGTTATTCAGGCGTGCAGACAGGTTTGGGGCGTATTCCAGGGGCGTTTCTTGGGCAACATCGTAGACGCGGGCGGTGAGGATTTGTACCAGGTAGTCGCAAAACATGGGGTGAAGGGGTGTGCGAAGGGCGGATAAAAGATAATTTTACGCTACTTGCGGCGCTGTTCTGTGTGGTTGGCGATTAGAAGTGTGCGAGAGTGCGATCGCGATCGCATTACCCAGTCCCCTTTACGGGACACAACCCGCGCCCCCTTTTATCGGATGAAAACGGAACTGGTGTGGACGAATACGGGAGCCACCGCTTTCAATCTATCAAAGTAGTGAATTCGTTTAATAACTTATGACGGAAGAACCTCTATCTGGAGAACGATTTGACCAATGAGCCAGATGAAGTAAAAATAGAATGCTAAATCTCATGAAGATTGTATTCTATGAAACTGAATTATTTTACGAAACGGCTTTCAGTTGTAGGACGCTGGATAGCTACAACTCTGTTTTGTCTTTCCGCGATCGCCTTCGTTTGGCAGGGTGCGTTTTTCTCAAACACCGCCGCAATGGCGGCTCCTGCTGTAAACTTAATCGCAGCAGCAGATGCTGGCTCTAAGGTTCAGGAGAAAGCCAGTGAAGATGCTGGACGAACCAAGGATTTCATTCAAGATACGGCAGATAAAGTCAAGCGCACCGCCAATAAAAATGCCGATCGAGTTGACCAAGCAACGGATGACGATGGTAGTTTCGTTGAGCGTAAGGCCAAGACAGATGCGGCTCGAATTGAAAAAAGAGCAGATGAAGATTCGGCTCGGACTCAGAAAGCAGTAGACAACACCAAAAATGCTATTGAACGCACTGTTGATAGCATCAAGGATGCTTTTAGCAACTAGATACTAGCTTGAAAGGTCAATGTACATTGTTTCATTCATTACATTTACTTGAACCGGAAGACTCATTGGACATCTCCTTTCAAAGAATGTAGAGACGTTGCGTGCAACGTCTCTACAAGGGTTACAGGTAACGCACCTTTAATTTCTGGAGATGTCTAATGTACATTGATTGGCTTGTTGCAATTCTACTTTGGTGAACAGAGATCGGAACGTAGAATATTTCCCTTCATTGAGTGGAGCAACAGTCTCCGTGTTTCCAACACCATGCCGTACTTACCACTAACATTGACCATAAATAGTGAGTTGAATTAAAATCAACTTAGATTATTCAATTCTACCCAGTGTGCGATCGGCTAATCTGCGAATATTGAGCGAAATTTGAGTGCCATCTCCTGTAATTCCAAATCGTTGTTTTCTACTCCAAATCCATACGCAGAAACAGAAAGTTTGGATAAGGATTCCCAAGCTTGATGAAATCCTTCCCAGTAAAGCACCCAATACCAAACATTGCGGAATTTCTCCCCATCTTCCAAATATTCAGCAGCAATATTCATTGCCCGCGCCATTTTACCTTCCATCTCTTTTAGCAAACCGAGATTACCGAGTGTATTACCATAGGCAAAATAAAAATCGTATAAACCGATCATATCGAGTTGACCTGCAAAAAAATCATCCAATTCCTCGAAAATTGCTTTCGCCTCTTGATATTTTTGCAAATCCATCAAACAGTAAGCTTTCCGCATCTCAACTGTTGCATAAAATTCTGCTGTTATTACACGTTCACTTTTTCCACCATCTTCATCTCTAAATATAGCTTGATATTTTTCTAAAGCCTCCTCATGGTTACCGTTACTTTGCAGATTAGTAGCTTCATCAAAGCGGTTCACAAAAATCGATGAAACCGAGAGATTGAGTTGATCTTCAGGCATATTGAATTAATTCCAGATTTGGTCTATTATACTGACTAAAAAATTATGAACAGAACTTTCTATAATATTTGGGGATTCCTATCCATAATTGTTATCTGCGTTTATCTGCGTTTATTTGCGTGCATCTGCGGTTAAAAGTCTTCCTAACCCTCGTTATTTTGTGTTACCTCAAACTCAACTTTATCATAAATATCAGTCAGTGTGATTTGAAAAGAAATATAATTTAACGAAATCGTTTCATCAGCCTCATCATACTCAGAAAAAGTCCAACGTTTATTATCCGTTTTGAAGAACTGCTCGACGTGCATAGTATATTGATCGATGAGGAGATATTCTTGAAAGCTAGGAATAGTTCGATAAGCCGAAAATTTGGCATCTTTGTCATAATTTCTCGTCGAATCGGACAAAACCTCAGCGATGATTAACGGGTTAGTAATTGTGTCTCGCCGTCCTTCTTGCAATTGCAACTCACCTTGAACTACCATCACATCAGGATAGGTATGAATGCGTTTTCTCGGAATCCAAAGACGTTGATCTGTAACAAAGACTCGATAAGGCTGGCGCTTAAGGGCAAAGTTTAAAGCAGCATAGAAATTCCCAGCAATTTGGTTGTGATTTGGCATTCCACCAGTCATCAGAACAATCTCCCCGTTTATATATTCATGGCGTTCTTCCGAGTTAACCTCAAAATCGAGGTATTCTTCAGGAGTGTAATATTTTTTATCTTCAGCCTGCATAACCATTTGATTTTAATCTCCAAAGTTTTAGAAACCCAGAAACGGGGTTTATAAGCAAAAAATCTGCCTTTTAGAATTATGATGGTAGGGACACGGCATGATAAATAATATCGGTCATAGCAAATTTTTAATTATGCCGTGTCCCTACTGCATAACTGACCCGAAATAACCAAATTATTTTCATTAATTTGGTAAACTACTAATCGGGGAATGCCAGTCCCGTTCGAGGATCGCGGATATACAAACCGAGAACCAACGATTCCATCACCGTATCCCATACTGGGGTCAGGCGTTCCGCATCGTCCACCCAGTAATCAAAAGTAATCAAACACTGAACTCCAGAACCTAGCCCAATACAGATTCGGGAATAAGCTTCACGGTTTTCTTGAGGATCGATAAATTTGAATTGAGTCCAAACGATGCGGGCTGTTTGGCGCTTGAGTCGAATAATTTCGCCTTGCTCGATCGCATTTCGCTCATCATCCCGCACCACCTGCTTTAATAGCGGAACCAGCGGAAAATCTGCCCAGTCCCCAGGCGGCAGTAAATTAAAAGAAGCTTCTAAGCGACAATCATCGTTCGGTGGCTTTTTATCTAGAAACCGGAACGACTTCGTATCCGGTTCAAAATGCCAATCTTGGGGGACATCGAAGCGCAACGCCCCCCGCCCCGCCACAAAGATCCGAGTTCCTGGCTGTGATTTCCAGTTGTGGTCTTCTTTTAGCTCTAGGGTTTCCTTAATCCATTGGAGATTGTGCTTTTTGCGCTTAGACATAACCCCTCCATTGTTGAGATCTTTCTGATTTTGCCGTAGGTTGGTATATTACTATAACCGACACAAACGCTGAGTACTTATACTAAACAGTCGTCAAACATGGGGTCAACAGGTCTGCGAAGGGCCGATCGAGTCCCTTTTGATTTTAGCAGGATCGTGATTCATCCGATGAAAATGGATATGCCGTCGGTCAAAAAGTGAAAGTTTGGGACGAAGATCGGGAGGAGTGGTATTCCGGGACAATTGAAAAAATCCAAGGTCAGCAATACTTTATCCATTACCTTGATTACGACTCATCCTATGACGAGTGGGTCGAGTTGGATGAGATTTGCTAATTAACGCAAGTTGCTAGTTATATAATTGAGGTACGTTGTTGCGCTAAAGCGCAACAACGTACCCATTATCCATTCCGAACAAGAACCAATGGAACTAACTAGCAACTTGAGTTACTTAGTAAAAAATATGAATTTAAAGGATACAAAGACAAATTTATATCGACTTATCAAAGTTATATCTGTGGTTCTCATTGCCAGTGCCATTGGATTGGAAATAGCGAATATTTATGGATTGATAACCAACAGCCGAATGCCAAGCTTTCTAAATCCAGTCTTTTGGATTGAGCGTTTTGCTATAGTAATTCATTTAGTTGAGGCAATTATAGCAGCTTATTATGCAGGAGCAATAAAACAAATGCCTATAAAATATGGAATATATACTTTTTTCGTGGGTACGGTTGGTTTGTTAGAACTGCTTGAAAATATTCAAAGACTAGATGAGAGAGAATCAGACATAACTAGGCAGATTATTCATTAGGTAGGACGTAATGAACAGAACTTTCTACATAATTTTGGGAATACTCTCCATACTTGCTGGTATTTCTTTGATTGTGCAAGGACGAGAGATATTAGTCACCAGACCGCCTGAAAACCTATCGTTGTTCTATTGGGGTACAGCAGGGATGGTAGGATTGTGCGCGATTATTGCGATCTTCTGTTTCTTCCCCCAGAGTCACCCATTTACGTTGCGGATTATTGGTGCGATCGGTTTGGTGTCAACAATTTATTATTTGTATGACAGTTTCCACAATCATAAATTTGCCCAAGTCGGGACAGCACTGTTGTTCTGGTTGCCAGGATCTATTTACCTCATTCTTAAAGGCAAGATGACCGACTCGTAGTGTAACTTTTCGCGACGTTAATTTATGTTGATTTTGTGACAGAAACTATCGGTTTATTGGGAAAAAACCTAGCTAAGGTAAATTGTCCTCAAATACAGCAGATTGCAGGTAAATAGAATACACGAAGGTAAGTAGTTTAATTAGCGTAATGAAAGCTTACTCCATCGACTGTACTCCATAAACCTGCAATCTGCTATATCAAATCCCAATGGTACTAAGATAATCGAGGCAGAGCCTCCTGTTTTTTCAAGCTAAACTTAGTGCCAATGTATCAAATCGTAGGCCCGATCGAATGTAGAAGAGACAAAACACAATACTTATCTCCCATCTGAATCGGCATCGCTTCTACATGACAGTCAATCAAACCCCAACCCAAGTGAATTGTTTCCATGCCGCTATAAGGTTGTCCGCTGACATAAGCGTAGGAAATCAGCGAGTCGTGAGGAATAGACTTATCTTTAGGAATAAACCCCCCAGTCCAATCTGAAGTCTGAGTTCGCCACCAAACCCGCAGCTTTTTTTGAGGTTGGGAAACTGTGGCAGAAAGTCCCCTCACTTCCCTTGGTTTGAGGGCGCAATGCCACATTACTAGAGCATAATTCCCAGAACCCTGCTGTATCATTCGCACCAAAGTTGCTAAGAGGGATGTTTGGTAGAGTGTCGCCAGAACTCTCCCCGCACTCAGGGAAATTCCCACCTCTTTCAACCGAGGTAAAAAAGATGACTGGGGCATCAGTAAATCTGCTGCACCGCGATCGCACAATCGTTCTTTGTGCTGTCCGCTCCAATTCGGCAGAAAACTGCCAATCCTGACTTGTTCGTGGGCGTCGAACAGCAGTTCCATCAATTCGTGCCCCTCGGTGAAGCGCTGGCGGACAATGGGGTCATTCTCTTTGATTAAAATGATTCCCGTGCGGCTATCGACCAAAATGCCTTGCTGTTCGTCTAGAGTAGCACGCAGAGGTGTCGGGATGCCAAAGTGTCGGTAGATACACTCTAGATCGATCGGCGGTCGATCGCTCAACCCCGATTCGCAGCGCAGAAACTCCACATAGCCGAACACATCCTCCTCGCTACGGAGTGCGCCGTAGCCAGACAAAAACGCCTCTCCCGGATGGCGGTAGGGTTGAGCGGGTGGTGGAGCCTCACGCACTATTTATTTTCCAACGGTCATCTTGATCACGTTATAGAGCAGTTCCCATTTTTCCGGTGTGGTGGGTTGCTGTCCTCGGTATTTTAAACGAGCCAGCATGATCGTGTCATCAGCAGGCAATCCCGCTTCTTTGGCAAATTCAGCCAAACTGAGGGGAATATCTGCCATTTCTGCTTGTGTTACCGTTGGATCGCCTTTGAGCCCCAAAATGGAGGTCAGTTTCTCCATTAGTTGCCAGGAGAGGTTTGTGGCTTGTCCCCGTTCGATTTGGGACAGGTAGTTGCGGGAGATCCCGACTCGATCGGCCAACTCTTGCTGGCTCAGTTTTTCCTGGAGGCGGCGATCGCGGACTTTGCTTGCAAATTCATCCATATACAGTCAGGTGTGAGAGGTGCGAAATCAGGCGTGACCAGGCTTTGACAACTAAAGTTTACAAATTGTGTCTTTACATCTTGCATAAGCGGCAAACTGGTGTTAGAGTAGTAGACAAGAAATGCAAACCACAGTTTACATCCCAATCCTACTCTAGCAGCAAAAATTATATATGACTCAAATTGCAGCCAAAGACAGCAAGGCGAAGATTCTTGATGCGTTTCAACAAATTATCAGTCAACGGCGGAACGTTGCGTCGCGGGTCGCCACAAAAGAGGAAGAAGCAGAGAAGGAGAAAAACCGCACTGTTCTGGAAACGGTTTCTCAATACACCGCAGATACGATTGTGCGGGGACTGGCGGATCTGCAATTGGAGTTTGGTAATACTATTACCGGACTTTCGACGCGGTTAACGACGGAAACCACCAAGCTGGACGACTTAAAACAAGCGATCGCAGCTGAGAACCAAAATCTGCAAGAACTCCAGCAAACCCGCGTGGTTGCGGATGCGCTTTATCTGCTGACTCAGGAACATCAGGAGAATTTGCGCTTTTTGCAAGAACGATCGACGAACGATCGCGAGAATTTAGAAAAAGAAATTGCCCAATCGCGGAAAACTTGGCAGCAGGAACAGCAAGAATTTGACGCTACCCTCAACGAAAACGGCGAACTGCTGCAACGCGATCGCACGAAGCTGGAAGAAGACTACGGGTACGAGACAGAGCGATCGCGCCAAATTGCCAGGGATAAATATGAGGAAACCAAGCGGCTTCTTGAGCGGGAAATTCAAGATACAACTCAAGCAAAACAGAAGAATTGGGCAGAACGGGAGCGTACTTTGGCAGCAAATCAAAACTTATTGGCAGAATATCAGCGCAAAGCCGCAGCATTTCCCAACGAAGTGGACGAAGCGCTTAAGAAATACAGGGAAGAAGGCATTCGAGATGCTAATCAAGAAGCCAAAGTCAAGGCGGACTTATTAGAGAAAGAGTGGGATTCTACTAAGCAAGGGTACGAGTTACAAATTCAATCCCTAGACGCGAAAATTCAGAAGCAAACCGAACAAATTACCGAGATTACAACGCAACTGCAAACAGCATTGCGGCAGGCTCAAGATTTGGCAATGCGTGCGTTTCAGAATTCGTCAAATCGGGTTGCGGCAAAAGGGGAAAAATCTGAGTCATAAGTAGGTTGGGTTGAGGTAGGAAACCCAACCATCATCAAAGTTACAAAGATGTTGGGTTTCACTTTGTTCAACCCAACCTACAGGCTATAACTGAGTCATAAGTAGGTTGGGTTGAGGTAGGAAACCCAACCATCATCAAAGTTACAAAGATGTTGGGTTTCACTTTGTTCAACCCAACCTACAGGATCTTAGAATGAATGCAAAGTTTGAGGAAATTCGTATGTCTGTGACACCCACCATCAAAGTACCGCCGTTGGAAAGTGGCGATTGCCTTACCCGCCCGGAATTTGAACGACGCTACCACGCCATGCCCAATCTCAAAAAAGCTGAATTAATCGAAGGAGTTGACTTCCTTAATATTTCCCATCAACTCATCGATTGTTTCTCCCTGACTGTAACAGGCTTTTAGCTGAGGCACCTCGCCAACGTAATATCCATCTTCGTCCCGTTCGATAACGACGTAAAATTCTCGCTTTTCCTTGGCCATAACTTTTCACCAACAGTCAATCTTCATCCATTGTAGGGTACGTTACCCTGTCGCTAACGCACCGAATCTCGAACACATTCTAACAATGGTGCGTTAGGAAAAGCCTAACTTACCCTAGAAAATATCACATTTATCAACTGGAGTTAACCTATGGCTATCAAACGTCCCAACGAAAAGAGTACAAAGGCTGAAATTCTCACTGCATTTGATGAATTGTTGAAAGAAAAAAAGGAATTGGAAACACAACTGATGCAAAAACCAGAACCCAAAACCACTCAACCAAGCGACAACAGTAAATCTACATCGACAGCGGAAGTTCCCATCAAACCTGTTCAATTGAGTCAGCAAAAAATGGAATCGATTATTGATGGATTGAATCTACTGCAATTCAACTTTGGCGGTGCAGTCAGCGATTTATCGGAAAAGTTGACGCTGGAAGCTTTCAAACTTCAGGAAGTGCAGCGAAAAGTAACAGAAGAAAAGCAACAGTTGGAAACTTTGCACAATCTGCAAGCAACCGACGGTAGTTTGGATGAACTAATTGAACAGTACGAGGATAGTTCCAAAACTTTTAGTGAGGAACAGCGCCTGCGTCAAGAGGAAGTTGAACAAGCGATAACTCAGTCAAGAAAGGCGTGGTTAAAGGAACAGGAAGAACGCCGCCGCTTCATCAAAGAACGCAATGAAACTCAAAGCAAAACTCGCCAACGCGATGATAAGGAATACACTTACGATCTGACTTTGCAACGCCAACTTTCAGATGAAGAATACGAACAAGAGAAGAAGCGTTTGTACCTGGAACTTGACGAGTTAAAGCAAACTGAAGAGAAACAATGGGCAGAACGAGAAAAAGCAATTCTTGAACGCGAAACCCAATTTAACGAACTGAAAGCGAAAGTTGAAAATATGCCCAAAGAATTGGAAGCTGCTATCAAACGGGCTAAGGACGAAGGTAAAGGTATGGCTTCCCACCAAGCTAAGGTGAAAGCGGATTTAATTGCTAAAGAAATCGAAGGTTCTAAGCGCAATTACGAAGTGCGAATTCAATCGCTGCAAGAAACTATTCAAAATCAGGATACTCGCATTCAAACTCTCTCCAAACAACTGGATGCTGCTCTCAAACAGGTGCAAGATTTGGCGGTGAAGGCGATCGAAGGAACGTCGAATATCAATTCTTTCCAAGCTGTGAAGGAAATTGCGATGGAACAAGCTAAGAATCAGAACAAGGTGAAGTAGAGTTCAAATTTCAGATTTCAGATTTCAGATTTGTTTTTACATCTGAAATCTGAAATTTACCAGTGCAAATTAAGCGGGGAGATATCTAAATGAAATTTACCAAAATCGATTTGAGCAACATTGTAGGAGTCTGTCACCATGATGATTATCTGGGATTGGTCATCGACCGGGGCGATACCATAGATGTGATTGAAATTCCGGCACCTGTTGCTGCTTATGAAGGACTTGTGCAATTGAATGCAGTTGTTTCTGATGACTGTTCTGATTCGGTTGATTTTTACGATTTGCCGGGTGTAGAACAGGAACTTCCGATGCTACCCGTGCATTCTACAATGGCAAACGCGGTAGGATACGATGCGGATCATCACCTATTACAAGTTGAGTTTAAGAACGGCTCGGTTTATCAATATGAGGATGTGGATGAAGAAACTTGGGAAGCAATGAAAGTCGCTGATTCAACTGGGCGATTTTTCAATCGTGAGATTAAAGGAAACTATTTTTCTCGTCGCTTGGAATAACAATTAAAACTGCCACGCCATTAGAAACCCGGTTTTTCCAAAAAACCGGGTTTCTGGGTGTTTAATGAAGTTATTAACGCAAGTTGCTAGTTATATAGTTGAGGCTGGTATTAGGTACGTTGTTGCGCTTTAGCGCTCTTATTATAACTTGGATAAGAGCGCTAAAGCGCAACAACATACCTGGAGAAACCCGGTTTCTGGGTGTTCAATCAACTCTGTGCTTGGCTAAACTTGATTAAAGAGTACAATTCTTGCTGCATCTGAGTACAAACTGTCTCGTAGCAGGCATCAACATACTCGCGATCGTTCGCTGCATCCCGACCGTAACGTTCAAAAATAATCGGAGGACAAACATGAGTATGAATAGTTACTGGTAATGGAATATGAGGAAGAGGGCCGATCGCTAGTCCCCAAGGCAATCCCAGATAAATCGGAAAGACAACCGGATCGATATCAAACAGCCAAGGCATTCCCCACTCGTGTAGCTGCTGCATTTGTTTGTAAATGTCGGTCAGAACTATCAAAGTATCGTGAGCGCCGTGGGAAATCACAGGCACAATTGGCACCTCCTCCCGCAACGCCAGCTTGATAAACCCTGTGCGTCCTGCAAAATAGATGCGATCGCGCAACTGATGCGGTCGAAAAACATCTTCCGCACCACCGGGGTAGACTAGCACACTTGCTCCTTGACGCAAAGCTGCGATCGCCATTTTAGGATGTGCCATAATAGCTCCCGCTTTTTCAGCCATTTGCGCGATCGGCAAAGAAACCTCCCACACACGGGGGTGCATCAGACCGTAGACAGGCCGTTCACACCCAAAACCTCGAAACCAGTCGTACATCATCATAAACATATCCGGGGCAGCCAGTCCCCCATTATGAGAGCCTACCAACAGAACTTTTTCGTTAGGTGGGATATTGTGCCAGCCGCCGGTTTGAACCCGAAAATAGTGATGATACAGCCAGTCCCACACTGGCATTAGAGATTCGATTACTTTTGGCTCTCGTCGATCTAAAGACCATCCCGGTCTGGCTTGAACGTTATTCTTTATACTCATCAAGATATGGTAGCAGGATCGCTAAGACTAAGACAATATCGATCGCCGCCATACGCGATCGCTCTTATTTTATCAGTCAGTCAACTCGCATCTGATGCGATCGCTCAGTTAAAATGAAACAGTACGCGCCTCGATAACCTGATTGCTTAGGTAGTTTTGTGTAGTACCCGCATGAACTCTTTTATATTTAGGAATTTAAACAATGACTAAACTACTCTTTTACAGCGTGCTTATAAGTACGATTTTTTTGGTTCCATTTTCATCTTTTGCACAATCATTGCCCAGACTGCGGCGAAATATGAACTACGCACAAGCCAGGACTCTATTAATTCGACGAGGCTGGCGACCTGTAGTTAATTCCGAACAAGTGAATAATCCAGATAGAAACGGTACGATCGATTATTTAATCAAAAAAGGCTATCCAGAAGTTGTTGATTGTTCTGGAACTGGATTAGGGCTTTGTCTGTTTCAATTTAGGAATGCAAGAGGGCAAACTCTCTTTGTATCAACCGCAAATAACCAGCAAGAAAGCACGATTTATGGCTGGAGGTTGGAGTAAACAGTTTTTTTCAATCATAACTATTACCCGTTGATTCACTATCCAAAATTTCTCGGATTCTCTGCCGAAACAACCGCACTGCACTTCTCTGTCCAATTGTCCGACTTTGTTCGATGAAGCTGGGAATTTCAGTAATTGGCAGAAAGGGAAAGGCTAAACTGCGATCGCACTGTTCGTATCCTCCCTCAACTCTTTGATAAACCAAAAGCGTTTTTTTAGTGTATCGCCACAGTTCGGGAACGCCTAAAGCGGAATAAAGAGCTTCTTTATTCACAGAAGAACTGGTGTAATCTGACTCTACTGCTAAGTCAGGTGGCGGATCTTCTGGTAAGTTAATTTTCCTCCCCCTTACCAATGCCTCATTTTGAATGTAAAAACAAGTGTCTGGTTCCACAGCACGAGTTAAATCCTCTCGGTCTAGGGTTAAAGACCCTAACTTTCTCACTTCGATACCGAGTTCGTCTGCAATTGCTTCGACAAAACTCTCTATCAAACCTTTGGGTTCTTCGTGTTCTTCTAGTGGCATTCTAATTTCCAACACTCCTCGATCGTAAGCAATTCTCCAAGCGCGATCGTCTCCTATTTCTGCCATCAATTTTTTGTAAGTTTCCCAGCTAACGCCTTTCATCACCACTCTAGTTTCTCTGGCGACTGCCGGAACGGGTTGTTCGACTAAAGTTTTGTCTGTTGTTATCATATCGACTACCCTACTTATCGTTTTAGATAGTTTGCTCTCCTGTTTCTGATTCAAGACTTAAACCGCACAGGACTAGAAACCCGGTTTCTTGATAGATCTTTAAGTGTGAAACCCACTATTTTTCAGGCAAACCGGGTTTATGGGCGTAATTGCTATGATTTTAGCCGATCGATCGCATCCTGAAACTCTGCCAAAGATCCGATCGTAACTGCTTGCCTGTGCAAGGTTTTCAGTTGTTCGACATCCTCAATTTGATTAATTTCCTGCACCAATTCCCCAGGTAGATCTTGAAAGCGAATCTGGAGGACATCAATTACAGCCTCCCGACCCTTTTCTATCATTCCTTCTTCGCGGGCTAAACGCTCAATACTGGTAACGTAACGCATTTTATTTGTCTCCTCGTAACTATTTATTTCTTGTCGGAACTCAGTTTCTAGATTTTTTGGTAAAGTCATCATCCAATCGATTAAGCGAAATAACTCTCGCACCTCCGCTCGATTGTATCCCCGTTGATAGAGAGTCTTGACGATACTCGCTTTCCATTCCCGTCGCTCTTGTGGTTTTTGGCGCGTTGCTTGAGTTTTCAAATGCGCCATCACGATCGCAGCAAAGGGATTGGGACTTTTTTCCAAAGTTTCCCACTCATTTATATAGTCTAGCAACTTCACCACGGGAAACCTTAATAAAACCCGACACCCCCAGATTTCATATCCGTATTCTTGAGGTCGCCAAGACTTTTCTTCATCTGCCAAAATTGCCAAACTGGCTACTCTTTTCCGATAAAGCCCGAAAATGCGGCTATTGTAAACATACATTCTTTCGGCAAAGTTTGACTGGTATTGACTTTGGACTTCTAGGTGAATCAGCACCCAAGTTTCCGATCCGTCCATTAGCCAAACTTTGACTAATTTATCGGCTTCTCGCAGTCCAATATCGTCGTCCCGCATTACTTGTTGTAATTGGGTATCGAGAAATTCATAGTTGATTCGCCAGTCAATGGTTTCATAAATGTCTGGAAAAAAGAAGGCAATGAAGGATTTGAAGTAAATTGCGATCGCTTCTTTCCACGGATTGTCATAATCAGCTATTTGATTGGTCATGTTTTTTATTTACTGCACAACTGGTGCAGTCACAATTCCTTGCGATTCTAGCACTGCCGCCACTCGCAAAACTAGCGCTTCGTTGTAAGGTGCGGCAATAATTTGGACTCCTAAAGGCATATCTCCGAGACGTTGAATTGGCACTGAAACGATCGGCAAACCAATAAATGATAGGGGTTGGGTAAATCTACCCAAATTGGGACGAACTAACATTTCTTCCCCAGCAATTACCATTTTTTCTTGTCCAATTGGAGGGGCAATGCAGGGAGTTGTGGGGGCGATAATTATATCGATATTTTGAAAGATTTCGCGGATGCGATCGCGATACCACTGCCTAAATCTCTGTGCTTGAATATACCACGTTGCCGGAATCAAAGCACCTGCCAAAAAGCGATCGCGTGTCGCCACATCAAAATCTTGCGGGCGCGATCGCAAATCTTTTAAGTGTAAATTAGCACCTTCACTAGCTGTGATTACAAACGCCGCCGCCCTCGCACGGTCAGGTTCTGGTATCGTTGCACTCTCTTTTATACGTAAAGCACTGACAACTTTTGCTACTGCATCCATTGCTTCCGGTTCCGCACCCGTGGCAAAATAATCATCTGCCACGGCGATTCGCAAACCATCTATCCCCAACTTCAGTTGCGGCAAACACAGTTCGATCGGACGATTCGTACAAACTCGATCGGCTGAATCGTCTCCCTGAAGGACATCAAAAACTGTAGCAATATCGCGCACGGAACGACCAAAAGGCCCGATATGGTCGAAACTTCCCGCAAATAATACTGCACCTGCTCTTGACAAACGACCGTAAGTAGGCTTTAGCCCGAAGATACCGCAAAACGCTGCGGGTACGCGGATCGAACCGTTGGTATCCGAACCAAGGGTAATTGGCACTAAGCCAGCAGCAACGGCAGCCGCAGAACCGCCAGAGGAACCGCCAGCAACACGAGTCCGATCGTGGGGATTGTGGGTAGCGCCGTAATGCCTATTTTCGGTAACGAAGCCATAGGCGTACTCATCCATATTCAACGCACCCACCAGTACAGCACCAGCTTCTCTGAGTCTGGCGACGGCGGTAGCATCGTGGGTAGCTGGAGGATTTTCAGCGTTGATTTTTGAACCAGCTAGGGTAGTTATACCGGCGATATCGAATAAATCTTTAACGGCGAACGGAACACCAGCCAAAACACCGGGGTCTTTGCCTTGGGCAATTTCGCGATCGATTCTTTCTGCATCTGCCAAAGCGCTATCCGCCATCACAGTAGTAAAACAATTGAGCCTCTGATTTTGGGCAGCAATTCGAGATAGTGCAGCGGCGACAATAGATTTGGCGGAAACTTCTTGTCCCCGCACGACTTCAGCAATTTGAGTAGCATCAGGATAAGCTTGACTCATGGTTGAAACACGGTAGCGGCTTCGATTTCGTCGGGCAGGGGAAATTCGTTTACCAGTTGAGCAATTTCAGCAATTCTAGTCATATTTGCTATTACACCGGGACGGTGTTCTGGATCTAGGGGCAAATCGATTAATTTTGCCATTAGATCGACATATTCAGCTATTTTGTCATTAGTCATTGGTGATTAGTCAGTGGTCAGTTGTCAGTTGTCATTGGTGATTAGTCAGTGGTCAGTTGTCAGTTGTCAGTGGTCATTGGTCATTGGTCATTCTCTCCTCCACTCTCCCACTCTCCCACTCCCCCACTCCCCTTTTTGACTTTTGACTTTTGACTTTTCTAGCCCCTCTTCCCTCTGCCGATGATTTTGCCCAGAACAAAGTAAAGGATGACTGCGGCAATGAAGCCGTTAATTGGCTTGATGCCGGGATAGAAATAAGCGATCGCACTTGCGATCGGATAAGTAATAATACCTGCCCAGTTAAACGCGGGTTGCCGTGCCTCTGGAGAAGGAAACTGCCCCCGATGCACCAACCAGTAATCAGACATTATCACGCCGCCGAGCGGTGAAATGAACGTACCGAGAAGTTTTAGATAAGGAAGCAGCATAATATAAATGCCGCCCCAAGCTAGAACTAACGCCAATGTCGCACCGCCCAAAGCAAAAATAATCCACTTATTAATGCGGAATATTTGAGATCCTGCTACAGAGAAAGCGTAAATTGTGTTAGTTTGCGTTGTCCACATATTGAGTAACAACAACAACAAACCCCAAAATAGCAATCCCTCCTGCGCTAGAGTCTGCACAACGTCTTCGTTGGCGTAAAGCAGGGAACTGAAAGCCCCGCAAATTATAAAAAAACCATTGACAAAGAGAAAGGCAGCTAAGGTAGTAATTACAGTCGTCCTTCCAGTATTGGCCAAGTGACGATTGTTGGTGGCTTGAGTAGCGTTTGAAATCAAGGTGCCGACGACGATCGTCAATGCCTCGCCCCACGCTAATTGTTGTGTCGGTTGAATTGCCTGCAAACCCTCAAAACCGCCTAATTTGCTCATGGCGATCGCTAAAATCCAGAACATGAGAAAAAGCATTGTGGAAACGGCAAAGCGGCTAAGCCAATCTATAAACCGATAACCAAAATAGGCGGTAGCGCAGCATAAATAGATACAAACCAGAATAGTCAGCCAATTCAAGTAAACAGGCACATCCATCAACTTATTTAGCGAATCGGCAATTAGGGCTGAACCCCAGCCATACCAGCTAATTTGGATGAAACTCAGGATGAAGTCAACCCAGCGCGAACCGACGTTGCCGAAACTGAACCGGGCCATCAGGATTGTGCTGAGTCCGCTTTTGGCGGCAATGTAACTGAGTCCGGCAGCGTAGCTACCCAGAATTAAGTTACCCAGGATAATCAAGCCAACCAGATCGGGCCACAAGGGAAATGCTGGCCTAACTAAACCCCCCGCCAACAAGGTGCCACAGGAAAGGGTAAAACCGATTAGCAAAGGTGCCAGCGACCAGATAAACTTACGCGCATCCGCAGGAATGGCACTCAGGGGGTAGTCTTGACTGACTGGCGCGAGAGTATTAAACTCTGGTTCTGATGTTGTATTCATGCTCCCACTTATAAAGCTTTGACAAAGTTATTTTGAGCGCAATCCCATTAGATTAAGGGTATTTTAGTGAACTTTGTCACCCAGTTATAGCTAGGGGCAAGAAAAGTCAAAAGTCAGTAGGGGCGGGTTTTGTAAAATACTCTGTTGGTAATAGGATGTGTTGCCATGAGATCGGAACCATGACCCACAAATGGCATGACTGAAAAATGTCAATCTCTGACCGCGCCAAGTATAAAAAAAATCTTAAAAAAATAAGCCTTAGGGTCAATGCAGAAAATTTGTCATCCACCTTAAGGTAAAAAAAAGTTCTCTTAAAGGTGCCTTGATTACTCTAAACGAGAGAGGTTGATGTTGAATCTAACACGCTTCCAGATTCAGCGCTACAGCGTAGCTGTGGTGGCTGTTGTGCTGGCGCTGCTGCTGATGCTGCTGCTAGACCCCTGGTTAGCGATCGCAAAGACGCCTTTTTTACTGTTTTTTGGCGCTGTAATGGTAAGCGCCTGGTATGGTGGTCTGGGGCCAGGACTGCTAGCCACCTTTTTGTCCGCTCTGCTTAGCGCTTACTTCTTTTTATCTCCCATCTATTATTCCCTGGATCTCGATCTGAGCAACAGCGTGCGGCTGCTCCTGTTCGTATTACAGGGAATACTTTTCAGCGTACTGTGTAAGGAGCTACAAACTACCAATCGGCGACTAGCAGCGAACCTGATGAAGCTCAAGACAAGTGAGGAACGCTATCGTCGTCTCGTAGATACCGCCAACGAAGGCATCTGGACAATAAATGCAGAAGGACGGATAGACTACGTTAATCGGCGGATGGCTGAAATGCTAGGTTATAGCGTGGAAGAAATACTCGATCGCCATATTTTCGAGTTTATGGACGAAGTTTCCCGCAGCTTATGGCAACCTAAGCATGACGTCATAGCGCAAAATGACTTGCGATTTCGTCGCAAAGATGGTACAAATCTTGAGGCAATAGTCTCTACAAATCCAATTCTGACCGAAAAGGGAAAGTTCCTGGGCACACTCGCTACGATCGCAGATGTGACAAAGCGCAAGCAAGCAGAAGAGGCGCTGCGGGAGAGTCAACAGCTCTTTGAGAGTTTCATGAGTAACAGCCCAACAACTGCCTATATCAAAGACGAACAGGGGCGCTACATCTACGTCAACCGACGAATAGAGCATCTGTTTAATAGAAAGCGAGCTGATTGGATAGGAAAGACAGATTTCGACTTATTTCCAGTCGAGACAGCAAAGCAGCGCCGCGATAATGACTTGGCTGTCCTCGCAGCAGACAAAACGGTAGAAGTGCAGGAGACTCTTCTGCATGATGATGGGGAACATGATTGGATGTCCTTGAAGTTCCCCGTGGAACACACCTCTGGGGGAAAGCTTCTAGCAGGGATGTCGCTGGATATCACCTCTAGCAAACGTGCCGAAACGGCACTGCGCCAAAGCGAGGAACGCTACCGCACTCTGGTAGCGGCGCTAACCTCGGTGGTGTGGACAACAGACGCTGAAGGCGCATTCGTTACCCCGCAGCCTTCTTGGTCAGCATACACGGGTCAAAGCTGGCCGGAACAGGCCGGATGGGGCTGGGCCGAGGCACTACACCCTGACGATCGCGAACAGGTGAATGAAGCCTGGACGCGATCGCTGCTTCACAGGACAATATACGAATTGGAGGCACGAATTTGGCACGCCAAGAGCGGAAAGTATCGTTATTATTTATCTCGCGCCGTGCCTTTGCTCAACCCGGACGGGACGGTGCGCGAGTGGGTGGGAACGATTACAGATATAGACGATCGCAAGCAAGCAGAATCAGAAATCAAACAGATCACCGAAACTCTTGAATTGCGGGTTCAGGAGCGTACAGCACAACTGGAAGCAGCCAACAAAGAACTTGAATCTTTCTCCTACTCAGTCTCCCATGACCTGCGTGCGCCGCTTCGCCATATTAGCGGTTTCGTAGACTTACTCCAGAAACGGGTTGGCTCGACAAAAGCTCTCGATGAAACCAGTCACCGATATCTAAAAACCATAGCGGAAACTGCTAAAAAAGCAGGAATTCTGATCGATGACCTATTAGCGTTTTCCCGCATGGGGCGGGCCGAAATACGCTATTCGACTATTAACACAGAGCAACTGGTTCGAGAAGTTCAACGCGACATGGAGATGGAAATTAACGGACGCACCATTATTTGGCAAGTTGAGAAATTACCTGAAGTACAGGGCGACCTTTCTATGTTGCGCCTGGTATTGCAGAATTTGATTGGCAATGCTGTCAAATACACCCAGACACGCCCTCAAGCTGAAATTAAAATTGACAGCACCAGTAACGAGCATGAGGTCGTCTTCTTCATCTGCGATAATGGCGTAGGATTTGATATGCGATACTTACACAAACTTTTCGGTGTGTTTCAACGCCTGCACAGTGTCGAACAGTTTGAGGGAACTGGCATCGGACTGGCCAACGTCCGGCGAATCATCCATCGTCATGGAGGTCGAACCTGGGCAGAAGGCGCAGTAGAAGAAGGTGCTACCTTTTACTTTTCATTGCCCAAGCTTCCAGACAAGGAGGCACAATGGAATTAAAGCGAATTCTGCTAGTTGAAGACAGTCCGCACGATGTGGAGTTAACCTTGGCAGCACTGGCTGAAAATCATCTGGCAAACGAAGTAGTGGTAGTGCGCGACGGCGAAGAAGCGCTAGATTATCTTTATCGACGCGGTATTTTTAAGCTGCGGATGGAAGGCAATCCTGTTGTAGTGTTGCTGGATTTGAAATTGCCCAAAGTCGATGGACTAGAAGTGCTAGCACAATTAAAGTCTGATTCTGGTTTGAGAAGAGTTCCAGTAGTGATGCTGACTTCTTCACGGGAGGAACAAGATCTGATCGGAAGTTACGATTTAGGAGTGAATGCTTATGTGGTAAAACCAGTAGATTTCCATGAATTTGTCAGCATTATCAAGGAAGTAGGGCTTTTCTGGGCTGAGGTAAATCAGCCGCCACCCGGTTCCTTGCCTCCCGTAGCCAATAGTCAGCAAGTAAGAGCTTAAAAATAGGTTGGTGTCTCGTGAAAGTACTCCGTATTCTCCTGCTAGAAGACAGTCTGCTAGATGCAGAACTCATCAATGCCAATCTGAGCGATGCTGGGATTGATTGCGAGTTAGTGCGAGTAGAAACAAGGGCTGACTTTGTTGCAGCATTGGAAAAAGATTCTTTTGATTTGATTTTGGCAGATTATGCGCTACCTTCCTTTGATGGCATTTCTGCTCTAGAAATCGCCCGTACTACTTGTCCGGAACTGCCGTTTATCTTTGTTTCTGCTACGTTAGGGGAAGAATTGGCGATCGAAACCCTCAAAAACGGTGCTACGGACTACGTGCTGAAGCAACGACTAGGGCGACTTGCTCCGTCGGTACATCGGGCATTGCGCGAAGCAAAGGAACGCGCTTACCGCGTAAAGGCAGAAGCAGCACTGCGGGATGCCCTGCAAAAACTCACTTTCCACGTTGAAAATTCACCCTTGGCAGTCATAGAGTGGGATCGGGAATTTCGCATATCTTGGTGGTCAAAAGAAGCAGAAAGATTGTTCGGATGGTGTGCTGCGGAAGTAATTGGCAAACGCCCTTATGATTGGCAATTCGTTTTTCCTGAAGATGTTGAAGTTGTCAATAGCATAATAGCCCTGTTTACTGCTGGCAAAGAAAAAAGTAATATCGCCAAAAACCGCAATTACACAAAAAATGGCTCTGTTATCAATTGCGAGTGGTATAACTCTGTTCTTTTAGATGAATCGGGCAATTTGCTATCGGTACTATCTCTAGTTCTGGATGTTACCGAGCGTCAGCGGGCGGAATCAGAACGATATCGTAGCGAGCAAGAATTTAAAGCGCTGGCTGAAAATTCCCCCGATATAATTGCCAGGTTCGATAAAGAATTGCGCCACCTTTACGTGAACCCGGTTATAGAAAAAGTAACGGGAATTCCACGGGAAAAGTTCATCGGCAAAACTAACGCCGAGCTAGGGTTTCCTCCAGAAATAAATGTTTTCTGGCAAGAGCGGCTTAAACATATATTTGAAACAGCGCTAGAGAGTTCTTTGGAATTCGATTTTTCTTCACCAAGCGGAACTCGCTACTATCAATCTCGCGTGGTGCCTGAGTTTGCTCTGGATGGTTCGGTCGAATCTATACTCAGTATCACTCGTGATCTAACTGAGTACAAGCTAGCACAGTCGGCGCTGCAAAAAAGCGAAACGCGATTCAGAAGTGTATTTGAATCCAAGATGATCGCGATGGGTTTTTGGGATAAAAACGGTGACGTCACCGATGTCAATGATGCTTTTCTTGAGTTAATAGGATATACGCGAGCGGACTTTATTGCCAACAAATTACACTGGCAAGATATCACACCACCAGAAGATATTTCTGGCGATCCGCAAAACTGTCAAGAATCCTCAGATTTGAGTTTGTGGGGTAACTACGAGAAGGAATACATTCGCAAAGATGGGAGCCGCATCTCCGTTCTGTTCGGTCGTGCCAGTTTTGAAGACACTTTGTCAGGAGGGGTTTTCTTTGCTCTCGACTTAACTGAGCGCAAGCAATTGGAAAATCGGTTACGGCAACAAGCTGAGGAGTTAGGCCAAGCGAACCGTATTAAGGATGAGTTTTTGGCGGTACTATCTCACGAGTTGCGATCGCCCCTTAATCCGATCTTGGGTTGGGCCAAGCTACTGCGAACCCGAAAATTTGATGAAGCAACAACGGCTCGTGCAATTGAAACGATCGAACGCAATGCCAAGATACAAACGCAACTTATTGAAGATCTGCTCGATGTTTCGCGCATCATGCAGGGAAAAATCAGCCTGAATAAAAGTCGGGTCAACTTAAAATCGACCATCGAAGCAGCGATCGAAACAGTCAGCCTAGCCGCTGAAGCTAAGTCAATTGAGATTCAGCGTGCGATCGATCCCAACCTTGGCCTAGTTTCGGGCGATCCTAGCCGCTTACAGCAAGTAGTATGGAATTTGCTCTCAAACGCAATTAAGTTTACCTCCGAAGGGGGTCGGGTCGAGATTCGATTGGAAAAATTGCAAATTGAAGATTTAAGATTGCAAATTGAAGAGGGAAAAATTCAATCGAAAATTTTAAATCTCAAATCTGAAATTTCCTATGCCCAACTCACAGTAAGCGACACAGGTAAAGGTATTAGATCTGACTTTCTGCCTTATGTTTTTGATTACTTCCGCCAAGCCGATTCCTCAAGTACCAGAAAACACGGTGGACTTGGACTTGGTTTGGCAATTGTCCGCCGTTTGGTGGAACTGCACGGTGGAACTGTCTGTGCAGAAAGCCCAGGAGAAGGACTGGGGGCAACGTTTACTGTCAAGTTGCCCCTGCTTAAAAAGACTATTGAACCTAGAACCGATTCCCCAGTACCCAGCCCTCATACCTGGGCCTCCACTCCCCTCAAGGATTTGCGAGTACTTGTAGTTGATGATGATACTGACTCCCGCGAATTGATTAGCTTTGTGCTGGAACAGTATGGCGCCCAAGTGACGGCAGTTGCATCTGCTTCTGAAGGGTTTGAGGCACTTTGCAGGTTGAAACCAGATGTACTGGTGAGCGACATTGGAATGCCCCAAGAAGATGGTTACAGTTTGATCGGCAAAGTGAGGGCGCTGGATGCAAATGAAGGGGGACAAACCCCGGCTATTGCTCTGACGGCTTATGCTAGGGATGAAGACCACAAACAAGCTCTCTCGGCAGGCTTCCAGATGCACATGGCAAAGCCCGTTGAGCCTGGTGAATTAGCTAAAGTGCTGGCAAGGCTGGCTGCTTGTACCGAAAAAGTATAAATAAAAAAGCTCTGACATTATAGGAGAATTTCTGCTTGAAATTAGGAGTATTTTGGCGACTTCTGGGAAATTCAGCGGTTTACTACCCCAAACTGGCTAAAGTTACTGGCGGTGTAACTGCTGCTGTTTTATTTTGTCAGCTTTTGCAGAAGCAGTCTGAATTGGAGAATCCCCATGATTGGGTAAAAATTACTGTTGATGAAATTGAGTCAGAAACTGGTTTAAGTTACACGGAACAAAGACTGGCTCGAAAGCGATTGATGGAGCGATCGCTCTTAAAAGAACGGTTGGTCGATGATGCTAACATTCTGGAATTGTGGCCGGATCTTGATGCTTTTGAGCAGAGATTGGAGGACTTTTCGCAGTCAAATTGCCTTGTTACTTCTGCACCAAATCAAGCCCAAGTTAAAGTCATATCTCAATCCAACGGTTATTCAACAAAAACAACTGCTGTGGAAGTCTTAGAAGTTTTGCCCAATTCAGCTATAAATAATAAAAATGATAAGTTTTTCCAGGTGCAGCGTCAGCCAATTGCCGTGAAAGTTACTCCTAATTATCAATTTAGTGGGCCTTGGAATTCTCAAGAGCAATTTGAAGAATTTCAACGAGCCTTATTGGAACATTTCAAAAATAAAGGTATTGATAATCCTGCCGGATTGGTGTTTAGAATTATAGATGGCATCACAAAAGGTTTGGTATCTCCGTTTTGGGATGAATTTATCCAAGGAATTCCCCTGGGAGAGACTCAGAAAATCAAGCGAGACTGGGAGATAGAACCGGGGATGCCATATCCAGCTTTTAAAGAGGAGCGTATTCAGTATTATGTACAAAAAGGAGAACCGCTAGAAACGGCAGTAGCTAAAGCGAGTTCTGAACTTAGAGATCCAGTGGTAGGAAAAGATTTGTGGGAAGGGTTTTTGAGAAAGTGCGATCGCATTGCCGATGACGCCATTAGAGCGAAAAATTTAGGAGTGACAACTCCTTATTTGCCACCATCTTTTACAGATAAACCGCAAGTAACGAAAGAAAGTGTGATGAATAAGTTGGATGCGATCGGGCCTCAATTTTCGCTAGCATCATCTAAATCAGACGACCTGATTAATCTGAGTTTAGAACAGCAAAAAGTTGAAGATCAAGATATTGATTCTATATCTAATGCTCCTACTATTGCTTCTTTGCAGTCAGCATACAAAACACCTATGGGTCGAAATATCGTAGCAAAGCAAATTGCCGAACATCCGGAATGGGGATATGGTATTGTTGATGATGAAGTTGTAGATTTAATTCCTTTTTAGTATAATGAAACCAATTCGTGCAATTGATGCGTTTAGTTTAGGACGATCTCCGCTTTCAGACGACGAAAGAAAAAATCTGCGTCGAGAAAAATTGCAGCAACAGAAAGAAGATGGATACCAACAGCTAGCCGAACTTTGTCGTTTTGGCGAGTATGACGCCGCTCAGCATTTGGCGAACCGAAATCCTAGATGGGGTTATGAAATTGTTGGCGGGGAAGTGATGGAAAGAGAGGATTGAAGCATTGAAAATAGCGGCTCTTTCGACTAAACTATGCTTGAGAAGTATTATAGAGCGTTTTCAAATGAGTCGCGAACACATATTTAATAGTGAATGTTGGGTTACGACGCGGTCAAAGACGTATCTGTGAGCATTATTAAGTTAATTACCGCGTCTAACCCAACCTACCATTGTTTTTTTTGTAGGTTGGGCCCGTGCGCGAGCGAAACCCAACGCATTTGCCCTAGTTTCGTGCTTCAACCCAACCTACAAAACTGAACTAGCTAAATTTACACTCACCTACTTACTGTGGGCGTCTTCGCGGAGGATTTGCACCATCAGAACCGTCAAGAGTATTTTTCCACTCGACTGAAACCACCTTAGCGCTACCTCTAATTGGTAAATTTACGAGACTTTCAAAAGCAACTTGTCCTCTTGGTTGAATAGTACCAGGAATTGCAGCCAATCCAGTTTCTAGAACCTGCTCTGGTATCGTGTCTCCATCAGCGTTAGTTGTACGTACAATACTGTATGTAACTTTTATTTGTGTAACGGCGTTGTTGGTATTATTTACAACTGTGCCGCGAACTCTTCTGCCTCGAAATACCGCATCAATTCGATCGACAGCTACCGTCCCTGCGATCGCTGATGTTGTGGGTGTGGCGGCGGGTGTGGCGGTAGGAGTGGGTTGAGTCGCAGGGACGGAAGCGCTAGTAGTGGCACCAGTACAATAATTGGGAGGCCAATTCTGTATTCTAGCGCGAGTGTTAGCTAAAGCCTGTATTTGTCTGCGATAGCTTACCAGTTCGCTTTCCATTTGTGGCACTCTAGCCCTCATGCGATCTAAAATTTGAATGGCTTGTCTCCACTGTTGGGCGCAGACTGCTTGCTTGAGTTGTGTGTTGAGTTGTGCATTGAGGTCAATTTGAGATAAACTCGGACTTGCTGCCAATCCAATAGTGGTGATTAACGTAGCGATCGCTAAAATCCTGAATCTCATAGTTCCCACTTCCAAAGCCGTGAAACCCTCTTTACTAATATAAGGCATCTGTTCCTAATAATGAATAGGTGCTAAACGCCAATATAGTTGTCGTTATTTCAAACTCGCCAGCAAAAAAACAGTCATGCCTGACATCAAATCAGTTAGCTTTGATACCTCAAAATGGGAGCCTATTGAACAATTAGATGAGCGCATTTTATGGAGAAATGATACAGCCGATCGCTTATCGCTGCACTTCTTCCCCATTACACCCGATATTCCCGTCAATCTTACTGCTATAACAGAACTGCGAGATTTTTATCGGCAAAATGTAGTACAAGTAGGTGGCGGATTAGTCTCTGTCGATGTTTTGTCTGTAAAAGGTGTGTCAGCAATCAAGACTCTGTTCAAATTCTCCATGAAACCTACTGGCATGAGATATATAGGTTCCTTAACTTTTCCCTTTGCAAATTTTAGTTATGCGATCAAACTAGATTCCCCAGAATACGGCATGACAGGGATAAGAGATACTCTCGTTTATACCCAAGTTATGAAAGAAATCGATCCAGACGATCCCTATAAAGGGTGGTTTGAAGATCCATACGATCGCACGCGCAAAGATCCACTAATGCGTAATCAATCTGAGGATGAAAACTACGATAATCAATTCCCCGATCACCCATTATCGCGGGCGCGTAGATACCTCACCGAAATTGAAACAAGCCTTGAATTTACTGACGAAGTGCTTGAGGCAGCATCATTCCATCCGTCATGAAACTTCACGTATCTTGTTGCTCTTATCCCCAATTGTAGCGATCGCATTGTCAACTTATTTTTTTACGCAAAGGAACTAATCAGCACTTTTTATAATCCAGCTTCTTGCAGACTTTGTACCAGTAATTCTGTCAGTCCCAGGGTTTGCGCCCACCCATTGAGATAACCTTTATCTAGTTGTTCGCCTTGCAGCTTAATCACACCTAAAATGTCGCGCCATTGCTTTTGAGATCCGAATCCCATCCGATACCAAATTAGTTTCTGCAAAATGATGTCTTCTGGTGTGGGCAGAACTATTTCTCGGTCGGGGTTCCGCCGCACGACTCTAGTTTGCCGTCGCTGGAATTCGGTTTGATTAAATGGTTCGTCTTTCAGGATAAAAATGTCAATTTTGCCAAGAGATTCGTTGTCAATCAGGTTAAAGGAGCCTTTATAGCGAATTGCTTCTAGTACAGCATTTTCTGACACATAAAATCTTGGCTGTAGCGCTTGGATTAATCTATCAACTTTTTCAATATGCAAGTCTGCTACTAAGTCAATGTCTTGGGTGCTGCGCGGTTCGCCCACAAGGGAACTAGCTACCGACCCGCCTACAAGGTAAGGAATTTCCAGTTCGTTTAAAATGTCAGCGACAACAAGGGCTAAAGAAATGGGGTCAGTTAGCATTATTGGTTGCTCCATTGAAAGCTGACTAACAGATAAAATACTGGCTATGGATTGAAAGTCTAGTCCCAGCGATCGGACCATGAATTCCCGCCTAATAAAAGCAGCATCAGCATCTGGATAGCGATGCTGTATCGCCAAAAGGCACATTTCCCAACAACCTTTAGTCCAACCGCTGACTATCTCGGCTTTTTTCCACAGAGGCAACTGACGCCATAGCCCAAACTGTACTTGCTCAGCTTCGATAGAAGTATCTATCGATTGCGTTCGATAACTAAGAGTTGGGGTACGTGGGTGAGTTCCAGTCATGGCGTCATCTGCGGTAAAAAAACAAGAAACTAACTTTTCGGATCGGTTCTTAGCCCTACTTGGTGCCGTAGAGACGATCGCCTGCATCCCCAAGTCCCGGCACAATATAACCGTGTTCGTCTAAATAATCATCAATTGCAGCAGTGTAGATAGGAACATCGGGATGTTGTTCTTGAAAATGGGCAATTCCCTCCGGTGCTGCTAACAAACACAAAAACTTAATTGACACCGGATTTACTTCCTTAATTCGGTCAACAGCAGCAACTGCTGAATTGCCAGTTGCCAACATCGGATCGACAATCAAAACATCTCGTTGTTCGATATCGTCAGGAAATTTGAAATAATATTCAATTGCGACATGAGTTGTGGGATCGCGGTACAAACCGATATGTCCCACCCTTGCTGAGGGCATTAGTTCCAAAATTCCGTCCAAAATCCCCTGTCCTGCTCGCATAATCGAGACAATTACCATCTTTTTTTCAGCTGCCAGCATGGGGGCCAACATTGGTGCGATCGGCGTTTCAATATCTTCATATTTCAGCGGCAAATCCCGCGTCACCTCGTAGGCTAACAACATCCCGATCTCTTTGAGCAGGTTGCGAAATTTCGCTGTGCTGGTCGTCGTTTGGCGCATCAGCGTCAACTTATGCAGGATCAAGGGATGGTCGATTACAGTAACTTTAGCTGTCATTTGTTAGTGGCAAATAAATAACTTTGGCTTTAGCTTTTCGAGCTATAACCTATTTATCTAATCATTAAAACAATGATTATTGCTGCAAGCATTTTCACGACATATCATTTTTGAGCTTGGCAGCTTGGTATATTTCAGCAGCTTCTTGGACTACAGCCTTCAGTTCATCTATATTACAAGGCTTAGTGATTAATTTGAAAATTTTAGCCTTCTTTTTCTTATCTGCGAGGCCATCCATTTCTTCACCAAGGCCACTTAGAAGAATGCGAATTGTATCTGGAAAGCGCTCTATTGTGCTGCTTAAAAAATCAATACCATTCATTTGCGGCATCAGCTGATCGGAAATAATCACGGCCATTTCGCCTTCGCGATCGAGCATTTCTAAAGCGCCGAACGGACTATCTGCTTTAAATATTTGAAATTGACGCCGAAACGTCCTGTATAGCAAATCCAGGTTTTCAGGCTCGTCATCAACCACCATTAGCTTGGGTTTTTCGGACATCTGCAAATTTAACTCGACTATCTACTAATTTTCAAAACACGGTTCCATCACTTTCTATTTGAATTGGGGGTACGCCGCCTTCTCTCAATAATGATGCAATTCGGCGTCCAGCACTCCAGGTTCCTCCTTGTAAAACCTTGACTAGCGGTAATTCAGCACTACTCAAATTCAACTTTTGTCTGATGGCGGCGGCAATCCTATCCAACAAACTGACGGTTAACGCTCGCCATTCTACAATTATCTCAGATCCAACTGGATAACGATCGCGCAAAATGTCTGGATATTTCGCCTCCAGCAGTCCAATATCCAGACACAAACCGCCATTGCGATATTCTGAAAGTCCGGTAAGCTCGTTTAATCCCGTAATTTCTAAACCAAGTTCTTGGAGTGGTTCTAAAAGAGAATAAGTTAACCACTGGGAAAGTTTGTGAAACGGTACATAGCGTCCGCTCTGATTATCTCCCTCTAAAGAAGGATGTATCCAGACATCGCCTAAGTTAACATCCGCGATCGCCAATCTTCCCGGCCAAATTTCCCCCAATCCCTCCAAAACTGCACTCAACACCGTACTCGCTGCCAGCTGGTTATTGTCGTTATCCAGCAGATAATTTACCATATTTCCAGGCCGGGGATTCTCAGTGCCAAAAACTTTTGGATGTTGAGTTAGCACTTGTCCCAAACGCTGTAATAATTCTAACCTGCCTTCCACACCTACCAACGGATTATCTGCACTCACCTGAAATCCTGGCATTAGTTCTTTTGGCGTCAACTCTTGAAGTCCTTTAGCATCAGCTTGCCAAGGTACAGGGTGACTGGAAAAGGTGCCTTGACAAAACATCCGAAAACTCGCTACCGCCAACCCTTCCGAACGGCGAAACACTTGTTCTGTTTCCCGTTCGTAGTATTGCCAATTTGCACCCGCACCAGCATCTAGCAAAACGCTGATAATTGCCAAATCAAATTTAACTTTAGCTTTTTCTAATGGTGTAAGTCCTGCCAAAGTGCGATCGAGTTCTGCGATCCGAGATACATTCCCAACCTCAAAATGTCGCCATCTACTATGAAAGGGAATTTCTAGTAGGTTGGGATACTCTTCGTGCATGACTTGAATAACATAATCAGCGCATTTATCCAGCTTGGTTAAATCAACGCGAAAGTGACTGAGTTTATCTTGACATCCCAAATTGAAGATGCGATCGCACCTTTCGCGAATTGCCGCCGGACTTCTTAGATATTTAATAGCTTGTTTGTCATTAGTCATTGGTCATTAGTCATTAGTCATTGGTCATTGTTCCAAAGTTCTACCTTTAATTTCTGCTAGTGCGATCGCATCTGGCACCGAGCCTGGAGTAAAGTAACCTGCTGCTTGTTTAGCCGCAATTTCTACCCTGGCATCTTCTGGTATTCTATCTTCAGGAATGGCAATTCTTTCGATTATTTGAATTCCCGAATTAACGATGGCGTTATACTTCATATCGCTCATCGAAACTAATCTGTCAATGCGAGTAATTCCCAACCAATGCAACACATCTGGCATTAGTTCTTGAAAACGCATATCTTGAACTCCCGCCACACATTCAGTCCGAGCAAAATAGGCATCGGCCCGATCGCCTCCTTCCTGACGTTTGCGAGCATTATAAACCAGAAACTTTGTAACTTCGCCCAAAGCACGTCCTTCTTTACGAAAATAGACAATTACACCAGCACCGCCTGATTGTGCCGTTTGGATACAAACTTCAATTCCATGTACTAAATAAGGACGACAAGTGCAAATATCGGAACCAAACACATCCGAACCATTGCATTCATCGTGTATCCGCACGGCGAGAACTCGATTGGGGTCTGTAATTGCTTCTACATCTCCTATTAAATAAACTGTAATACCACCAATTGGAGGTAAAAATATCTGTAAATCTGGGCGCGTCACCAATTCTGGGAACATCCCACCAGTTTGTTGAAAGAGGATGCGCCGCAAATCGCTTTCTTTAACATTGAGTCGCTTGGCAATTCCTGGCAGATGCCAAACTGGATCGATCGCAACTTTAGTTACTACTAAATTGCCATTACTTTTTAAGATTTTACCATCAACTTGCAATATGCCTTTTGCTACCACTTCTTGCAATTCTGGCATATTTATGTGAGCTTTTGTAATGGCAATAGTCGGGCGAAGATCGTATCCCTGCTCATAAAATTGTGTGTAAACTTCACCTACAATGGCACCAAAAGGGTCGAGAGCAATAATTTGATCGGGATCGGCCCAACTGGGATGCGGCCCAATGCGGACAACGGGAGATGTATTTGTGAAGTCGGGACGATGATTTGCCTGAAGTGCGCCAGAAGCGATCGCCAAAGCGCGATATACTGCATAAGAACCTGAATGAGTGCCGATCGCATTCCGCTGAGTCGCGTTAGTTAAAGTACCAATAATAGGCCCACGTTTGATTGGATCGCTTTCTCCCCAACGGATTGGAAGTGGATTTTGACCCGATCTGTTGGGATGGGATGTCAAAACAATATGCTTTTGCTTAGATACTGGTTTTTGGTTTTCCATAACTTTCCTAGAGTAATATCTTACTGGTGATAGTAAATGTTAAACTACGATCATAGCAAGCAAATTTTAGATTTTGTAGTCTTCTCCACTGCCAAATTCATATAAGGCCAAAAAATGCCCTGATGGAAGAACGGATTTATAGCCACATTCATACTGCTCTCCATCAACAAAGTAATGAGTTTGAGCATAAGAATTGATATATCTATAATCGACGGTTGATTATTTCTATGATCTCAGTATCTGCCGATACAAACGTGCCCCAACATCTGTGAGTAAGCTAAGGTTTCGCTTTGGGAATTACAGCCAGAAAACAACTGTTAATCTTGGGGAATAAAACTGAGTACATTTCCGATCAGCAGGGAATACTATCTTAGGGGTTGGGTTTTCGTTGCCCAGCCAAGATCATAAACTGAGACGATCGCATGAAATTTTATCCACCGCTAATTGGCATAACTACCTCCGGTCAAAATCAGACAGGCAGCTTTTGTGTGCGGCGCGAATATATAGACGCAGTGCGCCTCGCAGGTGGTTTACCCATGCTGCTACCCCCAGGAGAACCTAACCTAGCTACCGTACTGGAATGGGTAGATGGTATTCTTTTTTCAGGTGGGGGCGATATTGACCCAGCCATTTATAACGGCGCATCGCATCCGACGATCTATAATGTAAACGCAGAGCGCGATCGCTTCGAGCTATCCCTAGCCCAGCTCGCCCTTCACTCAGACATCCCCATCTTAGGCATCTGTCGCGGTTTAGAAATACTCGTAGTCGCAAGCGGCGGCAAATTGGTAACTCATCTACCCGACGAATTTGGCGAAACAATAGCGCACCGCGCACAACAAACTCGCCCTTGCGAGCATAGCATTCAAATTACCACAGGCACTCGCCTTGCCAGCATCATCAGCCCAGGAGAAGCAAAAATTATCTCTTGGCACCATCAAGCAGCCAGCACCATCCCAACAGCTTGGCGTCTTGCAGCACAAGCACCTGATGGCGTCATAGAAGCATTAGAGCATGAATACCATCCTTGGGCCATAGCACTCCAATGGCATCCAGAACTCGCCCTCAACGACACCCGCCAGCAGCGAATTTTCCGCACCTTCGTTACAGCAGCACAGCACCGCAAAGCAGCATTTTCTCAAAAAACCGGCTAAGAGGCCGATATCTGTAACGATTTTGTTGCATAGCAACTATTTTAGTCTCGGCATTATCTAAATTTAGAACAAAGCAATTCTTCCCTTAACACGCAATGCTCCTCAAAGATATCCGAGACTACCAAATTCTGTTTTTATCCCTATTCCTAGTATTGGGCATCGGGACAAGGGACTGGACACTACGACCTGACTTAATTGTAGTTGCGATCGGCACCTGCCTCATAACCCAATTGCTAGCAGAGCGTGCAGCATCCATCTGGCCCCACCTCAAACCAAACATCCAAAACCTATTCGCACAGTCAAAAAATTCTTCACCCAAACTCAATTTCGACCTACTAAAACCTCAAAAAACGAATTCACTTCGCAGCGCCGCCATCACAGCCCTAAGCCTTTGTCTGCTATTGCGTGCAGAGCATTACACCACAATGATTGTAGCAGCATCCCTCGCAATTTTAAGCAAATTTATCTTTCAAATTGGGCAAAAACATTTCTTTAATCCCGCCAACTTTGGCATCATCGCAGCTCTCATCCTCACCAAAGATGCCTGGGTTTCCCCCGGACAATGGGGAGAAGATTGGTGGTATGCACTTTTATTCGCAGGCACTGGCGGCATGGTATTGAAACGGGTAGGTCGATGGGACACAACCGCTGCTTTTTTAGGTTCATACGCATTCCTGGAAGCTATTCGCAACATTTGGCTCGGTTGGACGTGGGACGTTTACTTTCATCGTTTAATGAGCGGGTCATTATTGCTGTTTGCCCTATTTATGATTACCGACCCCCGCTCAATCCCAAATGCCAGAATAAGTCGCTTCGTATGGGCAGCGTGCATCGCCCTACTAGCCTTTATCCTGCGTAATCAATTCTTCATTTCCACATCAATATTTTGGGCATTATTTGCCCTTGCACCCTCAACTCTTCTGTTCGATTACCTTTGGTCAGCACCCAGATTTTCCTGGTCATTTGTCAACGGTCGTTTATCTTTCCCCCGCCGACAAGAATTAATAACTTAAGACATCTAGTAGGTTGGGTTTCGTTCCTCAACCCAACCTACAATTCTCTATAACCTTCTTCACCTAGCTATAACTAACAGAAAAAAGGAACCTACCATGAAGCCATTTCGGATTTTAATAAGTTTACTGCTAACTTTCGTAGCTGTTATTTGCTTTGCCCCTACAGCCTGGGCATTTTGCGGTTTCTATGTTGCCAAAGCAGATACCAAACTTTACAACAAAGCCTCCCAAGTAATTATCGCCCATGATGGTAACCGCACTATTTTAACAATGGCAAATGACTATCAAGGCGATGTCAAAGACTTTGCCTTAGTTGTCCCCGTTCCCGTAGTTTTGCAGAAAGAACAAGTGCGCGTTGGCGACCCCAAAATTATCGAAAGATTAGATGCTTTTAGCGCACCTCGATTGGTAGAATATTTTGATGAAGACCCTTGTGCAGAAGATTACGATATGAGCAGGAGGCAAGGCGCTGGAACTAGAGGCGCACCAGCAGCAAGTGAATCAAGAAATAGGAATGAGCAAAACTCCTTTGGCGTCACCATAGAAGCACGTTTTTCAGTTGGAGAATATGACATATTAATTCTCAGCGCCACCGAATCCAACGGTTTGCAAACATGGCTTATCCGCAACGGTTATAAAATTCCCACAGGCGCAGCACAATTACTCCAAACCTATATCCGCCAAAACATGAAATTCTTCGTAGCCAAAGTCAATTTAGGAGAATTTCAAAAATCAGGATATCAACTTTTACGACCGCTACAAATGGCCTACGAATCCCCCCGATTCATGTTACCAATTCGGTTAGGCATGATTAACGCTAGCGCCGCACAAGATTTGATTATCTATATCTTATCCCCCAAAGGACAAACAGAAGTAACCAATTACAGAACAGTCAAAGTACCTTCAGATTCAGAAATACCAGTCTTTGTCAAGAAAGAATTTGGGGATTTCTACAAAGCCATGTTTGCCAAAGCGTACACTCAAGAAGATCAAAAAGTAGCCTTTCTCGAATATGCTTGGGATATTAGTAACTGCGACCCTTGTTCCGCCGAACCACTCAATCAAGAAGAACTCAAAGGGGCCGGAGTATTTTGGATAAATTCATCCACACCAGGTAATGTATTCATCACTCGCCTTCACGTTCGCTATACACGAGATAAATTTCCCGAAGATTTGATGTTTCAAGAAACCTCAAACCAGCAAAACTTCCAAGGTCGATATATTCTGCGACATCCTTTTGAAGGAGAAGCAAATTGTCAAGCAGGTCAACAATATAAAAGGTCTTTAGCCGAACGATTTGAACGAGAAGCGCAGAATTTAGCTAAATTGACAGGCTGGAACATTAATGATATTCGCAAAAAACAGCCTGTTAGTCAAAGTGAATCTAGACCTTTTTGGAGAAATATTTGGAATTGAGTTAGTAGGGACAGGGTATTACCCTATCCCTACCCCCCACTACACACCTTCTCCAAATCTAGCCAATAATTCCTCACGGGATAACTGCAATAACATGGGAGTAAATTCCTCTGGCGGCAATGCTAATATTGAGGGAATAATTGCCGCTAGTTGTTCGTCTAAGGAACCAAATCGAATTTGCAATAAATTTTCCACAATGCGCCGTTCTCCCTGCTGAATTCCCTGCTGAATTCCCTGCTGAATTCCCTGCTGAATTCCTTCTTGGATAGCTTGTTCCCGGTCTTGTTCGTAAAGTGGTGCTAATCTCATAATTAACTCCCTATCTTCTTCTTCTGGAATTTGAGTAATTTGCAAGTTTTTTCGTAAGTTATACAGCAGCTTAATCGCGTTGGAACGTAAAATCCATGCTTTTTACTTTTCCTCTCCAAATCTAGCCAATAATTCCTCACGGGATAACTGCAATAACATGGGAGTAAATTCCTCTGGCGGCAATGCTAATATTGAGGGAATAATTGCCGCTAGTTGTTCGTCTAAGGAACCAAATCGAATTTGCAATAAATTTTCCACAATGCGCCGTTCTCCCTGCTGAATTCCCTGCTGAATTCCCTGCTGAATTCCCTGCTGAATTCCCTGCTGAATACCTTCTTGGATAGCTTGTTCCCGGTCTTGTTCGTAAAGTGGTGCTAATCTCATAATTAACTCCCTATCTTCTTCCTCTGGAATGTCATTAATTTGCAAGTTTTTTCGTAAGTTATACAGCAGATTGATGGCGTTGTAACGTAAAGGATTATCTGCTGAAAGTGCGATTACTTCACCAATTGCCTGTTTTTGGACATTGCCTTTACCCAGAATTCTCAACCAGAGAGTTTCTGGAGTACGGGGTAACTGGTGAATCACTACAATGCCAGTCCTGAGATATTCCGGCATTAAGTAAACTCCAGGCAACCAGTCATCGTCTATTATAGCACCAAATCCAGACAAGATGGCATCTGATTCTGTAGGCGTGAGTATCCATAATTGCGGTAAGACGGACTCTTGGATATTGGTATTATTCCGATTTGCCTCTCGTTGTAATTCTCCACGAATTTCCCATAATTTTAACAGACAATCACAAATTTGATTAGGAGTTGCCGGATTGCGGAATGGTTCAAAAATAGAAGGGGTAGCCGCAAATCTTCCCAATAATCCTAAAGTTTCGGAAGCGGCGGTTGATTGGGGTGAATTAGGTGCAAACCAAACATCGATTTGTCGCATTTCCCCTGAAACGCGGCGAGGTGCTTGAACTTCACCATAAGGTGATAGTAATTGTTCTAAATAATCTTTAGCAAATTGATCGTGAATAAATCGAGTCATGCCAATTATTAGTTATTGCTGATGGTAAAATTATATCAATAAATATGTTGGTAAACAAGACAGAGCCTTGAGATTATCGTTACCAGGTTCTACCTGGTAAGGAGGCGATAAATCCACATCTACATCTGTGTTCATCTGTGTTCATCTGTGGATATCTGTGGTAAAAAAACAAACCTAACTTCCCAGCCAATACCTCAATGTTCCCACATCAAAAGTTTAAACTCTTCATCATCAACCCGACCAGCATTATACAAAGTTTCCGAAATTTGTGTAATTGATAAAACCGAATATGCCTGATAACCTTGTGCTTTCAACCTATCCTTAACCCCCTTTTCGTGATCGATAAATACCACAATATCTTCGACCTTTAATCCAACCGATTTTAATTTCTCCGCACCCTCAATCGCACTTTTTCCACTAATCAAAATATCATCTACAACAACAACAGTTTCCCCAGGGTGAAAATTACCCTCAATTACCTTTTGTGTACCATGAGCTTTCACCTCCTTGCGCGGATACACCATCGGACGTTCTAAACGCAGAGATAAACCTGTTGCTGTCGGCAAAGAACCATAAGGAATTCCGGCAATTCTGTCAAATTTTAACTTCTGCAAAATATCCGCGTAAGCACTCAATATTTTATGAAATATTTGCGGCTGAGAAATGATTTTTCGCAAATCAATATAATATGGAAAAATCGCTCCCGATGCTTGCTTGTGTTCGCCAAAAATAATGCAGCCAATATCATAAAGTTGCAAAATCAAATCTCGATAGGGATCAGATTGCAACAAACAAACATTTGGCAACCACAATTCGCAAGTGGGATTTCCCTGCACAATTCGCAGACGTTCTTCATTCACTGTATCGCGTAACTGACGAACTGCCTCAGAAATATTATGTCCCGGTTCCTCTATAATACTAGGAGGAACTGGCACCAATAATCCCTCACCTTGCTTATCTAAACCTGCTGCTAAAATAGTTGCCAAATCGTGCATTTCGGCAGCATCTTCTTGCAACAAAATCAGACGTTCTGGCGCAACTGACCGGATGCGAGCTAAAATTTCTGGTGTAGCACCTACTTTCAATCCCAATTGTGCGGGAGTTCCCCAATTTTTCGCTTCATTTACTAAATGCAGGTAAAAAGGTTGACTGGGAAGCGGGTATTCCTGCAACACCGCCGCACTCGGATTGGCATTGGCACACAGCACGAACACGGCTTTGTCGGGGTAAACTAAAAATGGCGCAACGTGATCCCATCCGGCGTAGGGACTCAAGGTGACGGCATCCACGCGCCATTCCTCAAAGGCAGTTTTGGCAAACACAGTGCTGGTATGGATATCGCTGTGTTTGGCATCTAAAATGATGGGGATGTGGGGGGGAATTCTGTGCAATGTTTGCTTGAGCAGTTCCAGTCCTGGTGCGCCCAATGCTTGGTAGAATCCCAGGATAGGCTTATAGGCACAAACTAAATCTGCTGTTTGGGCAATGACGGTATCTAGCCATTCCCACAGTTTATCAGCATCGACAATTTCTGGATCTGGGTCAAGTCCTACGTAGAGTAAGCTTTGATTGCGCTCGATCGCATAAAGTAGTTTATCAAAAAACTGCATCTGATTCTGCCTTCCTCTGGTGTGATGTTATAGAGTCTATTACCACATCACCGCAGATTGAGGGTGATTTGGCGGATAGTCCGGATGCGGTTTCAGAGGATAGCCCAGTTTTGCATGGCGGTGCGATCGGGCTAATCGAAATATATGAAGATTTGTAAAAATAGTTGACGAGCATTTCAGAGGGTTATTTAATAAATACAGAGGTAAGAAGAGGTTAACCGCAAAAGCCAAGGAAAATTTCAACTGCCTTCACAAACACCAATTACTTATACAGAGAGAACCTGACATGGCTAACACCAACTCGATTAAGACCGGCATGAGCTTTGGCAAAATGTTCAAGAAAACCTACATACTGGGGATTTTGACCGCTAGCACCCTGGGAGTGCTTCCCCTGGCTGCTCAAGCTACTCCTAAGCCTTGCTGCCAACCTACTGGTGGCGATAACGCTGTCGTTCAGACGAGCAACCAACAAGCGAATGTCACGGGTAAGGGTAATGCAGTTGTGCAAAATTCCAATCAGTCAAATAACACCGCAAGTGCCACCAGGGTTCGTCCAACAGCAGGCAACCAAAAGAGGCCGACTCACGTTCGTCGTACTGTTCGTCGCCCCGCTGCCGCTCCTTGCAAAACTAGCGAAAAGGGCTAGGGGTTAGGGACTAGGGGAATAAAAAAGAGCTTTTCTCCCTCTGTATGTGCATTGACGGGAAAATACCGCAATTTTTTCCTCTTTTCGGAGGGCGATCGCCACTTCATTTTCAGAGTTTTTAAGAGGAAGAGTGGCGATCGCTCATTCGATCGAGCTATTATCTCAATATAGTCTTGACGCGACGCCATTCCCTCTGTTATGGTTTTGACATCCAGAAATATCGTTGAAATCAATATTTCCACCCAAATCATGTACATCGGCTCTTCCTACTTTTATTTTTGGCGTAAAGCGGTTCACCGGGAGTGATCCAATCTACGTATTGGAACCGAGCCGATGAACCGCAGCACAAAATCTGCGGTTCTTTGTTTTTTAAGGACATCTCAAACACAATGACAGCATTTCTTTCCAGTTGGTTTTACGGATTTTACTTTTGGCCCAGAAGCAGTTTCGGGTAAGTAAATGTCGTGCCAACGCACAACCAACACCCGGAACTGTAAAAGGTTCCGGATTTTTTTGTTAACCACACTTTTTTTTGTAAGGAGAAACTCAAATGTTACACGCTCAAACTGAACCTGACCAGCAAACAGTTATCCAAATTTCGGATAACCTACAGATAGGCGGCAAAGACTTGGTAATTATCGGTGGGCCTTGTACAGTCGAAAGTCTGTCCCAGATGGAACAAGTCGCCAGTCATCTCGCCGCCGCACCAGTGCAAGCATTACGCGGCGGCGTCTACAAACCGCGTACTTCTCCCTACGCTTTCCAAGGTTTAGGAGTGGAAGGACTGGAGATTTTGGCAGAAGTTAGTCACCGCCACAATTTACCAGTAGTCACCGAAGTAATGGCAATTTCCCAAATCGAAACTGTAGCTAAATACGCCGATATGCTACAAGTTGGCAGTCGCAATATGCAAAATTTCGACTTACTCAAAGCCTTGGGACAAGCAGGCAAACCAATTTTACTCAAACGCGGTTTAGCAGCAACTATAGAAGAATTCCTGATGGCAGCAGAATATATTTTGAGTCACGGAAATCCCGATGTAGTGATGTGCGAACGGGGTATCCGCAGTTTCGATAATTATACTCGCAATGTTTTAGATTTAGGTGCAGTTGCCGCACTCAAACAATTAACTCATTTGCCAGTAATTGTAGATCCTTCTCACGCCGTAGGCAAGCGGGAATTAGTCGCGCCTTTAGCAAAAGCTGCTATTGCTTGCGGTGCTGATGGATTAATTATCGAGTGTCATCCAGAACCGGAAAAGTCTGTTTCCGATGCGCGTCAAGCACTTTCTTTAGAAGATATGGTGCAATTAGTTCACAATTTAAGACCTGTAGCGGAAGCAGTAGGCAGACGCATTCCTACAATGAAAAATCAACTTCAACTTCTGGCAGCGTAGTAAATGTAGACTCAGAAACCCGGTTTCTATAAGAAACCGGGTTTCTTTTTGGATAACAAACTTGCACAATTTTTGCTATAATAAGTAAAATAGGATTGAGAACCCTAAATTACATTACTCCCATGAACGTATCCCTAACATCTGAACTTGAAGAATTCGTGCAAGAAAAAGTCAAAAGCGGCAAATACCTATCTGCTAGCGAAGTTGTCCGCGAAGCATTGCGACTGCTGCAAGAAGAAGATCAAATTCGGCAATTGCGCCTCGAAAAATTGCGAAAGGAAATAATGATGGGAATTGAACAAGCGGATAGAGGAGAAGTTGTTGATGGTAAGAAAGTAATCAACGAACTTTACGAGAAAATTGAGCGTATCTCCCAATCCGAAAAATGATATACACTTTTACTAATCAGGCTAGGCAAGACCTCAACGATATTATCGAGTATATTGCCCGCAACAATCCAGCGGCGGCAATTAATTTGGTGAGGTCAATTGACGAAAAATGCGAAACTGTAACCAACTTTCCCAACATGGGCAAAAGTTACGAAGATTTAGCCCCCCAATTACGTGGTGTTACCGTAAATAATTACGTCATTTTTTATCGCCAAGTTCAAAACGGGATTCAAGTTGTTCGCGTATTAAGTGGCTATCGGGACTTCGAGGCTATTTTTTCAGCACAGGATAACGGCGAGTAGCAAATAATACAAGTAATACTAATTTAATGAAAGCATCAAGTAGAGGTAGATTTCAATAAAAATTAGTTCACTTTTAAAGAGCAATTGCAATCGAGGTATTCATTAAATTCTTCCAGACAATAATGAATATTTTTAGTTCGCCATTCAGAATTCATAGGTAATTTTGATGACTGAATAGGTGTTTCAGAAACCCGGTTTCTCAGAGAAACCGGGTTTCTTTTCCCTAACCTACGAATTTATGCTTTCAATTTTGCTAGCACATTCGCCACATTTGCGCCCAGTTTCTCAATTGATTCTTGCTGTTTGGGATCTGTCAAAGCACCTTCAGGATTGAAGACTTCATAAGCTTTGGGTAGAGCTACTTGATCTGGCAACACAATCACTTTAATATTACCAAGGATCGATCGCAGATGAACTAAACCGCGCAAACCTCCTAACCCTCCCGGTGAGGCGCTCATAATCGCTGCCACCTTGTCCGCAAAAGCAGCAAGCGGCGCTTCGCCTGGTGCTGGACGGGAAGCCCAATCTATGGCATTCTTGAGAACGGCAGTAACCGAGCTATTGTACTCTGGAGAAGCGATCAAAAGTCCATCGTGCTGCAACATTAAATCTTTGAACTTCCGCGCATTTTCAGGCATCCCTTCTGCTTTCTCCAAATCTTCATCGAATAGGGGCATCGGGAAGTCACGCAAATCTATGTATGTCACCTCAGCCCCCGCTGCACGGGCTCCATTGGCGGCAATTTGTACCAATTTCTTGTTGTAGGAATCAGTACGGGTGCTACCGGCAAATGCGAGGATTTTGGGAGTATATGCCATAATTGCTCGTCCGTTCTAGTCTTTGCTTACTTTGTAGAGCATAGTTCAATTTTAGATTTTAGATTTTAGATTTTTTTTATCAGTAGGCGCGGAGCATACTGCACAAACCCCTAATTTAAAATCTTTGCATCCAAAATCTAAAATTGCTCATCAACGCTTTTTACTAGGAGCTTGAATTGTCTGTTGAAGCTGTTGAACGAGTTGTGGGTTTTGTTGCAATAACTGGATTAACTGTTGATTTTGTTGCGACATCTGTCGCACCATCTGGGGATTTTGTTGTAATTGCTGTATAAGTTGGGGATTTTGTTCTACCAGCTGTTGCACTAACATCTGGACTAACTCTGGATTTTGGAGCAAAAGCTGTTGCGCTTGCTGTACTAACTGCGGATTTTGTTGGATAACCTGCTGAACCTGTTGTAGATCGACTTGTGCAAGTAAAGTGGAATTAGAGGCTTTTACACTTTCGGCTCGGACAGTCCCATCAACAAGTTTTTGGACGCTGGGAAATACCCAAATGGCTCCGGCTAAACTTGTAGTTACAGCTACCTGAATCAGTCGCTTCATAGTTGGCTCACCAATCAATTAAATCCAGTCTACTCTTAAGCCAAATCAAACAACAAAACTTCTGCTGCTTTCGTTCCTTCTAGGGCTACACTGTTTTCATCGCTGATTGCGGCCCCATCTCCTGCTTTCAGAGGCAAGTTATTGAGCTTGATTTGCCCCCGTGCGACTTGCACCCAGACATTTCGCCCATTTTTGATTGGGTGAACAACTTTTTCTCCCGGTTCGAGCAAAGTGGCGTAGAGATCGACATCTTGATGGATGGTGACAGAACCATTGCGGCCATCTCTAGAAGCGACTAAGCGTAGATTACCGCGCTTTTCTTCATCAGTATACATTTTCTGCTCGTAACCGGGCTGCAACCCTTTTTTTTCGGGCTGAATCCAGATTTGCATGAAATGCGCTGGGTCGCTTTTTGAATGGTTGTACTCGCTGTGTGCAATACCTGTACCAGCGGTCATTCTTTGCACTTCGCCGGGACGGATCACCGCAGTTGTACCTAGAGTATCCTTGTGTTCTAGTGCCCCATCCAGCACGTAGGAAATAATTTCCATGTCTCTGTGGGGATGGGTCGGAAAACCCATTCCTGCTGCAACTCGATCTTGATTGATCACGCGCAGGTCTCGAAATCCCATGTTATCTGGGTCGTAATAAGATGCAAATGAGAATGTGTGATAACTGTCTAGCCAGCCGTGATTGGCGTGTCCGCGTTCTTCCGATCGCCTTACAGTAATCATTTTTTTTGTCCTAATTGCTTACTGTTGTTGCGCTATGTTTCTACTTTAAAACATATTCAGCTAAAATGACAGTATGCACTTTAAAGTAAGATACTATCCAAAAAGATACTATGAAAAGTATAGAAAGTCTCGATCGCATAACTTGTTCGGTAGAAATCACTCTCAAGGTGATTGGCGGACGCTGGAAGGTGTTGATTTTGCGAGAACTGTTTTTGGGGGTCAAAAGGTTCGGGGAACTGCACCGAGCCTTGCAGGGCATTACTCAGAAGATGCTGACCCAGCAGTTGAGGGAGTTGGAGCATGATGGAATAGTCGATCGCCACGTCTACTTGCAAGTCCCACCCAAAGTCGAATACTCGCTGACACCGTTGGGGGAAACGCTCAAACCAATTTTAGATTCTATGCACGAGTGGGGATTGAAGTATTTGCAAGAGAGATAAAATAGCGGTACTATCTATCACCCTCGATCGGCAGGGTAGCGGGTAATTGTCAGATACCGCAGACTACCAGCTTTGAGCATGATGACCAGATGTTCGATGCGATCGTACTCATCAAGTTCAAGACATTCTTGAGTAGTCAGTTCGCCAGCTTTCGTAGGTTGGGTTGAGGTAAGGAAACCAAGGTAGATTGTCGCTTTGTTGGGTTTCGCTGTCGCTCAACCCAACCTACAATTCTATGAACCATGAACTCTAGAAGTGAAAAAGGTAATCGCGGACGCGATCGCCCAGTCCCCAATCCCCAGTCCCCAACAGACGGCAACTACCCCTAGCTCATACGGTTGTCACCACTGCGGATACCTGCCTAAAAAAGATACTCTTATCTTAAGAAAGTACACAAAAGTTCATATAAGCGTCAAACTAATAGAAAGCGCTTATTAAACCGCTCGGCGAGGTAAAGCCCACCATGTTTGAATACTTTACAGACAAAGCAGTTAAAACAGTGATGTTAGCCCAGGAAGAAGCACGTCGCCTGGGACACAACCTCGTGGGAACCGAGCAAATCCTGCTGGGGTTGATTGGAGAAGGAACCAGCATTGCAGCGAAAGTGCTGAGGGACTGTGGCGTCACCCTGGAACAGGCACGGAAAGAGGTAGAAAAGATTATCGGTCAGGGGTCTCGCTACGTTCCGGCTCAAATTCCCTTCACCCCGAAGGTTAAGCGGGTTTTTGAGCAATCTTTTGGCGAAGCTCGTGAATTTGGACATAATTACATCAGTCCCGAACACCTGCTGCTGGGATTAATCCGGGAAGAGACGGGTGTGGCGGCAAAGGTGCTGGAAAATCTCGGTGTTGACCTTGAGAATGTCCGCACTCAGGTGATTGAGAAACTGGGAGAAGTGCCAGTACCTGCTGGTGGCGGTCAGGATAGAGAATTCTCTCGGCGTGGCGGTAAGACGACGATTTTGGATGAGTTTGCGATTAATCTTACCCAACAAGCAGCAGAAGGTAAACTCGATCCGGTTGTCGGTCGCGAGAAGGAAATCGAACGGGCTATTCAAATTCTCGGTCGTCGCACGAAGAATAACCCGGTGTTGATTGGTGAACCGGGAGTTGGTAAAACTGCGATCGCAGAAGGTTTGGCCCAGCGCATTGCCAATAAAACCATCCCTGACATCTTGCAAGACAAGCAAGTGTACAGTCTGGATATGGGTTTGCTAATCGCAGGTACGCGGTTCCGAGGTGAATTTGAAGAACGCCTGAAAGGAATTATTGATGAAATTCGTAAAAATGGGAACATCATCCTGGTAATTGACGAAGTTCACAACCTGATTGGCACCGGAGCAATTCAAGGTAGCATGGATGCTGCTAATATGCTGAAGCCTGCCTTGGCGAGAGGCGAGTTGCAGTGTATGGGTATGACTACCCTGGATGAATACCGCAAGCATATCGAACGGGATGCCGCTTTAGAACGTCGTTTCCAACCGATTACGATCGGCGAACCTAGCGTTGAAGAGACGATCGAGATTTTATCTGGTTTGCGCTCTGCTTACGAGCAACACCATAAGGTTAAAATCTCTGATGATGCTCTGGTAGCAGCTGCTAACCTCTCAGACCGCTACATTAGCGATCGGTTCTTACCGGATAAGGCCATTGACTTGATCGATGAGGCAGGTTCTCGCGTTCATTTGAGGAATACTAATTCTTCTGCGACTAAAGAACTGAAGCAGGAACGCAAGCAGGTTACTAAAGACAAAGAGGAAGCGGTCAGGGTTCAGGATTTTGAGAAAGCGGGAGAATGGCGCGATCGTGAATTGGAAATTATCGCCAAATTGAATGCGATCGCCGAAAACAAACAAACCGATAACGCCATCTTACCAGTTGTTGATGAAGAAGACATCGCCCAAATCGTTTCTTCCTGGACTGGCGTTCCCGTCAACAAAATCGCTGAATCCGAATCCGAATTGCTGTTGCACTTGGAAGACACCTTACACCAGCGTCTGATCGGTCAAAATGAAGCGGTGACAGCAGTTTCGCGTGCGGTTCGTCGCGCCAGAGTTGGGTTGAAGAATCCGAATCGTCCGATCGCCAGCTTTATTTTCTCAGGCCCGACGGGAGTTGGCAAGACCGAATTAGCGAAAGCGTTAGCTACTTATATGTTCGGTTCGGATGAAGCGATGATTCGCGTCGATATGTCCGAATACATGGAATCTCACACCGTCTCCAAGTTAATTGGTTCCCCTCCTGGTTTCGTCGGTTACGACGAAGGCGGTCAACTAACAGAAGCAGTCCGCCGTCGTCCCTACTCGGTAGTGCTATTCGACGAAATCGAAAAAGCTCACCCCGATGTCTTCAACACCCTGTTGCAACTATTAGATGACGGTCGCTTAACGGATGCCAAAGGTCGCACGGTGGACTTTAAGAACACCCTGATAATTATGACCTCAAACATCGGTTCTAAGGCAATCGAAAAAGGTGGCACCGGGATTGGTTTCGAGTTCTCGGAAAATATCACCGAATCCAATTACAACCGCGTTCGTTCTCTGGTGAATGACGAACTCAAGCAATATTTCCGTCCTGAGTTTCTGAATCGCCTCGATGAAATTATCGTCTTCCGTCAATTGACGAAGGATGAAATTAAGGAAATTGCTGACATCATGTTGCGCGAGGTTTCTATTCGCTTAGTTGAGCAAGTAATTACGCTGAAAGTTACCGAAAATTTCAAGGAACGTTTGGCGAAAGAAGGCTACAATCCTGCTTACGGTGCTAGAGAACTTCGCCGGGTAATTATGCGACTCTTGGAAGATAGTTTAGCGGAAGCAATGCTATCTGGTCGTATCCAAAATGGAGACACTGCCATTATTGATATTGGCGATGATGGTGAAGTGGTGGTACGGCAGGATGAACAGCGAGAATTGCTGCTTCAAACTGTTGGTTAAGGTTTAGGATTTGTGTCCCCTGGTATCTCTACCAGGGGATTTTTTATATTGAGTGAATTCCCCGTGAAAATTGTTCAAGAGGTATCGCTGATTAGTAAAGGTAGCTTTGCGGAATCGCAAGAATGGACTGTTATTCAAAATGAGATTCACAGAGGTATTGAATTAATAGTTTGGCCTCCTGGAGCATCAAACTTTACAATTAATCCTACCCGACATGGGAACGGAGTTAAACCTATTAAAAATGCTTGTATGGCCGCTCTTAAGGAAAATTTTGGTTGGCAACTTGAAACCCCGATAAATTACGCTACAAGAGCGCCAGGAAGAATAGATGCCACGAAAACATTAGATAATGATTTATTTGCCCTTGAATGGGAGACAGGAAATATTTCATCGAGTCATCGTGCGGTTAACAAGCTAGTTCTGGGTCTTTTACGCGGTGTAATTTTGGGTTCAGCCTTAGTGCTTCCCAGTCGCCGACTTTATCCTTATCTGACTGACAGGATTGGCAACTATGAAGAACTAGAACCTTACTTCGATGTTTGGCGTGCAGTTAACCTAACAGAAGGTTTTCTGGCCATATTTGTAGTTGAGCATGATGCTACTGATAGCAACGTACCAAGAATTCCCAAAGGAACGGATGGTCGTGCTTTAATCTAATTAAAACTTAAGAGACAGTTGCGTCCATTCCGATAATTCCGATCGATTTAGCTCTTTTTGCTTTGATTTGACTTTTTTCTTACCCCTTGCCGATTCCCACTCTTCCACCTGTCCGTTTGCTAAGTCAGTTAGGCGGCGGACTGCTGGCTGTATATCACCAATTTCTGTACCCAGCCAATATCGATGCAATTTCTCTGCCGCATAAAATGTAGTACCAGAACCTCCAAAAGGGTCAATTACAATTTGTCCTGGATTCGACGCCATAGCAATAATGCGTTCCAGCATGATAGGAGCTAATTCATTAGCTCCCCTTTTTTTATGTTGCTTATGTCGTACTGGCGGGATATCAGTCCACATTTCCTCAAGCTGAGTCCAGAAAACTTCATCGTTAATATCGTCAGCAGAAGCATCTTCCCAAACATCTTCAGGTGTATCCCAAACATCCATTAAATTAATACCTTTGGGATTTAATTTTTTGCGATGTCCGCCATAATCTCGGATTTCACCGCCACAATGTCGGCAAACTTGAATCGGTGTATAAACTTTATTGAAAACTGCTGGTTCTCCTTTTGTATAGTAAAGCAATCCATAGTGAGCCGGAGACATCTTCTTTCCGCGAGGAAAAGCTTTCGGCATTCTACAGGCAATCCAGTGGCGAAAGAGCATTCCTTGTTGATTTAAATAGGCACCGTACTCAATACACCATTTTGGTAAGTTAAAAACGAATAAACTGCCACCTGGTTTCAGCACCCGAATACTTTCACTTAACCAATGTTTTGACCAGGTAATATATTCTTCATCTTTCTTCTTATCGTTCACAGATTTACCGTAATCCTTGCCAAGGTTAAAAGGTGGATCGGCAAATACAATATCTACACAGGAATCAGGTAGAAGACTTAAAAATTTAAGACAGTCTCCTTGGTAGAGAATTCCATACTCGCTTTGATATACTTCATGGAATCCGCGCTCGGTAGCAGCCAAAGGTGATATAAGGCGAACAGGCGGCATTGAGTTATTTTTTGGTTTACTTGCACGGAGTAAAATTTTAGTAATTATGTTGTTATGTGTCAATATAGCGATCGCGGCCAAAAATCACAGTCAGCTAATCTTTAGCAATTTTCCCCCTGACATTTCTGCCAGGGTATTTTTATTCAGTTACCTTTGCTCAAAAATGCGGCCGGCGAAATATGGAAAAATTCAGCTAGTTGCTCAATAGTACTTACAGTTAATTCCTGCTTACCGCTCAAAACTTCGGAAACGTTTAATTCAGTTTGGAAAATAGGAACTAGGTCTTTTTCTTGGAGATTCCAATCTACCATCAGAGCTTTTAGTAAAGCTACACCAAAAATATCGTCGATAGGATAATGAATTTCTTCGTATTCAGAAACTAATAAACCTAAAAGGTGTAGATAGTCACGTTCATCATCTGTCAGTGTACCGCGATCGATCAGAGAATCGATTACTTTTTGGGTAGCGTCTAATTCTTCTTCCGAAGTTATAGGACGAGGTGGAAAAGCAGCGATCAGAGAGAGATATTCATTGGGACTAGGTGTACCAGGGGTCGTTTTTCCAGTTGTCTGTGTCATATTCTGCGTGGGTAAGGACGTGGCGAATGTAAATTTATTTGTATTGGTAATCTACAAGAGCAATCAGCCTATATTTGTTGCCGCAAATGTTAAAAACACTGAAATTTGCAACTAAATCAGCGGAGGGAAAATTTTGGCGCAACTCTACAAAGTTTTCCCATTCTATTTTGCTGGTAATCTTGAACCAGCTTTCGAGGTTAGATTTGGCATCTGGGTGCTTTTCCCAAAATTCTTTGAGCTTTTTTTTGCTGATAACGTGCATGAGAGCCTTTTTACAGGCACATTTTAGCGATTTACGAGCTTGATGTCAAATAGAGTTGGGCTACGGTGCGATCGCATCACGCAACTTTCAAAGGTTTCTTAGGAAGTGCGATCGGTTCCGGCAAAGGTTTTCCTTGTTCTAGAAACCATTCAATCAGAGATTCAATTACTTCTTGACCGTGTTTGGCAGCTTCTTCATAAGTTTGACCATGCGTGTGAAATTGCTGCCAGGGAAATTCGGGCAGATGTACTAGATAGCAATTATCTTCATCTGACCATTGGATAATCATGCTGTAGCGATGGTTCATTCTTCTTCCTCCAATTCATTTAACTTTTGCAAAACATTATTAACTTGCTTTTCCAGATAGCGGGGTGCATCATCTCCATCCTTGCCAGCAATGGTGACAGGTTCATCAGGTATAAGTGGATGAGTCCAAAAGGTATGACTACCTTTGGCAGGACGATAAACAAACCCCAGCCTTCGACAGCATTGCCTTTAACTCTCTGATTTTCTTAGGCATCTGCCCTCACTGTAGACCACTACAGTCATTGTCGCCTAATGGAGGATAGGGAGCGATCGCTTCTAGGAACTGTTGGAATAGGCGAGTGCTTACTGACAACCCAATTTAAAAGTTAATTGCAATCAATAACAGCTAAAAAAATAGCCCCGTTTTTTGGGGCTTTTATTATTAAGTTCCAGGGTAATCCACCTAACCTTCCCACTCCAACAGTATTAACACCTCTATCTAAAGAGAGAAATAAATAAAAAATTTAGCTGCGATGCTCCTGGGGAGGCGCGATCGCTATTTTAGATTCGAGGACTACCAACTCTGACGGAAATAGGCCAAGAAATGAGCTTAGTTTCTTGGAGAGAACCCCAAGCGGCGGCGAGATTATCGCATAATTTTTGGCTCTCGTCAATACCATACTGAGCGATAAATCGCTGAGTGGCTGACCAAGTAACCAAATAACCAATAAGCTGTTCGGCATTCCACTCACAAGTCATAGAAAAGGGTGGTGGTGTTAACTCGACAAAAGGAAAAGGAATAGTTTGATACTGTTCCTCTACTAACTGTCTTTCTGGAGGCCAGAACGGTTCAACTGCCTGATAATATTCCTGTAGCGCTTGATTCAGTTCGTTATTAGCAGAGGGAATATTAAAAAACCCGTAGCACCAAACGGCAATTACCCCATTAGGTTTAAGGACACGCTGGACTTCTTGATAAAATTGCTCTAAGTTGAACCAGTGGAGAGCTTGACCGACAGTAATCAGATCGATCGCACTATCAGGAGTTTCAGTGCGATCGGCTGTTGTGACCGAGTAACGAATGCGATCGTGCCCAAAAGCTTGAGCAATTTGCTTTTCACTGGCATCAGTCCCATAAATTTGCTGAAAGTAGGCAGTCAGACTCAAAGCAACTTGACCGTTACCTGTACCGCAATCCCAAGCCAGTTCGTGCGCTGGTGTTGTTGCTGCTAAGTACTCAAACAGTGCCTCTGGATACCGGGGGCGATACTTAGCATACTCGCTTGCCTGGGAAGAGAAGTGATCTGAAAAGTTCATGAGCAATTGCCATCCTAAAAGTATTTTAGAAAATCGCAAGGTAAAAGATGAACTTCAGTAGCGATAACGTATCCGGCATTTCACCAGAAATTATGGCAGCATTAGTTGCCGCCAATCACGGTGCAGCCTTGCCTTACGGCAATGATGAATACACCAAGCGACTGGAAGCAAAATTTTCGGAATTATTCGATACTGACGTTACGGTTTTGACCGTAGCAACAGGTTCTGCCGCCAACTCCCTCGCTTTATCAGTTATGACACCACCTTTTGGTGCCATTTACTGCCATGCCGAATCTCATATTAACCTCGATGAATGTGGCGCACCAGAATTTTACACAGGTGGCGCAAAACTGGTAACATTACCTGGTTCTCATGGTAAAATTTCTGCCGATGACTTGGCCGTAGCACTTAAAAAAGCAGGTGCTGGTGTCGTCCATCACGTACAACCAGCCGCAGTTAGCATTACTCAAGCAACCGAAGCTGGAACAATTTATAAAGCTGATGAAATTCAGCGAATTGCTGTGGTTACTCGCGCACATAATCTCAGCTTACATATGGATGGTGCCCGGTTTGCCAATGCTGTAGTTAGTTTGGGTTGCAAACCCGCAGATATCACCTGGCGTGCAGGTGTCGATGTACTGTCGTTTGGCGCTACCAAAAATGGTGCTATGGCAGCTGAAGCTGTTGTGTTTTTCAAACGCGAATTAGCAGAAACGTTTGCGTTTCGTCGCAAGCGCAGCGGGCATCTGTTCTCTAAAATGCGATTTTTATCAGCACAACTTGAAGCTTACATTACAGATGATTTGTGGCTTAAAAATGCTGTACACGCTAACCAAATGGCCGCTAAGTTAGCAGATGGACTTACTTCGCTACCAGGAGTAAAGCTTTGTCATCCTGTTGAAGTAAATGAAATTTTTATTCAACTGCCGGAAGTTGCGATCCAAAAACTTTTTGCTGAAGGCTTCCAATTTTACCGTTGGGATGGAGAAGATTCGACAACTTTGCGTTTGGTGACGGCATTTAACACGAAGGAGGAGGATGTCAATGCTTTTATAAAAGTGGCGGCTTCCCATTCAGCCGAAGCTGTCAACATGGCAATAAGCGAAATGACCTGATTTTGATGTTTAAAAGGTATTTACAATGAAACTGTTGCGGAATGCGATCGCATTAATTTTAGCTTTCCTAGCCTTGATTTGCTTTGCCCCTAATGCCTGGGCTTTTTGCGGTTTTTATGTCGCCAAAGCAGATACCAAACTTTACAACAAAGCTTCGCAAGTAATTATTGCCCGTGATGGTAGTCGCACTATCTTAACGATGGCAAATGACTATCAGGGAGATGTCAAAGATTTTGCACTCGTTGTTCCTGTTCCTGTAGTTTTACAGCAAGAACAAGTTCGCGTTAGCGACCCCAAAATTGTTGAACGGCTAGATGCTTTCAGTGCGCCTCGACTGGTAGAATATTTCGATGAAAACCCTTGTGCGCCTCCCTTTTTGCCCAGATCTGTAGCACCACCTGTAGGAGACGTATCGGTATTACAATCAAGTAATAGAAGAAGCGATCGCTCTTTAGGCGTTACCGTAGAATCTCGCTTTTCAGTAGGAGAATACGACATTCTAATCCTCAGCGCCACAGAATCTAACGGTTTGCAAACATGGCTTGTCCGTAACGGTTATAAAATTCCAGCCGGTGCTAGTCAACTGCTGCAACCCTACATCCGGCAAAACATGAAATTCTTCGTTGCCAAAGTCAATCTCGCACAATTTCAAAAATCCGGTTATCAATATTTACGACCGTTGCAAATGGCCTACGAATCGACCCGATTCATGTTACCAATTCGTTTAGGCACAATCAATGCTATCAGCGAACAAGACTTACTTGTTTATGTATTATCGCCAAAAGGACAAGCGGAACTTACCAATTACCGGACAGTAAAAGTACCTTCAGATGCAGAAATACCTGTATTTGTCAAGAGCCAATTTGGCGACTTCTACAAAGCCATGTTCGCTACAGCACACACTCAAGAAGGCAAAAAAGTAGCCTTTCTGGAATATGCTTGGGATATGAGTAATTGCGACCCCTGTTCCGCAGAACCGCTCAATCAAGAGGAACTGCGTAAGGCAGGAGTCTTTTGGCTAACTCCATCCCAATCCAGTAATGTTTTTATCACTCGTCTCCATGTACGCTATACTCGCGATAAATTTCCGGAAGACTTGATGTTCCAAGAAACTTCAAACCGCCAAAACTTCCAGGGACGATATATTCTGCGCCATCCCTTTGAAGGCGATACTAACTGTGAAGCAGGACAACAATATAAAAGAGCTTTGGCGACAAGATTTGAACAAGAAGCGCAGACTTTAGCTAAGCTGACTGGGTGGAATATTAATGATATTCGGAAAAAACAGCCTGTTAGTCAAAGTCAGCCAATGCCTTTTTGGAGAAATATCTGGAATTAAAAAAGGTCAAAAGTTAAAACTCAAGGTTTTACTTCTTTATTATGTTTGAATTTTAACTTTTGACTTGATTACCCCATTTTTAATTAATAAAATCCATGAGTGAACCCTCGATCAATCAGTTACTGGAAGATCTAAAACACCCTGATGAGACTATCCGCGATCGGGCCACATCAGAACTCTGGCGCATTTGGTTCCACCAAAAGGGAATGATGGGTTTTGAACTGCTTCGACGCGCTCAGATATTGCTGGAGGCGGGAGAAGTTTCCCAAGCTGAAACCGTACTCACAGAACTTATCTCCGATATACCTGACTTCGCAGAAGCTTGGAATCGACGAGCGGTTCTATACTACACAATAGGGGAGTATAAAAAGGCGATCGAAGATTGTAAGCTGGTTATAAAGCTAAACCCGATTCACTTTGGCGCACTGCACGGCTTAGGGTTGTCCTATGCCGCACTGGGAGAGTATCGCACAGCTATCCAAGCTTTTGGACAAGCACTGTCCATTCAGCCCTACGCTTTGATTAATCAAAGGTTGATTCTAGAATGTACAGCTCGATTGAGTTAGATTCAAACACTAAAGAGGTTGCTGTGGCTCGCAAACGCTTGATTATCGAGATGGGCATGGGAATAGATCAGCACGGACAGGAACCGACTGTCGCCGCAGCAAGGGCTGTAAGAAATGCGATCGCACACAACGCCCTACCTGGTGTCTGGGAAGTCGCTGGTTTAAGCGATCCAGATCTAATGATTGTGGAAGTACAGGTAGCAGTACCTTACCCAGAACAAGTACGGGAAGCAGAAGTATTAGCTGTGCTACCTTTTGGGCGCAAAACGCTCACCGTTGAGCAAGGCGGTATGGTAGTTCAGGGTCGGGCAATTGCCTCCCTCAACGATAAAAATGATGAAATGCTAATTGCTGTTGCTGCTGTCACAGTTTTTGTCGATATTGAGTTTTGACATATGGATTTGATACGCAGACTGTGGGGATGAGAAATACCCATCATGCCAAGATGACAGAGTTGCTAATCGGTCGTAATTTGGATTGGTGTAGATGAGAACAGTAAACTGGTGTGTTAGGGGTATGCTAGGAGTGCGATCGCATCTGTTATCTTGTAGCTAGATTCAGATCCGGAGGAAAATTCCGATTTCATCTATCGCGTTTGTGGAGGGAATAAATATGCGAGTTGAAACCGTTACACTTAAAATTCCAGAAATACTTTATCAACGCTTGGTCAATACGGCCAGTGCTACCCAGCGACCTCTAGAAGAAGTCATCCTCCATGCTTTACAAGTAGGCAGTCCTCCAGAATGGGATGATGTACCAGAGGAATTTCAAGCCGACCTTGCCGCCTTGGACAAACTAGACGACAATACTCTATGGCAGATTCTAAATAGCCGCAAAACAGCAGCAGAAATAGAGCGATATAACACCCTGTTGCAAGCTAATTCTAACAGTACGCTGACAGAGGTGGAACGCTTAGAACTGATGGCACTGCGGCATGAGGCTGACCGTTTCATGTTACGTAAAGCTCAAGCAGCAGTACTACTCCGCTGGCGAGGACATACCGTGCCAACCCCATAAGCGCTCATGTCTACATACATCCCTGAAAGTTTAAGAAATCAAATTACACAAACCGATCGCAGGCGTTGCTGCTATTGTTTAACCAGTGAAGCCAATAGCGGTATTGCCATGACTTACGACCATATTCAGCCTATTTCTAAAGGTGGAGAAACAACTTTTGAGAATGTTTGTTTAGCCTGTCGTTCGTGTAATGAATTTAAGGGCGATGCAACCGAAGCTGTAGACCCCGTGACAGGAGAAACTGTACCTCTTTTCAACCCACGCACGCAAATATGGTCTGAGCATTTTGCGTGGAGTACCGACAGCACAAGGGTTGAAAGTCTAACTGCTATTGGTCGGGCTACAATTGTGCGTCTGCGAATGAATAACCAAGTTATAGTTGCAGCTAGGAGGCGTTGGACAATCAGTGGTTGGCATCCTCCCACTGGCTAATAATGACAATCCTAATCTGTAAAAGTTTGAATATTACCATTTCCAAAAATATGCTTACAAAATCCTCAAAACTTTACTAGAAACTATAACCTCTACATGACCTTAAATCGTCGCCAATTTCTCACAGCTTTTAGCATCGCAGCATTAACCGCCCAATTGCCGCAAATTGCCCAAGCTAAATCATCCCCATCACCAATTATTAAACCACTCAACCTCAAAGTAGGCGATACAGTCGGATTGATCAACCCCGCTAGTCCCACACCTCCAGAAGATATTGAAGAAGTTAAACAAACTCTGACAGATTTAGGTTTAAAGTTTAAATTGGGGTCGCATCTTCTCGATCGCTATGGTTATCTCGCGGGCAAAGATATCGATCGGGCCGCTGATGTCAACGCGATGTTTGCCGATTCATCAGTTAAGGCAATTATCGCCGGACGGGGCGGTTGGGGCTGCAATCGCATTTTACCATTATTGGATTACAAATTAATCAGAAATAATCCCAAAATTATTATGGGCTACAGCGATATTACTTCCCTATTGTTAGCAATTTATGCCAAAAGTGGGATTGTCACATTTCACGGCCCAGTCGGTACATCTACCTGGAATCAGTTTACAGTAAATTACGTGAAGCGGATTCTGTTTAATGGGGAAGCCGTCACGATGCAAAATCCCTCAACCTCAGAAGAAAAGCTGTTCGTGCGGGATTCTCTTAAACCAACCGCAGTCCTTGTGGAAACCATTACTCCCGGAAAAGCTAAGGGTAAATTAGTGGGTGGCAATTTGTCTGTTTTGGCGGCGATGGTAGGTTCTCCTTACCTACCTGACTGGAAAAAAACTATCTTGTTTGTGGAAGAAGTTGAGGAGGAAGTTTACCGAATTGACCGGATGTTGACTCAATTAAAACTTGCGGGAATTCTTGACCAAATTGCTGGCTTTATTTTTGGGCAATGCACCGATTGCGATCCAAAAAATCCAGAGAAGTCGCTGACATTAAAGCAAGTTCTGAGAGAACACATACTTCCTTTGGGAATTCCCGCTTGGTACGGTTCAGCGATCGGTCACATTCCAAATAAGTTTACCTTGCCGATCGGTGTCGAAGCCGAAATTGATGCCAGCGCTGGCACTATCCAAATGCTAGAAAGTGCCACAGCTTAGAACTAAATTACGCGCACTCCCATTATGAGATTTGTTTGAGGCGATAACCGACACCGTGGACTGTCTCAATCAAATCTTTTGGCGCTCCTACAGACTTGAATTTTTGACGTAAGCTTTTGATGTGAGCTTTAACAGTACTCTCTTCGGGTGGAGCCTCAAGAGACCAAATCCGTTCGATAATGACACTGGGGGGCAATACCCGCCGACCGTTACGGAGAAGAAGCTCTAGGAGACTGTATTCTTTAGGGGTCAAATGCAGGAATTGGTCTTCATAAGCGACTTCATAGGTACTGGGGTCAAGACGCAGACTTCCCCACCCCAGTACCGGAGGCAAAGAAGAAAATCCCCGTCGCAGGGAGGCGCGAATCCGAGCAAATAATTCTTGTAGGTCAATAGGTTTGACTATATAATCATCAGCTCCGGCATCCAGACCGTTGACTTTATCAGTGCTAGTGTCGAGGGCAGTAATCATGATAATAGGTAGGCTATAACCATGACATCGCAGTCGTTTGCAAAGGCTAAGGCCATCCAGGTGGGGAAGCATCACATCCAACAGAATCAAGTCATAGCAAAGGGTTTTGACCTGCTGCCAAGCGGCTTCTCCATCATGGACAACATCAACTACATAACGCTGGTCTGTCAGGGCTTCTGATAAGGCTTCAGCAACCAACAAATCATCTTCGACTAGGAGCATTCTCATAGTGGAGATATCTTTCTATCTTAAGAGTGAACGGATGCAAAAACTACAAACTGAATAGCTGCTTTAGGGCAGAATGATTTAAAACAATCTGGTCTTCGATTAAACAATGTTTGGACAAAAACAAGTGGCCTCAGACCCTTTTTTTGAGGTGACGCCTATGAGAAAAAACAGTTATTTTAGGAAAATCGCCATGTACTTACCTCTAATCTCGATCGGGGTAAGCAGGGAAATTTGCCCTTTCATTAAATTATTACAGCTTTTGACAAATATTAAGAAGATGTATGAAACACGATTTACGCATTTCCATAGTGGCATGGGGGAGTGGGAGAGTGGGAGAGTGGGCCAAAAATCCTGTACCTCATCCAAGCGCAAACCGCTATAATCTAAAGTTCTCGATCGCTTCATGCTATACCACATTAAAATCAAAAATCTGCTTTACTTAAAAAATCGATAAACTTGCGCTTAATAGTGAGGGTTTTGAGCAGGCGTCGCAGATAGTTCCGGCCTCAGAGGGAAAACTAAGTCAGAGATGAGAGTAGCGCCATGCTCGGTGAAATACACAATGAGGTAGAGATGTCTTTGATTCCGGAAAAGATGGAGCCTGTCAAAACAGCCTGCGAGCAATGTCAGACCACCTTAAAAGTACTACAGGTGGCCCAAGAAAAGGCAAAAGTCAAAAGCGACAAGGAGGACAAGGAAGACTCTTTTTCCCAACCAACTACTTATGATTGCATTCCCTCAAAAGAGGAACTGGCTGCTTGTAAGGCAGCAGAAGCAGAACGCCAGTATTATAAGGAGTTGTTCGATCTGGCACCAGACGGCTATCTGGTGACCGATGTACAAGGGGTGATTCAGGAAGCCAACCGCGCCGCTGCCACTCTACTGAATGTGTCCCAGCAGTTTTTGGTGGGTAAACCGCTGGTAATTTTTGTTGCCGAGCAGCAGCGTCGGCTGTTTCACTCTAAACTGACTAGGCGATTGCGCCAAAGCAGTGCGGTACAAGAGTGGGATGTGCTGCTACAGCCGTGTGATGACGAACTGATTGACGCTACCCTGCGGGTGAGTGTGATTCGCGATCGCGAAGGCAAACCAGTAGCTTTGGGTTGGTTGGTGCGGGATATCACCGATCGCAAGCAAGCCGAGTTAGTGCTGCGGAAAAGAAAGCTTTTGATTCACCAGATTGCTGACACAACCCCCAATTTGATTTACATCTTCGATCTAAAGCAAAAACGCAACGTCTACATCAATCGCCAAGCTTATGCCTGTTTTGGCTATACCCCATCGGAAATTCAAGCAATGGGAGCGGCGTTTTTTACAGAAATTTTTCACCCAGAATGTTTGCCTAAGCTTGCCGAAATCAAAGAACGATTTGCCAGAGCTAAAGAAGGTGAGGTATTGGAACACGAATTGCTCTTAAAAAACGTCCACGGTGAATGGCGATGGCTTCACACTTGGGATATTGTCTTTACCAGAAATGCTGATGGTACACCCGAACAGATTCTTGGCACAGGCATAGACATCACCGATCGCAAGCAGGCAGAAGAGATCGGTGCGGATCTGGAAAGAGATCGAGAACTGAGCCAATTACAGAGCCGCTTTTTTACTATGGCATCTCACGATTTTCGCACTCCCCTCAGCACGATCTTAATTTCTGCCCAATTACTCGAAAATGCTAATGAAGAATTACCGAAAGAAAAAAGACTGAGGAACATTCAGCGGATTCAGGCATCTGCTAAAACGATGACTCAGTTATTAGATGATATTTTGACAATCAATAGAGCCGAAGCCGGAAAGTTAGAGTTTAATCCACAAATTGTCGATCTAAAAAATATATGCGGCGAACTCGCTAAAAAAACACAGTTTGTAGCTGGAAGCAAGCACACAATTATTTTTAGCAGTCACGGTAAATGTAAAAATGTTTACATGGACGAAAAACTCCTGCGAACAATTATCGAAAATTTACTATCCAATGCAATTAAGTATTCACCGCAGCTCGGTAATGTGGATTTCGAGCTAGTTTGCGAACCAGCAGAAGGAAGCCAAGAGGGAATGGTTATTTTCCGGATTAGCGATCGCGGCATTGGCATTACACCAAAAGACCAAAAATATATGTTTGAGCCATTCCATCGCGGCAAAAATGTTGGAACTATCCCCGGTTCGGGACTGGGGTTAACTGTTGTGAAAAAGTGTGTAGAGTTACACGACGGTAGCATTACAGTAGAGAGTGAAGTTGGAGTCGGCACAACGATCGCAGTTACTATTCCTTCTTCTACTGCATCTTTAGAATTAGTTAATTAACTTAAGTTGCTAGTTACTTGCATTCTGGGTATGTTGTTGCGCTTTAGCGCTCTTATCTAAGTTGGGATAAGAGCGCTAAAGCGCAACAACGTACCTAATACCAGCCTCAATCATATAACTAGCCACTTGCGTTAACTAGAACAAAATCCTGCTGAGTGATGAAATTTACTGGCACTCCTTTGAGAGTTGCTAAAAGTTCACCTGTTTTGGTAATGCCGATCGAAGTTCCATCACTACCTTGATTAATTGTCAATTGTGCAAAAGTTAGATTACCGCGTAATTCAAGTAAGTCAATATTATCTTCAAAATCGAGGATAATGTCAGTGCCTTTTCCTGGTGATAAGACAAAGCGATCGGTCCCACTTCCACCCCTCAGCATATCATTGCCTAAATCCCCACTCAGCCAATCATTTCCAGCGCCACCTGTGAGAGTGTCGTTATCTTTGCCACCGTAAAGAGTATCATCTCCCTCATCACCATTTATTTTATCCTCACCTTCATTGCCAAACAGCAAATCGTTGCCAATTCCTCCGCACAAACAATCTTTTTCACCAACACTACCAATGGGAACATCGCTACCATTGCCTCCATAGATGGTATCGTCACCATCCTCACCACAAAGACTGTCATTCCCCAAATCGCCAAACAGCATATCGTTACCAGCATCGCCAAAAACGATATCGTCATTTTTACCACCGCGTACCGTATCATTGCCTTCATTCCCACAAACGGTGTCATCCCCTTCATTACCGTTGAGGAAGTCATCGCCAATACCGCCTAATATCAAATCGCGTCCGTTAGAATCGCTGACACCACCAAAAATGGTATCGTTACCTTTATCACCCATCAGGGTGTCATCGCCGCTATCTCCCCACATCTGGTCATTATCTTGACCCCCACGCACAATATCGTTGCCTTTGCCGCCTCGGACAGTATCGTTACCCTGATTGCCGTTAATTACATCGTTCCCCTGATTACCGTTAAGTAAGTCATCGTCTTCGTTGCCGGAAATCCAGTCGCGATCGCTACCCTCTGGGCCGCCAAAAATGGTATCCTTACCATTGTGGCCGTACAAGTTATCGCTGCCTGCTTTTCCTTCAATAAAATCATTGCCACCCAAACCGTTTAGCGCATCATTTACATCGCTACCGATCAGGTTATCGTCGCTTTCTGTACCGAATTGGGTGTTATCAACTGGATTGGGTTGTGCTAAGAGATACCCTTCTCCTCCCTCATCGAAGAAATTATCTAGATTAGGATGAACAAGTTTTTCGCAAAAGCAATCTTCTTCTTCGCTATCATCGTTGATGATAGTTCCCACGCCTTGACTATCTACAATAGTAGCGTTGGCAACACCAATTAGGTTAACAAAAAATGTTTCGTTTGCTTCATTGGTAATATCGCCTGGGACAGTAACGCTAATAGTTTTGCTGGTTTCGCCTGGATTGAATGCGATCGCTTCTGGAGAAACCGCATTGTAATCATTATCGGCAGATGTAGCCGTACCGTCAGCAGTCGCGTACTCAACGATGACACTTTGATTAGACGCTTGGCTGAGAGTCAAGGTAAAGTTAGCTGGAGTAGTGCCGCTATTACCTTCAGCGATCGTGATATCGCCGATCGAAACAGTGGGTAAATTATCATTATCGATAATTTCTAGAGTAGCTGTTTTTTGAGTACCGATGTTTGTATTAGCACTGGGATTAGCTAACGTGAGAGTAAGGTTTTCATTCCCTTCAACTACGCTATCTTCGATAATGGGAACTGTGACAGTTTTGCTAGTCTCGTTCGCACCAAAGCTGATAGTTTGAGTCGCACTGTTGAAATCAGAACCACCTATAGCTAAACCGTTAGCAAGTTGCACATCTATATTAGATGTACCCGATGTATCCTCAGTACGGTTAATCGTGACGGAAACTCCTACTACCGTGCCATTTTCATTTACTTGATAGTTCGCTTGCGAAAAGGCAACGGTGGCGGGACTGTCATTATCAACAATTGTCAGATTGGCAGTATTTTGACTACCGATATTTGTCCCACCACTAGGATTAACTAACGTGAGAGTTAGATTTTCGTTCCCTTCAAATAAACTATCGTCAGTAATGGGAACTGTGACAGTTTTGCTAGTTTCATTAGCACCAAAGCTGATAGTTTGAGTGCCATTGTTGAAATCCGAACCGCCTGTAGCTGTACCATTAGTTAGTTGTACATCTATATTAGATGTACCCGATGTATCCCCACTGCGGTTAATCGTGACAGCAACTCCTACTACCGTGCCATTTTCATTTACTTGATAGTTCGCTTGGGAAAACGCAACTGTAGGTGGACTATCGTTATCAAGTATTTCTAAAGTGGCAGTATTTTGGGTGCCGATGCTGGTATTTGCAGTAGGATTATTTAAGGTGAGGGTGAGGTTTTCGTTGCCTTCAAATAAACTATCGTCAGTAATGGGAACAACAACGGTTTTTGTGGTTTCGTTGGCGGCAAAGATAATATTTTGAGTGGTGTTGGTGAAATCAACTCCGCCTGTTGCTGTACCGTTTGTTAGTTGTACATCTATATTAGATGTACCTGTGGTGACGCCAGTACGATTTAAAGTTATGGCGACACCAACAACTGTGCCGTTTTCATTGACTTGATAGTTTGCTTGTGAGAATTGAATGCTGCTGTCGTTGTCGATGATTTCTAATGTGGCGGTGTTTTGAGGGCCGATCGCTGTATTTGCACTGGGATTTGCTAAGCTAAGGGTAAGATTTTCGTTCCCTTCTACTAAAATATCTTCGGTAATGGGAACAACAACGGTTTTTGTGGTTTCGTTGGCGGCAAAGATAATATTTTGAGTGGTGGCGGTGAAATCAACTCCGCCTGTTGCTGTACCGTTTGTTAGTTGTACATCTATATTAGATGTGCCTGTGGTGACGCCGGTTCGATTTAAAGTTATGGCGACACCAACAACTGTGCCATCTTCAGATACTTGATAGTTTGCTTGTGAGAATTGAATGCTGCTGTCGTTGTCGATGATTTCTAATGTGGCGGTGTTTTGAGGGCCGATCGCTGTATTTGCACTGGGATTTGCTAAGCTAAGGGTAAGATTTTCGTTCCCTTCTACTAAAATATCTTCGGTAATGGGAACAACAACGGTTTTTGTGGTTTCGTTGGCGGCAAAGATAATATTTTGAGTGGTGGCGGTGAAATCAACTCCGCCTGTTGCTGTACCGTTTGTTAGTTGTACATCTATATTAGATGTGCCTGTGGTGACGCCGGTTCGATTTAAAGTTATGGCGACACCAACAACTGTGCCATCTTCAGATACTTGATAGTTTGCTTGTGAGAATTGAATGCTGCTGTCGTTGTCGATGATTTCTAATGTGGCGGTGTTTTGAGGGCCGATCGCTGTATTTGCACTGGGATTTGCTAAGCTAAGGGTAAGATTTTCGTTCCCTTCTACTAAAATATCTTCGGTAATGGGAACAACAACGGTTTTTGTGGTTTCGTTGGCGGCAAAGATAATATTTTGAGTGGTGGCGGTGAAATCAACTCCGCCTGTTGCTGTACCGTTTGTTAGTTGTACATCTATATTAGATGTGCCTGTGGTGACGCCGGTTCGATTTAAAGTTATGGCGACACCAACAACTGTGCCATCTTCAGATACTTGATAGTTTGCTTGTGAGAATTGAATGCTGCTGTCGTTGTCGATGATTTCTAATGTGGCGGTGTTTTGAGGGCCGATCGCTGTATTTGCACTGGGATTTGCTAAGCTAAGGGTAAGATTTTCGTTCCCTTCTACTAAAATATCTTCGGTAATGGGAACAACAACGGTTTTTGTGGTTTCGTTGGCGGCAAAGATAATATTTTGAGTGGTGGCGGTGAAATCAACTCCGCCTGTTGCTGTACCGTTTGTTAGTTGTACATCTATATTAGATGTGCCTGTGGTGACGCCGGTTCGATTTAAAGTTATGACGACACCAACAACTGTGCCATCTTCAGATACTTGATAGTTTGCTTGGGAAAAATCTACGATGCTGTCGTTGTCGATGATTGTCAGACTGGCGTTTTTATTTGTGGCGCTGACGGTGTAGTTTGTGCCGTTGGTGAGGGTGAGATCCACCGTTTCACCAGGATCGATTAGATTATCATCAACGGGAACGACATTAATAGTAGCAGTATCTTTTCCGGCTGAAATAACAATACTGCCGATCGCAATCGTATCAACATTCGTACCGGCAGCAAAACTATAGTCGGCGGGATTGTTGGCGGTACCGGAGGGGGTGAAGTTGATGGTTAAACCGCCAGTTGGCGCTGGGGTACTCAGTTTAACGTTTAATGTGCCGTTGGTTGTACCCTCTTCGTTGGGATTTGTGCCGGGAGTAATGGAAACTTCTGGCGCTTGTACTACGCCGCTGATATCGAAATTGAAGGGATTTTCGTCGGCGTCGTTATTCCCAAAAGATATATTTCCGTTGAAAGTGCTTGCGTTGTTGGCGTCGAGTTTAACTTGAAAGGTGGTAGAGTTACCGGCGGCAATTGTAGTGCTGCCGAAGGGACTCGCTAAGCTGAAACCAGTACCTGTGAGGGAAATTGCATTTAAGGTTAAGTCGCTAAAACCTGTATTTTTGACGGTAAAGGTTTTGGTAATACCAGTACCCAGAGGAGTAGTGCCGAAGTTGACGCTACCTGTGTTGTCGGGAATATTGGTAGCAGTTTCTAATACTTGGATTTCTGGGATGTTGTTGCTAGCGCCAAGAGTGGTCGCTTGTTTGCGGAAATCGTTGGCGTCGTTGTTCGTGTCTGTAGCGTTGGGAACACGCGCTACTGCTTGATCGCCTATAGCGGTTGCAGCACCGTTAGGTGCGCCGCCACCACCAAGTTGCACTTTGTCAATTACAGCACCAGTGTGGTCTTTCAGCAAAATGCTGATGTTGTTACTCATCTGACCGGAACTGGCTACATTACCCAACACAAAATAGTCGCCTGCTTTGGTGTTGGTAAAGCTACCACCGCTAGCACTGATATAATTTTGTACCTGAAACGCTCTAGTAGCAACGTTGTTGCTGAGGTCACCGATTACGTCGGTGCCGTCAAGAAGTTCGATTTTCCAATTAGTTAGGTTTAGTCCATCTTTGGCGATGTAAAGTTCTACCCATTCGTCTACTCCCTGGCTGATTGTGCCTGCGCCGGGTGTACCGTTGAAGTTGTTGGTACTCCAGTCTTGTTGCGGGTCGGTGACGACTTCGTTAACCAGGACGGAACTTGCGGGTGCGGGGATTCCTGTGACGTTAATGCCGATCGCATCATTATCCGTCTTACTCCCACCACTCCCAGTATTCCCTTGGTCATCTACGGAGATATTAATACTGTCAGTACCGTTAAAGTTGGTATTACCCTTATACGTGAGATTACTTAAAGCAGTATTGATATCGGCAAGCTTGCCGCTAAACGTTATGGTAGGGTCGGTTGTGCCGTCACCCGTGGTGAAGGTGAGTCCGGTTGTCGAACTTAAAGTCAGCACTCCGCTAGCGGCAGATACAGTAACTTTTACAGCACCAGTACCCGCATCCGCATCGGCAATGCTAATACCCCCAATGACTAAATTAGTGTCTTGATTGACGGTTTTACTGCCAGGAACAGTTATATCTGGCGCATCGTTGATGGGGTTGACAGTAATGCTGGCAGTCCTAGCGGTGCTGCTGAAAGCGGTTTGTCCGCCGTTGACGGAGGCGTTCACCCCAGTTTGGCCGTTTTTGAGACCGTTGGTGGTATCCCAAGCGCGGAAAGAGATGCCGGGATTCACCGTGCCGTTGTAGTCGGTGTTGGGAACGAAGCGAACTCTCGTATCTGTCTGAACTGCGATGCGTTTGAAGTCGAAGTTACCCGATGCAGAACTGGTGTTATCGCCCAAGAATAAGAAGTTTGGCTGTTCGTAGGGATCGTAGAGTAAACCCGCACCAACGGAGTCAAACGCCCGATAGTCGCGCAATGCACCGCTGAGAATTTGCGTGCCATTGGATTTGAGGGTGTAATTATTGTTTAAAACTGACAGTTCGTAGCGAGTCAAAGGGGAGGTTGACTGCAAGGCACGTTCTGTGGTGCTGTGAGTGAAAAGAGTTCTAGCAGGGTTCGGAACGGGGGTTAAATCCGGGCCATCATTCTTCGCCCAAATTTCGTCCGGCCAAAAGCTGAGTTCGATCGCTTTAGTGTTGTCGCTGCTAACTGCGATCAAGCTCAAACCAGAACGGTCTATCAGTCCGTCACTGTTATCATCGCTGGAGTGATATTCGCTGTTGAGTTTGCCATCGAAACGAACGGTAAAGCCTTTAGTGCGATCGAGAATCGGAAAAGCTGCATTGACTAAAGTTGGAGATAATGCTTGGTAATTGCTGTAGCCAGCCGCCGATGAGAAATTAGTAACCAAGTTGGTCAAGTTACCGCCAGCGGTTTGAGTGCCAACAGGAGAAGAAGTGCCAAATTGGAACCAGCCTTGGCTATCCGGTTTGCCAGTTACATAACCGCTGTAGAGAGATGTCCAACCTAGAACTGTGGCGCTGGTATCGGAAACCGCGCCGAAGGGTGTCCAAGCGGTGCCATCTGTGGAGTATTGCCAAGCGCCGTTGGTGTTATCTACTCCAGTGACGGCAATTCCCAAGGGGTCGCTGTTATCGTCGGTAGCTAAACCAGCAATTAGGTCGGAAACCAGCATTCCGGTGTTGCTGGCAAGAGATTCGTCTTCGTTAATAGTTGGTAGAGTTGACGTTCCCGCAGTTAAAACTGGCGCTTTATTGACATCAACTTCATAAGCACCGATGTCAGCAGTTGCGGTGCCGTTGATATCCCCGTCCAATGGCCGAGGCATTCCTCTTTGGTCAGTGGTGGGTGCATCGGCGCTGTTAGCTGCATCGATGGCCTTACTGCCAGTAACTAAGGCGTGAGTTTTAGTCGGGCCACCGTTAATAGATAGAGTGGTGTTGAGTACGCTTCCGGCAGTAACACCTGTAGTATCGCTGCCAAAACCGCTGCTGCCAGTAGTATCCCCAATTATGTTGGCATTATTGCTGGTAAAGGTTCCTGAAACATCGGAGTTGCTGCTGGCAGTGTTTCCAATCGCGATCGAATTCCGAACAGTAGCGCTAGCACCGTTGAAGATACCTCCACCCGTAGCAGAAGATGTGTTAAATGCGATCGTGCTATTTACGATCGTGATATTAGCTTGATTGCGATTGCGGATACCGCCACCATTACCACCCGCAGTATTACCGCTAACAGTGCTGTTCTTTAAAGTTAGAAAAGTCGTACCAGCAGAGTTTTGTGCGTCGTTCTCAATGCCCCCACCATTAGGATCGGCAGCACCGGACGCTGTATTGTTACTGATAGTGCTGTTCTGAATGGTCATGGTGCCTCGATAATTGAGAATGGCACCACCATCATCATTCGCAGCGTTGTTGCTGAGAGTGCTATTGTTTATCGATACCGTACCCTGAGAGTTGAGTAAGGCACCAGCATCGACAGTCGAATCACCCGAAGCACCTGTGACGTTTCCACCAGTAAGAGTCAGGTCGTTCAGAGTTAGTTTGCCTGAAGATCCTCCAATAGTAAACAAACGGAAGGTTGCTGAGGCACCGCTATCTCGTGCGATCGTTGCGCTGTTGCCGTTGATGGTAATTTGAGAAGTAATTACCGGGAGACCGCTATCTCCCCAGTTGAAACCCGTGTTGTAGTTGTATGAGCCGGAAGTTAAGGTGTAAGTGCCGCCCAATAAGTTAATGGTGTCAGTACCAGGGTTAGTAACTTCATTGTTGGCATTGGTAATCGCATTAATAAGCCCGGTAGCATCACCAGCAGCAACATTGAAGGTGGCTAAAACTCCTTCATACCCAGCTATTTCCTCCGGTTGAAACGCCAAGGATGACTCGGTATTTCCCACAGTCACTTCCAGTTCCCAGTCGCCACCTTGTGCGGGATTCCCCGTCAAGTCATCGGATGCGGCAATATCTGCACCCGTTAAATTACTTAGTTGTTGCAAGAAGGAAACCCCACCCCCATCCCCTCCCCGCAACGGGGAGGGGGGCAGGAAGGAAACTCCATCCCCTTGCGGGGAGGGGGGCAGGAAGGAAACTCCATCCCCTTGCGGGGAGGGGGGCAGGAAGGAAACTCCATCCCTTTGCGGGGAGGGGGGCAGGAAGGAAACTCCATCCCCTTGCGGGGAGGGGGGCAGGAAGGAAACTCCATCCCCTTGCGGGGAGGGGGGCAGGAAGGAAACTCCATCCCTTTGCGGGGAGGGGGGCAGGAAG
>Ga0335394_10000038_pt1 | contig 132377 bp, 80 predicted proteins | sample MAT03_FD_205741 | JGI IMG/M metagenome (GOLD analysis project Ga0335394, IMG submission 205741) | Freshwater microbial communities from Lake Fryxell liftoff mats and glacier meltwater in Antarctica - MAT-03 (spades assembly) (version 2) ... | reverse complement strand
GATTTGAGATTTGAGATTTGAAATTTGAGATACGGAGGTACGGAGAAGAGATTGCCCGCATTCCTCTTCCTCTTTCCTCTTCCTCTTTCCTCTTCTTTCAGTATCTGTATTTCGTATTTCCATCTCAAATTTCAAATCTCAGATCTCAAATCCCCGCCTCGTCTCACTCCGCCGGCGTGCAAGCTTCCCTCACCTTCCGCTAGAATCCACGCCGTACGGATTCTTTCGCGACCAGGGAGGCCCGCATGCCGAGTCCAGCGTCTGACGATGACCTGACACTGCTCGAGCGACGTATTCGTGTGGCCCGCGGGCTCGAGCCCGGAGACACCGTGCTGGTTGGCGGGCAGGTGGTGAATGTCTTCACCCGCGAGACGCTCCCGGCCAACGTGGTGATCGCGGATGGCCGGATCGCCGGCGTGGGACCGTTCGAGTGGCAGGCGCGCGAGCGGATCGATGTGGCTGGCAAGTTCATCCTGCCGGGATTGATTGACGCCCACATGCACCTGGAGAGCACGCTGCTGTCGCCCGGCGAGTTCGCGCGACTGGTTGTGCCGCACGGAACGGCCGCCGTGGTGGCCGATCCGCACGAAGTCGGCAACGTCCTTGGCGTGCCCGGCATCGAGATGCTGCTTCAGGCCAGCCGCGGATTGCCGCTCGACTTCTACTTCATGGCCCCCTCGTGCGTGCCTTGCTGCGAATGGGAGCACGCGGGGGCCACGCTGCTGGCCGACGAGATCGATCAGTTGCTCGCGCACGATCGCGTGTTGGGCCTGGCCGAGGTGATGGACTTTCCGGCGGTTCTTGGCGGCCGTGCGATGGTGCTCGACAAAGTGCTCGCCGCCAAGCGGCGCGGCGCTGCGGTGGATGGGCATGCGCCAGGGCTGAGCGGGAAAGATCTGGTGGCTTATGTCGCGGCCGGGATCCGCTCGGATCATGAATCGACAACCCTCGAAGAGGCCCGAGCCAAAGCCCGGCTGGGAATGCTGGTGCAAGTTCGCGAGGGCTCCATCGCGAGGAATCTTGAAGCCTTGATGCCTCTTCTGGTTGCCGATCAGTTGGGCGATTGGGCTCTGTGTACGGACGACATTCATCCGGACCACCTGCGGGCGCATGGGCATATCGACTACCTGCTGCGGCGCGTGGTGGCCGCTGGCGTCCCCGCCGAACGAGCCGTGCGGCATGTGACCCTGGTCCCCGCTCGGCACTACGGGTTGGCCGACCGCGGGGCGATTGTGCCGGGCTATCGGGCCGATCTCGCCGTGGTCGGCGATTTGCGGCAATTCAAGGTTGAACTGGTGCTGCACGGGGGAGAAATCGTCGCCCGCGATGGTCGCTCTTTGGCACAGATTCTTCCCTCGTCGATCTCGCAGGCCAACACCGTCCATCTCGCCGCGCTGGAAGAACACCAGTTCGAGTATCGCCCGGCGCACGACACCTGCCCGGCGATCGAGCTGATCCCAGAGGAGATCCTGACACGACGGGTCGAGGTGACGATTCGCCGCGAAAAAGATCCACCAGCAGGGCAAGCAGGCGGGACGCCTGCACCACAACGGGGCCGCTGGGTGTTCGATCCTTCGCAAGACGTTGCTTTGGTCGCCAGCTTGGAACGGCATCGGGCCAGCGGGCAGATTGGCTTGGGGCTGGCTAAGGGATTCGGCTTTCGCCGCGACGGGGCGATCGGCTCGTCGGTGGCGCACGACTCGCACAATGTGATCGTGGCCGGCACCAACGCTCGCGACATGAAGGTCTGTGCGGAAGCCCTGGCCGCATCGGGCGGAGGCTTCGTGGCGGTCGCTGATGGCCAAGTCTTGTCCCTCCTTCCCCTGCCGGTCGCGGGGCTGCTTTCGACCGCTTCGGCCGATGACGTTTGTGATCAGCTATCGGCCGTTCGCGCGGCCGCTCGTTCGCTGGGCTGTGGCTCCTCGTGTCCGTTCGGGGCACTCTCGTTCCTGGCCCTTTCGGTGATTCCGGTACTGCGGATTACCGACCAGGGGCTGTTCGATGTGGTCGCGCAGCAGTTCGTGCCCACGTAGCCGCAGCGCAGCCTATTCGTAGCGCAGCGCCTCGATCGGATCCAGCCGCGACCCCTTCCAGGCGGGATAGAATCCAAAGATCACCCCCACGGTGGCCGAGACTGCCACGGCGGCGACAATCGCCGGGAGCGAGGTCTGCGTCGGCCAGCGGAGGAACTCCGTGACCAGGATCGAGGCTCCCCGCCCCAAGGCCACACCCAACGCTCCGCCGAACAGGCACAGCACCACGGCTTCGACCAGGAACTGCTGCAGAATATGGTGCGAGCGCGCCCCCACGGCCATTCGCAGGCCGATTTCGCGGGTCCGTTCCGTTACCGAGACCAGCATGATGTTCATGATGCCTACCCCGCCCACGATCAGCGAGATCAGCGCCACGACCAGCAACAGCATGCCCATCATCTCACTGGTCGACACCTGCGCCCGCGCGGCCTCGGTCATGTCGCGAATGTTAAAGTCGTCGGGCATGCCAGGGCGGATGCGGTGCCGTTCGCGCAGCAGTTCCGTGATCTGCCGGATTGCCAGGCGGGTCTCCTCGGCCGAAGCGGCCTTGACCAGGATCTGGTCGATGTTGATGAAGCGGACCGGCTGCGGCGTGTTGGCCATCTGACTGGCCGAAGGGACCGGATAGGGCGATGTCGAGCCTGGGTACAGATTGCTCAGGCTGTTCACTTCGTTGGTCACATCGCTGGCAGCCGCCGCGCTTTGGTTGGTGTTCTGCAGCGAGCTGCCGCTGACGCGGAACTTCACGGTGGTCCAAGGGGCCAGCACGATATCGTCCTGGTCCATGCCCATCATGTTGGCCCCCTTGCGGCTCAGGACGCCGACCACGGTAAAGGAGACGCTTTGAATGCGGACCTCCTGACCGATGGGGGATTCGTCTTGAAAGAGCTCGCGGACCAGGGTGTCGCCGATCACGCAGACCTTGCTGGCATTGCGGACATCGCGGTCCGTGAACATCGCCCCGTCCTGCATCTCTTCCCAATCGCGCGCGGTAAGAAAGCCGGGCGTGGTGCCATAGATGAACGTCGGCACCCAGTTCCGGCTGCCAAAGACCACTTGCGTGCGGGCACGCACGATGGGGGCTACGACCTCAACTGCCGGGCATTGCTTGGCGATCTCTTCGGCGTCCTGCGGAGTGAGTGTCAGCACGCTGCCGGAACCGAAGCTGACTCCTCCGCTCGAGGCCGCGCCGGACTGCACCTGCATGTTGTTGGCCCCCATGCTGGCGATCGTCTTCTGGATGGCGGCCTTCGATCCGCCGCCGATCTCCATCATGGCGATCACTGCACCGACGCCGATGATGACGCCCAACGTGGTCAGTGCCGATCGCAGTTTATTGCGCCACAAGGCGCCGAACGCAGTGCGCAAGGTGCGGGGCATGATCGTTGCGATCAACCCGCCCGACGTCCCACTCGCAGCAGCCTGCGGTTTAGCGTCCGCGCCGCTGGGCGCGGTGCGTCCCTTCCCCACCGGTATGTATTCGCCCGGCTCGTCGCTTTCGATCTGGCCATCCTTAACGCGGATCACGCGACTGGCATACGAGGCTACCTTGGGATCGTGCGTCACCAGGATGACGGTGATCCCTTCAGCATTCAGCTCCTGGAACATCTTCAGGATCTCGACGCTGGTCTTCGAGTCCAGGTTGCCGGTCGGCTCGTCGGCCAGGATCAGCTGCGGGCGGTTGACCAGCGAACGGGCCACGGCCACGCGTTGCTGCTGACCGCCCGACATCTGCGATGGCTCGTGATCGACGCGATCTCCCAGCCCCACTCGCTCCAGCAGCGAACGTCCCCAGCGCTGCGCCTCGGCCGGAGTCATCTGGCCGGCGCCGTAGTCGAGCGGCATCAGCACATTGTCCAGAGCGGTGGTGCGGGCCAGCAAGTTGAAGCTCTGAAAGACGAAGCCCAGGTTCTCGGTCCGGACCAACGCTCGTTCGTTGGGAGAGAGGCCACTCATCTTGCGGCCGGCGAACCAGTACTCGCCGGAGGAGGGGCGATCGAGACAGCCCAGCAGATTCATGAGCGTGGTCTTGCCCGAACCACTGGAGCCCATCAGCGCCACGAGCTCCCCTTGGGCGATGGAAAGGGACACGCCGCGCAGCACGGGGACTTCCACCTCGCCCAGGTGATAGGTCTTGTAGATGTCTTCCAGGCGGATGATTTCCATATTGATCAAGCGTCCTCATGGTGGTGCAGTCGTCTCGCCTGGATTGCAACTGGCAGTTCAACGCAGGCGGGACGCCTGCACCACAAGAAACTATCCCCCCTTCTTTCCCTGGCCCTTGCCAAAGATGTTGGGGGCAAAGGGATTGTTCGTCGTGCCTGCGGCCTGCTCGGCACGGTTCTCGCCGACGATCAGCTCCATCCCTTCCCGGATGTCCGAACCGCTGACCTCGGTGACGATTCCGTCCGAACCGCCCAAGGTCACCTCGATCGGCCGGGCGAACTTGCCATCCTGAATCCAGACACGGCCCCGTTCTTCCAGCGAAGCGTCGGCTTTGGCTGCAGGAGCCGAAGCAGATGACTTCTTCTTGGCTCCCTCTTTGGAAGCGGACACGCCGCTTTCCACGCCCGGCGCAATCTGCTCCGGCCGCGGCCGCCAGCGCAAGGCCGAGTTGGGAACCAACAGCACGTCCGCACGCTCGTCGATCACGAACTGCAGATTGGCCGTGAGGTAAGGGAGCAGCTTCAGGTCATCGTTCTCGGTAAAGACCACCACCGTGTAGGTGACCACGTTCTGCGTCATGGTGGCATTCAAACGAACCTGCAGCACTTCTCCCTGAAAGACTTGCTTCGGGTAAGCGTCGACCGTAAAGCGGACGGGCATCTTGGGGCGGATGCGGCCGATGTCGGCCTCGTTCACGCTGGCCCAAACCTGCATGCGGCGCAGATCCTTGGCAATCAGAAACAGGCTGGGAGCGTTCAGGCTGGCGACCACGGTCTGGCCAATGTTCACCCGGCGGTCAACGATCACGCCTTCGACCGGCGACTTGATGACCGTGTAGTCGACGTTCGTTTGCGCCAGACGCTGCGAGGCCTCGGCCTGTTTGACCGAGGCTTTGGCCGATTCCAGGCTGGCCGCGGCGACCTTCTGCGTGGCCACTGCCAGATCGTAGTCGGTCTCGGAGACCTGCTTGGTCGACTTGAGTTTGGTCGAGCGGGCCAGGTCGCGATCGCTCTGCTCGAGTTTGGCCTCGAACTGCAGCACGTCCGCCTGAGCGCGCAGCAGCGACGCCTGGGATTGATCGAGCTGCGCCCGATAGACGGCGTCGTCGATCTGCGCCAGCACGGTCCCCTCCTTCACGATCGAGCCGTAATCGATCGACTTGCTGGAGTCCGCAGGATCTCGGCCCAGCGAGTAGACCTTGCCGGCCACCTGGGCACCGACATCGACAACTTCCTCGGGCTGCATGGTCCCCGTGGCGCTGATCGTAGAGACCAGATCGCCTCGTTTGACCGGGGCTAGGCGGAAGGTGGCCGCCGGTGTCGCCCCCAGATAGCCCGTGTAAAAGACGGCGCCGCCAATCAATAGTCCAAGGACCAGGACGACAACAACAAGGCTTCTCATACGAGTGCCTTCCGGGTGGGCATGCAGGAGAGGAATGCGGCGGGAAGCGGACAATGGATTATCCGCATGGCCTGCAATCCTGACAACGCCACCCCCCGCAGATGCTGGTAACGGTCCCTTCGGGAAAAATTTTGAGATTGGAGATGCCCCACGACGGCATCGATCGGCGGGGCAGGCAGGCGTCCCGCCTGCACCACAAGGGAAAGCTACCAACCGTCTTCGACCACCAGCTTGTTCTTGGTGATGTACTTGTTCAGCCGGTCCCAGCAGACGGTCTTGCCGGTGATTCGCATCGTCGAGTGGGGCCACATGAAGGTCTCGCCCGGCGGGTAGCCGTCTTCGGACATTTCGACATCACGCTGAAAGAGCTGGTACTGGCCGTCGACGAAGACCAGGTCGCTGAAGTCACGCTCGGCAGGGTCGGGGACGGGCTCGGGAGCATAGGGGGGCTTGATGTCGCCGGCTTTTTGATAGCGGAGATTGATGCTCGAGGCCGTGAGCATCGTACGGGCCGCGCCCAGAGAGACGGGGAGATTGTCTTTGAGGGCGACCAGGCGGAGGAGCGTGTTGATGAGGGGCTCGCGGTACTCCTTTTTGATGGGCCAGAGATCGCAGTCGTCCCAGGAGAGGTGTTTATCTTCGGGGAAGACTTTGGGAATAACGCGGGAAGGATCGCGGACGGTCTGCGGAGTCACGCCCGAGATCCGAGGGAAGCCGAGATATTTGAGTGTGTGGCCGGGTGGATATCCGGCCAGGCAGACCTGCCAGTCATGCAGATAGTCGAGGTAGAGCTGGTCGGCGTTCAGCATCTCCTCGTATTCTTTGCGCGTCGCTTTGGGAATCTTGTGGCGCACGGGGAGAGGCTGCGGGAGCTGGCGGTAACGGAGGTTCAACAGGGAGGCCGTGAGGACGATGCGGCAGGCGCTGAGTTGGTCGCGCGGTTTCTCGGCGTTCATGGCCACGCCGATCGCGTAGTTGATCACGCCGGTGCGGATGGGGAGAGAGATGGGCCAGTAGTCGGACATGCTATTCGAATGCCAAGAAATGGAACCACAGAGGCACAGAGGGAAGCAGGGGAGAGCAGGGGAGAGCAGGTGAGAGAAGGTGAGAGAAGGTGAGAGAAGGGGAGAGCAGCTTTTAACTTTTCGGTTGGTTGCGAGACGGTTTTGAACAGGAGGAAAGGGAGGTAACGGAGGGGGCTCGGTTGCGTCTGTTTGCTCCTGTTCAAAAAGAATCTGGGGCGCGATACGAACGAAGACAGCCCCCCTCCCCACAAGTGGGAGGGAGCAGGATGAGAGTTGTGGCGTTGCTGGCGACTTGGGAGGGGCCGCTAGGGATGTAAGTTTTCGAGTTGAAACTCAGCGCCGGCGCTGAGTTCAGCGCGTAAGTTTGCGGGTTGAGCGCACCCGGCGGGACGCCGTGCGTGTAACTTTGCGGGTTGAAACTCAGCGCCTGCGCTGAGGACAGCGCCTGCGCTGGGTTGAGCGCACTCGGCCAGACGCCGTGCGTGTAACTTTGCGGGGTGGTCGTGCAAGTGGATCGCCATGGGCGTTTCAGCCCCGAAAGGGGCGTTACAGGTCAGCCCAGGGCAACGCCCTGGGTTTCGAATTCGGAATGTGGTGCCAGCCCTGAAAGGGCGTTACACAGAGGCCCTCGTTGTAGCGCCCTTTCAGGGCTAACCTTGGCGCATGGGACACGAGTCCCAGGGCGTTGCCCTGGGCTGACCTGTAACGCCCCTGTCGGGGCTGCGAGAGTGCAAACTTTGCGAGTTGAGGGCACCTGACCGGACGCCGGGCGTGTAACTTTGCGGGTTGAAACTCAGCGCCGGCGCTGAGTTCATCGCCGGCGCTGGGGTCAGCGCGCAAGTTTGCGGGTTGAGCGCACTCGGCCAGACGCCGTGCTTGTAACTTTGCGGGTTGGTCGATCGCCATGTGCGTTTCAGCCCCGACAGGGGCGTTACAGGTCAGCCCAGGGCAACGCCCTGGGTATCGAATTCGGAATGTGGTGCCAGCCCTGAAAGGGCGTTACACAGAGGCCCTCGTTGTAGCGCCCTTTCAGGGCTAATCTTGGCGCATGGGATACGAGTCCCAGGGCGTTGCCCTGGGCTGACCTGTAACGCCCCTGTCGGGGCTGCGAGAGTGCAAACTTTGCGAGTTGAGCGCAACTGACCGGACGCCGGGTGTGTAACTTTGCGCGTTGACCGCGCAGCGCGGCCTACCCTTGGTTTCCTTCCGCCCCCCCTTCTCGTTTTCTCTTGGGGTAGGTCGCGCTGCGCGGGCCAACCCCGGGCTATGCTCCGAATCCCCTTTGGGGAACTCCTTCTACAAGGCCTGCGCGCGGTTCGGACGTATCCCGCTCCGGGTCCCCACCCTTCGGGATCGATCGATCCGTGCACTGGCTCGATCATTCATGTAGTATATCATAAAAATCAGTTCGATGTCAATCTGATGTTAAATTTAATTTCAATTTCCACAAGGGCCTTCGCCCTGGGAATTGGTGCTGATGGTCGGTGATGGGTAAACTCCCTAGGAACGAGCTGGGACCACGTTGCGAGCCAACTCAATGGGCAATTTTACCGCCAGACGAACTGCGCGACGTGGGTGACTGAAGGTCCCGTCCCTGAAGGTCCGTTTGCAGCGTTGCACCGAACCATGGGGGAGGGAAAGGGGGCACATGGGGGAGGGAAAGGGGGCAGGTCTCTTTTTCGTCACGCTCACCCTGTAGCTACTGGGGAAAGAAAAGAGACTTGCCCCCATCCTCCTTTCGACGGTTCATACGTTTTTTAAGTTTCATATACTCCTCAGCAAAGGAGCTGGCCATTATCCCCTTGGCGCACGCTGGTATGACGCGATTCTTTCGGGACGACGGCAAATCCCGCAAAGCGTGGCAGATTGATTGTCGAAGTACCAGGCAAACGGTTCGCTTCGGCCGGATTGGTTCTGCACTGCGAGAGTCGGCAAAAGACTTTGCTAATGCGGAGATGGCGAAGCAGGACACGCAACGGCTGATCGAACAGAAGCAGAAAAAAGGCTACGTCGAGATCGACGCCTCGCTGCTGAAGATCAAACGCCCGCGTGGCGCTAAACCGGCCGGGAAGAAGGCCTTGGCCGACTTCGAGAAATCACTGGGCCATCGTCTGCCCGAGGAGTACCGAGCGTTTCTGCTCGATACGAACGGCGGCGCGCTACCGCAAGGCTTCATCCACACGCCGGGGGTTCCTGGCGTCGATGTCGTCAGTGTCGATCGGTTGTTCGGACTGCAGGCGACGTCGCAGCCAACCAGCTTGCAGGCTGCCATCACACGGCACGGCCCTGTCCTTCCTAAGGGACATCTGCCGGTGGCCGTGGGGAACGATGTATTCACGCTCTGCCTGAGCGGCAATCACTGCGGCAGCGTGGTGTTCTGGAACCATGAAAGCGACGCTTTGGACGAGCGTGAGCGGTTTTTGGCGTCGGATGGACATGTTCTCGCCGGGTCGTTCGACGAGTTCCTGACCCGCATCGCCAGGTTCGAGGAACCGGTCCCGGATCCACCGGCCGACAAGGGAAAGCGCAAGAGCGGCAAGCCGAACTGGCGCCGGCTATTCAGCATGCTGGACCGAGATCTGTTTGACGAGGACGCGACGGCAGACCGGGTTGCCGCGGAGATCGAGGCGCAGGGTGGCGATCTGAGCGGCATCAAGGCGGGAACCTTCCCGTTTCAAAACATCGCCAACGCGGCCGTGTTGCGAACGCTTCTCGACGCGAAGTTGTCCCCCGACACGGTCGATGTCCAAGGCCAACCTTTTCTCTGGTTGGCCGCCAGCAGCCTTGCTTGTATTGCGTTGCTCCTGAAAGCCGGAGCCAATGTCGAACAACGCTCGAAGAATGATCGCGAGACGGCCTTGATGCGTGCGATCTTTCTGGAGAGCAAGGAAGGCGTGCGGAAGTTGTTGTCAGTCGGCGCGAATCCGACGGTTCGCTTGCACGGCGGCCTCACCCCCGTATTGAAATACAATAAGGCGATCGCTGCGATGCTGGATAAGGCCAAGTCGAATTGGTCGAGATGAAGCAACGTAGGGTGGAGCAGAGTGAAACGAGGCCCACCGCATTGGCCAGGAGATCTCCACCCTAGACCGTGGCGTCTATCGTGGCGCGCTCCGGGACTCAGTCTGCTCGCCGCAGCGGTGGGCCTCGTTTCACTCTGTCCACCCTACGACAAACATCGCTAGTAAGGCTGCGACCTACCCGCCCGAGACATGTCGATTCGGGACGTCGCCGATCTCTTCCATCCGCTTCTCGACTTGCAGCTTCTTGAAGCCGGAGAGCATCGGCAGACCTTGGGCGTACCAGAAATGGGCCCGAGCCTGGAAGCTGCCTCGATACTTGTCGCTGCCGGCCTGAGCTAAGTTCCACCACAAGTCGCCCAGATCGACCATCTCTTGGGCGTCACTGGCACCCTTCAAATCATTGCTGGCCAGACTGCGCAGGGTCGTGTCGTTGCTTTTGGCCAGCAGTTTTAGCCCCCCCGGCCAGTCCCCTCGGCCGAAGCACAGATACTGCCCGGCCGCGGCATTGGCCGGGCCGTCGTCGGGCGAGGTCTTGAGTTTTTCCAGCGCCTCGTTGCCGGCGACCGCGTCTTTGCTCAACTCGGCCACTTCGCTGGCCAGCGCGGCCATCTGCTTCATCAGCTTCGGGTCGCGCGACTTCTTGGCCGCCTCGATCGCCAGCGTGCTGAGCTTGCCCGCCGTTTCGTACTGGTCGTTGGCAATCGCCTGATCGATGACGGACCTGGCCGCCTCGGCCACCTGCTTGCTGGTGGTCGAGATCTTGGCCGCAGCGGCCGCTTTCTCCAGAGCTTCGATCTTGAGGGTCAGCGAGTCGATCGAGTAATGCTTGCCCAGCAGATCGAGCGCCCGGATGGCCGGATCGGCATAGCCGACGGCGCTGGTCAACTGACTGGCCTCGATCCACAGGATATAGCGGGCAATCGGGTCGTCGCTGGTCTTCTCGCCTTGCGTGATGAGCGTCTCGGCCAGATTGGCTTTTTCGGCCGGAGTTTTGGCGCGAGCGAAACCGTCCTTGTAGAAGTCGAGCACCTGCGTGCGCGTCTTGGTCAGGTCGGCCTCGGCCGGGGCCGGGACGCGCTTCACCACCACAGGCGGTTTGCTGGTCGATAGCGTCTTGGTCGGATCAGGCTTGGGCGTGGGGACGTTGGCGATCGGGTCGGGCGTTTTGGTGGGAGTGGTGGGCGAAGGGAGCGACGTGGACGCTCCTTCCAGCGTGATCTTCTGCACCAGCCCCCCTTGCAGGATCGGCACCAGTTGCGGATTGATCGTGTTTTTGTCCTGCGTGACCATGCCCATGCAGATGCCCAGGACGACGCAGTGATCGCCGGCGGAGAGCCCCTTTTCGGCGGAGGAGACGACCGCGAACTTCTGCCCCTTGCCGACCAGGTCCATCGTCAACACGGTCGCCCCCTGGCGTTTGTCGACCTGCAAGACCTGCCCGATCAGAAAGGCCATCGCGCCGCGCGTCTGCAGCGGCTTCATGCCGTAGTCGTTCAGCCGCTTGGCATGTCCGTCGGCAGTCCAGGGGACCTTGGCCAGCGAGCGCTCCATCTTCTGCAATTCCTGCGGCATCTTGTCGGCGGCGAACGACAGAATGACCAGCCGCTGCAAGTCGGCGTATTGGGCGGGCGTCGACGGCTGCCAGCCGAAGGACTCGGCCGCCGCGTGGCTGCTGACGATGTCGTTGGTGGAGATCGCTCCGTCGGCGACTTCCGGGCGGCTGCGGTACTTGTACATCGGCTCCGGCGTCGACGACATCTGCCCGGTCAGCGCGACCAGGTGCCGGATGTGCGAGGCGAAGCCCAGGTTCTGCCCTTCGGTTCCCCAGGTGTTCACGCCCAGCACTTGCCCTTGGCGATTGACCAGCGGACCGCCGCTATTGCCGGGGGAGATGGCCGCGTCGGTCTGCACCCAGGTGCTCTCGGCCGGGGCTTCCATCCCTTTGCGGATGAACTCGGGGAGCGTTTCGGTGGTGTGGATCTGGCTGACGATTCCCAGTGTGACATTGAACCGCAGGCCCTTGGGGTGGCCAAAGGCCATCACATCGCTGCCCTGCCGTGGATTCCCCTCAACCGCCAGAGGGAGCACGTTGAAGTCCTTGGGCATGCCGTTGAGCTGCAGGATGACCAGGTCCCCTTTGGTGTCGCAGGCCCGATAGCCCTCGACGCCGAACTTGGTGCCGTCTTCGAATTCGACGCGGGCCTGGCTGGCATAGCGGACCACGTGATAGTTCGTGGCCACCAGGCCCGAGGCATCGATGATGAATCCCGCACCCAGGCCCAGGTCGTTGCCGGCCATGTCGAGGGCCGTGACCAGCACGATCCCCTTGTTGACCCACGAGATCACGTCTTCGCGCGGGGCCCCTTCTTTCGGCGGCTCCGAGGACTTCTTGGGGGCGAAGGTAACCTTGGGAACGTCGCTATTGGGCTTCGCTTCCGGCTCGCCGAACTTCCTGGGGTTCAGCTTCATCTCGTGCTTCAACTCGGGGGACGGGCGCTTGCTCTTCTTGTCGGAGTTCTTGCCTTCGCTCTTGGCAAGTCCGGGGACCGAGGCCGGATCGCCCAACAACGCCCACACGACGACGCCACCGAAGACGAGCATCCCCAAGATGCCGGCCCCGAACCAGACCCAGACCGGCACGGCGGTCGGCGGAGGTGCGTAGACGTTCGACGAACTGCTGGAGGAGCCGATGCTGGAGCCGACACCCGAGGGGACCGCGGCCCCGACGCCGGTGAAGTCAGGGATCTCGGAAGAGGCAGGCGAAGCGACGGGCGGAGGAGCCGCGTGTCGCGCGGGGGGCCGGACCGGCGGGGACTTTTGGGTGATCGATGCCGCACCGGGCGGAGGGAGCGGGATCGGCACGATGTACTGACACTTGGGGCACTTCATGCGCTTGCCCCCGTGCTCGTCCTTGGCAAGGAACGCGGTTCCACAACCGTTGCATTTGACGTCGATGGCCACGGCAACCCCTTTTCATGTCGGGCAATCGCTTCGCGAAGGCCCTCCGAGGAACTCGGTGCGAACGGGCTCTAAGAGGTGTGGCTGGCCCGTTGAAGACGCCCTTATGGTAGCCCTGCGAGCGCGGGAAAACAAACGAATCGCCGCCAGAGAACAAGGAGTTGCCGAAGCAGCCGACCGTCTCGCGTTGGGACGGAATCCCGGGATGAGACGCCTGCGGAGTTTTGCGTCTTGGCGCACTTCAAGCGGCATCTCCAGCCATTGCAGACACTTGCACGGACCGCCGCAGGCGATTCCCAAAATCGGCACAGCGTTCGCAACCAAGTGCTTCGACATCCGTAGTCTTGGTAGTGGACCTGGTGAGCGATGTCCCGCCTGCCGGCCGCGCCTCAAACTTCCCCCAATCCGAATCCTCATTTTTCAGCTTGAGAGTCTGCCGTGTTCGAGATCCGCCGTGATACGGGCCGTGTGCTGTTGAACCTATCGTGCGACACGCTGGTGGCCGTGAATCTGCAAGGGGCCTGCCTGCCCGAGGCCTGTTTGAATAAGGCCGACCTGACCAGCGCCAACTTGAACTCGGCCAACCTGACGCGAGCTCACTTGCGCGGGGCACAGTTGGAATGCGTGCAGTCGGTGTACACGATTCTGAACGGCGCCGATCTTTCCTCGGCCTCGCTTCGCGAAGCCGACGTCTCGCACGCTGAAATGGCCGGCGCCAATCTGCGGGGCGCCCGGGCGGAAGGGGCCAACTTCGCCCATACGAACCTGACCGGCGCGGACCTGAGCGGACTGCGTGGCCACGGGGCCTCGTTCGAGACGACCAATCTGCACCAGGCAAAGCTCCAGCGGGCCTCGCTGGTCGGAGCGAATCTGGCCTGTGCCGATTTGAAGGACGCCTGCCTGGTGCTGGCCGATCTGCGTTCGGCAGACTTGAGCTATGCGATTCTGGCCGGAGCGGACCTGAGCGGAGCGAACTTGAAAGGGGCGATCTTGGAATCGGCGCTGTACGACCGCGAGACGATCTGGCCCGAGGGCTTTGAACCTGAGCAAGCCGGGGCGATGTCGGTGGGTAAGCCGGTTCGGCCGTGGTGGAAGTTCTGGTCGGCGAATTAAGGGACGAATCAAGAGAGTACGAAGAGAATACGATTTGAGATTTGAAATTTGAGATTTGAGAGGGAAATACGGAAGGGAAAATAGAGAAGAGAATCATGCGGCACGCGCGGGGAGCGGGGCAGGCGTCAGAAAACTTAGATCCACAGAAGCCATCGCGTCGCGCCATCCCACGGGCGTGCTGCGCGAACTTCTCGGATCCTGATGCCCCCCCGCGCGCGCTCGCCCACAGTCTCTTCAGGCTAAAGACAGGTAGTTTTCAGCCCATTTTTTTCGGCCGACTCTGCCGTTTCGCTTGCTTCCGTCGGCACCTCGTTCAAACTGCCATCTAGCATGCCGATCGCTTATCCAACGAAGGTGTCCTGCCCAACCGTTTCCCCTTACAGGCGTGAAATTTGGGTCGGTTCGCCCCACCCCTAAATTACCCCCCTCGAACCGGGCTTTCCTAAACCCTACCCAACCGGGTAAGATGCTTTGCGTAACTTCGATTCCAAGTAGGGATATTGAAGTTCGGGCTGTGTGGACCGTCGCCCTGACCAGGACTGCCTTGAAGCGGTTCTGCAATGGGCGTGCCACGGAAGGCTTGTCACTACCCTCCCGTTCGTCTCGTCGGCCGCTTCCTTTGCGGGAAGCAACAAACCGAGCCGGGACGAGCAGATTGACAGGTGGCGACACGCCCGGCTGATGCGTTCTTTCGTCGGATGGGAGTTTTGCGAGCGATCCTAGTCGCATGCAGGGCTGTCCTATTCGCGGGGCACGAACCAACCCGTGAAGTTGCAGCACACGCTAAAAGCCTGTGTTGCAGCGTGAAGTCGCTTAAGTACGGAACTCTTTGCTCTCGCAAAGCGTAGACGTATAGGTGCTGCTTCGCGTCACCCCTCGCGGGCGGTGCCATCAGATCTGCTGGCGTGAATGTCCGTTTTTTTTCTTAGCGAGATGGCTGCCGGCATACGGGCCGGTCGTTGTCTTCGCTGACTGCTTTCCTCGAGACGTACCATGGACCTGTCTAAACTTCGAAACATCGGTATTTCGGCCCACATCGACTCCGGCAAAACGACCCTGAGCGAGCGAATTCTGTTCTATGCAGGACGAATTCACCTCATCAAGGAGGTCAAGGGAGACGGGGCCACCATGGACCACATGGAGCTCGAGAAAGAGCGCGGCATCACCATCACCAGCGCCGCCACCAGCGTCAAATGGCGCGATCCGCGCGACTTGGCCCAGGTGGCCAAGAACGGGGTCGAGGCAACGGCTCCTCCCGATCACGCTGTGAATCTGATCGATACGCCGGGACACGTCGACTTCACCGTCGAGGTGGAGCGCTCGCTTCGCGTCTTGGACGGGGCCATTCTGGTCCTTTGCTCCGTGGGCGGCGTGCAGTCGCAGTCCCTCACCATCGACCGCCAGATGAAGCGGTACCACGTGCCGCGCCTGGCCTTCATCAACAAGATGGACCGCACCGGGGCCAACCCCGAGCGCGTGGCGCAGCAGTTGCGCGACAAGCTGGGCTGCAACGCCGTGATGATGCAGTTGAACATGGGCAAAGAGCACCTGTTCCAAGGCATGATCGACCTGGTCACCATGAAGGCCTACTTCTTCGATGGCGACGACGGCGAAAAGGAGCGGGTCGAAGAGATCCCCGCTGAGTACAAGGAAGCGGCTGTGGAAGGCCGTCGCGAAATGCTCGAGGCCCTCTCGATGTATTCCGACGAGCTGATGGAGATGCTGTTGGCCGAGCAGGAGCCCCCGGTCGACCTGATTTATCGGGTCGTCAAGCAGGGCGTGCAGCAGCAGGATCTGACCCCCGTGTTCCTGGGCTCGGCCTATAAGAACAAGGGCGTGCAGCCGTTGCTGGACGCCGTGGTTCGCTATTTGCCTTCGCCGCTCGAGAAGCCGCAGATCGCCCGCGATCATGCGGACCCCGAGAAGCGGATCGAACTGAAGGCCGACCCCAAGCTGCCGACCGTGGCGATGGCCTTCAAGATCGTGGAAGATCCGTACGGGTCCCTCACGTTCTGCCGGATTTATCAGGGCTCGATCAAAAAGGGCGAGACCTACTACAACCAGCGTACCCAGCGCAAAGAGCGGTTCAGCCGTATCGTGCGCATGCACGCCAACGAGCGCGAAGATATCGACTCGGCGGGCGCCGGAGACATTGTGGCTGTGATCGGCCTGGACTGTGCGTCGGGCGATACTTACAGCTCGGAATATCCGTACGCCACCTTGGAGAGCATGTTCATCGCCGAACCGGTGATCAAGGTCGCGGTGCGCCCCTTGGCCCGCGATGGCGCCGACAAGCTCTCGAAGGCTCTGCAGCGGTTCCGCCGCGAGGACCCCACGTTCCGCGTCGGCACCGACGAAGAGTCGGGCGAGACGATCATCGCCGGCATGGGTGAGTTGCATCTTGAGATCTACGTCGAGCGAATCCGCCGCGAGTACAAGGTGGATTGCGAAGTCGGCGCTCCCAAGGTCAGCTACCGCGAAGCGCCCACGCAGGCGTGCGAGTACGAGTACAAGCATAAGAAGCAGACGGGTGGTTCGGGTCAGTACGCCCATGTGAAAGGTCGCATGGAACTGATGCCCGAAGATTCGACGGAGCATTTCGAGTTCGTCGACAAGGTGATCGGCGGCCGCATCCCGCGGCAATTTATCCCCTCGGTCGAGAAGGGCTTCCGCGATTCGCTCGATAAGGGCCCCTTGGCTGGCTTCCCGATCGTCGGGGTGCAGGCCATCCTCGAGGACGGCTCGTACCACGATGTGGACAGCTCGGATATGGCGTTCCAGGTGTGCGGTCGCTATGCCTTCCGCGAAGCCTTCCTGAAGATGAAGCCGGTGCTGCTCGAGCCGATCATGAAGGTCGAAATCGAGTGCCCCAGCGACTTCCAGGGAAGCGTGGTAGGCGACTTGACCAGCCGGCGCGGCATGGTCGTAGCTACGGAAACGCAGGGCATGGCGGCTCGGATCGAAGGGGAAGTTCCCCTGGCCGAGACGTTCGGCTACTCGACCGAGCTGCGGAGCATGACGCAGGGCCAGGGGACCTTCACCCTGGAGTTCGCCCGCTACCGCCGGGTCCCCGGTTCGGTGCAGGTGGAAGTCATCGCCGAGCGGAAGAAGCAGATGGCCAGCGTGTAAGCTGACCGCTGTTGATGAAATGAAGTAACTTCAACCGCGGGACTCGAGCGATCGGGTCCCGCGGTTTTTTATTGCGCGCGTCCTCCGTCGCCCCTTGGGGAGCGGGCCGGGGTGAGGGGTCGGCGTTCTTCACCGCTCGCATCTTCGTTCTGCGGAATAGCTGGCGGCCTTCCCGGCGAATGATGGGCGGTCCATTCATCTCGTCCACGCATGAAGCCCGCATGCAACCCTATCGATTCAGCCTTCGCTCGCTGTTGATCGCCATGCTCGCAGCCGGCGTCGGTCTGGGCATGCTCGTGCGCTGGGGCCAGGCTTTGGACGAACGTGCCAGAGTTCTGACCCGGGTCCAACTGATCCATGGCGCCCGCCTGACATGGCCGCCACCCCCGCTCGATTCGGACGATGAAGAAATCTGGATGCGCTGGAGCGAGACACAGGTTCAGTCTCACGTTTTCGAGAGCGATCACTTCATGGTTTCTTGCGATTCGGAGTCACTGGCGGGCCGTCGACTGGGCGCCATTTGGGAACTCCGTTCGATCGTTCTCATCAGAGCCACGGACGACGACTTGAGAGGGCTTGTCGGTATTGATCGGCTGGAGGATCTGCTGCTGGTCGACTACGGAGGTACGGCGAACGGGCTGCGGAGCCTGAGTGCGCACAACCGTCTCAGCGGCCTCGGTGTCTCAGGGCGATTGACCGCGGCCGAGTTGGAAGCCATCGGTTCGATTCCAGCGATTCACTCTGTTTGGCTCGACTTCAAGACGGTCGATCTTGGCACACCGGCCACCGCGTCGCTTATCGAAAAGGCGCTGCAGCGGGTGGAGCAAGGGAACTTGCCGTGCGTCGTGCAACCGCTCGAGCGGAAACTGAAGTCCCCCTACGGATCAAGCCAGCTTCCCTAGTCTCCTGAATCGTAAGTTCGCAACTTAACGCGTGAGGCAACTTCACTAGCCCGACGCGCAAGCGCGCAAGCGAGGGGTACCCTGTTCGACCTTTTCTCGAGTTCAGCCCGTTTCCGAGGCCTGCCTCAAGAAGGGTTCCCCTCGCTTGCGCGTCGGGCTAGTGAAGAATTACTACTCACTCGCGGAACGCCACGGAGGGCGTTCCCTACAGGGGCTGGCAATTGGCCTGCGCACTTCTGACTTCGGACTCTAGGCTACTTTCCCAACTCCACCGCACGCACCCAGGTCAGGCTCTTTCCCACGTCCAGCGTGTGGATCCGCGTCAGCTTGCCGGTTCGCTTGTCGCAACGATAGACGGCCAGCTTGCCGCTCCCTTCGCCAGCGGCGAACAGATACTGCCCGTCCGGCGAGATCTCGAACGAGCGGGGCGTCTTCTCGGTCGGCATCTGCTCGATGAGGGAAAGTTGGTCCGCTTCGTTGATGGCAAAGCCAGCGAGACTGTCGTGCCCGCGGTTCGAGACCCATACAAAGTTGCCGCTGGGGTGGACCTTCACTTCGGCCGTTGTGTTTGGCTCCTTGAAGTCGCCCGGCAGCGTCGAGAGCGTCTGAGCCGCCTTCAATCCGCTTTCGGCATCGATGCGGTAGGAGGTGATGCTGCTGCCGACCTCGTTCGACGTGAAAGCCAGCGGCAAGTGCGGATGCAAGGCGATGTGCCGCGGGCCGGCCTTGTCGGCGCCGCCGGCGGCTTGCCCGGCCTCGGTGAGCTTGCCGGTTGCCGGGTCGAAGCGGAACTGATACACGGCGTTGGGCGTCACATGCGGCACAAAAACCAGCTTGCCGGTCGGATCGCTGGCGAACGAATGAGCGGTCTTGGCGGTGGCCACGGTCTGCACGGCGGGGCTCTCCAGCTTGCCGTCCTTCGCGATGCGATGCACCACCACCTTGCCCGCCGCGTATGAGGCCGAAATCAGCCATCGTCCCGTGCGGTCAGTGCCGACAAACGCGGCGTTCTCGCCCGCCGGCAGCGCGGCGGTGCTGAGCAACTTGAGCTTGCCGGTCGTGGGATCAATGGCAAAGCTGGCCAGCGTGCTTGTGGACCGCAGCGACGCGAACAGAAACTTCTTCGCGGGGTCGATCGCCAGGCAACCTGGTGCGCCGTCAACCGCCAGCGTCTCTACTGTGGTCAGACTGCCGTTGCTGGCATCCAGCCGGTAACTCTGGATCTTCTGCTCCGGGGCCATCGAGACGTACACAAACGTGTCGGCCCGCAGGTTCGCGGTCGCCGCAAGCATCAAGAAGATTGCTAGCACTGCTCGCATAGAGGCCGCCTTTTCACGTCCGAATTGAAGGGAAGTGGGCTCATGGGAAGTTTCCAGTGTAGCGGCTGCCGATCGCCAGACGAAGAAAGCCGATGACGGTTTCTGTAGAGTCGCCCGACGGAACGAGGGATACGAACATGCGCAAGATGGCAATCGCGGCCGTCGTGGGAAGCGCGGGCGTTGTCTCGATGCTGTCGATGATGTACCTGCAACTCGCCAGTCCGCCGGACGCCAGACGTCCTCCGGTTGCCGTGGCGCCTCCGCCCGAGCAGGCGTTTGCTACCGTTCGCGTCTTCTACGCCACTGATCGCACGCGAACCGGTCAGGCCGAGCCTGCTCAGTTCTATGGCAGCGGGCGAGGCTCTCTCGAACTCGGCTTCTGCGACGTCAGCATTCCCAAGGGGCACGACCGGGGCCAGATTGAAGCCCCCAGCGTCTGGCGACTCGAGTTCCGTCCCGATCCACGCAAGCACGTCGTGCTTCTGAATGTCGAGCCGGTCTTTGCGCCGCGCTATCTCGACGCACTGCGCGAGCGGATTCAGGCTTCCTCGGGCCGCGAGGCGTTTGTCTTCGTACACGGGTACAACAACACCTTTGAAGATGCCGCGCTGCGGTGCGCCCAGATTGCTCACGATCTGAAGTTCAGCGGCGCGCCGATTCTTTACAGTTGGCCTGCGCAGGGCGAAGTGTTGGACTATGGCGTCGACAGCGACAACGCGCTGTGGAGCGAGCCCCACATGGTCGAGTTCCTGGCCGGCGTGGCTCGCGAGACCGGCGCGGAGAAGATCCACTTGATCGCCCATAGCATGGGGACGCGCGTGTTGACCGGGGCGCTGCGGACCCTGGCCGCGCAGCCTTCCCTTTCGCCTGTGCCCGAGTTCCACCAGGTGATCCTGGCGGCGCCGGATATCGACGCGGCGATCTTCGAGCGCGATATCGCCGAGAAGATCCACGGGACCGCTCAGCGGATAACGATCTACGCCTCGGCCAACGACAAGGCCCTGGCGCTCTCGAAGAAGCTGCACGGCTACCCGCGGCTGGGGGATGCCGGCCCCCGCATCCGAGTCTTTCCCACGCTGCGGAAGTACGAAGTGGTGGACGCCAGCGAAGTCGAGACCGGCCTGCTGGGGCATGCCTATGTGGGAGACAGCGTCACGGTCCTCGACGACCTGCGCGGCGTGCTGAGCGGGATTGAGGCTGGGCGTCGCGGCTTGCTCCCTCGCCGGGGCGGAGCCTTCTGGACGATCGCCACCCAGCAGGCCAAACTGCCGCGGCGCGAGCTGCTGCGGTAGCTTCGCGAGTCGATTCCGCGCGAACCGCCCAGATGCTTGGCCCCTCCCTTTTGACAACAGGGCAGTCGGCTTTTAGAATGTCCCTTTCCCCAAGAGCTGACGGGGTCAACCTGCTTCCCGTGGAAGTGCGAAAGACCGGCAGTGTCAGCACTTCGGGTCAGCCTGGGGCGGTAGCTCAGTTGGGAGAGCGCTGCGTTCGCAATGCAGAGGTCGAGGGTTCGACTCCCTTCCGCTCCACTAGATAAGCCCTTGCGGTGCAAGGGCTTATTTCATTTGTGCGGTGATGCCTTTTGACTGCTGCGGCAGGTGATACCTTTGGGATGACTTCGGGACGTACCGGTCGACATCCTGACTCTGTCCATTCAGCTACCGCAGCGCCTCTTTGGGTGGGCCTTGGTCGCGCAGCGTGTTGCCGCGATATCCAGACGAAGATGACCCATCACTGGCCATGGTGCCAGATCGCTGATGCAGCGACCGCTGGACCGGTCTGCAGTTGCACAAGCGAATCGTCAGTTCCCGACTAGCCGCAGCGCGTTCCAGCGTTTCCAAAGCACCACGGCGATCGTATCGGTGGTCCGATACAGCGAGACGGTGCCACGCTGCCCCGGGTGGAATGTGATTGAGTTCGATGGCCGCAGGGGCACTCGGCCCGTAACGCAGGGCTCGATCAGTTCGATGTCCGTCTTGGCGTTCTCAGAGGCGGGAACAACACGAACCGGCATCGTCCCTCCCGCAGTCGTAGCCATGGCGGGGTGGGGCAAGCCGCGACTGGCGCGCGGGTCGAGCGTTGGCAATTCGACGGAAAGTGTCTCTCCGCCCCACAGCCACAAGTCCGCAAGCTGGCCCGCGGCCTCTTGAAAGCCGGGCAGATCCCGCGGAGCCACGCACAGGATCAGCTCCAGGGCGGAATCGTCGCCGACGGAAAGAACCTCGTCCCCCAGCGCGACATAGCGACCGAGCGTTGACGGCAGGTCTGAAGAGATCACACGCCCCGCGATCGGCGAGCGAACCGTCAGCGACTTGAGCTTGCGGTCCAAGTCCGTGATTTGGCGTTCGACGATGGCCAGCTCATTCAGTCGGGACTGGTAGGTAGCGAGCTCTCCCGTGATGAGGTCTCGCTGTCGCTTAAAGAGGATCCCCTCGCGCACCATGACCAAGTCGGCGTGCTCGCCTTGCAGCTCGAGATTCTCGAGCGTCACCAACGGATCGCCTGTCTGAACCGACTGCCCCGGGCGGACATGAATCTGGCGCACGAACCCGGGCGTAGCCGCTCGCACCACAGCCAGCGACGCGTAGTCGACCACCGCGGCGCCCGAGATGCGCTCGGGCCAGGTGATCGTGAGCCCCCACATGGCAAGCAGGCCCGCCGCAGCCGCGAAGGCCGCAAAACGCCAAGGACGGGCGGGGGATCGCGCACTTCCCAGCAGCGCGTCGCGGGTCATTCGCCAGGCGGGCACAACGATCCAAGTCACCAGGCAGATCGCCGCCAGGATCCAGCCCGGCTCGCCGAAAGCGATCACCGCCCCGGCCATCATTCCGATCGACACCATCCAACGCCAGAAATAGGACGCAACCGCATACAGCCGGGCGAAGCCAACGTGCTGCGTCCCCAGAAGCGGCGAGCGTACCGAAATGCCCAGCACATAGCGGCGAAAGAGATAGTCGACGTACAACGCACCCCGTTGGTACAGGTTCGGCATCTCCAGCAGATCGACCAGGATGTAGTAGCCATCGAACCGCATCAGCACATTCAAGTTGAACAGCAGCGTCGTCACGCCCGACGCGACGGCCACGCTTTGGGCGACCGTCTTGATCGCTTCTGACGAGGTGTAGCTCCAGATCAGCACCGCCAGGGAAGCCAGGAACAGCTCGAGATAGACGCCGGCGGCCGAGGTCGCGATCCGCTTCCATTTGGATCCGAATCGCCAGGCCGCAGTCACATCCACGTACGGAACCGGCGCAAAGAAAATGAAGTACAGACCTCCTTCGGGAACTTGCCCGCCAAATCGGCGGCAAACGATGCCATGCGCCAGCTCGTGCAGCACCTTGATGGCGACCCACGCCCCGGTAATCCACATCCAATGATGCTGCAGGTAAACATACGAAACGGTCTGCGAAAACTCGGGCCATTGGCGAACAAGCGTCAGTCCGGCGGCAACCAACATCACCAGCCAGACGAGCACTGCTGGCGCGTTGAAAGCCAGCGCCGCCAGGGGAGACAGGAACCGAAGCAGGCGGTCGGGATTGACCAACGGCAGGCGCAGGTAGAGAGGGTTGGCTTTGCGATGGAAGGCCTGCTCGCGCAGCCGTAAGGCCCGTTCGACCAGCAGGCTGGCGCCGCGGCTGTCGTCGGTGGAGGCCAGACCGGTTTCCAAAAGCCACTGGCAGATAGCCGTAGCTTCCTCGGTAGTAAAGGCATTCTCACCCAGCGAGTTTGCAGTCCGCGCCACGGCATCAGCCAGCGTGGCGCGGCCGTTCAGTTCCGATAAAAAGGCGAACTCGGCCGCGCCGATCCGGTAAAAGCTGCCGGCCAAGGGATCCTCGACCACATAGCAGGCGACTCCGTCGTGTCGGTGCAGGGCGAACTTCAGGTCGTGGCGCAGCTCGAGACGAAGTTGCTCGATCTCCTGGATCGCGTGGTCGCGCTTAGTCGGTAGCGATTCGACATCCATGCTACCACCACAGGAGTTGGCGAATGGAATACCAAGGTTTGCGGAACAGCACCCAGCCGAGCGGACGATAGCCCGCTTCGATCCGTGCATCGCCCACCAGGCCGGGCTTGAGCTGCTGGTCGTGATTGACCAATTCGAGCTCGGCGACAAACACGTTGTTGCCGTCGCGAATCTCGGCCCGCGGTCGGATGGCCAGAACAACGCCGGTGTAGGGCTGCGGTACCGATTCGAACCATAGCTCCGCCGCGGCACCCACTTGAATATGGTGGATGTCGTTGTCACTGATCTCCAGCTCGACCAGCATCTGATCGAGCGGGGCGATCTCGAACAGGGTTTGCCCCTGTCGGAGCGGCATGCCTACCGAGCGAACCAAGTCTCCTGAGATCACCTGCCCGGCAATTGGCGAACGAATCTCGACCTGGGCGAGCCGGCGATTCAGCAGCGCGATGCGGAGCGAAAGCCGCTCGGTTTCCAGCCGCGAAAGCTGAGCCTCGGCGACCTCCTGCTTGGCCAGGCTGGCGTCGCGGCGCTTCTCGGCGCTCGCTCGCTGGGCCATCGCTTCGTTCAGTTGGGCCCGCAGTTCGTGATCTTCCAGCTTCGCCAGCACCTGCCCTTCCTGCGTAGCGTCGCCGGGGCGAACCGACGTGGAAGCGAGCAGCCCCTCGAACGGAGCGGCCACGAAGCGGTGCGTGACCGGCTGCGCGGTGGCGCTGCTATGAACGCGAAAGGGGATCGGCAGAAACATGCCGCAAACTAGCGCCGATACCGCGAGGGCCCACCACGCCCGACGCCGCCGGTTGGCGCTGGCGGCCGTTGCGGATGTTCGCGGGCCATAGGTCTCCAGCAACCGCAGGCCGGCCACGACCACCGGACCGGCAGCCTTTAGGAACCGCAGCGATGCCACCGGGAGTGCCTGATCCGAGAGCACAATCCAGGCCCAGGCCCCCTGTTCCGTGTCTTCGTCGAGCGTGCTGCTGAAGATCGCTTGGGCGCGACGTTCTTGGCAAACCTTGCGGTGAGATTCCGCGACAGGGCGTTGCGACGCTGCCGACCAGGCGGTGGCTTCGCCCTTGAGCAGCGCCTCGTGCATGACCATCTCGAAGTCCCGCCCGAGATCGGTGCGAGGATCGACCTCCGATCGGCCCGACACGGCCTCAATGCGCCACTTGCCACGGCGCAGAACGCCCAGCACGACTTCCTTGCAGTTCAAATGTCGCTGCACATCGTGCACCAGCGCGAAGCAAGCCGCCCGTAGATTTCGGGCGCGAGCCAACCGGGTGGCGAGTTCCAGAATGGCGGCGGTCTGCTCGGCCTCCCAGGCGGTTTGCACCCCCTGGAATCTCTGACTGGCCAGCGTGAAGTAGCCTGCGATCAACTGCAGCACCACTACGAAGGATTCCAGCGGCTCGTCGGCCAGCAGCAGGAACACGATCAGCAGATGGGTGCCGCCATCGGCCACGGAAACCGGAGCCACAAGGGCGCTGTAGCCCTCGAAGTCGTCGTGCGACGCGATCTGCACGCGCCGCTCTTGGATGGCACTGCGGATCTCAGGGGCCAGTTGCCCGGCGGCCTTGCCGAGTGGGACGGGGCAAGGCTCGACGTGTGCCGAGGCAAACGGAGTTCTGCCCGCGAGCGCCGAGGCGTCGAAATAGAGCACGGCCGCCGCGTTGGTAAGCTCCCGCAGCACCCCGAGCAGCGTTGCCGTCGATTCCGACATATCTTCGGAAACGGTCAGCCGCTTGACTAACTCGACGTGCAATCGCTCGAGATCGGGCGAGTCGTCTCCCAGCGCATCGCGTGTTCGGACGTTGCTCGCCATGCTCAGTCCGGCCGGTTCGTCGGGGCAGTGCGCAACTTGGGCAATCGCGCCGCGTGGCTCTCGGTCGGCAATTCACGCGGGCCAGGCTGCTGGAGCGCGCGTTCCAGCATGGCGATCAACCGGCGAGCACCGCCGGGCGTCATGGCCACGCGAGATTGAATGGGCAGCACCAGCTTGCCCGTTGCCTGGTCGTTGATCAGCCCGCCGGAAAAGTCGAGGATCAACTCTTCTTCGGAACCGGTTACCAGAAACTGGCTCGCGAACAGGACCTGCTTCGATTCGTACTCGATGCGGACTTCGGGCCGGGCGTCCTTGGCGGCGTTTTCGCGAGGGGTCGTCATCTCAGGCCTTTCAAGCGGGAATCACTCCGGCGGCTTTGGCAAGCAATTCGGACAGCCGCTCGTCCTCGCGAATCAATTGCAGTCGCTGATTGTACTGCGCGATCTCGATGCTTTGCTGAAGACGTCGAATCCCCGGACTCAGGTCCCGCGCAATCCGGCCTTGATCATCGGCCAACCGCTTCATCTTTTCGGCGAACTTCGGAGCGTGAACCTGCAACAACTCATCATCGGCCGAGACATAGAACTGACATGAGCCCGGATCGCCTTGCCGGGCGCACCTGCCGGCCAACTGTCGGTCGACCCGGGGGGACTCGTGGCATTCGACCCCCGCGACATGCAGCCCGCCCAGTTCCTCGACTCCCTTCGCCAGGCGAATGTCGGTGCCGCGCCCCGCCATATTGGTGGCAACGGTTACCGCTCTCAACTCGCCCGCTCGTGCGACCGCTTCGGCCTCGGCCAGATCCTGCTTGCCATTCAATAAGTTGACAGAAATCCCCGCCTGCCGCAATTGCTCGGCCAAGAGCTCGCTTTGATGGATGGTGCGGGTGCCGACCAGAACCGGCTGTCCAGCCGCATGCCGCGCCGCGACATCCGCGACAATCGCCGCGTACTTGGCTGCTTCGGTGGCGAAGAACTGCGTGGGCAAGACTTGCCGGCGCGACGGTCTGGCCAGCGGAATCGGCACGACCTGCAGGCTGAAGACTTTCTTAAACTCGTGCTCGTTGCCGGTCGCAGTCCCCGTCATGCCGCAAAGACGATCGTACAGCAGATAGAAACGTTGCCGGCAGATCTTGGCCATCGACGGATTCTCGGCCGTAACGGGCAGCCCCTCCTTGGCTTCGACAGCCTGATGCAGCCCGCTCCGCAGCACGCGATCAGCGAAGATGCGGCCCGTGTACTCGTCGACCAGTTGCACCCCTTCTTCATTCACCACGTAGTGCACATCGCGCTCCAGAATGAACTCGGCATGCAAGGCATTGCGAACATAGACCGACCAGGGCCGCTGCAGCAGCACCTTGGGAGGCTGGAGCCGGGCGATTGCCTCCTCACCCTGCCGGGTCACGCGAATCTGGCTGGTCCGCGTCTCCAGGACATAGTCGGCAGGCTGTTCGAGCTGTAGCGATGCATGCCGTGCAGCCAGCAGGCCCGCTTCGTACTCCGAGACGTCTCCTTGCGAGCCCTGGCTCAACACAAGCGGAGTCCGGGCCTCGTCGATCAGCACGCCGTCGATCTCGTCGACGATGCACATGGCGCGGCGCGGTTGAATCGGCGTGTAGCCGGGCGTTTCACGGCCGCGCAACGCGGCCAGCATCTGCTGCCCCAGACGAGGCTCGCCCTGACTCCAAAGCGCCGCCTGATCGCGAAGGTAATCGAAGCCGAACTCGTAGCCCGCGCCATAGGTGATGTCGGCGGAGTAGGCCTTTCGCTTCAAAGCGGGCGAGGCCCGTTCGGGGAGCAATTCGGCCGATAAGCCGAGCATGCGGTAGACGGGGCGAAGCTGCTGGCAGTCGCGATCGGCAAGATACTGATTGACCGTGCCCAGGTGGACCCCGCGCCCTGCCAGACCCCACACGCTTGCCGGCAGCGCCGCCGTGAGCGTCTTGCCTTCGCCGGTCGCCATCTCGGCGATTCGGCCGCGGGCCATTTCGATCCCCGCCCGCAGTTGCACGTCGAACAACTCGAAGCCAAAGGTCCGGCGAATGGCTTCGACAACCAACGCCCCCGTCGATTCCAGAATGACGGCACTGTCGGGCGCAGCCCCCGCCAGGATCGCACTCCGCAATTCGCGCGACGATTCCAGCAACTGCGTCTCGGGCGATTGACGCAAGGCGGCCGTTCTCGCGCGAATCCCGCCGATCAACTCGCCGACGTCGTCGCGACGACTGCGGCGAATCGACGGAACTTTGAGGAATTGCAGCATGGATCGTTCTATCGGTCGGCTGGATTTACCGACGACATTTGGAACTCGTAGGAGTGCAGGCTCCATTCGCTCGTCAGAGGACGAGCGTTGTTCATGCTCATCGACTGCAGCACCTTGCTCGGTGCGGCTCGCATCACGGACTCGGGCGTGTCGTTCTTCGAGAAGAAGAGCGTGCTGTGGACCGTCGGGTGGAAGAAGCGACGCAGATTGTAGCCGCTTTGGTCCGAGTGGTTGTAACTGGCCAGCGTCTGCTGAACTTCCATCCGGTGGGGCTGCTTGTTGATGACCGCACCGGGGAAGGTCATGGACCAGTTGCCCGCTGCGTCGGCCACCACGGTCTGCGTCCCCAGCACCAGGCCGCGCTCGTCGTAGATCACTCCGTACAAAGTCGTGCCCGGATCGGTGATGCCCGTGAACATGGGATCGATCGGCAGATTGTACTTCTCGTAGACCGGCGGGTCGAAGAAGTCGTCCTCGTCATCATCGGGAATCAGCGACAGGTTGTTGAAGAAGTCGAATCCGAAGAAGAACAGCGTGTCGGTATCCTGCGTCTCGTTGTTCTCCGGAGTCGGATCGGGGCCGTTGGTTCCGTCGTCAGTGACCGTTGCGTAGTTGGTATAGGTAGTAAACGGCGTGCGTGCATCGAACGGGACCTGCACCGTGATGGTGAAAATCCTGGATTCGTTCGTCGGCAATATGAACGTCGGAAAAGTTACCTCGCCCGTCAGCGCGTCGTAGACCCCGCCATCGGACGCCGCGATAAAGATCAGCCCTGGCGGCAGCGTGTCGATCACCACCACGCCGGTAGCGCCTTGATTGCCGACGTTCTGGACGATCACGTCGTAGCTGAAGATCTGATTTGGAGTGACGGTGGTCTGGTAGTCGGTCTTGAAGATCGTGAGGTCGGGGACGGCCGGCAGTTCGTCGGTGTCGGTGAACGAGTTGTCGGTCGGGTCCAGATCGGGGCCATTGGTGCCGTCGTCGGTCACGGTGACCAGATTGGTGAACTCGGTAGCGCCCGCGGGAACGATAGCCCGGACCTGTGCGGTCACCGTCAGAATGATGACTTCGTTGGCGGCCATGTCCCCGACGTTGAACGTGATGACCCCGTTCAATTCGGTGAAGGGAGCGCCCGTGGCCGTAACAAATTCCAGAATGTCGTCGGGCAGGGTGTCGACCACCGTGACGCCGGACATCTGCTGGAAGGTCTCGTTCGTGACGGTGATCGTATAGGTCAGCGTGTCGCCCGGGGCCGCCTCGGTGAGCGTGTCGTCCTTGGTCACTGACAGATTGGGTTGCAGTTCGCCGAACAGATAACCCACCGCATCCTGGCCGGCGCCGATCTGGATATAGTCGTCGGTAGTGCCATCGGTCGTTCCGATCTGATCAGGTCCAAAGCGGCCCGATTGAGCACCCACTCCACCCGCGTTAACGGAGGCATCTCCGGCGGTCTCGGCGCCGTCGACATAGCCAGCGGGCTGAGTCTCAAGGATTCGATAGAGGCCGGCCGACAAGAGACCGGTTGTCGAATCGCCGTTGGCAGCAAAGCCCGGCGTGTTGAAGGTGTCGAAGAGGTACGCGCCGTTGACATCGGTTTGGATGGTGACGGTCTGATCGTCGCCGTTGCCAAAAATCCCGTCCAGGCCGGACCACTCCAGCGTTACATCGACGTTGGCAATGCCCGGTTCGCCAGGATCCTGGGCTCCGTCGTTGTCGTCGTCTCGGTAGACAACGCCCGCCAACGAGCCGGTCGTCTCGCCGAAGTCCTGGTCGGTGATGTCGGTGACTTCGATCGTGACATCGATCAGGTTGGTGGGGGTCTCGCTGTTTCCGTATCCGATCGGCTGCGTTTCACGGACCAGGTAGTTGCCTGTCAGCAGGCCCGAGAAGCTGTAGGTCCCATTCGCCGCCGTGATGACCGTAGAGAAGAGCAGATCGCCCGCATCGATGGCCCCGTCGTTGTTCGTATCCAGATACAGCTCGAGCGTCGTGCCGCCGATGCCGGTGTCGGTCGGATCGATCGAGCTGTCCTTGTCGCGGTCGTGATAGACGGTGCCGCTGATGGAGTAGGGACCCTGGTAGCCGAAGTCGACGGCGTTGTCGGTCTCGCCGGCGGACAAGATCACCGAACCGACGCTGTCGTTGTTGCCGGCGCCGATGTCATCCTTGTCGAACGTGTTCGAGGCGCTTTCGAGCGGCGTTCCGGGGCCATCCACGACTTCCACCAGATAATTGTCGCCGATGAGACCCGAGAATCCGTAGATGCCGTCGGCCACGGTGGTCGTAGTGCCGATCAGCAGGTCGCCGGCGTCCAGCAGGCCATCGCCGTTGAAGTCCTTGTAGAGGTTGACCGTCACACCGATCACGCCTGGCTCACCGACGGTTTGCAGCCCGTCGCCGTTCAGGTCGTACCAGATGCGATCGCCGATAGCTGCGTTGCCCACAAAACCGAAGTCAACGTCGTCCTTGTCCTCGTCCGAACCGAGTGGGAAGACTCCGCTGGATGCATCGGGGCCCACGGTGCCGTCGTTCAGGTCGTAGTTGGAAGCCGCCCCCGCCAGGGCGGGCGAGCTGGTGTCGACGATCACCACGTAGTTGCCGCCGATCAGGCCGCTGAACTGGTAGTTGCCCAGGTCGGCCAGCGTGTTGCCGGTCGTGGTGGTGGCAATCAAGCCATCGCCCGGATCGGTGAGATCGCCGTCGCCGTTCAGGTCGCGGTACAGGTTGACCGTGACGTTGCCGATGCCCGGTTCCAATCCATCCTGCACCGTGTTGCCGTTGAAGTTCAGCCACACCAGGTCGCCGATCGAGGCGCTGCCGACATAGCCGAAGTCGACTTCATCCTCGTTCTCTCCGGCCGAGAGCTGGACAATCGCCATGTTGCCGGTGACCGGTGGAGTGCCCGCCACGCCCGGATCGTCAAAGGTTGCTGTGCCGGTCACATCGTTGGGGAGCGTGCTGGCATCCACGCGTACGGTGTACGTTCCCGCCGCCAGGCTGCCGATGAAGTACTGGCCGTTCGCGTCGGTAATGTCCGAGGGCTCCGTCGCGTCATAGATGCCGTCAGCGTTCAGGTCGACCCACACGCGGACGCCGCCGATGCCCGGTTCGAGCAGATCCTGGGCGCCGTCGCCGTCCAGGTCGTTCCAGACAAAATTCGAGACCGACGCAGTACCGATCGTGACCCGTTCGGTATCCTGGGCCGGGTCGGTGTCGGGATCTGGATTCGGTGCTTCGACATCGACGCCGGGGCCGTAATCGCGGTCGCCGCCATCGGCGGGAATGGTCGGATCGTTGGGATTGACGGTGTTGTCGTCGTTGGCCTCCAGGCCGTCCCAGTAGAGCCGGGCGTTGTTGTCGAGATTGGTATTCGGCGCGATGCCCAGGTCGACAATGACCGAGTAGGTGATCGTGACCGTGCTGCCGACGGGAAGGTCATCGATGCTGAAGCTGAGGACTCCGCCCGATTCGCTGACCGTGCCGGAGCTTGCCACCAGTGTGAGAGGCACCAGGGTCAAGCCGGCGGGAATGGGATCGGTCAAGGCGACATCGAAAGCCGTGGCGGTGCTGCCCGTCTGATGACTGATGACCAGCGTGTAGTTGATGGTCTGCCCCGGCGTGACCGAGCGGTCGGTGTCGTCGTGGCTCTTCACGACCTGCAACAGCGGTTCGACGACGGTCGTGTTAACGCCCGGCGGAGTGCTGGGCGGTTGGCCGTCGGTCGAGATATCGAAGACCGCGGTGTTGGTCAGCACGTCGCCGTTGGAGTTGCCCGGCACATCGAGCACTTGCGCGGTAACCAGCAGCAGGAAGCGGTTGTTGTTGACGTTGTTGTCGCCTGATACCGTAATCGCCGTGAACGTGAAGGTCTGGTCGTCACCATCGCCCGTGGAGCCCGATCGGACAGGGGTCGGGACCGTACCTGCAAAGTCTGCCGCCAGTAGCGATCCACTGCCGACCGCGGTGGTGACGATCGTGTGCGAGAGATAGGCCAGCCCCGGCGGCAGTTGATCGAGGATCGACAAGTCGGGCGTAGTCCCCTCGGGAAGAGTAACCAGCAGGGCGTAGGTGATCGTCTCACCAATCGCGACGTTCGGGTTGGAGGTTGCGGTCTCGCTGGTGGAGAAAAGGCTCTTGCTGAAGGTGGCCCCGGGAACGGTAAAGTTCACGGAATCGCTGGCGGTGCGCGTTCGTTCGTGATCGGTTGTTACATCAGGATTGGGATTGAATCCGCCCGTTTCGCTCCGGTCGAGCGGGTAGCTGGAGTACTCAAGGTTGGCGGTGTTGGGGACCGTCTCCGACGGGTTGGCGTCGGCGTCGATCGTGCCCGTAAAGGTGATGATGAGCGATTCGGTAGTCGCCAGGTTGACCGTGCCGATGGTCGTGAAACTCTGGCCCGAAAGCAGGAAGCTGCTGCTGACGTCCGTCACGCCGATGAATGCCGTGAAGCCAGTCGCCGCGAACTCATCGGGAAGGATGTCGGCGATATCCAGATCGTAAGCCGTCGAGTTGCTTGTAGGGTCGTGTGCGATTGTCAGCGTATAAGTCAGCGGATCGCCGGAATCTCCCGTGGGAGTCGAGACCGCCTTGTCGATGGTGAGCAACGGCTCCTCGACCACAACGCTGTCAGAACCAGCGGAGTTGTTAAACGTGCTTCCGCTGCCATTGTTGTGCGTGGCCGTGTTGACCAGCGTGGTGGGTGTGGCCCCCAGGCCGTTGTTTGTGCCAACGTCCAAGACAACCGCTTGATACGTGAACGAGAACGTATTGTCGGTGGTGATGTTGTTCGCGGTGACCGTGATGGGCGAGAAGTCGAAGAGGATATCGGTCCCATTGTCGAACACCGTTCCTGCCACGGGAGAGACCGCGGGGGCCGAAACGGACCCGACAAATCCGGTTGTTTCAAGCGTCACCGAGTTGGGAATATACGCCACGCCTGCCGGCAAGACGTCGCGAATCTGGAAGTCGGGTGTCAGGCCTTCGGGAAGGGTTACGGTGATGCGGTAAGTCAGCACTTCGCCAATCGTCGCCGAGGCAGCGTCGCCGAGCGACGTATCGGTCAGGGTCTTCGTCGCCTGAATGCTGCCGACGGTAAACGACGTGCTGTCCGAGATCGCGTAGTTGTCGACCGGACCGGCGGTGCTGTTCTGGTCAAGCGTCTCGGGGGCGGGGTTAGGGATGCCTTCGCCGGTGCGCTCGTCGGCGTCGGCACCGTCGAGGCTCGTCCAGCGGACATTCGCAACGTTGTTCACGGTCGCACCGGGAATGACATCGCTGCGGATCACCGCGTCGTAGTTGATCGTGATGCTCGACCCGGTCGGGATATCAATGTCCGCGCCCACCGTAGTTCGCAACACGAACACGCCCGGAGAGACCTCGAAGATCTCGAAGGCGCCGGAGGAAACCGTCGCCGTTCCCGTGGTGGTGATGTTTCCATCTGGCAGGACGCCGGCGGTAACGACCAGATTCGAGTCGATGTTGTCGAGCAGGGTGATGTCGTAAGCGGTCTGCCCGCTGGTGTTCGTCAGTGCGATCGCATAGTTGACCGTAGCGGCCGCATCGAACGGAGTCGCTGAAGTCCCGGTCTTCGCAACAGCCAGCGTGGGCTCGACGATGGTCACCAGCGGATCGTTCCCCGCGTTGGCATCGGAGATTGTGCGGTCCGCTGCCGGTCCGGCGTTGGCCGGGCCATCGGGGTCGTTGAAGAGCAGTCGTGCGGTATTGGTGCGCGTCAGCGTCTGCTGGTTTGCCGAGATATTTGTAACCGTCGCGACCACACGAATCACAAAGCTGTTGTTTTCCGCAATGTTGTCGTCAGGCACGTCCACGTTGCCGAAGTCGAGTGTCAGAGTGCTGGCGCCGTTGAGCGGCGCACCGAGCGTAGGCGTGGTGCCAAACGTGCCGGTGAACGGCGTCGTCGACATACTGGACGAGCCATCGACCAGGATCTGGATCGAATCAATCCGCAGGCCAGCCGGCACCAGGTCCTCGACCCTGAGATTGCTGGTCACCCCTTCCGGAAGTGTGACCAGGATGTCGTAGATGATCGACTCGCCGATCACCACGCTGCTGCCGGTGGAGCTTGCCAGGCTGGTGTCGTCGGCTGTCAGTGAACCATTCTGGAATGTCTTGTCGATCGACGGAATCTGCACGGTCAACCCGGCTGGCGAGTTAGCGGCTACCGCGTAGTTGTTGCGAATGGTGTTGTCCGCGGGGGCCCCGTTGTTCGTCGGATTGGGCACATTCGCGCCCGTTCGCTCGCTGGCGCTTGCGCCTAGAACCGCCGAATTGTTGGTCAGATCGCTGGCATTTGCCAACACCGAATCGATGCCCGGATTCAAGTCGACGTTGGTTGTGCCATAGGTTGTGCCGATGGTATCGGTCTCGGTTCCGGAACTGCCCGGAAGGCTGCTATAGTCCACCGCCACATGGTTCTCGATCTCGGCGCCCGCCAGCGAGCCGGTTCTGACCTGGACGTTGACGGTGATCGTGATCGTGCTGCCGGCATCGAGGCGGGCGAAGGTCAGATCGAGCGTATCGGTGACCGTCGACGAGGCATCGTTCAAAATGGTCGCATTCGCAGGTGCGGTCACCGAGTAGCTGAGAAACTCGAGTTCGGCAGTCGGGTTCGTGCCCGTGACGATCTGATCGACCAGGTCGCGCACGCGAATATCAAAGGCGGGCGTTGCGCCATCTCCCGTCGCATTATTCTGGATCGTGATTGTGTAGCTGAAAGTATCGCCCGCATCGACCGGGCCGGCGGTCGAGGCCGTTTTGGCAACAGTCAGATTCGACTCGGCCACGACCACGCGATTGTCGCTGTCTTGAACCGAGGTTGCGCCGACCTGGGTGTTGGCAGTCGAGCCTTCCAACCGGTACTGGAAATCGTTGTTGAGCGCCGTTCCGGACTGGTTGCCCGTCCCGGCTGTGTTCAGCACCAAGGCGTTGAACTCAATGACGATGTACTCGTCGTTGGTGTCATCGGTATTCGTATTGGTGACATTTCCCAATTTGAAGATGACGTCAGTCCCACTGTTGTACGCATCGACATCGGCCGTGCGATCGCTCGAGACTTCCCCGTCAATGAGACTGAAAGTCGGCGTGACGGTCCCGACGGCCACCCCCGTGAAATAAGCCGCGCCGTCCGTAATGGTGTTGGAAGTCAATTGACCCGCGCCCTGGCTCACAAAGGCCACCATTGCGGTGCCGTCGTTAATGAAGGCCATGCCGGTGGGCAGGCGATCGACAAGCTGCAGGTCGCGCGAAGTCCCTTCCGGCACGGAGACGACCAGTCGGTAACGCACGATCTCGCCGACGGCCACGGTACGCCCTTGTAGCGTGCCGGAGATCGTTCCCGGGGTAAACGACTCAGACGTATTGATTACCTGCTTATCTAGCACGGGGACATCAATCCGAACGCGCGTGCTGTCGGAAGCGACGTAGTTGTTCAGCACGCTCCCATCGGCACCGGGACCGTCCGAACCATCGCGATCATTGGCAGCCGTTCCGTCCAGGCTGCTCCACGTGACGGCGGCCGTGTTGTCGATCGGTTGATCGGGCGCGACCGACGTCAGCAACGTGCCCGAAACGATGATCTCGAGCCGGGTATTGGGGCCCAGGTCAATATTCACGCTGGGGTCGATCGTCAACAGGTTTGTTGTAATGTCGAAATCGCCGATGCCCGGAGAACCCGGCGTACCGTTCACGGTAGTGCTCCCACCGACGCCGCCGCTGGCAGTGGTGACGTTGACAGAGACGACCGAAACGCCCGTCAGGAAAGCGGGGATCTGGTCGCTCAGGGTAATGTCGTAGGCCGAGGGGCCCGCGGCGGGGTTCGTGATTCGAATGCGGTAGAAGACGACATCGTCGGCATCGACCCCCGACAGGGTGTCGGAGTACGTGATGTTGTTGGCCGATGCCTGCTTGTCGACCAACAGGGTGGGCTCGACAACAGTCACGACATTGTTGGCCGGATCGTCGGTAAGCGTGCCATTCTGCGTGTCGTCGGCCGGGTCGTCGACCCAGCTATAGTTAAGCTCCGCCTGATTCACAAGCTGTCTGGTCGCCTGGTTGCCTGCGGGATTCCCCGGGGCGGGCGTGTTCGTATTCAGGACCACCACCCGATAGACGACAACGATCGACTCGCTGGTCGCGTTCACCGTGTTCGAGTTGACAATATCCCCCAGGTTGAAGGTAAGTGAAGTGCCGTTTGTACCGACGATCACATTCGCGGGAGTGGGGCCCGTGCCCGGCGTCCCGGGGACAGTGAGTCCCGAAGAAACGGATACTGTATCGATAGCGACGAACTGCATACCCGGGTCGAGCAAGTCGACGATTTGAGCATTGAGCGTGCGCCCTTCAGGGATCGTGATCCGCAGGGTATAGGTGGCCTCTTCGCCGATGACCGCCTGATTGCCGGCGTTATTGCCCGTCTCAGAGAACTCTGTCGAAGTCAGCTCCTTGGTGAACTGCGGATCTCTAACCGTGACGGTGGCCGTATCCGTCGGATTCTCCGTGGTGAAATCGGTCCCGCCATCGACGCTGGCATAGTTCGTCAGGCTCGCGGTATTGACGATCGAGGACGACGCGTTGGCGTCAGATGACAGCGTCAGATCGTACGTGACGAATAGGATGTTTGAGCCGTCGGTTGTCGCGATGCCGTTCTGGTCCCGCCCGCGATTCAGACCGCCATTCTGGATGCCAGCCCCGTCGGCCAGCAGGACGCTGAAGGCGCGCGTGGTCGGATCGTAGGTATAGAAGTAGTCGGGACCGGCCAGCGGGGACTGCGTGTACGTGATCGCGTCGGTATTCAGCGTCGTCACGGTGCTCGTCAACTGGAAACTCTTGTTACCGCTGGCCGTTCCGCCCAGCACGGCGATGTGCTGATTCGGCACGAACTCGCCCGCCGTATTGAAGTCGACGGCGCGTGTCAGCGTCGCCTGAAAGAGGGTGACGGCATCACCTAATGCAACGTCGTCCACCAGACTGGAGCTGAGGGTGATCGTCTGCCCAGCCGTCGAAGCCACCGTGTAGATCACTCCGTTCACCCGCACCTGCGTCCCTTGCGTGACATCAACGAGCGAGAAGTCGACATCAATTGAATTCGTCCCGCCCAGGGCGCCCGCCGTCAGTTCGCCATCGAGTTCGGTCAAGGCCGAGACGCGATAGACGCCATTCTCAGCCGCGACCGATTGATCTTTTACCAGCACGCGATCGTTCAGTTCGAGAATCTGTCCGTCAACGATGCGCGGCGAGCCCGAGATGGTTCCGGTGGTGAATCCGGCCAAATCTCCCGTCGTGGCCACTAAGACCACCGAGTCGACAAGTTGACCGTCTGTCAGTTGCACCCCGTTGCCGAAAAAGACGCTCAAGTTCACGTCGCTGGCGAAGGTTGCGGCTGATGTCGGCGCGACGTAGCTGGGGCGGAGAGTATCCGACAGCATCACATCGTATGCATCGACACGGCCTTGGTTCTCGATCCCGAGCGCAAACCGGACGATGTCACCAGCGTCGACCACGCCCGTCAAATCAGAATCCCGCAGCGCTTCCAGGTCGTCCGATGTCGGGATTCGGTTGATCCCAGGAGGCACGCTGGGCGGGCTGAAAACCAAAAAGTCGCCAGGGTCCCCCAGAGCAATCGATGTCGACTCGTAGCCTACGACCCCCTTGTTGATGTTGCCGATGGATGGCTCGTTCAAGATCACCTGAACGATCTGATTGTCGTTGACCTCAACGGTGGGCTGTTGCGTCGAATTCTCGGCCGACTGTGCCAAGTTGGTCAAGAACAGCGAGTCGGCAAAGGGAGCATCGGACACGCGCACCGTGAATAGAATGTCGGCTGTCTGTTCCGTGTTGATCGGATTGCTGTAGGTGCCGTACGTAAACACGACGGTGTTGCTGCCGTTGGCGACATTGAATGTTGCCGTTGGTTGAAAGCCGATCCCAATGGCAGTACCCAGGCTGTCGTCAGGGCCGTATTTAAAGAAGCCGACGGCAGGTACGCCGGCCCCGCTCGTGTCAAAGATCAGCGCGCCCTCGATGCCATCCAGATCGGGATCATCCGCCTGGAATATGGGCAGGGGCAGGAAATCGCGGAGCCTGAGGTTCTCGACGTCTCCCGTCGGGATCGTATAGGTAATCCGATAGGTGACGGTATCTCCCTGCTGAATACTCAAAGGCGGCGTGGGATTGATGACACCGTTGATGGCATAGATGGTCTTCTGCAGCTCGCCAGGTTGGATGACCACTTCGTTGTGACTGTCCTCGGTCACGGTGGCGCCAGTTCCAGGCAGGTTGTTGCCCGCCGCGGCCAGGTCCAGCGTCCGGCCCTGAATGACCACGTCGTTTGTCAGCACATCGCGAGGATTGACCGCTGCCTCTCCGCTTTGGCCCGGCTGGTTCTGGGCGTCGGTGAAAGCGTCCTGCAGGGTGACTCGGTAGGTGATTCGTCCCGTCGTCGCGCCCGCGTTGTAGGTTCCCAGGGCATTGGGGATGCTGGGGTCCGGGTCTGTGGGTCGGACACCGCCACCGAGGAGCTTGCCCGCGGCCGCAAAGTCTCGATCAGCGATTTGTTCTGCAGTGGCTGGCGTGATTGTCGAAGAACGCAGGATCAGTTCGTTCGAGACATTGAATACCACCCGCGTCGTGCCGTCATTCGCGGCTGGATCGAGAGTGAAGTTGCCGCTGGCCACGGCCCCCGTGAAGTTCTGCTGCACTTCCCAGTTGGCCGTATTCATGCCCGACGAAGTCAAGACATACGTGTTTCCATTGATCGTAAGCGTAGGCGTAAAGCCGGCATTGAATCGCTGCCCGTCCGAAATGAGATCGGAGAGCACGATATTGTCGAAGGCATAGTAGTCCGAAACTTCAAAATCGATGGTGTACTCAAGCACGTCGCCGGGGGTAGGACCTGTGGCCCCCGTATCCGAAATGATGATGAAGTCCTTCTGGACCGCCAGGGAGTCGGCCTCGAGCGTGTGTTCAGGATCCGTATCGGGAGTCGTGTTGTCGGCTTCCGATTCGTCCGCGACGGGCGCCAAGGGGTCGTCTGGATCGAGCGGGTCAAACGTGGCCGTTACATTCGCTTGGTTTTCCAGCGGCCGTTGATTCTGTCCGCTGGGATTCAGGACCGCCGTCGCATTTCCTGCCACGCGAGGGACGTAGAACTCGAACTCCACCCAGGCGTCCTCGAGCCCCGGTCCGCCGGTAACAGAATTGAACACGACGTCCAGAACTCCTCCTGGAGTTGTGGTGCTTGGTTCGGTGGCGCTATCCAATCCCGAGGAAGCAAAGATGCCCACGTACTGCATCGTGTCTGGCAGCAGATCGCGGATGTGCACGTCGGTCAGCGTCTGTCCGTCGGCGACATTTAGCGATAGCCGATAGCGGCGCGTATAGTTGGGACCGGTCGCCGTCTCATCTTCAGGACCAACGTAGGTCTTGGTCAGGTCCAATACGACGAGATCGACCTGAGTCGTGGTCACCGGCCCCAGGATGCTGGGATCGGTCGTGGGATTGGAAAGCGGATCATCTCCATACTGGAAACCGCCCCGCGAGGCGATCACCAGTGGGTGATCGATATTGGCATTTCCACTCACTCCCAGCCCCAGCACGACATCGACTACCGGCTGATTCGGAGTGAAGGATCCAAAGGGCAACTGAACGACCAGCAGTGTGTCGCCGTTCTGAAAGGTGGGGCCAAAGTTGCTGGACAAGACATAGACAGGTGTCCCGCCCAAGCCGACGGCATACGGATGCAGGACGCCGAGCCCCCCGTTGTCCGCGTCATTAAAGATGATCGTGGTGAACGTCAGCGGTTGGCCCAGGTAGGTCGGGTCCGTGGTCACGGTCAAGCCATCGCCATCTTCGTCGCCCCCCGTCGTATCAATGGCAATGTCCATGAAAGGACCATAGCCAACGTCCGTCGGCGAGATATTGTCAAACGCGATCGTGACATCGAAGCTCTCGCCCAGATAGACGGTATCGGGCGCATCGATCGAAGTCGAAGGACTGGAGGGAAGCAGGATATTGAGCGTCGACGACAGGGTGGCCGCTTCGATAGCGCCGGTCGTGGACTCTAGAATCCAGTTCCCGCCCGCGGCTGACGAACCGGTCGGGTCGGTCGAGGCTGCCACGTCGGCGCCGGTCGCGGCGCTCAGATTCTGCATCAAGGCCAGGCCCGACGCACCGGCGGCCAGGTCGCAGCCGTACAGCAGCAGGTCGGCCCCTTCGCTCAGGTGCGCGTTCCAACTCGCCAACGAAGCGAACGCGGCGCTCTCGGGAGTCAGCGAGTTCCCATAGATCGAGGTGCTGCCCAGCGTCAGTTGGCCGGCACCCGCGTGTCCCACCAGGTGAATGGCGTCGATCGCTCCCCCTTCGGCCGACCAGGCCGCCAGGATCTCGCCGATCTCCGCCAGTTCGTCCTGCGTCGGATCGAGCAACTCGATCCGCAAGTCGACATTGCTGGGAGCGCTCGCGCGCAAGCTGGTCGCCAGGGCCGATGCGTCGGGAATCGACCCGTCGATGACCAGCAGTTCACGGCGCAGAATCTCCACCGCCGGCGCCTCGGCAGCCGAAGCCGTCGGCGACGCGGGGGCGTCATTCGGCCTGGAAACGGCCGATGGGGCGGGAGCGGCTTGCGCCGTTGCTGAGGGTCCTTCCTGCCATCCGGCCGAAGGCACGTCGTCCGTCACTGGGGTTGCGACCTGAACCGCAGCCGCACTTGCGCCGGCATCGCTGGCCGGCGCTTCCGCATCCACCGGCACGGGCATCGGTGCGGCGTCAAAGACCAACCGGTCTTCGAGTCGCTCGAGCAAAAGTCCCTGACGTCGCTTCTTGGAAGTACGAACCGGCTTCGGTTTTTGTGGCATACGATTTGTCTCTGCTCGATAACTGCAAGAGCTTAGGATGTGTGGCTTGGGCGAGATAATCGCGTCGATCCCGACGTAACGGAGATGCGGGATGCAATCATCCGAAACTGAAGGAAGGCGGCAGTCTTCCTGGAGGAACGCAAATCATCTCGCTTCGGCGCGGACCTTACCGGAAAGTAAAATCGGCGACCCAGCGCAATCTGGGTAGTCTAGTGTAACTTCGGTTCTGCGATGACCAAACTGTTCTTCTATATGGGGGGGATGCCCTATGGTAATTCCAGGCCTCGTGCTGCTCGCCTCGGCGCTGGCATTGCAAGATCCGGGAACTGAAGCCTGGGATGGTTTCGCGGAACCCTTTCGTACGGTCGAAGTTGCCGCGGCAGAACCTGGACTTTTGCGGGATTCCCCGCTGAGCGAGGGGGCCAAAGTCATCAAGGGCCAGGTCATTGCGCAATTGGACAACGAACTGCTGGACTCCTCGCTGGCGATGGCCAAGGCGCGACGCGAGGCCTCGGGCCGGATCAAAGCGGCCGAAGCGGAATGGATGCTGCGCAAAGACCGATTGAAGCGATTCGAGGAGTTGCACCAAAAGGGGAACGCCTCGACCGATGAGCTAAGCCGGGCGCGTGCCGACGAACAGATCGCAGCTGGCAACCACCTGTCGCTTAAAGAGGAGCAGGAGATTGCCGGCCTGGAGTGCGAGCGGATCCAACAGCAGATCGCCCGACGGCAAGTCCGCTCCCCCATCGATGGCTTCATCATTCAGCTTCACTACGAACCGGGCGAGTACGTCTCTCTTGCCGCGCCCTCGGTGGCCAAGGTCATTCAGATCAACCCGCTCAGGGTGGTCCTGTATGTCCCCGCCAAATCCGTCGGCCTACTTTCTCCAGGCGTCAAACTCCCCGTCAAGTTTCCCGACCTCCCATCGGTGACAGGCGAAGTGGAGTACATCGCTCCGGTTGCCGACGCTCAAAGCGGCACCGTTAAAGTCCACCTGACTGTCACCAATCCCCAGAACACTCTGCGCAGTGGCAGCCGTTGCTCGGTTACGTTGCCGAACTCTCTCAAGAACTGATTCCGCGCTGAGTGTGTCGATTGAATCACTACCCCCACAGAGGCACGGTATCGCTGAAAAGTCAATCTGCGCCCTGATTTTCGTCGCTCACGTGCCGATGAGATTATCGACGATACGCCGTGCGGGCGTTCAGCGTGCAACTTGAAGAAGCGGAGGCGGCAATCTTGAATACGACAATTCTACTTTTCGCATTACGCCGACGGACTCGAAAACTGGCTGGCTCGTTGCTCGCCCTCTCGCTTGGGATCGGCATATTCTCCAGCGCCCACGCCCAAACCAATCCCGCGGAATTGCCCGCTCGTCCGAAGGCAGAGTTGCCCGCTCGTCCGAAGACTGAGGTCGACATCGTCCCCAAGGGCTTCGTACCCTGGTGGCAACCCTTCGTCTTTGATTCGCTTCGCTCCGAAGACAAACCGTTGTCGATCGACCTCGACGGCCTGATCGTGGGTGCAATCGATAACTCGCACCAGATCCGCGTCTTCACCGATATCCCGCTGATCCGCGAAACAGCGATTCAAGAAGCCTGGGGCGAGTTCAACTGGCGCGCCTTCATGAATAATCGTTGGATCGACACCAGCGATCCCGTCGGCAGCACGCTGACCACAGGCGGGCCCGACCGCTACCGCAACAATCAGTGGATCGGCGACGCCGGCGTTCGACGTAAGAACACCGCGGGCGGGCGCGTCGAGCTGAAGCAGATGCTCGGATTCCAGGACACGAATTCGCTGTTCTTCGTTCCCAATCCGCAGGGAGCCTCCCGGATCAGCCTGAGCTACACCCAGCCCCTGCTGAATGGTGCGGGGCGAATCTACAACACCAGCCTGGTCGTGCTGGCCGAGATCGATACGTCCGTGGCCGGCGACGAAATGTCGCGGCAGTTGCAGTCGCATCTGCTGGAAGTCACCCGCGCCTATTGGACACTCTACCGTGAGCGAGCTGTCCTGATTCAACGCTTGGGCCTGTACGAGGACGCCAAGAAGATCGGCGACGATCTGGACAACCGTAAAGATGTCGACGCCGCGCAGAACCAGATGATTCGCACCCGCGCGGCGTTGGCCGAGCGCCGCTCGGAGATCATTCGCCAGGACACGGCCGTCAAGAACGCCGAATCACGCCTGAAATCCCTGGTGAACGACCCGAAGCTCGACTTGGCTCACGCCGAGTTCGTGCCTCACTACGCTCCCAGCCGCGAGCGAATCCCGGTGTCGATGGCGGATTCCAAAGCCTCGGCGATCGCGCTGCGGCCCGAACTGCAACAAACGATGAAGCAGATTCGAGCGGCCAGCGTGCGCGTGAACATGGCCGAGAATGAATGGCTGCCCGTGTTGAATCTGGTGCTCGAAACGTACGTTGCCGGTTTGCAGGGAAACACGAGTATCGGAGATGCCTGGACCGATCAGTTCTCTCGCGGCGAGCCCAGCTATACCGTTGGCATTCAATACGAGCGGGTCATCTGCAACAGTGCCGCCAAGGCTCGGCTCCGTCGCCGGGAGTTGGAAGTGCGCCAGTTGCGAAGCCAGTTCGAGTCGGCGATGGCCACGCTGATGCTTGAAGTCGAAGTCTCGGTGCGCGAAGTAGAAACAGCGTACGCTGAGATGCAGGCCAAGTATCGGGCCATGGAAGCGAGCAAGGCCGAAGTGGAATACCTGGTCGATCGCTGGCGACTGCTCCCCGGCGAGAACCAGTCGGCGCCGCTCTACCTGGACAATGTCCTGCAGGCTCAGGTGCGTCGCAACTTCGCCGATACGGCGTTCGCCGATGCCGAGGTGACCTACAATCTCGCATTGCTCAATCTGAAGCGATCGGAAGGGACCTTGCTGCAGGCCGAGCAGATCACCCAGGCACGGTTCTGCCAACAAGGCCTGCCCGTGATCCATCTTGACCGCCCGGCGAAGGTCGACCCCGAAGACCTGCCTCCCGCCAAGCCGGAGTAGCGTAAGCGCCCACCTTGCAACCCGCAGCCCGTCCGCTGCTTTTGTCTACGACAAATACCGAAGATGCTGTAGCGCGCCGCAAAGAGACCGGAGTAGACTCACATCTTGGCCAGCAAACTGTTCTGGCCCTTCGCGCGCTTCGGCCACCTTTTCGGCCAGGCGACGGCTCTTGGCGTCCCCCGGAAGTGCCACGGAAAGAGACGCGGCACGAGCATCCGGCAACTCGTGTCGTCCAGTCCCACAGCAATGTCGCGCTGCTCGCACGGAGAGTTCTCGCCCGAATCCTCACCAACGAGGCAGATGGACAACAAGATCATCCAACGTATCCACAAAATTGAACGGATGGAACGATCCGAAAAGAAGCAGACGTGACCCCCGAGATATCCTAAACGGGGGCGTGACAGACAAGTGCACTGTCTAAGAAATGTGGTGACCTGTTGCGATTCGACGTTGCAGGTGAGCGGCGCAGGTGAGCGGTAAGGCGCTCGCCGCCGGTAGCCTCTGTGACAACGCCAATTCACCGCCGGCTAGCGCCTTGCCGCTCACGAAACCACTTCCGACCGATATAGCGCTCCCTCTGCGTGAGACACTGCACGAGTTCCTCTGTGCGAATGTCAGCTCAAAGTCGCTATCCGTCCATTGCGCCGCGATGGAAGCCGCGTGCCCCAAGGCTTAGAATGCCGTCGCAGCGTCCCATGGCGACAGGACTATCCAGGATTCATCGATGCGCCGTTCCCCGACTTGCGACCGGAGTCGCGCCCTTCTCGTTGCGATCCTGACTTTAGGCTTCTGCGTGTGGTCTGCGCGAGCACCCGCCCAACCCCAGGACCCCAAGCCTCCCACTCTGCTGCAGAAACTGAATCAGGCGGGCGTCATCGCGGCGGAACAGAAGTTCGTCGCGCTCTATAAGCAAGAAAAGTACGCGGAGGCCCTGCCGATCCTGCAGCGCGCCCTTGCCTCGCGTGTGCAGGTTCAGGGCGAAAGAAACCTGGATGTCGCCACCAGCTATGGCTATCTCGGCTTAACGCTCTATGAACTGCGCGACTACGCGGCTGCGGAAAAGAGCCACGCGAAGGCTCTTTCGATTCGGCGCGAGCTCCAGGGCGACCAGCACGCGGATGTTGCAACTGCCTTCTACAACATGGCGGCGGCTCAGCAGGAACAAGGCAAGCACGCCGCGGCACGGAAGGCCTTCGAGCAGGCCCTGGCCATTCGTCGAGAGAAGCTGGGGGCCAAGCATCTCGATACCCTGCTGACACTCTCGGAACTCGCCGGCACGCTGAGCCAGTTGAGTGAGTTTGCGGCCGCTCGCGAGATGTACGAGAACTTGTTGGCGGCGCGTCGCGAAGTGCTGGGAGACCAGGATCCCGCAGTCGCCACGACGTGGAACGATCTGGGGGTGCTTCTGCACAGAATGGATGACCCGGACGGTGCGAGGAAATGCTACGAGCAGACGGCGGCCATCTATCGCGCCAAGTTCGGCGATCGCCATCCGCCGCTGGGCCTTACGTGGCGGAATCTGGCGTATGTCTGTCACGATGCGGGGGACGATCTGGCGGCTCGCCAATACGCTCTGTCGGCGATCGCCCTGCATCGGGCCGCGTTTGGCGATGCCCATCCCAATCTGGCCGGAGACTATGAACTGCTCGGGACCATTTCCGAGAGCCTGGGGGACCGACCATTCGCCTGGCAGTGTTACACGTTTGCCCACGGAGTGTATCGCAAGGCACTGGGAGACAAGCATCCGAAAGTGGCGAGTTCGCTGGAGAGTATGTGCGACATCCGCCTTTGGTACGGCGATCTCGACGAGGCTCTGAAGTACGCCCATGAAGCGGTCGCGATCTATCGCGAAGTCGAAGGCCCGCAGACCATCCGGGGGTTGGCGACTCTGGCCAGTGTGCTCCGCGCGCGGGGGGACTATCCCAAGGCGCGGGAGTACTTCGAGCAGATCCGTGATGAACGCGTGCGGACCCTGGGAGCAGAGCACGACCTTACGCTCCACTCGATCGAGAATCTTGCGGGCGTCTATCAAATGGAGGGGAATGCCGCCAAGGCGATTCCCCTCTTCGAGCAGGCGCTGGCAGGCTTTCGGCGGAAGTACGGCCTGGAGCACGACTCGACGACGAACACGCTGAACAACCTGGCCACGGCGCAGGTCTCCTCCGCGCAGGCTTCCGGCGAGAAGTGGACCGCGGCCGCTGACAACTATCATCAACTGCGGCGACTGGTTCGCCGACGCGCCGATCTTGTCCTGGCGAATCTGAGCGAGGCCGAGCAGATCGCGTACTTGTCTCAAAACTACCAGCGACGTTTTCATACGGCCCTGTCGATTGCCCTGGCAGCCCCGCGCGAGAACCAGTCGATCCGAGAGCACACGGCCCTCTGGGCCATCAACGGCAAAGGAGTGTCGCTCGACGCGCTGGCCACGCAGCAGCGCATGAGTCATGCGGACACGCCGGAGAGGCAAGCCCTGTATGACCAGCTTCGGCTGGCTCGACGGCGCTTGCTGGGCGTTGCGATCACGGGGACCGATACCGAGCGCGCCGCGGCCGAGCGGGCGCGTCAGGAACTGGTGCAGAATGAGCAACGTTTGGCGCGTGAGGTGGCCCAGCAACTCGGCCTGCCGGCGCCGGAGGATCCCTGGGTGGAACTGGCCGCCGTCCGCAAAGCCCTGCCCGCCGACGGGGTGCTGATCGAAATCGTCAACGTCGAAATCTTTCGCTTCAATGCGGGCCCCAAGGAGTCGCGCTGGGCGCCGGCGCGCCTGATAGCCTGGGTGGTTCCTCCACAGGGCGAAATCCAGGTCGTCGATTTGGGGGTAACGCAGGAGACGGTCGATCGGGTGCAAGCGTTGCAACTCGAGATCAAGCAGTCCGCAGAGCGCATTTTGGAAGAGGGGGAAGCCGACGCCGAGAAGATCCTCCGCGAGAAACTCGAGGCCGTAGCCAGCAAAGTGTTGCGGCCGCTGGAGGCAGTGGCCGACAAATACACCCAATGGCACATCGGCAACGATGGCGCGACTTGGCTGATTCCTTGGGCAGCGCTCCCCGCCAAGAGCGGCAAGTATTTGATCGAGGAGCGTACAGTTCAGCTGCTCATCAGCGGACGCGACCTGCTGGCCCCCAGCGATATGAAAGCGGCTGCCGGGGGCGTCATCATCGCGGATCCGGACTTCTCTCTCGATCTGGCCCAAGCGGCGCCGGCTGCAGGTCAGCAGCAAGCCCGGCGCTCGCGCGATATGAAGGATACTGAGTGGGCCCGCCTTCCCTTCACACTGGTCGAGGCCAAAGCGGCCGTGCCCATTCTGACGACCTATCTGAAGCAAGCTCCGCAGGTGATCACCGGAGCGGCAGCCACCGAGGCCGCCATCAAACAGGCGGCTCGCCCGCGGATTGCCTTGTTCAGCACGCACGGATTCTTCCTGAGCTTCTCAGACGCGGCAACAAGTGCGCCGGCCCCCAAGGCTCCCGACTCCAATACGACAGCCGCCAAAACGCAAACCGAAGCGGCAAAGCCGCCTGAGAATCCGCTGCTGCGCTGTGGGCTGATCCTGGCGGGCGCGAATCGTCCGCCGTCGAAAGGCGCCGCGGCACGGGACGACGGAGTTCTGACGGGATTGGAAATCGTGGGGACCGACTTTCGAGGCACGGAACTCGTCGTCCTCTCGGCCTGCGAAACGGGGCTGGGCGATGCGCGCGATGGAGAAGGGGTGGCGGGACTGCGGCAGGCGTTCCAACTGGCCGGAGCGCAGAGCGTCATGGCGACGCTATGGCGCGTACCTGATGCCGAGACGTCGTGGCTCATTACCCGCTTCTGGGAGAACCTGGCGAAGGGGGAGTCTCGCAGCGCAGCGCTGCGCTCCGCGCAGACGGCGGTGATTGCCAAGCGCCGCGCCGCCGATCAATGCGCTCATCCGTACTTTTGGGCCGCCTTTACGCTTACCGGCCGCCCGTAGCGCCCCCATCGCTTGGCATCCAGGGACACGTAGTATCGGGGGAAATGGAGAAACGGGCGATCGGTCCGATGCTGCCGCCCTGTCGAATCGTGGTATCATTCCACGAAGAAACGCTTTCGCGGATTGGAGTAACCCCGATCCGCTTGGAGCTGATTCGACGAAGGATTGCGTCGGCCTTATCGTACGACTTTCTGGCCGGGAGAACGCTGTGGGCGTCTTATCGCTGCGATATCTGTGCGCATTCGTGTGCCTCCTTTGGTTCACGTCGGCCGCCTGGGGCCAAACGGCCGAAGAGCGCTACGATCACCATTTCGAAATGGGGAACCGCGCTCAAACTGCTTGGCGCCATCAAGAGGCGCTCGCGCACTACACGGCGGCCATCGAGGCCTTGCGGCAGATTCCCGGCGGGGTCGAACGGTCTGATCGCCTGTTCTACAACCAGGCGCTTGCCATGGCCGGCACGGGGAAAATCGCCGAGGCGATCGAAGTCTGGAAGGTGGTCGAATCCTGGCGCGAGAAGAACCTGGGGCAGTCGCATCCCGAGAACATTCAGGTCGTGAGGGTCATGGCCACCCGATACCAGCAGCTGTTGGATTCGCAGAACTCCTTTACCTATGCTCTGCATACGCTCCGTCTGACCGAACGTCACTACGGGGCTCAGGCGAATGAGACAGCCGAGGCGTGCATGTCCCACGCCCTGGTTCTGATGCGGTGGTTTGACTCGGCGGAGGTCGACAAGCTGCTGGCCCGGTCGCTGGCGATTCTCGAGGCCAATTTGGGAAAGCGCAGCTTCCGGCTACGCGAACCGTTGGAGATGCTCTCGTTGCGTGCGCTCGAACGGGGAGAATACCGTCAATCCGAGGCGCTGCTGGAGCGTTGCAAGACCCTCGAACCGTACAAAGCCATCAACGAGATCAATCGCCTGACGGCCCTCATGTCGGGCCGCGTCATGTGGACGCATCTCTATCAGACTTCGGGCAGGTTTCTCGAGGCGGAAGCGGTCTATCACGAGCAGTTGGCCATGAGTGTGCAGCGCGACCGTCTGCAGCCCAAGACCAACTCGGGAGACTTGGCCGGAATCTACGGAAATATGGGGACGCTGTACCTTGAGATGGGACTTCCCGATAAGGCCCTGGAGCACTTTAAGCTGGCCGTCACTGGGTTGGAGCGGGCCGGGGAGTCCGATTCGTACGAAATGGGGTTTACGCTGCATGGCATTGCCAAGGTGCACTACCTGCGCGGCGAACTCGAAGACGCGCTCAAGGTCTATCAGGAGGCTCGCCGGGGCAAGAATCGCCGGCTGGCGGCCCTGCCTCCTCAATATGCCGCGGTGCTGCGCGACTTGGGAAAATTCAAGGAGGCCGCAGAGTTTCTGGAGGAGTCTTCCGCAAGCACGCTGAAGCGGATGGGGAAGCGGAATGCCTTCTACCTGCAGATTCTGGAGGAGCAGGCCGGCCTGGAGGCTGCGCAAGGCCGAGGCGAATCCGCCCATAAGCTCTATCAGCAAGTCATCGACACCATCGGGCCGTCGCCGGGCAATGCCGACGTCGCGGCCGCGCAGCTGGGCCAGGCGCGGCTGGCACTGACTGCGGGCGAACGAGCCCAGGCCATTGCCCTGGCTGATAAATCGCGCCGCGAACTTCGCCGCTTTGCCCGTCGCGTACTGCCGGCGCTGGGCGAGTACGAGCAGCTCGAGTTCCTGGCCAACCGCGAAGCGCGCTCGCTGCAGGAGTCGCTGGCCATGGCCCTGGACCAGCCGGACGACCGCTCGGCGATGGAAACCGCCGCGAGTTGGATCTTGAACGCCAAGGGGCTCGCTCAAGAGTCGTTCGCGCAGCGGACACTGGAAGCCCGCGAGACGACCGATCCGCGTCAGGCCGCCGATCTGCGCGATTGGCTTGCGGTGCGCTATCGCCTGGCCAAACTCTCGTTGGCCGATGGAGTCGCGAAGCCGCTGTCGGACTCCGATCAGGAAGACATCGACAGCAAGAAGCAAGAGCGCGAACTGGCCGCCCTTTCCGCCCGCGAGCAGGTCCTGGCCAAGCAACTGGGGCGATCGAGCCTGCGGGAGCAGAGCGATCCGTGGGTGGATTTGGCTGCCGTGCGCGCGAAGATTCCTGCGGAAACGGTGTTGATTGAGTTCGCGCGGTCCGTGCCCCCTAAGGCCAAGGCGCCTGCGAATGCTGCGCCGGCCAAGTATCTGGCTTGGGTGATTCCGCCGGCCGGGCATGGCGAAGTGAAACTGGTCGACCTGGGCCCGTGCGCGGCCATCGACGCAGCCATCGCGGCGGCTCGCAAACCGCTGTTGGCAGCGCGCGAGGCCATTCTGGACGTCGGCGAAGCGGAAGCCGAGAAGGCGCTGCAGAAGGAACTGGCGGCGCTTTCCGCGAAACTGCTCGATCCGCTCCGTCCGTATGTGGCAAGCTCCAGGCACTGGATCCTCTCGCCGGATGGCAACCTGTGGCTCGTCCCTTGGTCCGCGCTGCTCGTCGAGAAGGACAAGTATCTGGTCGAGTCGCATGCGACCAGTCTGGTCGTGAGCGGCCGTGACCTGGTGGAGCTCGCGGGCCGCAAAGCCAGCGGCAATCCCTCGCTGGTGCTGGCCGATCCCGACTTCGATCTGTCGGAGTCGGCAAGCAAGCCGGGCGAGGCCCCGTCGCAGGCCCCCTTGGCGGCAGCCGACGATCGACGCACGCAGGCCACGCGTTCGGCTGCGGTCCGGTCGGCCGTTTCGACCTCGTGGCAACGGCTCCCCGGCACGGCGCAGGAGGCGAAAGAGCTCGAGCCCAAGCTCGCCGCCTACACCGGCTCGACGATCGATCTCCGCACGGGGCGAGACGCATCCGAAACAGCGATTCGCGATGCCTGGCAGCCGCGGGTCGCGGTCCTCAGCACGCACGGTTATTTTCTCGACCGCAGTCCGGAGTCAGGCAGCACGACGCTGCAAAGCCCGCTGGTCCGCTGCGGACTGGTGCTAGCCGGCGCGAATCGTCGCGCGACAGCCGCCAGCGATTCGCCCGACGACGGAATCCTGACCGGGCTGGAGATTATCGGGGCCGATCTCCGCGGGACCGAACTGGTTGTGTTGAGCGCCTGTGAGACGGCGCTGGGCGAAGTTCGCGCAGCCGAGGGGGTGGCCGGCTTGCGGCAGGCTTTCCAACTGGCAGGGGCTCAAAGCGTGCTGGCCTCGCTGTGGCGCGTGCCCGATGCCGACACGGCGCAGCTGATGGTCGACTTCTACGAACGTCTGGCCGCAACGGGAGACAAATCGGTGGCAATTCGCGAGGCTCAGCTCGCCCTGCTCGATCGGCACCGCAAGACGACCAAATCGGGCCATCCCTACTATTGGGGCGCGTTCACCCTGACGGGCCGCACCGATCGACCTGAAGTTACTGCCGCCAAGCCACGCCCGACGCGCGAGGTGATTCGTCCCCGCGTGCGCGTGATTTCGGCCACCGCGCCGGTCATGGATGGCACGGCGCAGGTCGCGGTGGTGCGCCAGGGGGACAGTCTGGAAGTGACGGGCGAACAAGGAGAATGGCTGCTTGTGCCGGTTGCGGGCCAACCCAAACCGGGCTGGATCTTGAAACGGCATGTGCAAGTGATCGAGTAACGCTCAAATCCCCGCCAGAAACGAGGGCGCAGGACTTGCCGAACGGTAATCCGGGGAACTCTACTGACAGGTCGATGAACCGAACGGACGAGGCGGCCGTTCATCGTCGCAGTGCTCGAGCATTCAACACGGGGTAGGTTATGCGACGCTATCTTGTCATCCTGCTGTCAATTTTGTGCCTGCCCCCCACTTCGGTTGCCTTCGCTCAGGAAGCCGACGGGGTAGCCATCTATAATCGGCTGTTAAAGTCGGCAGTTTTGCTCAAGATCATGCCCAACGTCGAGGGGCGCGGGGGCAACGGCACCGGCTGGATCATCGACAAGCCCCGGCGACTGGTGGTCACCAACCATCACGTCGGCGTGGGCCAGGAGGAGATGGACGCCTACTTCCCGGTCAGAGAAGGGGATCAGGTGGTCGCAGAACGGGATCGCTACGATCGCGAGTTCAAGCCGACCCGGGCCCGGCTGATCCACTCCGATCCCAGTCGCGACCTGTGCCTGTTCGAAGTGGACGCGCTTCCGCCCGACGCCGAGGCCATCCCGCTGGCGGAGAAGAGCGCTCCCCCCGGAACGCTGGTGCATTGCATCGGCAATCCCGGCGGGAGCGGCGCCTATTGGGTCTACAACACCGGCACCGTCCGGCAGGTGGCCCATCGTCGGCTGAACCTGGGCTCGTTCACCATGAACTGCAAGGTGCTCGAGACGCAGAACCCGACCAACCCGGGCGACAGCGGCGGGCCGGTCGTCAACGGCAAGTACGAATTGATCGGCGTGACCAACGGAGGCATTCCCGGCATCGACCTGATGAATACCTCGGTCGACTTGAGCGAGGTGAAAGCCTTCATGAAGGCTGTTGACTCGTTTGTCGAGCCGCGGCTGGTCGACGACTTCAAACGTCGCGGCATGGCCTACAAGGACGCAGGGCGAAATCAGAAGGCCCTGACCGATTTCGCCCGCGTGCTGGAACTGAATCCCGAGGACGGCGAGGGGCATCTGGGGCGCGCCATCTGCTTGAGCCGCCTGGAGCAGCACGAGCCAGCCTTTGCGTCGTTCACGGCGGCCGCCAAACTTCGCCCGGAAGATCCCGCCGTCTTTCGCGAGCGGGGCATCGCCTGGATTCGCCGCAAGGATCCCGTGAAAGCGGTCGAGGACTGGAGCGAGGCGATCCGCCTGAACCCCAAAGATATTGAGAGCCTGGAACACCGGGCCCAGTTGTTCGAGGCTGCCAAGCTCTACGACAAGGCACTGGTCGATTGGACCGCGCTGGTCGCGATTCTGCCGGAAAGCGCCGATCCGCGCTTCAGCCGCGGCCGTGCCTACTGGAAGAGCGACGCCAACGACAAAGCGGTCGAGGATTTCACGGAAGCGCTCAAGCTCTTCCCGCATCCGAACATTCTGTACCATCGCGGGCTGGCCTTCATGGACCTGAAGAACTACGAGCAGGCCCTGAAGGACATGACCCTGACGATTCGCGCCAGCCAGCGATTTGCGCCGGCCTTTTGCGCGCGGGGCGAGATCTTTCGCCTGCATGGCAAGCTGCAGGAAGCGATCGACGACCTAAGCGAGGCCGTGCGTTTGAATCCCGATTATTCGATTGCTTATCTGCGAAGAAGCATGGCCTTTCGCGAGAAAGGGCTGAAGGAGATGGCCCAGTCGGATTACGACAAGGCGGTCGCTCTGGAGCCGGCGCTGGCCACTGTGAAGCTCCCTGATCGGCTGGCGTCGGTCACGCAGGAACGCCCTCGGCAGGCGATGCCTTCGGAGGTGACGGCGGCGGAATCGCCCGACCTGGAAACGTGCATGCGCGAGTTGGCCCGCGATGTCGCCCGCGAGTTGGTGAAGCAGGGTCACACGGCGATCTCGGTGGGGCAGTTCACCAGTCCTCCGCAGTTGCCCGCCAGCACGGGTCCGGGTCTGGCGAACATGCTGGCCGACGAGCTTCGCAAGTTCGGGGCCCAGGTGGGACCGGCCGAGTTCGGCGTGAAAGGGGAGTTCCGCGATGTCTCGGACCAGAAGGCCGGCAAGCTGGCCGTGCGGATCCAGGCCGACCTGATCGGCCGCGACGGGACCCGGGTGGCCCGCTTCGCCCGGTTGGTTCGGGGTGCCTCGAATGTCGCGCCGCTGCTGGGCCTGTCGGTTGTTCTGCCCAGCGATCGCCCCGAACGGGAACGCGAGAAGCGCTTACAGGAGAGCGTCGATCATCCGCAGACCAAGATCGAAGGAACGCGCGTTACCGCCGCGGCGGGCAGTCCCTATCTGGTCGAGATCCTGGTTCAGGAGCCAGGCGGGTTGAAGCCTCGCACGCCGAAGCTGGATGACGGCCTGGCCTTTGTCGACATTGAGAAGGGGGAGACCTATGCGATCCGCGTGGTGAACAACTCCGACTACGACGCCGCGGTGACGCTGGCGATCGATGGCTTGAACCTGTTCGCTTTTAGCCAGAATCGCGAGTACTCGTACTTCGTCCTGGCGGCCAAGAGCGAGACGGTCATCAAGGGCTGGCATCGCACGAACACCGCCAGCGATTCGTTTTTGATCACGGAGTACGCCAAGAGCGCGGCGGCGGAGTTGGGGGCGGGGACGGCCTCAATGGGGACGATTACCGCCAGCTTTGCCGCTGCCTGGCCGGCCGATCAACCGCCGCCGGCCGATGAACTGGCAGGCCGTTTGGGAAATCGAGGCGAAGGAAAAGCCACGGGGCGCGGCCCGGTGGTGGCGCTCAACTATCAAGAGGTCCGCCGGCAGGTCGGCGCGGTTCGCTCGGTGGTGAGCGTCCGCTATGACAAGCCTTAACGGACAACAGCGATTTCGCACCACGCCAGGCTGATCTCGACCCACACAAACGATGAGAGTTCCTATGTCTGCTCACCGGATCTTTGCCCTCACCGTTCTGCTGACCGGATGCCTGGCCTTTGGCGCGGTCCGGCATTCGGCGGCGCAAGACAAGACGGACAAGAAAGAAGGGGCCGCACCCTCGCCCGACCTACAGAAGGCCCTGGCTTCTGCGGCCGAAGAGGTTTCTGCATTTCTCAAATCCAAGAACGCGGGCGAACTGGCGGTGGGACAGTTCACCAGCCCTCCGCAGTTGCAGGCCAGCGGGGGCTCGGCCCTGGCCAAGATCCTGGCCGAGCAGCTCACGCAGTCGGGCATCACCGTGAAACGTCGGGCAGAACTGGGACTGCAGGGAGAATACGCCGAGGTCCCGGCCGCCGAAGGAGCCGTGGTCGCGCGAATCAAGGGCGAGGTTCGAGATCGTCAGGGCAAGGCCATCCATCAGTTCACGCGCGATGTGACCGGCGCCGACGCCATCGCAGGGATGTTCGGGGTGACCGTCAACCTTCCGCCGGATAAGGGGCAGAAGGAGCGGAACCGTTTGCTTCGCCAAGGACTGGCCGGTTCGCAAGTGATTCTTGCCGGCAATCAGGTGCTGGCCGGCGAAGCCAGCCCGTACTCGATTGAGGTTCTGGTCCGCGAAGAGGGCAAACTGGCGTCCCGCGTGCCTACCGATCAGAAAGGGATGGCCTTTGTGGGCATCGAGCGCGGCCAGCAATACGCTGTGCGTGTGACGAACAAGTCCGAGTACGACGCGGCCGTGACCCTGATGATCGACGGGCTGAATATGTTCTCTTTCAGCCAGCGGCAGGACTACTCGTACTTCATCCTGGCGGCGGGTCAGTCGACCGTGATCCAAGGGTGGCATCGCACGAATGACGTCTCCGATGCCTTTGAGGTAACGAGCTATGCCAAGAGCGCCGTTGCCGAGCTGCTGGCCCCCGACGCCAAGATTGGCACCATCACGGCCACCTTCGCCGCCGCCTGGCCGGCCGATCAGCCACCTCCGCCGGATGAACTGGCCGCCCGGTTGGCCGATCGGGGAACGGGCGATGCCACGGGGCGCGGGCCGGCCGTCGCGTCGAAGTTCACCGAGGTCCAGCGCAAGAAGGGGGCCATGCGGGCCAGTGTGAGTGTGCGGTACACTCGGCCCGAGTAGTTCCGCGGCAGCGTCGCGTGTCCTTGTTTGAATTGGCTGTGAGGCTTCCCCGTGCATCAACGTGGCGACACTCCCGTTCCCGGGTACACCCTGACCGAATTCCTGGGCCGGGGGGGCTACGGCGAAGTCTGGCGGGCCAGCGCGCCGGGAGGAGTTTCGGCAGCGCTCAAAATGGTCAGCTTGAGCGGCACGCAGGGGCTGAAGGAGTACCGCGCGGTCGAGCGGATCAAGGCCATCCGGCATGCGAATCTGCTGCCGATCCACGCCTTCTGGGTGCTCGACGGAGACGGTCATCCGCTGGAAGAAGCAACGCTCAAAGAGTTCTCGACCAGCGGATCGAAAGAGGGCCTGGTTGATACGATGGTCGCCCCCAGCCTTCGCCCCGCATTGCTGGTGATGGCGATGCCGCTGGGAGACAAGAATCTCTTTCAGCGCCTTGCCGAGTGCCGGGCGGCGGGCATTGCTGGAATTCCGCCGGTCGAGTTGCTCAATCATCTCGAGGATGCCGCGCGGGCGATCGATTACTTGAACTCGCCGCGGCACGACCTGGGCGAAGGCCCGGTCGCCATCAGTCATGGCGATGTGAAGCCGCAGAACATCATGCTGGTGGGAACGTCGGCCCAGTTGTGCGACTTCGGGCTGGCCCGCGTGCTGGGGCCCGGCGTCAGCACGACGACCGGCGGAGGGACGCCAGCCTACATCCCGCCCGAGATGCTGGAGACGCACAAGCCGTCGGCCACCTCCGATCAGTACTCGCTGGCAGTCAGCTATATCGAACTGCGAACCGGTCGACTTCCCTTCAGCGACAGCGGTTCGTATGTGGAAGTGCTCGACGCGCACCTGAAGGGGGCGCTCGATTTCTCTGCGCTCCCTGCACCCGAGCAGGCCGTGATTCGTCGCGCGGCTGCACGGCAGCCGCAGGATCGCTATCCGAACTGTCAGCAGATGGTACAGGCCCTGCGCGCCGCCTGTCCGCCCGATACCGCCCCCAGCTTGCTGCGTGAAGGGGATCTGCAAGAGACGAAGGATCTGGGAGAGACCCCGGCTGAGAAGCTACCGCTGCGGTCGCGCCCCCTGCCGCAGACTGCAAGCCCGGCCGGCAAGCGGATCCTGGCGGGCGCGGCGGTGGTTGGTCTGTTGATGCTGTTTCTTGCGCGAGGGTACTTCGCCACGGGAACGAGTGAAGAGCCTGCGAAGAAGTCTGCCGAAATCGTCGCCCGTAAGGAGGTCCCGAAAGAGATCGCGAAAGAGGAACCTCCCAAGAAGGCGGGGGACGAAGTCCCGAAGAAAACAGAAGTCGCCGTAGCAAAGAAGCCCGAGGTCCCTCCGCTGGAGAAGTCGTGGACCAACTCTGTGGGCATGAAGCTGCTGCTCATTCCTGCGGGCGAGTTCATCATGGGTTCGCCCGCGGGCGAGTCAGGACAAGGCACGAACGAGACTCCGCATCCGGTTTCGATCCGACGCCCGTTCTATCTGGCCGCGCATGAAGTCACGCAGAGGCAGTTTCAGGAAGTAACGTCGCGCAACCCCAGCCACTTCTCACCGCAAGGTCCGGGTCGAGAGCGCCTGGGCCAAGTCGATCCGCTCAAGCTGCCGGTCGAGAAGGTAACGTATGCAGACGCAGTCGACTTCTGCGAGAAGCTCGCGGCACAACCCGCAGAGAAAGCGGCGGGCCGCAGCTATCGCCTGCCCACCGAAGCGGAATGGGAGTACGCCTGCCGAGCCGGCACGAAGACGCGTTTCTGGTCAGGGGATGAACTATCTCCCAAGCAGGCGCTTTGCGACTTTGGATCCGCCGGCGGAGTTCCGCAGCCCAAGCGGCCCGCAACCGTCGGCTTGCTGGCGGCCAATCCCTGGGGACTGTTCGACATGCATGGCAACGTAGCCGAGTGGTGCAGCGACTGGTACACCGACGCGCCCGCCGGGGGTGCCGATCCGCAAGGCCCCGCGCAAGGGACCGATCGCGTGCTTCGCGGCGGCGGCTTCTACGTCACGCCGGCCAAGTGCCGATCGGCCGATCGATTCCGTGCCCCACCGGAGACGAGCGACATCGCCGTTGGTTTTCGGGTGGTCTGCGAAACGGAGTCCCCTCTGCCGCAGTAAATCTGTGAGACTCGTCATCGATGCTGTCTGGTTCATGGTGATGCGAAGCGAGACAGGGGTTCGACAAAGGGAGATTTCCAATGGGCAGTTTTGCATCGCCGGGGCGCTGGGCAGGGATTCTGGTTCTGGCAATCGCCGCTCCTGCGCTGGCGCAATCGCCGCGTCAGCTCTACGACTACCATTTCGAAGAGGGGCGAAAGTTCCAGAATGCGGGACGCCCGCGTGAAGCCTTGCCCCACTTTCAGGCAGCGCTTGAGGCCGCCAAGCAGGTTCCGGGGGGCGTCGAACGGGCCGACAGGTTGTACTACAACCTGGGAATGGCCCAGGGGGGGGCAGGGTTCGTGAAGGAGATGTTCGAGACCATGGGCAGCGTCGAAGCCTGGCGACGCAAGAACCTGGGAAACGACGATCCCGACACGATTCTCGTTCTCCGTTGGCTGGCCATCCAACATAACCTTCATGGCCACTTAGTCGAAGCTGAAGCCTACGACCGCGAAGTGATCGCGCTGTCCGAGAAGCGTTACGGCGCCGATTCGACCCAGGTAGCAGATGCCTTGGCGAATGCGATGCCGAACCTGCACAACTTGGGAAAGCTCGACGAGGTCCACAAGTTCGCAGTCCGTTGCCTGGCCATCCGCGAGGCCAAGCTCGGGACCAATAACTATTATTTGCGAGATCCGTTGCAGCAACTGGCGTCGGGAGCGATTGATAAGGGGGAGTACAGCCGCGCCGAAGCGATCTTTCAACGCATCGCGGGGCTCGAACCGCGGAAGGATGGGAACCCGAAAACGGCGCCGATCCATCGCGCCGAGTACTTGAGCAACCTGGCTGCCTTCTACACGCAGATGGGGCGATACCTCGAGGCCGAAGCGTGCTATCGAGAACAGCTGGCCATCTATGCCAAATTGATGGAGCATCAACCGACGACGTATGCGCCGCTGCAGGCGTTGACCTTGTCCGTCGTCGGCGACTTGTACGTGGAGATGGGCTTGCCGGATAAAGCGATGGGTTTCTACCTCGCCGCGATGGAACGGCTCGAGCGTCTGAACGCACCCGGTTCGGCAAGTTATGCGCTCCAAGGCATCGGGCGAATCCATCAGCAGCGAGGCGAACTGGTGCAAGCCGAAGCGAACTTCCAACGCTCGCTGGATTTGGGGAAGAACAATCGAAGTTTGATCCTGTTAGCCGCCCACGTCGCGGCGTTGCTTCGCGACAAGGGGGAGTATGAAGAGTCGGCCCAGCTCTTCAGCGAGGCCGTCTCTCAACTCATCGAAAGGTTTGGCGAGAAGAGCCCCTACATTACTCGGATCCGTCTGGAGCAAGGCGAGTTGGAGGCCGCGCGAGGAAACCGCGCGGCAGCGGCGAAGCTCTTTCAGCAGGTCATCGACGCTTCCGGCGTCAATACGGCCGGCAACCCCGACACGGCCGATGGTCAACTGGCTTTGGCCCGTCTGGCCCGTACCGCGGGCGAGCGGCAGTCGGCCCTCACGGCCGCCGACAAGGCGCGGCGCGAAATGCGGCGATTTACGAGCCGCGTGCTGCCGGCCCTAGGCGAGCACGAACAACTCGAGTTTCTGGCCCATCGCGACGCCGGGTCATTCCAACAAGCGCTGGCCATGGCACTGGACTACCGCGATGATCGCACGGCGCGCGAAACCGCGGCCGGTTGGGTGTTGAACGCGAAGGGGTTGGTTCAGGAGGCCGTGGCGCAGCGGACTCTGCTGGCTCGCGGCACCAACGACCCGCGGCAGGCGGCCGTACTGCGCGAATGGCTGGCCATTCGTTTTCGCCTGGCCCGCATGGCCATAGCCGAAGGCACGCCTGTCGATGCCCAGGCACGCGAGCGCGAGCTCGCAACCCTCTCCAGTCGCGAGCAGATCCTGGCCGGCCAACTGGGCCGCTCCCACGCCGCCGAACAGGTCGATCCCTGGATCGAACTCGCGGCGGTTCGCGAGAAGCTCCCGAGGGATGCCATGCTGATCGAGATCGTGCGCTATACCCCGTTCGTGAAAAAGACCTTCAAGAAGGTCGAACCAAAAAGCGAGCCCGAGAAGAACGCTAAGGCCGACAAGCCTGCCGTCGCCCCCGCAGAGGCCGCGCCGCGCTACCTGGCCTGGCTGATTCCCCCGGCCGGACCTGGCGAAGTGCAACTGGTCGATCTGGGACCGGCCGAGGAAATGGACCTGGCGGTTGCCGCTGCACGAAAGCTTCTGCTGGGGGCTCGCGAAGCGATCCTGGAGACGGGCGAGGCCGAAGCCGAAGAGGCTTTGCAGAAAGAGCTCGCCGTGCTCTCGAAGCGGCTGCTGGAACCGATGCGGCCGCACCTTGCCGAATCCAAGCATTGGATCATCTCGCCCGATGCGAGCTTGTGGCTGGTCCCCTGGTCGGCCCTGTCGCTCGAGAAGGGGAAGTATCTGGTCGAAACGCATGTCACTCGTTTTGTCGTCAGCGGTCGCGACGTGGTCGAGCAGTCCGGCAAGCAGGCCAGCGGAAACGCTCCCTTGGTGCTGGCCGATCCGGATTTCGATCTGACGGACAAGGCCGGACCGGAGGGCACCAGCGGCACCCGCAGCCTGCCCGTCGACGGCGATAGTTCCAGCACGCGCGCCATGCGCTTGGCCGCAGTGCGCGGGGCCGTGGCAAGCTCCTGGCAACGCTTGCCGGGAACCGCGCAGGAAGCCAAGGAACTGGAGCCGAAGCTCTCGGCCTACACCCGCTCGAAGATCGAACTGCACACTGGGCGTGCAGCGGTCGAGCAGATCGTGCGCGATGCCTGGCAGCCGCGAGTGGTTGTCCTCAGCACGCACGGCTACTTCCTGGATCGCCCGTCCGACAGCGGCAACGCTCCCCTGACGCTGATGAGTCCGCTGGTCCGTTGCGGCCTGGTGCTGGCCGGCGCGAACCGCCGGGGACAGAGCGCCTCGACCGACGATGGCATCTTGACCGGCCTGGAGATTGTGGGATCCGACCTGCGCGGCACCGAACTCGTCGTCCTCTCGGCTTGCGAAACAGGCCTGGGAGAAGTTCGCTCGGCCGAAGGGGTCGTCGGCCTGCGGCAGGCCTTTCAACTGGCCGGCGCGCAAAGCGTGCTGGCCTCGTTGTGGCGTGTCCCGGACGCCGACACTGCGCAGCTCATGTCAGGTTTCTACGATCGTCTGACCGTGACCGGCGACAAGGCGGTCGCGCTCCGCGAGGCGCAGGTGGCCCTGCTTGAGTCGAAGCGCAAGACCGCCAAGTCAGGGCACCCTTACTTCTGGGCCGCCTTTACGCTGACCGGCCGGTCTGATCGGCCCGAGGTCTCGCTCGCCAAGCCGCGCCCTGCCCGCCCGGTGGTCCTGGCCCGGGTTCAGGTTGTCTCGGCTACCGCTTCCATCATGGATGGCTCGGCGCAGGTGGCGCTGGCTCGTCAGGGCGAGCTGCTTGAGGTGACGGCCGAGCAAGGGGAATGGCTGCTGGTTCCCGTCGCCGGACGCGCCAAGCCTGGTTGGATCTTGAAGCGGCACGTGCGGGCGATCGACGAGTAGCAGGGGGGCTGCATCGGACCTCCCTGGCCGTCAGTCTCACCACACGCTACGCGTCTCGATTCGAGACTCTGAGAATCTCACCACCAACCCGCACCTTGCCCCCCGCCATTTCCACTGATCTACTTCCTCCGCCACGAACCCTGGAGGAACAAATGGCCCATCGACGCGTCACCCGCGACGAATGTCTCACCCTGCTCCAAGCTGGCTGGACGATCACAACGCAAAATTTCCAGTCATCCGCCTGGCATCCGAATCTTCGGCGAAGCGTGCCTCTCGCAGCAACTACGATCACGGCGCTTTTGCGAGAACGGCTGATCGAGCGGATGGAGACAGAGACAGGGCAGGGATTCAAGGCCGGTTCAGCGGGGAAGACCAGGTGCCGACTGCGGCCCGATCAGGCGATTGGCGAGATCAGGCTCGCGTGAAGTTCAGTCCGTTGCTACCACAAACTAGGACTTGGAAGGCTTCCATGCCCAGCGAAGATCTTGATTTGACTGCTTGGTGTCGCAAGACCAAGGCACAGATTGCCGACCAACTTGTAGAGGTCGAGATGTGGCTGAAGGTACTAGGCTCGCGGGGATCGTCTCGTCGTCACCTGCTTGTCGCCATGAGAAAGTCACTGACCGAATACGTCCAGGCCATGGACGAACTAGCGTCGACGCTTGGACCGCCGGATGCTTAAGGTGTCAATGCAACACGGGGCACGAGATCGCTCGTCCCATGGCTTGAGGGCGTTGGCGCGTGTGAACGCAGTTCTTGCGGGGCGGGAACATGCTCGGCCTTCTCGACGATATGGGTCAACGGGCTGGGAGCCATGTCCAAGTCGTACCGTTCTTCTTCGGGGCGTTGCCGAAGATCCAGCCAAGATGCGAGGCGTGCTCTCGGGTGCGAACCGCCCGCACGGGTTCACTCAAATCGCTGCGATCTCGCCTTGTTCACTCAGCGGACGTCAACGCACACCAACTTGCCCGCGGCATTGCGCGCATAGATCCGTCCGTTGGCAAGCACAGGCACGGTCCAGCAGCGGCCGTCGAGGATTGCGGCTCGCCCCAGCTCTTGAAAAGACTCGCTGGTCGCTTTGGCGATGACCAGGCTCCCCTCGTCACTCAGGGCAATCAGCCGGCCATCGGCCAGCATCAGAGAGCCGCAGCCCAGTCCCCCCTGCTTCCATTTCACTTCGCCCGACTTCGCGTCAAGACAGACCAGATCCACGCGCCGCCGGTCGTGACTGTTACCGCTGAAGCCATACAGGCAGCCCTCGAAGAGAACACAGTTGTTCATGTGGTTGGCCATGTTCTTGTTCTGATAGAGAGCCTCCAGCTTTCCCCCTTTCAACTCGAAGAGTGCGCAGCCCTGGCGATAGCCGGTCGAGACAAAGATCGTGTTGCCGATGGGAATGGGCGTGGTCGACGTGGTAACGTATTGCGTCTCCCATGGAGTCTGGGCAATCTCCTGGCCGTCTTTCTCGCGTACGACGAGCAGGCAATCGTTGTTCAAAACGGCAATCGCGGCTTCGCCGGCAACTTGCATCGCAACCGCCGACCCGTAGCCAGGACGATAGAGGTTCGTCTTCCAGACAAGCTGGCCTGTGCGCTTGTCGAAGGCTGCGGTTCGGCCCGCTTCGAGCAGCAGCAGTTCGCCGCGCACCAGCGGAGAACACGAGAATCCCCACTCGGGCATCTTCACCTCGAGCAGCTTCTGCAACTCGGCCGACCAGACCACCGTCCCCTTGTCGGCATCCAGGCAGAACAGATGCCCTTCTTTGCTGACGGTGTAGACGCGGTTGCCGTCGACGGTGGGGGTGGCCGCTGGCCCTCCTTCGTGCAGATTGTCGACCAACAGGCAGGGGTACGAGTGCTTCCAGAGGACGTCCCCCTTCGCGGCATCCAAGCAAAAGACGGTGTCCTTGCCGTCTGCCCAACCCATGGTGAAGGCGCGACTCGAACTGACAGAGATCGAGCTGAAGCCAATTCCGATCTGCTGATTCCAGAGCTGGCCAGGCCCGGCATCGGGCCAGGTTGATTTCCAATCCTTCTCGCGCGAGATCCCGTCGCCGCGCGGCCCGCGCCAGACCGGCCAGTCGAAGCTTTCCTCGTCCTTCGCCGGCTCGGGGGCCGAAGGTTGCGGAGCGGCTTGAACCACGGTCTGCGGAGATGGTGCAGACGAGGGAGCCGTTGGCTGCGATGGCGATGGCGGCTGCGAAGGCGCCTGCACAACAGGGCTTGCCTTGGCAGCGGGCTGCGTTGGCGGAAGCGTCGCCCGTTCCGATTTGGAGCAGGCGGTAAGAGTCGCAATCAGCGCAACCCAGGCAATTGGGCGTATCATGGCAAGAGTCCAGCCAGTGGACGAGGATTCGTGATCGCAAGGCAAATTGATTGTCGCGACTGCGATGGTGCTCGTCCAATGGGTTGGGACTACCCGACCTGGGGATGTCCGCACGCGCGGATGTTGCATCCGCACATGTACAGATCCTTATCCACCGAGTAGGCCAGCTTGCGGAGCTTCTTGAAGCCGGAGTTGACGTCCTTCCACTCGTGCTTTTCTTCCTTGAGCGCCTTGTCGAGCTTCTTTCGCCCATCCTTGTCCAGTTTGCTGCTCAGATCGAGCACGGCCAGCGACTTCCGATTCATCAGAATGTCGATGAGGCTCTGATACTGCTTGCCGGGTGCCGAGTTCGAAGGCATCCACTCGGCGAAAGCTCCCTTGGCCTGCATGTACTGCGGAACGTAGAAGGCCGCTTCGTCGCGGGCCTGCACCGCCTTGGTCTGCTCGTACATCTTCCGTACGTCCTTGAGCCGTTTGTGCATAGGCTCGATCTGCTTCTCGAACTTTTCGTAGGTCTTGTAGGCCGTATGGAGAGGGGCGAGAACGTCGTTCTTGACGTACTGCTTGTACTTTTCGATGCGGGATTTGAGTTCCTTGAGGGCCGCCTCGGGGCTATCAATGTCCTTCGCGTCGGGCGTCTCCTCTGACTCCGACTCCTTCTCTTCCTCTTCGGGCCCGTTTTCGCCCGTTTTGCCGGTTTCCCCGACTTCTTCGGATTCCGATTCGCTGGAGGCGTCCGAACCGTCATCGCTGGCATCTTCCGGAACTGACTTACCCGACTCCGGTTCTTTCTCTCCCGTTTTCTTTTCGCCCGATTCGCTCTTCTGCTCCGATTTTTTCTCGTCGGACTCCCCCTCGCCCGACTCCTTCTCCTCCTTGTCTTCCTTTTCCTCTTTCTCCTCTTCTTCCCCCTTTCCGCCCTTGGCTTCCGGCTGATCTCCGTCGTCCTCTTCTTCTATTTCATCCTCGGGCTCGTCTTCGTCTTTGCCCAGCAGGATGTTGTCCATCGCCTCTTCCAAGGCGGTGTTTTCGGCGGGAGCTTCACTCGGTTCTTCGGTCGACTCGCTGGAACCGCCCTTCTCGGCGATCTGCGAGTCGAGCCGCTTCTGGAACTTTTTCATCTCCTCGCCGGCCTTCTTGCCGTCGAGCGCTTCCATGGCTTCGACCACGGCGTCGATCTGCGTGGCGATCCAATCTTCGCCCCCCAGCTTCGCCTTGACCGCTTTCTCCCAGGCGATGCTGAGTTCCTTGCCGATGTCGCGGAGTTCGGTCTTCTTCTTGACCGCATGTCGCTCGTAGATTTTCTGCAGCACGCCCATGATGATGTTCCTTGTTCGCCAGGTGAAAGCGGTCGCCGCCAGGCCGGACTCGGGTAAGGTCCGGCGAGGGGATCGCGTTGAATTCAAATTAACTCGCGTTAGGTCAGCTCTTTGACCAACGTCTTGAGGGCGGAGAGCAATCCAGCCCGGAATTTGACGCGGACCCCGAACGGATTGGCGGTCTCCGCTTCTAGCAGTAGCTCGTCGGTTCGCACGTAGCGCTCCAGGTCGCGCACTTCCTTGAGCGTCGCAGGCTTCTCGGTCAGCTTCTTTTCGATCGCCGACAACTCGCTGGCCGCCTTGATGGCGTCTTCGTCGCCGGTCTTATCGATGGCAGCCGACAACGCGTCGATCTGCTTGATCGCCTCGGTCCGCGCGGTCTGCCAGGCCTTGAGTGCCGCTTCGGAGGGCTCGACGGGACCTTCCTTCCCTTCGGGCTTGGCAGTCGACTTCTGCGGCGTCTTGAGCAGGGCGATCACATCGTCCACGATCTTGCACGCGGGAGCAAACTGCTGGCGATCGGCGAACTGCTTCGCCTGGTCCAGCTTCACGCGGACGCGCGTGGCCAACTCCGGATCTTTGACGTCGGTCTTGAGAAGTGGATTCGTCAACCGTGTCTTGTAGCCTTGCTCGTCGGGCGGAATCGGCGGCGGGCCGGTCGGCTTCTTGGGCGCTTCCTTCTTCGGTTCCGCCGTTCCCGATTTCTCGGACGACTCCGATTCGGACTTCTCGGACTCCTCGGGCTTCTCGACCTGGAAAGGCTTGAGCAGGGCCAGCGCTTCGTCGAGCAGCTTGCAAGCCGGCTCGTACTCGCCCTTGCGGCCGTACATGTTGGCTTCGCTGACCTTCAGGTTGATCGACTTGGCGATGGCCGGATCTGAGATCTTGGCCTTGCGCTGCTCGATGACCAACTCGGTGCGAGTATTGAAGCCCTTGTCGTCGGGCGTCATCGGACCGACTTCCTTGGGCGGAGTCTTCTTGGGCGGCTCCTTCTTGGGAGGGGCCATGAAGGGCTTGATCATGGCGCTCGCCTCGTCGAGCAGCTTGTTCGCCTGCTGGTACTCCCCCTTGCGGCTGAAGGTGTTGGCTTCGCTGACCTTCAACTTGAACGACTTGTCGACGTTGGCATCGGTGACCGTCGCCTTGCTGCGCTGGTCGTTGATGGCTGCGATCCGTCCATCGAAGGCCTTGCTTTCGGGCGTCTCTTTGGGCGGTTCCTTGGCGGGCGGCTTGGCCGGCATCTTGCCGGGAGCTGGCGGAGGGCCCTTCGGGCCGCCCGGGGTCGCGGTTCCCTTGACGGGCTCTTTCGTCGGTTCCTTGGCGACGGGCTTGGGGGCCTCTTTCGCAGGTTCCTTGGCGACGGGCTTGGGACCTTCGTCCTCGTCCGCTTCCAGCTCCTTGGCGTCGGCCGCCTTGATCATGTTGACCATCATCGCCGAGCCCAGAACCTCGGCTGCCGCGGCGGCAAACTTAACCTTGACCGAAGCGTCGCCCTTCTGAACTTCGAACGTCGGCTTACCGTCGCCGTCGTACAGAATGCCTTCACTGATGACTTTCGCGCCGGCCTTCTTGCCGTCGTTGACCATCTTCACCTTGGACATGCCAGCGCAGATCGCGAACGAACCATCTTTGTTCTTGACCAGCGCCACGGGGACGGCCTGCTCCTTGGAAGCAGCCTTGGCCTTTTTCAAGCAGATCACGACGTTCTTCTTGTGCGGCTCGTACCATTCCGTTCCCGGTTTCGCGGCTTTACCAGCCATAGGTCGATGTCCCGTGAGGGGCCTTTCGTCGGTTTGGAGAATGACAGAGACAGACAGCTGGCAACGAAACAGTTCTAGCAAGCAGCCAATGCTACTTCAATCAAACGCATCGGTGACGTCTGCCGACCCGCCGGGTCACCTCGCGAATGCCCAGAGTCTAGACGGTGCGCATGGCACGATCGAGGCATGATGCAGGAAGCTTTCCTGCATTCTTAAGAACGCGTTGCCTGAAGGATCTCGCGCAAATCGGCGGATAAACTTGTCAGGCGGTGGGGACCTTTTCCGAGCGACTGCGAAAGAACTCCCACACCATCGGCATGATGGAAATGACAATGATGGCCAGGATGACGTACTGAAAGTTCCGTTTCACCGCGGGCAGGTTTCCAAAGAAGTACCCGGCCGTCAGGAACGAAACGACCCATACGATGCCGCCGACGATGTTGTAGATCGCGAACCGCGCGTAGTTCATGGACCCTACACCGGCCACAAACGGGGCAAAGGTGCGGATGATCGGCATGAAGCGGGCCATGATGATGGTCTTGCCGCCGTGCCGCTCAAAGAAATGCTGCGTCCGAATCAGATGATTCTTGTTGAGGAGCCAAGAACTTTCACTTCGAAACACTTTGGGGCCTATGCGATGCCCTATCGCGTAGTTCGCGGTATCCCCCAGCACCGCGGCCACGCACAACAGCCCCATCGTGAGCAAGATATTGATCGGCGAGCCGTCGATGGCGCTGAGCGCGCCCACCGCAAACAGCAGCGAATCGCCTGGCAGGAAGGGAGTCACGACCAGGCCCGTCTCGGCGAAGATAATCACAAACAGCAGCAGATAGAGCCACACACCCAGATACTCAGCCCAGGTATTCAGGTGCTGATCCAGATGCAGGAAGATATCAATAGCAGTCTGCATTCGACGATTCCTTTCGAGTGGGATGCCGCGTGATTCTACCGGTTCGGCATTCCCTTGTCGTGGGCCGTGCGGCATAGGCATTTCCGTCGACACTGCGCCGCAAAAAGATACAATCACGTTATCACTTCCAGGGACTTTTTAGATCAGGGATCTGCTATGGCGCGCGCCAATCCGTTTGCGATCGGAATCGTCGTCGGGGGACTGCTGCTGGCCGGCATCTCGGCCCGTGCGCAGGAAGCAGCCAAAGAAGCGCCGAAAGAAGCTCCCCCCGCGCCGAAGACGGGCGAGTTCGAGATTATCGAAGAAGGAATCCAGGTCACGCGTCTGCTGGTTGTGCTGAATCGCTATGGCCACCCAGGCAATGTCGAGACGGTGCAGAGATACACCAAGATCGTCGAAGAAGACAAACGGCTGGCCAAACTGAAGGCCAAGACTCCCAAGAAGGACGAGGAACCCAAAGAAGAGAAGAAGCATGAAACGCCTTGGACGATCTACGTCCCCAAAGACTACGACCCGTCGATCCCCTATGGCGTCATCGCCTTTGTCAACTCGGGCGACAAGGGAAGCGTGATTGGGGAGTACAAGCCGGTGCTCGACAAACATCGGCTGATCTGGATTTCAGCCTCAAACTCGGGCAACAGCGTCGCCAACCACTGGCGCATGACGGCGGCCCTGGAAGGCATCCGCAGACTGCGCGAAAAGATGGGCTACAACATCGACCCCGACCGGATCTATGTCTCCGGCACCTCGGGCGGCGCCCGCATCGCCAGCAACGTCTCGATGCTCTTCAGCGACGTGGTCTCCGGCGGCATCTATTTCGCGGGCATCAACATCTATCGCGATGCCACCGCGCAGCCCGGCAACATGATCGTCCCCAACGAGATGCCCGGCATGACCCCCGCGATGCTGGCCCAGGCCAAGCAGCGACGCCATGTCCTGATCTTCGGCGACAAGGACAACGTGGCTGGATACGTGCCGATGCTGGCGAACATCTGGGGGAACGACGGCTTCAAGTATTTTCACTACTTCAAGATTCCGGGCCTGGCGCACACGATGCCCGATGCCGAAGTTTTTGAAAAGGCAGTGCTGGCGGTCGATGCCCCGCTCAAGCTGGCGGCCAAGGGGCATTTTGAAACTGCCGCCACCAGCGAGAAGCGCGACGGCCTGGGCCGCGCGATGGAAGGCTACACCAAAGCGGCCGCGCACGGCCGCGACGAACCCTTCGCGGCCGAGGCCAAAACGAAGGCTGTCGAACTGAAGACCCAGTACACCGCGGCGGTGGCAGCCCTCGAGACGCTGCTCGAATCAGACGACACCAAAGCCTTCAACGCCGACCTGGCCAAGTTCCGCCGGACTTGGGAACCCGTCGGGAACGAAGACGCCAAACGCCTGGCCGAGAAGCTGAAGAACAAGCCCAAGAAGAAGTGAGCGCCGCAAAATAAGGCGATTGAGCTTGAAGGTCATCAATCCAAAGTTCCTGTTGAAGTACGACGAGTAGTCGTTGGCTAGGCGAGCGAGCACGAGACCCCTGGATTCTGAGAGACCCGTTTAAACGCCCCACGTTTTCAGGTATTCTGAAGAATGGCGGCCCGGTCCCGGCGGCCAAATTGTCCGTCTGCACGCGTCTCGCTCGTTTCTCCCCAGGATGTTTAACCAATGCCGAGATCTACCCATCCCTCCCGTCGTCAGTTTCTTCAGAGCATCGCCGCCGCAGGGGCCGCGGGCATGTGGCTCCCGTCGGCACAGTGCGCCTTCGGCTATCAGTCCGCCAACGACCGGCCGATTTTTGCGACCATCGGCTTGCGCAATCAGGGCTGGTCGATCACCAGCAAGTCATTTGGCGTGGCCGATTTCGCCGCTCTGGCCGATGTCGATTCCAGCGTGCTGGAAGAGAACATCCAGAAGGTCGAAAAGCAGACCAAGAAGAAGCCCGACGGCTACAAGGACTACCGCAAGATCCTGGATCGCAAAGATATCGACGCGGTCATGATCGCCACGCCTGACCATTGGCACACCAAGATCTCGGTCGAGGCCATGCGGGCGGGCAAGGACGTCTACTGCGAGAAGCCACTCACGCTGACGATCGACGAAGGCAAGCTCATCGAGAAGGTCGTCAAAGAGACCGGGCGGGTCTTTCAGGTCGGCACGATGCAGCGCACCGAAATCGACAAGCGATTCCTGCAGGCCATCGCCATCATCCGCGAAGGCCGCATCGGCACGGTCAAAAAGGTCACCTGCGGCATCGACCGCATGGAGGCCTCGCCCGTCATTCCGACGGTGGCCGTCCCCGAGCAGATCGACTGGGACATGTGGCTCGGCCCCGCACCCAAGGTGCCGTATCGGGCGTTGCCTGAAATGCGCAAGGGCTATGGCGGCGGAGTCCCCCTCTACAGCAACTGCCACTATTCGTTCCGCAACTGGCACGAGTACTCCGGCGGCAAGCTGACCGACTGGGGCGCTCATCACGTCGATATCGCCTGCTGGGCGCTCGGCGCCACCGAGACCGGCCCGAGCCTGGTCACTCCGGTCGATTACAAGCTGCCGGTCGAATACAAGGACGGCAACCCGGTGGTCGACGACCGCTACAATGCGGCCACGCAGTTCACGATCAAGGTCGCCATGCCCAACGATGTGGAGATGATCATCACCAGCGAAGGAGACAACGGCATTCTGTTCGAAGGAACTGAAGGCCGGTTCTTTGTGAACCGTGGGAAGATCACCGGCAAGCCGGTCGAAGACCTGAAGGAAAAACCGCTCCCGGAAGGGGCGATCGAGAAGGTCTACGGAGGCAAAGTCAGCTCCAACCACACGGCCAACTTCATCGAAGGGATCAAGGCCCGCAAGCAGCCGATTTCCGATGTCTGGTCGCACAATCGCATGCTCGAGATCTGCCATCTCTCGAACATCGCCATGCGTCTGGGTCGCCCGCTGAAGTGGGATCCCGTCAAGCGCGAGATCATCGACGACAAGCAGGCCAACTCGTTCCTGGGACGAGAATACCGCAAGGGGTTTGAGATCGCGTCGTAGGTTTGAAGTAAAAGATGCTTCAAGGACGGAGTTGCCTGAAGGGCGGCTCCGTCCTTTTTTTGTTGATGCGACGGGTTTAGCTATTTCTCGGACGAGAGTTTCGCTCGCTCGGCTTCCATCGCCTCGTGGATCTCCACCGCCCTCTTATACAGCGCCGGCGCCAGCTTTTTCAGGTCCTGCAAATACCGCTTGGCCTCGGGCTTGGGGCACGCCAGAAAGTACTTCAGGATCATCATCCGCACGATTCCGTCGTCGCAGAACTTCGGGGCGTCGAAGAGCTTGGCCAGCCGGTCCATCGAATCCCAGTCTTCGAGTTGGGTCAGATCGGCAATCGCGTACTCGGCCAGCAACGGAGTATCGAGCATCCGCGTCAAACTGCGGATCAGGCGCTCGCGCGAGACCGTCGGCGTGTATTGGCAAAGATCGTGGAACGCACCAATAACGTTCAATAGCTCTTTGCTGAACTTGAATTCGTTCTTCAGGTTCAGATCGTCCAAACGCTGGTCGAGTCGGTCGAAGCCTGCGGCGCCGCGAAGTACGACCTCCGTCACAAAAACCCGTTGGCCCAAAACCGACTTTGACGTCGCTTCGTCGGCGAGCATCTTTTCCAGCAACGGCAGGTCGTCGATCGTGCCGCAAAACGCCAGCAGCCTGAGGTAAACAGTTGTCGCGTTCACGTCGAGCTTCCGCGCTTCCTTGAGCCGCGACACGATCAAGCCTCGGTTCAGCTTCGGCTTGATCTCGGCAAGCTCCTTGGGCGACGCTAAGTCCAATTCGATCAGCGCTTCCGTCACGACCCACTCGCTCGGCGACTTGAGATGCTCCAGAAAGAATGCCAGCCGCTCTGTCCGCCCTTTCGGCAGCTTCGGCAGGCTGCGCACATACTCGATCGCAACCGGGGATATCGCGACGGGGAAGGGGTTGTTTCGCGTCCCTTCGCTGCACCAGTACTTCGCATCCTCCGCTTCGGCCGCAAAGCCGGGCTTGTGGATCAGGTCGCCGACCTTGTACTTGTCCCCCTTCAAGATCTCAGCCACCACGAAGCGGGTCACTTCCACCACCCCGCGATCGTTCACCACTCGGTTCGCCGCCGCCGGTTTCGTCTCCGCGAGCAACACCACGGTCTTGGCGTCCTCGAACTCTTGCGTGTAGCTGGTCGTCCGCGGCCCTTGGGCCAGCGCCGTGCCCAACAGAACGTTCAAAGCGAGGCAGACGGTGGCGAAGGTGGAACTGATTCTCAACATGGCCGTTGGCATGGGATCTCTAGTTGCCGGTGGGTTCGCCGCAGAAGAAGCACTCGGTCGCGTCCGCCGGGTTGCTCTTGTTGCACTTCTCGCAGGTTTTCATTTCCATGCTGGCCAGTGCGTTGACCGACAGCACGTGCAAGTCCGAGTCTTCATCCACTTCGACCGCGCGCATGGGAACTTGAATGCTCCCTCCGCACTGAGGGCACGCTCCTGACGCTCCTTCGTAGCGGTCTTTGACTCGAAACGATTTCTGGCAATGACCGCAGGTGACTGGAATGGACATGAGTGGATCGCTTGCTCGGGTAGAGAGTTGAAGAGGTGCGAGCGTACCGCGCGAGTAGGACATGACGGTCCCTCTATTAAGTACGGTCCAACCAGCGTTGGCAAGAGTGACAGCGGGTGTCAGACGGCACGAACTGAATCTCCTGAGCTCGGCGTCCAGGAGGTGCTAGCAGGACCGGTCGGCCGGCGACTGACATTGACCCCAAAAGCCGCTCGGAATAGGTTTCCCGTCCTTCGCAGCGGAACCTCCCAATTACCCGCCGACTTTGCCTCCTGCGACCGTAACTTTCTCGCCCCGCGTCCCCTGACACCCCGTGTGCACGGATGCTGTTCAGCTCCATCGTCTTTCTGTTCGCCTTTCTGCCGGCCGTGCTGGCGCTGAACTTCATGCTGCCGGCCAAGGCTCGGAATACCTGGCTGCTTGTCGCCAGCTTGCTCTTCTATGCCTGGGGCGAACCGAGACTGATCAGCGTCATGCTCGCTTCGATCGGCTTCAACTACGCCATGGGGCTGATCGTCGAAAGGACCCTGGGGACCCGGTCGTGCAAAGCCTGGGTCGTTGCGTCCGTCTTGGGGAACCTGGGGCTGATCGCCTATTTCAAGTACTTCAACTTCTTCACCGAGTCCTGGAACGGGCTGGCCACATCGTGCGGGCTGCCTCCCTTGTCGAGCGCTAGCGTGGTCCTCCCCATTGGCATTTCGTTCTATACGTTCCAGGCTCTGTCGTATGTGATCGACGTCTATCGCCGCGAGGTCCCCGCGCAGCGAAATCCGTTCTCACTTGGCCTGTACGTCGCCTTCTTTCCTCAGTTGATCGCCGGACCGATTGTCCGCTACAGCCAGGTCGCCAAGGAACTGACTGAGCGCACCGTCACTGCGGCTGCGTTTGCCGAAGGGATCGAGCGCTTCCTGATTGGGCTGTCGAAGAAGGTGCTCGTCGCCAACATCATGGCGCTGGCGGCCGATGCCGTCTTCAGCATGTCGGCCGCCGAACTGACCACCCCGTTGGCCTGGGGCGGCATGCTGGCCTATGCACTGCAGATCTACTTCGACTTCTCCGGCTACTCCGACATGGCGATCGGCCTGGGAAGGATGTTCGGCTTCAACTTCCCCGAGAACTTCAATTACCCCTATAGCGCGACCAGCGTCACCGATTTCTGGCGGCGCTGGCACATGAGCCTGTCGAGCTGGTTCCGCGACTATCTCTACTTCCCACTGGGAGGAAACCGACAAGGAGCGGTCCGCACCTACTTTAATCTGGCGATCGTCTTTGTCCTTTGCGGACTGTGGCACGGGGCGAGCTGGGTGTTTGTCTTGTGGGGCGCGCTGCATGGCGCCTTCCTGATTGCCGAACGATTGGCCGACAAGATTACCTCGGTTCAGCCGCCGCGTTGGATCGGGCAGGCCTACACGATGCTGGCGGTCCTGTTCGCCTGGGTGCTGTTTCGAGCCGAAGGGCTGGCCCATGCCGGATACTACTATACGGCGCTCTTGGGACAGCAGGCCGCCAGTTCTGAGGCCTTCAGGTTTGAATCCGTCTTCGACACGGGAACGCTGGTTATGATGGGCATCGCCTGCCTGTTGGCCGTTCCCTGGCGTCGTCGTGAAGTTCCCACGTCGCGTGAGATGGCTCCCCTGCAGACCCCATCGCAATCTTTGCCGTCGCTGCGAGCAGTACTTTTCCATTCGCTTAGCTTTGCAATGCTGCTGGTCGGCTTCCTGGCCTGTACGTTCCGGCTGTTGTCGCAGTCTCACAATCCGTTTATCTACTTCCGCTTTTGAACTCCGACATCGGTCGGGCCTGCCATGAACTATCTCACTCGTGCCAAGATTGTCCTCTTCTGCGCCCTCATCGGCCTGCCGTTCATCCTGCGACCGCTGGGGCTCGCGAGCCAATTTGACGCGCAGATAGAAGGTCGCGAGCCGAACCGCTTTCCCGTCATCAAATGGAAGCCGGGGAACATCAGCCTCCCTTCGAAGAGCTCAATGCGGACCTTTCCGCGGGCATTCGATCGCTACCTCGCCGACCGCATGCCCTTTCGAAATGCGATTCACAAGCTACAAGTCGCTTTGCGATTCGAAGGATTCGAGCTTGCGCAGGAAGCCTACTCTCGGGCTAGAAGCGAAAGCCCCAGCCATGTCCTGATCGGAAAGGAAGGATGGACGTTCTATACCGGGAACAAGTCCATCACTCAGCTGGAAGGGAAACTTCCATTCTCCGATTCCGAACTCGCGAACTGGCGCGATTGCCTTGTGGAACGGAATGAGTTCTGCCGCTCGCTGGGGATCCGCTACGTGGTGATGATCGGCCCCGACAAGGGGACGATCTACCCGGAGTATCTGCCCGACCTGGTTATCCTCGGCCAGGGTCCCTCGAGGCTCGACTGCCTGTGCACGGCGTTGCACGCCCCCGAAGTTACGGTGCTTGACGTGCGCCCCGCGCTGCGCGCGATGAAGTCGACCCAGCAGGTTTACTACACCAACGATACGCATTGGAACGAAATCGGCGGGCTGGTCGCCTGCAACCAACTGCTCGCTTTCCTGGGCCGGCCGACGACCGAGTTGAACGAGTTTACGATCAACCCGGACGCCGCGAATTCCGTGGCCGATGAATTCGACCTGGCGGGCCGCTCTCATCCCCCGCGCATGCAGCAGTTGGTTCCGCGAGTTCCCTTTCGGTATCAGAAGCTCGAGCATCCGTCGGAAGCCAAAATCCGCAGCGCGACCATGGATAATCCTCACGGCACGGGCCGAGCAGTGGTCTTTCACGACTCATTTTTTCCGGCGATGGAGCCCTGCTTCAGCGCATCCTTTCGGCACGCCGAGTACCGCGTTACCGACGACTTTGACGCCGAGCTGGTTTTGAAGACTCAGCCGGAAGTCGTGGTCCAGATCATGGTCGAGCGCAAGCTTAACCAGATCGTTCTGAAGCCGCTGAATCCGCCGGCGATGGCCGCGGGCAAGTCGCCCATCGTGCGCTAGCTGCGAATCGGCGCTCAGCCGACATTACCTGCCCAGCAGAATGAACACCCCGGCCACAATTGCCAGGATGGCCATGATCGTGCCCAATCCCGCGAAGCTTAGGGAGAGCAGCGGGATTACGCCCGACAGGATCAGCCAAATTGCCAGCAACAGCATGCCGATGTTCTTGGTGACGGAAAAGGCCATAGGGAGTCCTTTGCAGAGGTTGATGAGTCAAACGCGGCGCACGGCCTACCTTGCAGTAAGGTCCATAGCCGTCGAATAAGCAAGGCTCGCGCGCCCGAGGAATTTTGCCGCATACGAAGTTTAGCATGCCCACTCGCTCGGCTGGGCTACATGGGACTGGAAAACGGGGCTCGTTTGCGTCACCATTGCGTGCCCGCTCGCTCCACGCTTTGAAGCCCTCCTGCACCCGCTTAGCCCCGAGCCTCTCCCATGAAAGCTATCTGTCTCGAAGCTCCCAAGAACTTCCAACGTATCGAAATCCCCGAGCCTTCGGCTCCTGCCGCCGGCGAAGCCTTGGTCCGCGTTCATCGGGTGGGCATCTGCGGCACCGACATCAGCGGCTATCTGGGCAAGATGCCGTTCTTCAGCTACCCGCGTATTCCCGGCCATGAGCTGGGAGTCGAAGTGCTGGCCGTCGGGCCCGACGTTGCCAACGTGAAGCCGGGCGATCGCTGCTCGGTGGAGCCCTACATCAACGATCCCAACAGCTATGCCAGCCGCAAGGGGAAGCCGAACTGCTGCGAGAAGCTGCAGGTGCTAGGCGTGCATCGCGACGGCGGTCTGCGTCCGCAGTTCATTCTGCCCGCCCGCAAGCTGCACGTTTCGACCAAGCTGGCCTTTGAGCAACTCGCCCTGGTCGAGACCCTGGCCATCGGCTGCCATGCGGTGAATCGGGCGTCGATTCAACCGGACGAAACCTGCCTGATCATCGGCGCGGGACCGATTGGACTGGCCACGCTGGAGTTCGTGAAGCTGACCGGCGTCAAGACGATTCTGCTGGACATGAACGACGGTCGGCTGGAGTTCTGCCGCAACACGATGGGGGTTAAGCACACCCTGAAGCCGAGCGAGAATCTGGAGAAGGACCTGCGCGACCTGACTGACGGGCATCTGCCCGACGTCGTGATCGACGCCACCGGGGCGGCCGTGTCGATGTCGGCGGCCTTTGGTCTGGTCGCCCCCGGCGGCAAGCTGATCTATGTCGGCATCACCACGGACGAGGTGAAGTTCAAGCACCCCATCTTCCATCGCCCCGAGGGGACTCTGCTCTGCTCGCGCAACGCTTTGCCCGAGGACTTTGGGCGGATCATCAAGCTGATCGAAGACGGCAAGATCGACACGCGGCCCTGGATCACGCACCGCACGGCGTTCGATGATCTGATTGGTGTATTCCCCTCGTACACCCGCCCCGAGACCGGGGTCATCAAGGCCGTGGTCGAGGTGACGTAATGCGAGCGGATCCACGAGGGGCGGGCTCGCTCTAAGGGGCCTGCTCCCCCTCGGCTGCCTGCTCCTCCTTAGGAGGGTCCTTCTTGGGAGCTTGTGCAGCAAGCTGCAGCTTCTCCCCCTCGCGGACGTACTTGTCGGCCTCTTCGTACTTCTTGAGCTTGCGGCAGATCTCGGCGGCCTGCTTTCTCAATAGCCAGTTGTCGGGAAGCCCCTTCATGGCCTTCTCCAGTTCAGCCAGCGCTTCAGGGTACTTGTCGAACTTCACCAGCACCCGGGCGCGGGTGTCGTGCATCTGCGGTTCGTCGCCGATCCGCAGCGCCTTATCGATCAGGGCCAATGCAGTTTCTTTGTCGCCGATCTCGATCAAGCCGATTGCCAGGTTGCTCATCGTCACGTAGCTCTTGGGATCGACATCGGCCGCCAGTTGCCAATGCTTCAGCGCGGGTTCGGTATTCTTGGGGTCATAGGCCAGCGTGCCCAGCAGAATGTGCGCCAGCGCGGGCGTTTGCCCCTTGGCCAGCGACGAGATCATCGCCTTGCGGGCGGCATCGCCCGCTTCGCCGCGCTTTCGCGAAAACTTGGCCAGCCGTTCGTAGACGTGCCGATTGACCGGCGGGAACCGCGTCGAGAGCAGCAGCAGCTCGAGCACGTTCTCGAGCTTGGGCACAGGCGCCTTGTTTTCTTCGTCGGACCACACCAGATACGTCGTCGAAAGGGCCGACATCAGCCGGGGATCTTGTCCCTGGTTGCGGATTCCCTCCCCCAGCAAAGCTACGGCCCGGCGAAAGTCCTTCAACACGTAGCAGGCGTCCACGCCAAGCAGCCGGGCATCGGTGTCCTCAGCCTTTCGCTTCACCGCGTTGGTCGAGTTGTCGAGCACCTGAGCCGCTTCGTCGGCGGCCTCCTTCGTGCGGCCGGTCACCTCGTAGACCTTCGCCAGGCGAAGTTGCTCGACCACCGAAACCTTCGCGAGCTGCTTCAGGTAGTTGATCGACGCTTCGGGGCCTTTGGTCTGAATCTTCACCAGGGCCGCAAGCTGCATGGCCTGATACTTGTTGTTCTCGGCGCCAGCCTTCTTCGAGTCGCCGATCTCTGCGATGACCGCATCCATGTCGGCTTCGATCTTCTTCAGTTCCTCAGTCTCCATACGGGTCTTCAGCTTCTCGCGCGCCAGCCAGATTCGGGCGGGAATATGGCCGTCGACCGCAATCGTCTCCATCGTCTTCCGGCCGTCTTCCGGCCGAGCCTTGGCCTGGCAGATCGCCTTGTCATAGGTGATCTGCACATCGCCCCCGCTCAATAACTCGGCTTTTCGATAGCACATCAGCGCCCATGCATAGTCTTCGCTGGTCTGAGCGACGCGGGCGCGCACAAGATAGCGATCGGAGATCTCCTGCCGATCTCGACCCAGAATGGCAATCACCACGGCGCCTGCCATCGCCAACAGGGCGGGAATGGCCAGCAGCAGGTCCTTCTTGAAGTTTCGCATAAAGATCTATCAGGGCTTTTGCAATCGCTCCTTGGCTGTCGCCAAGGTCTTTTTACGGCCGCGCCACGTTCGCGGCGGCACGTTTCGCGGGCGACGGATTCGGACCCTTTTCAGCAGGGTTCAGCAAAGGTGCGAATGCCAGCTTCGATGCAGACACGACGCGGTCGATCGTCTCTTGGCGGTCTTCGGCTTCGGCCCCGGGGATGGTGCGGCGTTGCGCCAAGACCACGGCGATCTCCGCGGTTCGCTTATCTTTGGAGAACAGGGTGTGCAAGGCATTCCTGCGTTCTCGAAATCCCAGTTCGATTCGGCCCCAAAGGTCCAGGCCGCGGTAGACCGGCGGTACTTCGATCCAACGTCGATTCCTGAAATCGTAGTTCACAAACGCAACGACAAAGCTGCCTTGCCCTTCCTTGTCCATCTCAAAGGAAATGATTTGCATGCCCGGCTCGCCATCCAGAGAGGCGCTGTCGGCGCCCAGGTTCACGCCCTGCAGATTCTTGATCTGCCAGCCGTTGCCCGCGTAGCAGACATCCAGACCGTGGAAGTCAAAATAACGGCGGTGCAGGAAGATTGTCAGGTCTTCGCTGCCGCGACGGTAGCTCCAACTGGTGCTGAACATCGCATTGGTGAAGTTCAGATGCTCGGTCTTTTCTCCGATTCTTCGCCAGCCGTCCCAATCGTCCGGCAGGGATCCCGACAGATCCCCCAGAACCGGAGCGATGGGATCCGAATCCGGATCGTTCGTCGGAGCGGGCTCGCGACGAGCCAAGTGATAGGCCGCTGAGGAGTACTGAACGGCAGACACCAGGCAGAAAACCACTCCCACAGCGATGGCCCAGCTTGCGCCGCGCGGGGTGCTGGCCCGCAGCCGACGGGCCATCTCCTGCAGCCCATCCGTCCAGCCCGATTCCTGCTGAGGGGTTGAAGCGGCGGTACGCAGGTCGCCGCGGCCGATAGCTGGCTTGCTGGAAAACAGCTTCGCCCAGCGATCTGGCAAAGCGGACACGATGCTATTGCCCATCAGCCACAGCAGCGAGTCCATGCTGAAGACCAACAGAATCAGCAGCGCAAAGCAAAGCAGTCCGAAGCCAAAGTGCGGAATCCCGTCGTCGAAGAAACTGCCGACTTTTGGATTGACGTAGTGCATCAAGGTCAGGCTGGTGACGCGAAAAACGTTCACGGCCAGCACACACAAAAAGCCCATCGTGAAGAGCAACAGAATGTGGAGCCAGCTTCGCTTCAGGACCAGCATCGAGAACACCAACACCACAAAGGTGGCGAACAGCGAGTTGATGCCGCTGCAGGCCTCGGCTACGAACAGTTTCTTTTCCTCGATGTGAATCACGTTGCCTTCCAGAACGTGGGCCACGTGCATCGAATCCAGCGAATAGCTCGCCAGGCGGCTGACCCACAACTGCAGCTCGGTGATCAGCCGCTGGTCCAGCCCGAAGGGAGGCGGCACCATCAGCCAGGCGAAGGCCCACAATGGCCAGACCGATCGAAAGAGCTCGGCCCCTCCCCAAAAATGGATCCCCGCCAGGGCGGTCAGCATGAGCGCAATCGACCAGGAGACGACCGATTGACTCAGCAACGAGTCGAAGCAAAGCGCCGCGGCCAGGAAAAGGACAATTGCCGTGAACCAGGTCGCTCCGTGGATCGGAGCGGTCGTCTTGGTTTTGCCCGATTCTTCCTGGCGAAGGATCGCCAAAAAGACCACACCCACAGGAATCAGTAAGGCAAACTGCAGATGTTCGCGGCTAGAAATCGACTGAACGTACTGGGGCAAGCGGTAGGCCAACGTCAAGACAATGCTGACCGCGGCAAACCCAAATGGCCATAACCCGCCCGTCGTCGGCGTCGCTGCATCGGAAATGGATGGTTGAGTAGTGGCCGTCGCCATAGACCGCTCGAAACCTCAAAATATAAGATCGTCCACGATAATCGAAGGGAGTCTTAGAGACTGCGCAACGATCGTGCTGTTCGAAGGATCGAACGAACGGGAGACAATGAGCGAACTACGAGATTGCCATTTTCATTGTAAGCCGTTTGCTTTCAGGGGGAAACCCCTTGGCGGAGGGCGGGGAACGCAAAGTGTGGGCGTCTCGCTTCTGGGTGAGAATCTCAACCCGGAGAGGCTTTGACTTTTTTGATATTGCCTTCTCAATCCCAATCCGACGCGCCAGCGCATGAGCGAGGAAGGACGCCGAATGATACGCATCCTCGCTTGCGCGTCGGGTTAGGATTGATGCTCCAGAAAATCACTGCCTCGAAGCGTTCGCGAGGAGAAACTGCGGGGCGACGTTGGCCAGGGCGACGCAGAAAGGGCCGCGTTTTTTCGTTACATTACGGAATCCACTCTGTCGGATCATTTACGAGAGACGCAAGTGTTCGGATCTAAGAAAAACTACGACGAAATCGATGTCGAGTTCTTTGAACCCCAGGCTGGCCGTCCCTTCGCTACGACAAAGTCGCCGATCGATCAGTTGCCCGACACGTTCGAGATCCGAACGACGCTGCACATCGGAGACGATGAGTGGCGAATCGTGTCCGCGGATCCACCATCAAAAGGCGACTTTCGCAAGACGGGCAGGCTGAAACTCGTGCTCGTGAAGGTCCGTACTGAATGGATCGCCCCCCGCGACGTGCTGTACGGCCTCCCTACCATCAGCAACGATATCGCAGGGCTCGAACCGGCAAGTTCGCTGGAGAACGCCCTGGTCGTTCATGAGGATGATTGGCGGCAATCCGAGGTAATCTCTTCGCGGTTCACCTCTCTCATGGAAGGCGAATTTCGGGCAATTCGCCTCATTTACGAACACGAACGCGCGGGGGTGGGGTTCAAGAATCTGCATATTCGTTCTGCAATACCCGAGCCTCTTGCAGGGGTCGAGTTGACGCTTGATTTGCTGCGAAGCGAGTTTTCATCAGCGCACGAATATGACGGCGTGGCCTTTGATCATGCCGCGGGTCTGATTCAGCACGGGTTTGCCTTCCGCAACCCAACCGGGCTGATTGTCTGGGGGCAAACGGATGCACAAGGGCACCCCTTGGTCGTTTGCCTGAAAAACGTCAACGCCTGCACGCTCGGAGTCAGCTTTGACGCGATCGATGCATGGCTCGATACCTGCCATCTGGTCTGGGTCGATTGGATCGGGGCCCTCAAGGTCTCGAGATTCGATGGCCTTGCCACGACTGTTTGACACGCATCCGGCTGCTTACGCCCCGCCCGCGCAACTTTGTGCAAAGATACGGCTCGAGAAACGATCTACCAAGGGAATCATGAAGCGCACCCCTGATCAACTTCGCCGCGATGCCTTGGAAATCTGGCAAGCCGGCGTGAACGCCGTGAAGAGCGAGACCCTGATCCGCGAGGCCGTGCGGGTCGAGCGCGGCTGGCTGGAACTGGGCGATCCGGCCGGCAACAGCCCACTGGAGCCGATCGACCTCGGCGACATCGGCCGCATCGTGGTGGTCGGTGCGGGCAAAGCCGGCGCCGGCATGGCGGCGGCCGTCGAGCAGGCCCTGGGCCCACGCGTCCTGGCCGAGAAGCAGGTCACCGGCTGGGTGAACGTACCCGAGGATTGCGTCCGCGCACTGGCCAAGATTCATCTGCACGGGGCTCGCCCTGCGGGACTCAACGAGCCGACCGCCGAGGGAGTCGCCGGCGCCTGCGAGATCTTAAAGCTAGTGGGGGAAATGGGGCCGCGCGATCTCTGCCTGTGCTTGATCTCGGGCGGTGGCTCCGCGTTGCTTCCTTCGCCGGTCGAGGGGATCACGCTGGCCGACAAGCAAGCGGTCACGCGGCACTTGAGCGGCGCCGGGGCCACGATCGGCGAACTGAACACCGTCCGTAAGCAACTCAGCCGCATTAAGGGGGGCGGACTGGCCAGGGCGTGCCGCGCGGGACGGCTTGTAACCCTGATCATCTCCGACGTGATCGGCGACCCGCTCGATGTGATCGCCTCGGGGCCGACCGTGGCCGATACCGCCACGGCGGCCGACGCGCTGGCCGTCCTCGAACAGTTCGAGGCCCGCGACGCGGGCATCTCCGCAACGGTCTTTGCCTATTTGCAGTCGCAGGTCGCCAAAGCAAGCACGAACCAATCTAGTGCGCTGCCTTCAACCGTCGTGAACCTGGTGATCGGCAACAACGCCCGAGCCGTGGAAGCGGCCGGCCTGGAAGCCGCCCGGCGAGGTTATCGCCCCACCCTTTCCTCAGCCATTTCTCCGGAAGGCCTGGCGGACGACGTCGGGCGGAATCTGGCCCATCGTGCCTTGGCGATGTGGGAACGCCCGGGGCCGGACTGTCTGATCTCGGGTGGAGAACCGGTCGTCAAACTGGCCGCTTCCGACCAGCGGGGCAAAGGGGGCCGCAATCAGCAACTGGTGTTGGCAGCGCTCGATGAACTCTGGCGCGACGAACTCTGGGTGCACGGCGGCCCCGCGCTAGCGATCCTCTCCGGCGGCACCGACGGCGAAGACGGTCCCACCGACGCGGCGGGGGCGCTGCTCGACCCGGCGATCCTTCGCAAACGCGGCAAGCTGCCTTCGCCGGCTGAGTTCCTCGCCCAAAATGACGCCTACCACTACTGGGAGACGCTCGATGCGTTGCTTCGCACCGGCCCGACGCATACGAACGTGATGGACCTTCGCGTGGTACTGGTGGATCGGATCGAACAGGAATGAGAGGGGGAACAGGGAGCAGCCCGACAGGAGCAGATGGAGGCAGTTGAAAGGCTAGATCGGACGATTCCCGCACCAAGGGCAAAGCCGGGTGTGGGCGCAATGCCCTTGAGCCTTTCAACCTGATTCACGTGCCAGACGAGCCAGACGAGCCGGCAGGGGTATTGGGCAGACTAGAGTTACCCACCATTTTCGCGTAGACGCTCTACTGCGGCTACGATTCCACCCAAAATCGAGACGCCCACACTGCGCCGCTAAAGTGTGGGCTGAGCCCCTTTGACGCGGGCCCGGGGAGAATGCGAAAACCCCTGCCAATAGTCCACCCCAACGCGCCCTGCCTGTCGCAGAGCGCGCTCGGAAAAGCCGCGGCGACTTGCGCCGCTTACTGAATGACGCCTGCGTTTCGGCCGGCGGCCTCGACGCATTCCACCACGTGCTGCAACTGCGGCAACGTGTGCTTGGCGGTGACGCTCAAGCGGAGACGCTCGCTGCCGTGCGGAACGGCCGGGAACGGAATCGAGTTGACGCAGATATTCTTCTCGTGCAACTCCAGCGTCATCTGCCGCAGGGCCTTCATCGAACCGACGATCACCGGGATGATCGGGGTGCAATCGGGTCCCACCGTGAAGCCCTTCAGCTTCAACTCGTCGAACAGGAAGCGAGAGTTGACCCACAGTTGTTCGCGAAGCTGCGGTTCGGCTTCGATGACATCCAAGGCAGCCGAAACGCCGGCCAGCACCATCGGGGACGGAGCCGCCGAGAACATGCAGCTCCGGGCGAAGTAGCGGATGTAGTTGATGATCTCTTTACGGCCGCAGACGAATCCGCCCGTGGCGCCGAGCGACTTGCTCATGGTGCCCAATTGCAGATCGACCTGGCCGTCGAGCCCGAAGTGGGCCACGGTGCCTCGGCCTCCGGGGCCCAGCACGCCGGTGGCATGCGCCTCGTCGACCATGATCATGGCGCCGTGACGCTTCGAGACTTCCACCAGCTTGTCGAGCGGGGCAATATCCCCGTCCATGCTGTAGATCCCTTCCACCACCACAAACTTAATGCCGGTGGTGTGCGTGCGCGCCAGGATCTTGTCCAGGTGGTCCGCATCGTTATGACGGAAGACCTTGACCTTGGCGTGGCTCAGGCGGGCACCGTCGATGATGCTGGCATGCGACAGGCGATCGACGATCACCACGTCGTTCTTGCCGCAGAGCGCCGAGATCACGCCGAGATTGGCCGAGTAGCCCGTGGGGAAGAGCAGGCCTTCCTGCGCTCCCTTGAAGCGGGCCAGTTTCTGTTCCAACTCGTTGGTCAGCGGCAGCGTGCCGATCAGCAGTGGGGCGCTGCAGGTGCCGATCCCATAGTGCTGGGCGGCGGCAATCGCCGCAGCCACCACTTTGGGATGGGTATTCAGACACAAATAGTTGTTGGAGGCCAGGATGATCATCTCGCGGTCGATACCCTCGCGAGGGTAGCGCACCTTGGCGATGGGCTCACTGGCGCCCAGCAAATTGCGGCGATACAGGCTTTGCCCGGTCGCCTCGAAGTACTCCAAGCCAATCTGGAAGGCCTCGGCGGCCTTCTGCAGGCTTACACCCTGCTCCCGACAGCGCAATACGTCCACCAGAGAGCACTCGTCGTTCAACTCGAACGGCAAGCGTTCCTGAAGCTGCGCCCACGAAACCGGGGTGGAATCCGTATCGGTAATCACGTGCGACCTTTCATGGCCGAGACGTTAGCTAGCAAGCCGCTGAACCAAGCGTTCGCAACGCAGGTCTGCGCTTGTGGAATGTGAAGTGCCAGGTGCTGCTTGTTGGAGCTCAGCCAGCCATAACTGAGTGCCATTGCGAATCCCGTAAACGAGGTTCACCTGGGTAAATGGGCAGGCCAGGTAAGTTACAAGTTCAAAACGAAGCAATTTACCGTTCCTGTCGACACCATCGCAAGCCCCCATCTGCTGGGCAGATTGGGAGAGCAAAAGATCTTACCCATCGTAACACCCAGCTCGGTGCATTTCCTGCCTATTCGGACATACAGTAGGACTCAAATTCACCTGGCTGGCATTAGGACAGCCATCCTGGCGCAACAGTGCTCGCGACGTATCTTCATCTAAGGTAACGCCTTAGATTCACATCTCGCCGCCAGCATTCGGTTCCTTACTGCGATCCCTGTTCCCAACCGCAGCGAAATTTTTCGCCGGGCGACTGGCAACTTAGGCAATAGGATTTCGCTGGACAACTATAGCTCACAAATGGGAGCTAGGGGATTTGGGTCGAAGCTGGACCCTTGCCAAAATGGTAATCTGGGTTGGTTGGATCGAATTCGGCTTCGGCCAGCCCCACGTTGAACTCCAGGTCCTCGTAAAAGTACGACTCCAGCAGGGGTGGCTCGCCCCCGTCTTCGGCAGGGACGTCGTACAGCTCGCAGCCCAGCGGCAGCTTCCACTGCTTGTCCATGTAGATCACCGCCTGGTGGTACTCCAGCTCCTCGCTCCGCTGGGAGAAGAGAATCGTGAAGCAGTAGCAGGAACGGTTCCCGATCGACTTATCCACCGCCAACTGGATGTTCACGTCGGGCTGGCCCAGTTCCTTGCGGTGCTTGGAGAGCATCTCGCACAGGCTCCACAGCCCCAGTTCATGGATGGAGTGCCGTCCCGAAGCCACCACCAACGGGTGTTTGGTCGACAACTTGACGATGGGAACCAGCTTTCCTTTCCAGCCGCACTCGTGGATCAGCAGCTTTCCCTCGTGCGCTTCGCGGTGCCAAATCAGCTCGCGGCCCGCGTGGGGCTCGATCCACGACAGATACACGGCCCGCGGATCGTTGCGCATCTTCATGCTCATGACTTCGGCTTCGCCCAGGTTGCGCCCGAGCCGCTCCTGCCGATAGAACGTGGCCCGGTAGTCCTTCACGTCCTTCATGAACGCGATCCCTTCATCGAGCCAGCGAATGCACAGCTGCCCCGCTTCAGGACCCGACATGGGGACATCGACTTCCCCCTGAACCGGCTCGGAAACGGCACTTTCCGTGGCTCGTCTGCGGGCGTCATGAGGTCCGGCCCCCGCCAGACTGAATGCAAAGGCCGAAAAAGCTCCAAGACTCAGGATCAGACTGCTACCAATCAGGAGACTTCCTTTGCGGCGAATCGGCCTGGATACAATCGATCGCGTGGGTCGGCGCGAGTAGGTCTGAATCGCCATGGAGAAGTCCCCGTGAAACCTGGATTTAGATCGGGCGTCCCTGATTTCGCCCGATGTGTGCCTGCGCGCGCCGCTAACCTTTCCAGCGGTTCTGCGGGCTATGCGACTTGAACGTTTTGTGCGGCCGGCGCGGAAAGGAAGGGCCGGTTTTGATCAAATGCGGCAAGCGTTACCGATGGCGTCGATCTTGCTGTTTGCGGTGAGTCTGCGGATCGATCGGGTGGTAGCGATCAGGCCGGTTCGGCACCCTCCTTTAAGCGTAAGAGGACATCGTCAAGTCTCAACATGGTCGCCGAGCAACCGGATCGCTTTGCTAGGCCGATCGGCATTCGCCTGCAACTAAGTCGCACCGCCGTCGCTACTTCCGCGCGGCCCCTCGATTCGCTTGGCCCGCGGTATGAGGGTTGCTTCCTAGTCCATTGCAATGATCTTCCAACCATCAAAAACCGAGGAATCGGCGATGAAAAAGAGCATCCTTCTACTCGTCGTGGGCGGTTTCCTCGCGACTTACGCATCCGCCGGATCTGCCCAGCAACAAGACCTGAACGCCAAGCTGCGAGCCCAGACCGGGGTACCCATCCAAGGGCAGACTCGGGCTGCGGTCCGAGCACAAGGAATTCGAGGCCAGGCAGACCTGCAACAACCAGGTGCGACCCCCGCCCAGGTGCAGCAGGGCCAAGGTCAGGTCGTCGATAACCAAGGCGGAGTGCAGGTCGCCCCCGTGCAGCCGACCTATGGAAACACCGGCGGTCAGACGTGGAATTGGACTCCCGGGACCTTCGGTCCGAATCAGTACAATCCGGCCGGCCCCAATGCCGCGCTCCGATCGTCGTACTTCGGCAGCCTGCGCTACAACCAGCAGTACTTCCGAAACGGCTATAACCCCAACGCCTACAATCCGAATGGGTACAACCCCTACGGCTATAACCCCAACAACGGCATCTACAACAACGGCTACAACCAGGAGGGCATGGTCTATCGAAACGGCTACGCACCTGGCACACCCGCGACGATGGCTCCCAACCCGTCGGGAAATCCGTCGGCCGCTACGGCCAACGGCGGAGGGAACCGCGTCGCCCCGAATCCCTCGGGCAATCCCTCGGCGGCCACCGCCAATCCGGTGGGAACCGGCGCTGCCGGGGCTGCAGTTCCCGGCGGAGGCGGAATTCCGGGAGGAATTGGCGCCGTTCCTGGGCGGTAGGCGTTAGCAGTTGCTGAATGTGGGCTAAAGAAAGATCAGGCGATGCTTCCGTACCTCAGAGTGCGGATGCATCGCCTGCTTCATTTGCCTAGAATCTCGGGCCGTGTATTCTTTTCACGCCCCTTGGCTCGTCGATCACGATGATCAAACGGCACCACCACATCGGCTTCGCCCTGAATATCCCGGGGATGATCCTGCAGTTCGCAGGAACTTATATGCTGCGGGACGAAGGGCTCGAAGAAGCGCAGGCTCTGACGGCGCTCGTGATGGTGGTAGTCGGAACGTTGCTCAGCGTGATGGGCCTGGCCTTCTATGCCAAAGCCAAGGGCCACAGCGCTGCATACGGTCTGCTGGGGGTGATGGGCATCTTCGGCCTGATCGTGCTGGGCTCGCTGAAGGACGAATCGGGCGATCCGTGGAACACGGGCAACAGCTAGTCCGACTTTTCCGGGCAGCGCAGGTCCATTTCTGGCGATTCGCTTCACTTCCGCTCAAGTAACTGCACGCGAACCGACGATCGCTTGGGATAGGGGGAGTTCTGCGCGCTCCCTGCGAACGAACCAAGGCGGCTTCTATGGCCCGGGGACGAAAACTACTGCTCGCGACGCTTGTGCTGGCCACCGGTGGCGGAAGCGCGCTTGTCTTTCTGAAGCCCGACGCAGGACAGAACCTGGCGGGACTGTTCGGGTCGCCGCAATCGCCTGCCTCCGACGATACTGCTACAGCTCCTTCGAGCGATGCGGCCCCGCCCACCGCCACCGCGCCAGCCAAGGCCACGGTCGTGGAAACTCCGCCCATCAAGGCCGAGCCCGCGAAAAAGATCGAGCCGGTCGCGAAACCTGAGTCCGCGAAGGCTCCGTCCGTGCCCGCCGCGGACGTGCACCCGCTGGCAAGTGCCGGGCTGAGCCCTCCTCCTTGGGCGGCCGGTTCCTTTCCTGCCAAGCCGGTCTTCGGATCGCCGCCGCCGGAAGGCAAGACGACGATCGTGGTTCGCGTAAATCCGGATGCCAAGGTCGAAGCCAAGCCTGAGGGCAAGCCCTTAGACAAAACCGAAGGGCCAAGTGAAGGCGCACTGAAAGGCGACCTCTTCAACCGCTTGAATGGCGGACCGTCGACGGCCCACGTCGACCCGCCGGCGGCTGGCAATGCATCGCGATACCCCGGCAGCCGCGTTGATGCGACCCCGGTCGCCAGCGCAACGACACCCCAGGGCGAACCGGAAATTCTGATGCACACGGTTCGCGATGGAGACACGCTCCGTCGACTGGCCGAACGCTATCTGGGAGACCAGAACCGGTACCTGGAGATCTTTGACGCCAACCGGCAACTGTTGAAAAACCCCGAAGTGTTGCCGATCGGTTCGCGCTTGAGCATCGCCTTGCGGCCGGCCTCGAGCGTGCCGCCGCGGGATCCGATTCGGGCGAGTGAAGAGGCAACCTCACTGCCGCCAGTGACCGCGGGAATCGATCCGCCACGCGGAGGACTGAAAACGCTCCGCCCGCTTCGACCGATGGTTCCGCTGCCGCCGGACGCTTTCAAACGGCCGCAATAATTGCCCGCATCTACGGTGGTTACTCGCTGGCAGCCAGCGCCGCCGCCACGGCCGCGCGATAACCTCCACCCAGCGCAGCGCCCGCAGCCAGGCATGCAGCAAGTGCTACTTGCCAGGCGTCCCCCGAAGCAGGCAGGCCAAAGTGCAATCCGGCAGCGAGTGCTCCGCCCAGGACTCCGCCGATCAGGCCGCCCATGGCGGCTCCAGCGAACAAGGCACTGCGTGCCACCTGCGAGATGCGCACCGCACGCTGGCCGCGTGGTTCGCTGCGAGCGCTTGATGAGGACGTCGCCACGCCCAGCGAGGGAATCGTTGCGGTCGTGTTGCTCGTCATCGAGGGAGCTGAGGCCGCGGGCGGGTCGGCGGGATCGTCGGGCGTGAAAGGGAACTGCGATAGTTCGGGCTCAGGCGGTTCGGCCAATCCCTGAAACGCTGTGCGTAGCGGAGGGGGAGCCGGAGCTGCGACTGCCGCGGCGCCTGAGCTCGAAACCGGTGCGGCTGCCGCCGCGGCCGCCGCGCGATTGAAGTCGGCCGCCAAGGGACTCTGGGCAGCGGCCGGAACGCCTGGCACCATCGAGAACTTAGCCAGTGCCGCAGCCAGCTCGCCCGGCGTCTGAAAGCGGTCCTCGGGCTTGCGCTCGAGCATCTTGGCCACGACGGCCGCGAGTTCCGGCGGGCAATCGGGCCGCTTCTCCAGCACGCTGGGAGCTGCGTGGCTCGCTCGCGCCAAGAGCTTCTGCAGTTGCGTCGCGCCCGAGTAGGGGACCTCGCCGGCCAGCAGCTTGAAGAGCGTGCAGCCCAGGCTAAAGACGTCGGATCGGATGTCGGCCTTGCGGGCACTCTCGGCCTGCTCGGGCGACATGTAGTCGGGCGTGCCGAAGGTCTGCCAAGGCTGTGTGAGCCGCAACTGCTCGTCGTTCGACTGAAACAACGCGCAGCCCAGGTCGAGGACTTTGACCTGTGGGATCTCGTTGGTATTGGCCGCGGCCACCAGAATATTGGCTGGCTTGATGTCGCGATGAACCAGGCCCCGTTCGTGGGCATGCTGCAGTCCCACCGCCGCCTGGCGGATGCACTCGCAGGCCCAGTTGATCGGCAGCTTGCCGAATTCCTTGAGCCACGAGTTCAAGTCGCGGCCGACCACGTACTCCATCACCAGGAAGTGCGTCTCGCCTTCCTGTGCGGCATCGTAAGCGGCGATCACGTTGGGATGGTTCAGGGCGGCAGCCGATTCCACCTCCCGCCGGAAACGGGCCACGGCCTCGGGATCGGCCACCAGCTCCTTGGCCATCACCTTCAAGGCCACCGTGCGATTCATCGAGATGTGGGCCGCCTTGTAGACCGTCCCTCGGCCGCCAGCTCCCAGCTTCTCGACGAGCTTGTAGGTCCCCATGAAGAAGTCATACCGTCCGGCGTAGATCTCTTCGGCCTGCCAGCGGGTGATCCAGTTCTTCTCGACAAACCGCCGGAGCAGCGCTTTGCGGTCGGGCGTTTCTTTCTTTTCGATCCACTCGCGGACCTGCTGCATCTGGTCGGGCGTGAACAGACGACAGTTATCGAGTTTGGTGAGGAAACCCTCGGACGAGGAAGTCGTCGCCATCTCGGTCGTTCCGTGCGTGTCAGAAGGGGTTGAACTGAGAATCGGAACCGGCGGATTCGCCTGTCCTCGCCTTCCCTTGATGGAAGGTCCCATGGGCACAGGATAAGTCGCCCTTGGCAGACCCGCAAGGATTGCGGGGTTCCCGCCGCCCGGATTGGGGGCGGTTGAGGGGAAAGTATGCCGGGTTCTATCCTTCGCTCGGGGTAATTTGACAAAAACGCGTTGACGATACGACCGGCCAATTGGTAGCGTCGACCGGTGACGAGGACGCGAATTGGAATCCTTTGTGGTGCAGGCGTCCCGCTTGCTGGATGCGGTGACCTTGTGCCAGGCAGGCGGGACGCCTGCACCACAAGAACCCCCTTGAAAAAGGAAAGACGATGAGCATGGATGCCCAACGACAGGCGCGTGAAGCGGAACTGGTGGCGATGCTCGAGACAGGCAATGGGCGTTTCGACTTGCTGGACCTGTTTCAGCAGATGGAGATCGAGTTGCCCTACGAGGCCGATCTGCGAACCGAGCTGATTCCCGCCATTCTGGACCGCGAGTTTCCAGGCACTTCGACTGGAAACGACGAAGAGAACTTCGACGATCTGCGCCGCTCGAATCCTCGCTGACGGACGCTGCCGATGGGCGCGGGAATTCTTACAGCTTGAAGTGGAAGGTCTCGCTCAGGTAGCGCCAGAACCAGGCCCCCAGCGTGATGCTGCCCGCCTGAATCTTGGCCCGCCCGCGGAATCCTGGCAGGATGCGCCGCGCGGGATCATCGATCGCCACGCGAGCCTGGTACGAAACGCTCATCGGGCGGTCCCGGCCGGCGCGATCGGTGCGGGTCTCGAGTTCGCCGCCTGAGCGAGAAGCCAATTCGCGCGGGGCGATGTCGAGGTCCACCTCGGCCACTTCCGCGATCTGGCCGGTCAGCGTCTCGCCCGGCAGTTCGTCGAGCTTGATGGCGACCTCGAGCCCCGGCCGCACAAAATCGATGTCGCGCTGATCGATGACCAGCGCCGCCTGAAGCTGCGTGGGATCGCCCACCAGGCAGAACATCGTGCCAGCCTCCAGGAAGGCCCCGATGTTCGGTTTGTCGAGTGGGGTGCCAGTCCATTGAGGGACTTGGCCTGCGACCGGATCGGCGGGGCGAGCAGGCGGAGGGAGAATCGTTCCCGACGCGGGCGCTGAGAGACGCAGACGCTTGTAGTCGCGCAGCCGTTCGTCGAGCTGCTCTTGAATCTCTTGCAGAGCCTGCTCGGCCGAAGGAATCTGCACAGCGATCTTGGGGTCGTCCTCGCGCCGGCGATAGCCCTCCAGCACGGTCTTCTGGCGGTCGCGTTTGCCGGTCCATTCCACGATCTGAAACTTCAGCAGCGGATCGGCCAGCTCCGCCAGCGGCTGCCCGGCCGTCACTTGGTCGCCTGGCGCGACTTCGACCTTTTCGAGCGTGCCGGGGACATCGATCCACACTCGGGCGGCGTCGCGCGGCTCCACCACCAGCGTGGTGAAGACCCGGTTGGGGACCGGAACCAGGGCGATGCCGGCCACGATCGCCGCGAGGATGGCCAGCGTCATTGCCAATCGGAGCTTCTTCACCTGGCCGATCCTCCCCGGAACTGCAAAGAACTTGCCCATCTGCCAAAGCGGCATGACCACCAGCCCATAAAGGGCGAAGCCCGACAGGATCTGGCCCAACACATCGAGCTGATAGGGCTCGAAGACCTTGTTGAGAAACCACAGGATCGAGAACGTAACCACCCAGCGATAGACGCCCGAGGCTGCCGTGTAGCAGGCGATCAGCCAACGGTGCCGCTCGGGCAGGAAGCGTGCCTGCCGGGGCTCGAGCCCCAGACACCACTGCGAGATCGCCTGCCGCATCAGCGTCTTCGAGATCTCGGCCAGATTGGGAATCTCAACCAGATCGGACAAAATGTAGTAGCCATCGTAGCGCAGCAACGGGTTGGCGTTAAAGACCAGCGTGCTGACCGAGCTGACGAACATCACGTTCAAGCACAGAAAGTTCAGCAGCCCCGGCTCGCTAAACCACCACAAAAAAGTGGCAATCGAGGCCAGCACCATCTCCACGTACATGCCGGCCGCGCCAATCGCCGCCCGATGCCACTTGTTGGGCAGCATCCACGAATCCGAAACATTGCAGTACAGCGACGGCGTGCCGACCAGCAGCATCACGCCGATCTCGTGGCACTCTCCGCCAAAATGTTTGCAGGCCAGGCCATGCCCGAATTCGTGCACCATTTTGGTGAACATCAGGGTGATGGCGATCCAGACCGCATTGCGGGCCTGAAAAAACTGATGAAAGTCAGGCAATCGGGCCTGAAAGGCGTCGAACTGAACCGTCACCAGTGCAAGAGCCGCCAGCGCCAGCGCGATGGCGGGATAGACCCCAACCGGACGAAAAATCCAGCCGGCCACTGCATCGAGCGGCTCGAGCAGCTTGTCGGGATCGAAGCCGCGGAATCGCCAGGCCAGCACGTTGGCCAGCGCCGCCATGCGTCGGCCATGCACCTTGGTATCGTGCCGGGCGAGCAATTGCTCGCCCTGGCCCGAAGAGTCGGCCAGCACCAGCCCCATCGCATAGAGCTGCCCCAGAAAGCCGTGCAGCTGCGCCAGGCTGATATGCCGCGGCGCGAAGCGGCGGTCGAAGCGGACTTTAAGTTCGTCGAGGCTCGTCTTGCCGTCGAGCAGGCTGAGGATCGTGTACTCTTCGTCGCGCAGGCGATAGTACTCGAGCGCCAACGGATCCTTGACGACCCAATGCGTCTTGCCTTGAAAGTACTGCGGCGCGGCCTGCAGATCGGGCCGCATGCGGATCGGCAGAGGGCGCTGCGCCGCAGAAGAGTTCAGGCTTTCAACGAGGGTCGACATGGCGCGATCTCAAACAGAATTGAGATCGCGGATGGGATCGAAAGGCGATGCGATTTGAGATCTGAAATTTGAAATTTGAAATTTCCCGCTTCGGACTTGGAAGGGTCGCCTCACAATCTCCACTGCTCAAAAACTTCGCCCCAGGACATCTCAAGTCTCAAATCTCAAGTCTCAAATCTCAAATCCCTGCCGCTACTCCGACTTCGCGGTCTTCGTTTTCTCCGGCGTGCCCTTTTCGGACGTATCCGCCGCCTTATCGGTTGCCTTCTCCTTCTCCCCTCCGGCCGGACCTGGCAAGGCAATCGTCAGCGTGCAGTTCGGCTGGCCGGGGCGAAGGAGCCCATCGCGGTTTTCGACCTCGGCCCACACGCGGAACTTGCCGTTCACGGGCTCCACTTCGGGGCTCACAAAGACGATCTTCCCCTCGAAGGTCTCTTTGCGGTTCTTCATCTCCATGTTCAGCTTCACCGGACAGCCGTTCAACTCAGGCCCATAGATCGCCGCGCTCAGCGAGCATTCCACCCGCAGCCGATCGATGGTCAGGATGCGGACCACGGGATCGCCCGGGTTGACCCATTCGCCTTGCTTCTTGTGCATCTGCACGACGACGCCCGAGATGGGGGAAATAATCTTGCGCAGATCAACATCGTGCTGCGAGGCCGCAAGCTCGGCCTGCTTCAACTCGGCCGTCATCTTGGCAATCTCGAGGTCGCGCTGGGCTTGCTCGATTTCGAGTTCGGCCTTGTCGGCGGCCAGCCGCTGCTGATCAATGTCCGTGGCGGAGACGCTTTTGGGATAGGTCTTGATCGACTCGAGCGAACGGGCCAATTCGGCCTTGGCCACGCCATGAGCCTTGCGGGCAAACCTCAGGTTCACTTCGCTCTCACTTTGAGCCCGGGCGATGCGCACCTCGATTGCCGCTTTCTGCCCGGCGATCTTGGCGGCCTTGTCATCAACGTGCCCGACCTCTTCCCCTTCCTTCACCGTCTGGCCTTCGTGGATTGTGAGGCTCGAAAGCACCCCCGCCACGCCGGCTGGTACCTGCACCTTGTCGATGGTGGTGATCTGCACGCCCGTCTCGATAAGGACACTGTGGGTCGCGGTATCGCGAGCCGGCGGGCCCGCCAACGCGGCGGCGAGCAGAATCCAGGTGGCAGGCATGCACTTGCTCCTTCACGTTTGCTCATGGATACCGAACTTCGACGGATCTTCACCCATCGCCGATGGTGGGCACAGCCCATCCTACAGGCGGAACAAGATCCGCGATTGAATGAACTCGTACACGTCATGGAACCAGACGTAGCCGATCGACCGGCGTCCACAGTTGATCTTCACGGTCACGCCGGCCCCTGGTCGCAAAAACTCTCGTTCGCGAGCCCCGAACGTCGATTTGTCGAACCGCACTGTGACCAGGACCGAGTTGCCGTGCTGTTCGTCCAACTCGGCGGCCAGGGCCAGAGCCTGCGGGTCGATCTGTCCATCATAGGTGGTTCCCGGGTCGGTCGCCAAGATAAACGTGGCCGACAGGTCGGGCTTCAGCTCCTTTTGAGCAGTCAGCAAGTGCCCCATGCGATGCTCGGGAAGGTGTACCTCTAAGACCCACTCGCGCGTCAGGTCGGCCACTTCCAACAGCACGTCCCCGCGATGCACGGGTCGCGAGGTCAGCGAATCGGCTACGTTCCAGGTGGTGACTGTTCCGGTGATGGGGCTGGTGACCTTGAGCGCCGCAATCTGGGCCTCAATCTCCCCCCGCTGCTCCTTCCAGCCTTCCAATGCTTCTTGCTGCTCTTCTTCGTCGGCCGCCAACTGCGCCCGATCCGCTGCGGGAATGTCGTCTTTGGGCCGACGTGCCAACGACTGCAGCCGCTTCTCCGTCAGTTGGATCTCGCCCTGAATCCGGCTGAGTTGCTGCTTCAGTTCGTCGCTCCGCAGCACGACCACCACTTGCCCTTCTTCGACCAGTTGGCCGTGCTCGACCTTCAACTCGGCCACGATGCCGTCGGCCGGAGCGAAAATGTTGCGTCGCACCTGAGGCTCGAGCGTGCCGTCGCCGCGCACCGTGAAATCGCCCGGCACCAGGAACAGCGTCGTCAGGATGCCGGCCAACACCAGCAGCACGACCGCGGTCTTAGGGAGCTTCTGCAAGCGAAACAGCCCCAGCGCCCAACCGATGGCCTGCCACAATGGCAACAGAAACAAGCTGCTGTGATCGATCGAGTTCGACAGGGCCAGCGCGCCATGCTCGGCCACTGCCTTCATCCGCTCGCGCGGGCCGTCGCCCGGATCGCTCTTGCCATACCATTCTGCCACCAGCACGCCGATTACACGCGGCGTTTCTTTCGCCCGCGGCCGATTGGGAGTTTCCAGCGGCTGCGGCGCGAAGAGCGGCACAATCGCCACGCAGCGCGCGTGCGCCAGTTCGACATAGTCGCTGGCCGCGCGGGCGATCTGCGGAGGCAGCTTCTCGTCTTCGCCGGTGTACCAGACCGATTCGCCGGCGCGGACCACGGTGCTGGCCAGCTTGCCGAGCGACCGCACCGAGTTCGACCGGCGATCGAGCAGGTCCTGGCCGCTGACCGCTTCGGGCAGGCTCTTCCTGCCATTTTGAAGGCAGACGCTCAGACGGTCGCAATCGACAAAGGTGCGCCCCTCGTTGGCCAGCGTGTAGCCGGTTTGTCGCGGATCGAGACTGCCATGAATCGCGCGCGTGAAGTGCTCGAGCTGTTGCCAGACAGCCTGCCGCGTCTTGAGCTGCCGCAGTTGCCGCGCCATGGCGAAGCTGCCCGCCAGGCCCGACATCTGCTTGAGAAACGTCATGTAGCCGCGCTGGGCCGAAGGGCGCGCGCCGGCCCGCTGGAACAACTCAACCACGCCGAACGCTTCTTCGCCCATCTTCAGTGGAGCGACCACGAGCAGCAGATTGCCGGGGTTCGAGGCTTCGCGATCGGCGGCAATCCCTGCGAACGGCGGCACGATCACCGCCTCGCCGCCGGCCATAATGGCCAGCAGCAGCCTTTCGTGCGCCGCCCCGGCTGCCCGCGTCTCCATCACGCCCGAGGCTTCGAGCCCGATGTGGGCCATCAGTTCGATCGGCCCTCCGCCATCGCGAGCCCAGACCGCGCCGCCGACGGCCGCCATCGACTCGACCAGCCGCCGCACATATTCGGCATAGAACTGGGCCGGCGTCATGTCGGACTGCGCCAGGCGCGAAAGCTCAGCGACCAGATCCCGGATTTCATTCCAGGTCTTTTCGATCGACTGAGATTCGGTGACGGTTTCGCCGCTCATGGAACCGAGGACTTTATGCCGGACGTGGCGATGCGGAGACGGGAGATCAACCCTGGCACTGCTTGCATTGTACGGCTTCCCAAGGCCAAAGGAACCAGTCGAACGGTCAATGAAGCAGTTCAGTACACGACAACGACGGATCGTAGCGATCAAACAAGGTCTGCGGCCATGAAGCGATAACCTGGGCCAAAGGGGCAAGGCAGGCGGCCGAGATTGCCTGACTGACGTTGGTGATCCCGGGGCGGTTTCCTATGATTCCGCCCCGTCTATCTTCGCACCTCGACCCGTTTGCATTCCAGGTTCATCGCATGGCTACTGTTCTACGCAGCTTGCCGACCGAAGTTCGGTCCCACTCCCGGCCCAAGACGCCGTCTCGTCAGCGTGTCCGTATCGGTCTCGCCATGGCGATCGTGGGGGGACTGATGTGGCACGCCTCGTTGCGAACCCCCAGCGGTCCGGCCCACGGAACGGCGCTCCAGGGCGCCGTGACGGAAGCGGCCTCGGTCAGCGGACCGCTGCGCATCGGCACGTTCAACATTCACGGCGCGCGAGGATTAGACGGCAAGCGCGATCTCGACCGCATCGCGAAGTCCCTGGAGGGCTTCGATGTCATTGGCTTGCAAGAGATTCACGGCGTTCAAGACGCCACGCTGCGCGATCAAGCCGACATGCTGGGCGAGAAGCTCGGCATGGCCTGGCTGTTCGCCCCCAGTGTTCGCCAGTGGCACTACTACGACTTCGGGAACGGCATCCTTTCGCGATCCCCTGTCATCGATTGGCAGAGGATCCCGCTGGAACGCCAAACGGGAAAGACCTATCACAATGTCCTGCTCGTGCGCGTGCTGCATCAAGGGCAGCCGATCCAGGTGCTGATCACGCACGTGCATCGCCGCGACGAAGCGGAGCGCCAGGCGCAACTTCGCGCCGTAATTGCGCTGTTTCAATCACTCGACGAGCCGGCCATTCTGATGGGCGATCTGAATTCGAATGCCGCCGATCCGCAGATGGCCGCTTTACTGGCCACGCCAGGCGTCCTCGACGCGTCGGCCGGAGTGTCATCGCCCGAAGGGGCTGCCCGCATTGATTGGATCCTCACGCGCGGATTGAAAACGCGCAGCGCCGGGATCGAGCACACCGGCGCGTCGGATCACCCGTTCTTGTGGGCGGAATTGGAAATCGCCGCGCCGTAGCTCGCCTACTTGTGGTGCAGGCGTCCCGCCTGCCGTGAGTTTGCTCGCGGTGCCAGGCAGGCGGGACGCCTGCACCACAAGTGGGCGTCTACACTTGCCCTCGCAAATCGCTATGATGGCCGGAAACACCACTCTCCGGACCGAGGCCAGCGATGAGCGACACCCGCATCGAACGCGATACGATGGGCGAAGTGCATGTCCCGAAGAACGCCTATTTCGGCGCTCAGACTGTCCGCGCCGTCGAGAACTTCCCGATCTCCGGCTGGCCGCTCCCCGATGACCTGGTCCACTCCCTGGGCTTGGTGAAGTATGCAGCCGGCGTGGCCAATCGCGACTTGGGCAAACTGTCGGCCGGCAAGCACGCGCTCACCGAGACGCAGGTGAACGCCATGCTGCAGGCCTGTCTGGAAGTGGCCGAGGGGAAGCACGATGACCAGTTCCCGATCGACGTCTTTCAGACCGGCTCGGGAACTTCGAGCAACATGAACGCCAACGAGGTGATCTCGAACCGCGCCATCGAGCTGATCGGCGGCGATCGCTTTGGCGCGGCCAAGCCGATCCATCCCAACGATCACGTGAACATGGGGCAGAGCACCAACGACATGTTCCCCACGGCCATTCATGTGGCCGTCGCCAAATCGATCACCGGGCAACTGGTGCCGGCCCTGGCGCGATTTGCCCTGGTGATGGTCGAGAAGTCGATCGCCTGGAACGACATCATCAAGATCGGCCGCACGCATCTGGCTGATGCGACGCCGATTCGACTGGGCCAGGAGATCGGCGGCTTTGCCCGGCAGTTGGAGCTATCCGTGGAGCGGGCCGGGCGGGCGGCGGCCAGCGTGCTGGAGTTGCCAGCCGGCGGCACGGCGGTGGGGACCGGCATCAACACGCATCCCGAGTTCGGGGCCCGCGTGGCCCAGGTGCTGGCTCACAAGACAAGCATCCCTTTCATCGAGGCCAAGAATCACTTTGAAGCCAACGCCCAGCGCGACGGCCTGGTCGAGTGTCACGGCCAATTGCGGGCTATCGCCTCAACCCTGTTCAATCTGGCGAACAACATTCGCTGGCTCGGCTCGGGTCCGCGCTGTGCGTTCTACGAAGTGCAGCTTCCCGACCGCCAGCCCGGCAGCTCGATCATGCCGGGCAAGGTGAACCCGGTGATGTGCGAGAGCATGATGCAGGTCTGCACTCGGATCTTCGGCAACGACACGATGGTCTCGATGTGCGGCGCTACCGGCGGGCAGTTCCAGCTCAACATCATGATGCCGGCCATGGGCTATGCGGTGCTCGAGAGCGTCTCGTTGCTGGTCCGCAGTTGTCACGCCTTTGTCGATTTCTGCGCCCAGGAGATGGAAGCCAACCGCGAGGCCTGCGAAGCCAGCGTCGAGAAGAGCCTTGCGATGGTCACCAGCTTGAACCCGCACATCGGCTACGAGATGGCGGCCAAGCTGGCCAAGGACGCTTTCAAGTCGGGCAAAACGATTCGCGAGCTTTGCACCGAGAGGAACATCCTGCCGCCCGACGTGTTGGACAAGGCGCTGAATCCGGCCAGCATGACGGAACCGCATGCGTAAGACGCCATGAAGGGTGGGCTGTGCGGGGGCGCAGCCCACCCTGCCGAAGGAGCCTACTTCTTCTTTTCAACCGTGGTCTTAATCGGCGGCGGCTCCGGAACGACGGCCCGGTCGACCTTGTTGGAAGTCGTCGTCTTGGCTGCCCCTTCTTCCCCCTCAAAGTCGTTTTCGTCGGGCAGTTCAATCACCTTGCCGTCGCTATGCGTCATGACCCGCCGGAGCATTTCGGGATCGATCTTGGCCGGCAAGAATCGCACGGAACCGTCGGCAAAGGCGGCCAGAAAGCGATCGGGCAGATGCCCGACCAGACCGGCCAACGGCTTCTCTGGATCGAACGCCAGGTCGTCGGGCTTGGTCCACTCGACCGCCCGATCGTCGGCGGCATCGACGACCAGAATCGTGTTCGAGGTTCCGTCTGTCAGATCGGCAAAGCCCAACGGCTTGTCGGCGCCAAAGATGGTCCCCTTGCCCTTCACGCCCAGGTAGGTCGTCTTGCCGACCGGGGCCTTGCTGCCAGCGGATTTGAAGACGTCGGGCATTTTCTCCAGCAGCTTCTTATTGGCGGGGCTGTCCCAGGGCTCGTCCAGCTTGAACTGATCGTGCAACGCCTGCTGTTCGACATAGGGAAGGATCGCCACCCTCCAGCTCAAGAGTGGCTTGCCGTTCTTGTCGAGTTTGTTGCTGGGGAGTTTGTTGTGAGCACTCTCGTAGTTGTGCATTGAGAGTACGATCTGTCGCAAGTTGTTGGTCGCTTTGTAACGCTCGGCGGACGCCCGGGCCTTTTCGATTTGCGGCACCGCCAGTGCGATGGCCGCGCTCACGGCGTCTTGCGTGGACTTGCCCTCGATGTGAATGGCGACGTTCGTGCCCTCGACCTTGGGCTTGATCAGCCCCAGCACCTCTTTGGCCAGCTTGACGCCGGCTTCGATCTCGCGACGCTGATTGGGCGGAGCCTGCTTGACCTGTTCGCCCAGTTGGTCCAGCCCCACCGTGGCCAGACCCAGCAGCGAGTTGGTGAAGCCGAGCAACTGGTCGGCGCTATCGACGTTCTTGGTGCGCAGGAAGCCATCCAGCGCCAGGTCCGAGGCGCCGACCGAGACATCCACCGTGTCCACGAGTTCCGCGATTTTCAAGAAGGTGTCGATCGGCGGGGGAAGCTGCTGCTGATTGGCACCGTCCGCGGCAGCCATCTTCCGGATGGGATCAACCGCGACGACCAGGTTGGCCCCCTTGCGACGGTCGGCCTTGGCCATGGCGTCGATCAGCGGGCTCTTGGTGGCCTTGGCGGTCAGCATCCGCTTCAGATCGCCTTCCGAAGCGATGATCAGCGTCTTGTCGTTGGGCAGAGCAAACGACGGCTGCCAGGGATTGGGCGAGGCATAGTACTTGTGCCCTTCGTGCGTGGCTTCTACGGCGTCGCGCAGGTTCTTGGGAAACTTGTCGCGAACAAACGGCTCGGAATTGCGAAGGATGATGCCGACCACTTCGCCGGTCGGCGCGTCCTCGGGGCGAGGTCCCACGCGCGGACCCATCGCGAAGATCGCTTCGTCCAGCTTGCGCATGTCGAAACCGACATCATTCTGCAAGCTCCCCAGCATCTCTCCCAACGGGCTCTTGGCCAGCACGGGCTGCGCCAGCAAATTTCGGGGCTGCACGGCCAACACGCCCACAAAATCAGGAATGAAATAGGCCGTGTTGATCGTGGGGTTGGGAACACCCAACTCGAGCTTGGTATCAGCCGCCTGCATGGCACTTGCCCAACACAGGGCCAGCGCCAACAGCGGCATGACGCCGCGCGATGCAATTCGCATAAAAGGTCCCCCCGATTCAAAAAGTACGCGGAAAAGTACGGTAGCAGTGCGAAGGATTACCCTACGAGTGTAGGGGCAGTTTTCGGGACGAAGCAAGAAACTTTTCGCCGCCGACGTTGCTTGCTTGGGAGGCGGAATCGAAGTTTTTCCGGTTTCGAGGGATCTCCGTCTTCCGTAGGGCGGGCTGCCTCGCTACAATTCCGGCTTGGCAAAATCTGGAATTCATCGCGTAGCGATGAATGAGTGTCAAATTCACGTGTGAGTTACTGCGCAGGGTGTAAGCCATGGCCAAGAGCAAGAAACGCGTCGAAGTGATGTTCCTCGTGTGCGACGAGACCGGGGACTACAACTACACGATCCGCCGTCGGACGGGCGGAGAGAAGCTCAAGCTTAAGAAGTACTGCCCGCGTCTGCGCAAGCACACGCTCCATTCCGAGAAGAAGAAGTAGGCTTTAACCCGCGGGGAGCGATTCCCGCAGTTCAAGGCAGACGAACTTCGACCGGCATGCTATCGCGGCCCCCCCTTGGGGCCGCTTCGCATTTCGAAGGGTGGACATGCGTTGCGACGCGTTGCCTGATAATCCACCCCAGCCGTCTGCATCACAGGCACCGCGCGCTTGACGCCTGCCTGCCTTTCACTTAGGCTCGTCCTTGGCCAAAAAATGGGTGGTTGTCGTGCCTTTCCGGCACCCAACATAAAGCACGGACCGACGTGAACTTTGAAAAATATCTGACCGAAGGGTTCTTCGATGAACTCTTCGAGGGCGATGCCAATCCGCGCAAAGGCGCGGCACTTCTGCTGGAAAAAATCGGCTCGCTCCCGCCCGGGGAGCTGGTGCGACGACAACAGGCGGCTGAAGCCGCTCTGCTCCAGATGGGCATCACGTTTACCGTCTATGGCGCCGACGAGGGGACGGAGCGGATCTTTCCGTTCGACATCCTCCCCCGCATCGTCGAAGCCCAAGACTGGGAAAAGATCGAGCGCGGGCTCAAGCAGCGAATTCACGCGCTGAACCTGTTCATCGACGACGTCTACAACGATCAGAAGATCTTCAAAGACAAAGTCGTGCCGGAGCATCTGCTCCACTCGGGCAAGTCCTATCGCCCGCAATGCGCCGGACTCAAACCGCCGCGCGGGATCTGGTGCCATGTCACGGGGACCGATCTGGTCCGCGACAAAGACGGCCAGTTCTACGTGCTGGAAGACAACCTGCGCTGCCCCTCGGGCGTGTCGTACGTGCTTGAGAACCGACAGGTCCTGAAGCGGACCTTCCCCTGGGTCTTCGAGGCCTCCGGCGTGCGACCGGTTGACGAGTATCCCGGGCGGTTGCTCGATACGCTCCAATACCTGGCGCCCCCGACCGTGAGCCGGCCGAATGTGGTCGTGCTGACCCCCGGCGGCTACAACTCGGCCTACTTCGAGCATTCGTTCCTCGCCCAACAGATGGGGGCGGAACTGGTCGAGGGAAGCGATCTGATCGTCGACGACGGCCTGGTCCTGATGCGGACCACCAAGGGCTACGAGCGGGTGGATGTGATCTACCGCCGGATCGACGACGACTTCATCGATCCCAAGGTTTTCCGCTCGGATTCGCTGTTGGGTGTTCCCGGCCTGATGGAAGTCTATCAGGCCGGCCGCGTGGCCCTGGCCAATGCGCCGGGCACGGGCATTGCCGACGACAAGGTGGTCTACGCCTACGTGCCGCAGATCATCAAGTACTACTTGAACGAAGACGCCATCTTGCCGAACGTGCCCACCTATGTCTGCTGGGACGACAAGCAGCGGGCCCACGTGCTGGGGCAGCTCGACAAGTACGTGGTCAAAGCGGCCAACGAGTCGGGCGGTTACGGCATGCTGGTCGGGCCCCACTCGACCAAAGAACAGCAGGAAGAATTCGCCAGGCGGATTGAAGCCAACCCCCGCAACTACATCGCGCAGCCGACCATTTCGCTGTCGCGCGTGCCGGTACTGGTGGACGACCACTTTGAAGGTCGCCACGTCGACCTCCGGCCGTACATTCTCTACGGCGACGAGATCTTCGTGCTGCCCGGCGGATTGACCCGCGTGGCCTTGAAGAAGGGCTCGCTGGTGGTGAACTCCTCGCAAGGAGGAGGCAGCAAGGATACGTGGGTGCTGCGATCGCGCGGCGAGCCGGGCTCGGCCTGACGATCAGATCCTGCGGATTCTTGACGGACATTCAACGAGCGCATCTTGAAGTTCAAGATGCGTTTTTTTCGTTGCTGAAGCGATCGCGGACGAGAGCAAACGGCACGTGATAACGCGCCTCCTCTGACGCGATCACCCAATTGATGAGGCACTGATTCAGGTATCGCTTCTTTCGTTGCTGGGGCGGCTGAAGAAGCGTATGACTCGTCCGTACACGGCTCCTTCCAACTCGGCCAGCAGCAGGCGATGACCAAGATGGTGTTGGCCGTCCCCTGAATCCTATTGCCCAGCCGATGCAGTTGTATCGCGGTGTCGGCGGGCTTGTTACACGCACGGTCGCAGCCGACAGGCCAGGAAAGCCTCGGAAGAAATCATCAGGGCTCAAGATATCCATGCTCTTTTCCCCACCGGAGCCAAGCGGCCTGCATGGCCTTCATATCGCCACGGATCTCGTCTGTGATGGGATTGGCGCCGGTCAATGCCCTGAGTGCCGGAAACCACATCTCCGGGGCCTTCCGCAGTTCGTTCAAGATCAATGCAATGGCGACGGGCCCCAAGCCGATGATTTGTTGATAGCAATCATCCAGAACAATGGCGTTCGTTGACGAAAGATTGACCGTGTTTTCACGCCATCGCTGCGCCAGTTGTGCGAAGCGATTTGCGGTCAAGCCTTGGAATGCCGCGAATTCCGAAAGCTGCTCGGGTGTGAGGGCGTTTTGCATAGGGCACCTTCGGTTGCGTCTGTACCTTCCCCATTTTAGTCGTGCCCACGCCCTTCGGTCCATTCAGTCCTTCTAGAAGATCCCGTGCAGCGGGCCGCCCCGCGCCGCCAGTGCATCAACTCGGGCCGTCACGGTCGGGTCTTCGATCAGTGGGGGGGCGAACCAGGGCTTGCGGCGGGCATCCAGGACCAGCGAGCCGCGGCAGCCCCAGTGCTTGTCGGAGACGAAGGGCTCGATGCCGTGCACGTCCGGCGCGGGATCGCTACGAGTGAACGTGGACCACAGAAAGTTCCCCAGCGATCGCGCGGCGAACTCGCTGTCGTCCACAATCACAATCAGCGGGAAGCGATTGATCGCCGCGTGCCGGTCGAAGAAGCCACAGAACCAAGCCATGTCGGTCGGCCCCGTGTTGGCGATCGGTTCGCCACCGCGGATCCGCTCGCCCCGATACGCCGGGCCGGTCACTACCAGCACGCCAGGCAAGGCGACGCGCGGGTCTCGGAATCCCTCGGGAAGTGCCGCCCCGGCGACCTCGCCCAGTTCGCGCGGCAGATCGCGCCGTGCAGGCCCCACGGCGGCAATCACCACCTTCGAGCCCTCATTCAAGCCGCTCCCGGAGTAATCGAGCGTGTCGATCGTGGTCCGCGTCTGGAAGTGCAGGTCGCGCTCCCAATCGACGCGGGCCAGCAAGTGCATCAGAAAGTCATCGATCTTATGGATGTCGAGTTCGGGCTGGTCCTCGCGGGCTACGATCAACAGAAACTTGGCCAGCGACATCTGCCCCTGACCCAGGATCGCATTGGCCAGGGTCAGAAGTTCCTGCGGCCTACGGCGCTCGGCGTACGGGACATACCGCTCGCTGCCGATCGCCAGCAGTAGTGGATGAACTCCGCTGGCGTCGACCGCGTGCACGGCATGCACGCCGGGCAACACGGCGGGGATCACCGGGCCGGTGATCTCGTGGATAATCTCGCCAAACAGTGTGTCTTCCTGCGGCGGGCGTCCGACCGTCGTAAACGGCCAGATGGCGTCCCGGCGATGCGTCACCCGTTCGACCACAAGTACCGGGAAATCGTGAGCCAGACTGTAGTATCCCAGGTGATCGCCGAACGGTCCCTCGGGCAGCCGACGCTCAGGATCGACATAGCCCGAGATGCAGAAGTCGGCGTCGGCGTGAATCGGCAGCTGGCCCGGCCGGCAGATCATCCGCACCGCTCTACCGGCCAGCGCCCCGGCGAAGTGCAGCTCCGAAAAGCCCTCGGGGAGCGGCATCACCGCGGCCACGTTCATGGCCGGCGGACCGCCGACGAAAATGTTTACCGGGAAGCGCTGGCCACGGCGCAAGGCTGCTGCATGATGCACGCCGATGCCGCGGTGAATCTGGTAGTGCAGGCCGATCTCGCGATCGGGCGTATACTGTCCACCCGAGAGTTGCACGCGATACATGCCCAGGTTCGATTTTCCCAGGCCGGGATGGTCCGCATCTTCACTGTAAACCTGCGGCAGCGTGATGAACGCGCCGCCATCGTCGGGCCACGACTTGATCTGCGGCAAGGCGCCGATCGTCGTCGTGCAATCCAGCACCGGTCCGCGTCCGACCTTGCGGGGAAGCATCGAAAGGGCCGTCCCCAGCGCCCCGAAGTACCGCCAGGGCTGGCGAGCGAAGGCCAGCGGGTTCACCTTCAGGGCGACCGCCCGCTTTACGGCTTCCAGCGTGTCGCGGAAAATGAAATGGACCCGCTCGCGCGTGCCGAACAGGTTCGATACGGCCGGAAAGGCACAGCCTTTGAGTCGTGCGAAGTAGACCGCGGGGCCGCCGGCCTGGAAGACCCGGCGTTGGATTTCGGCCGCTTCCAGGTGGGGATCGATCTCGGCTTCGATCCGCACCAGATGCTTGTGAGCGGCCAGATCGTCGACGCATTGTTTGAGAGAGCGGTAGACCATCAGGGAAGGTTAGGGGCGCCATCGGCAATCGGCAAGTGCGAGCCACTTGATCCAACGCCCGGCGTTCGTTCTTTACGGAGCAACCGGCGTCCTTCGGTCGTGTAGGTCGGTTCAACCCAACAGGCGTATCATGTTTGCCCATCTGGAATACGACTTCCTCGCCCCGCCGCGCATCGTGTTTGGCTGGGGGCGTCGGCGTGAAGCGGGGACGATTGCGGCCTCACTGGGGCGACGCGCTTTCGTGATCCATGGGTCGCGCACGCTGTTCACCAAGGGGATTCTGCCAGAGATCGTCGACTCGCTGGAAAAAGCCGGCGTAACGGTTGTCTCGGCAGGGCATGTCTACGAAGAGCCGCAGGTGGCCGATGTTGATCGGATCGTGGAACTTCTGCGGCGCGAGCATGCCGCCCCGGGCGACCTGCTGCTGGCCGTCGGCGGAGGCTCGGCGATCGATCTGGCCAAGGCCGCCGGGGCCATCGCTCCGCAGCCTGGGCACGCGAGTGTGATCGACTACCTGGAAGGGGTTGGCAAAGGTCTGTCCCTCACGCAGGCTCCGCTGCCGCTGTTGGCCATGCCCACCACGGCGGGCACGGGGACCGAGGCGACCAAGAACGCTGTGATCTCGTCCTACGATCCTCCCTTCAAGAAGAGCCTGCGCAGCGATCTGATGGTGCCCCGCGCAGTGCTGGTCGATCCGGAATTGAGCGTCAGCGTTCCTCCTGCCACGACTGCCCACACGGGCATGGACGCCATCACGCAACTGATCGAGAGCTACATCACGCGCAAGCCGCGCCCGCTGGCGCAGGCTTTGGCAATGGAAGGGCTGGCGAAAGCTGCCCCCGCACTGCTGGAAGCCTATCGCGACGGCAGTTCGCGCCCGGCGCGCGAGGCGATGTCGCACGCGGCCTTGCTATCCGGCATGGCCCTGGCCAATTCGGGGTTGGGCATGGCACACGGTGTGGCCGCGGCGCTGGGCGTGCATTGCCGTGTGCGACACGGACTGGCCTGCGCCGTGATGTTGCCGGCCGCGTTGCGCGTGAATCGGACTGCCCGCGAGCCCGAACTCGCCCGGATCGGCGAGATCCTCACCGGGCGAACCTGGCCCAACACCGCATGTGCCGCGGATGCCGCGCTGGTCGCGATCGACGATCTCTGCCAGGCGGTGGGCATCCCACGACGCTTGAGTGAACTAGGCGTCACGCGCGAAGTTCTGCCGGCGCTGGTCGCTGGCAGTCGCGGCAACAGCATGAATGGCAATCCGCGGGATGTGAGCGACCAGGAACTGATCGAGATTCTCGAAGGAATGCTATGATTCTCTCCGCCGGACTCTCCCCCGCGTGGCAGCAGATCCTGTCGGTCGAAACGCTCCGCGTGGGCGAAGTGAATCGAGCGAGCCAGGCCGTATGGTGCGCCTCGGGCAAAGTGCTGAACGTCGGCATCGCATTGGCGCACTTGGGTGGCACTAGCCGAACGATCAGTGTGCTGGGAGGCTCGCAGGCCGATCGGATCCAGCGCGAGTTCGCCGAGCTTGCTGCGCCGGCCCGTTGGGTGCGCGTGGCAGCTCCCACGCGGATCTGCACGACCGTGCTCGACGCGCGGAGCGGGCAGACCACCGAACTGGTCGAGAACGCCGGCACGCTGACCGCCGAAGAGATCGAGGACTTTGTGGCGGCCTACGAGGAGGACGTCACCCAGGCCGAGATGGTGGTGCTGACCGGTTCTCTTCCGCGCGGCACGCCGGCCACGTTCTACTCCGATCTGTTGGCCAAGACGAAGTGTCCCACGATCCTCGATTTTCGCGGCAAGGAACTCGAGGCCGCGCTCGTCCACAAGCCGCTCGTGGTGAAACCCAATCGCGAGGAACTAGGGCAGACCGTAGGGCGCGTGCTGGAAAACGAAGACGATCTGCGTCGCGCCATGCACGAAGTGGCCGATCGCGGCGCGCAATGGGTCGTAGTCAGCGACGGCGGTGGTCCGCTGCGAGTGGCTTCGCCGAGCGAGTTTCTGCGGTTTCAGCCGCCGAAGATTCAGGTGGTGAATCCCATTGGCTGCGGCGACTGCCTGGCGGCCGGCCTGGCTTGGGCGCTGCGTGCCGGCCGTGACATGCCGGCCGCCGCACGGTTTGGCATCGCTGCCGCGGCCGAGAATGCCACGATGCTACTGCCGGGTCGCCTCGACCCGGCACAGGTCGAGGCTCGTGCGAAGCAAGTCGAGCAGGTCAGCTAGCCGTAGGTCCTTCGCACGAGTACCGCTGTTGATGCTTAGTAGCGGATGTTGACGCCGGTGTAGACTTCGCGGGGGACCTCGCTGCCGATCGTGCCACTTGGATCCGCCACGGCCTCGTTGTGGTACTTCTGCAACAGGTTGCGTCCCACGACGTAGAACTCCAGGTTCTCGCGGGGAGACCAGCCGAAGCGAGCGTCCATCTCGAAGTAGCGGGGAACGCCAGTCGGGCCGACAAAGTTCAGACCGTTCGGATCCGACGGGATGTTGTCGACATAGCGGTAGATCATGTCCAGTGTACGGCGGCTGCCCAGGTCTCGCGAAGACATCACATAGACCTGATTTCGGGGCGCCGTTCCCAGAATGCCCGCCGAGCCTCGCAGAAACGAATAGGCGCTGCGGACCTGCCAGTAGTCGTGCATCTTTACCGTGCTGGCAACTTCAAAGCCGTAGGTCTCTTCATGGCCCGGGGAGTTGACCAACTGAATGAGATTGGGAAATGCGGCCGTTGGAGCGGCCGTGCTCAGATTCGAGTAGTCGTTGTAGAACGTCGCCACGTCCCAGAAGAGGCTGTCGGACGGCTGTCCGCGTAGGCCCATTTCATAGGACAACACGTCTTCAGACTGGAACGTCGGGTTGCCTACGATGGCGAAAAACGGCGTCACGATTGAGAGACCACGGTCCGCTCGAGAAGGGAAACGGACCGCCCGCGAAACGGATGCCCAAGCGGCATGTCGTTGATCGGGCGTGTACAAGAACCGCACCGAAGGTTGCATCTCGAAGTCCGCGAACGAATAGTGCGAGAACTTCGACCCGATGTACATGTAGAACAAGTCTTCGGAGAGGGTCAGCCGATCCTGCACGAAGTAGCTGAATGTATTGAGCGATGCCGAATAGGGATAGATCGCGGGGCCATACGGCGCCGTGAAGAATCCGAGCATCGTGGGCGTCGGATTCTGGGGGACGCCCGGCACGTTCTTGATGTTGTCGTAGGTATTGCGATAGCCGAAGCCGCAGACGATCTCCTGGCGTTCGCCCCAAGGGAAGCGGAGCTGCGAGTCAAAGTCGTAGGCCAGTTGGTCCAGACCTACCGTGGCGACCTGCGGCTGGGGCTCGTGGCGATTTGCCTGGTCAAAGTAGACCTGCGTCATCCAATCGGTGTCCTCGCTGATCGAGTGCGTCAGGCGAGCCAGGACGTGACCGCCACGGACATGTTCGCTGGTATTGGGACTGATCACTCCGAAGGCAGAACTGGGCGGCCCGAGGAACTGTGCCGTGCTCTGCCCCGACAGGCCGTTGTAGTATTCGCCCTGGATCGTAACGACCGTGCTGTCGTTGGGCTCCCAATCGAAACGACCTCCGATGCGAGTTTGACGCCAATTGTCATCCGGGGGGCCGAGTTGTGTGCCGTTGAACGGATCGGTGGTATTGGGTGCCGTAATGGAGTTGTCGCGCTCGAACCATTTGCCATAGAGCCGGAAGTACGCGTCGTCGCCGATCTTTCCACCATGGCGAATGGTGGCATAGCTGCTCCAGAAGTCGCCCACGCCGGTCTCGGCATAGAGCCCCTGCGTGTCCTTGGCCCGCTTGGTGATGATGCTGATGATGCCGTTCACCGCGTTAGCGCCCCAGACGGTGGCGCCAGGACCGCGGATGACTTCGATCCGCTCCACGTCGGCCAGCACCACGTCCTGGACATCCCAGTAGACACCCGCGAAGAGCGGGTTGTAGACGCTGCGGCCGTCGATCTGCACCAGCAGCTTGTTCGAGAACCGCCCGTTGAAGCCGCGAATGCTGACTGCCCATTTGTCGCCCGAGATACGGCTCACGTTGACGCCCGGCGCCATCCGCAGGATTTCAGGGATCTCTCGAGCGCCGGAGGCTTTAATCATCTCGGGCGTGATCACGAAGATCGCCGCGGGGGATTTGCCGACCGTGCTTTCGGCTCGCGAAACCGTGGTTACCTCGGCGTTCAAGCTGGGGGCGACCACATCGACCCGACTGAGCTGCTCGAGGTCCAGATCCAGAATGCCGCCGTCCGGTGGCGGGGCTGCGGGCTGTGCGGCCGCTCCTTCCTGGCTCCACGCGGTTCTGCCGGATAAGACGGCGCAGACGAACATCGCAGTGAGCCAATGGAAGCGGCGCATCATCAAACTCCAATTGTCGGGGCAGGCACTCTTTTGCGGAGAGGACCAGTCACTCCGTTCGCGATGGATAGACACCGCGAATGGGTGGTAAGGTTCCTAAGGAGCATCGGCATCCATGCTTTGCATTCTTTACTGGCAGGGAATGAGGCCTGTGCCGGTCGGGCGGTTGGGGAGGGATAGAGGGCCGGCTCAAGGTGACCGAGTCGTTGCAAAGCAAGTCGCCCCTTGCCAGTTAGCGAGCGAATCGCCCCCTTCCTTTCCCCCGGACACCGGGCAACGTAAACTACTGGCTTGCTCGGCCGCGAAACCGTGCTGGCCACCGACCGCCCCGGCATGGCGATGTGGCGCGAGACGCTGTTCGGGTTCCTCTCGCGCAACGCCTACCGCGCGACCGCCTACTATCAGATTCCGACGGAGCAGGTGCTGGAGATCGGCGACCAGATCGAAATGTAAACGGCCAAATCGGTCTATGCCGGCGGCTTTTCGACGCCGGCTCTTTTGCCGCGGACCCACTCGGCCAGCACCTCGGGCCCCGAGCGCCAGGGGCTGGTGATGGCCGAAATGGTGATCGCCCGCTGCACCCGATCGTCGGCCCGCTTGGCCATCATCTTGCGACAGATTTCGACCACGGATGGAGGAGTCTCGGGACGAAGTTGCTCCAGCGGAACAGGATCGGCCGACTGATGCCGCAGCAAGCGATCGGCAATGCTTCCTTCGGGGAACGGCGGCCGGCCCGTCAACAGGAAATAGAGCACGCAGCCCAGACTGTACAGATCGGCCCGGCTGTCGACCTCGTGACTGTCACGGGCCTGTTCGGGGGCCATGTAGTCAATCGTCCCCAGCACGTTCTCGCGATAGATCCGCGTGGTTGATTCGGCGCTCCCCGTGATCTTCACCAGCCCCAAGTCCAACAACTTCAACTGCCCCGTGGGAGTTACGATCAGATTCGAAGGCTTTACATCGCGATGGACCATGCCCTTGCCATGGGCGTAATCCAAGGCATCGGCCGCCTGGCAGATGATCTCGGCGGCCATCGCAAAACTGGGGGTGTGTGTCGGTCCAATGGCCGCTTCCAGGTCGCTCCCCTCGACGCGATCCAGCGCCATGTACGGGAAGCCCTGCGCCGCGCCGAGAGCCAGCAGTTTGACGAACGCGGGATGATCCAGTTGGCCTAGCGCTTGAGCTTCGAGCCGGAAGCGGATCGCCAGGGAGGGCTGCGCAGCGCGGGCGCCCGAGAGGACTTTAAGCACGGCCTCGCCACCCGATCGCATGTCGCGCGCCAGGTAGATGCGGCTCATTCCCCCTTTGGCCAGCGGCTGCAGAAGTTTGAAGCGGTCCAGAAAGAAGCCGTTGGTGCGGCCGCGAAGCAGTTGTCGCGCATGCCAGGCCGTGAGCAACTTGGCCAGAACCAGACTCTCGGCAAACTGTCGCGTTCCGGCATCGCCGGGGGGAAGCTGAGCCGATTGACGAGACAACGAGCGCGCCACCCGATTAAAGTCGCGGACTTCCAGCAAGCCGCTGGCCGAGAGCAGACTCAGCAAGGCTTCAGGACTGGTCGGCGGATTACCCGTTCGCAACGGCATGGGTAGGATCGCCGGATTGCCGTCCGGGCCTGAAGAGAAATGGGATGCAGATCGAAGTGGAGCGTAATCAAGAGCCAGGAAACTGCCAAGCCAGCGCCGACTTCGAGTCGATTCCGCAAATTGCCCCTTGACGCATTTAGTTAATATGTAAATAACTTAACAGTAATCAAAATGCAGCAGGGCTATTCACTTATCTTATCGTATTCGGGAGGTCTTCCGATGAATCCAGAACACAAGGGAGTCAAAATTGCCGGAGTGGTTCTGCACGTGCTGGTGGCGGGCATGATGCTGATGGCCGGCTCGGGCAAAGTCTTCGGTTTCGCCCCCGCTGAAGTGCTGGAGGGGATGACCAAGTACGGACTAAAGGACCAGATGGTGCTGATCGGCCTGGGTGAGATGGTCGCGGCGATCCTGATGTTATTGCCTTGGACCTCTCCGTTCGGGGTGTTGATGACCAGCGGATTTTGGGGCGGAGCCATCTGCATCCACATGGCTCACCACGAGTCCTACACGTTCGTGGCCGTGCTGCTGGTGCTGACTTGGATCGGCGGATTCCTGCGGGGAAGCGTGCCGCTCTTGGCCCTCGAGCCCAAAGCGACGGCATAGCACAACCTGCTTCAAAACGTCACCGGGGAGGCGGGCAATTCGGGCGGCTGACGCGTCGGCAGCAGTTCGCTGTCGAATCCAGGCAACTCGGACGGTACGCTCAGCCCGGCGCGACGCAGGAAGTTGCTCAGGATCGTGTAGCCGTGCTCCGTAAGGATCGACTCGGGGTGGAACTGCAGGCCAACCACCAGATGCTGCCGATGTTCGAGCGCCATGACAACGCCCTCTTCGGTTCGCGCCGTGACGGCCAGGCAATCGGGCAAGTTCGCTTCCTCGACGATCAATGAGTGATACCGGGCCGCCAGGAAGGGACTAGGCACACCGGCGAACAGCTCGCTGCCATCGTGCAGGACGCGAGACGCTGAACCATGCACCGGCGTTGCCCCGCGAACGACTCGGCCGCCGAGCGCCTGACCGATGGTCTGATGCCCCAGACAAACTCCCAGAATGGGATACTCCCCCGTCAGTTCGCGAACCAGATCGAGCGAGCAACCGGCCTGCTCCGGGGCACACGGACCGGGCGAAAGGACGATCGCGCCAGGCTTCAGCTTTCGTACCTCGCCCGGGTCGATCGCATCGTTGCGAACCACTCGTGTCGGCTGGCCGAGTCGCTCGAAATAGCGGGCCAGGTTGAAGACGAAGCTGTCGTAGTTGTCGACCAGCAGGATCATGTCCGCGGCTTCTTCGTGGAATCTTCGCCGGCTTCGCGCGAGGCTCGTAACTTCGCCCGGATGGCTTCGAGCCGCAACTGCAGCTCCTTCTCAAAGCCGCGGCTCGTGGGGCGATAGTATTCGCGATCCACGCCCAGGTAGTCCTGCACGGCGACTCCATCGGGGCTGTTGTGCGAATACTCGTACTTCGCGCCGTGTCCCAGTTCCTTGGCCCCTTGATAATGCGAATCGCGCAGATGGACCGGCACGGGGAGCAGCCGGCCGCCGTTCACGTCGGCTCGGGCTTCGCCGATGCCGATGGTTACGGCATTCGATTTCGGAGCGCACGCCAGATACGTCACAGCCTGTGCCAGCGTCAGTTGGCACTCGGGCAAGCCGACCAGCTCGCAGGCCTGCATGGCGGCCACGGCCAAGGGCAGAGCATGCGGATCGGCGTTGCCGACGTCTTCGCTGGCCAGGATCACGATGCGTCGGGCGAGAAAGCGGACATCCTCGCCCGCTTCCAGCATGCGGGCCAGCCAATACAAGGCCGCATCGGGATCGCTCCCGCGCATGCTCTTGATCAGCGCGCTGGCGGCATCGTAGTGCGAATCGCCGGTGCCGTCGTACTCGATCGCCTTGCGTTGGACCGAATCCTCGGCCAACTGCCTGGTGAACTCGACCGGCGAGGTCTTGGTGGAAAGGACGCCGATCTCCAGCGCCCCCAACGCCCGGCGGGCGTCGCCATCGCTGACTTGCGCCAGAAACTCGGCCGCGTCGTCGTGCAGATGGACCTGCCGCGTCCCCAGCCCACGACGTTCGTCGGCAGCGGCGCGAAACAGCAACTGCTTAATCTCCTCGGGCGAGAGGGAATGGAACTGAAAGACATGGCTGCGGCTGACCAAAGCACTCGTCAGGGCGAAGAATGGGTTCTGGGTGGTGGCACCGACGAGGACGACCGCTCCTTCTTCGACATCGGGCAACAGCACATCCTGCTGCGCCTTGTTGAAGCGGTGGATCTCGTCGATGAACAGCAACGTGCGCGATTGCCCGGTGGCCACGCGGTCGCGAGCTTCGTCCAGGATCTTGCGCAGTTCGGCCACGCCGGCCGCCGAGGCGTTCAACTGGCGAAAGCGGCACTTGGATTCTTTGGCCAGCAGTTGCGACAGGGTCGTTTTGCCGGTTCCCGGCGGTCCGTAGAAAATCACCGAGCCCATGCGGTCGCTCTTCACCAACCGCCAAAGAAGCTTTCCTTCGGCCAGAAAGTGCTGCTGGCCGACGAACTCGGCCAGCGTCTCGGGGCGCATGCGCGCGGCCAAAGGCTGCACCTTCTGGCGGCTGACTTTCTCGGCGGAATCAAAGAGAGAACCCATGCGAGTATTGTACGCGGAGGGTAGGAGAGAGGTCAGGGGCCAGGGAGCAGGGGAAGAGGTGCAGGGTATTGGGTGTTGGGTTTTAGGGCCGCATCGTCAGGGTGGATGGGCATGTTGAGATTTCGGGTAGGGAAGTGAGGCATTCGAAGAGGGTTCGCCACTGCGGCCTGACCCCCGGAACCCAACCCAGCACCCAACACCGTGTGAGCGTCTCGATTCTGGGTGTGAAGGAGGTTGAAAGGCTAGATCGCACCAAGGGCAAAGCCGGGTGGGGGGCGCCATGCCTTCTAGCCTTTCAATCTGATTCACTTGCCAGACGAGCTGACGCTGGCAAGGGTCTTGCGCAGTCTAGAGTTACCTACCATTTTCGCGTTGACGCTCTACTGCGGCTACGATCCCACCCAAAATCGAGACACCCACACCATCCAGAGGCCAATTGGCCTGGACAAATCTTGACTTCGCCGGCTTCGGTTGTTAGCCTAAATCAAGAGTGTTTTCTTTAACCTCTTATTTCAGGCCACCTTGCATCGCCCTTTGAAGTCAGGGCGCTGGCCGGCTTTCTTGCTTCAGGATCGCCTTAATTCCCATGAGCCTTTCCCCCATGAATGCGTTCCGCCTGCTCTTCGTGGCGCTGGTCTTGAGCTGCCTGGTGGCCATGGATTCGCGCGCGGCCGATGTGACACCTCCTGCCGGAGGCTTCAAAGTCGAAGACGCCAAGGAACCTAAAAAAGAGGACCTGCGCAACTTCATTCCCACGCTGCGCGCAGGCCAGATTCCCGAAGAAGAGACGGCGGCCTTCGACGGCATCGTAAAGTTCTATGTGGCCGAGTTCACGCTCCCCTCGAACGTAAACTTGCTCCCCAAGAAACGCTACGATTTGAAGACCAAACTCAAGACGGCCAGCAACGCCCCGATCGCAGACGCCCACAAACGACTGCGGACCCTGGTCCGCACCGGAATGATGCGGCAATGCGGACCGGAGTACCATCCGTTTGTGCGTGTCAACTCGATGCTGGTCCTGGCGGAGATGAACGAGAAAGAAGCGCCCCCCGACAACAAGGATCCACCGATTGTGGATCTCGATACGCTCAAGTTCATGATCAAGGCGGTGGAAGATCCCAAACAGCTCGACGCCGTGAAGGCCGCTGCGCTGATGGGGATCGACCGCAACGCACGGCTGGGCATCAAGGATGAGCGGGTCGCCGCCGACGTGCTGAAGCTGGCGATCGAGATCTCCAAGCCAAACAATCATGAATGGCTGCGTCGACGGGGCGTGATGCTGATCGCCGCTCAGGGGCTCGTTGGCAAAAACGCCGAGGCTCCCAAAGTCCTGCAGGAATTGATCGCGAATCCCAAAGAGCCGCTGGCTCTGCGCTGCGCAGCCGCCCGCGCCTTCGGTTCGCTCGACTTCTCCACGGGCCCGCGCATCCCATTCACCCTTCCGATTCTGCAGTTGGCCCACTTGTCGGTGGAAGTACTGGAAAAGACCAAACCTAAGACGGGTTGGAATGCCCAGGAAATGTTCGCTACCGAGGCCTTTCTGCGCGACATCGAGATCGGCCTGCGTGGGCGTCCGGATCCGCAGCCGTCTTTCCAGGAAAAGCCGCCCGATCGCGGCATGCTGCTGGTACTGACAGGGCTGGAAGATCCGCAGCGCAAGCTGCTCGACGAGTTCGCGTCGCTCAAGTTCGCTCCCGTCGCCAAGATCGTCTACGCCTTTCAGCCCGATAAAGAGAAGGATCTGGAGGTGCTGATCTCGCAGTTGATCAGTTGGGCTCAGGCCCATCCCACCGAGACGGGCAAGCCGCCGGCAGACAAGACCGCCGCCAAAGACAACGGGGCCAGCACCGTTGCCAAACCATGAACGAATGGACTCGCTGGATGCGGCATTCGCTGGGGGCCGGTTGCGCGGCCCTCGGCATGCTGATCGCGACGTTCGTCTGGTGGGATGAGCTTGGCCTGGGCAACAGTCCTGCCATCCTGGGGCCCGCCCATGTGGCCAACTGGTACTTCGGCTGGTGCCTGCTGGGGCTGGCGTTTCTGACCGGCGCGGCGATCGGCCTGGCTTTCTTCCAGGAAGACTTCTGGGGCGGATACTCGTCCTTTCAGCGACGCGTCATCCGATTGGGGCATGTCAGTCTGGCGACCATGGGGCTGGTCAACGTACTGTACGGGGTCTCTCCCTGGCCCACCCCTTATTCGGCTTCGGCCAGCATGGCCGGTCTGTTGTTCGTGCTGGGTGGCATCACGTTGCCGGGCGTCTTCTTTCTGGCGGGCTGGCGGCCTGGCTTTCGGTTGGGACTGTGTGTGCCGGCGCTGCTGCTTTGTTTGGCGATTTTCTTCACCGTGCGCGGAGGAAACGAAGCCGACCAGCCCATCAGCGATCCCAGCGCCGACTTCTTGAACGACGACAGTACCCAATTCCGCTCGTTGTTCTACAATCCAGACCTGTTCAAAGCCTTGCCGCATCCCAAGGACACTAAGTCCAAGCCGGAAGAATAATGTCGCTTCCCCTGCCTCTGTTGGTCACCGGCATCGCGGGCGTGCCCGGCTACAACGCCTTCCGCTATTTCCGCCGCCAGTATCCCGGCCAGGTCGTCGGCATCCGACAGACCGACAACATCCGGCTGACGGGCGAAGGGGTCGAAGCCTGCGACGCTGAAGATCCCGTGGGGCTGGCTCGCCTGTTCGATCGCTATCAGTTCAAGAGCGTGCTGAATGCCGCGGGCAACTGCGCGCTCCGCTCGTGCGAGCTCGACGCCGACCGCGCCTTCCGCATCAATGTGGACGGAGTCCGCAACCTGCTCACGCAGACGGCCGGCCTGCGGCTGGTCCATCTCTCGGTCGACCTGGTCTTCTCGGGCGAGAACGAAGTGGGCGGCTACACCGAGGAGGATCCCACCGATCCGGTCACGGTCTACGGCAAGACAATGGTCGCCGCCGAGAAGTTGGTGCTGGAGGCCGCGCCTCAGGCGCTCATCCTGCGGATTTCGCTCCCGATGGGGGTCAGCTTCAACGGCCACGCGGGGGCGATCGATTGGATTACCTCGCGATTCAAAAAGGGCCGCCCCGCAACACTGTATTTCGACGAGGTCCGCACGCCAACCTACACCGACTGCATGAATCGCCTGTACGAGACACTGCTGTCCGGCACGCTGAGCGGGCTTTATCATGGCGGCGGCTCGCGTCAGATGGCTCTGTATGAGATCGCCCAGGTCATCAATCGGGTCGGTGGCTACGATCCCGAGTTGTTGATGGGCTGCCCTCGCGCGGCCGCTGGGCCGGTTCCGCCACGAGCTGGGAATGTGTCGCTCAACTCGAGCAAGCTGCTCAAGGCGCTGGGCTACGACCCCTTCGATCCCTGGCCGCTGGCGCCGGAGCACGTCCCCACCAGCCGCGACTGGCACCATGATCGCCAGACCGGCGAGCCGGGCTCCGTGGAGCTGTTGGCCCAGGTTTTGTGCCGAAATCCTGCCCGCGAAGACCGCTGCGAACCGCTCGACGGCCCAATCAAAACTTGAAAAGGGCAGGGGCGCGAAGTACCATAACAAAGCAACTTGGCAGCGCGGACGGGCGGCCCTTCCCCCGCCCGCGAACCATCCCCCGGAGATCCCTCGCATGATCACGTTCCGCACTGCACGCCTGGCCGGGGCTTTCTGCCTGACGCTGGCGGTCGCTTCTCCTCTGTGGGCCCAGAGCGCCAAGTCGCAGCTTTACGGTCGTGGAGTTCACGAGTACTTCGGCGGCAATCACCAGGCAGCCTTGGACGCCCTGACAGGGTCCATCGATGCCGGCACGGCCGATCCGCGTCCCTACTACTTCCGTGGCCTGGTGCAGTTGGCTGCCGGCAAGGTCGATGAAGCCCGCCAGGATTTTCAGGCTGGTGCCGATCTGGAAGCCGCCGATGCCACGCGTTTCTATCTGGTCAGCAAGTCGCTGGAGCGGGTGCAGGGCCCGGCCCGGCTCGAGTTAGAAAATTACCGCGTGTCGGGGCGTCAGAAGATGAACGCCCGCAAGCAGCAGGAGAATGACGCCCGTTATGGCCGCATTCGCGCGTCGGAGCCGGAAATGCTGCGCGTACCTCCCAAGGCAGGCCGTCTGCAGCCGGGTGCCGATCCGTTCTCGGATGAGCCGGGCCAGTCGGAGCCGGGCAAGGCCAAGCTGCCGGTAAAGGCCGAAATCGACGCCGACGAAGCACCGGTCGCCCCCAAGAAGCCGACCAAGGAGCCCGTGGAAGAGAAGCCCGCTGCCGAAGAGAAAGAAGAGAAGGCCGAGGAGAAAAAGCCTGCCAAGGAGCCTGCGGCAGAAGAGAAGGAAGAGAAAGCGGAAGACAAGAAGCCCGCCAAGGAGCCGGCCGACGAGAAGCCGGCTGCCGAAGAGAAGGACGTAAAGGCCGAAGACAAGAAGCCGGAAAAGCCTGCCGACGAGAAAGCCGAAGAAGAGAAAAAACCGGCCGATGAAAAGGCCGAGGACAAAGCAGAGAAGCCGGCTGATAAGGAAGAGAAGCCGGAAGACAAGGCCGAGAAGTCCGACGAGTAATCGCCTTGGTGCCGTCTCTGTAGCTCTGTCATCCCCGCGCGGCACTTGCTTGCTGCCCGCTCTCGCTCGAAAATAAACGCCGGCTGTGGGACGCCCTCCTACCCTCGCCGGCCATCGCTGCTCGAAGCGACCAGGAAGGGAGCGCCGCGTTTGATCGGCGTGGTCGCCCGTAGAGCCCTTTGCGTAAGCAAACGGGGCGATGTGAAGAGCCTTCTTTTTCGTATCTCGACGAGGGTGATGGTATGAATCGTTCGAACTCGCGGCGGCTTGTTCGTTTCCTGCTGGCATCGGTCGTCGGCCTGACTTGCTCTGTGCAGTCCGCGCAGGCACTGGCTGCCCCCACCATCAAAGCGGCTGCGATTCGCGGCCTGCAGATCGGCGCCACCACCACGATCGCACTCGATGGCTCGGAGTTGGCTGCCGACTCGCGTGTGGTCCTGCCATTTCCCATCGCCAAGCAGGTGGTGAAGCCTGGGGCGAAGCCTGAGCGAATCGAAGTCGAGATCACGCTCCCGGCCGACGTTCGCCCGGGCATCTATCCGCTACGAATCGCCAATGGCGCTGGCATGTCGAACGCGCTCTTGGTGGGGGTCGACGCCTTGCCGCAGATTCCGGCGGTCGCCAAGATCGAAGCGCTCCCCGTGGCCTTGCATGGCAAGGTCAGCGGCCCGGTCGTCTTCAAGACCCAGATGGATGGCAAGGCCGGTCAGCGCGTGGTGGTCGATGTCGAGGCCCGCCGGATCGGGTCCGAGTTCAGCCCCGTGGTGTCGCTGTTTGGTCCCCGCCGCGTGCAGATCGCCTGGGCACAGTTGCAGAACCCACTGGCGGGCGATGCGCGTCTGGTGGCTACCCTTCCGGTCGATGGTCTGTATGAGATCGAACTGCACGACGCTGAGTTCAAAGGAGGGCCGCAGAATCACTATCGCATGAAGATCGGCGATCTGCAGTTCGCCGACCTGGTCCATCCCATGGGGGCTACGCGCGGCGCGAAGGCCAGTCTCGAGCTGACCAGCACCAGTCAGCCGGGCGTGAAGGTCGAGACCGACCTTTCTCAAGCAATCGCCGACATGCCCGCCGCGCTTCCGGCCGGCGTCTTCACCGGCAGCGCGCCGCGGATTTTCGTCAGCGATCTGCCCGAAGTGACCGAGACGACCGTCGACGCTGGCAAGCTGCAGGATATCCCCGAGGCACCTGTTGTCATCAACGGCCGGCTCGACAAGAAGGGGGAGCAGGACCGCTTCCGCCTGGCGGTTAAGCCGGGGCAAGCCCTGCGATTCGATGTAATCGCCCAGCGGGCTGGTTCGCGGCTGGATGGAGTGCTGGTCCTTCAGAACGAACAAGGGGGCCAACTGGCTGAGAACGACGACCGCCCACCGACGGCCGATCCGGGTCTCGACTTCACCGTGCCCGCCGGCATGAATCACCTGATCGTCGCCATGCGCGATCGCGTGCTGGCGGGCGGACCCGAGTTTGTCTATCGCATTCTCATCACGCCGACCAATCGGCCTGACTTCGGCCTCACTCTCATGTCTCCGGCGATCTATGTGCCGCAGAACGGCACCGCGCTGGTGCGTGTTCGCGCCAATCGCATGGGCTACGCGGGGCCGATCAAGCTCAGCATCCCGGGCCTGCCGGCCGGCGTAACGCTGGCCGGAGACGAGATTCCGCCAGGGGCCAATGACTCGCTCCTCTCGCTGACCAGCCCTTCGGGAATGGCGCTGGATCAGCAGGTGCTTGGGATCATTGGCCAGGGTACCGATGCCAACCAGCAACCGATCGTGCGGGCGGCTCAAGCTTCCTCCGGCGGGCCGAACAGCGCCCCGCTTGCCCCTTGGATCGCCCGCGAGTTTGCGATGTCTGTAACGGCGCCGCAATCGCTGCGGATCGAGTGGGACGGGACCGATACCAACTTGCCGATCGGCTACCGGTATCCGGCGAAGGTCAAGATCGCGCGGACCGAAGGAGCGACCGGAGCAGTTCGGTTGTCGCTGCTGACCACGCAGACCGTGCCCAAAAAGAAAGAAGGAAACAACGAAGTCGACGATGTGGCCAAGGCCCTGCGCATTGAAGGGGCGGCGCAGATCGCCGCCGATCAGTCTGCGGCCGCGCCCGCCCTGCTGGTGCCGGGCGATTTGCCGGCGATCCCGTACGATATTGCGATTCAGGCCGAGTTGCTCAGCGCTGATGGCAAAACGGTGCTGGCGACGGCCGTCACGCCCAGCCGGCGAATGATCCCCAGTTCTCCGCTGCGGCTGGCTTTGACCGGCGCGGCCAAAGTCGAAGCCAAAGCCGGCGCGGGTGCCACCGGCAAACTGACCGGCCAGGTGATCCGCTCCGAAGGGTTCAACGCGCCCCTCACGGTGACGCTGGAAGGACTGCCCGCCGAATTGCCTCCTCCCGAGGTCGAGATTGCGGGGGATAAGAACGAGTTCGCATTGGACGTCGCATTTCCCTTCGGCAGCAAGCTCGAAGCACTGAAGGGGGTAAAGCTGGTCGGCCGATCCACCAACGGTGGCTTGGAACTGAAGACCAATACGATTCCCGTGGAACTGACGCTGGTGGCCGGAGAGGCTCCTCCTCCGCCGCCCGCACTGCACCGCGTCTTCGAGGACGAATCGTACTTCGTCTCGTTGCTGAACGAGGGCAAGGGGAAAGGCACGCTCGAACGAGCCGACCGCTACTCCGGCAAGGCATCCCTCAAGGTCACGCCCGACCAGCGGGTTCGCGCCAAGATGCCCAACTGGGGGTATAAGATCACCGAGAAGCCTGGCGAGGGAGAGTTCCGCTACCTGCGATTTGCCTGGAAGAAGCGCGGCGGCAACAACATCCTGCTGCAACTGGCCGGCGCCGATGGCAAGTTCGGCCCGACACAAGGGCAGCAGGGCCCGCCGCTTCGTTACGAAGCCGGCGCCGACAACCCCTTCCGCGCGTTGGCTGTGAAGATCGACAAAGCCGTCCCCGCCAAGTGGGAGGTCGTGACCCGCGATCTGTTTGCCGACTTTGGCGAGTTCAAGCTCGATGGGCTGGCCTTCACCGCCACCGATGGTCAGGAAGCGTTCTTCGATCACATCTATCTCGCCCGCTCGATGGACGATTTCAAAGGCTGCCCCGATCCGCTGCCGGCCGAGGCGCCGCTGGCGGTGTTCGAGGATCAGCCCGAGTTCGTCGCCGAACTCAAGGAAGGGAGCGGCCAAGCCACGCTCGATACGACCGACAAATACTCCGGCACGGCCAGCGTGAAGGTCACGCCCGACCAGCGCTACAATCCGGCCTTGCCCGGCCTGGGCGTAAAGATCCGCGAAAACCCCGGCCCGGGCGAGTACCGCTACCTGCGGTTCGCCTGGAAGAAGCAGGGTGGCCAGGCGATTTGCATTCAGTTGAATCACGACGGCGCGTGGGGTCCGGCCGGAGGCAACCCGGCCAAGTTCCGCTACCACGCCGGACCTGGACCCGAGTGCTATGGCGCCAGCGTGCCGGTCGATCCCAAGCTGCCCGGCAACTTTGTGGTAGTCACGCGTGACCTGTTCGCCGACTTTGGCGAGTTCACACTGACCGGTCTGGCGCTCAGCCCGGTCGATGGCGAGGCGGCTCGCTACGATCACATCTATCTGGGCAAGTCGCTGCGCGATTTTGAGCTGGTGGCCCCGAAGAAATAGCCGCGCTGCAGCGGAGATTGCGTTGAGATGCCGTGGCCAACGCGTACCGCACCCAGCCACGCTGGCAGGGGCGGTAGCTTCGCGCCGGCTTCGTGACCCGCTTGACCGGGAGCCCGCCGGCCCGTCCTACCTCTGGAAAGCCGCTTCCGTTACAACCAAGGGACACCCCAAATTGTCCCCTCGACCCCGCGTTTGACCTCTCCATGACCAAAGATTTTCTGCAAGGGGCCCGCGACCGCTACGACGTGATCATTGTCGGCAGCGGACTGGCCGGAATGACCGCCGCCAACGTGCTGGCCAAGGCCGGCCACAGCGTGCTGCTGCTCGAGCACCACTATCGGCTCGGCGGCATGGCCACCTGGTTCAAACGCCGGGGCGGACACATCTTTGATATCTCGCTGCACGGATTTCCCGTCGGCATGATCAAGAGCTGCAAGCGTTACTGGACGCAGGAGATCGCCGACTCGATCGTGCAGTTGAAGGCCATCCGCTTCGACAACCCGATGTTCTCGCTGACCACGACCTTTAATCGCGAGGACTTCACCCGCCTGTTGATCGAGCAGTTCAAGGTCCCGGCCGAGTCGGTCACGGCCTTCTTCGATGCCGCCCGGGGGATGAACTTCTTCGACGACCAGTCGACCAGTGTGCGTGAACTGTTCGAGCGGTTCTTTCCCGGCCGCGAAGACGTAATCCGCTTGCTGATGGAGCCGATCACCTATGCCAACGGCTCGACGCTGGAAGACCCGGCCATCAGCTACGGCATTGTTTTTTCCAACTTCATGTCGAAGGGGGTCTTTACGTTCGTCGGCGGAACCGACCGCCTGATCGAACTGATGACCCAGGAGATGAAGCGGACCGGCGTCGATGCCCGCATTCGGGCCGACGTGTCGAAGATCCATGTCGAAGAAGGGAAAGTGAAAGGGGTGACCGTCAACGGGCGGTTCATCCAGGCCCCGATCGTGATCTCGAACTCGAACCTGAAGGCCACGATCTTCAACCTGATTGGCGAGGAGCACTTCAAGCCGGAGTTCGTGGAAGAAGCCCGCAAAGTACGGCTGAACAACTCGAGCAGTCAGGTCTACATGGCCTTGAAGCCCGGCGACGTGGTCGACGAAAGCTGCGGCGATCTGCTCTTCAGCTCGGTCGCGCCGCTCTTCCGCACCGAGGCCCTGTTGAGCCGCGACATCACCAGCCGCACCTACTCCTTCTACTATCCGCGGACTCGCCCCGGGACCGACCGCTGCCTGATCGTCTCGAGCACCAACGCCCGCTACGAAGATTGGGCCAACCTGTCGGAAGAGGACTATCTGAAGAGCAAGCAGGACTTGATCGAGACCACGCTGGACGCCATCGAGAAGTACGTGCCCCGAATTCGCGAGCGGCTGGACTACGTCGAGGCTTCGACGCCGACCACCTTCGAGAAGTACACCAAGCATCTGATGGGGGCGAGCTTCGGCACGAAGTTCGAGGGGCTGGCGGTGAGCCGTGGCCTGCCCGAGCAGATCAGCGGACTGTACCACGCCGGCAGCGTCGGGATCATCATGTCAGGCTGGCTGGGGGCGATCAACTACGGGGTGATCGTGTCGAACGAAGTCGACGCGAAGCTGCTGAAGGGCTAGCTTTCCTCAGTCCCAGGCTCTGCCTGGGCCTGCACGAACCCGAGGCTCCGCCTCGTTGAGGTGCGATTTTCGCTCCTGATTCCGTTGGTCGTGCGGGATGCGAGGGATGATCTCTGCCCGCCCTGGGGCTCTTGGAAATGGAGAAGCGTGGCGTGATTCAACGAGGCGGAGCCTCGGGTTAGTGTGGTCCTAAGCGGAGCCTGGGACCAAGAGACTTACTTGTACGTCAGCGTCGCCGTCGCCTGGCAATCTTTGTCGGCCGTCACGCGGATCCAATAGGCCGAGAATCGGTCGGGGAACTCGTGCTCGTCCGGAAGTCCGGCGGCGACTTCAATGACCTGGTACGTCTGCCACAGTCCCGTGCCGCTGGGGTCGATCTCCACGCGCATCTTCACGGGTTCTTTACCGGTGTGCGAGAGCTTCAGCGCCTTCTGGTCGTAGCCGGTCATCAGGTAGGGATCGCTCGGAACGCCGGCCTTTACCGGCGACTCGTGCCACGGCCCACCTTGGCCGCGCGGCTTGCCGAACTGCCACAGGTCATCAACCGCGCCGACCCATAGTGCCGCCCGGCCGTCGTCGGAACGGATCACGTGCGGGCTGTTGCTCTTTAGTGAGGAAGGGAGCAGTCCGGTCATCACCAGCAGCCCGCGATACGAGCAGTAATCTTTGATGCGGCGATTATGCGTCGTCACCGGCCGCATCTTGGCGAATCCGCCGGCATTTTCGGCCGGCAGTTCATAGAAGGTCCCATGGGCGTTAAACAGATCACGCTCGGTGCAGACCTCGCGATCGATCCGTTCGTCCCCCAGCAAGCCCGGCTTGTCGAAGGCGGCGTCCCCCTTGGGTAGTCGCCAGCGCCGGCCTGCGTCGTCGACGACCAGCACCGAGGCCGCATCGACCGTAATCGCCCCGGCGGGAATGGCGACCTTCTCGGCCAGCCAGGCGGCCCCCTTCGGGTCTTCCGTCCGCCGCAGTACCAAGTCGGCATCCAGTTCGTACAGGCCCAGCGATTCGCGGCGGTCGCCTTCGCCGCGCTCGGCCGCGAAGTGGAGCGTTCGCTTGTTCTCGCCCCGGGCCCGGACCAATCCGCCGATCACGGCCTTGTCGCCAGGTTCGGCCAGGGCAAGGAACTTCTCGGCCGCTTCGATGGTCCGCGGGTCATCGCCAGCGTAGTCGAATAGCGCGGTAACCTTGCTGGCGTCGCGGTTGATCCGCACCCGAATCCAGGCGGCACGCTTTGCATTCGACAGATCGACCCACTGATAGCCTTTGGCGAGAACTTCGACCTGGCGATCGAGCGCGGCCCACTCGCCGGTCCCCTTCTCGTCGATCTCAAACGTGAATTGAACCGCTTCGTCGCCGCCGTTGGCCAGGTGCAGCGCACGCCGGTCGTAGCCGTTGAAGAGATAGGCATCCGACGGCGTCTCGGCCAGTACTTTCTCATCCAGCCACACCGCTCCGCGCCCCAATGCCGGTCCCAGGCGATCAAGCGTTGCAGGCTCCAAGAACCACAGATTCGACTGCGACTGGCCGGGGCCTTCCAGCGCCCCCTTGGTCTTGCGCTTGTTCAGAAACTCGCTCTTCGCCGTGTCGTCGCAGCCCAGGACCACGCGGTCTTGCCAACGGCAGAAGTCCCCTACCACCTTCAGGTACGTCGAGCGGGGTGCGATGCCGGCGGTGCTCTTCGCCGAAAAACCTTTGGGGAACTTCCAGAACGTGCCGTGCATGGTCATCAGCAGGTCGTTCTCGCCGATGTCGCGGATGCGGGGCCACTCGGTGTTCCAGCCGTGGGCGCCGTCGTAGGTATGGCTCGCCTTAGGCAAGCGGTACGTGTGCCACTTGCCGCCATCGAGCATCATCACGATCAGCGAGCGATGATCCCAGCCGACGCTCCAGAGCGGATCCTTCGTGTCGGCGTTCCCCTCGATACCACCAGGTCCCGTGACCTCCGTGAATTGGTTCCGTCGGACCACTTTCCAATCGGTTCCGTTGTATTCGGCCAGCACGCCCGAGGCGATGTCGGGCCGCCGTTGGGCCTCGGGCGAGAGTTCTCCATTGTTGGCGTAAACCAGCAGCCCCTGGGCAGAGTACAGCCCCTTGCCGTGATAGCCCGGAAGCAGAATGCCGCCATGGTTCTTGGTCCGGTTGGCGTCGGGAAAGAGTTCCTTGACTGCCAGCGTTTTCACGTCGACTTCATAGAACCCTTCTTCCATCGTCGCATAGTAGATCTTGCCGGCCGGATCGGTCAGATGCCGGGCGTTGCCCGTCAGTCGGCCCACCATCTGCTTGGGCGGGATCACCCGCACCCCGGCCTGGGCGTCGATGGCATAGGGACCGATGAAGAGTTGCTGGCTCTCGCGATGGATCATGCGATTGGCCGGCGTGCCGCCGACGCTCTCGGGGCGGACGGTCATCTCCAGCGCGTCGCTGATCTCGTACAGCTTGTCCGAGGATCCGTTGGGCAGGTGCGGTCCGTAGGTGATGACCCACAACTTGCCCGCCCAAGGAACGACCGCGCCGGTACCGCACTCCCCTTCGTTGTTGAAGTAAGCGAGCCGGGGATAGATGCCGCTCACCTGCCGCGGGGCCTCGGCAGCAACCGGGGTGGCAAACAGGGCCAAGAGGGTGCAGGCGAACAGTGGCAGTGTTTTCATCCGACGGAATCCTGCAGGGCGGGCGACAAGGGAGGGTGCCTACATATATCTCCGACCAACCGCGGATTGGACGGGATTTATTCAGCTTTTCCATCGATTCCTGGGTAGCCTTTTTCGAAACGAAAACTCCCGCGAGCGAATCGGAAGAAAAGTGTAGACTAGCGAGCGCCGTCATTCCCTCTCCCGCTGGCTCCTTTGTTCACTCATGGACGTTATCGATAACTCCCCCCCGCCGCCGCCGGCCACGAACCTGGGGGTGAACGAAATCCCCAAGAAATCCCCTTCGAAGGACGAAGCCCGCTTCCTGCGCGGCCCGCAGCCGCGCGGTTCCGAAATCATGCGGCTGCTGCGGATCGGCTCCGAGTGCCTGCGCGGCTTCCGCCGGCTCCACTTTATCGGGCCGTGCGTCACGGTCTTCGGCTCCGCACGCTTCCCCGAAGGGCATCCGTATTACCAGATGACGCAGGCCGTGGGGGCCGAGCTTGCCCAGGCCGGATTCACCGTGATCACCGGCGGCGGCCCGGGCTTGATGGAAGCGGCCAATCGCGGCGCGCGGCAGGCGGGCGGGCGCTCGGTCGGCTGCAACATCGTGCTCCCCAAAGAGCAGGAGCCGAATCCCTACTTGGACGAGTTCGTGGAGTTCCGCTACTTCTTTGTCCGCAAGCTGATGCTGGCCAAATACTCGTACGCCTTTGTGGCCATGCCCGGCGGCTTTGGCACGATGGACGAACTGTTCGAGATCGCCACGCTGATTCAGACCGGCAAGGTCGAGAAGTTCCCGGTCTTTCTGATGGGATCGGACTACTGGGCCCCGCTCAAGGTCTTCTTGCAGGACATGGTCGATCAGAAGACGATCGACCCGGCCGACGCTGAGTTGTTCCAGATCAGCGACTCCCCCAGCACCGTGGCCAGCGTGATCCGCGACGTGGGGATGGCGCAATTCGGATTGAGCTACGGTCCGCAGCTTCGCCGACGCTGGTGGCTGGGAGAATGGTGGTAGGCGAGCGTAGGTGCCGACTCTCCCCTTAGGGAGTCTGCCAGAAGCGGACGGCATCGTCCCATCCGACCGAGACCATACAGCCGCTGCCTGGCTGAAAGGCGATCCGGCCGACTCGCTCGCGATGGCCGTCGTAGGTTGCCAATTGGCGGGCGGTTTCAATATCCCACAAGCTGATGCGGCCATCTTCGCCGCCGGTGGCGAATCGCGCTCCATCGGGCGAAACGGTCAGCGAAACCTGCCCCATACCGGCACCCTCGAACCGCTGTAGTTCGGCGGTCGACTCGCGATCCCAAAGCCGCACGCTTCCATCCCATCCTGCCGAGATGAGTTTCGCTCCGTCCCCCAGGAAGGCCACGCTGTGAATCGCGCCTTGATGCCCTTCCAGGCTCGACACCAGTTTACCGGTGCGGAGAGACCAGAGCGAAAGATGCCCTTCGCGGCCGCCGGCCAGCAGAAACTCGTCGTCGGCCGAGATCGCCAGCGTAAGCCAGCGATCGTTCCCCTTGATGCATGTCTCCTCTTTGCCATCGTCCAGATTCCAGATGCGGATCGTCTGGTCGTTTCCGACCGAGGCCAGGCGATTCGATCGGTTCAAGAAGGCGACGCGATGGACCGTCCCCTGGTGGCCTTCCAGGATTTTGGGCTCGTCCTGCCCCTTGATGCAGCAGACCAGCACCCGGCCGTCGGCACTGCAACTGGCCAGAGACTTGCCATCGTGGCGAATCGCCACGTCATAGATGTTGTCGCGGTGGCCATTCCAACGCCGCATTTCCTTGCCCGTTTCCAGGTCCCACCAGCGAATCGTGTGATCCCATCCGCCCGTGACGACGCTTCGCCCATCGGCCGAGACGGCCACGCAACGCACCTTATTCACGGCGGTCTTCCACAGGCTCTCGGGCGGGCCAGCCAGGCGGGGCATCGGCGGAGCTTCAACCGACGAAGGAGGAGCCGCGGGCGCCACAAGGGCGGGCTCGTTCTTGCCGTTTTCCGCTTTCGTACTCTCGGCCTTCTCAGGCGTTGGGGTCTCGGGGACTGCCACCGAAGCACGCGTATCGGCGGGGAAGATCTCGATGGTCTTCTCGCCCACAATCAGGCGCGGGGCGGAATCGTCGGAACTGCCGGCAGTGGCCGGAGCCAGCGGCGGTTCGGCGGGGGCCGCCGGAGTCTTGGTTGCGGCAACACTCGTGGCAGCGGGCGTCACGGCGCTCACCGGCGCGGTGGTCAGCGACATTTTGGTTGCGGGCGGCTGCATCGGGGGCAGGTTGCCAATCTTGATCGGCGGAGGCAGCACACGCTTCTTCTCGGCCTCTTCGGCTTCGTATTGAGCAACGGTCACGGGGCTGAACGAATGCGATTTCGGCCAGAACGAGTAGATCAGGACAGTCGCAATGCAGGCCATGGCGGCGCACGAGCCCATGATCAGCATGCGATTCGTATCGCGTTCGGCCTTCAGCAGCCGCTCGCTGACCGGGCTGACCGTCTGAATCGAGACGATCTGCGGCGCAGCCTGCGATGCGCGATGCTTGGCGTCGTATTCGGCTTTGAGCTTCGCGTCGTATTCGGCCTTGAGACGCGGATTGAGCAGATGTCGCGACGCCCGATCGACCAATTGCCGAGCCTGTCGGACGTCGTGGGCGTACGGCCCATGCGCGTGGCTCCACAAGGCTTTGACCTGGCGCTGCACCGCTTGCCGGATGCGGCCGGGATCGTCCTCGAACATTTCCAAGCCCAGCACGCTGTAGTGCGGAACATGACCCTTGGCGGATCGAAGGACCTGCAGCCAGTCCAGAAAAGAGTCGTTGGGGCGTGGCATGAGATTTCTCCTTGGCGGAGGGCAGGATACGGTTGGCTTGCCGGGGAGGGCGGCCGCCGACTTCCGCTCAGGGAGCGAAAGAAGGCATTTTTCAGCTCTCTCTGCCCGAGGGAGCTGCAAATTTGAGCCGTTGGCGAAGCCTGGTGGGTTGGCGAAGCCTAGTGTGTTGGCGAAGCCTAGTGTGTTGGCGAAGCCTGGTGGGATCTAAGCTAGGTTGGTTGGTGCGTGAGTGCTGCGGGGGGCGAGCATCCTGCAAGGGATAATCGCCAGACTCACTACAGATTGTCAAAAGTCGCGAAATGGTACGCGACAATCCCTTTGGGGGGAAGGCTTTTTCTGAGAAAACAATCCATTGTTTTCCTTAAGTCTCGATGAGGTAGGTTTTTCGGCGGCGGGAGGGCATAGGTGCCCTGTCGGCGGGACAAGTGGTTTACCATTGCCCGCGGTGGGATGTCAAGCAGGGAAGTGCCGTCGCGGGGAGTGTTATGTGGGCGTTCTGAGTGGAATCGTAGCAGTATCGCGTCTATGCGAAGTGGTGGGTAACTCGAGTCTGCCCAAGACCCCCACGAGCTCGCCTCGTGGGGGAATCAGGTTGAAAGGCTAGTGCCCCGTCAAGGCTTGCATTTGGGGTTAAACAATAGCCCGACGCGCCAGCGAGGGGAACATGGTGGCGACGTCGCCTGGCGATTCCCCTCGCTGGCGCGTCGGGCTAGTGAATGCCAGCATATTCGGTGAGACCTAAATCTAAGCGTTGACAGTTGCCAGACTGATAAGAATTCCCAAAGGAACACGGCCCATTCGGAAATTTCAATAAAATCGATACAACAGATTTAAAACAAACTGATGACATGCTATGCTGCGTAATGGATAGCAGGCCAGAGCAGGGATCGACAGCTCCCGAAGGGTGGGGACCCGGGACGGGATGAGTCCGTTCCGCGCGCGGGCTTTGGAGAAGGATTTCCCCTACGGGGTACAACCTCGGCAACGAAGACCAGGACTTAAGAATCCGAAGCGTCAAATGCCAAGCTGCCGAACTCAACTCGCAATCTTTCCCGCCCCCTCGGGACGCCGGCGCCCCGTGTGGCCTCCGCGTCCCAACCCGCAAAGTTACACGGCCAGGACTCGCCGGCGCGCCCCCAACTCGCAATCTTGCGCGCCCCCTGGGGGCGCCGGCGCCCCGTGTGGCCTCCGCGTCCCAACCCGCAAAGTTACACGGCCAGGCTCGCGGGCGCGCCCTCAACTCGCAAACTTGCGCGCCCCCCGGGGCGCCTGCGTCCCGTGTGGCCTCCGCGCCCCAACCCGCAAAGTTACACGGCCAGGCCTCGCGGGCGCGCCCTCAACTCGCAAAGTTACACGGCTAGGCTCGCGGGCGCGCCCCCAACTCGCAAACTTGCGCGCCCCCCGGGGCGCCGGCGCCCCGTGTGGCCTCCGCGCCCCAACCCGCAAAGTTACATCCGCCAGTCAACCGTTCTGTCCGAAGTCCCGAAGGGGCTGCGTTGTGCCAGCCTGGGGCATCGCCCCTGGTACGCGCCGCGAGTCTCAAGATGCACAACCAGTTCGAGAGAAGTCCCTCCTTCCTGGGGTAAGGGCCTGGGGCGGTCGGAAAAGTATTCTTTTAAGAAGTTGGTTGACATCAATGCCGGCTCTGGTAATTTTCTATCACCTCTCTCGTTTCAGTTCTGAATAGTTCGCGTTTCACTTCTGTCGGTCATCTCTGTTGTCCAACAGCGCCAGCTCACCGCTGCGCTAGGAGCAAGTCTGTGCAACTGACTCCACTTCATGCCCGCTCGGGCATTCTGAAGGCGGGCGCCGTCGGCCCCACTCTGGATGCCTTTCTGTTGACCATTCGCCGCAGCGGCCTGGTGCCGTTCCATCATCTGGCCGGGCTCTGCGCCCGCATGAGCCAGGATATGTCGGGCCAGCCGATCAACCCGCTGCGGTTGGGCCAGCGTCTGGTGGAAGAGGGAATGATCACCCGCTGGCAATGGGAGAAGTTAGCCGAGGGTCGCTTTGAAGGCTTTGTGGTTGGCGAATACACGATTCGCGATCACATCGACAACGGAGCCATTGCCGCGGTGTTCGAGGCCGAGCATGTCCGCACCGGCGAGCGCGTGGCGCTCAAGATTCTGCTCCCGCACCTGGCCCACAAGACGTCTTACCTGGAGCGATTCCAGCGCGAGGCGCGGGCCGCCCAGATGCTCAAGCATCCGAATGTAGTCCGCGTGCGGGAAGTGGGATGCGAAGACTACCCCACGACCGGTCCGCTCCATTTCATGGTCACCGACTACTCGGCCGGCAAGAACCTGGCCCGGCTGGTAGAGGACCACGGACCTCTTTCGCCCGATTTTGCGGCCGAATTCATTCGCCAGGCGGCCAAGGGCCTGGCCCACGCCCACTCCAAGGGGATCATTCACCGCAATCTGAAGCCCAACAATCTGCTGATGGACGATGGGCTGGTGAAGGTCTCGAACCTGGGCGTCGCCCGCTTCCTGAACGACGAAGAGACCGAATCGCTGACCCTTCGCTATCAAGAGAAGGTCATCGGCACGGCGGCCTTTATGGCCCCCGAACAGGTTCTGGACAGCCACGAGGTCGACTCCCGCAGCGATCTCTACGGCCTGGGCTGCATCCTGTACTTCCTGCTGACGGGCAAGCCGCCCTTCTCGGGAAGCGAAGGGATGGGCCTGATGCTGAAGCAGATGCACGAGATGCCGGTGCCTGTGAATCAAGTGCGGGCCAATGTGCCCGCCCCGTTGGCGGCCATCTGTCAGAAGCTGCTGGCCAAGCGACCTGAAGAGCGTTTCCAGACCGCCCTGGAACTGGCTGGCGAACTGAGCGACTGGCTGTTGGGGACGACGATTAGTTGGGCTCGCCAGAAACGGCAAGCGGCCTGCGTCGACCCGATCAACGTGCTTGCCGAGGACGCGGCCTTGCTGGCCGACAGCACGATCGCCTGCCAAGGAGACGAAACGCTGGACGATGTGCCCCGGCTCCCCCCGGACATGGGAGTGCCCCAGAAGAAGCAGGCGGCCGTCCCCGTCAGCTTGTGGGCCGCACTTCCCCCTGGAAGTGGGGTTCCGGATGAAGAGGGTTCGTCAGTTTTTGACGACTTGATGAAGACAATGGCCGAATTGACAGGAAAAGGGGTGGTATAGGAAAGTAATTCCCAATATCTCCAAATTTACATGCTTGACTTCGTGGTTCCGCCTGCTTACCATCATCCCAACGTCTCATTGAGAGAAGTTGGGCAGGATTTTCTCAAACCAACCTTCATAGCGAATTTCCACATGACACTTCGAAGAACCTTCTCTTTCGCGGCTCTGCTTGCGGTCATTTGCTGCCCAGGTTTGGCGTTTGGGCAAGTTTTTATCGTCGATTCGTTCGATACGAACCCTGTCACGCTCACCCGCGGTACAGTTCCCGGCGTTGGTAGCAACCCTACAAACCAGTCTTCAGTAGCTGCTGTAGATTCGATTCTGTTCGATCAGACTAGGCGGCTCGAAATTACCGGTATCACTGGCACTTCGAACACCATTGCGGTCAATGGAGGCGCGCTGTCCTATACCACGCTCAGTTCAAATTTGCGTGCTGGCAACATCTCGTGGACCACAAACGCGCCTATTGATTTTTTGAATGACATTGACGCCTTCGGCTTTCGCCTTACGATCCTGAACTCGACGGGCCTCACGAATGTCGCGCTGACCGTTATCAGTTCGTCGTCCGATTCGACTGTTC